>Ga0209577_10000061_pt1 | contig 95619 bp, 87 predicted proteins | sample GraSoiAngelo_109_FD_185874 | JGI IMG/M metagenome (GOLD analysis project Ga0209577, IMG submission 185874) | Grasslands soil microbial communities from the Angelo Coastal Reserve, California, USA - 14_0903_12_20cm (SPAdes) (version 2) | ecosystem: Environmental > Terrestrial > Soil > Grasslands... | reverse complement strand
GCTAGCGCGGAAGCCCGCAAACCTGGCGAGCGACCTGGCGCGCGAAGCCCTCCAGGCGCTGGAGGGCCGGGGGCAGACCGGGCGAGGTGTCGCTGAAGCTCACCCGCCCGCCGGCCGAGGTGACCACGTAGGAGAGCACCCACTGCGGGCCGGGCCCGAACGTCAGGTGCTTGGCGCTGGCGTCCTGCACGTCGCGGGCGACCTGCCGAGCCTCGAGCAGCTGGGCCGAGGAGAGGTGTCGCAGCGCCCCGGGACAGCGCACCGAGCCGTCGTCGCGCACCACCAGCGTGAGTCCGGCTCCGGGGATGGCGCCGCTGCGCTGGATCAGCAGCAGGTCGGGCGCGGCGGACCCGCACCCCGCCAGGGCAAGGGCGCCGGCCAGGCCGACGCCCGCGGCGCGGGCGCGTCCCGCTGCCCGCGTGGTCACGCCGCCACGGCGACGCCGCCGCGGCGGGGGTCGCCCGCGCCGGTCACCTCCCCGGTGACCGGATCGCAGCGGATCGCCTGCACGCCGCCGAAGAACAGGTTGAGCGCCCGAAAGCGGGCCACCGTCTGACCGCGTGCCTCCAGCGGCTCCACATCGACCCCCGGCTCGGCGTAGACCATGCCGTCCTCGAAGTGCACCCGGGGCGCCCGCACCGCCTCCTCGGCCCCCATGCCGTGGTCGATCACCGCCACGATCGTCTGCAGCAGGGCCGAGCGGATCCGATTTGAACCGGCGCTGCCCAGCACCAACTCCACGCCGTCGTCGTGCAGTACCACCGACGGGGCCATCATGCTCGGCATTCGACGCCCCGGAGGGTGGCGGTGAAAGCCCAGCGGGTTGAGGTCTTGCTCGCCCATGATGTTGTTGACGTGCAGGCCGGTACCGGGCACCACCATCCCCGACCCCTCGCCGTTGGTGCAGGTGACGCTGCACGCCAGCCCGGCGGCGTCGAGCACCGAGATGTGGGTGGTGGCGCCCAGGCGACTGGCGAGAAACGCGTCGGCGAAGCCCTCGCGGTCCAGGTCCTCGAGGAACTCGGGGGTCCGTTCCGCCTGGGCCGCCTCCATCGCGGCCAGGATCTCGGACACCGACGGGGGCCCCGCGGTCCGGGCCAGCAGCGCCAGGCTGTAGGCGAGCAGGATGCCCCCGGCCGAGGGCGGTGGGTTGGTCAGCAGCTCCCGGCCCCGATAGGAGGCGCGCACCGGCTCCCGGTCCACCGCGCGGTACTCGCGCAGATCCCGCGCGGTCAAAGTGCCCCCGCGGTCGGCTAAGAAGCGGCACACCGCATCGGCGATGTCGCCGCGATAGAACGGCTCGGCCCCCTCGCTCCCCAGCCGCTCCAGCGCGTCGGCCAGCTCGCCGTTTACCAGCACGTCGCCCTCGCGCAGGACTTGGCCCCCCGGCGCCCACAGCGCCGCGCACTCCGGGCTGGAGAGCAGCAGCGCCGAGAGGATCTCGGCCACGTAGGCCTGCTCGGCGTTGAGCGCCACCCCCTCGCGGGCCAGCGCCGCGGCCGGCACCACCAGCTCGGCCAGCGCCACCGAGCCCCAGCGCTCGGCCGCCACGCACACCCCGGCGGGCACCCCGTAGGCCCCGCATGAGGCGGCCCCCACGTGGAACACCTGGACCACGTCGCCGAAGAAGACGTCGATCGGCACGAGCTCGCCGCGCGCCTCGCCGGCCACCCCCCGGCCCGGCGCCTCGACGAAGAAGTCGAGCAGCGCGGGCTCCACGCCAGCGCCGGCGACCAGCATGTAGCCGCCCGCCCCCAGCCCGGTCAGCAGCGGCTCGGCCACGAACGAGGTGAGCATCGCGGCCAGCGCAGCGTCGACGGCGTTGCCTCCAGCGCGCAGGGTATGGGCGCCGGCCTGTGCGGTCAGCGCGTGCCCGGCGGCGACCACCCCGCCCCGGCGCGCCATCCGCTCGCTCAGGAGCGGGGCATGAACTCGGGGACGTCGAGCTCGGCGACCGAGAGCGACTGGCGCCGAGGCGGCGCCGCCGGTCGCTCGCGCGAGCGCCCGCGCTCGACCCGCGGCTCGCCCGTGGGCTCCTTGAGCCGGCGGCGGGGGCGCGCCCCGTTGCCGTCGTAGGCGGTAGCGACGACGGTCACCCACACCTGGTCGTCGAGCTTCTCGTCGACCATCGCCCCGAAGATGATGTTGGCCTCCGGGTGAGCGGCGTCGGCCACCGCCCGGGCCGCCTCGTTGACCTCCCACAGCGAGAGGTCGGTGCCCCCGGTGATCGACAGCAGGATCGAGCGCGCCCCCTCCACCGAGGTCTCCAGCAGGGGCGAGGCCACCGCCTTGGCCGCCGCCTCGGTGGCGCGATGCTCGCCCACTCCCATGCCGATGCCCAGCAGCGCATTACCCGCCTCGGCCATGATCGTGCGCACGTCGGCGAAGTCGAGGTTGATCAGGCCCGGCAGCGTCACCAGGTCCGAGATGCCCTGGACCCCCTGGCGCAGCACGTCGTCGGCCACCCGGAAGGCTTCGACCATCGAGGTGTGCCGGTCGAGCACCGCCAGGAGCCGATTGTTGGGCACGACGATCAGGGTGTCGACCTCGGCGGCCAGCGCCTGGACCCCCTGCTCGGCCTGGTCGGCGCGGCGCGACCCCTCAAAGCCAAACGGCTTGGTCACGATGCCCACCGTCAGGGCGTCGAGCTCGCGGGCGATCCGCGCCACGATCGGGGCGGCGCCGGTGCCCGTCCCGCCGCCCGCTCCGGCGGCGATGAACACCATGTCCGACCCCTTGAGCAGAGCCTTGATGCGGTCGGTCTCGTCCATCGCCGACTGCCGTCCCAGGTCGGGGTTGGAGCCCGAGCCCAGCCCCCGCGTGACCTCGCCGCCGATGTGCAGCGTGACATCGGCCGTCGACTGCTGCAGCGATTGCAGATCGGTGTTGATGGCGACGAACTCGACGCCCTCGACCTCGGCCTCGACCATGCGGTTGATCGCGTTCACGCCGGCCCCGCCGACGCCCACCACCCGGAGAACGGGTCCGGCGGTGGGACGCGCGGCGAGCTCGGGCCGGCCGCGGGCGAAGGGATCGGCCTCGGAGGGACGCTCGAGGATGTTCTCCGGGATATCCGAGGAGAAGGCGTGGCGCAGGCGCTCCTGCGGCGTGGGAACGCGCGGCGGCGCTGGCGCACCAGCCGACGCCTGCGCGCCCTGACGGGCGGCCGCCGAGGCGGGGCCGGGCACGCCGGGCGCCGGCCCGGCCGGCGCCGGGGAGCCCTCGGTGGTGCTCGCCGGTCCCTCGGGGGACTCGGGCCCAGCCTCGGGCGTGTGCTCGGGCGCGTCCGGTTTGCGCTCGGCGGGCTCGCGCCCCAGCTCGTCCGTGCGACGGAATAGGGCCGCCAGCGGTCCCTCACGCATGCTCGCGCGCTTACCCCCGGGCATTGCTCAAGACCTCCTTCGCCAGCTCGCGATAGGACTGGGCCGCCACCCCGTCGGGCTCGTACTTGAGAACCGACATGCCCTTCACCGGTGCCTCGGCGAAGCGAACGGTCTTGCGGATCCGGGAGGCAAACACGCGGTCGCCAAAATTCTCTTCCAAGATCTCGATCGCTTCCTTGGCGTGAATCGTCCGGGAGTCCACCAGGGTGGGGAGTATCCCCTCGATGTCGACGTTCGGGTTCAGATGTTCGCGGATCATGGCCAGCGTGTTCTGGAGCTGGATGAGTCCACGCATCGACAGATATTCGCACTGCACGGGGACGATTACCTTGTCTGCCGCGGTTAGGGCATTGATGGTAAGCAGACCCAGGCTCGGCGGGGTGTCGATGCAGACGAAGTCGTAGTCCTCCTTGACCGCCTCCAGGGCGCGCTCCAGCGCCCGCTCGCGGCCGATCTGGGTCGACATCGCGATCTCGGCACCGGCCAGGTCGATCGAGGCGCAGGCCACGTCGATCTCGCGCTTGCGGATGACCTCGCGGATCGAGACGCCGTGCACGAGCACGTCGTACATCGACTTCTCCAGCGAGTCTGGGTCGATGCCCTGGGACATGGTGAGGTTGCCCTGCGGATCCATGTCCGCGCACAGCACGCGGTGGCCCTCCTCGGCGAAGGCAGCCGCGAGATTCAGGGTGGTCGTTGTCTTGGCCACCCCGCCCTTCTGGTTGGCGAACGCGATGACCTTGGCCTTTCCATCCACGGGGAGCTCCGATGGTTCGAGGACCCGTACGCGGGTGTATTCGCACGCGCGGGGGCTATTCCTTCCCCCGGGCGGTCGGCGCCGGCGCCGTCTGCTTCCCTAGCATCGCCGCCCCATGACGCCCTCCGCCGCAGACCGGGCGCCGGGAGTGCTCGCCAAGCGACTCCTGTTCGTGACCGGTAAGGGCGGGGTGGGAAAGACGACGGTGGCGGCGGCGCTCGGGGTCCTCGCCGCCCGCGCCGGCCGGCGCACGCTGGTGGCAGAGGTGGCCCGCCGTCAGGACGTCTCGCGCACCCTGGCCGGGGAGCACGCGCCCGAGATGGGCGCCGAGATCGAGCTCGCGCCCGGCCTGTTCTGGACCACGATCGAGCCCCAGGGGGCGATGGAGGAGTACCTCACCGACCAGCTCCCGGTCCGGGCGCTGGCCGACCTGCTCATCCACAGCCGGGCGTTCACCTACTTCGCCGCGGCCACGCCCGGGCTGCGCGAGCTGCTCACGGTGGGCAAGGTGTGGGAGCTCAGCCAGCCCCAGCGGCGCACGCCCGGCGGCCAGCCCTATGACCTGGTCGTCGTCGATGCCCCGGCGACCGGCCACGGCATGGCCTATCTGGCCGCGCCGCGCACCTTCGCCGACGCCGCCCGCGTCGGACCGATCGCCCGCCAGGGTCGGATCATCCACCAGATGCTCACCGATCCGCGGCGCACCGGGGTGATCGCCGTGAGCACCCCAGATGACATGCCGGTCAGCGAGGCCCTGATCCTGCATCGCGAGCTGCCCCGCCAGATGGGCATCGAGCTCGAGCGAGTGGTGGTCAACGCGGTGCAGCCCCGGCGCTTCTCGCCCAAGGAGGCGCGGGCCATTCGCGCCGCGCGCGATGAGGTCAGCGAGCGCGGGGCGCGGGCGGCGCTGAACGCCGCCCTGTCCCAGCACCTGCGCTCCACCGCGAACCGGCGGGGCCTGGAGCGCGTCCGCCGAGCCACCGGCCGTCCGGCGGCCACGCTGCCGGTGCTGTTCGAGCCCACGCTGGGCAAGGCCGAGATTGAGCTCCTGGCCGACCGCCTGGAGCGCACCCTATGAGCGTGGCCGTGGCCACCAAGCTGCGCGGCAAGCGCATCTGCATCTGCGCCGGATCGGGCGGGGTGGGCAAGACGACTATCTCGGCCGCCCTGGCCATCGGCCTGGCCGCCCGCGGAGCTCGGGTGGCGGTGGTGACGATCGACCCGGCGCGGCGCCTGGCCCAATCGCTTGGACTCGCCGAGCTGGGCAACGAGCCCCGCCTCGTCGACCCCGCCCGGTTTGCCGCCGCCGGTGTGCAGATCGACGGGGAGCTGTGGGCCATGATGCTCGATCCCAAGCAGACGTTCGACGAGATGGTGGCGCGCCTGGCGCCCGACGCCAGCACGCGCGAGGAGGTCTTTCAGAACCGTATCTACCAGCAGCTGTCCAATGCGGTGGCCGGTTCGCAGGAGTTCTCGGCAGTGGCCAAACTGCATGAGCTGCATCGCGACGGGCAGTTCGACGCCCTGGTACTCGACACGCCGCCCTCGCGCAACGCCCTGGACTTCCTCGAGGCCCCCACCCGCTTGACCTCGTTTCTGGAAGGACGCGCGGTGCGCCTCCTGCTGGCGCCGCCCGGGCTGGCCTCGAAAGTCGTCGGACGCGGCACCGGGCTGGTGTTCTCGGTGCTGCGCCGCGTCACCGGCGTCGACCTGCTCACCGACATCTCCGCCTTCCTGCGCGCGCTGGGCGGGGTGCTCGAGGGCTTTCGCGAGCAGGCCAACGCCGTCGGCGGGCTGCTGCGCGACCGAGAGACGACGTTTCTGATCGTCAGCTCGCCCGAGCGCGAGCCGGTGGAGGAGGCGATCTTCTTTCGCGACCAGCTGCGCCGCCACGACATGCCGTTCGGCGGTCTGATCGTCAACCGGGTCCAGCCCGCCGAGCTGCTCCTCGGCGACCCGGCGAGGGCCCGGGGGGCGCTGGCGGTGCCGCTGGGAGACCGACTCGCCGAGCGCGTGATCGCCAACGCGTCCGACCTTCGCTCCCTCGCCGAGCGCGACCGGGCCAGCATCGAGCGCCTGCAGCGCGAGCTCGGGGAGCCCTTCACCGTGCTCATCGAGGAGCAGGCCGCCGACGTCTACGACCTCGCCTCGCTGGGGCAGGTGGCGGGGGCCCTGTTCGCCGAGGACGCGGCCTAGAGAAGGCCCACGAGCTCGGGGTCGAGCTCGTCTTCGGCGACGCCGGGGACCGGGGCCGTGACCGCGTCGACGCCGTCGGGGACTTCGGACAGTTCGCCCGTCGGGTGCTCCTCGCCGGGTGCCGGCGCGTGCTCGGGCCCGTCCTCGGCCGGCGCGGTCTCCTCGTGCACCGGCTCCTCCTCGGCGACCGCGCCGTCGGTCTCGGCGAGCTCCTGGGACCCGGCCGGGGCGAGGATGATGCCGTCGGCCAGCCGGCGCAGGTCGGAGTCCAGGTGACCGCACAGCACGTCGCGCAACAGCGCCCGCAGGTGGGCGCTAAGCTCGAAGGCCAGCTCCGCCACATCCTCCTCCCCCACGCTGGCGCCCGTGGCGGCGGCGTACTCCAGCTGGGTGGCGTAGCGGAGGCGTTCGGCGGTCTCGGCGCGCTCCTCGGGCACGGCGCACAGCGCGGCCACCCGCCCCGAAAGGTGGCCGCTGGCCGGCCCCTCGGGCTCGAGCAGGGAGCGCAGGGCGAGCACGTGGTCGGTGAGCGCCTCGACCAGGCTGGGCCGCTGGTAGCCCATCTCGAAGCGCGACAGGGCCCAGGCCAGCTCGTGCGAGCGCGGGGCCCGGCGGATGACCAGGTTGCAGAACGCGCGCAGCTCGTCCTCGCCGTCGGGGAGCACGGCGAGCGTGCCCCGGGAGGGGCCCCCGCAGGGCAGCGCCAGCGGCTGCCAATCCCCTTCGTCCACCCGCAGCCAACCGATCGGCTCGGCCCCCACCCAGGTCTCGCCGAACAGGCGCAGGGCGCGCACCAGCAGCGCCAGGCGCGCCGCCGCCTCCTCGCACACCTGGCGATCGCCCGGGGGGGCGGGCAGCGACAGCACGGCGAGCAGCGGGGGGCAGTCCCCGCGGTCGGGCGCGCCGGCGGCGCTGGGGGGCGGATCGGCGAGCGCTTCGGAGCGCACCAGCGACAGGCCCTCGCCGAGGGCCAGCTCGGGCGACTCGAGCGCCAGTCCGTGCACGACGGCGACGGCGACCGTCTGGCGCTGGCCGGCGAAGACCGCCGACTCCAGTAGCTCGTAGGCGCGCTCCAGCCGCTCGGAGGACAGCTCGAAGTCGGTGGCCTCGCGGAACACGTCGGCCAGGAAGGCGGCCAGGGCGACCTCGGCCCGGTGCCGGCGTTCGGGAGCCACGCGGCCGTGGCCGCGGGCGCGCAGATAGCGATCGAGCCCCTCGAGCTCGGACAGGGCACGCACGGCGGGGGCGAAGGTGGCCAAGGTCCGCAGCTCGTCGCGGCGCTGACCGATGAACTCCGAGGTCAGCGGCCGGTAGCAGTACAGGGTCGCAGCGCGGCCTCGCCGGCGGCTGACCTCGACCACGTCGAAGGGCAGTTCGGCGCCGGCGGCGTGCTGGGCCGCGAGATAGCCCGCCGCCTCCTCGACGAAGGCGACCAGGGCGGCGTGCAGCGTCCGGGAGCGCACGGCGCCACGTTTCGGCGATTCACGGCAGCGTCCCTGCCCGCGCACGACGTCTTGCAGCCGTCCCCACCCGCGGCCGGCCCCCGCCCAGGGCGCCCGGCCGGGCGCTCAGCCCGAGCGCCAGGCGTCGAACGCCGGGCTGGTCCAGCCGGTTCCCGAGCCCGCCGGCGCGGGCCCCAGCGCCCGGCCGCCGTAGACCACCGCGCCGCCGTTGGCGTCGTCCTGGTAGGTCTGCCAGGGGACGGTGCCCTGCTGGTCGACCCCGGGCTTGCTCCAGTCACACACCCCGCTGGGCAACGCGGCCTGCAGGGCGCTCCACTGGTCCGGCGTGAACGTGACCGGGTAGTAGTCGGTTTGGGCCAGCGGCTTGAGCTGGCAGCGCTCGATGTCGGTGGCCACGCCTTCGCCGGCGGCCATCGCCGGGGTGGCAAAGCGCGTCTGGGCCAGGGGCAGCTCACACACCGTCCCCACTCCCGGCACCGAGACCTGCTCGACGCCCGGGATGTCCGAGCACTGATCGTGCACGTCGGCGGGCCGGTCGTCGGCGACCTTCTGCGCCAGCGAGGCGCTGCGGTTGTCCGCCTCGACGGCCGACAGCCAGCGGTCCATGGCCAGCACCCCCTGGCTCTGATAGCGCGGGTCGCCGATCAGCGGCGTCTCCCCGAACCAGATGACCTGGTTCTTGGGGAAGTGACCCTCCTGGGCCTCGAGCCGGGCGCGGATCGTCCACGAGCGGTAGGCGTCGTGGAAGGCGCCGGGGTCGGGGCCGCGCAGGTCGATGATGGCCGTCCCCGTGAGGTTGTTGGTCTCGTTGACCGCGCCGCTGCGGTAGTCGTTTGCCAGCGCCGGCTCGGTCGCATCGCTTCGCTGCTGGGTGAAGTTCAGGTCGATGTCGGCGCCGCCGATCTTGCTGTTCAGGTCGACGAACTGCGCTGGCGTGATCTTGCCCTGCTCGAGCGCCAGCAGGCCGAACTGGACGCCCACGTCTCCGATCGGCAGCCCGGCGAAGCCGTGGCCGAGCTGCTGCTCGACCGGTCCCCAGACGCTCTGCGGACGCGGTCCGAAGACGTTGATCATGTAGTCGGCCAGCGTGCAGCGCACCCCGCCCGGGTTGGTGTTCGGGTTGTAGTCCTCAGACGCCGGGACGCCGGCGCAGCCGCTGGTCGGGTCGGCGAGCGCCGTCCAGTAGACGCTGTCGAAGATGATCGCGTTGCCGTGATTGGGATGACCCTCTACGGCGGCGATCTGGTCGGGCGTCCAGACGATGCCGGTACCCCACTTGCTCGGGTTCTCGAAGTACCTCCGCGTGAAGTGGTAGCCGGCGAGCTGCTGGCCGGTGGACCAGGCGTCCGGGAACGAGCACTGGGGCAGGATGCCCTGGTAGACGCCCGGATAGGCGTTGGCCACCTGCTGCTGGACCAGCGATCCCCCCGAGCACCCGGTTCCGATCGTGTAGCGCAGCGTGCCGTACTGCTCGATCAGGTGCTCCTTGGCCATGATCAGCGACTCCGCCTCGGTGGCCAGGCTGCAGTTATGCCCGGCGTTGTCCAGCGCCGTCGACATCACGGCAAAGCCGCGCGAGAGCGCGGTGTCGTCCATCACGCTCGGGGCGCTGGAGGACTGATGGTCGATGCCGCAGCTGGCGCCGTGGGTGATCAGCAGCTTGTGGTCGAACTGGGGCTGGGGCGACCACGCCGACCAGGGCTGGCCCGGCTGAAAGAGGACGGCGATCTGGTACTGGTCGCGGTCCTGATAACCGGTCTCCACGCGCACGATGTAGGGGACGCTGTGCCCGTTGTCGGTCGTGGTGGTGGCCACGTCGGACGGGGGGTGGTTGGGGTCATAGCTCGAGAACTGCCCGGTCACCGAGGACTTGTACTTGTAGTCGTAGGTGCTCGGCGCGTTGCACTGCGGATCCCTGGAGCCGTTCTGACAGACCCACGGCTGCACCTGGGGACCCGAGGTCGCGGGACCCCCGTTGGGGTGGTTGGTGATCGTCACCTGGTTGGTGGCGCCGTTGGGCAGCGTCGCGGTCAGCGTGTTGGCGCCGTTGGCCAGCCCGCTGACCAGGCCCTCGTACTGGCCGTTCGGGCGCACCGCGAACTGGGAGGTCACGTCGGCGCCGTTGAGGAACACACGCACCCCGGACGGATCCGTCCCCGCGGGCAGGGCGACCGACGCCAGCGCGTCTCCGCCGGAGATCAGGTTGGCGCGATTAGACAGCACGGCGATCGAAAGGCCGCTGGCCTTGCGATGGGCCGCGGCGGTCCCGGTCGCCCCCAGCGCCACCAGCGCGCCGAGAGTCACCGCCAGCGCGCGCGCCGAAACGAGCCCGCGTGCGGACACCCTGCCTGACCTGCCCATGCGCTCCTCCCTTTGGATCTCCCACGCAGCGGGCCTCCCACAGGCCGCCGCGCCCGCGCCGAAGCGTCGGAGGGCACAAGCTATCGCACACCGCGCCGGGGGGCGGCGGGCGCCTAGACCGCGGCGACCGTGGCGGGGCGCCCTCGGACCGGCGCCTCGGAGGCGCAGTCATCGAGCGCCAGCCAGCGCGTGCCGTAGCGTCGCATGTCCTCGATGATCGGCACCAGCGCCCGACCCTTCGCGGTCAGCGAGTAGTCGACCCGCGGGGGAACCTCGGGGTAGGTGTGGCGCACGACGATCCCCTCCTCCTCGAGCGCCCGCAGGCGCAGCGAGAGGGTGCGCGGGCTGATGCCCGCCAGCGAGCGCTCGAGCTCGCAAAAGCGGGTCCGCCCTTCGGCGAGGTCGCGGATCAGCAGCAGCGTCCACTTACCGCAGATCACGTCGGCGGTGCGACACACGGGACAGCTGTCGTTCGAAGCCACGTCATAACTTTACCAAATGAAGTAAGGAGTTCCGGCCGCTCGCCGGCCGCCCCGTGGACGGGGCACCGCCGGCGCGCTCCCCCGAGAAGGCGAGCGCCGCCCGGCCAGCGGCCGCGGCCTCAGGCCAGGCGCAGCGGCGGTGGCGTGTCCGGCTCGGCCTCGGGGGCCGGGGGACCGGTGCGGCGAGACTCGGCGGCGGCGACGTCCTCCATCGTCGTGCCGCGCCGGCCCTCGGCCGCGTGCAGAAGCTTGAAGTCGTGGGGGCTGGAAGCCACCCGCAGGGCGTCGTCGAAGGTCACGCGGCCGGCCTCGACGTGGGCGTAGAGCGCCTGGTCGAAGGTCTGCATGCCGTAGTAGCCCCCCTCGGCGACGACCTCGGCCAGGCGGCCGGTCTGCGCGGGGTCGACGATCATGTCGCGTACCCGTCCGGTCATGCGCAGGACCTCGCACGCGGCCACGCGTCCGCCCTCGGCCCCCGGCACCAGCCGCTGGGAGACCACGCCCTTGAGCGTCCCGGCGATCATCGCCCGCGCCTGACCGTGCTGGTGCGGGGGGAAGAAGTCGATGATCCGGTTGATCGTCTCGGGGGCGTCGACGGTGTGCACGGTCGAGAGCACCAGGTGGCCGGTCTCGGCCGCCGACAGCGCCGTCTGCACGGTCTCCTCGTCGCGCATCTCCCCGATCAAGATCACATCGGGGTCCTGGCGCAGCACCCGGCGCAGCGCGCGCGGGAAGGAGCGGGTGTCCATGCCCACCTCGCGCTGGTTGATGACCGAGCGGTTGTCGCGGTGCAGGAACTCGATCGGGTCCTCGATCGTGACTACGTGGCGGGCCCGCGTCGCGTTGATGTGGTCGATCATCGCCGCCAGCGTCGTGGACTTGCCCGACCCGGTGGTCCCGGTGAGCAGCACGATCCCCCGCTCCTCGTCGGCCAGCTCGCGGATCACCGGCGGCAGCGCCAGCTCCTCGATCGTGCGAATGCGATGGGGGATCGCCCGGCAGACCATCGAGATCCAGCCTCGCTGGCGAAAGGCGTTTACCCGGAAGCGAGCCACCTCGGGGATCTCATAGGAGAAGTCGACCTCCTGCTCCTCCTCGAACTCGCGGCGCTTGGCCGGGTCCGTCAGCAGCTCGGTGAGCGCCCGCTCGGTGTCCTCGGGCCCCAGCGGCTCATCCGAGGCCAGCGGGGCCAGCTGACCGTCGACGCGCGCCAGCGCGGGCGCGTGGGCCTTCAGGTGCAGGTCAGAGCCGCCCGCGGAAACCAGCTGACGCAGCGCTTGCTGGGAGTCGAACATCCCCCCCTGCCATCGGAGGCCGGGGGCCTGGAATTGAGCCCGCGCCGCCTGCCCTGGACCAAAAAGCCGGTGCGGGCTCAGAGCGGCGCGGCTGCTGCCCCCGCGAAGCGCTCAGGCGACGTCGCGCAGCTTTTGCGCCTCGGCCAGATGCTGGAGCTTCTTTAGCGACTGGTTCTCGATCTGGCGGATGCGCTCGCGCGTGACGTTGAACGTGCGCCCCACCTCATCCAGCGTCCGCGGGTGCTCCCCTCCGAGGCCGTAGCGCAGCTCCAGCACGCGCCGCTCGCGGTAGCTGAGGTTCTCCAGCGCCTCGCGCAGCGCCTCCTTGGTCAAGATCTCGGCCGCGCGCTCGTACGGGGACTCGGCGCGCTCGTCGGCGATGAACTGCCCGAACTCGGACTCCTCCTCGTCCCCCACCGGCTTCTCCAGCGACACCGGAGCCTGGGCCGAACGCTTGATCGAGTCGACCTCCTCGGGCTCGATCCCGGTGACGTCGGCGATCTCGTCGGCCGTCGGCTCGCGGCCTAGCTCGGTGACCAGCTTGCGCTCGGCCCGCCCGATCTTGTTGAGCTTCTCCACCACGTGCACGGGGATGCGGATCGTGCGCGCCTTGTCGGCCAGGGCGCGGGCGATCGCCTGGCGGATCCACCAGGTGGCGTAGGTGGAGAACTTAAACCCCTTGCGGTAGTCGAACTTCTCCGCCGCGCGCACCAGCCCCAGCGTGCCCTCCTGGATCAGGTCCAGGAACGGCAGCCCCTGGTTGCGGTAGTTCTTGGCGATCGAGACGACCAGGCGCAGGTTGGACTCGACCATCTTCTGCTTGGCGTCGAGGTCGCCGCGCTCGATGCGCTTGGCCAGGTCGACCTCCTCCTGGGCGGTGAGCAGCCGGACCTTGCCGATGTCCTTGAGGAACAGCTGCAGGGAGTCCGTCGTCATGTCGGGCTTTAGGTCCAGCGCGGTCTTGGCCTTGCGCCGGCCGCGCTTGTCCGGCGCCCGCTCGACCTCGGCGGTGGCGGCGGTGGCGGGGTCGATGTCCTCGACGAGCTCGATCTCGGAGCGTTCGAAGAGGCCGTGCAACTCCTCGACGTCGGTCTCGTCGAGATCGAGCTCGGAGACCGCGGTGGCGATCTCGGCGAAGGTCAGGACGCCGAACTGCTGGCCCTTGGTGAGCAGGCCCTTGACCTCTTCCAGCTCCTGGAGCTCGACGACGGACATGTGTTCCTCAGCCTTTGGGATGGGTCGATCCGGGACCGGTCCAGCGCACACGCGCCCGCCAGCGGGCGGCGCGCCAGGCGTTTGACTTCCTCGACGGGTGGGCCCGCCAGCTCCCACCGTACCCAAACGGGCGCAAGATCCTAAGTGCAGTCATTTATCGAAGTCAACGGCGCCGACCGTTTGCGCTCGCCCGTCGGGCCCGCCATGCCATACCCGCTGGGCTCCCGCCGTTCCCTTTCGCTGTCGGCGGAGTGCCCGGATGACTTTAGCCAGGCCGCGCGCCGGTTCCGCAGACAGCGGGCTCCCGGACCGCCGGACCGCCGGCGGGAGCGGTGCGGTGCCCTGCGCGCCGGCCGAGTGCGCGATGATGTGGACATGGACGATCGTTCCCCCCAGGAGCCGCCTCGAGAGGTGCTTTCGAGCCTTCCCCACAGCCGCCCCCAGCGCCGCAGCGCCCGGCGCGAGGGGCCGGGGGCCCCGGCCAAAGCGGCGGGCAAGGCGACCAAGCGGCCCCGGCCGGCGCGGGCGACCAAGCCCGACGCCGACGCTCGGGCCAAGCCGGCGGCCAAGGGTGTGGCCGCCGCCAGCGGGCGGGGCGCGGTCGACCAGCGCGACCTGCTGATCAAGGGTCCGCGGGTGGGCCCGCGGGCGCCGGCCAGTGCCGCCGCCCGCCCCCGACCGGCGGTCGGGCGCGACCAGCCCCCCACCGCCTCGGCGCCGGCCACCCGCCGCCCGGCGGACGGCGAGGACGCCGCCGCGCGACCGGGCAGCGTCGAGCCCCCGAGCGGGTCCGAGATCCTCGGCGCCGCCGTGCAGTCCGCGGGCGAGCTCGCGCAGCTCGGGCTCAAGGCCGGCACGCAGCTACTGCGCTCGGCCGCCGCGCGCATACCCAAGCCCTAGCCGGCGACCACCGCGCCGCGGCGGCCAGGCGCGCCCGGCGAGGCATCGCCTATACTCTCGCCCTCGCCGAGCCCGGCCCTGCCCCGCAGGACCGGGGCGGGGGACCCAATGCGAGCGCCACCCGGCGCCCGCTGGGGCGAATCGGTCCACCTGGGCCGTAGCGCAAATCGCGCGAGCCCGTCAGCTCACCCCGTAGGCGTAGCGCCGTTTCGCAAGGGACGCAGTTCGCAACGCCCCATGAGGACCCGTACAGCAAAGCTGCTGGCCGGCTGCGTGCTATGCCTGATCGGCACGGCCGCGAATGCCTCGGCCCAAGCGCCCGCCCCCGGCGGTGCCACCGCCCCTGGCTCGACGGGGGGCTCGGCCGCCCCGGGCCCCACCGGCGGCACGACCGCGGGCGAGCCCACCAGCGGAGGCCTCTACGGACCGGCCGGGGTATACGTCGGCCAGAGCGCCCGTTTCGGGGGCTCGTTCGACGGCGGCTCGGGGGCCACGGTTAGCGTCGAAGCCTCCGGACCCGGGCTGACCGGGTGGTCGGCCATCGCCACCGCGAGCGCCGATGACCACGGCGCGTTCAGCATCCGCTGGCGCGCCCCGCGCATCGGCCACTACCTGCTGCGCGCCCAGGCCACCTCCGGCGGTCCCGCGCTGACCGGCGCCACTGTCGCCTATCAGCCGTCGCTCGCCACCTGGTTCGGGCCGCGCTTCTCGGGCGAGAAGACGGCGTGCGGCCAGGCGTTTACCCCTGCGCTGATGGGCGTGGCGCACCGCACGCTGCCCTGCGGCACGCGCGTGGAGATCTACTACCGGGGGCGCGCGGTGACCGTACCCGTGGTCGACCGCGGTCCCTACACGTCGGCGTCGTGGGACCTGACCCAGGCCGCGGCCCAGGCGCTGGGCTTCGACGGGCGCGACTGGATCGGAGCGCTCAGCCCGCTGCCCACCACGGTGCGCGCCCGCGTCGCGCGCCACAGCCGGCGCCACCACCACCGGCACCGCTGAGCCTCAACGGTCAGCTTTCGTCGCCTGCGGGCGCCAGTGCCAGGCCCGAGGCCCGGGCGGCGAACATGCGCTGCTCGGCGCGCTCGGCCAGGCGGTCACCGCCTTCGCCGTCCTCGGGATAGAGGGCGTAGCCGATCGACACGGTCAGCGGCGTGCCCCGATGAGACGCCGCGCCGCCCACCGCCTCGGCGATACCGAGCGCCAGGGCGTGGGCGGCGGCCCGCTCGGTGGCCGGGCTGAGAATCCAGTAGCGCCCCAGACCACCGGTTTCCGCCACCTCCGCCGTCCCGACCGCGGCCGAGATCGCCCCCCTGACGGACTCGATCGCGCCCGCCAACACGCTCGGGCTCTCGGCGTGCACCAGGCGCTCGAGCCCGTCCACTTCGACCAGCAGGGCGGCAAACGGCGTCCCCTCCTCGGCCCGCCCGGACAGCGCCCGCTCGATCGGCTCCGAAGCCCGCCGCAGATCGCGCACACTTGGCGCGCCCTCCCACGATCGGCGCGCCGGCGCGGGCGCGGGGGCGTCGGCCAGCGCCCCGGCGGCGATGACCGCGCAGATGCGGGCCAGTCGCCGGGCGAGGTCGGCCACCGCCGCGGCCGAGGGCCGCGGCATCGCCTCCAGCGCCGCCGACCACAGCACGGCACCCAGCGCCTCGACGGCGGCGGGCACCTCGGCGGCCGCGACGACCCCGGCCAGGCGCCCGGCGGCGGCGACGACCTCCTCGTGGCGCAGGCGTTCGAGCGCCCCATCTGACTCCAGCGCCTCCGCGGCGAGCTGGCACAGGCGCGGTGCGGCGGTGGCCAGCTCGGCTAGCGGTATCCGCGCCGCCCGGGCCAGCGGCGCCGCCGCGATCAGCGCCCCCAGCCACGCCTTGGCCAGCTCCTCGGACTGGGCGCGCAGGGACTCCACCGGAGCGTCGGCCAGCGGGCGCGGCGGACTGGCGGGCCTGAGGTCGGTCATGCGGGGCCTTGATACCAGCGGGCCAGGACGCCGTCCGCCGCGGCCCGCCGAGCGCGATGATGTGCCGGTGGCCCAGGTCCTCACCCCGCTGGCCCGCGCGCGGGCGCAGGTCCTGGCCGCCAGCCGCCCGCTCGCGGCCGAGGCGATCGCGCTGCAGGACGCGCTCGGGCGGGTGCTGGCCGAGCCGGTGCACGCCGCCGCCGACGTTCCCGGGTTCGACAACAGCGCGATGGACGGCTTTGCGCTGCGGGCGGGAACGGCCGGGCGCCGACTCGTGCTGGCCGGCGAGGCGCGCGCGGGGGCACCGGCGGTCGGTCCCCTGGGCGCCGAGGAGGCGATGGCCATCTCCACCGGGGCAGCACTGCCCCAGGGCGCCGACGCGGTGCTCGAGCTCGAGCGGGCCGAGGTCCGCGAGGGCGCGGTCATCCCCCGGCTGGAGGTCGCCCCGGGGCGCAACGTCCGTCGCGCGGGCGAGGACGTGCGCGCGGGCTCGCGGGTGCTCGCCGGCGGCCGACGTCTGGGGCCCGTCGAGCTGGGACTGGCCGCCGGCGCGGGTGCCGCCCGGGTCCACTGTGCCCGGCGCCCGCGCCTGGCCCTGGTGGCCACCGGGGACGAGCTGGTGGCGCCGGGTCAGGTGCTGGGCCCGGGCCAGATCTACGACTCCAACCGCATCGCCCTCGCCGGCCTGGCCGCCCGGGGCGGCGCCGAGGTCGTCCTCACCCGCCACGTGGGCGACAGCCCGGCGGCCACCGTCGCGGCTCTGGACGACGCCCTCGGCGCCGCCGACGTGGTCCTGGCCAGCGGCGGCGTGTCGGTGGGCGCGCACGACCACGTCAGGCCGGCGCTCGAGCGCATCGGCGTCAGCGAGATCTTCTGGGGCATCGCCCTGCGACCGGGCAAGCCGACGTGGTTCGGGACGCGCGGCCGGCAGCTGTGCTTCGGCCTGCCCGGCAATCCGGTCTCGGCGCTGGTCACCTTCCTGCTGCTGGTGCGCCCCGCGCTGGCCCGCCTGCAGGGCGCCTGGCCGCTGTACCGGACCGTCCCCGCTCGCCTCGGCACCGCCGTCCCCCGCCGCCGCGCGCGAGATGAGGCGATACGGGTCCGCCTCGTCCACGAGCGCTCGGGGCCGCGCGCGGTGCCCACCGGCGCCCAGGGCTCGCACATCCTCAGCTCGATGCTCGACGCCGACGGGCTGGCGCTGATCCCCGCGGGCGAGGGCGAGCTACCCGCCGGCGAGCCGGTGACCATCGAGCTGATCTAGGCTCGACCCAGCGATGCGACGCCCGCTGATCCTGCTCGCCCCCCTGGTCTCCCTGCTCGTCGGCCTGGCCGCCCTCGGGCGCCGCCTGATCCGGCGCCGCAGCGCCGGGATCCGGGCCGAGATCTCCGACCCCTACGACTCGACCGAGATCACCGACTCGTGCGCGGTGCGCTCGGTGCAGGCGGCCGAGCTGACCGTGCCCGAGGAGACGCTGGCCCGGATCTGGTCGCCGATGCACCTGGAGCGCCTGGCCCGGACCTACTGGCGCTTCCTGGCGCGCTGTACGCTGGGCGCGATCCGCGTGGTCTACAGCCGCCGCGGGCGCCACGTGGTGTTCATCGCGCGGCCCCTGGTGCTGCTCTCCTTCCGGGCGCCGGAGTACGAGATGAGCCCTGAGCGGGGGATCGTGCGCTGGCACATCGAGAAGGGGGTGCTGGTGGCGCGCAACCGCCGCGGCGAGGGGTACCTGCAGATCGACGTGCGCCGCTGCCCGCCCCCCGCCCCGGGGCAGGCGCGCGTGCACATCGAGGTCGAGGTGGCCAACTTCTATCCAGCGATCGCATCGGGGATCGGACGCTGGGTCTACCGCCACACCCAGTCGCCCATCCACGTGGTCGTCACCCACGGCTTCCTGCGCTCGCTGCGGCGCCTGGACCTGGCCGAGTCCCGGGTGGGGCGCTGGGTGCCACCGCCCGCCCCCGAGCGCCGCCCGCCCGAGGCGCCCCGCGGCACTCCGCCGGGACACCGCCCGGTCGGCTCCTCCTGAGCGGGGTGACTGGGCCCGCTCAGCCGGTGCGCCCGCCGGTGATGGCGCGCAGCTTGGCCCGGTCGTGCGTTGCCTGTACCCGGCGCACCGTCCCCGAGCGCGAGCGCATCACCAGCGAGTCGGTGGTCGCTCCGCCGGTGCCCACGTAGCGCACCCCCTGGAGCACGTCGCCGTCGGTCACGCCGGTGGCCGAGAAGAAGCAGTTCTCGCCGGCGACCAGCTCGTCGGCCGACAGCACGCGCTCGAGGTCGTACCCCGCGTCCAGGGCCGCCTGGCGCTCGGCCTCGTCGCGGGGCCACAGACGGCCGAGCAGCTGACCACCGATGCACTTGACGGCGGCCGCCGAGATCACGCCCTCGGGCGTGCCCCCGACGCCCCACAGGATGTCCACCGGAGAATTGTCCGAGACCGCGAGCAGGGCGGCCGAGACGTCGCCGTGCGGGATCAGCTGGATGCGCGCGCCGGACTGGCGGATCTCGTCGATCGCATCGTGGTGACGGTCGCGGTCGAGCATCACCACCATCACGTCACGCACGTCGCGGCCGCGGCGCTCGGCGATCAGGCGGACCGTCTCCCCCAGCGGGCGATCGAGGTCGAGCAGGTCGGCGATGTCCCGGGCGCCCGCGATCTTCTCCATGTACACGCACGGGCCGGGGTCGAACATCGTGCCCCGCTCGGACAGGGCGATGACCGCCAGCGCTCGCGGCATCCCCTTGGCGGCCAGGGTGGTTCCCTCCAACGGATCGACGGCGATGTCGACCGCGGGCGGGGAGCCGTCACCGATGTTCTCGCCGTTGTAGAGCATCGGGGCCTCGTCCTTCTCCCCCTCGCCGATCACCACCACCCCGTCCATGCGCACCGTGTCGAGCATCAGCCGCATGGCGTCCACCGCCGCCTGGTCGGCACCCTCCTTGTCCCCCATTCCCACCATCCGCGCCGCGGCCAGGGCGGCGTACTCGGTAACGCGCACCAACTCGAGCGCGAGGTTGCGGTCCGGGTGGTCGGTGCGGCGGCGGGTTCGCTCCTCGGACCGGCGCTCAGGAGTCTCGGCGGAGCGGACGGCGTCGGACGCGCTCACAGCGTGCCCGGTGGCTTGCGGGTCCGCCCGGTCTCCGACGAGCGCGTAGCCGCCCCCACCAGCATCAGGATGCTGCCGGCGAGCGCGACGTAGAAGCCGTATTGCACCGTGATCAGGCTGCGGGGTGTCCCCGGTCGGGTGATGAGGGCGTTGTAGACCAGCAGTCCCAGCGCGGCGACCGCCACCACCGCGGTCATCTCTCCGCGCGGCCACGACAGCGCATACCCCCGCACGATGATCCAGGTGAGGATCAGCGGGGCGGCCGCGCCGGCCAGGAACAGGAAGCGCAGGATGGGGTGCACGTCCCAGGCGGTAAACGTGCCGTGCTTGCCCCCGATCGTCCCGTTCTGACCGGTGGTCTTATACCAGGCGAGGAACACCCCAACCCCGAGCAGGATGCCCCCGGCGATGGCGATCAGCTCCGAACGCGAAACCCGCGACAGCTCCATGCCGGCGCCCAGCGTATACGAGGTCCGCGGCGCCCGGTTGAGCTACCGGTGAGCGGCCTGAGGTAGTTTGCCCGCGCATGAGCGACGAGGGCGTGCGCTGGGGCCTCACGCTCCCGTTCCCGGGGGTGGCTCTGGCCGACTCCGAAGCGCTCATCCGGCGCGCCGAGGAGGCCGGCTACGACGACCTGTGGACCGGCGACACCGCCGGGCCCGATGGGTTTACCCCCCTGGCCCTGGCCGCGGCCTGGACCGAGCGGGTGCGCCTGGGCACCGGCATCGTCAATGTCTTCACCCGGGGACCGGCGGTGCTCGCCCAGCACGCCGCGGCGCTGTCCGACGCCAGCCGGGGGCGGTTCGTGCTCGGGCTCGGCGCCTCCTCGAACGTGATCGTCGAGCGCTGGAACGGCGTGCCGTTCGAGCGCCCGCTCACGCGCGTGCGCGAGACCGTGCAGGCCCTGCGCCCGGTGCTCGCCGGCGAGCGCGGCCCGGGCGGCTTTCGCCTCGAGCAGGCCCCGGCCCGACCCGTGCCGATCTACCTGGCCGCCCTGCGCGAGCGCATGCTCGGGCTGGCCGGCGAGATAGGCGACGGCGCGTTCGTGAACTTCCTGCCTCTCTCGGCGACCGAGCGCGTCACCGCGCACATCCGCGCCGGCGAGTCGCGCGCCGGCAAGCCGCCGGGCTCGGTCGACGTCGTCTGCCGCTTCTTCTGCATCCCCCAGCCGGTCGAGCAGGGGCTGGGTACGGCCCGCTTCATGTTCGCCGCCTACGCCACGGTCCCCGTCTATGAGCGGTTCTTTCGCTGGCTGGGGTGGGGCGAGCGGATCGAGGAGATGGTCTCGGCCTGGCGTGACGGCGACCGCGCCCGCGCGCTGGAGCTGGCCCCCGAGGACCTGATCCGGGAGATCTTCATCTTCGGAGCGCCCGCCGAGCAGCGCGCCCGCCTGGATGCCTTCGCCGCCGCGGGCATCCGGACCTTCGTGCTCACCCCGATCACCCCGCCCGACGGTCTCCCGGAACTGATCTCGGCGCTCGCTCGCTAGCCCGCGCGCCCGCGCGCCCCGCCGCACGCGCAGACGTGCAAGGCTTCGGCAGAGAGTGTCCGAGCGGTTGATCGGCGTGGACGTGGGCGGCACCAAGGTGTCCGTCGCCGCCCTGCGCGACGGCGAGCTGACCGAGCCCACGCTTCATCCCACCGAGCACGCCGGCGCCGACCAGCTGATCGAACAGCTCACGGTCGCCGTGCAGGACGCGCTGCGAACCCATGGCGGCGATGCGGTGGGGATCGGGATCCCCTCGGTGATCGAGTTCTCCACCGGCCGCGTGCGCTCCAGCGTCAACGTCCCGCTGCAGGACGTCGCGCTGCGTTCGGTGATGCAGGAGCGGGTGGACGTGCCGGTGCTTGTCGACAACGACGCCACCTGCGCGGCGCTGGCCGAGGCCCACGGCGGCGGAGCCGAGCTCGAGGTGGCCAATCTGGTCATGCTCACCCTGGGCACCGGGGTGGGCGGCGGGATCGTCATCGGCGGGCGCATCTACCGCGGCTCCACCGGCGCCGCGGGCGAGCTCGGCCACACGCTGATCGGAGCCGCGCTGCAGGACGGAGCGCCGGCTCACGCCGAGCACTTCCCCCAGCCGGGGTCGCTCGAGCGCCTAGCCGCCGGGCGGGCCCTGGACGAGCTGGCCGAGAGCAGCGCCACGCAGCACCCTGAATCGGCGCTTGGGCGCCTGCGCGCGCAGGGCAAGCCGGTGGCCGGACCCGACTGCGTGAGCGCCGCCCAGGCCGGCGACGAGCACGCGTGCGCCGCGCTGGCCACGCTGGGCGGCCGCCTGGGGGTGGGCATCGCCAACGTGATCAACACCTTCGATCCCGACGTGGTGGCGATCGGTGGCGGGGTCTCGGCCGCCGGCGAGCTGCTGCTGGACCCGGCCCGGAAGGCGGCCGCGCGCTTCGTGCTTCCCGGCGTGGGAGCGCGCACCGAGATCCGTCTGGCCCGCTCGGGGCCCAAGGCCGGCGTGCTGGGGGCCGCGCTGCTGGCCCGCGAGGAGCTGGCCGGCGTGCGCCACCCCCTGGCCGCCGGGGAGCTGGCCGGGTGAGGATCGCTTGCGGCTTTGATCACGCCGGGGTACCGCTCCGCGAGCGCACCATGCAGGCGCTGGCCGACGCCGGCCACGAGGCGGTCGACCTGGGCACCGCCGAGGACTACCCCGACATCGCGCTGGCGGTGGGGCGGGCAGTGGCCGAGGGCGAGTACGAACGCGGGGTGCTCGTGTGCGGCTCGGGGGCCGGCGTGGCGGTGGCGGCGTGCAAGCTTCCGGGGATCCGGGCGGCGCTCACCCACGACACCTACAGCGCCGCCCAATCGGTCCAGCACGACAACGTCAACGTGGCCTGTCTGGGCGCACGCGTGGTCGGCTCTGAGCTCGCAGCCGCCTGTGTGATGGCGTTCGCGGGCGCCAGCTTCACCGGCGAGGAGCGCCACGTGCGTCGAGTGGGAAAGGTGCTGGAGATGGAAAAGGACGGGCTCGCGGCCCACTGGGAGGGGCTCGACGAGCATGCGGGCCCTTGAGGCGAGCCCGATACCCATTTAGGTTCCCGCGGCCAGAGGAGGAGCGAGCACGATGAGCGCCACCACCACCGTAGAGGCCCAGCGCCTGGACGAGCTGTGCGTCAACACGATCCGCACGCTGTCGATGGACGCCGTGCAGAAGGCCGACTCGGGCCATCCCGGCACCCCGATGGCGCTCGCGCCGCTCGCCTACGTGCTCTACACCCGGGTCATGCGCCACAACCCGGCCGACCCCGACTGGCTCAACCGCGACCGCTTCGTGCTCTCGGCCGGGCACGCCTCGATGCTGCTCTACGCCAGCCTCTACCTCACCGGCTATCCGCTGACGCTCGAGGACATCAAGAATTTTCGCCAGGTAGGGTCGCCCACCGCCGGTCACCCCGAGCGCAAGTACTCGCCGGGGATCGAGGCCACCACCGGCCCCCTGGGACAGGGGATCAGCATGTCGGTGGGGCTGGCGTTGGCCGAACGCATGCTCGCCGTCCGCTTTAACCGGCCCGGCCAGGAGGTCATCGACCACTACACGTTCACGATCGCCTCCGACGGGGATATGCAGGAGGGGATCGCCTCCGAGGCCTCCTCGCTGGCGGGTCACCTCGGTCTGGGTCGCCTGATCGCCTACTACGACGACAACCGGATCCAGCTCGCCAGCCCCACCTCGGAGACGATGTCCGAGAACGTCGGCGAGCGCTACGACGCCTACGGCTGGCACGTGATCAACCTGGGTGAAGATCTCTCGCTGGAGCGCATCGAGCAAGCCACGCGCGAGGCGATGGACGAGTACGACCGCCCCTCGCTGATCATCGTGCGCAGCCACATCGGCTACGGCAGCCCCCACAAGCAGGACACCTCCGACGCCCATGGCTCACCGCTGGGCGAGGAGGAAGTCAGGCTGACCAAGCAGGCCTACGGCTGGGACCCCGACGCCCATTTCTACGTGCCCGAGGAGGCGCTGGCCCACTTCCGGCGCGCCTGCGACCGCGGCCGCGAGCTCCAGCAGGAATGGGAGGAGCGCTACGCCATCTACGAGCGTGAGCACCCCGAGCTGGCGGACGCGTTGCGGATCATCGATCGGGGCGCCATCGCCCCCGGCTGGGACGCCGACCTGCCCCGCTTTGAGCCCGGCGAGAAGATGGCCACCCGTAAGGCCTCGGGCCAGACCATCCAGTGGGCGGCCAAGGCGATCCCGCACCTGATCGGCGGCTCGGCCGACCTGGCCACCTCCAACGTGACCGACATCGACGACGGCGGCACCGTCGAGCGCGGCCGCTACGAGGGACGCAACATCCGCTTCGGCGTGCGCGAGCACGGCATGGCGGCGATCGTCAACGGCCTGGGACTGCACGGCTTCCGCGCCTTCGGGGGGACTTTCCTGACGTTCTCCGACTACCAGCGCGGGGCGGTGCGGATCTCGGCGCTCATGAAGCTGCCGGTGATCTGGGTCTACACCCACGACTCGATCGGCCTGGGCGAGGACGGCCCCACCCACCAGCCGATCGAGCACCTCGCCGCGCTGCGGGCGATGCCCCGCCTGAACGTGGTTCGCCCCGCCGACGCCAACGAGACCGCCCTGGCCTGGCGTTTTGCCCTGCGCTCCGAGGAGGCACCCACCGCCCTGGCCCTGTCGCGCCAGGGCCTGCCGGTTCTCGATCCAGACACCGTGCCCGACGACGCGATCGAGCGCGGCGCCTACGTGCTCTCCGACAGCGAGGGAAAGCAGCCCGAGCTGATCCTGATCGGAACCGGTTCGGAGGTATCGCTGTGCGTCGAGGCGGCCGAGCCATTGCGGGCCGACGGCGCGGCGGTGCGGGTGGTCTCGATGCCCTGCATGGAGACGTTCATGGCCACCGACGCCGACTACCGCGACCGGGTGCTGCCGCCAGGGGTGTCGGCGCGGCTGGCCGTCGAGGCCGCCTGCCCGCTGGGCTGGGACCGGTTCATCGGAGCGCGCGGAGCGTTCCTGGGCATGGAGACGTTCGGCGAGTCCGGGCCGGCCGCCGACGTCTACGAGCACTTCGGCATCACCGCCGAACGCGCGGTCGAGATCGGCCGCCGGCTGCTGGGTGGATGAGGAAACCGTCTTCGAGGAAAGGCAACGCATGAGCGTCACGGCGAACATCAACGAGCGGCTCGCGGCCCTGACCGCCGCCGGCACCAGCGTGTGGCTGGACCAGATCCGCCGCGGCCTGATCGAGGGCGGCGAGCTCCAGCGCTTGGTGGTCGAGGACTCGCTGCGCGGGGTGACTTCCAACCCGGCGATCTTCGAGAAGGCGATCCTGGGCTGCGAGGACTACGACAGCCAGCTCGACCAGCTCGTCGAACGGGGCCTGTCCGGACGCGACCTCTACGACCAGATGGCGGTGCTCGACGTCCAGATGGCGGCCGATGTTCTGCGGTCGGTGTGGGAGGAGACCTCGGGCTATGACGGCTACGTCTCGCTCGAGGTCGGGCCCGACGCGGCGCACGACACCGAGCAGACGATCAAGGAGGCCCGCGGCTACTGGGGAGCCGTAGACCGGCCCAACGTGATGATCAAGATCCCCGGCACCAGCGAGGGCGTTCCGGCGATCGAGCAGATGACCTACGAGGGCGTCAACGTCAACGTGACGCTGCTGTTCTCGGTGGACTCCTACGCCAACGTGGCCGAGGCCTACATCCGCGGGCTCGAGCGCCGCCACGCCGAGGCCAAGACGCCGGACCCGCACTCGGTGGCCAGCTTCTTCGTCTCCCGCGTGGACTCCGAGGTCGACAAGCGCCTGGAGGAGCTGGGCCGCACCGACCTGGCCGGGAGGGCCGCGGTGGCCAACGCGCGCACCGCCTACCGGCGCTTTCAGCAGATCTTCCACGGCGAGCGCTTCGCCGCGCTACGCCAGGCGGGGGCCCCGGTGCAGCGCCCGCTGTGGGCGTCAACCGGGGTCAAGAACCCCGCCTACCCGGACACCAAGTACGTAGAGGAGCTGGTCGCGCCCACCACCGTCAACACGATGCCGATGCCCACGCTGTTGGCGGTCGCCGAGAAGGCGGAGATCGAGCCGGAGACCGCGCTGATCGACCCCACCGGAGACCTCGAGGCCCTGGCGCACGCGGGCATCGACATGGACGACGTCACCCGCAAGCTGCTCGACGACGGCATCCGGCTCTTCGTCGAGCCGATGGACAAGCTCCTCGCCGCCCTCGACGACAAGCGCGACGCGCTGATCACCGGCCGTCCCAAGACGATCGAGGGCAAGCTGCCCGAGGAGCTCGAGACGGCGGTGGCCGAGCGCGTGCGCAAGGCCACCGACGAGCAGGTGGCGCGGCGCATCTGGCGGCGCGACGAGAGCCTGTGGGGTGGCCCCGGGGTGCCGGAGATCGGCAACCGGCTCGGGTGGCTGACCGTCGCCGACCGGATGGCCGAGCAGGTCGACGACCTGGGCGCCTTCGCCGCCTCCTGTCGCCAGGACGGGCTCACCGACGCGGTGCTGCTGGGAATGGGGGGCTCGAGCCTGGCTCCGGAGGTCATGCGCCGCAGCTTCGGCTCGCCCGCCGGCGCGGCGGGGGCGTCGGCCAACGGCGGCGGCGCCGGCATGCGCCTGCACGTGCTCGACTCCACCGACCCCACGGCGCTGCTCGGGCTCGAGCGAGCGCTCGACCTGGCGAGCACCCTGTTCCTGGTCTCCACCAAGTCGGGAGGCACGGTGGAGACGCTGTCCCTGTTCGCCCACTTCCACGCCCGGGTGCGGGAGATCGCCGGCGAGAACGCCGGCCGGCACTTCACGGCCATCACCGACCCCGGCAGCCCGCTGGTGAAGCTGGCCGACGAGCACGGCTTCCGGCGCACGTTCCTCAACGACCCCAATATCGGCGGGCGCTACTCGGCGCTGTCGCACTTCGGGCTGGTGCCAGCGGCGCTGATGGGCGTGGACCTCGGCGCGCTGCTCGATGCGTGCGGCGTGGCCGAGCAGGGTTGTTCGAGCTTTGACTCCACCCAATCAAACTCCGGCCTGTGGCTGGGGCTGGCGCTCGGCGAGCTCGGGCTGCGGGGCCGCGACAAGCTCACCTTCCTCGTCTCGGAGCCCATCGCCAGCTTCGGCCTGTGGGCCGAGCAGCTGGTGGCCGAGAGCACCGGCAAGCACGGGCGGGGAGTACTGCCGGTGGCCGACGAGCCCCTGGGCGAGCCCTCCGCCTACGGTCCAGATCGGGTGTTCGCCTACCTGCGAAACGGCGACTCGCCCGACGAGGAGATGGAAAAGCGAGTCGCCGCGCTGGGCGAGGCCGGGCACCCGACCCTGACGCTCACTGCCTACGGACCGACCGACCTGGGGCGGATCTTCTTCTTCTCGGAGTTCGCCACCGCGACCGCCGGCTGGGTCCTGGGCATCAACCCGTTCGACCAACCCAACGTGCAAGAGGCCAAGGACAACACCGAGCGGGTGCTCGACGACTACCAGGCCCAGGGCAAGCTCCCAGAGCTGCCCGACGCCGGCGATGACGCGCTGCGCGCGCTGCTGGGGGCGGCCGAGCCGCCGGCCTATGTGGCGATCATGGCCTACGTGCCCCCGTCGGATGAGTTCGCCGGGGCGATGGCCGAGCTGCGCACCACGATCCGCGACGCCACCAGGGCCACGACCACGTTCGGCTATGGGCCGCGCTTCCTGCACTCCACGGGCCAGTTCCACAAGGGCGGGCCGGCCACCGGGCGCTTCCTGCAGCTGGTCTGGGACGGCCCGGAGGATGCGGAGATCCCGGGCTCGCCCTACACCTTCGGCACGCTCAAGAACGCCCAGGCGATCGGAGACCTGCAGACCCTGCGCGGCCACGACCGGCCGGCCGAGCGCGTGCGCCTCACCGGGGATGATCCGGTGGCGGCGCTGCGCGAGCTCACCGCCAAGATCAAGGAGATGCTCTGATGCAGATCGGCTTCGTCGGCCTGGGGAAGATGGGCGGCAACATGGTGCACCGCATCCGGCGCGATTCGCTGCACGAGGTGGTGGCGTTCGATTTCGACGAGTCGGCGGTCAAGCGGACGGTCAAGGTGGGCGCCTCGGGGGCCAAGTCGCTGCGCGACCTCGTCCGCCAGCTCGACCCGCCGCGCACGGTCTGGATCATGGTTCCCGCCGGGGCCCCCACCCAGGAGACGGTGGACAAGCTGGCCAAGTACATGGACCCCGACGACATGATCGTCGACGGCGGCAACTCCAAGTGGACGGACGACAAGGCCCGGGCCGCGGCGCTGCGCAAGCAGAAGATCCACTACGTCGACGTGGGCGTCAGCGGCGGCGTCTGGGGCCTGGAGGTGGGCTATTGCATGATGGTCGGCGGACCCAATCGGGCGGTCAAGCGCCTGTCCCCGATCCTCGACGTGCTCGCCCCGGAGACCAACGAGCTCAGCCAAAAGGCCATCGGCCCGCGCGGCTGGGGACACTTCGGCCCTTCGGGCGCCGGGCACTACGTGAAGATGGTCCACAACGGCGTCGAGTACGGCCTCATGCAGGCCTACGCCGAGGGCTTTGACGTGTTCAACAAGTCCGAGTTCGAGCTCGACAACGCCAAGATCGCCCACCTGTGGGGGCAGGGCTCGGTCGTGCGCTCCTGGCTGTGCGAGCTCGCGGCGCGGGCCTTCGAGCAGGACGGAAACGACCTGGCCAAGATCGAGGGCTGGACCGAGGACTCGGGCGAGGGACGCTGGACGATCGAGGACGCCACCAACCACGACGTGCCCACCCCGGTGATCACCGCCTCGCTGTACTCGCGCTTCTACTCTCGCGGCAACGGCGACTTCACCCACCGCGTGCTGGCCGCGCTACGCAACCAGTTCGGTGGCCACGCGGTGCGGTCTCGGCGATGAGGCGCCCGCGCCCCGGGGTGGCGCCACGGGGTCGCCCCGCGCTACGGTCCCGGTCATGAGCGACGGGGCCCCGGCGACCGCCACCCAGCCGCGGCCGAGCCGGGCGCCGGAGGAGGTCAACCCGCTCGTCGAGGGCCTCGAGCGGCTCCCGGTTCACCCCACCACGCTGGTCATCTTCGGGGCCACCGGCGATCTGGCGCGCCGCAAGCTGCTGCCCGCCCTCTACAACCTCGCCCACGAGGGCGCCCTGCCCGAGCGCTTTCACCTGGTCGGCGTCTCGCGCAGCGACATGCCCCACGGCGACTACCGCGAGATGGCCATCGACGCGGTACGTCAATTCTCCCGACGCGAGCCCGACGAGAAGGTCCTCCAGGAGCTGCTCGACGAGATCCGCTACATACCGGGTAGCTTCGACGACGCGGACGTCTACTCCAAGCTCTCGGACACGCTCGACGAGTTCGACGAAAAGACCGGCCAGGCGCTCAACCGGGCCTTCTACCTCTCCACCGCGCCCGCGTTCTTCCCGGTCATCGTCAAGGCGCTGGGGGACCACGGCCTTCAACGCCACGGAGACAGCGACGTGCGGGTGATAATCGAGAAGCCGTTCGGCACCTACCTCGAAGAGGCCCGGGCGCTCAACCACGAGGTGCTCTCGGTGTTCGACGAGAGACAGGTCTTTCGCATCGACCACTACTTGGGCAAGGAGACGGTCCAGAACGTGCTGGCGTTTCGCTTCGCCAACGGCATGTTCGAGCCCCTGTGGAACCGCAACTACATCGACTCGGTGCAGATCACCGCCGCCGAGGACATCGGCATCGGCTCGCGCGCGGGCTACTACGACAGCGCGGGCGCGTTGCGCGACCTGGTCCAGAACCACATGCTGCAGCTGTTGTGCCTGCTGGCCATGGAGCCCCCGGTGGACTTCTCCGCCGACCCGGTACGCGACGAGAAGGTCAAGGTGCTGCGGGCGATCGATGCGCCGACGCCCGAGACCGTCCCGCACATGGCGGCCCGTGCCCAGTACGGGCCGGGGGTGTCGGGCGGGGACCCGGTCCCCGGCTATCTGCAGGAGGAGGGCGTCCCCGAGGACTCCAACACCGAGACCTTTGCCGCGCTGCGCCTGCACGTCGACAACTGGCGCTGGGCCGGGGTCCCCTTCTACCTGCGCACGGGCAAGCGCTTGGCGCGCAAGGCGACCGAGATCGCGGTCACCCTGCGCCCGGTCCCCCACCTCGCCTTTCAGCAGGATGGTTCGCTGGGGGTGCGCCCCAACACGCTGGTTCTGATGATCCAGCCCAACGAGGGCGTGTCACTGTCGTTGGGGGCCAAGATCCCCGGCACGCGCATGCGCATCCGCCCGGTGCAGATGGAATTCCTCTACGGCACCTCGTTTCTGTCCCAGTCGCCCGAGGCCTACGAGCGGCTGATCATGGACGCCATGCGCGGCGACGCCACGCTATTTACCCGCAACGACGAGGTCGAGGCCCAGTGGCGCGTGTGCGACCCGATCGTGCGCACATGGGAGCAGACCGCGGGGCCCCTGCCGCAGTACCCGGCGGGCAGCCAAGGCCCCGACGAAGTCAACGCGCTGATGCTCGGCGACGACCGCTGGCGGGCGCTGTAGGGCCGATACCCCGGCTGGTCCGCTAGCGCACGTGTCTCCCACCAGCGACAGCGTCTGGAGCGCCCAGGACACCGACCCTTCGGCCATCGACGCCGCCCTGCGCGAGATGCTGGCCGAGCGTCACGCCGAGAGCGACGCCTACGTGCCCGCCCGGGTGCTCAATCTGGTGTGCATCGTGGATCGCCAGTGGAGCGGCGAGATCGCCAACCGCCTGCGCCAGGTGGGCCGCTACCACCCCTCGCGCACGATCGTGTGCGCGGTCGAGGCCCGCCGCACCCGCCTCGACGCCCGCGCGATGCTCGCCACCGATGCCGACCCCGAGGCGGACGAGCTGGCCGAGATCCGGGAGACGGTGATCGTCGAGCTGGGCGAGCAGCACCTTCCCCACCTGGACACGATCGTCGACCCGCTGGTGGTCACCGACCTCTCCACCGTGGTGTGGGCGCCCCACGGCCACTACCGGGCGGTGGAGGCGATCTTGCACCTCACCCAGGTCGTCCTGCTTGACTCGGTGGACGAGCCCGAGCTCGACGAGGCTCTGGACCGGGCGCACGGATTTTCCGAGCGCGCCTACGTGGTCGATCTCGCCTGGCTTCGCTCGACACCGTGGCGCGAGCGCATCGCGGCCACGTTCGATCCCCCGGACCAGCGACCACAACTGCGCCACATCACCGGTCTGCATATCCGCCACCACCCCGACTCGGGCATCGCCGGGCTGCTGCTGGCGGGCTGGCTCGCCTCTCGGCTGGGGTGGCAACCCTCGCAGCTGATCGACTCCGGCAACCGGCTGAGCGGGCGCCTGGGCAGCTCGCGCGGCCACGTCGCCATCGAGCTGGTGCCCACCCCCCAGAACGTGCGGGGGCTGGTGGGCATCACCATCGAGATGGCGGGGGGGACCTCGCTCTCGCTGGACCGTGGCGCCGGCGGATTGCACGCCGTGCTGCGCCAGCGCGACGGGTCCGAGCGGGAGTGGACCCTGCTCGGCGCCTCCCGGGGCGAGGCGGGAATCCTCGGCGAGGGGATCCGGCAGGCGCTCCTGCGCGATCCCACCTACCAGCCGGCGCTTAGCGCCGCGTGTGTGATGGCGCCATGAGCCACGTGGTCAGCGACGCCTCGGTGGGCGCCAGCCCGTTTCCCCCCATCGCCGACTACGCGTTCCTGTCGGACTGCGAGACGACGGCGCTCGTGGCGCCGAGCGGAAACATCGAGTGGATGTGCCTGCCGCGGATGGACTCCCCGAGCGTGTTCGCCGCGATGCTCGACCGCGACGCCGGCGGCTTCCGGCTCGGACCAGTCGACGTCACCGTTCCCGCGGCGCGGCGCTACCTGCCCGGGACGATGGTGCTCGAGACGAGCTGGGGGACGCGCGGCGGCTGGATCATCGTGCGAGACCTGCTGCTGATCGGCCCCTGGCATCACCCCGAGGATCGCTCGCATACCCACCGGCGCTCGCCGACCGACTACGACGCCGACCACGTGCTGCTGCGCACCGTGCGCTGCGTCAACGGCGAGGTCCAGCTCGGCCTCGAATGCGAGCCGGTGTTCGACTACGGGCGCAAGCGGGGCCACTGGGACTACAGCGACGAGGGCTACTACGAGGCGGTATGCACGGCCGAGGACGAGGACATCAAGCTCAAGCTCACCACCGACATGCGGGTGGGCTTTGAGGGACCGCGCGCCACCGCCCGCACGCTGATCAAGGAGGGTGAGTACCACTTCTGTGCGCTGAGCTGGTCCGAGCACCCCGCGCCGAGCACCTACGAGGAGGCCTATGAGCGCCTGGTGTGGACCGCCCACCACTGGCAGCACTGGCTAGACCGGGGCGACTTCCCAGACCACCCCTGGCGCACCTACCTGCAGCGCAGCGCGCTCACGCTCAAGAGCCTCACCTACGCCCCCACCGGGGCGATGATCGCCGCCGCCACCACCTCGCTGCCCGAGACGCCGGGCGGCGAGCGCAACTGGGACTACCGCTACAGCTGGATCCGGGACTCGACGTTCACCCTCTGGGGCCTGTTCACGCTGGGCTTCGACTGGGAGGCCAACGACTTCTTCTACTTCATCGCCGACGTGGCCGAGGCCGAGGAGGACCTCCAGGTCATGTACGGAGTCCAGGGCGAGCGCCAGCTCGACGAGCGCCAGCTCGATGACCTGCACGGCTACGAGGGCGCCCGGCCGGTGCGAGTGGGCAACGGCGCCTACAACCAAAAGCAGCACGACGTGTGGGGCGCAGTGCTCGACTCGGTCTTCCTGCACACCAAGTCGCGCGATCGGCTGGACGAGCGCGTGTGGCCGATCCTGGTGCGCCAGGTGGAGACCGCGCTCGAGCATTGGCGCGAGCCCGACCGCGGCATCTGGGAGATCCGTGGCGAGCCCAAGCACTTCACCTCGTCGAAGATGTTCTGCTGGGTGGCGGTGGACCGCGGCTCGCGCCTGGCGCTGTTGCGCGAGGACGAAGAGCGGGCCGAGGCCTGGCAGCAGGCGGCCGACGAGATCCACGCCGACGTCTGCGCCAACGGCATCGACGAGCGCGGCGTGTTCACCCAGCACTACGAGACCGACGCGCTGGACGCGTCGCTGCTGCTGATGCCCCTGGTGCGCTTCTTGCCGCCCGACGACGACCGGGTGCGGGCCACGGTGATGGCCATCGCTCGCGAGCTGACCGTCCACGGGCTGGTCCAGCGCTACAAGGTCGAGGAGACCGACGACGGGTTCAGCGGACGCGAGGGGACGTTCACCATCTGCTCGTTCTGGCTGGTCTCGGCGCTGGCCGAGATCGGCGAGGCCCAACAGGCGCGCAACCTGTGCGAGCGCCTGCTGGGCTACGCCAGCCCCCTCGACCTGTATGCCGAGGAGATCGACGCCCACAGCGGCAGGCACCTGGGCAACTTCCCCCAGGCGTTCACCCATCTGGCCCTGATCAACGCCGTCATGCACGTGATTCAGTCCGACCAGCAGCTCGCCGCCGAGCAGACCCCCCTGGACGCGCGGCACAAAGCCCTCCTCAGCCCCCGCCGACCGGCGCCCTCGTTCGCGCCCCCGGGGCCCAGGTCCGACGGCGCCGGCGGCAAAGACGGCGCCGACGGCGCCAACGGGGGGCGGGAGGGCGACGGCGCCGAGGAGGCGGACCCGGCCGGCGGGCCCCGCAGACGCCGCGACAGCCCCTGATGCGGGTGACCACGCTGGCCGATCCCGAGGCCGCGTGCGCTCGGGCGGCCGAGGTGCTGGAGCGTCTGCTCGACGCCGCCCGCCGCGAGCGCGCCGCCGCCCACCTGGCGCTCGCCGGGGGAAACACGCCGCGGCGGACCTACGAGCTGCTGGCCCAGCGCATGAAGGACTGGAGGGGGATCGAGCTGTGGTTCGGGGACGAGCGCTGCGTCGAGCCCGAGGACCCGGAGTCCAATTACCGCATGGTGCGCGAGGCGCTGATCGACCGGGCCGCCATCCCGTCCGAGCAGGTGCATCGCATCCCGGCCGAGCTCGGGCCCGACCGGGGCGCCGCCGCCTACGCCGACCAGCTGCGGGAGCGCCTACCCAGCGACGAGCACGGCCGGCCCGTGCTCGACTTGGCCCTGCTGGGGCTGGGGGAGGACGGACACACCGCCTCGCTGTTTCCCGGAGGCCCGGCGCTTGACGCCGGGGGCGAGATCTGCGTGGGCGTTCACGACGCACCCAAGCCCCCGCCCGAGCGGGTGACCCTTACCCTGGGTGTCCTGCTCGCCGCCCGGCGCTGCCTGCTGCTGGCCACCGGGGCGGCCAAAGGCGACGCGGTCGCGGCCGTGTTGGCGGGGCCCGACCGCAGCGTGCCCGCCAGCCTGCTCCGGGCCGGTCGCCTGGACGTCATCGTCGACGACGCCGCGGCGCCGGCGCCGGCGCGAAGGAGCTAAGCATCGCCGCCGGTCCCGGATCCGGCGCCGCCCACGACCGAACACGCGTCGGCCGGGTGTTCCTGATCCGTCACGCCGAGACGGAATGGAGCGCCTCGGGCCGCCACACCGGGCGCACCGACCTACCGCTCACCGACGCCGGGCGCCGGGCCGCGCGGCGCCTGGGAGAGCTGCTGGCCGGCGAGCGCTTTGGCACCGTGCTGACCAGCCCGATGTCGCGCGCGCGAGAAACTTGCGAGCTGGCGGGTCTGGGGGGCGGAGCCCGCGAGCGCGCCGAGCTGCTGGAGTGGGACTACGGCGCCTACGAGGGCCTGACCACGCCGGAGATCCGGGCCCAGCGACCCGGCTGGCTGCTGTGGCGAGACGGTTGTCCGCAAGGCGAGACCGCCGAGGATGTCGCTGCCCGCGTCGACCCGGTGGTGGCCGAGCTCGACGGGGGCGAGGCCGATAGCGCCGTGTTCGCCCACGGCCACGTGCTGCGCGTTCTCGGCGCGCGCTGGCTCGGCCTGCCCGGATCCGACGGGGGGCTGCTGGCGCTGAGCACGGCTTCGATCAGCGTGCTCGGCCACGAGCGCGAGACCCGCGTGATCTGGCGCTGGAACCAGACCGTAAAAACAGGGTGACAAAACGCGGCATCGACGGCCCCAGCGCCTAAGATCGCCAGCGGGATAACCCGCAAGAGCAAGGAGACGGCATGCCGACATACGAGGAGCTTGGCTACGGTGGCGCAGGTCGCGCCTTCGGCGACTCGGCGGCTGCGAGCGCGCGAGCCGTCTTCGGCCAGGTGATGGGCCTGGTCGCCGTCACGGTGGCGTTCGCCGCCGGGGGGGCCTACGTCGGGCGCAACATGACCGGCGGCGTCGGCATCGCCTTCTTCATCGGGGCTCTGGTGTGCATCATCGGTCTGAACATCGCGACCAGCCGCCGACGCGAGCAGCTGGCCATTGGGCTCCTGTTCGCGATGGGCCTGCTGCTCGGCATGGCGGTGGCTCCGGTGCTGGCCGTCTACGCCCGCAGCCAGCCCGACGTGCTCTGGCAGGCCACCGGTGCCACCGCCCTGTTCGTCGGCGGCTTCGGCGCCTACGGCTACGCCACGCGGCGGGACCTGTCCTCGTGGGCGCGCACGCTGTTCTGGCTCCTGCTGGGGCTGATCGTCCTGGGGCTGGTGCTGACGCTGGTGGCGATCCCCGGGGGCCACGTGATCTACGCCGGGCTGGGTCTGGCCCTGTTTGGCGCGTACACGATCTTCGATTTCAACCGCCTGCGCCGGGCGGAGATGGCGAGCGCGGTGCCGATCGCGGCCGGGATCTTTCTGGACATATTCAATATCTTCCTGTTCATGCTCTCGCTGCTGGGAGGCGGACGCGACTAGCGCCGGCGCGCGCGAGAGCGGTGACCGAGCGCCTGGGGCCTGGGCGGCCGGCTTTACTCCCGCCCTCGGCTTGCGCTAGCGTCGCGTCGACGCCATGGGCACGCCGATCGCCTCTGACGCGCCCGTGCTCGACGTGCCCGCCGCCCGGGTTGGTCTGGAGCGCGCGCGCCGGTGCACGCTCGATCTGGTGCGCGAGATCTCAGATCCGGATCTAGAGCGCGTCCACTCACCGCTGATGAGCCCGCTGGTGTGGGATCTGGGCCACATCGCCGCCTATGAGGAGTTGTGGCTCGTGCAGCGCTGGGGCGGCGAGCGGTCCCGGCACCCCGAGCTCGCCCACGTCTACGACGCGATCGAGACCCCGCGAGCGCGCCGCGGCGACGTGCGCCCGCTTCGGCGCGGGGGGGCCATCGACTACCTGGAGCGCGTGCGCGAGCGCACGCTGGCCGTGATCGATCGCCAGGGCGTGGGCGACGGCACGCTGCACGAGATGGTCATTCAGCACGAGCACCAGCACCACGAGACCATGCTCCAGACGCTGAGCCTGGCCCGTCTTGCGGGCTGGCGGCCCCCCGAGCGGGGCCAGCCGCCGGGCGCCCCGGACGGTTACACCGGGCTGGAGCTCCTCGACGGCCCTTCTGGGCCGGTGCGCATGGGCGCCGACCCTGGGCTGGCGCGCTTTGCCTATGACAACGAGCGCCTGGCCCACGAGGTGACGCTCGATGACTTTCGCGTCGGGCGCACCCCGGTGACCAACGGGGCGTGGCTGGAGTGGATGCAGGCCGGCGGCTATGACCGCCGCGAGTGGTGGAGTGAGGAGGGCTGGAGCTGGCGCCGGGAGTCCGCGACCGCCCATCCCGGCGCCTGGGAGATGACGCCCGACGGCTGGTGTGAGTGGCGCCTGGCCGGGCGCGCCCCCCTGGCCCTCGAGCGTCCGGTGATCCAAGTCAGCTGGTTCGAGGCCGATGCCTTCGCCCGCGCCCACGGGGCTCGCCTGCCCACCGAGGCCGAGTGGGAGGCCGCCGCGTGCTGGGATGCCGACGCCCAGCGCCAGCGGCCCTGGCCGTGGGGGCAGGACGCCGGGCGCGCCGGGCGGGCCAACCTGATCGATAGCGGCCTCTTCGGCACCGCGGGCGCCGGGGCCCAGCCCGACGGGTGCTCGCCGTGTGGGGCGTCGGGAATGGTGGGCGACGTGTGGGAGTGGACGGCCACCGACTTCGGCGCCTACCCGGGCTTCGTCGCCCATCCCTACCGCGAGTACTCCGAGGTCTTCTTCGGCGGCCGCTACAAGGTCCTGCGCGGCGGCTCGTGGGCCTCGCACAGCCGGGTGGCCACGCCGACGTTTCGCAACTGGGACTTCGCCCCTCGACGGCAGATCTTCGCCGGCGTGCGCCTGGCAAAGGACGCCTGAGCGGCCAAGGATTCGCCGATGGCCGGGATCTCCCAGACCGCCGAACCTCCGATCCGGATCGACACCCATCTGGCGCCCGGGGGCGAGCGCTCGCTGGCCGATGACGTGCTCGACGGCCTCACGCGGCCGTTCAAGGAGCTGCCGCCCAAGCACTTCTATGACAGCCGCGGCGCGCAGCTGTTTGACCGCATCTGCGAGCTGCCCGAGTACTACCCCACGCGCGCCGAGCGCTCGATCCTGGAGGGCTCGGCGCCGCAGATCGCCGCTTGCACCCAGGCGGTCGAGCTGGTCGAGCTCGGGTCGGGCACGGCGGCCAAGACGCGTCTGTTGCTCGACGCGATGGCCTCGGCGGGGCACCTGCGCCGATACATCCCGGTCGACGTCACCGAGTCGATGGTCCGCACCAGCGCCGAGGCGCTGGTGGCCGAGTACCCGGGCCTCGAGGTCCACGGCCTGATCGGCGACTTCGAGCGCCACCTGGACGAGGTCCCGGTGGCCAGCGGTGCCCGGCTTCTGGCCTTCCTCGGCGGCACCCTGGGCAACTTCACTCCCGGCAGCCGCCGGCGGATGTTGCGGACGATGGCCCGCCTGCTTGGCCCCGAGGACCACCTGCTGCTGGGGTGCGACCTGGTAAAGGACCCCGGGGTGATCGAGGCCGCCTACGACGACTCCCAAGGCGTGACCGCCGAGTTCAACCGCAACGTCCTGCACGTGGTCAACCGCGAGCTCGACGCCGACTTTCGGCCCGAGTGCTTTGACCACGTGGCGTTCTTCGACCGGCGTCACGAGTGGGTGGAGATGCGCTTGCGCTCCGTGCGCGCGCAGACGGTGCGGGTGGGGGCGCTGGACCTCGAGGTCTCGTTCGCCGCCGGCGAGGAGATGCGCACCGAGGTCAGCGCCAAGTTCACCTCCGACCGCGTTCAGGGCGACCTCGCCGCCGCCGGACTGGAACTCGCCGACTGGTACACCGACCCACAGGAGATGTTCGCCCTGTCGCTGGCGCGACCGACGGGCTGAGTGGGAGACCTGCCGGCCTCGAGTCGAGCCGGCGAGCGAGGCCGCTTTGAGGTCAGGCGAGCGACAGCCACTGGGCGTCACCTCGTAATGCGCGCGATGACGCGCTACAACATCCCCATCGGGTCACGGGTCAACGAGCGCTCGGCGCCCAGGCGAGCCGCGCCGAGCACCTTTCTGGTCGCGATCGGCGCACGGATCGGGGTACCGGCCACGCTCGGCTGTCTGGTGCTGGTGCTGGGCTGGGGCGCGGGGCCGGCTTCAGCGGTCGACTTCTACGCTGGGGCCGGTCAGGCGGCGACCACACCGCCTTCGGCCGGGTCCGTGGCCAACGACCCCGCCCTCGGACCCTGTGGAGGGGCGCCGTTCGGGCAGGGACAGTTCGCCCTGCAAGAGCCGTTCATCGATCAGAACGGCAACCGGCAGTGGGACCCCGGGTTCAGCCTCACCGGCGCGCCCAGCGGTCCACCGGAGCCCTACTGCGACAACAACGGCAACGGCCACTGGGACGGCATATACGCCGACAACAACAACGGTCCGGTCACCACGGTGCACGACGACATCGAGGCGCGCGCCGTGGCGATCGCCGACGGACGGGACAAGCCGGTGGTCTACGTCTCGGTGGCCCAGATCGGCGTGTTCGACTACTACACCGACCTGGCGCGCGCCGACCTGGCCGGCACCTACAAGGACGACGCTGACCTGGTCGTCTCGGCCAACCACAACGAGAGCTCGCCCGACAGCATTGGCCTCTACGGGGCGCTGACCACTCCGCTGGGGGTGGGTCTTCGCTCGGGCGTCGACGAGTACTACATGAACTACCTGGCCGATCGGATCGCCAGCGCCGCCCACGACGCCATCCACCACCTGCAGCCCGCCCAGCTGTACGCCAGCCAGGCTCAGGGCCCGATCCCGGACGGGCAGTCGGGCAGCCTGTACCCGCTGCTCTCCGGTCTGTCCCAGCGGATCTCCGACCAGTTCCCCACGTCGGTGGCCAACCCGACCATCGCGCGCTTCGACAACCGGGTCGCGGCCGTGGACACCAAGATGGGCGTGCTGCAGGCGCGGCGGCCAGACGGCACGCCGATCTTCACGATCATGAGCCAGGCCGCCCACAACCAGGAGATGGGACACGCTGGGGCGATCATCAGCGCCGACTGGCCGGGGTCGCTTCAGCGCTCCTTGGACGCCCGCCTTTCCGGCCTATCGATGTTCCTGGTGGGCGACAACGGCTCCGAGGAGGACCCTCAGACCGATCCCCCACTGATCGACAACGGCGCGGACAACAACTCGGGCGACCCGGCCATCAAGTACCCCCAGGCTCAGGCGACCGGTCAGCGCTTCGCCGACAACGTGATCGCCGCAGCCTCGGTAGGCCAGCGGCTGACCCCCGGAACGGTGCGGCTCGACCGCCAGCAGATCTGCGTGCCGCTGGAGAACAACGGCTTCGTGGCGCTGGCCGCTGCCGGCGAGTTCGGAAGGCGCCAAGGCTATGCATGCGACCCGAGCGGCAATCCGGTGGCCCCGGTTCCCAATGGCGCCATCACCCCCACGGCCTCGAATCAGTTCCGCACTTATGTGGGCTACACCAACATCGGGCCCGACCTACAGCTCATCCACAACCCCGGCGAGGCGTTTCCCGCGCTGATGCTGGGATCGCCGTTCGGGCAGGACGAGGAGAGCTGTCCCCGCCCGAACCCGGCGGTGCCCACCTGGCACGCCAACGGCGTCTTTCGCCTTCAGGTGGGGCTCGCCGACGACCTGATCGGATACTTGATCCCGGCCTGGGCGTTCGCCACCGGTAACAGCAATGACCCAAGTCGCAACCCGCCTGGCCTGTTCAACAACGACTCCTGTTACGTCGACCAGGCGGGTCATCGCCACAAACTCGAGTCGGAGTCCGTCGGTCCGACGGGGGCCAACGACGTCGCCAACCGCGACGCGGCGATGCTCGATGCCCAGAAGGACGCCGCCGCCCACATCGCACCGGGGCGCTTCGTGCTCGCCAACGGCACCTACTCGCATTGGCCCACCGGGGCGGTCGGAATCCTGGTGCCCGACGCCGGCGCCAGCGCCCTGGACCCGGCCAGTGGGACCCTGATCGGAGCGCCGGGGACGGCGGGCTTCGGGGGTCGCGCGGTCGACGCCACCGGAGTGTTCATGGACTACGACGGCGAGCCGCAGCCCGGCCCCGACATAACCACCCGAGGGATGATGACCTTCGCCGAGAACGGCTGTGTCGCGCATCGCTACTACCTCGACGTGTTCCCGCGGCTGGGGGAAAGCAACGCCCTTGGTGGCCGGCGCGCGGACGCCGGGGGTCCACCCAACGGCGACTGCACCGCCCCCGGCGCGGGCGGCATCACCCCGATCGGGATCGAGGCCGGCATCCGCGCCGGCGTGCTGCCGGCCAGCGCCGCCGCCGGGCTCGGTCAGCTGCCCGCCGGCCGCGCCACGGCCGCCCTCAGCCGGCGGGCCCGGTGCGCCGGGCCCGGCCCGCGCTCGGCGATCGCCAAGCGGATCCGCCTGGGCCGCGGGCGCCTGCGGCTGTCCGGGCGCGCGCGCGGAGGCCGCTGTGCGCGGGTGGTGCGCGTCAGCGTGAGCATCGAGCGCCGGGCCCGGGGTGGCTGCCGCTTCGTGCTCGCCAGCGGGCGGCTCGGACGCCGGCGCTCCTGTCGGCGCCCGGTGCGGCTGCTGGCCCGGGGCACGAGCCGCTGGCGGCTGGCCCTGCGGCTGCACGTGCCATCCGGGCGCTACACGGTCCGGGTGGGCGCGGTCGACCGGCTCGGGCGCCAGGAGCGCCCGCGTCGCCACGGAAACGTCTCGGTCCTCGGGATCGGGCGCGGCTGAGCGCGCGGCTGCGCCACGCCTCGACGGATAGGGTTTCGCGCCGTGCAGATCGAGGGCAGCGGCGCGCTGGTGGTGGGTGGAGCCTCGGGGCTGGGAGAGGCCACCGCCCGGCTGCTGCACGGACGGGGCGCGCAGGTCCTGATCGCCGACGTCAACCAGGACAAGGGCGAGGCCCTGGTGGACGAGCTGGGCGACGGGGCCGCCTTTCAGGGCACGGACGTGACCAAGCCCGACCAGGTCGAGGCGGCCGCGCAGGCCGCGGCGAAGGCGCCGGGCGGGCTGCGCGTCAGCGTGCAGTGCGCCGGCGTGGGCTGGGCCGAGAAGCTGGCCGGTAAGCGCGGGCCCCACCAGCTCGACCCGTTCCAGATTGTGCTGGCGGTCAACCTGGTCGGGACCTTCAACGCCCTGCGCTTCGCGGCGGCGGCCATGTCGGCCAACGAGCCGCTCCAGGAAGGCGAGCGCGGCGTGTGCGTCAACACCGCCTCGATCGCCGCCTTCGACGGCCAGGTGGGGCAGATCGCCTACGCGGCGTCCAAGGGCGGCGTGGTGGGCATGACCCTGCCGGCGGCCCGCGACATGGCCCAGGTCGGGGTGCGCGTGTGCACGATCGCCCCCGGACTGTTCGACACACCGCTGCTGGGCGCGCTGCCTCAGGAGGCCCGCGACCAGCTGGGAGCCCAGATGCCGTTCCCGCCCCGGCTGGGCCGGCCGGCCGAGTACGCCGCCCTGGCCGCGCACATCGTCGAGAACCCGATGCTTAACGGCGAGGTCATCCGGCTCGACGGGGCGCTGCGCATGGCCCCGCGCTAGGCGAGGGACCCGGCCGCCGCGGCATGGCCGACCCCCTCTCGCCCGCCGACCGCGCCTCGCTGGCCGCCGAGCGCGGGCCCGTGAACATGGCGGTCGGGGGCCTGCTGGTGCTCGACGCCGGCCCGGGGCTCGAGCGCCGGGCGGTGGTCGAGCGGCTCGCCTCCCGTCTGCACCTGATTCCCCGCTATCGCCAGCGTCTGGAGGAGGTTCCGCTCGGCCTGGGCGCGCCCGCGTGGGCCGACGACGAGGGCTTTGACCTCGATTGGCACGTGCGACACACCAGCGTGCCCACCGGTGGCGGACGCGACGCGCTCGCCGACCTGACCGCGTTGGAGATGTCGCGCCGGCTGGACCTGCGGCGTCCGCTGTGGGAGCTGACGGTCATCGACCTGCCCGACGAGGAGCGAGTGGCGCTGCTCGCGCGTATGCACCACGCCCTGGTGGACGGCGTCGCCGCCGTCGACGCGGCGACGGTCCTGCTCGACCCCACCCCGGAGCCCCAAGAGATCCCGGCACCCGAAGAGCCCTGGCGCGCCAAGCCCTACGATCCCCGCCGGCACCTGGCGCGGCTGGCCCGCACCCCGGTGGTCTCCACCCAGCGGCTGCTGATGGACGCGGCCGCCCGGGCGCTGGGCTCGGACCCGCGCCGGGCGGCCGAGGACCTGCGTCGGGCCACCGACCTGCTGCGCCAGCTCGCCCAGACGCGGCCCCAGGCGCCGATGACCCCGCTCAACCAACCGCTGGGGCCCAACCGGCGCTGCGCGCTGCACCGCGCGCCGCTGGACCGAATCAAGGCGGCCGCCAAGGGCCAGGGCGCCACGGTCAACGACGCGCTGCTGGCCGCGGTCAGCGGCATGTTGCGCGAGTACCTGCAGGAGGCCGGCGCCCTGCCGTCCGCGCCGCCGGTGGCGCTCGTCCCGGTCAGCGTGCGCCGTCCGGGCGAGGAGGGAGGAAACCGGATCTCCACCGTGCTCGTGGACCTGCCGGTGCACGAGCCCGACGCCCGCGCCCGCCTGGCCGCCGTGAGCGCCGCGATGCGCGAGCTCAAGCGCTCGGCGGCGGTCCGCGCCGGAGCCCTGCTGGTCGCGGCGGGGGGGTGGGCTCCGCCCCTGGTCTCCTCGGTGCTGGCGCGGGCGTTGGGCGGGGTGCGCGCCTTTAACCTGGTGGCGTCGAATATCCCGGGGCCCCAGCAGCCCTTCTATCTGAATGGGTGCCGAGCCCGCGAGGCCTATCCGCTGGTGCCGCTGAACCCCACCAACCAGCGCCTCAGCGTGGGGATCCTGTCCTTCGACGGCGCGGTCGGCTTCTCGCTGCTGGCCGACCGCGAGCTCGACCCGCCCGTGGGGGTGGCGGCCCGGGCGCTGCAGAGCGCAGTGGACGAGTTGCTGGCGATGACATCCTGAGCTCGCCTGACGTCTTTGACGGTGTGACCCCGGCCACGGCCAACCCCTCGTCGGGCAGCCTCCGAGCCGCGCTGGCGCTCGGCGCCGCCGGCGCCGCGCTGTGGGCGGCGGCGCTGAGCCTCGCCGGCGCGGGCGCCGCGCCGGCCTCGAGCGCGCGCGCCGCCGGCGCCGGCCCCCCGCCGGCGCTCGCGCCGCCGGCCCCGCCGGCCCCGCCTGGGCGAGGCCCCGACTGCACGCGCACCGCCGTGGCCATGACCCCGCTGTCGGACCTCGGCCGCCGCCGCTACCGCGGCTATCTCGGCGGGCTGTACGCCCGCGGCGCCAACCGCCCGCCCCGCCGCTACCTGCGCGCCGGTCTCGCCCAGGCCCGGCGCGTCGTTGCCCTGGGACCCGACGGGCGGCCCAACGCCGCCGGCAAGGTCGTCCTGCTGTCGGCCGGCATGTCCAACGCCAACATCGAGTTCGATGCGTTCCGGGCCCGCGTGGGCACCGCACCGCGGGTCAACCCCCGCCTGGTCGCGGTCAACGGAGCCCAGGGCGGGCGCGACGCCGAGTCGGTGGTGCGCGATCCCGCCGGCTATCTCGCCGCCTCGGACCAGCGCCTGCGGGCCGCCGGCGTGACCCCCGCCCAGGTGCAGGTGGTGTGGCTTAAGGAGGCGATCGCCAACGAGGCTCATCTGCCCGGCGCCGGGTCGTTCCCCGGCGACGCCCGCCGGCTGTCAGACGACCTGCGGGCGATCGTCGCCCTGCTGGGCGCCCACTATCCCAACCTGCGCCTGGTGTACCTGGCCAGTCGCACCTACGCCGGCTACGCCAGCTCGCCGCTGAACCCAGAGCCGTTCGCCTACGACAGCGCGTTCGCCGTCAAGTGGGCGATCCAGGCCCGCATGGCCCCCCGGGCGCGCGGCCCGTGGCTGGGCTGGGGCCCCTACCTGTGGACCGACGGCGTGCGCGGGCGCCGCGACGGCCTGCGCTGGACGTGCGCCGACGTCGGTCCCGACGGGACCCATCCCTCCGCCTCCGGCGCGGCCAAGGTGGCCGGCCTGCTGGTGGCCTTCTTCACCACCGACCGCACCGCGCGGCCGTGGTTCACCGGCGCGGGCTGACCCGGGCCTAGTTCAGGCGCTCGACGAGCATCGCCTGGCCCATCCCCCCGGCCACGCACATCGACTCGATGCCATAGGTCTTGTCGAGCGCCTCCAGCCCGTTGAGCAGGGTGGTCATGATCCGCGCCCCGGTCATGCCGAAGGGATGCCCCAGCGCGATCGCTCCGCCGAACGGGTTGAGCTTCTCATCGTCGATGCCCAGCTCCTGCTTGCAGGGCACGATCTGGGCGGCGAACGCCTCGTTGACCTCCACGATGTCGATGTCGTCCATGTTCATCCCCGACTCCTTGAGCAGCGCCTGGATCGCCGGGATCGGCCCCAGGCCCATGATCTCGGGCCGGATCGCCACCACCGTCGAGTTCAGGATGCGGGCGCGGGGCTTTAGCCCCAGGGCGCTGGCCTTCTCCTCGGACATGACGAGAACCGCGGCGGCGCCGTCATTGAGGGGACAGGCGTTGCCGGCGGTGACCGTGCCGTCCTCCTTGAACGCCGGCTTGAGCGCGGCCAGCTTCTCCAGCGTCGTTCCCGGGCGCGGCCCGTCGTCCTTGGTCACCATCTGCGCCGGGATCTCGTTGCCGTCCTTGTCGGTCCCGGCGGGGGCGTCGACCGGCACGATCTCCTTGTCGAAGTGCCCGGACTCCTGGGAGTCGACGGCGCGGCTCTGGGACACCACCGCCCACTCGTCCTGGGCCTCGCGGCTGACCTGGCAGCGCTCGGCGACGTTCTCGGCGGTCAAGCCCATGGGGATGTAGACGTCGTAGGCCGAGCCCGGCGATCCATCGAGCGTCGGGTGCTTGGCCTCGTCGGGCATGCCGGCGCCCAGGCCGGCGCGCGAGACCGCCTCGACGCCCGCGGCAATGTACTGGTCGCCCTCGCTGGCCTTGATCCCGTGAAAGGCCATCCGGATCGTCTGCAGCGAGGAGGCGCAGAAGCGGTTGAGCGTGCAGGCGGGCACGTGATGGTCGATGCCGGCCAGCAGGGCGGCGTTGCGACCGACGTTATAGCCCTGCTCACCGATCGACGACGCCGCGCCCATCATCACGTCGACCGTCTCGGAGAAGTCGACCTCCGGGTTGCGCTCCTGCAGCGCCTTGAGGGGGGTGGCGGCCAGCTCGTCGGCGCGAACGTCCTTGAGCGAGCCCTTCATGGCGCGCCCAATGGGCGTGCGCACGGCGTCGACGATTACTGCTTCGGGCATTGGCTTCAGTGTCTCCTTGGTGGGGACGCCCGCCCCGGACGGGTCCGAGCGGCGATCCATGCTATGCGAGTCGCCGCTTCGGCCGACCAGTGGACGCTGGGGATCGCCCTCCGCGGGCGCCACCGGGGTACGCTCAGTCGGTGAGCAGTTTCGAAAAGGTGCGCGTCGCCGCCGTCCAGGCGACGCCGGTGGTGCTCGACGCCGAGGCCTCGGTGGCCAAGGCGGTCGCCCTGCTCGGCGAGGCGGCCGCGGCGGGCGCTCGGCTGGCGGTCCTGCCCGAGTGCTTCGTCCCGCTTTACCCGTCCAACGCCTGGGCCAAGGGCGTGGCGTCCTTCGGCGGCTGGGACGAGCTGTGGGAACGGCTGTGGGCCAACGCGGTCGACGTCCCCGGCCCCCTGGTGGACGAGCTGGTGGCCGCCTGCCGCCGCCACGGTGTGTGGTGCTCGATCGGGATAAACGAGCGCGAGTCCGAGCGGCCGGGGACGCTCTACAACACCATGCTCGTGCTCGGCCCCGACGGCCTCGCGCTGCGGCACCGCAAGCTCATGCCCACCATGCAGGAGCGCCTATTCCACGGCGTGGGCGCCGGCGACGACCTCGACGTGGTGGACTCCCCCCTGGGGCGCGTGGGGGGGCTTATCTGCTGGGAGAACCGGATGCCTTTGGCTCGCTGGAAGCTCTATCGCCGCGGGGTGCAGATCTGGCTGGCCCCCAACGCCGACGACAGCGACGGATGGCTGGCGTCGATGCGCCACATCGCGATCGAGTCGGGCGCGTTCGTGGTCTCGGTGCCCCAGTTCATCCCCGCCGCCGCCTTTCCCGACGACTTCCCGGTGCCCCTGCCCGCCGGCAAGGCGGTGTTCGGCGACGGCGGAGCGGCGATCGTCGAGCCCACCTGGGGCGAGGTCATCGCCGGACCCCTGCGCGGCGAGGAGGGGATGGTGATCGCCGACTGCGACCTGCGCGAAGGCCTGCACGCCAAGCGCTGGTTTGACGTGGCCGGGCACTACTCGCGCCTGGACGTGCTGGCGCCCGCGGCGCCCGCCGAGCGGCCGCCGTCCCCGGCTCGGCCGGGCGACGCCGACGACGGGCGCGCGGCCGAGCACGAGCGCGAGCATCCGCCGCGGTGATCCGAGAGGTCCCGCCGGGCGAGACCGCGCTGGCGTTTGCCGCCCTGTCGGCCCTGCGCCCCGGCTTTCAAGGCCCGGACGCGTTGGTAGAGGCCGTCGACCAGGTGCAGCGACCCGAGGGCTACCGGCTGGTGGGCGCATTCGAGCCCCACCGCGCAGAGGCGGTGGCCGTCGCCGGCTTTCGCCTGGCCCACAGCCTGGCCTGGGGTCGCTACCTGTACGTCGATGACTTCAGCACCGCGCCCGAGGCCCGCCGGCGCGGTCACGGGCGCGCGCTGATGACCTGGCTGGCGGCCGAAGGCGAGCGCCTGGGCTGCGAGCAGCTGCACCTCGACTCCGGGGTGGGGCCCGAGCGCGGCGACGCCCACCGGCTGTATCTCAACGCGGGACTGGTGATCGCCTCCCACCACTTCGCGCGGCGCCTGCCCTGAGCGCCCGCGCGGTCGGCCGGGGCCGCTCAGCCGGGGGCGACCGGCGCGCAGCCGACGCTGCCGCGGTCGATGATCGACCCGTCGAGGTCGCGGTATTCGAAGGTGGCCTGGCCGCTGGTGAGCACCAGCCGAAGGGCGCCGTAGTAATGCTTCTTCTTCTTGGCCGCCTTGTTTGGGGCCACCAGGTAGGCCACCAGGCCGGGGTAGCCGGTGTGGATCGTCTTGGACACCCGCACCCCAGCGGTGCCGGCGACGATCTCCTGGGCTCCGGGGAGCTTGGGGTTGGCGCCGACCACCTTGGACAGGTCGAGGCGGAAGAACTCGTGCTCGTGGCCGTTGAGCAGCAGCGGCGTGCGTCCGTTGAGCAGCTGGTAGACGGGATCCATGTCCACCTGATCGCCGTGGGATCCGGCGCTGAAGCGCGGGCGGTGCCAGAACGGCAGGTAGCAGGTGCCGGTGTGGGCGGCCAGGTCGCCGGCGATGAACTTCAGCTCGTCGGCCTCGTTGGGGCCGCCCTTGGTGTCCTCCTCGCTGGGCCCGGTGCCCTCGCCGGGAAACGACGAGGTCAGTCCCAGCGCCCGCCAGCCCGCGCCCAGGTCAGCCGCGTAGGTGTTGCTGGCGCCCGGCCCCACGACGGCCGGTCGACGCTTGGTCCAGTAGCCGTCATAGCCCGACAGGGGCGGGCTGCTCTCGAGCTCGTGGTTGCCCGGGGTGGGATAGGTGATCGAGGAAAAGCGACCGAAGGTGGGCTTGTAGTACTGCTTGAACTCCTTCTTGGTCCCCTTCTCGTAGACGTCGCCCAGGTACAGGACCGCGCTGGGGTGGTCGGCCATGATCATGTCCGACACCTGTTTGGCCCGCTTGTTCTGCTTGGGATTGGGGCCGTCGCCGACCGCCCACACGACGACCGCGCCGGCGGACGGGCGGGCCGGCGCGGCGCGGCCCCCGGCCGCCGACGAGGCCAGCGCAGTCACAGTCACGGCAGCCACGATTGCGACCAGGAGCACCGGGATTCGGGGAGCGGGGCGATGCACCGGGGGGCGAATGCTAGAGCCCCAGTCCCCGCACGCCCATCTCGTCAAAGCCGACGTGGTGGGCAAGCTCGTGGCGCACGGTGCGGGTGACCTGCGCGCGCAACTGCTCGGAGTCGTGGCCGAAGTCCCGGCGCAGCGTGTCGCGGAAGATCACGATCCGGTCGGGGTAGTTGTCGCGGTGGGCGGTATCGCCCTGGTAGAGCCCGTAGGCGCGGCGGCGGCTGCCCTCGTCGGAGATCACCACCGCCACGTGCTCGAGCGCGTTGCGCAGCAGGTCGGGCATGTCGTCCAGGGCTTCGCGCACCAGCTCGGCGAAGTCCTCGTCGTCGAGCGGGTCGAGCTCGAGGAACTCGCCCTCGTCAGGGTCGGCGGCCAGCCCCTCGCGCGCCAGGCGCTCGGAGCGCTGCACCAGCGCCTCGAACTCGGTCTCGGACTCCGGGTTGCGCCAGCCGGCCAGGCGCAGGGCGAGCAGCAGCACCCCGCCTCCCAGCAGCCCGGCCACCAACGCCACCGCCCCCGCCAGCTCGAGCAGGTGCAGCACCGGATCGGCGCTGAATCCCTGCAGCAGCGCCACCGCCGTGGTTCCCGCGCACAGCGCCACCAGGGCGGCGAACAGGATGCGCCGCAACCTGGGCGGCGAACCGGAGGCGGATGGCGATCGGGGGGGCACGCCTCAGCGCAGCGTCCGGGCGATCACCAGACGCTGGATCTCGTTGGTGCCCTCATAGATCTGGGTGATCTTGGCGTCGCGCAGGTAGCGCTCGACCGGGTAGTCCTTGACGTAGCCGTATCCCCCCAGGACCTGGATCGCCTCGACGGTGACCGCCATCGCGGTGTCCGAGCAGAACACCTTGGCCATCGAGGCGTACTTGCCGCGTTCGGGGTCGCGGCGATCGGCCAGCGCGCACGCCTTGTAGAGCAACTCGCGGCCGGCGGCGGTGCGCAGCTCCATATCGGCGAGCTTGAACTGGATCGCCTGGAACTCGTTGATCTGCTGGCCGAACTGGCGCCGCTCGCGCGCGTAGGCCACCGCATAGTCGGTGGCCCCCTGGGCGATGCCCACCGCTTGGGCCGCGGCGCCCAGGCGGGTGCGCTCGAGCGTGGCCAGGGCCACCGACAGCCCCTTGCCCACCTCGCCCACGACGTTCTCGGCCGGCACCCGCACGCCCTCGAAGATCGGCTGGCCGGTGGGCGAGCCGCGGATGCCGAGCTTGTGCTCGAGCTTTCCCACCGAGAAGCCGGGACGGTCGGACTCGACGACGAACGCGGTGATCCGCCGCCGCTCGCGGTCGGTGACCGCGAACACGAGATAGAAGTCGGCCACCCCCAGGTTGGTGATCCAGTTCTTGGCGCCGGTGATCACCCACTCCTCGCCGTCCGCCACGGCGCTGGTGAGCATGCCCCCGGGATCCGAGCCCGCCTCGGGCTCAGACAGGGCAAACGCCGGGGACCATTCGCCGCTGGCGCAGCGGGGCAGAAGACGCTGCTTTTGCTCCTCGGTGCCGAATAGCTGGATGGGGAGCGTGCCCAGCTCCTGGACCATCAGGATCAGGGCCGAGGAGGCGCACACCTTGGCGATCTCCTCGACCGCCAGGTTGAGCATCAGCACGCCGGTCCCGGTGCCGCCGTACTCCTCCGGGAACGGGAGCCCGAGCACGTCGTGCTCGGCCAGCAGCTCGCGCACGTCCCCGGGATACTCGGCCCGCTCGTCGATCTCGGCCGCCCGGGGGGCGATCCGCTCGGCGGCCAGCTGGCGGATCGTGTCGCGGAAGTCCAGGTACTCCTGGGGCAGCTCGTAGACCTCGGCGACGCTTTGCATGGACGGATCGTATCGGCGCCGTTTGGGCCCCAGCGACCCGGGTAGGCCAGAGCCATGGGTATTGGAACCTCGATCTTCCTGATCGCCGTAGGCGCGATTCTGCGCTGGGCCGTGAGCTGGAGCCTGTCGGGGGTTTCGCTACAGACCGTCGGGCTGATACTGCTGATCGTCGGCGTGCTGGGACTGATCATCTCGCTGGTCTTCTTGGCCCCCTGGAGCGAGCGCTGGGGACCGCGGCGGGGCACCTCCCCGCGGGACCCTTACGTGCAGCCGTAGGCGCGCCGTAGAGACCCAAAATTCGGATGAGGGCGCGCTCGCGCGCGCCGAGGGGGCGCGCTGAACGCGCGCCCTATGCTCCCGGTCGTGAACTGGGAGCCGGAGCTGGCCGAGCTGCGCGCCCGCGAGGAGTTGGCGCGCCGGATGGGCGGCCCCGAGCGGGTCAAGCGCCAGCACGACAGCGGGCGCCTGACCGTGCGCGAGCGCATCGAGGCGCTCGCCGACCCCGGCACGTTCGCCGAGACGGGCGTGCTCGCCGGGCGCGCCACCTACGCCGAGGACGGCGTCTTGCAGGACTTCGTGCCCGCCAACGTCGTGGTGGGCCAGGCGCGCCTAGATGGGCGCCGGGCGGTGGTGCAGGCGGATGACTTCACGGTGCGCGGCGGCGCCGCCGACGCGGCCATCTGGCAGAAGATGGTGTGGGCCGAACGCGCCGCCCACGACCTGCGCCTGCCGCTGGTGCGCTTGGTGGACGGCACCGGGGGTGGGGGAAGCGTCAAGACGCTGGAGACGATGGGCTTCTCCTACGTCCCGCCGCTGCCCGGCTTCGAGCTGAGCGTGGCCAACCTGGCCCGCGTGCCGGTGGTGGCGGCGGCGCTCGGGCCGTGCGCCGGGCTGGGCGCCGCGCGCGTGGTCATGTCCCACTTCTCGGTGATCGTGCGCGACCTGGCCCAGCTGTTCGTCGCCGGGCCGCCGGTGGTGGCTTGGGCGATGAACGAGTCGCCCGACAAGGAGGCGCTCGGAGGCGCCCGGGCCCAGACCCGCGCCGGGGCGGTCGACAACGAGGCGGCCACCGAGGAGGAGGCGCTCGCCCAGCTCAAGCGCTTTCTCTCCTATTTGCCGGCGAGCGCGTGGGAGACCCCGCCGGTGCACCAGAGCGACGATCCGCCCGATCGCCTCGAGCAGGAGCTGCTCGAGATCGTGCCCCGCGACCCGCGCCGCCCGTACCGGATGCGGCGCCTCCTGGAGCTGGTGTTTGACCGCGGATCGGTGTTCGAGCTGGGCGCCCGTTTCGGGCGCTCGACGATCACCGCCCTCGCCCGCCTGGGCGGGAGACCGGTGGGCGTGCTGGCGTCTGACCCCAATCACTACGGCGGCGGGATGAGCGCCGAAGGCTCCGACAAGCTCGCCCGCTTCGTCGACACCTGCGACCAGTTCCACCTGCCGGTGGTCAACCTCGTCGACCAGCCCGGCTTCGTGGTGGGCAGCGAGGCCGAGCGCGCCGGCACGATCCGGCACGGCGCCCGCGCCCTGTTCGCGGTCCACCAGGCCAGCGTTCCCTGGGTGTCGGTGCTGGTGCGCAAGTGCTATGGCATCGCCGGGGCCGGCCACGGCGACGGCTCGCGCCTGAACCTGCGCTACGCGTGGCCGTCGGGCAACTGGGGCTCGCTGCCGATCGCCGGCGGCCTGGAGGCCGCCTTCCGGCGCGAGCTCGAGGAGGCCGAGAATCCCGAGACCCTGCGGGCCGAGATCGAGCGGCGCCTGACCGCCGTGCTCAGCCCGTTTCGCACCGCCGAGCGGTTCTCGATCGAGCACATCATCGACCCCCGCGAAACCCGTCCGCTGCTGTGCGACTGGGCCGAGCGCGCCCACGAGCTGGTCGGTCACGAGCTGCACGCCGGGCCACGCGCTCGCGGTCCCCGTCCCTAGAGCGGCGCCGCGGCGTCGGCGCCGCCCTAAGCTGGCGACCGATGATCCCGCGCCGCCGGTCGCCACGTCGCGCGCTGTGGGCCGCCGTCGGCGCCGGCCTGCTGCTGGGCGGCGCGCCGGCCGCGGCGGGGGCCGACACGCTGCAGGCCGGCGTCGGCCGCGCCGACATCACGCCCCCCACCGGCTACTACTTCATGGGCTGGGTGCGCTCCGACGGAGTCGGCAGAGGCGTCCACACCCGCCTGTACGCGCGGGCGATCGTGCTGAAGCTGGGGGCCCGCAAGCTGGCGCTGGTCAGCGAGGACCTCAACGGGATCCCCGGCGGCGTGCTCAAGGCGGCCGCCGACGCCGACCACGACGTCGGCTTCTCCGAGCAGAACGTCCTGGACTCGGCGTCCCACACCCACGCCGGCCCCTCCCAGTTCTACAACTTTCCCTCCTACGACACGGTCTTCATGACCGACAGCACCCCCACCCAGCAGAACGTCTCCGGGACCCTGGATCCGCAGCTCTATGCCTTCGAAGTCCACCAGCTGGCCCTGGCCATCCGTCACGCCGACGACGACCTCGGCCCCGCGCACCTGGGGTGGGGCGCCACCCGCCTCACCGGCCTGACCCAGAACCGCAGCCTCGAGGCCCACCTGGCCAACTACGGGATCATCGAACCGTTCGGCACCGGCACGCCGAGCCAGGACCCGGGCGGACCCGACCACACGATCGACCCCGCCGTCGACGTGCTGCGCGTGGACAAGCTGCTCACCGTGCCCTCGCGGCCGGCGGCCAAGCGCCGCCCATGCGCGCGGCGGCCCAGGCGGCGCCGGGCGAGCAAGCGGGGCAAGACCAAGTCAGGGGCGTCGTGCCCGCGCAAGCGCAAGCCCAAGCGCAAGCGCACGAAGCACGGGAAGGCCAGGCCCGCGCGCGCCCGGCGGCACCGAGCGCGGCGTCGCCCGGCCCGGCGGCCCTCCAAGCCGGCGCCCGCGACCACCAGCCGCTATGTCCCGGTGGCGATGTGGTCGCAGTTCGCCGACCACGGGACGGTCAACAAGTACACGTTCGGCTACTACAACGCCGACCATCACGGGGCGGCGATCCGGGTCACCGAGGCGGCGCTGCGCCGGGCCGGCGGGGCGCCCGCCACCCAGGACGTCGTCAACGCCTACGGCAACAGCGACGAGGGCGACATGACGGCGGGGATCGCCCACAGCGGTCCCGCCGACGCCGATTGGGTGGGACGCCAGGAGGCCAACGCGATGCTGGCGGCCTGGCGCGAGGCGGGGACGAGCATGACCGACCATCCCCAGCTCGACGAGCGCTGGACGCGGACCTGCTTCTGCGGCCAGCTGGTCACCGGCGGGGCGGTCGACTCCCAGCCGGTGTTCGGCGTGCCGCAGCTGACCGGCTCGGAGGAGGGCCGCGGGCCGCTGTACGACAACACCCACGTCCCGTTCGAGGGCGTGACCAGCCCCACCGAGGACCCGGTCCAGGGGGACAAGGTGGCCTCGGCGCGCCCACCCGCCCTGAACGTGCCCCGCGCCGTGCCGATGATGGTCCTGCGGGTCGGCGATCGCCTGGTGGTGAGCATCCCCGGCGAGATGACGGTGGGGATGGGCGAGCGGGTGCGCGCCGCGGTCCGGTCGGCGAGCGGCTCGGGGGGAATCAGCCGGGTGGTGATCGCCGGCCTGGCCAACGAGTACCTCTCCTACTACACCACCCCGGAGGAGTACGAGCGCCAGCACTACGAGGGCGGCTCGACCCTATACGGGCGCTACAGCTCCAACCTGCTCGCCGAGACCCTGGTCGAGCTGACCCGCCGCCTGGGCGCCGGCACGCCGGCGCCCGACCCCTATCCCTATGACCCCACCGACGGGGTGAGCGCCTCGGCCCCGCCGTTCGACACCGGCCCGTCGAGCGCGAGCGCCTCCACCCAGCCCACCGCCACGCCGCGGCTCGGACACGCCGAGTTCGGCTGGACGGGCGGCCCGCGCGGCCTTGACCGGCCGGTGGACTCGGCGTTCGTGACCATCCGGCGCAAGGTGGGCGACGGTTGGCAGACCGCCAGCGACGACCTCGGGCTGCAGATCGTGTGGTCGGTGGACGACTCGGGCAGCTACCGGGCCCGCTGGGAGGTCCCCGTGGACGCCCCGGCCGGCACGTATGAGTTCCTGGTCACCGCCAACCACTACCGCCTGGAGTCGGCGCCGTTCACGGTGGGCCCGTCGAGCGCGCTGAGCGTCGCCCGCGCTGGCGCCCCGGCGGGCGGCGGCCTGACGGTGACGCTCGACTACCCCACCGCGGTCTACGAGCAGGACTACACCTACCGGCCCCGCAGCGCCAGCGGGGGTCGCCTGCAGGCCACGGTCAACGGGCGCCCGGTGACGGTCTCCGGCCGCGACGGCGCGTTCCTCGTCCCGGTCGCCCCCGGAGACTCGGTGTCGGTCGCGGCGGGCGGCGCCCGGGACGACTTTGGCAACACCAACGCCACCCCCTTCTCGGCCACCGGCTGAGCCCTGGCATGCTGACGTGAACGTGTTCGGCCAATCGGATCAGGAGCTGTCGCCGAAGGAGGTGGCCGATCGCCTGTCCGCCGACCCCGACCTGCAGATCGTCGACGTGCGCGAGGACTACGAGCACGAGGCGGGGCACATCGTCCAGGCGCGACACATCGAGCTCGAGCGGCTGGCCTCCCAGGCGGACATGCTCGACCGCGACCGCCCGGTGATCTTTCACTGCCGCCTGGGCGTGCGCTCGGCGATGGCCGCCCAGGCCTTCCGCGCCGCCGGATTTGAGGCGTTCTCGATGGCCGGGGGGCTCGCGGCGTGGGTGGAGGCCGGCCTGCCGATCGCCCCCGAGGGGGGCTACGTCGCCGAGCACTGAGCCGGCGCCCCGCTGGTGGGACCTGCGCCGGGCGCAGAACCGCAAGCCGGCGACCTACCGCTGTCCGCTGTGCGGGCGGCGGCTGCCCTCGATGTCCGAGCACATCCTGCTCCTGCCCGAGGGCCAGAGCGGGGGGCGCCGCCACGCCCACTCGGCCTGCGTGGCGCGAGCGCGCCGCGGCGGGCGCCTGCCGACGCGGGACGAGTGGCGCAGAGCCCAGCCGCGACCGCCGGGGCTGTGGACGCGGCTGCGCTCCCGCTGGCGGGCCTAGCCGACGCCGGCGCGGTCGACGGCGTCGCTGAGGGCGTCGAAGGTCTCGTCCACCGGGCTGGTGCGATCGTCGGTGGGCAGGCCGTTGACCAGCACCGCCAGCGTCAGGCCGCGACGGCGGTCGGTGAAGCCGTCGGAGGCAAAGCCCCCGTAGGCGCCGTCGTGGCCCTGGAAGCGGTGACCATGAAACGAGAAGCGATAGGTGCCCATGCCGTAGCTGCCGTCGGGTCCGGGGCGCAGCATGCGCCCGAGGGTGGCGGGCGCCAAAAAGCGCCCGCCGTAGAGGGCATCGAGGAAGCGGGCCACGTCGGCAGCGCTGGCCACGACGCCCCCGTCGGGAAACAGCGGTCCCCACACGTCGGTGGGCACGCCGCGGGCGCGGGCGAAGTGGTCGCCGAGGCGACCGCCGGTCATGTCATAGCTGTGGGCGACGCGGGCGGCCGCCCGGGGGTCGCGCTCGATGAAGGTGTCGCTCAGCCCGAGGGGGCGCAGCACCAGCCGGCCCAGCAGCGACCCGAACGGCCCCCGGCCGGCGCGGGCGTCGATCGGCCCGAGCAGCATGTAGTTGGTGTTGGAGTAGTGATAGCCGCCGCGCCCGCGGGGCGCGCGCACCTCTCGCAGGAGCTCGGCCTGGCGCCAGCGGTGGTTGGGATCGGCGAACTGGGCGTCCAGGTCGCCGGTGTCGAGGTAGTCGGGCAGCCCGCTGGTCTGCATCAGCAGCTCGCGCACCCGGATTGGACGGGCCGCGCGGCGCACGCGGCGTCCCAGCCAGCGCCCGACGGTGTCGCTCAGGCGAAGCCGCCCGCGCTCGACCAGGCGCAGGGTCAGGGCGGCGGTATAGGTCTTGGTCAGGCTGGCGAGCGAGAACAGCGTCGCCGGGGTGACCGGGACCGAAGGCGAGATCCGCGCCCGCCCGCTCACTCCGCTCCAGATGAGCCTTCCGTGGCTGACCACCGCCGCCGAGACGCCGGGCTCCCCGGTGCGCCGGCGGGCGCCGTCGATGCTGGCCTGCAGGGCGCCGGCCAGCCCCGGCGGGGTCGAGCCGGGCGGGCTGGCGGCTCGCGGCCGGTGAGACCGGGGTGAGGCGGCGCCGCCCGGGGCGAGCGCCACGACTGCGCCGAGGGCGAGTGCGGCCAGGGCGAGCAACAGGAAGAGCCGGCGTCCATGCCGCACCGGCTCTACCCTAGACAATGCGCGCATGAGCGATGGCCTGGACGTCGGCCACGGCGTGGTGATCCCGCTCTCGGAGGTGGTGGTGCGCGCGAGCCGCTCGTCGGGGCCCGGCGGCCAGCACGCCAACGTGACCGCGTCGCGCGTGGAGGCCAGCTTCGACGTGACCGCCTCACGCGCGCTGGGCCAAGACGAGCGGCGCCGGGTTATGGCCCGCGCCGGCCCCCGTCTTACCGCGGTTGCCCAGGAGGCGCGCAGCCAGACCCGCAACCGCGAGCTGGCGCTCGAGCGCCTGCGGCGGCGGATCGCGGGGGCCCTGGCGATCCCCCGTCGGCGGCGGCCCACCTCCCCCACCGCGGCCTCCCGCGCCCGGCGCGCGCAGGCCAAGCGCCGACGCTCGGAGGTCAAGCGCCGGCGGCGCCGCCCGGGACCGGGCGAGGAGGCGGGCGGCTAGGCGCCTTGCGTGCGCTCGGTCACCGACACCCGGTAGGCGTCGCTGCGCACGGCCAGGATCGGGTCGGCCGAGGGCTCGATCCCGTCGCACACCCGGGCCGGATCGAACACCAGGATGTCGCCGCCGCGCTCGCGGTCAAACGCCAGCCCGGTGATCCGCAGGCGGCCCAGGGCGACCGTCTCGCGCTCGGGCGGCCACGGCTCGGTGGGGTCGTCGACGGGATCTCCCTCCTGGGCGAGCTGGACCTCGAAATCGAACTCCGCCGGACCCCCGTCCAGGCGGCCCGACAGCTCCTCGGCGAGGTAGTCACGCGGCCGCGAGGCCGCCTCCTCATCTGAGAGCGTGGCCTCGCCGGCCAGGGGGCGCAACCGGTAGCGGCCAAAGCGCCCCGCCCGATCGCCCGTCCCGAAAAAACGGAAGGCGTGGATGCCGTGGTAGCAGAGCTGGGCGTAGCTGGCGGGGGGCGGCGTGGAGAGGACCTCCTGCACGGCGCGCATCGTCTCCGGGTGACGCTCGAGAAACGCCCCCACCCGCGCCAGGTCGGGTTCCCCGGTGGCCGGGTCCGGGCGCCGGGCCGAGCTGAAGGCCATGAAGTCCTCCGGGCTTCGCACGAAGAAGAACGGCAGCGACAGGCACACCACGTCGGTGGTCGAGCCGTCGGGCAGATAGAACTTGGCCGCCATCCCCCGCGGCTCGCGGCGGCCGTCCACCGCCTCGGGGTCGCCCGAGCCGTGCGAGAAGCGCACGTGGGCGCGGGTGGGCTCCTGGAAGTGCGGCGCGCGCGAGAGCCCCCCCGCCGACGCGCTGGGCTCCCACTCGGCGTGGCAGAGCACGCCCTTGGCGTGCGCCGCGCGGGCGCCCGGATGGCGGCCGTAGATCTCGTGGATCGCCTCGACCAGCCGCTCGGCGAGTGCCCCGCGCTCCATCAGTGCAGCAGCTTCTTGCTCTGGCGGGCATGGGCTTCGCCCAGCGGGGTGGCGGTAGGACGGAACTTCAGCCCGGAGAGCAGGTCGGTGACCAACGGCATCCAGGCCAGGATCAGGTAGGCGCCCATGACCAGCGCCGCGGCGCGCAGGAAGCGGCGGCGAGCAAGCGCGGCCAGCGGCAGCAGCCAGAACACGTACCAGGGAAGCTCCCAGCTGAGGGTCATCAACAGCACCAGCATCGCCACGCCGGCCGGCAGCAGCCAATCGCGCGCGCGGTAGGCCCACACCGAGCAGGCAACCACGGTGAGCACCAGCACCCCCGAGAAGAACGACTGCAGGCCGGTGGTCACCCCCCCGTAGCCGAGGGCGAAGCCGAGCAGGTTGGGCAGGCCGACGTTGGTGACCACCTTGCTCTGGTCGGACAAGTTGGGCAGATGCGGGCCGAACGCGATCAAGCTCACCAGCGCGAGCACGACGGCCCCCGCCAGGGCTCCGATCAGCAGGGGCCGCCGTCGCCGGGTGCCAAAGAAGAGGATCGGCAGGAGCAGGCCGGCGCTCGCCTTTATGGCGATCGCGCTGACCAGCGCCGCGCCGGCCAGAGCCTCGGCGGGCGGAGGCCACCGGGTCAGCGCCGAGGCGGCGCGGCCGTCGCCCCGGCGCACGGCGCCGGGCAGCGCCCGGGCCCGCCCGAACATCTCGCCGATGCGCGCGCCGGCGCCGTTGGCGCCGTTGCCGCCCGAGGGGATGCGCGACCGGCCCGGGGACACGGCGAGCGCCGGGCGCCGCGCGGGGCGCGGTCGGATGCCGATGGTGCCCCGGCCAGCCTCGACGCGCAGCAGCAGGTAGAAGGCAAACACCATGAGCAGGATCATGAAGAAGTCGTTGTGGTCACCGCCCAGGCCCCACACCATCACCAGCGGGTTTAGCCCGACGAAGGCGACCGGCAGCACCGGGTCGCGGCCGAGCAGCTGGGCGCAGCGCCACACGAGCAGCAGCGCGCTCAGGCTGGCCAGGGCGAGGCTCGCCTTGAGCACCCAGAAGCCGGCCGAGACCCCGAGCGGCGCCAGCAGATAGGTGAACAGCGTGAACAGCTGGCCGTAGGGGCTGAGCAGGTGGTGCCAGTTGCTGACCGCGAAGGCGGGATCGCTGTGCGGCTCGAGCATCGGAATCGTGGCGTAGGGATTGAGGTGGTGAATGAATCCCATGCGCCCGTAGTTGAGGTAGTTGAAGACGTCGGTGAGCGGGAGCGGCGGGGCGAGGAAGAACACGACGTGCAAGACGACGATCGACGCGATCAACCACCGGGCGCGTAGGAAGGGAACGCACAGCAGCACCAGCAGGTAGGCCAGGTACATGCCGATGACCGCGAGCGAGAAGTCCCACTTGAGCGTTCCCCGGTTGTGGCTCAGCGAGCCCCACAGGTGATGCAGCGGGCCGGCCATCCAGGCGGGAATGTGCCCGTGCAGCGCGGGCGACAGGCTGGGCGGGGCCAGGAACGAGGCGCGCTCGGCGGCGCCGATGACGATGGCGATGCTCAGGCCGATCAGCAGGAGCAGCCCGAACACCCCCGCCGCGCGCATGCCCCAGGCGTTGGTGCGCCAGGGGCGCCGGGCAACCGCGGGCACGCCGACGGACGACGCGCCCAGCCTCGCGCCTCCGACCGGAGCGGTTGTCGCGTCGCTGGACATGCGCTGGTCTGGACGGGTCGGCAGCCGGCCGCCCTCGCCGGCCCGACCGCGAGGGGGATTGTAAGCGCCCGGAGCGCCCGGCCCCCGAGGAACGGTGACCGGGGACCGCCGAGCGGATCCGGGACTAGATCGCCTGGACGTTGACCGCCTTGGGTCCCTTCTCCCCGCTCTCGGCGTCGAAGGAGACCTTGGCTCCTTCGCTCAGCGAGCGATAGCCCTCGCCGACGATGCCGCTGTGGTGCACGAACAGGTCACGGTCACCCTCGTCCGGGGTGATGAAACCGAAGCCCTTGTCGTCGCTGAACCACTTGACGGTGCCCGTGGGCATGCGTTGTTACCTCCACGTTCGTGGGAACTCGTGCGCGACGCGGAGGATCCGGCGATCAGCTCAGACATGCCGGCGCCCGCACTGCTTTCCCGGGCTCTGCCCGGCCTGCGCGCGGAAGCTAGCACGTAGTCTCAGAGCGCGACTGCAGGAACGCACTACGCTGAACGCCCAGGAAAGGAGCCGACGATGCCCAAGGTCAGCAAGAGCGAAGAGCAGTGGCGCAGCGAGCTTGCACCCGAGCGCTATGAGGTGCTGCGCGAAAAGGGGACCGAGCCCGCGTGGTCGGGCGAGCTAAACGCCAACAAGGAGCCGGGCATGTATCGGTGCGCGGCCTGCGGCGCCGAGCTGTTCCCCTCGCAGACCAAGTTCGACTCGGGCACCGGCTGGCCCAGCTTCTCGGCGCCGGCCAAGGACGACGCGGTGGATACCGAGCCCGACAACGGCCTGTTCATGCGCCGCACCGAGGTCCTCTGCGCGTCGTGCGAGTCGCACCTGGGGCACGTATTCGACGACGGTCCGGAGCCGACCGGCCAGCGCTACTGCATCAACTCGCTGGCCCTGGACTTCGAGTCCGAGCACGACGAGGTCGGCGCGGGGGCCGGGGAGGCGGACGACGGCGAGCGAGGTGGCTGAGGCCAGGCCGGCAGAGGGCCCGGGCGGGCGGCCGGGACTCGCCGGGTGACCGACGCCCCGGAGCGCGACCGGGCCGCGTTCGAGCGCCTGGTGGCGCTCATCGACTATCCGATGTTCGTGGTGACCGCGGCCGACGACGACGTGCGGGCCGGGTGCCTGGTGGGATTCGCCACCCAGGTGAGCATCGACCCCCCGCGCTTCCTGGTCTGCCTGTCGCGCCAGAACCACACCTTTCGCGTGGCCCAGGCCGGCGGGCAGTGGCTGGGGGTGCACTTCTTGCGCCGCGAGGACGAGGAGCTGGGCGCGCTGTTCGGTGGCGCGACCGGCGACGAGGTCGACAAGTTCGCCTCCTGCGCCTGGGAGCCGGGACCAGCCGGGGTCCCCATCCTCAGCGCCTGCCAGAACTGGTTCGTCGGGGCGGTCGTCGACCGTCTGGACCTCGGCGATCACGAGGGGTTCGTGCTCGAGCCCAGCCGCGCCCGCCAGGAAGCCGCCGGGCCCGACTTCAGCTTTCATCGCGCGCGCCGGATCGAGCCCGGCCACCAGGCGTAGGACGGCGCCGTGGACTCCGGGGACCCCGAGCTGCGCATGCTCTTTCCCGACGCGCGGAGCACCACCGTGGAGGGTGCGCTGGACGAGCTCGAGGCGCCCGAGCGCACCGAGCGCCCCCGCGTGCTCCTCAACATGATCGCCAGCGCCGATGGCAAGGCTACTTTCGGCGGACGCACCGCGGCGCTGGGCAATGCCGCCGACCGCGCCCTGTTTCACGGTCTGCGTGGACGCGTGGACGCGGTGCTGGTGGGCGCGGGGACGGTTCGCGCCGAGCGTTACGGGCCGATGGTTCGCGAGCAGGACCGGCGCCAGCGGCGGATCGAGCGGGGTCTGGAGGAGCAGCCGCTGGCCTGCGTGGTCAGCGCGACCCTCGAGTTGGCCCCCGACCTGCCGCTGCTCGCCGATTCGTCCTCGCGCGTGGTGATGATCACCCCCTCGGACGCCGAGCTGGCGCCGTGCGCGGCGCGGGTCGAATACGTGCGGGCCGAGACCGGCGGGCGCCTGGACATGACCGGCGCGGTGCGCGAGCTGTCAGCGCGATACGGCGTTCGCACGGTCGTGTGCGAGGGGGGACCGAATCTCAACTCCCAGCTGCTGGCCGATGAAGTGCTGGACGAGCTGTTCCTGTCGATCGCGCCGCGCGTGGCAGGCGGCGGCGAGAGCCTGACGATCGTCGCCGGGCGGCCGCTCGAGCGGCTGGCCGAACTGCGGCTGCGCTGGCTGCTCGAGGCCGAGGGCTTTCTCTTCGCGCGCTATTCGGTTTGCCCGGATGGCGGGTGAGCCAGGCCCTCACCCCGGCCGGCTCTGACCTCCACCCGCCGTGCCGTCGCCCGGCGAGGCGGCGGCTCGATCGGGGCGCTCCGCGGGGTCCTCCCCGTCCTGCCCGGTGAGGTCCGCGGCCTCGCCGTCCTCGACCTGCCGGGTCTGCTGGGCGACCACGGTGAGCAGCTCGCTGGCCAGCTGTGGACCTTCGGAGGCGACCATCGGGGTGGCGGCGATGTTGACCACCACCTCCTCCCCGTCGACCTCCTCCAGCGTGATCCGTGGCTCGTCGCGCATGGCGGTGGTGATCTCCTGCACCAGCAGCTCCTGCAGGTCGTGGGGGGTGACCCCGGGGCGCAGCCGCGCGCGCAGGTCGACTCCCTCGGGCTCGCGCAGGGGGATGACGGCGGCGCTGAGCACCATGCTGTTGGGCACCATGATCGCGTCGTCGCCGGTCACCAGCGTGGTGTACAGCAGGCCCAGGCTCGAGACGACCCCCTCCAGGCGCCCGCCCAGTGCACCCGCCTGAAAGCGCACGCGCTCTCCCACGCGGAAGGGCCGTGCGCTGAGCAGCACGGTGCCGGCGATCAGGTTGCCCAGCGTCTGCTGGGCGGCGAGCCCCAGCACCACCGCGGTGAAGGCGCCGCCGACCGCCAGCGTGCGGGGGTCGACGCCGGCGATGTGCAAAGCGACGACGACGGCGACGATGATCGTCGTCAGCCGCAGCAGAAAGCCCACCGTTCCCGCCGTCGCCGGATCCAGGCGGCGAAACAGGGTGGGGCCGGCGGCGCGTCCGATGTCGCGCGCGATCGCCCAGCCGAGGACGACCAGGACGATCACCGCCGCCACCCGAACCGGCAGGTCGACGCCGAGCAGGCTCTGGCGCTCGTTGTAGGCGACCAGGACGGCGACGAAGACCGGGATCAGGATCAGCGCCTCCACCCGGGCCCGCCGGACCGCGGCGGTGGTCAGCTGCCGGGCCAGTCCCGCCTCGCGCCAGGCGTGGGATTGGGTCTCAAATATTCGTCGCGGGGGCATCGGTGCATGATCGCCGACGACGGTAAAGAAGCCGTGAACGCCCGCTTTCGCGCCGGCTGTGCGCTGCTAGCGTGAGCGCCGAACTCAACGATGACGGATAGCGACGGGCAACGACGACCCGTCGAGAAAGAGAGGAAGCGCAATGTCCTATGTGGACTTGCACCTGCACCTGCTGCCCGGGATCGACGACGGCGCGCGGGACGTCGATGAGGCCCTCGCCTACGCCCGGCGCATGGCGACCGAGGGCGTGCGCGAGGCCGCCGTCACGCCCCACATCTGCAACGACCGTCGGATCGAGCCCGGCGAGGTCGCGGGTCTCACCGCCCAACTGCAGGGCGCCATCGACGCCGAGGGCCTGGGGGTGCGTCTGCACCCGGGGGGCGAGCTGCACCCGCGTCGCGCGGGGCACCTGGGCGACGACGAGCTCGAGCTGCTCGCCCAGGGTCCGGCGGGGCGACGGTGGCTGCTACTCGAGGCGCCCTTTGCGGGGATCGACGGCGACTTCACCGAGCTCGCGCGCGACCTCCAGCGCCGCGGGTTCGGCGTGGTCGTCGCCCACCCCGAGCGGGCGGCGGGAGGAATCGAGGAGGGCATGGCGCGCCTGGCACCCGCGCTCGAATTGGGGGCGGTGATCCAGGTCAACGTCTGCTCGCTGCTGGGAAACCACGGGCTCTACGTGCAAGAGGCGGCGGTCGCGCTGCTGCGCTCCGGAAGCGCCCACCTGCTCGCCTCCGATGCCCACCCGGGCTCCCGTGAGCACACGGTCCGGCTGGGCTTTGACCTCGCGCTCGGCGCCGGCGCCTCCTCGGTGCAGGCGTGGCGGCTGACCCAGGTCCACCCGCGCTTCCTGCTGCGGCGGGGGCTGCGACCGAGCACGTCCGCGCCGGCGCGCGTGGCGGCCTGACGCGGACGCCGAAGGGTCGTGACGCCGGGCGCGTCGAGCGCCCGGGCGGTCAATGGGAGGGCACCCGCCGGCGGCCCGGCCTCCAGCCGGGCCGCTGCCTGGCGCGCATCCGCCGGATCCCCAGGATCAGGCGGGGACCAGATCGCGCCGACGCCGTTGCGCCTTCGCGGGGCCAGCCACCGCTGCATCCGGAGCGGCCGCCTGGCCATCCTCAGCCTCGACGGCGTCGAACACCGCCCAGCCGATTCGCTCGACGAGCTGATCCGAGAAGTGCCGGCTCTCGAAGTCGCTCGCGTTGACCCGTTCGGCCATGAGCACGGCTGCGTCGGTTCCGTCTTGAGGGTCTGCCTGCACGATGATGCGCGGCATCGCCTTCCTCCCTTTCGGTAGCTCGCGAGGCATGATCGTGGACCTACCTCAGGGCGGGGTAAACAGGCGGTAATGATCGGCTAGGGTGGCCCGCCGATGCCCCGCAACCGCCCGCTGATATTGCTCGCCGTCGCGCTCGGGATCGCGCTGATCGCCGTGTCGGTCATCTACTTCGTCTCGACCGCCGCCTCGCTGCCGTCGTTTTTCCCGGGACACCAGTCGGGGAGCTCACACCACCACACCAAGCACGGCATTGCCGCGCTGGTCGTGGCGCTGGGGTGCTTTGCCTTTGCTTGGTTTCAGAGCGGGCCGCGCCGCCCCGCCGAGCCGGGCGCGCCCACCGGGCCCAGCGGCGCCTGACCACGATGCCCGTCCGGTGGGGCGGTGCGCCGGCCGGTCGCAGCCTCAGGCGACGGCGAAGGCGATCGTCAACGCCACGCCGATCCCCAGGCAGTAGACCCCGAACGGGGTCAGGCGATTGGCCTCGAAGTACCGCAACAGGAACCGGACGGCGAAGTAGGTGGTGACAGCGGCGCACCCGGCGCCGAGCAGCGCCGCCCCGCGCACGCCGTTTCCCTCCGAACCGAGCAGATCGGGGATCTTCAGCGCCGCCGCCGCGCCGATGATCGGGGTGGCGAGCAGGAACGCGTAGCGGGCGGCGTCCTCGTTGGACAGGCCGACGAGCAGGCCCCCGCCCATGGTCACGCCCGAGCGCGAAATCCCCGGCACTAGCGCCGTCGCCTGCGAGGTTCCCACCGCCACGGCCTGGCGCCAGCTCAGCGCAGCCAGACGCGGATCGGGATCGCCCAAATGGTCACCCGGGGTAGGGGCGCGTCGGCGCAGCCGTTCGAAGCCCAGCAGCAGGAGGCCGTTGACGCACAGGAACGCCGCCGCCGAGACCGGCGAGGCGAACAGCTTGCGCAGCGGATCCTCGAGCAGCAGACCGACGATCCCTGCCGGGATCGTGCCGACCACCAGCAGCCATCCGAGTCGGGCGTCCGGGTCATCGGCGCGGATCTCGCGTTCGCGCAGCGAGCGGCCGAGACCCCTTGCGATCCGCACCCAGTCGCGCCAGAAGAAGCCCAGCAGCACCAGCGCCGTGGCCAGGTGGGTGGCCACTAGGAAGGCGAGGAAGAACTTGTCGTTCTGGTGTATGTGCCATCCCGCCACGCGCGGCAGCACGACGCCATGACCCAGGCTGGAGATCGGGAAAGGCTCGGCCACTCCCTGGACCAAGCCCAGGATCGCCCCCTGAAAGAGGGTGATCGGGTCGGGGTGGTGATGCGGAGCGGCTGGGTGGGCCAGGGCGGCGGCCGCCGCCGGACGGGGCCCCGCCAGCGCGTATGCCACGACCGCGTGGCTCGATCCGGCCGACACGAGCGCGCAGGCTAGCCGGTCGGCCCGGCGCTACCGCCCGGCGAGGTGACGGGGCGCCGCTACCAGCCGAGCACGCGCGCGAGTTTGTCCTCGCCGCGCTGGAGATCGCCCTCCTCAAGCTGGCCGTTGCCCCGCAGCGTGCGCATATCGGGCTGGGACTCTCGCCACTCGGCGTCGTGGGCCACGGCCAACGGCGCGGCCGCGGAAGACGGCATCGGGTCCTGCCGACGCAGCGACTCGGAGAACTCAGCGCTGGCCATGACGATGCTCCTTCCCTCGTGGTGACGACGGGTGGCCGCCGTCCGGACGACTAGGTAACCAATCTACGGGCGCCGCGAAAGCGCAGGTAAAGCTTCGGGGAACGAGGGCTTAAGCCCACTACCGGCAGCGCGGTGGGACGCGTGGGCGCCGGGCCCACCGATGGGCCCGGCGCCGCCGCGCGAGCCCGCCGGAGAGGTGGCGGGCAATGGCCACATTTGGGCGGCCTCATGCGGGTGGGTCAGGCCCGCGGGTGCGAGGTGGTCATCCTCGCAGACGTCATTGCAGCAGCCGCCGGGCCCGCTGGGGTGAACATCCAGATAACCGGCTCGGGCCGGGGTCGGGCCGGCCAGTGTGCGCCCCGTCACACACGGCCGACCGGCGGGTCAGCACGATTAGCCGACCATGACTACGTTCCGACTTCTTCCCCTGACCGTCCACGGCGCGCTGGAGATGACGATCGGCTTCGGGCTGATGGCCCTGCCCTTCGCGCTCGGCTTGAGTCCAGCGGCGATGGTGGTCGGCGTGCTGGTGGGGGCGCTGCTGGTGGGCGCCGGCCTCGGTGCATCCGAGCCGCGCTACGTGCCCATCGGCGCCCACCACGCCTTCGACTACGGGATCGCCGTCGGGTTGCTCGCCTGCGCCGGAGCGATGGCGATCGGCGACGGCGCGATCGCCGGCGCGCTGTTCCTGGCCGCCGGGGCGCTGCAGCTCGCGCTCAACCTCATCACCCGCTACAGCCTGGCCGCCTAGGTGTAGAACCCGAGCAGCTTGTTCCCCGATCGGCGGCGCCCGGGCGGAGGCCGGCGATCCGCGGGCGCGATGAGCCAACGGCGCACGGCCGGGAGCAGCCTCGCTAGCCTCACTGCGGGGTGACTCGGCAAGGAGGACGGCCTTCCTCTCTATTGGCGGCAGCCGCGCTGGCCGCCGCAGTTGGCGGATGCTCGGACGGCGGCCCGGTGCATCCGGCCCGCCCCGACGCCCCGCTGGGGATCGCCCAGGCGACGCGGGCGCCGACCGCGAGGACCCAACGTGCGAGCGCCTCCCGCCTGGTGCCCGATCCCGAGGCGGCGCAGAGCTTCGCCCAGTCGTCCTCGACCCACTCGGTGGCGGGCGCCCCGTCCACCGCGTCGGCGGCGACCACCGTCGCTCCCGGCGCCCCCTCCGACGCCGAGGTGCGCGCCGAGCTGCGCCAGATGCAACAGGCTCAGCGCGCCGCCACGCCCGCGGCCCCCACCGCCGCGGGAGCGGTGGCCGGGCTCGACCAGCAGGGCAACGCCCAAGTGCCGCGGCACGCCCCGGCCGCGGTGGCCCGGGTGATCGCCGGCGGCAACGCGATCGCCACCTTCCCCTACGTGTTCGGCGGTGGTCACGCGTCCTTCGAGGACAACGCCTATGACTGCTCGGGATCCGTCAGCTACGCCTTGGCGGCGGCCGGCCTGCTGGCGGCGCCCCTGACCTCGGGCGAGCTCATGAACTGGGGTGCCCCGGGGCCGGGACGCTGGATCACCGTCCTGGCCAACGAAGGGCACACCTACATGTACGTGGCCGGGCTGCGCTTCGACACCAGCGGGCGCGACGGGCCGCTGGGCACGCGCTGGCAGGCCGGGGCGCGCGCGAACGACGGCTTTGTCGCGCGCCACTGGCCCGGGCTCTAAGCCGGCCCCCGGGACCGGTCCCTCCGGGAACCGGCGCCCGCTAGCGTTCGCTGGGTCAGTGGACTCCCTGCGCGGACAGCTGCTGGTGGCCTCGCCGGCCCTGATCGATCCCAACTTTCGCCGGGCGGTCATCCTGATCGGCGAACACAACGAGGAGGGAGCGATGGGCCTGGTCCTCAACCGCCCCTCGGCGGCCAGCGTGGGCGAGGCGGTCCCCGACCTCGAGCAGCTGGTCGATCCCCTCGCCCGGGTGTTCGTCGGTGGTCCGGTGCGCCCATCGGCGGTGCTCGTGCTCGCCGAGTGGGAGGAGCCCGAGAAGGCCGGGATGCTGGTGGGCGAGCGGATCGGCTTCCTCCCGGCCGAGGCCGAATTCGACGCCCTGGAGCAGGCGACTTCCCGGGCGCGGGTGTTCGCCGGTTACGCCGGGTGGGGGCCCGGCCAGCTCGAGGGCGAGGTCGAGCGCTCGGACTGGGTGGTGGCCCCCGCCGACGAGGAGGACGTCTTCGGCGAGGACCCCGAGGAGCTGTGGCCGGCGGTGCTCGAACGCCTGGGCGGCCGCTTCGCGTTGCTGGCGCGCATGCCGGTCGACCCCAGCCTCAACTGAGCTGGCTGAACTCCTAGCGCTCGCCGTCGAGCGCGTGGCGCGAGGCCGCCCGCAGCAGCGCGACGGTCTCGGGCTGAGCCTTGGCCGGGCTGCCCGCGTCCCATGGCGGCTGGGGGTCGTACTCGAGGCCGAGCTGGATGGCCCTCGCCACCGGCTCGCCGGCCAGCCGAGCGGCGAGGTCGAGGCCCATGTCGATGCCGGCGGAGACGCCGGCGCAGGTGATGATCTTGCCGTCCTGGACGATCCGCTCGGCGACCGGATGGGCGCCCATCTCCCCCAGGCGCTCGAGCGCCAGCCAGTGGCTGGTGGCGCGGCGCCCCTCGAGCAGGCCCGCCGCGGCCAGCACCAGCGACCCGGTGCACACCGAGGTCGTGTACTCGCTCCGCTCGTGCACCTGGCGCAGCCACCCCAGCAACGCTTGGTCGCCCAAGGCGGCCTCCTGGCCCGGCCCGCCCGGGACGAGCACGATCTCGGGGGCCGGAACGTCGCCCAGCCCGGCCTCGGCGAGCACCGTGGCCCCGGCGTCGGTGCGCTGCGGACCCGGTGCCGAGGCCACGAAGACGGGCTCGAGATCGGGCACGCGGCTGAGCACCTCGTAGGGACCGATCGCGTCGAGCGCGGTGAAGCCCTCGTAGAGGACGAGCGCCAGCTCTCTCATGCCGCCACCGACAGCGGAGAGGCAAAGCGCCGGCGGTACTCCCCCGGTCCCACCCCCAACCGGCGCAGGAACACGCGGCGCATCGTCTCCGGCGTCCCGAAGCCGCACTGCAGCGCCACCTGCTCGACCGGGTCTGGGGACTCCTCGAGCCGGCGCCGGGCGGATTCCAGCCGCACCTGCTCGACGTAGCGGGCCGGGGTGACGCCGGTCTCGCGCTGAAAGCGGCGCGCGAGATGGCGCGGGCTCAGCGACGCGCGCCGGGCCAGGGCGGGGACGGTCAGATCGGCGTCGGGGTGCTCGGCGATCCACTGCTGCAGCTCGCGCAGCCAATCGTGGGCGGCGAGCTGCGCCGACAGCTGAGCGCTGAACTGCGCCTGGCTGCCGGGCCGACGCAGGAACAGGACGAGGCCGCGCGCCACGGTGAGCGCGACCTCGCGGCCGAGGTCGGACTCCACCAGCGCGAGGGTCAGGTCCAGACCGGCGGTCACGCCCGCCGAGGTGAACACGCGGCCGTCGCGCAGGAAGATCGGCTCGGGCTGCACGTCGACGGCCGGATAGCGCCGGGCCAGCTCGGCGCAGGCGGCCCAGTGCGTGGTGGCCCGGCGCCCGTCGAGCAGGCCGGCCTCGGCCAGCAGGAAGGCCCCGGTGCACACCGCGGCCACCCGCCGCGCCCGCCCGGCCGCCTGGCCCAGGGCCGCCAGCAGCTGGCGATCGGCGAGCGCCGCGCGCGTACCGGTCCCCCCGGGAACCACCAGCGTGTCCAGGCGGGCGGGCACTGGGCGCAGCCGGCGGTGGGGAACCAGCTCCAGGCCGCTCGAGGTGCGCAGGGACCGCCCCGCGCTCGACGCGATCGTCACGCGGTAGGCGGCGCGCCGGCGCCGACCGCCGATGCCGCGGGCCAAGGCCTCGTTGGCGCCGGCGAACACCTCGAGCGGTCCGGTCACGTCGAGGCTCTGGACGCCTTCGAAGACGGCGATCAGGACGTCGCGCATGGCCCCATCATGGCCGGGTCCGGCCCTGTCCGCAAGGACTAATTTCCCACGATTTCGGACAGGGGCGGGCCCCCGCCACGGCCGGCCGCCGCCTCACCCAGTGGCCCGATCAGAGGGGGGCCGCCGTTTCGGCCACCAGTTGGCGCAGCAGGGCGCCCACGCCGCCCTGGGCGTGGGCCGCGCGCTGACGGTCGGCGCCGGCGCCCTCGCGCAGGATGCGCTCGATGCCGTCCAGCGCCTCCTCCTCGCCCGCCCCGCGCAGGGCGGCCCCGGCCAGACCCAGCGCCCGGCGCGCCGCCGCCGGCACCGGCAGCGGCCCCTCGGGCGTCTCCACCACCGCCTGAAGCCCGTCGCGCGCGGCGCGAAAGCACGACTCGTCGATGGCCTCGGCCGGCGCCCGGGGAGCCGAGCGGCGCTCGGCCTCGTGACGGGCCAGTCCCTGGATCAGGGCGGCCAGGGCGGCCACGTCGACCAGGCGCGACTGGCTGTCCATCTCTCGTACCTCCACCGTGCCCAGCCGGGGGTGGGGGCGCACGTCCCACCACACGAACGTGTAGTCGGGCAGGCCCCCGGCCCGCATCACGGCGTCGATGAGCTCCAGGTAGTGGTCGAAGTCGCGCAGGGCGGGGGGCACGCCGCGGCGGGGATAGGCCCGCACCTGCGCGTGGCGGGCGCTGGCCAGGCCCGAGTCGTTCCCGAACCACCACGGCGAGTTGCCCGCCAGGGCGACGAGCAGCGGGAGATGCTCGCGCAGGCCGTTGTAGGCGGAGATCGCCGCCTCCGGGTCGGGCAGCGCCACATGCACGTGCAGCGCGCACTCGGGGGTGCGGCGGATCAGGCCGCGCATCGTGCGCTCGACGTCGCGATAGCGGGCGAGCTGCACCAGGTCGGCGACCCCCCACGGCGAGGTGGGGTGTACGCCCGCGCCCATCAGCTCGGTGCCCGCCGCCCGCGCCGCCGCGCGCAGCTCGCCCACCTGCGTCGCCGCCCGCACCGCGCTCGCCCGAGGGACGGAGCGCAGCTCGATCTCGGCGGCGTAGGCCTCATGGCCCGCCAGTCCCGACGGCGCCTGCAGCGCCTCCAGTACCTGGGCGGCAACCGGGGCCAGCCGCTCGCCGCTGGCCTCGACGAGCAGCAGCTCCTCCTCGAGGCCGACCAGGAACGGCTCCGAGGAGCCGAAGGCGGGCGGCTCGGGGCGGCGGGCGGGGCGGTCGCGATCGGGCATCGGCGCGGCGTGGGTATTCAACGCGGGCCGGGGGACGCGCTCGCCGGTGCGGGCGCCTCGCCGCGGCGCGCGGCCTGCACCGCCGAGCGCCCGGCGATCCGCCCGAGCACCAGCGCGGCCGCCAGCCCGCTGGAGTAGCCGCCGGTCGCGATCCCGCCCACGTCGTTGCCGGCGGCGAACACCCCGGGCGCCACGCGCCCGTCGGGGCCGGCCCGCAGACCTCCGAGCGTGGTGGTGATTCCCGCCGCCACCGGCACGGTCACCCGCCCGTCAGGGTGGCGCTCGACGGCGGCGCCGGCAGCCTCGGCCGCCGCGACCATCTCGGCCACCGTCCGCTCGCCCACGCGCACGCCCAGCTGCCCCGGCCCGACCGTATAGCGGGCGCGGGCGCCGGGCTGCCGGGCGATCCACTGCACCACGTCGATTTCCGACCAGGCGCGGGTCCGGTAGCGCCCGCCGGCGGGTCCGGTCACCTCGGCGTGGCGGGCGTAGAGCTGCGCCAGCGCGACGAATTGCGCCGGGGCGACCCGGGCCGGCGGCGCGGGCAACGCCCGGCCGTAGAACTCGTGCATGCCCGCCGAGCGCTCGGCGCCGGCACGGGTCCCGAGACGCAGCCCATCGCCGGTGCTCCACGGGCTCGCCCGCAGCAGCAGGTGCTCGGCCTGCGCGGTGATGTGGGCCCGGACCAGGTCCCGGTTGGCGGCGAAGCCGCCGGTGCCGAGCACCAGCGGCGCGGCAGGCAGCTCGGTCAGCGGCTGTCCGAGCCGGATGGGACCGGTGGCGGCGCACAGCGCCGAGACGAGACCGGGAGGGTCAAAGCGCCGACCGGCGGTGTGCGGGTTGCCCGTGCCCGGCGGGCCGGCGGCCAGGGGGGCGCCGAGCTCCTGGAGCCAGTCGAGGTCGGCGTCGAGGCGCTCGTGTACCAGGCGCTGGAGGGGCTCCTGGCCGCCGTGGCATTCGGCGCGGAAGTCGGCGAACCGGCGGTGGCGCCAGATCACGCCACTGGAGAGCGCCATCGAGCCGCCCGGCCGGTCGCCCTTCTCGTAGATCGCCGGCTCGGCCCCGAGCGCACGCGCCTGGGCGGCGGCCACCAGGCCGGCCATGCCCGCGCCGGCAATGACCACGTCCCCCATGAGCCGATCCTCGCCGCCGGGACCAGGGCCTCAGACGAGCGAGAACCCCGGCTTGTGCTCGACGTACTCGATCCTCACTCCGGCCGGCCCGGTGACGAAGGCGGCGAAGGTGTTGGGCGCGTCCTTGAACTCATCGACGGCCACGGCGGGGTCGGATGCGGCGAGGAAGCCGCGCACGTCGTCGACGAGCAGCGCGAGGTGGTTGAGCAGGGGGCGCTCGCCGGTTACCGGCGCCGCGGCCGGCGCGGGGCCCAGGCGGACGTGGCGGTCGGCGATCGCGAGTGCCTCGCCGGCGCGGTCGAACCCCATCTGCGCCAGCCGGTCGGCGGTACGGGGCACGTCGGGGACGCCGAGCAGCACGTGGTCGAGGTCGAAGGAGGTCTGGCCGTCGCGCGTGGGCACCAGCCCGATTCGCAGCCCGTCCGGGGCGGCCAGCTCCGGCACGCCGTCGGCGGCGGTGGCGACGGCAAGCGCGGCGGGCAGACGGCCGAGCGCCGCCTCGACGTCGTCCACGCGCAGCGCCACCCGGCTGAGCGCTCCCGCCGCTCGGGGGCCGGGGGCGTCGAACAGCGTGAGCTTGCCCAGGCGGGCGTCGACGCCGACCAGCGTGAAGGAGTCGGTGCGCTCGATCTCGTGCATGCCCAGATGGCGGCAGGCGAGATCGGCGAGCGCTTCGCGCTGGGACACCCACAGGGCGACGTGGTCGAACGAGCTCGGCTTCGGCGCCGCGGTGGGCGGCTGCTCGGAGGATCGGGGCTGGGGATCGGCGGCCATGGTGTCCGGCTCCCTCGCTGAGGGCTCATGCCAGACTACCCGGGCCCAACGACTCGATCACCGAGCGCCCCGGGGGCCGCGCCAGCCGACCGCGACGGGAGGCCGGCGGGGGGGCGGGCAGCAGACGCGTCAGCGGCGAGGAGAGGAGTGCCACAGTGACCGACCAGCGCGACGGGGGCCAGGAACCGGGCGACCAGCTTCCCAGCGATCCCCTGACCGGGCAAGCGGGGCCGGGCGGAGCGGGGACGACCGTCACCCGCCGGGCGCTGCTGGGCGCCGCCGCGCTGGCCGGGGCGGCGGCGGCGCTGCCCGGGGCGGCCGCGGACGCCGCTCGCCGGCGGCGACACAAGCGCAAGCGCAAGAAGCGCAAGCACCCCAAGCGCCCCGTCCACCGCAAGCCGGCGGGCGCGCGCTCGGCCGACGTGGTGGTGGTGGGCGCCGGGCTGGCCGGTCTGAGCACCGCCCGCCGGGTGGCCGCCGCCGGTCGATCGGTGCTGGTGGTCGAGGCGCGCAGCCGGGTCGGCGGCCGCACGCTCAACCACGATGTCGGCGGCGGGGTGATCGCCGAGGCCGGGGGCGAGTACGTGGGCCCGACCCAGGACCACATCCTCGGCTTGGCCAAGGAGGTGGGCGTCGACACGTTCCCCACCTACGACCCCGCCGGCTCCAACAACCTGTACTACGCCGGGGGCAGCAAGCAGACCTACTCCGACAGCTCGCCGCTGGGCACGGCGCCGCCAGACCCGCTGGCGGTGAGCGACGTCGCCGCGGTGGTCGCCCAGCTGGATCAGATGTCGACTTCGGTCCCGGTCGACGCACCGTGGACGGCGTCCAGCGCGACCAGCTGGGACATGCAGACCCTGGAGACCTGGCTGCGCAGCAACAGCTCGGGCAACCAGCGGTTCATGAACCTGGCCTCGGTAGCCACGCGTGCCATCTTCGGCGCCGAGCCGCGCGAGATCTCGCTGCTGTACACGCTGTTCTACATCGCCTCGGCGGGCAACGAGACCAATCCCGGCACGTTCGAGCGCCTGTTCGACACCCCCAACGGCGCCCAGCAGTTCCGCCTGGTGGGCGGGTCCCAGCAGATCTCCCTGCGGGTGGCGGCGGCGCTGGGCGACCGCGTGCTGCTCGGTCATCCGGTGCGCCGCGTCGTCCAGACCTCGGGCGGAGTGCAGGTGCAGGGCGACGGGGTGACGGTCAACGCCAAGCGGGCGGTGGTGGCGATCCCGCCCACGCTGGCCGGGCGGATCGACTACCAGCCCCAGCTGCCGCCCCTGCGCGATCAGCTCACCCAGCGGGTGCCGCAGGGCATCCTGATCAAGGCCGAGGCGGTCTATGACCGGCCCTTCTGGCGCGACGCCGGCTTTAACGGCACCACGGTCTCAGACACCGATCCGGCCAACGTCACCTTCGACAACACGCCGCCGTCGGGAACGCCGGGGATCCTGTTCTGCTTCATCGGCGGCGATGCGGCGCGCAAGTGGACGCAGGTCTCCGACACCGACCGCAAGAACGCCGTGCTGGCCAACTTCGCCACCTACTACGGCGACGCCGCCCGCTCGCCGCGCGACTACTTCGAGATGAACTGGTCCAGCGAGCTGTGGACCCGGGGCTGCCCGGTGGGGCTGTTCGGGCCCGGTCAGCTGCTCGAGTACGGCCCCTTCCTGCGCCCACCGGTGGGACCGATCCACTGGGCGGGCACCGAGACCTCGACGTACTGGATGGGCTACATGGACGGCGCGGTGCGCTCGGGCGAGCGCGCGGCCCGCGAGGTGCTGGCCGAGCTGTGAGCGCGCGCTCGGCCAGCGGTCCGGGGCGCGCGCTGCTCGCCGCCGCCGCGCTCCTCGCCGCCCTGGCCGCCCCTGCCGCCGCCGACGCCCCCCGCGCCAAATTCGACACCCGGGTGCTGGCCGCCGTGCCCTCCCCCGGCTACCCCGCCCTGTCGCTGGTGGCCTCCGACCGGCGGATCTACGTGGGATCGTTCGAGAACCCGGCAGGCGACAGCCTGCCCTCAAAGGTGTTCCGCTACGGGCCCGACGGGGCGCTGGAGACCTCCTACGCGATCTTCGGTCAGGACTTATCCAAGCCCCACGGGGTGCAGGTGGCGGCCGAGGACGGCTCGGGGCGCCTGTACCTGATGGACCAGTCGCCGCCGCGGGTGCTGCGGCTGGATCCGCGCACCGGTGTCCAGGAGGTGTGGGCCACGTTCTCCGACGTGCCGCCGTGCGCGGGCGCGCCGGCGGGCGCCGAGTGCTCGCAGACGGTTATGGACAACCCGCCCGAGCCCGACTACGCCGCCTGGGGGCCGGACGGGGCGATGTATGTCACCGACTACCAGCAGGGGCTGATCTGGAGGGTCCCGCCCGGGGGCGGCGCCGCCCACGTGTGGTTCAGCGACCCGCTCCTGGACGGGACGATGTTCGACGCGGCGGGGATCGTGCTGATGCCCGACCACCACACGCTGCTGCTCGACACCGCCGCCTCGGCGACGAGCACCGGGCCGGACTTCACGTCGGGCAAGGTCTTCACCCTGCCGATCAAGCCCGACGGCAAGCCGGGCACGCTCAGCCGGCTGTGGACGAGCCAGCCGCGGGAGGCGCCCGACGGGTTGGCCCTGGCGGCCTCGGGCAACGTCTATGTCGCCCTGGTCGGCCCGGGCGCCAACCAGCTCGTCGAGGTCTCGCCGCTGGGGCAGGAGCTGGCGCGCTACCCCGACGCAGCGACCAACTCGTCGCTGACCGTGCCCTACGACGAGCCCTCGAGCGTCCAGTTCGACGGCCAGCGGATGATCGTCACCAACCTGGCCTACTTCTCGGGCAACACGTCGCACATGGTGCTGTTCGACGTGTGGGCCGGCGAGCCGGGGGCGCCCGTGTTCCGGCCCGCCGCCGGGGTGGTGTCCGCGGTCGCCCCGCCGGCGCTGGCGCCCCCCCTGTCGGTGGCGGTCTCACCGCGACGCCTGCGGGCGGGCCGGCGGGCGCGGCTGGTGGTGTTGGTCAGCGCCCCGGCCGGCGCGCGCCAGGACCCCGTCGCCGGCGCCGCGGTGCGGCTCTCCGGTCCCGCCCTGCGGGGGGTCGCCCACGGGCGACGAGTTCCGCGCACGGGGGCCTCGGGGCGGACCAGCGTCTCGGTGCGCCCGCGCCATCGGGGCTTTATCACGGTCACCGTCTCCAAGACCGGCTTTCGCCCGGCGCGCGGCCGGGTGACGGTGAGCCGGCGCCGTCGACCGCGCCGGGCCCGGTAGCGCCCGACGCATCCGTCATCCTGATCGCCGCTCCGAGAACGCGGTTGCCGTGTTAGCCGGATGCGGGCCGCAATTCGGCCCGGGGGGGGCTATTTTCGAGGCAGCCGCACGTATCACCGAGACCGCTTCACCGATGCGACCGATCACCAGGATCCTGGCCCTTGCCGCGCCCGTCGCCGCCCTGACGTCGGCGATCGTGGCCGCTCCCGCCCTGGGCTGGGGCCCGCTGATCGACTGGCACTCGGCGCGAACCGCGGAGCCGACCGCGGCGCCGACCGCCCTGTCGGCCCAGGGCTCGGACGTGAGCAAGATCCAGCACGTGGTGCTCATTGAGCAGGAGAACCGCTCCTTCGATCACTACTTCGGCACCTATCCCGACGCGGCCGGGATCCCGATGCGCGACGGCGTCCCGCTGGTGTGCGTGCCCGACCCCGACAACGGCGGGTGCCAGCAGCCGTTTCACAACCCCACCGACGACAACGGGGGCGGGCCGCACGGCGTGGCCGCGGCGCGGCGCGACATCCACGGGGGGCGTATGGACGGCTTCGTGGCCCAGGGCGAGAACGGCGCGCGGGGCTGCACGGAACCGAACGACCCGGCGTGTACCGAGGGATCGCAGACCGACGTGATGGGCTATCACGACTCGCGCGAGATCCCCAACTACTGGGCCTACGCCAAGAACTTCGTCCTCCAGGACCACATGTTCGAGTCGATCGCCTCGTGGAGCCTGCCCCAGCGGCTGTTCACGGTCTCGGGCTGGTCGGCGCTGTGCGCCACCCCGGGCGACCCGATGAGCTGCACCAACGCGGCTCAGTCGCCGGCCAACCCGGTGGGGTTCGGTCACAACACCAGCCCGCCCGACTACCCCTGGACGGACATCACCTGGCTGTTGCACGGCGCCGGCGTGAGCTGGGCCTACTACGTGTTCGCCGGCGACGAACCGGATTGCGAAAACGACGCCGCGGTGTGCCCGCCGGCGACCCAGAACGCCCAGACGCCGGGGATCTGGAACCCACTGCCCTACTTCGACACGGTGCGCCAGGACGGCGAGCTGTCGAACATCCAGTCGGTCCAGAACCTGTACATGGCGGCGCGCTCGGGCCACCTGCCCGCCGTCTCCTGGGTCGCGCCCAACAACCGCGTCTCCGAGCACCCGCCCCAGAGCGTGCACGAGGGACAGACCTACGTCACCGACCTGATCAACACGCTGATGCAGGGCCCGGAGTGGAAGAGCACGGCGGTCTTCCTCAACTGGGACGACTGGGGCGGCTTCTACGACCACGTCGTGCCGCCGCACGTCGACCCCAACGGCTACGGGCTGCGCGTGCCGGGGATGGTCATCAGCCCCTGGGCCCGCAAGGGCTTCATCGACCACGGCGTCTACAGCCAGGATGCCTATTTGAAGTTCATCGAGGACCTGTTCCTCGGCGGCCAGCGGATCGACCCCTCGACCGACAACCGCCCCGACCCGCGGCCCGACGTGCGCGAGGACCTGCCCACGGCGGGCGATTTGGTCAAGGACTTCGACTTTCGCCAGGATCCCCAGCCGCCCCTGATCCTGCCGCTGAACCCCGGTCCGGTCAACCCGCCCAAGCTCAAGGTGTTCCTGCGCGGCACGCCCAAGCGGGTGTCACTGAACAAGAAGCAGATCAGGCTGCCGCTGACCTGCAACATGGGCTGTCAGGTGACCATCAGCGAGCAGCTAAAGGCGGGGCGAGCGGCCGCCCCCGTGGGACGCCTGAAGCTGGCCCTGACCCCGCGCCAGCGCACGCGGGTGGCGATCCCGCTCACCAGCCGCCTGCGCCAGGCGGTTACCCAGGTGAGAAAGGCCAAGTCCAGCGCCGGCGCGCCGCCCAAGCTGGTGCTCCTGATCCAAGGCGACAGCCGCACCGGTCCCCGCCGGCTGCGCCACCTGACCATCGCCCTGCGCTAGCCTCGCGCTCGTGCCAAGGTGGAGGACGGTGATGGCGGCGGCCTGCCTGACCATCGGCGCGGGCGGCTGTGGCGGAAGCTCCGATAGCGCCCGGCAGCGGTTTCGCAGCCAGGCGCGTCAGATCTGCCGCGACATCAACATGCAGCTGGCCACCGCGTCGGGCGCTCAGAAGCTGTCGCTCGGCCGCGAAGAGGTGCGGCGCTTGGGGAGCCTGACCCCGCCGCCCGAGCTGCGGGAGAAGTTCCGCACCTACCTCGCCAACGAGGCGGACTACTACCGGCGCGCCGAGCAGGCCATCGCCCGCCACGACCTAGCCGCCGCCAATGCGCTCAACCCACATCAGGACGACCAGCTCACGCGCGATCTGGGCCTGACCGACTGCGGCTGAGAGGTGCCCGATCAGCCTCCTGGGCGGGTGGTGGTCGACGGCATGAACGTGATCGGCTCGCGTCCCGACGGATGGTGGCGCGACCGGCGCGGGGCGATCGAGGTCCTGGTCGATCGGCTGGCCCTCCGCGTGGCGCGCCAGCCCACCCCGACCACGGTGGTGTTCGACGGGCGGCCCTTCGCCATGCCGGCAGGGCTGCCCGCTCCGCTGGAGGTGCGCTTCGCCACCCGCGGCGGTCCCCACGCCGCCGACGCCGACATCGCCCAGCTGGTGGCCGACAGCGCACATCCGGCGGAGATCTTGGTGGTCACCTCCGACGCCGAGCTGGCCGGCCGGGTGCGGAGCCTGGGGGCGCGCGTGCAGGGGGCGGGCAGCTTTCGCCGCGAGCTCGAGCGCTGACTCAGCGCTTGCCCTTCGCCGACTTGGGGCGGGGGAGGTGCGGGCGCGGGCGCCCGCCCCGCGGGGGGCCCGGCGAGGAGCGCCTCTGGGGACCGCGGCCCGGCGTTCGCGCCGGCCGTCGGCGGGCGGTGGCCTTCTTCGGCGCCTCTAAGGAGAACGTGCGCACCCAGCCCTCGATCCCCTTGAGGTGGCGTCGCCGGCGGCGCTTCCACTCGAAGCCTTCGGCTCGCTGCGCCACCTCCTCGGTGGCCAGCACCTGTCCCTGCTTGGCCGCCTCGGTGAGCCGGGAGGCCAGGTTGACCGTCGCGCCGAACCAGTCCCCTCCGCGGGTGGTCGCCGGACCGAAGGCGATCCCCACCCGCACCCCCGGCATGTCCTGGGGGGCCGAGCCGATGCTCTCGCGCAGGGTCAGCACCGTGCGCACCAGCGCCGGAACGTCGGGCGAGACGAACATGGCTGCGTCGCCGATCGTCTTTATCAGCTGGGCGGGCGGCTCCACCGCCCGGACGGACAGCTCGGCCAAGCGACTGGCGATGCGACCCACGTCCTCGGGGGGCACGCGCTCGCCCAGCCGGGTGTAGTCGACCAGGTCGGCGAAGCCGACCGCCACGTCCCGGGTGTCGGCCAGGCGTCCGGTGCGCCGCTCGGCCTCGGTGAGCAGGGCGCGACGGATCGCGTCACGCAGGTGGGTGCGAAAGGCATAGTCGAAGATCGGCGGCAGCAGCGGGGTGAGCTGGTCCGCCGCCTCGGCGAACCGCAGCCCGGCGGTCTCCTCCGAGTCCCCCGGCTGGAGCAGGGCGTCGCCCACCGTGCTCCGCACCGCCTCGGCGGTCTGAGCGGTGCCCTGGCTGATGACGCGCGCCACCTCGAGCAGGTCGTCATCGGGCACGCCGGCCTTCAGCAGGCGGGCCACCAGCTTGGCCAGCTTCATGTCCTCGTCGCTCAGGGCCCGCTGCCCGCGGCCGGGGCTGGGGCGGCCGATCGCCCGCAGCAGATCGCGCAGGTAGGGCAAGGACAGCCCCGAGGCTCGCGAGACCGCCGTGAGCGTGTGTCGCCCGGGGCCGCCCAGCGCCGCCTCGACCGCCAGCGTGGGCAGGCGCCCCCGGGCCTCGGCGCCCTCGATGTCGGCCCGGCTGTGGCCGGCGGCGCGCAGTCGGCGAAACAGACGCTGGCGGTCGTCCATCAGACGATGCTTCCACACCCCGGGCCGCGGTGGCGGGCGCAGCGTCGATCCGGCCATCACGACCGCGCCCGCCGGGAGTTCGGAGGGATCCGCTAGGGGATGTGCACGCCCGAGATCGCGCGCGCGATCACCAGGCGCTGGATCTCGGAGGTGCCCTCGAAGATCGTGTAGATCTTGGCGTCGCGGTGCATGCGCTCGACCGGGTACTCGCGCGTGTAGCCGTTGCCGCCCAGGATCTGGATCGCGCGCTCGGTCGCCCACACGGCGACCTCGCCGGCCTTGAGCTTTGACATCGACCCCTCGGCGTTGGTGAACGGATGGTCGGCCCGGCCCATCCACGAGGCTCGCCACACGAGCAGACGGGCGGCGTCGATCTCGAGCTTCATGTCGGCCAGGGCAAAGGCGATCGCCTGGTTCTCGATGATCGCCCGACCGAACTGCCTGCGCTCCTTGGCGTAGTCGAGCGCGTACTCGTAGGCCGCCCGGGCTATGCCCAGCGCCTGGGCCCCGACCGTGGGGCGGCTGACCTCGAACGTCCGCATCGCGGCCTGGCTCTTGGCCGCCTGACCCTCGCGCGCCCGGGCCATGCGCTCGTCGAGCTTGTCCTTGCCCCCCAGCAGGCAGCTGCCCGGGACGCGGCAGTCGTCGAGGAACACGTCGGCGGTGTGGGAGGCGCGCAGCCCGTGCTTTTTGACCTTGGTCCCCATCTCCAGGCCCTTGGTGCCCGGGGGGATCACGAACGCCGCCTGGCCCCGCGCCTTGAGCTCGGGATCGACCGACGCGACGACGACGTGGACGTTGGCGATGCCGCCGTTGGTGGCCCATGCCTTCTGGCCGTTGAGCACCCACTCGTCCTTGGCTTCGTCGTACTTGGCGCGGGTGCGCAGCGCCGAGACGTCCGAGCCGGCGTCGGGCTCCGAGACGCAGAACGCGCCCACCTTTGGGTCCTCGACGGTGCCGTAGCACTGGGGAACCCACTCGCCCAGCTGCTCGGGCGTGCCCGAGGCGAAGATCCCCGCCACCGCCAGCATGGTGCCCATGATTGCCATCCCGATCCCGGCGTCCCCCCAGAACAGCTCTTCGCTGGCGATCGGGAGCGTCAGCCCGCTGGGGTCGGCCCAGAACTGGGCGAGAGACTCAAATCCGTACAGCCCGATCTTGGCCGCTTCGGAGATGATCGGCCACGGCGTCTCCTCGCGCTCGTCCCACTCGGAGGCGGCCGGACGCACCACACCCTCGGCGAAGCCGTGCACCCAGTCGCGGATGTCCTGCTGGTCCTGGGACAGCTCCATCGAGAACGGCGGCGCGTCCTCGGGCGTCGACTGGGCGATGAGCTCCTCGGCGTCGGTGGCCATCGGCCTTCCTTTCTTTTGCGGTGATGGTAGATCGGTTACTTGGAGTTGCCCAACCGGGCACGCTGGCGCAGGCGCGCGCGCAGCTGGTCGGGACCGGGCGGCCGGGCCGGGTCGGTCTCCTCGATGAAGCGCTCGAGTGCCTCCACGAACCAAGCCGGCTCCTGCACGTGGGGGAAGTGACCGCCGGCGCCCAGGATCTCCAGGCGACTACCGGGAATCGCCGCGTGGGCCTCGTGGCCGTGGCGCGCGGGGATGATCCAGTCGCTCTCTCCCCACAGGATCAGGGTCGGCACGTCCTCGGCCAGGTACAGACGGTCGCGGGCATCCACCCGCTGGCCGCCCGGATCCACGGCGGCGCGCAGGGTGTGCACGAAGGCGGCGCGCGCCGTCGGGGTGGCCAGCGAGGCGTGGCCCCGGAGCGCCTCGCGCATGTCGGCTCCCTGTTCGAGCCCCAGGCGCTGGGCGAGGCTGGTCAGCCTGGCCGTCCCGCCGCGAATCCAGTCGGCCGCGATCCAGGGCAGCACGTGTTCGGCCAGGGGCAGCGTCGCCGCCCGTAGCAGCCCATGGACCTCGGGGCCCAGGCCTCCGCTGGAGACCAGCACCAGGCGCTCGCACAGCTCCGGGAATTGGTAGGCCAGCTGCATGACCACGCCACCGCCGAGCGAATGGCCCACCAGCGTGGCGCGCTCGTGCTCCAGCGCCACCAGCAGATCGCGCAGCCCGTTGGCATAGGCGCCCATCGAGTAGTCGCCGGCCGGCGCCTCGGAATGGCCATGCCCGGGCAGATCGGGGGCCAGGACGGTGAAGTGCCGGGCCAGCGGCTCGAGGACCTCGAGCCAGGTATCGGAGCTGGAGGTGATGCCGTGAACCAGCAGCAGCCCGGGCCCGGACCCGCCGGCCCGGTAGACGACGCGGCGCCCGTGCAGGACGATCTCGTGCTGGTCGACGGTCACCGACCGGCGTCCCGATCCGGGCGGCGGGCGGCGGGCGCGGGAGGCCCCGGCGCGGGGCCGAGGCGCGCCGCGGGCGGTCTGGAGGCGGGCGGGAGAGTCGGTGGGTGGCATGTTTGAGTCGCTTTCGGTTCGCGCTGGGCCGGTGTGCGGCGCTCCGCGCCGGCGGGGCACCGCCGGGGTGTTACGCATCAGTAACCTTACTTAGGAGTATCGTTACCCTCAAGTAAGCTGGTGGAACCATGGCGGTCAGAAACCAAACTCCCCGCCCGCGCCGAGGCCCCGGCCGGGGCGGTGGTCGACCGCCGGCGACGACCGCGCTCTCGGGCCGGGCCCGCCGCCGCGTCCCGCGCCCCGAACGCGAGCGCCAGATGCTCGACGTAGCCGACGCGGTGTTCGCCGAGCGCGGCTACCACGGCGCGTCCATGGACGACATCGCCCGTCGCGTGGGGGTGACCAAGCCGATGCTCTACAACTACTTCGGCTCCAAGCAGGGTCTGTACCTGGCCGGCGTGCAGCGCCACGGCCAGACGCTGGTCGACCGTCTGCGCGCGGTCGCGCCCGACGAGGATCCCGCCCAGCAGCTGGCAACCGGGATGGCGGCCTTCTTCGCCTTCGTCGACGAGCGCAGGTCGGGATGGTCGGTGCTGTACAACGAGGCGGCCAACGCCGGCGGTCCCTTCGCCCGCCGGGTGGCCGAGCTGCGCGAGCAGATCGCCCGCACGGTGGCCGCCCTGCTGCGGGGGCTGGCGAGCAGCGGAGAGCTGGAGGGCTCCGCGGTCGGCGATCCCGACGCGCTGGCCTACGCCGTGGTCGGGGCCGGCGAGTCGTTGGCCAACTGGTGGCTGCGCCAGCGCCCGCGCGACAGCCGGGAGCTGATGGTCGCCCGGCTGATGACCGTGGTCTGGTCGGGGCTCGGTCAGCTGGAGCGCGGGCGGGTGTGGCCCACCTCACGCTAGCGGCGGGGCCCCCCGCCGAGCGCGGTCTATCCGGCTCGGGGTGCGCACGGCGGGAGTAGAGTCCCGGCGGGGAGGATGCGGTTGAAGGTGACACACCGGGGCCGCGCGCCCCTCGCCGTGGCGGTGGGGCTCCTGCTCGCGTGCGCGGTCGGCGACCTGGGGGCGGGGCCGGTGGCGGCGGCGGCGGTGCGAGCGCACCGGCCCGGGCACCGGCGGGTCTCGCACCCGTCGCGCAACTGTCGGCGCTTCGCCGCCCAGGAGCGGCGCGAGAGCCGGCGCGCCGAGCGGCGCGAGAGCCGGCGAGTGGGACGGCAGGAGCGGCGTCTGGCCCGCCGCTGCCGGCTGCGGCGCCTGCGCGAACCGCGCCCCAACCGTCCGTCCCACAAGGGGCCCCCGGGTGCCGACGGCATCCACAAGATCAAGCACGTGGTCGTCGTCATGCAGGAGAACCGCTCGTTTGACACCTACTTCGGCACCTATCCGGGCGCCGACGGGCTACCGCGCGACGCGAGCGGCAACTTCACGGTCTGCGTCCCGGATCCCAACGCGGGCGGCTGCCAACGGCCGTTCCACAACACGCGCGACGTCAATGCCGGCGGGCCGCACTACAACCAGAGCGCGGTGGCCGACATCGACGGCGGCAAGATGGACGGCTTCGTCAAGACCGTCGAGCAGGCGCAGGACCTCGACACCGACAAGACCAGCTGCGTGGTGGCTGGCCAGGCGCCGGGGTGCGTCGACGTGATGGGCTACCACGACCAGCGCGAGATCCCCAACTACTGGACCTATGCGCAGAACTTCGTCCTCCAGGACCGGATGTTCGAGCCGACCGACACCTGGAGCCTGCCCGCGCACCTGTACATGGTTTCCGGCTGGTCGGCGATCTGCCAGAGCTCGACCGACCCCTTCAGCTGCGCCACCGACCTCGAATTTCCCGACAGCGAGCGCGAGCCCCAGTCCAGCGTCAGCCAGATCCAGCAGATCAACGGCGCCGCGGCGGGGATCTTCACCGCCGTCGATGCCGACGACGCCCAGGGATCGCCCCAGCCCGACTACGCGTGGACCGACATCACCTACCTCCTGCACCGCGCCGGAGTCGGCTGGCGCTACTACCTGGCCCAGGGCACCGAGCCCGACTGCCCGAGCGGAGCGATGACGTGCGCCCCCCAGGCCCAGGTCGTCAACACGCCGGAGATCTGGAACCCGCTGCCCGACTTCCAGACCGTGCACGACGACAACCAGGTCGGCAACGTCGTCAACGACACCCAGCTCTTCACCGACGCCGCCCGGGGGCAGCTGCCGGCGGTCTCCTGGGTGATCCCCAGCGGCGACAACTCCGAGCACCCGTTCGCGACGGTCAGCTCGGGGCAGAACCACGTCACGCGGGTGATCAACGCGATCATGCAGAGCCCCGACTGGAGCTCGACCGCGATCTTCCTGTCCTGGGACGACTGGGGCGGCTTTTACGACCACGTCGCGCCGCCGACCGTCGACGGCCAGGGGTACGGGCTCCGAGTGCCGGCCCTGGTGATCAGTCCCTACGCCCGGCCCGGCTACATCGACCACCAGATGCTCAGCCACGACGCCTACCTGAAGTTCATCGAGGACGACTTCCTCGGCGGCCAGCGTCTGGACCCCCACAGCGACGGACGCCCGGATCCGCGCCCCGACGTGCGCGAGAAGGCGGGCATCCTCGGCGACCTGCGGGCCGACTTCGACTTCAGCCGTCCCCCGCGCCAGCCGCTGGTGCTCGATCCGGGCGTCGCCGGCGTCCCCGGCCCCGCGCCGCAGGGCCGACCCCATCTGCCACCGGTCCCCGGCTACCCACCCGGCTAGCTCGCGCGCGAGCACCGGGCCATCTGCACACCCGGCCCCCGGGGCCACCGCCGCGGCCCCGTAGCCGATGTGGCACCCTGGCGGGGTGAGGGACCCAGGGGGTAGCTCAGGGGCGCTCGACCGGCTGGCGGTGCTCCTCGCGTTGGCGCTCGTGACGCTCGCCGTGGCGCCGGTAAGTCCCTCCCCCGCCGCGGGCTCCGGGGGATCCCCGGCCTCGGTGCGGGTGGGGCTGCCCGGCGAGGTCTCCCCGCTGCTGGGCCACCAGCGGGCGCTGCGGTCCACGCCCGCTCACCAGGCGGTGACCGCGTTGGTCGAGCTCAAGGCGCCCCGGGCGCGGGCGCTGGCCACCTTCGTGCGCGCCGTCTCAGACCCGGGCCAGAAGAGCCACGGCCACTACCTCACCCCCTCCCAGTTCGAGTCCCGCTTTGCCCCTTCCACCGCCGCCGCCGCCGCGGTGGCCGGCTCTCTGCGCGCCGCCGGCCTGCGGATCGCCGAGGTCCCGCGCAACCGCCGCTACGTGGCGGCGACCGGGACCGTGGAGCAGATGGAGACCCTGTTCGACACGCGCCTGGTCGACTTGCGCGTGGCCAACGGCGCGGTGGCGCACACGCCCACCCGGCCGCCGTCGGTGCCCGCCTCGCTGGCGCCCTACGTCAGCGCCGTGCGCGGGCTCGACACGAGCGCCCAGATGCACCCGTTGGCCTCCCCGCCGCCGGCCAGCGTCGAGGCCAGCCCGTGCTCCGGTTACTGGGGCCAGCTGGCGGGGACGGGAACGCCGCCCGCCTACGGCGGGGTGGCGCCCTGGGCCCCGTGCGGCTACACCCCCCAGCAGGTCCAGGGGGCCTACGGCATCGCGCCGGCGGTCGCGGCCGGTCTCGACGGCCGCGGCCAGACGGTGGCGGTGATCGACGCCTACAGCTCGTCCACCATCCAGCAGGACGTAGACACCTACTCCGATCGCCACGGGCTGCCCCACGCCAGCCTCCAGCAGGTGCGTAGCGCGGTCGCCTCCTCCACCCCCCAGGTCCCGGGTACCCAGGTCGATCCCCAGGGCTGGGCGGGCGAGGAGACGCTCGACATCGAGGCGGTTCACGCGATGGCCCCGGGCGCGCGCATCGTCTACGAGGGCGGCGACTCCTCGCTCAACGTGTCGCTCACCCAGGCCCTGAACGACGTCGTCGCCAACCACCGGGCGCAGATCGTCACCAACTCCTACGGCAGCGCCGGCGACGTCAACCAACAGAGCGATCTGGACCCGATCTTCGCCCAGGCGGCGGCCGAGGGCATGGGGATCTACTTCGCCAGCGGCGACGCCGGCGACGAGACCAAGGACCCCAACGGGCCCCACGACCGCGAGGTCGACTCCCCGGGCAACGACCCGATGGTCACCGCGGTCGGCGGCACCAGCCTGGGGGTGGGCGCCAGCGGCGAGTACCTGTTCGAGACCGGCTGGGGCACCTACCAGTCCAGCCTCTCGGGCGGCGCCTGGTCGCCGGCTCCGCCCGGCAACTGGCAGTACGGCGGCGGCGGGGGCACCAGCCAGACCTACGGTCAACCCGATTGGCAGCGCGACGTCGTGCCTTCTGACCTGGCCAGCTACTGGCAGGGCAAGCCGGCCGAGGCCAACGCCGGCGACGCCAACGGCCAGATCCATGTGCCGGGCCGCGCGGTCCCCGACGTGGCGCTCGACGCCGACGCCAACACCGGCTTCCTCGAGGGGCTGACCGAGGACTTCTCCGACCCGCCCACCGGGCTGCCCACCGACGACGACCACTACGGCGAGTTCCGGGTCGGCGGCACCAGCCTGTCGACCCCCCTGTTCGCGGGGATCATGGCCCTGGCCGACCAGGCGGCCGGCCGACCCCACGGCTTCCTCAACCCGGCTCTGTACCTGGCCGCCCGCCAACCCGCCTACCGCGACGTCGTCTCGCCCCCCTCCACCGTGTCGGTGGTGCGCAACGACTACAACAACGCGCGCGACGGCAGCGGCGGGACCACCACCAGCCTGAAGACCTTCAACCAGGTCGACACGCTGCACGTGCGTGCCGGCTATGACGACGCCACCGGGCTGGGCAGCCCGGCGGGCTTGGACTTCCTGCGCGCCCTGGCGCCCGGGTCCTCGCTGATCCCGGCCGGCGAGACGCCCGGGGCCAAAGTGCTGGTGCCCAGGCCGCCCGCCGGCAAGCACACCAAGCCCAAGCGCCGCGCGTGTGGCGCCAAGAAGAAGCCCAAGCGCAAGAAGCCCCGGCGGGCGCGGGGGCGCAAGCGCCCCGGCGCAGGCGCCCGCCAGGCGGCGCGACGCAAGCACGCCGCGGGCGGCAAGAAGGGCCGCCGCAAGCCGGCGCGCGCCTGCACCCGCCCCAAGCGCAAAAAGCCCAAGCACCGCAAGCGCAAGCGTCCCCGCCGGTCGGCCCGGTGAGCGCGATCGTCGCGATCGCCCTCACGGCCACCCTGCTCGTGGCCCCCGCGGCCGAGCGGACCGCCTCAGCGCCGCCGCCGCGGGCGGTGTCCGCGCCGCCCCCCGCGGCCACCGCGACCGACGCCAGGTCGCGCCGCTGCCCACCCGCTCCGCCCGAGCCCGCGCACCCGATCAGCCGCCGGGAGTGGATCTCGGGCGTGGCGATCACCGAGTACTACCCGGTGCCCGAGCGCTGGTCCGCGGGTCTGCCCGTCCACACGCCGGGCCTCACCGGTCGCCATGCCGTCGACTGGCTGTACTCGGCCCGCGGGGTGTCGATGGAAGGCGACGGCATCGACTCGCGCGGGCACCAAGTCCACATCTCCTCGCTGGGGGATGAGGGGTGGGTCAACCCCGCGGGTCACCCCACCCATCCGCTCTGTCCGGGGATCTGGAGTGCCGGGCCGCCCTACTGGCGCGCGGGCGGTTGGCGCAACGGCCACGGCGCCGTCACCTACCCGCTGCGCGGCGGGAAGTGGTCAAACGGAGCGCCCCGCCGCAAGCTCTCCTACCGCGGCGTGTCGTTCAGCCCGGGACCGTCGCTGCCCCTGCGCTACTACCACAGCATCGCCACCGACCCCCGTCTGATTCCGCGCGGGAGCCGGGTGTTGATCCCCGCCTATCGCGCGGTCAACGGCGGTTGGTTCGTCGCCCAGGACACCGGCGGGGCGATCAAGGCCCGCCACATCGACGTCTACCGGCCGCCGCCCGACTCGCCGTCGGATCAGGGGCGCGATCTGCGCGACCAGCGCGTCTATGTGATCCCGCCGGGCTGACGCCGCCGTGGGGCGGGGATCGCCACCGGCCGCGCCGTCGGGCCGCTGGGGCCCCGGGGATGGCGGCAAGCCGGGTGCGCCGGCCGAGAGCGCTATAGTCGGGCTACGTGGTCGGGCTATAGCCCGACCTTCTTCAGTGCCCGCGCTCGTAGCCTTGCTTCAAAAGCATCTCCGCGTTCGCAGCACGCACCAACGCCGGAGGTAAAACAATGGCTACAGGAACCGTGAAGTGGTTTAGCGACGACAAGGGCTTCGGGTTCATCACTCCCGATGACCAGTCCAAGGATCTCTTCGTCCACCATTCGGGGATAGCCGGCGACGGCTATCGCTCGCTCGCCGAGGGGGCCAAGGTCTCCTACGACGCCGAGTCGGGCGACAAGGGTCCCAAGGCAGTCAACGTCCAGCTCGTCTAGCGCGAGATCGTGCGCCTGCCGGCCTCCGGCCGGCAGGCCCGCACGCGCGCAGAGGCGAGAAGCTCAGCTCGCCGATTCCGTAGCATCGCCTCAATGGCCGACTGGGCGACGATCTCCTCGCTGGCCACCGCGGGCGGAACGCTCGTGCTCGCCGTCGCCACGTTCGCCTCGGTGAGGTCGGCCAACCGCTCGGCGCGCTTGGCCGAGCTCTCGCTGCTCACCGGGCTGCGGCCGGTGCTCATCCCCTCCAGGGCCGATGACCCGGTCGAGCGGATCCGGTTCGTCGACGGCCAGGTGCTCGAGGTGCCCGGGCACGGAGCCTCATTCGAGGTGGCCAACGGCAACATCTACCTGGCCATCGGCCTGCGCAACGGCGGCGCCGGGCTGGCGGTGATCCACGGGTGGCGGGTAGAGCCCAGGGAGGTCCCCGGCTCGGCCGGCATGGATGTGCCCGAGGTCACCGATTTCCGCCGCCAGCAGCGCGACCTATACATCCCCGCCGGGGACAGCGGCTTCTGGCAGGGAGCGATCCGGGATCACGACGATCGCTCATACGAGAGCATGTGCGCGGCGGCTGGGTCCGGGGCTTGGGTAATGGTCGACCTGCTCTACGGCGACCACGAAGGCGGTCAGCGCACGATCGCCCGCTTCGGGATCTCGCCCGCCGACCCGGGCGGGGGCTATGAGGCCCAGGTGAGCAGGTACTGGAACGTGGACCGAGCGGACCCCCGCTAGGGCGCTGCTTTGCCGCCGGCGGCGCCCGGGGCCTTGGTCTGGTGGACGTCCGAGGCATTCAGCGTGACGTGCCCGCTCGAGTCGGTCATGTGCACGCTGGCCTGGGCCTCCTCGCCGTTTGCGTAGGTCAGGGTGCAGGTAAACGTCCCGCCGGCCTTGGCCTTGACGCCGCTCGGACAGGTCACCTTCTGGGCCCTAGGACCGGGGACCTGGGCGTCGAGCTTCTTGACCAGGTTCTCCGCCTTGCCCTGATCGATGGTGGTTTGACACCCCGTGGCGGCACCGACGCTCACGCCTAGCGCCACCACGACTCCCGCCCGGTTGATCATTCGACGCATATGCCCTCCGCAGACGTGGATTTGGGCGCGGATGGATCCCCTGAGCGATGCCGCCGCGCCCCGATCGGGGACAAGCGGGGCAATCGTATAGGGCGATCCAGCTAGCGCTCGAGCCTCCCGCCGGCATCCTCCCAGTCGGGGACCCCGCCTCCCACCACGTGGATGACGCGCGCGGCGCCGCGGTGCTCGAGCAGGCTGGCGGCGGTGGCCGCCCGCTCGCCCGAGGCGCAGACAGCGGCGATCGGCCGCGCCGGATCGAGCCCTTGGGGTATGGCCCGGATGTCGTGCCAGGGACAGAACGACGATCCCGGTATCCGTTGCCTTGACCGTTCGGCCTGCTCGCGCACGTCGAGGATCTGGATGCGCCGATCGGCCTCGACCCGCGCGGGCAGATCGGAGAGCTCGAGGCGCTCGGTGCGCTGCACCGGCCGCTTGTCCTGGCGCCAGGCCGTCATGCCGCCGTGGAGATAGCCGGCCAGCTCGCGCAGGCCCACCGCCACCGCCAGGCAGCCGGCCAGACGCCCATCGTGATCATCTCGCCCCACGAACACGATCGGCTGGTCGCGGTCGGCCAGCCACGCGAGCTTGGAGCCGAACCCGGCGCGCAGCATCGGGATGCACAGCGATGCGCGCACGTGCGCGTCGTCGTATTGCAGGTCGGTGCGCACGTCGACGATCAGCGCTTCCTGCTGGTCGAGCTGCCGCGGCGACAGCGGCATCAGCTCGACGCCCTGGGTGAGCAGCGGCCCGCGGTTGAGTCCCACGATCGCCTCGAAGTTCGGCGGCTGTGGTCCCAGGCCGGCCAGGGCGTGCTTTACGAAGGCCTCCTCGTCGTCGATGCCCAGCGCTTCGTTGTGCGCCTTCTCGAAGCCGATCGTGGAGGCGATCTTGAGGTCCATGCCTGGCCCCCCGCACATCGACCCCCCCAGGTGCCCGGGCCACACCTCGCAATCGTCGGGCAGCGTCAACAGCTTCTCGTGCAGCGAGCGGAAGATGCCCCGGGCCCCCTCGGTCCGCTCGATCGCCAGGTCGGGTCGCGCGATGTCGCCCACGAACAGGCTGTCGCCGGTCAGCACCGCCCAGGGCTCGGGCCCCCGGGCGTGGTCGATCAGGGCGAACGCCGTGTGCTCGGGCCGGTGCCCCGGCGTATGCAGGGCCCGCACGGTCAGACTCCCGAGAGCGAGCTCCCAGCCATCGTCGAACGGCTCGTGCTCGTAGTCGGGGCGGGCCTCGCGGTGCACGTGGATGGTGGCCCCGGTCGCGGCGGCGAGGCGCCCGTGGCCGGAAACGTGGTCGGCGTGGTTGTGGGTCTCGAGCACGTGCTCGATGCTCACGCCCATGTAGCGCGCCAGCTCGAGGTAATCGTCGACCTCGAAGCGGGGGTCCACTACGGCGGCCAGGCCCGCCCGCTCGTCGCCGATCAGGTAGGAGGCACAGCCCAGATCGTCGTGAGTGACCTGGCGGAAGACCATTTGCGCTCTGAGAAGAAGCTACCGCGCCGGGATCGAGCGCGGCCCGGCTCGCGGGCGCGCCGGCTGAGCGTCTCGATGAGAACGGCCCTACAGCCGGCGGTCAGGTCACGGCGCGGCGCGCAGCAGGTGGGGGAAGGCCGTGCTCCTGCCCTGGAACGGGAGGGGGCTCTGCACGCGACAGGGCGGGGGGCCGCTGCCGGGCAGCAGGGGGATCGTCTGGGGGTTGTTGACGTTCTGGCAGTCGAAGGCCTCCAGGCCCGTGGCCAGCTTGTCCAGCGCCCGGGGAGCGAAGTACGGATTGTGGCGGTTGGACGCCAGCCGCTGGCCCTGGGTGACGAAGCCCTCGGGGCCGACCGGGACGATCACCCGCAGGTAGTGACGGGGCTGGCTGTCGCCCGGCTCCTGGATCGAGCCCTGCGTGGCGGCGGAGATGTTGGCGTAGGAAGTCACCAGCTCCTGGCGGTACAGGTACAGGTACTGGACGATCGGGAGAAGGTCACGCCCGATCGGATAGAGGACGTCGAGCAGGGGATGGCTGGCGCGCACGATGCGGGTCAGGGCGGGCAGGCCCTCGCGCGCCGCCGTGATCACCGGGTCCAGCCGCACGAACAGCTCGCGCAGGTGGGGGGACAGGGCTGCCGTGCCGGCGAGCACGGGCCGCAGCAGCGGCGCCGCCGGCCCGAGGGCGCGGATGACCGGCGCCGCGTCCTGGCTGGTGGCCTGGGCGGCCAGCAGGGTGGGGCGAAGCTCGTGCAGGAAGGTGGGCAGGATGCCCAGCACCTGGCGTAGGTCCTGGGCGCGCGCGGCGGTGGTGGCGGCGACGCGCCGACCGGCGGTGATCAGCCCTTGCGTCAAAGCCGCGTTGCGCCCCAGCGCGTCGAAGGTCACGCCGGTGTCGCGGATCAGGCGCGACAGGGCGGCGCGCTGGGAATCGAGGATGGCCAGCAGATCGTTGCCCTGTCTGGTCACCGGGTCCAGCTCGCCGATCACGTCCGAGAGCTCGGCGCCCCGTCCGCGCAGCGCCGCCGACCAGCGCTGCATCCAGAGCTGGAGGGCCGTCCGCGTGGGGCGGTCGAACGTGGCCAGGAGCTGGTCCAGCTGCACGGCAGACTCCACCTGCGTGTTGGCGAGCGTCCCCCCCTCGGGGACCTTGGCCGCCGTCGGAGATCCCGGGGTGAGCTCGACGAAGGTCTCGCCCAGCAACGTCTTCTGGCGCAGGATCGCCCGGGTGTCGACGGGGATCGGGGCGTAGCGCGGGCGCATCTCGATCAGCGCCTGGGCGCGGCCGCTGCCCTCGGTGACCTTGATCACCTTGCCCACCGGGACCCCGGAGATGCGCACGTCCGCCTGCTCGGCGAGCTGAGGCGCCTGCTCGAAGCTGGCGGCGAAGCGATACCCCTTGGGCTTGAGCGGATAGGGACCCCCGAACGAGCTCCATAGGTACAGGAGCAGGGCAAAGCAGGACAGCGCGAACACCGCCATCAGGGCGAGCCGGCCGCGGGTGGGTGCCTGGGTCTCCATGCTCAGCGACCGGTGGACGCGGGGCCCGCGGGGCAGGCCGGGGAGGCGGTGACCGCCGCCAGCAGCGGGTTGAGCTGGGGGAGCAGCGCGTAGGTGGAACAAGAGGCCAGCACCAGCCCGCGCCAGGCCACCCCGTGGGCGTCCTCGACGCTCAGAATCGAGTCCCCGTTGTGGGCGAACCAGGCCAGCCAGTACAAATAGGAGTGGCCGGGGGCGGCGGGGACGTAGACGAGCTCGTTGGTCACGTAGCGCAGCACGCGAAACGACTCGGTGAGCTCGGGGGTGATCGTGCGCAGGTTGGTGAGCGCGGGGTTCAGATCACCCAGGACGGGGCGCGCCTGCAGGGCCAGCGCTCGCACCTGACGCAGGGCCGGGGTCCCATGGCGCAGCAGGGGACGGGCCTTGACCAGCGCCGGCGCCAGCGCGCGCACCGTGGGCCGCAACGCGCCGAGCGCGGACGGCAGCTCGGCGGCCAGCGGCTGGGCGGCCGACAGAGCCCGGCGCGCGGCGCTCAGCGTGCCCGGCAGGCGGTCGAGCGCGGCGGCCAGCGCCCGGTCTTCGCTGGCCAGCGCGCCGAAGGTCTGGTTGGTGGCCTCCACCAGCGGACCGAGCTGGGCCCGCTGGGTCACGGCCGCGTCGGACAGGAGCCGGAGCTCGGAGACCACGCTGCGCAGCAGCCGCCGGCGATCGACCAGAGCGGCGGTGATCCGGTGCGTGCGGGCGAGGGTGGGGGCGCCGGCGCGCAGGATCGCGCGGAGGTCGGCTCCCCGACCGTGCAGGCCCTCGCCCCCGGCGTTGATGAGCGCGGTGACGTAGGACCGTGTGTCGGCGTCGAGCGACGCCAGCAGCTCGTCGCTGGTGACCGGCACCTGGGTGCTGGCCAGCGGCAGCGTGTCGCCGTCGCGCAGGCGGGCGGCGGATGGGCTGCCGGGGTCGAGCTGGATGACCATGTCCTGGAGGCCGGTCTTGGGGCGCAGGTCGGCGCGGGCGTCGCGGTAGACGGCGGGCAGGCGGTGCTGTTGGATCTCCATCTGCACCACCGCGTGCCCCCCGCGCAAGCTCACTCGGGAGACCTCCCCCACCTTGACGCCGGCGACGGTTACCGCCTGACCCTGCCCGGGCGTGACCGCCTGGGCGGCCGAGAACTCGGCCGAGAGGTGGTAGACCGGCTGCCAGGGGAAGTGCAGCCGCTGGTGGGCGAGGATGTAGCCCCCCACGGCGAGGGCGATCGCCACCATGCCCACCACGGCCGCCATCTCGCCCGCGTGCCGACGCAGGATCAGGCGCGCGTTCACCCCGCCCTCCTCGCCCGAGCGCGCGACCGGCGCGCCGCGCGGCGGTCGGCGGCCGCGACGCGAATCGCCTGGCGGCGCAGCCGTCGCAGCAGCGACGGCGCGGGGGCCAGCGCCTGGCCCCGGGCCGCCGCCGGGGCCGGGGCGGCGCGGGCGCCCAGGTCGAGCGGGGGCTGACGCTCGCACGGAGCCGAAGGAACGAAGGGCGGAGGGCCGGGCGGACGGGCGGGTCGCGACCCCTCGATGGGCGCCGGCGCCAGGCCGAACAGGCGCGTGCCCGAGGGCAGCTGCCCGGTGGATACCAGCTGGTCGCCCCCGGCGGCCAGGTAGCGCACGGCGGTGCCGTTGCCGTCGAAGTCCTGGGCCGCGCTGGCCAGCCCGACCATCGAGTGCAGGAGCTCCTGCCACACCGGCTGGCCCGATGACAGCGATCCGTCGTCGAGCTGGGCGTTGAGGACGGGCAACACGTGATCGCGCACGCAGGCGCTTACCGGAGAGACGAGGCCGAACAGGTCACCGAGCGCGGGCTCCAGGGCGAGCAGCGAGCGCGTCGCCGGGCGCAGTTGGCGAACCACCGGGGGCAGCACCGAGGGGGCGAGCAGGCGGCGCGCCTCCACCAGGAAGGGGTGGCTGTCGTCGAGGGTGCGGGGGGCGGCACGCAGCGCCGGCTGACTCTCGCGCGAGAAGGCGCGCAGCGCCGGTAGCGAGGCGTTGATCGCGCCCAGCGCCGGATAGGCCTCGCGGGTCAGCGCGTCCAGCTGGGCCAGGGTGTCCGTCAGGGCGCTCGAGCGGTGGGCCAGCGCCGCCAGCGTGCGGTTGAGGTTGCCGACCAGCCCCTGCAGGGCGGGCGCGTGGTCGTTGAGCGTCCCGAACAGCTGCGCCTGGTCGCCCAGCAGCTGGGAGAGATCGTGGGCCTCGACGCCCCGGCTGTCCTCGGCCAGCCGAGCGATGCCGGCAAACGCCGGGGCGGCCGGCCCGAACGAGCGGCGCACGCCTTCGGCGCCGCCGCGATCAAGCGCGCGGGCGTACTCGGCGAGCAGGCTGCGCAGCTGGACGCGCGTGGTCTGGGCCAGCATCGAGAGCACCTCGTCGAGCTGCACCGGGGTGGCCGTCTGGCCCAGCGGGATCGTTCCCCCGTCGGGGAGCTCGGGCGCCGCGGGGGTGCCCGGTTCCAGGTCGACGAAGAAGTTGCCCTCCAGGAACAGGCGCGGGCGGATCTTCAGCGTGGCGTCCGAGTGCACCGGGCGGCCGGCATCGGAGATGGCCATGGTCACCAGGCCGGTGGTGCCCGGCCCCCGCCTGACCGCGGTGACGCGGCCGACGTTGACGCCCGCTATGCGCACCGGCGACCCCCGGTGCAGGTAGTTGACCGAGGTCACTACCGCCTTGAGCGTGTACTCGTGGGCCCAGGGCAGGCGCTTGGCGAAGCCCATGTAGACGGCGCAGGCGGTGACCACGAGCGCGATCAGCCCGAACCGAACCGGGTGCTGGCCGCGACCTCTCACGGTCCCACTCCGGGAGGCGGCGCCGTGTCCTGGGTCTTGCCCGGCAGCGGTCCGGCCAGGTTGCCGATGCGTTGTCCGGGCAGGTAGGGCTCGTTGCCCGCCTCACACTGGCCGTCCTGGCCCGTGCGGGGATAGGGCACGACGTGCAGCTGGGGCGCCGGGGTGGCCGACTGGAAGGACTCCGCGGGCTGGTTGATCACCACGGTGCGGAACCAGTTGCCGTTCTCATCCCCTTCCGAGATCGTCGAGTCCGCGTTGCGGGTCCACAGCCCCAGGTAGTTGCAGCGGACCTGGAACGGGTTGTCGTAGCGCAGCGTGTCGGCTAGCGAGGCCAGCGCGCCGGTCAGCTCGCGCAGCGCGCCGCCGGTGGAGGGAGCCCGGGCCAGCTCGCCCACCGCCCCCAGCGTCTCGCCCAGGCGGTCGGACAGCTCGGTGGCGCGGCGCAGCACGGGCACGCCGGTCTCGATCGCGTCGGCCAGGCGGCGTGAGCTGGGTCCCAGCAGGCGCACGCCCGGTTGCAGGGCGTGCAGCAGGCGGGCGCCGTCGCGCAGCACGGGGGTCACCTGGGGAAGCGCCTGGGTCGTCGTCTGCTCGGTCGCCGGCGCCTGCTCGAGGGTGGCCTGGACCCCGGCTCGGGCGGCGGCCACCGCCGACAGGGTGGTGGCCGCCCCGTCGAAGAGCCCGGCCAGGGCGGCGGCCACCGGCGCCACGGCCGCCGCGGCCGTGTCGAGGCCGTTGACGAAGCCGCGCAGGTCGGTGCCCGGCAGACGCAGGGTCCGGGCCACCCGCCGCAGGTGGGCGGTCAGGGGGGCGAAGTGGCCGATCGCCTGGTTGAGGTTCTCCCCCCGCCCGGCGAGGCCGGTCCCCAGGCCGTCGATGACCCCCCGCAGGCCGCGGCGCGTGGGGCGATCGAAGGTGTTGAACAGGTCTTGGAGCTCGACCGGGTTGCTGGCGTTGGTCACGGGCAGCGTGCCGTCGGAGGGGACCCCGGTATGGGAGCGTCCGGGTTTGAGGTCGAGGTACTTCAGCCCGAGCGGAGAGCGGGGCCGCACGGCAACCCCGGTGTCGACCGGTAGGGGCTGGACGGTCTTCTCCAGCAGCAGGTGAACCCGCGCGCTGACCCGTCCCCCCGGGGCCTCCTGGGCCTCGATCGAGGTCACCTCGCCCACGCGCTTTCCGCCGATGCGCACGTCGTTGCCGGGCACGAGCTCGGCCGCGTCGGGCACCACGGCGG
>Ga0209577_10000060_pt1 | contig 95723 bp, 81 predicted proteins | sample GraSoiAngelo_109_FD_185874 | JGI IMG/M metagenome (GOLD analysis project Ga0209577, IMG submission 185874) | Grasslands soil microbial communities from the Angelo Coastal Reserve, California, USA - 14_0903_12_20cm (SPAdes) (version 2) | ecosystem: Environmental > Terrestrial > Soil > Grasslands... | reverse complement strand
CGAGGACGCCGAGGTGCGGGGGGTGACTATCCCGGCCGGGGAGCAGGTCGCGCTCTACTTCGCGTCGGCGAACCGCGACGAAGAGGTGTTCGAGGACCCGTTCGCCTTCCGAGTCGACCGCCGTCCGAACCCGCACCTCGCCTTCGGGTTCGGCGAGCACTTCTGCATGGGCGCCCACCTCGCCCGGGTCGAGATCGAGGTCATGTTCAGGCACCTGTTCGAACGCGTGGGCTCGTTCGAGGTGGCCGGGCCCGTGGAGCGGCTGAGCTCGATCGTCAACGGCAGCATCAAGCGCCTGCCGATTCGGCTCCACCACGCGTAGGCAATCAGTCGAACCAGTCGAAGGTCGAGTCCCAGGGAATGGAGCGGTAGGCGCCGACAAGCAGCGTGCGGTACGCCTTTGAAAGGTCGATCATCGACATGGCCGGGGTCCTTGCCTTCAGGTCGTCGAGGAACACACTCGGAGCCTCGTCGAGCCAGTAGAGCCGGATGGTGCGGCCCCGGGGATTGGGCCCGTCTGGCACCGCCTCGAACCACCAACACCCGGCGATGCCGCGTACGCCAAGGAGGTCCGGGATGTGCACCTCCTCGTACCACTGCCGCGCCTCGTCGAGCGCCGCCTCAGTGGCGCCCTCAACGCGGTCCTGTGCGGTCAGGAACAGCCCCCGGTTCGGCCGGTAGGGGATCGCCTCGGCGTCGACCGCGATTCGCGGCGACGCGTACGCCTTGACGTAGGTGAACGGCCCGCTCAGGTGGGACCGTCGCGCCTGGAAGAACCGTCCCTGCGAGTAGAGCGTCCGGCCCAGCGACTGGAACTCGTCGAGGGCCTTCGACACCGGGTCGGCGATCAGGTACAGCGTGACGTACTGGCTCTTGGCGAGGTCGCCTCGAGAGAAGAGCCGCCTCTCGATCAGCTCGGGCGTCGCCACCCACCGCTGGCCCCACTGCAGTCCCTCCAGCCTGAGGTTCTCGGGTAGGTGGTCGAACAGGTGCCACTCGTTGTACTCGCGGTGGCGTCCGTCGAGGACCTCGGTGAACGAGAAGAAGCCCAGCTGCACCTTGTTGGGCACGTCGGGGACCATATCTCACTGAAGTTGACCCGGACGTCAACTATTGTCTCCGCCAGGAGGGGACGGAACGTGCGAGTTGTGGTCGTGGGGGCCTCGAGTGGGCTCGGCCGGTGCATCGGGGTCGGTCTCGGCCAGCGCGGTGCCCCGGTGCGGGCAACGAGACCACGACTCGGCTCATAGGCTGGACTGGCAAGGTGCTGGCCGAGCACCCTGACCAACGAACGGAGCTCGTCGGGGATCGATCCCTGATCCCGAACGCCATCGAGGAGCTCCTCCGGTGCGAGGCGCCCTCACCCGTGCAGGCCCGCTACGTGGCGCGCGACGTCGAGCACCACGGTCAGACGTGCGGGAGGGCAGTGTCATCGTTCTGCTGAATGGGACCGCCGCTTCCCGGATGGCGACCGCTTCGACATCCACCGGGAGATCGGCCAACACCTGAGCTTCGGCTACGGAATCCACTTCTGCCTCGGCGCCGCCCTGGCCCGTCTCGAGGGGCGGGTCGCCCTCGACGAGGTGCTCCGGCGCTTCCCGGAGTGGGAGGTCGACTGGGACAACGCCAAGATGGCCCGCACGTCGACCGTACGTGGCTGGGAGTCCCTGCCCGTGCGAACGCCTTAAGAGCGGACGCATGAGCGGGGTCGTCGTGGTCATCGGCACTGGGGGCATGGGGATGGCCATGGCGCGCAGGTGTGGATCGGGCGCGCGGGTGCTCCTGGCCGACGTCGAGGACAAGGCGCTCGACGTCGCGGCGTCAGAGCTACGCAACGAGGGCTACGACGTTGAAACGCTTCGGACCGATGTCTCCGACGAGGGGGAGGTGGCGGCGCTGGCCGCAACGGCCGCCGCGCTTGGTTCCGTCCGGTCACTCGTCCACACGGCCGGAGTGTCACCGGTCCAGGCGCCAGCGGATCGGGTGGTTGCCGTCGACCTGGTTGGGACCGCGTATGTACTGGAAGCCTTCGCCGGCGTCGTCGCGGAGGGCGGGGCCGGGGTCGTGATCTCGTCCATGGCCGGACACCTGGCCGGCCCGTTGTCAGCCGAAGAGGAGGCGGCGCTGACGAACGCCGTGGCCAGCGAACTGCTCGAGCTGCCCTTGGTAAAGCGGGCGGCCAGGCGTGATCCCGGCATGGCGTACGCGTTCGCCAAGGCGGCAGCGTCCGCGCGCGTCCGAGCCGCGGCCGGGCACTGGGGCCGGCGTGGTGCCCGGATCAACGCCGTTAGCCCAGGCCTCATCGCCACGACCATGGGGCGCGCCGAGCTCGAGGGGCCGTCCGGCGAGTTCATGCGCTTGATGGTGGCGGCGTCTGGCACCGGCCGGATCGGTACTCCCGACGACGTCGCGGCCGTCACCGAGTTCCTGCTGAGCGACGGCGCGTCGTTCGTCACGGGTGTAGACCTTCTCGTTGACGGCGGCGCGGTGGCTGCCGTGCGCAGCGGCCAGGTGAGCAGCGTTGCGCCCGGTGACGCCCACGACCGTGCCCTCGTCGGCGAAGCACGGCGCGATCTCGGTGCTCAGACCTGACGTCGATCCCGTCACCAAGGCGATCTGCCATCGAGCCGGTGGGCCATCAGATCGGCAATGGTGACGACGCGGGCTGGGGCGAAACGCTGGCGGGTCATCGACCCGACCTTCCATCCCAACCATCCGTGATGGGAGGGTACGGTTCCGCGCCATGCGAACAAGGTTCAAGGTCGGGTTCTTCTCGTTCACCGAGGTCGTGGACGGACAACACCGGGAGCACAACGAGTGGCACCTGCCCACCACATGCCTGAGCAGTTCAAGCTTTTGCGGGGCGGGCCTCCTGACCTGCGCTGGACCAGTCAAAGTATGCACGACAGGATGAGAGCCGACACTGGCCACGCCGACGGTGTAGCCAGTCACATGGTGGCGGCCCTACGCCGCCCGGGGACCAAGAGATCCGGGGCGATCACCCCTGGAGGGCGGCTTGCAGCGGAGAAGGATCGTAATAGACGTCCATCACCTGGATGCGTCCGTCGGGACTGACTACCCAGCTGTCGATGCCCTCGCACCGCGCGCTGCGGCCGTTATTCAGTTTTGCGTCAAAGGACCAGTGCGCGGCAGCACCTTGGTCAGTGCTGAACAGCTCGTGGTCGTCGATACGGAACGCGCTGAGAACAGACGTCGCCTGCCCCAGGTAGGCCCGAAAGCCCTCCCGATCAGTGACTCCGAGTCCGGGATAGCGGATTACGGCATCGGACGAGAAGACGGCGATGACGGCATCGACATCGAGTGCGTTGAGGCCATCCAGATATTGGCGAGCCACCTTCTCAGCTTGCGTCCCAGCCATGCCTACCTCCGTGCCAGTGGCGTGCTTCGGAGATTAGCGCCGACCGTGGGGAGCCCGCTCTGGTGCGAAAGCGCTCCCAGCCACAACTATTGCGGCTCCGAGGCCCACACGGGGAGGCTCGGCAGACCCATGCCATGCGTGCCGCTCGACGAGACCCGTCGCCGCTGAAGCGGACATGATGCGCGCCGCAGTCTGCGCCTCGTACGGACCTCCCGAAGTCGTGACGATCGGAGAGCTGCCGGCGCCAGTCCTCGGCGCTGGCCAGGCCCGGGTCCGCGTAGTCGCCGCGGCCATCAACTTCCCCGACGTGCTTCTGGTCGCCGACCGGTACCAGATGAGCGTGCCTCCGCCGTTCGTCCCGGGCAGTGAGTTTGCCGGTGTCGTCGAGGCTGTCGGCGACGACGTCATCGCCATCTCGGTAGGGGACCGAGTCTTCGGCTCCGCGCTCGTGGGCGCCTTCGCCGAGCAGATCGTCGTGTCATCGGGATCGTTGACGCCGATCCCCGACGGTGTGGACGATCGCGCCGCCGCAGCCTTCGGGGTGAGCCATAGGACTGCGTTCAACGTGCTGCGGTCGGTCGCACGGCTGCGACCACGTGAGGAGCTCATCGTGCTTGGGGCGGCTGGCGGCGTCGGGCTGGCGGCGGTCCAGCTCGGTGCCATCCTCGGCGCCTCGGTGACGGCCGTGGCATCGTCTTCAGAGAAGCTCGAGGCCGCCTCGTCGCAGGGCGCCAAGACCCTCATCAACCACCGGTCGGGCGACCTGCGCCGAGCGCTGCGCGAGGCGCTCCCCGAGGGCGCCGACGTCGTGGTCGACCCCGTCGGCGGCGACCTCGCCGAACCGGCCCTGCGGGCGCTCCGTTGGGGCGGTCGGTTCGTGAGCGTGGGCTACGCCTCCGGCGTCATCCCGCGGATCCCCCTCAACCTCGTGCTGCTGAAGGGAGTGCAGGTCCTCGGGTTTCAGTTCCTCACCTTCGCGACGAACGCGGCCGAGGAGCTCAACCGGAACGAGGCCGAGCTCATGGAGTTGCTGGCGGCGGGGCGGGTGCGGCCTTACATCGGCAAGCAGTTCACCCTCGACGAGGTGGTGACAGCCCTCCGCTTCGTCGCCGATGGGCGGGCCATCGGGAAGGTCGTGGTCAACGTCAGCGCCGCGATGGGCTGCTGAGCGCTCAGCCCGGTGATCGACCGACGGGGACGAGGTCTTCTCGCTGGCGTCCTGCGTACAGCCACAGCCCGGCGCCGGCGAGAGCCCCGACGACCAGGAGAAGCACCAGGACCGGCGTCGCCTCCTCAGGGCCACGGCTGACGGCAGGGACGAACGCACCGCGTGGATCGGGCGGTCCCGTGCGTGCGGTGCCGGGCGCGGGCGAGACGGCGGGGGAGCCAGGTGTGTCGACGCCGGGCAGGGCGCCCGGGCCAAGCGGAGGAGCGGCGACGCCGGGCGACACGCCTTCCGCGGGAGGTCCTGATACGGACCCCGACGCGCCGAGAGTGTCCGTGGCTGCCGGCGGGGGCGTAGCTCCGAGAACCGACGTCTGCTGCGTCGAGAGCGAGTTGGTGTCAGGCGAGCTCAGCACGACGCGGTCGGAGGACCCGTTGGGAAGGAGGGCGACGGCCAGCAACCCGTCCGACACCAGCCCCGACACGGAGAACTGGTAGTCCTTCCCGTTCGAGGCGGGCCCAGCAGTCACGTTCAGGTCGCACTTGTAGGCCGGGGCGTCCGCCAGCGGGCCGCCCTGCTCGGGGTGAGCTATCGGCCCCGTCAATGGGCACAGCTGGAGGATCGATGACGGCGTCGTCGCCGAGTTGGGTGCGACGGTCAGCGTCAGTGTCACCGCGCTCGCGCCCGGCTCGACTTCGTATACGAGCGCCGCGAACGAGGCCGGCGAGCCGAGTCCCGCCTGGACCAGCATTCCGCCGGCGGGCACATCGGGCGGCGTCGGAAGTGGGTTGGTCAGCGTCCACCAGCCCTGGTCTCTCGGTGCGTCGGCAGCGGCCGGCATGGAACTCACTCCCAGCGACGCTATGGCGACGATGCCAGTGAGAGATCCGATGCCGAAGAGTCGCCGCTTCACCGGACCGAGCCCCCGAAGAAGACGGCGCGTGCAATGTCGTCTCGCTCGAGGAGCTCGGACGTCTGGCCCTCGAAGCGGACCTCGCCCTTCTCGAGAAAGATCGCTCTGGCGCACAACTGGGCGGCGATGTTGAGGCTCTGCTCGACCACAAGGAGGGTGATCCCGCCCTGGTTGAGCTGGCGCACGATCTCCAAGAGCTCACCGATCAAGGCTGGGGAGAGCCCGAGGGACAGCTCGTCGATGCAGAGGAGCTGGGGGTCGAGCATGAGTGCCTTGGCCAGGGCCAGCTGCTGCTGCTCCCCGCCCGAGAGGGTCCCGGCCGGTTGGTCCAGCCGCTGGGCGAGGCGAGGGAAGGTGGTCAGGACCCGCTCTCTGCGTTCGCGCACCAACGCCCGCTGCCTGCGGATGCAGAGGGACTGCATCTCGAGGTTCTCGGCGACCGTCATGTCGGTGAAGATGGCCCGGCCGCCGGGGATGAGGACGAGTCCGTTGCCGGCGAGGTGCTCGGCCCGGGCGCCGGTGATGTCGCGGTCGCCGAAGATGACCGATCCGGCCGTCGGTCTCTCCAAGCCGGCGATGACGCGCAGCAGCGTCGACTTGCCGGCCCCGTTGGTGCCGACGAGGGACAGCGCCTCGCCTCGGTACACATCCATCGAGATGCCGAAGAGCACCTGGAGCTGTCCGTAGGAGAAGTCGACCTCCTGAACGCGCAGCACACGCCGGTCGCTGGCATCCTTGTCGCCGTTCACCGAGACCGCCGCCCTGGCCATCAGGGGTAGCCCGGATGGAAGTTCGGATCGATCACGCGCCAGCACTTGCAATCGGCCATGAACTGGGCGACGCGCCAGAACTGGCCGCCCGTGGTCTGCCTGAGCCCGGAGAAGTCGTTCGGTCCTGCGGGGTACGAGACGTCGAGCGACCGGGCCCGTTGGAGGCCGGCGGCCAGCGCCTCGGGCCTGAAGACCGGCGCGTTGTTGATGGCCGCCTGGAACATCCAGAGCTGGCTGCAGACGTAGCCGGCGCCCGCCGGCAGCTTGTAGGTCGGGGCGATGCCGTGGGCCTGGTAGATGGCGTCGCACTTGGCCGTGCCGGAGCTCGGCGCTGACCCCGGGGTGCGCTCCTCGCCGCTGCGGCCCTGGGCGATGGCGATGGCGTCGACGATGTTGTTGGAGTTTGGCGCCTGGCTGCCGTAGGCGACGTCGATCATCGACTCGTCGGGCAGGCCGTACTTCGGTCGGAAGCCTTGCTGCTCGGCGACGTTGCTGAAGTTGGCGAAGTCACCGACGAGCTGGTGGGCCGTCAGGTGGGTCACGCCGTTCTGCTGGAACTTGAGCACCGCCGCTTCAATGTCGGACGCGTTGGCGAAGACAGCCGGGCAGCCGAAGTCGTAGGGGACCATCTGCGACGACGGGACGCCCGCCTGCTGGAACCACTCGAACCACTTCTTGACGAGGGGCTGGTCGCAGTCGCGGTAGGTGAACCCGAGCTTGCCGGGGATGTTGAAGAAGCCGCGGTCCTTGAGGGCGAAGACGGTGTTGCGGTCGATGGTGTCGAACTCGCTGATGTTGAACAGGTAGGGGTAGAAGGCGTCGATCTCATCGCGGAACAACATGTAGCCGCCGAAGAACGGGATCCTGTGCTGGGCGAAGCAGTGCTTTTGCGGGTAGATGGCGTATGAGCCGTTGTCGATCTCGGCAAACACACCGGACTGAGCGATCTCGAGGCACCGCTGCTGCAGCTCGTTCTGGTCGCTTGGGTTGGTCGGATAGAACGTCGCCACGACCCCGCGGCAGGCGATGCCGCCCTTCTTGTTGATGTCGTCGAGCTGCGCCTCGTACCACTTCTGCTGATCTGCGGGCGAGGCGATGCCGAAGATGCTGTTGGCCGCCGGGCCGACGATGTTGGTGAGGGTGACGGCGACCTTGATCTGCGTGGCCGAGACGCCGGTGACGCCGCTGACCGCCGGGCATCCCGGCGCGGCGCCGCCACTGGCGACGGCGGCGGCCGCCCCCGTTGCCGCGCTCGCCTTTGGCGTCGCGCTCGTCGAGCCACCCTTCGCCGTGGCGGCCGCCGCCGAAGCGCCGCTGGCGCCGGGGCCGACGCCTGGTGCGCCGGGTGCGCCGTTGGTCTGTGCACCGGTTCCCGCCTGGTCCGCGAGCCCCCCGCCGGAGGACGCCAGGTTGGTCGACTTGGGACCGGACCCGGGCACGAGCAGCCACGCCACGAGGATCGCGACGAGCAGCGCCCCGACCCCGGCGCTGATCCGCTCTCCGGTCGGCGCTCGTCGGGCCCAGAAGCGGAACTCTTGGAATGGTCTCATCGCGTTCTCCTCGACGGACCTGGGCCCCCAGCGGTCGCGGCCGCCTTCTTCCTCCCCGAGCGGGTTATCGCTGCCTCTTCGGTGCCGAGGTAGGCCGACACCACGCGCTGGTTGTGCCGGATCTCGTCGGGTGTGCCCTCGGCGATCACCCGGCCGGCCTCCAGCGCGTACATCCGCTCGCAGAGACCCATCAGCAGCGGCATGTCGTGCTCCACGATGAGCACGGCGCAGTCGAGCTCGTCACGGATCTTCCGGAGCATCGGCCCGAACGCTTCGGCCTCGCGCTGGGCGACACCCGCCGTCGGCTCGTCGAGCAGCACGACTCGAGGCCGGGCGGCGACCTGCGCGGCCAGATCGCAGACGCGCCGGGTTCCCGTGGAAAGCTGTGACGTGCGAGCATCGGCCCACGGCCCGAGACCGAACCGTTCGGCGATCTCGGTGGCCTCTCGGCGGATGCGTCGCTCGCTCGCCCGCACCCAGGGCGCCCCGACCATGGCCGAGACGACGCCCACCTTGTGGCGCTGGCCGATCGCCACCTCGAGGGTCTCGACGACCGTCAGCCCCGCGAAGAGGCTGGCGTCCTGGAAGCTGCGCGACAGACCGAAGGCGGCGCGGATGTCGGGCGGCAGGTCCGCGACCTCGGCGCCGAACAGCGACACTGAGCCCTCCACCGGAGGGATCACCCCGGAGATGACGTTCATCAGCGTCGTCTTGCCGGCCCCGTTGGCGCCGATGAGGCCCACGATCTCACTCGGCCCGACGCTGATGTCGGCCCCGTCGAGGGCGACGATGCCGCCGAACCGAACCCGGACACCCGACACCTCGAGCGGCTGGGCCGAAGGGCTGTCTGGCTCAGCGCGCCGCATGCGCTCGGCGCGCCGCGCCAGGTAGCTCTCGAGGGGGGCTGGAGTGGGGCGTCCGACGTTGCGGGCGTGGCCGTTCGCGCTCGCCACCTTGCCGCCGCCGGCGGCCCCGACCTGGACCGAACGCACCCTGATGTCCGCCAGTTGGGGGACGAGGTCCCGAGCCGACGCTTCGGGAGCTGGCGCGGCGCTGGCTCCCTCCGCCCTGCGGTCGAGATAGCGCTGCCACGCCGCCTGGGCGGCCCCGGCAAGGCCGGTAGGCAGCTTGAGCAGCGTCAGCGTGACGCCCGCCCCAGCGAGGAACAGGCTGAACCCCAGGTTGTGGCCGAAGTCGCCGAACAGTCCCGAAACGTGGGGACCGACGAAGAACGTGCCCGCGTACAGCGCCACGGCGGCGGCTACGGCGCCCGCGATCGAGCCCAGGCCGCCGATGACGGGGATGGCGATGATGGCGATGGACACGTCGGCGGTGAATTGCAGCGGCGTCACCGACTTCCAGGCGTCGGCCCACAACACGCCGGCGACCCCGGCGAAGAACCCGGACACGGCCAGGATGGAGAGCTTGACCGTTGCGGGGGTGACGCCGAAGGCGGCGCTGGCGCGCTCGTTGTCCCGGACGGCCACGAACAACCGTCCCGGACTCGACCGCCGCAGTGCGGCGGCGGCGGCGACGGCCAAGGCGAGCACCGCCAACGCCACGTAGTACACGGCGCGCTCGGACTGCGGGGTGCCGAGGCCGGCGCCGAGTCGCGGCACCTCGACCGTCATGCCGAACGGCTTGTCCGAGCCCACCCAGGACTGATGGAGCAGCCAGTCGGTCGAGATGACGGCGAAGCCCAACGTGGTGACGGCCAGGGTGAGTCCGCGCACCCGCAATGCCGGCAGCCCGACGAGGACCGTGACGGCGGCGCCGACGACACCGGCGACGAGGAAGAGCCCCGCCAGCGACCATCCGTGGGACGACAGATGGGCGGCGATGTAGGCGCCGAGGCCGACGACAGCGAAGTGGCCGAGGCTGACCTGGCCGCCCCAGCCGAGCAGCATGGTGAGCCCCACCCCAACCACGGCGAAGATCAGCACGAGCGTGAGCAGGAACGAGTTGCCGGCGGTGTTGAAATACGGGAGCTGCGGCCAGATGAGGCCGACGGTCAGGGCTACCGCCGCCAGCCACGCACGATGGTGGCGGACCAGTCGACTGGCGCGCAGAGCCGGTGCTACTCGGGTGACGGGCACGTCGTCGACGGCCGCCCCCGACGTCTCGAACACCCGGCCGATGGCCCGGCCCCGCACGAGCACGATCACCATGATCAGGCTGAAGACGGCGAGCTCTGCCATCGACGCGTTGGAGGTCGTCGCCGACACCAGCTGACTCACGAGCCCGATGACGAGGCCGCCGGCCAGTGCGTGGGGGAGTGACACAAAGGCGCCGAAGGCCGCGGCCCCGAGCGTCACCATGAGGAGGTTGGGCCCGAGCGACGCCACGTTGAAGCTGGGCTGGGTCGGGGCCTGCAGGACCGCGGACACGGCCGACAGTCCGCCCGCCAGGAGCCACGTCACGGTGCTGACACGTCGCACCGAGATGCCCGCCAGCCGGGCGGCGTCGGGGTTGTTGGCAGCGGCACGGATCTGCTTGCCGAGCAGCGAGTAGCGCATGAAGGCGGCCAGGACGGCCACGAGGATCGGCACGATGACGGCGGCCAACACGTCCATACCGGTGAGCCGGACGCCGCCGATGCGCAGGCTCGACTGGAACGGCTGGGGGTACACGGTGCCGTGCGACGGGTCGGGGCTGAGGCTCGGGATGTAGGTCAGCGCCAGCAGCAACTGCGACACGCCGAGTGAGAGCAGGAGCAGCCTGATGGGGGAGCTGCTGCGCGCCCGCAGGGGGGCGACGAGGAACCGCTCGACGACGAAACCGGTCAGCACGCCGACGGCGACGGCCAGGATGAACGCCACCCACCAGCTCCACCGCCAGTCGAGGACCCACTTGGCGACGAACAGGGCCGAGAGCGTGCCCAGCTGGGCGTGGGCGAGGTTGAGGAAGCGGTTCGACTTGTAGACGAGGACCAGCCCCACGGCGAGGAGCCCGATGGTCAGGCCGTTGAGCACCCCCAGCACCCAGGCCCCGAGACTCATGCCCCGTCCCCGTCGGTGTGCTCAGCCACGCGCCGTCAGCCTTACCCGCTACGCGAGAGACGCATCACAGAAAACGTTAGCTCTGATTCTCGTTTGAGGGCAAGCCGGTTTCCGTCCCGTGTGCACGGTTCTTACATTCGGCGCCCGAGGTCCGGTTTCCTAGGAGAGGACGGGCTCGACGCACACCGGGATGCCCGAGTAGCGGACCATCCCCGTCACCGGGTCGATCACGTCCTTGTCGCTGAGCAGGTTGACGTTGGCGCCATAGTGGCCGTGGGGGATCGCGACCACGCCCCGCCGGATGGCGGGGTCGACCTTGGCGGTGCCGGTGAGCTGGCCGCGGTTGCTGCGTACGACGACGGGCTGGCCGTCGACGACGCCGGACGCCCGGGCGTCCTCAGGATGCAGCTGCACGGTGGCCGTCTCTCCGAGGAAGTCGAGGGCGGCGTTGAGCTTTTTGGGCTGGCGGCGGGGGATGAGCACCAGCGGCGCGGGCGGCTCGAGCTCGGCCAGCTGGTCGACCAGGAGCTGGGGGGCGAGGCGCCAGCCGCCCGACTTGTCGAGGTAGCGCTCGACCCAGGGGGCCGGGAGCTCGACAGGGACCTCGACGAAGCCGGTGGCGGCCACGTCCGCGAAGCCGCAGCGGGCGGCGGCCATGGTCTTGGCGAGCATTTCGTCGTCGGTGGAGTCGGGGTCGGCCAGGTCGTGGCCGAGACGGCGGCCGATCTCGGCGAGCACCCACCACGCCGAGCGGCGATCGCCGACGGGTGCCACGACCGCGGGCGTGTGCTGGGCCGACACGCTCGGAACGAGGAAGTCCCACAGGGTGACGTCGGCCCGCTCCAGCTGGTCCTTGGTGGGCAGGACGTGGGTGGAGATGGCCGTGGTGGGGTTGGCGACGATCTCGGTGGTCACGAGCAGGTCGAGGGACCGCAGGGCCGGCTCGAGGGCGTTGAAGTCGGGGAACGAGGCGAGGATGCTTCCACCCAGGTTGAGGAAGGCGCGCATGTTGCCGACTCGTATCTCGTCGGGGACGACGGCGCACGGCCACTCCCCGAGGAACGCCTGCGTCTCGGGCCGTGACGCGGGGCCCGGGCCGAAGATGGCCCCAGGCGCGAGCACCGGCACGTCGAAGGCGTCGAACTGCATGTTGAACCCCGGGTGGAACCAGACGCCGCCGGGCCGGTTCATGGCGCCGGTGACGATCATCAACGCCCACGACAGCCAGGCCGTGACGTTGCCGTTGACCGCCCCCATCGTCACCCCGGTCCCGGTATGGATGGCGACCGGTCCCGCCGTGCGGACGGCGTCGAGAAGGTCGTTGAGGTCGGCCTCGGCGAGCCCGGCGATGTCGGCGGCCCGCTCGACGGCGAAGGGCTCGACCGCAGCGGTGAGCTCGTCCCGGCCCACGGCGCGGTGGCCGATGAACTCGTCGTAGGCGCCCTTGCGCATCAGCTCACGGATCAGGAAGGCGAGCACCGCGTAGTCGGTGCCCGGACGCGGCGCCAGGTGCCTGGTGGCGAGTCGGGCCGTCTCCGTCAGCCGGGGGTCGAGCACCCAGACGTCGGCGTGGGTCCGCAGCTTGCGGACCGAAGTCACGGGATCGGAGAGGGCGACGTTGTGTCCGTGGGACACCACCGGGTTGACCCCGATGTAGAGCACGAGCTTGGCCCGGTCGTAGTCGATGTGGGCCGTGAACCCGGGGAAGCCACCCACTAGGTGGGACACCAGCGTCTTGGCCGTGCCGTCGATGGTGAGGGGGCTGAACTTGGCCGGGGTGCCGATGGCGTTGAAGAGGGCCTCCATCATCCGGTAACCGGCGGCATCCATCCCGAGGCCGCTGCCGAAGTACACGCCGACAGCCGCGGGCCCGTGCTCCTCGATGATCGTGCGCAGCCGGTCGCAGAGGTCGTCGAGGCAGGACTCCCACGACGCCGGCTGCAGCTCCCCGTCCACGCGCATCATCGGCCGCTCGATACGGTCGGGGTGATGGTGGATCGCCGGTAGGGCCCGGCCCTTGGCACAGGTGTAGCCGTGGGAGAAGGGGTGGTCCGGGTCGCCGCGCACGCGGAGGACCTCGTCGGTGTTGGCGTCGACCTCGACGAGAATCCCGCAGATCGCCGTGCAGATCCGGCAGAAGCTCTTCACCGTGCGCACGTCGGTCTCGGCCTCGGGCATCGCTACCGCCCCTTCCATCGGGGCGGGCGCTTCTCGACGAAGGCCTTGGCGCCCTCGGCGGCGTCCTCGCTGGTGAACACCAGGGCGATGTCCTCGGGGCTCGCCCAGCCCCGCTGGGGGTCGATCAGGGCGGCCTCTCGCATGAGGCGCTTGGTGACCTGCAACGCGAGCGGACCGTTGGCGGCCACGGTCGACGCCACTTCCAGGGCCGCGGCCCTCAGGTGGTCAACGGGCACCACCCGATTCACCAGGCCGACGACATGGGCGCGGGTGGCGTCGATGGCGTCGCCGGTAAGGCCCATCTCCATGGCGACCGCCAGGGGTATGCGGGCGCTCAACGTCGTTCCACCGCCGGCGGGGAAGAGCGCTCGCTTCACCTCCGACAGTCCGAAGGTGGCATGGTCGGCGGCGACGACGAGGTCGCACGACAGCACCAGCTCGAAGCCACCGGCCACGGCGGGGCCGTTGACGGCCGCCACGACCGGCTTGGCGAACCCGCCCTTATGGAACCACGCCAGCGCGTCGAACGACCCCATGTCGGCGTTGCCAGCGTCCCTGGCCTCGGCGAATGCCCGCAGGTCCATGCCCGCGCAAAATGCCTTCGTTCCGGTGCCGGTGATGACCGCGGCACGGACGCCGTCGTCGCCGGCCGCAGCCTTCAAGGAGTCGCTGAGGGCGCCGATCAGCGCCGGGTTCAGGGCGTTGCGGGCGTCGGGCCGGTTCAGGGTGAGCACGAGCAACGAGTCGACGCGCTCGGTCAGGAGGACAGCGTCGTTCATCTCAGGTTGGCGACGACCTGGGGCAGGTCCATCGTGGTGCGGATGCCGGGCTCGGCCGCGCACACGTAGGGGATGGCATTGACCGCCCGGTTCGCCGTGTACCCAGGGGTGACATCACCCATCTCCTCGAGGGTCACCGGGAAGAGCAGGTCGATGTCGAGCGGGGCATCGCCGGCGACATGGACATGCCAGCCGGTCGGCTTCAGGTCCCACGAGGGATCGATGTCGGTGGTGCAATACCACGTCGGTCGCATTTGCAGGACGGTCCGCCCACCGCGCACGCCGGCAACGATCATGCGCTGTGCCGCCACCGTTCCCGCCTTGATGGTGCCGGCGGCGATATCGATGTCCCGGCGGGCGACGGCGACCTCGCCGCTCGCCTCGACGCTGTCGAGCGGCATCGACAGCGACTCGGCGAGGAGCTCGAGGGACGGCCCGAAGCTGTGTTTGCCGAACTCCCAGCGGCTGTGGTCGAAGATCTCGGGGTCTTTCCCATACCCCATGAGGTCGAACAGCAGCTCCGGTGAGTTGCGGCGGGAGAGGTCGGCGAACTCGTCAATGGTCAGGGCGTCGAGCCGCCGCTGGATCGAGGTGAGCACGATCGGAAGAGCCTCGGTGATGAAGCCGGGGCTGCTGCCCGTGCTGTGGATCGAGGTGCGGCCCTTCTCGCACGCCTTTTCGATTCGCCCGCGCAGGGCGGGATCGAGCGTGGCGGGCCGGTGGAAGTCACCCCGGGTGGTGACGATGTTGGTGCCGGACTCGAGGAGGCGGCAGACGTCGTCGGCGTCGGTCGCCTGCGGCATGTAGAGCACGCAGTCCGCGCCGAGAGCGACGATGTCGTCGACGCTGTTGGTCGCCGTGACGCCGATGGCGCGGCCGAGGCCGCAGAGCTCCGCGGCATCCCGGCCGATCTTGTTCGGCGTATAGACGAACACGCCCGCCAGGTGCATGTCCGGATGCTCGATGACGTGCCGGAGGGCGCGGGTCCCGATGTTTCCGGTCGCCCACTGGACGACCCGGTACGGCGGCGACAAGACCGTCAGGACTTCGACATCGCCATGGCCCGCTCGGCTCGAGCGCGGAAGCCAGCCAACTTCTCGTCCGGCGTGCGCACGCGGGTGCTTCGGGACATGATCGATACGTCGTGGCCCTGGGCCTGCTCGCGGAGCGCGCCGACCGTGGCGTCTTCCCTCTTCACGTACGTGAAGGGATCGAACGAGTACCAACGCATGGCGTTCTCGTGCGTGATCTTGTTGATGTGGCCGTCGGCCACGCCGTTCTCGGTGAACACCCGGTCCAGCTCCTCGGGTGCGCCGGGCCACATCGAGTCGCTGTGGGGGTAGTCGGCTTCCCACGCGATGTTGTCGATGCCGATGCGGTCGCGCATGGTCACGCCGACGGGGTCGCTGATGAAGCAGGTTAGGAAGTGGTCGCGAAACACCTCGCTCGGGAGGCGGCCGCCGAAGTCCTGCAGCGTCCAGGTGGCGTGCATCTCGAAGGTGCGGTCGACGCGCTCGAGGAAGTAGGGGATCCAGCCGGTGCCGCCCTCCGAGAGGGCGATCTTCAGATCCCGGTACCGCTTCAGCACCCGGGACCACAGCAGGTCGGCGGCCGCCGACTGGATGTTCATCGGCTGCAGCGTGATCATCACGTCCGGCGGCGAGTCGACGGCCGGGATCGAGAGCTTGCCCGACGACCCAAGGTGGATCGACAGGACGGTGTCCGCATCGCAGCACGCCTGCCAGAGCGGATCCCAGTATTCGCTGTGGAAGCTCGGGTACCCGAGGGCGGCGGGGTTCTCGGTGAAGCTGAGCGAGTGGCAGCCCTTCTCGGCGACGCGCCGTACCTCCTGGGCGGTCAGCTCGGCGTCCCAGATGGCCGGGACGGCCATGGGGATGAAGCGGCCCGGGTATGCGGCGCACCACGTGTCAATGTGCCAGTCGTTGTAGGCGCGCACGAGGGCGAGGGAGAGGTCGACGTCGTCGGTGGCGAACAGGCGGGCGGTGAACGTCGGGAACGACGGGAAGTTCATGGACGCCAGGACCCCGCCGGCGTTCATATCCTTCACTCGCTCGTGGACGTCGTAGCAACCGGGCCTGACCTCGTCGAGGCTCTGGGGCTCGAGGCCGTACTCGTCCTTGGGGCGACCGGCGACGGCGTTCAGTGCCGAGTTCTCGATGGTGGCACTGCCGAACTGCCACACGTCCGCGCCGTCGTCTCGACGCACGAGTTTGGGCGCCCGGTCCTGGTACTTGGCGGGGAGGTGGTCGAGGAACACGTCGGGCGGCTCGATCAGGTGGTCGTCGACACTGATCAGGATGAGGTCATCGACTTCCATGGCTTCCCCCTCGGCGAGAACGTTCCTATCGGTATTGTAGAGTAGGCTTATCGCATGATCCACCTGCGCAGCGCCCGCCTGCTCGACGTGGACAAGGGCGAGCTGCTCGAGCCCGGCGAGCTGCTCGTCGACGAGGGCCGCATCGTCGAGGTGGCGCCGACATCGGTGCCGTCCGATGCCGCCGTGATCGACCTCGGCGACCTCACGCTGCTCCCCGGCCTCATGGACATGGAGGTCAACCTCCTCCTCGGCGGGCCCAACCACGAGAGTCCGTTGAACCCGGTGCAGGACGACCCCGCGGTCCGGACGCTACGCGCCGTCGCCAACGCCGGGCGCACCCTGCGGTCCGGGTTCACGACCGTCCGCAACCTCGGGCTGTTCGTGCAGACCGGCGGACTCTTGCTCGACGTCGCCTTGAAGAGGGCGATCGCCTTCGGCTGGATCGACGGCCCTCACGTGGTCCCCGCCGGCCACGCCATCTCGCCGACCGGCGGGCACCTCGACCCCACGATGTTCCAGGCCCTTGCGCCGCATGTGATGCCGCTCACGGTCGAGGAGGGCATCGCCAACGGCGTAAGCGAAGTGCGCCAGGCCGTGCGCTACCAGATGAAGCACGGGGCGGAGGTCATCAAGGTCAGCGTGTCGGGCGGGATCATGTCGCACACGGGCCCGCCCGGCGCCCAGCAGTACTCGGACGAGGAGCTGAGGGCGATCGTCGACGAGGCCCACCGGCGCGGCCTCAAGGTGGCGGCCCACGCCCATGGCGACGACGCCATCCGAGCCGCGGTTGAGGCGGGCATCGACTGCATCGAGCACGGCTCGCTGGCGAGCGACCAGACGCTGCGGCTGATGGTGGAGCGCGGCACGTTTCTCGTCGCCACCACGTACCTGGCCGATGGCATGGACGTCTCCCGCGCCGCGCCCGAGTTGCAGGCCAAGGCCGCCGAGGTGTTCCCCAGGGCCCGAGCCACGGTCAGCCGGGCCATCGAGCTCGGCGTCAAGGTGGCGTGCGGCACCGACGCGCCGGCCATCCCGCACGGCCGGAACGCCAAGGAGCTGATTGCCCTGGTCGACCGGGGCATGACGCCCTTGCAGGCGATTCGCGCCGCCACGACCGTCTCCGCCGAGCTCATCGACGCCGACGACCGCGGCCGCCTGGCCCCCGGTCTGTTGGCCGACGTGATCGCCGTTCCCGGTGACCCGTTGTCGGACATCGGAGTGACCGAGAAGGTGCAGTTCGTGATGAAGGCCGGGCGAGTGCACCGCGCTCCCGATGGAGCTTGACGAGTTTCGCCCAGCGCTCGACGCCTGGCTAGACGAGCACTCGGCCGCGCTGGCACCCTCGGGCGGGGTCGGGACGCTCGACGACGAGATGGCTCAGCTGGCCAAGGTCAAGCGGGCCATGTTCGACGCGGGCTGGATGCGCTGGGGATGGCCCGAGCGCGTCGGCGGCCTCGGCGGGTCGCCCGTCCTGCGGGCCTATCTCGGCGAGACCCTGACCACCCGCGACCTCGTCAACGCCGGCGGCTACTCGATGACCGAGGTCCTGGCGCCCACGATGATCGACTACGCGCGTCCCGAGCTGGCCGCGGAGATGGTCCCGATGTTGCTCCGCGGCGAGGAGATGTGGTGTCAGGGGTTCTCCGAGCCGGGAACGGGGAGCAACCTCGCGGCGTTGTCGTGCCGGGCGACTCGCGCCGACGACGGTTGGCGCGTCACGGGCCAGAAGGTGTGGACCAGCTACGCCCAGTACGCGGCCCGGTGCGTACTCCTAACGCGCACGGGCCGGACCGAGTCGGCGCACCGCGGGATCACCGCGATGTTCGTCGACATGGCGAGCCCGGGGATCACCGTCCGGCCTCTGGGGACGATGCACGGCGGCGCCGAGTTCTGCGAGGTTTTCTTCGACGACGTGCCGGTTTCGTTCGACCGCACGCTGGGGGAGGAGGGGCAGGGCTGGTCTGTCGCCATGGACCTTCTCCCGTTCGAGCGCAGTACGTCCCTGTGGCACCGGGGTGCGCTCCTGAACCGGCGGCTGAAGCAGTTCCTCGACGTTGCGGACGCCGAGACCCTCAGTGCCGCCGAGGTGGGTGACGTCTTTCTGCGGCTGCACGCGTTGCGGGCCCGCTCTCGTGCGACACTGAACCGGATGGCAGCGGGCGATCGGCTCGGGCCGGAGACTTCGGTCGACAAGATCCTGCTGGCGGCCGCCGAGCAGGCTCTCTTCGATCTCGTCGCCGCCGGGTTCGCCGACGCTGTGCTGCTCGGCGACGACGCGTCGAGCGAGCGGTGGCGGGCCGAGTTCCTCTACTCCCGGGCGGCGACCATCTACGGCGGCAGCGCCGAGATCCAGCGCAACATCGTGGCCCGGCGCCTGCTCGACCTCGGCGCGGAGGCGTAATGGACCGCGAGGAGCTCGAGCTCTTTCGGGCCGGCCTTGCCGAGGCATGCTCCAGCCACACCGGCAAGGCGCTCGACGACGCCCTCGACGAGCTCGGGTGGCGGGACGCCCTGGAGGCCGACCGCCAGGCTGCGGTGTCGGCGCTGTTCGAGGAGCAGGGGAGGGCCAACGCCACGTCGTCCGCCCTTGACGTCGTCCTCGCCAGCGCGCTGGGAGTGGACGCCGCCGTGGTGCTCCCTCGCCTCGGGCGTTGGGACCCGCCCAGCGACGGCGTGGCCGTCCGGGGCCTGGGCACCGGTGGCCTCCAGCGTCATAACGGCGCGGCCGTGGTCGCTGGAGACGCCGTGCTCATCGTCGACACCACCGACCTCACGCTGCGGCCCGTCGGCGGCCTCGACCCGGCGCTCGGTCTCGTAGCGGTCGAGGCCGACGGCCTGCGCGCCGCGACGCGGCCGGCGACGTGGACGGCGGCGGTGGCCATCGGGCACCTGGCCCTTGCCCACGAGCTGGTCGGGTCGTCGAGGGCGATGCTGCAGCTGGCCCGCGACCACTCGTTGGAACGCGTCCAGTTCGGTCGGCCCATCGCCGCCTTCCAGGCGGTGCGTCACCGCCTCGCCGAGACCCTGGTGGCGATCGAAGCGGCGGAGGCGGCGCTCGGCGCGGCGTGGGAGGTCGAATCACCGATGAATGCGGCCCTGGCCAAGGCCATCGCCGGCGGCAGCGCCCGCACGGTCGCCCGTCACTGCCAGCAGGTGCTCGCCGGCATCGGCTTCACGACCGAGCACCCCTTCCACCGCTACCTGCGTCGCACGCTCGTGCTCGACGGCCTGCTCGGCGACACCCGAGCCCTGACCAAGCAGCTCGGCCAGGACCTGCTCAGGACCCGGGAGCTCCCGCCGCTTCTCCCGCTCTGAACCGCCATAGGGCGGCGAGCCCCCGCAGCTCGTCCTTGACCACCTTGCCGGTCGCGTTGAGGGGGAGCTCGTCGACGACCTCGATGGCGCGCGGGACCTTGTAGTTGGCCATCTGGTCGCGGCACCAGGCCAGGATCTCGGCGCCGTTGTCAGCGTCCCCTGCCGCGGTGACGACGAAGGCCATGCCCACCTCGCCGAGGCGTGCGTCCGGGATGCCGATGACCGCCGCCTGCGCGACGTCGGGGTGGCGCAGCAGGGCGTTCTCGACATCGGCCGGGTAGACGTTGAAGCCGCCGACGATGAACATGTCCTTGATGCGGCCGACGATTCGGAGATACCCGCGGTCGTCGAGCACGCCGAGGTCACCGGTGCGCAGCCAGCCGTCGGGCGACAGCGTCTTGGCCGTGGCGTCGGGGTCCTCGAGGTAGCCGGCCATGACCGTCGGGCCTTTGATGACGACCTCGCCCGGCTCGCCGGGCGGGAGCTCCTTGCCATCGCCATCGGCGATGCGCACCTCGAAGCCAGGCCGGGGCCGGCCGACGGTGGTGGCGACGGTCTCGAAGTCGTCGTCCGGTGAGGTCGACGTGGCGGTGCCTGTCTCCGTGAGCCCGTAGCCGGTGATGACGACCGAGAAGGGGAGCTCGTCGTTGATGCGGCGGATGAGCTCGACGGGGATGTCGGCCGCGCCCGTGACCGCCAGGCGCAGACTCGAGAGGTCGTACCTGGCGCGGGCTGGATGGTCGAGGATCGAGTGGTACAGCGTCGGTGCCCCCGGGAACACGGTGACACGTTCTAGGGCGACGCGGGCCAGCGCTCGGTCGACGTCGAAGGCCGCTTCGGGAAGCATGGTGGCGCCGCTGGAGAGACAGGCGAGGATGCCGGCCTTCAGGCCGAACTGGTGGAAGTAGGGGTTCACCATCAGGTACCGGTCGTCGGCAGTCAGCCCGGTCATGCGAACCCAGTCGGTGGCGACTCCCAGCGTGCGCTCGTGGGGCATGACGACGCCCTTGGGCACGCCGGTCGTGCCGGATGTGAACAGGATGTCAGCCGGATCGCCCGGCGCGACGGCCGCGGCACGGCGGCCGAGTTCGTCACGTGAGGACGGCGTGGCCCCGGCGAGGAACTCCTCCCATGCCTCGGTGCGAGCCACCACGGTCGTGTCCAGATCGGGGAGGTCGAGACCGTTGAGCATGGTGACGTAGTCGACGCCTAGGAAGCCGGTCACCGTGACCAGGAGGCGAGCGCGGCTGCGGCGCAGGACATCGGCCGCCTCCGCGCCCTTCCACCGTGTATTGACGGGGACGAGCGTCGCCCCCGCGCACGAGATCCCGAGCAGGGACACGACCCACTCTGCGCTGTTGAAGGCCCAGATGGCGACCCGGTCGCCGGGCTGGACGCCGGAGGCGACGAGGGCGGCGCCGAATCGACGGGCCTGGCCGACGAGCTCGGCGTACGTCAGGCGGGTGTCGCCGTCGGCGACGGCGAGACGGTCGCCGAAGTGGGAGGCGGCGGCCGCGGCCATGGCCGGGATCGTCTTCTCGTCCAGCATCAGTCTTCCGAGGCGAGCGATGCGAGGAACCCCCGCGTGCGCTGCATCGAGGCCAGCCGTTCGTCACGGTTCTCGCCCATGGGCACGACCCGAACCGAGATCTCGGTGGCGCCGGCGTCGAGAAATGCCCGCAGGCGCTTCTCGACGCTCGACTCACCTCCCGCAGCGAGGATGTCGCCGATCTCCCGCGCGTCGCCGGCCTCGAGCAGGCGCTGGTAGTTGGGCGAGACCTCGGCCTCGGCCAGGATGCGGTTGGTCCGCTCGACGGCGGCGTCCACCTCCTCGTCCCGGCACAGGCACACGGGGACGCCGGCGACGATGCGCGGACGGGGCCGCCCCGCGGCCGAAGCGGCGGTCGTGATCCTAGGGGCCACATGCGAGGCTATGGCTCGTTCGTCGGCCATCCAGAGGATGGTGCCGTCGGTGCGCTCGCCGGCCAGCTTCAACATCGCCGGTCCAAGGGCGGCCAGCAGCACAGTGGTCGGCGCCACGTCGGTGACGTCCAGGGGGTTGTGGATGCGGAAGAGCTCGTTCTCGACGTCCACCCGACCGGGACCACCGAGGGCCTGGTCAAGGACGTCGAGGTAGGAGCGCATCGTGAGCGCTGCGTGCTCGTACGGCAGGCCGAGCATCTCATCGATGATCCAGCGGTGCGAGACGCCCAGTCCCAGCGTGAGCCGCCCGCGGCACACGGCTTGGGTCGACAGCGCCTGCTGGGCCAGCGCGATCGGGTGTCGAGGCTGCACGGGAACCACGGCCGTGCCGATCTCGATCCGCGCCGTCGCAGCACCGACCAGGGCGACGGCGGTGAGGGCGTCGAACTCGTCGGGGATCTGGGGGATCCACGCCGTCGACAGGCCGGCGTCCTCGGCCCACCGCACGTCGGCCCGCAGGCGCTCCACCTTGGTGGCGTAGCGCCCCCGCTCGGGGCCGACCATCAAGCCGATGCGCATCCCGCCTCCCGCTTCCCGGTGTGAGAATGGGCTTCTTCTGATAGTGTAACGGTAATTCCGGTCAGCGCGAGGCAGGAACCCGGGGTGATGGCGGCAACCGACTCGGACGTCTACTACGACCCCTACGACTTCGACATCGACGCGGATCCGTATCCGGTGTGGAAGCGGCTGCGCGACGAACGGCCCCTCTACTACAACGAGCGCCACGACTTCTATGGCCTGAGCCGGTTCGAGGACGTACGGCGGTGCTCAGTCGACCGGCGGACGTACGTCTCGAGCAAGGGCGCCGTGCTCGAGCTGGTCAAGGAGATCGTCAGGGGCGACCTCGGGGTTCCCGCGGGGTCGATCATCTTCGAGGACCCGCCGACCCACGACCTCCATCGCGGGCTGCTGGCACGCGCCTTCACACCCCGGCGCATGAAGGAGCTCGAGCCCAAGGTGCGCGACTTCTGCGCCCGCAGTCTCGAAAGTTCGAGACGACCGTGCAGCGCACCTCCGAGATCGCCACCCTCGTCTTCTTCGAGATCGAAGAGGCATCACCGGGGCAGCGACTTCCACGTCGTCAACTCGATGACAGTCATCGACTTCGACGAGCACGGCAAGATCCGCCGATTGAACGTCTACCTAAAGCAAGGAAGGACAGCGTGAACGACCTCGACGGCGTCGACTTCTTCACCGACCAGGCGCTCATCGCCGACCCCTACCCGTACTTTGATCGCCTGCGAGGGAAGTGCCCGGTGCAACGAGAGCCGTACCACGACGTGGTCATGGTGACGGGATACGACGAGGCGATCGCGGTGTACCACGACACCGAGCGGTTCTCGTCCTGCAACTCGGTCAGCGGTCCGTTCCCCGGCTTCCCCGTCCCGCTCGAGGGCGACGACGTCACCGCCGTCATCGAGGAGCATCGCGACCAGCTGCCGATGAGCGACCAGTTGCCGACGCTCGATCCGCCCGTCCACACGGCCAACCGGGCGCTCCTCCTACGCCTGATCACGCCGAAGCGGCTGAAGGAGAACGAGGCGTTCATGTGGCGGCTCGCCGACCGCCAGGTCGACGAGTTCCTGGCCAACGGCAGGTGCGAGTTCATCAACGAGTACGCCAGCCCATTCACACTCCTGGTCATCGCGGAGCTGCTCGGCGTGCCCGAGGAGGACCACGAGACGTTCCGCGCCGCTCTGGGCCCGGCGAAAGGACGCAACCTCGGCAGCACGAAGGGCGAGGCGATGGTCCGCCACCCGCTGGAGTTCCTGTACGAGCGGTTCACGGCCTACGTCGAGGACCGTCGCGCCAACTCGCGCGACGACGTCCTGACCGGCCTGGCCACCGCCACGTTCCCCGACGGCTCGACTCCCGAGGTCATCGACGTCGTGCGCGTGGCTGCCAACCTGTTCGCCGCCGGCCAGGAGACGACCGTTCGGCTTCTTGGTGCCGCCCTGCAGATCATCGGCGAGCGCCCCGACCTCCAGCAGCTGTTGCGAGAGGAACCCGACCGCATCCCCAACTTCGTGGAGGAGACGCTGCGGATCGAGAGTCCGGTCAAGGGCGACTTCCGGCTGTCGCGGGTGCCGGTGAGGGTCGGGGGCGTCGATATCCCGGCGGGGACGACGGTGATGGTGCTCAACGGCGCCGCCAACCGAGATCTGCGGCGCTTCGAGCGGCCAGACGAGTTCCGCGTCGACCGGTCCAACACCCGTGAGCACGTGTCGTTCGGGCACGGGATCCACACCTGCCCGGGCGCTCCCCTTGCTCGGGCCGAGGCCCGCGTCAGCATCGAGCGCCTCCTGGACCGCATGGGCGACATCCGCATCTCTGAGGCGGAGCACGGGCCGCCCGACTCCCGCCGCTACCAGTACGTGCCCACGTTCATCCTGCGGGGCTTGACCAACCTGCACCTGCAGTTCACGCCGCATTCCTAGGGCCCGGCCCTGAACGTCGAGGCCTGCGGTGTGAAGACGGTGGCGACGTTCCAGTTCGCTCAAGGCGCACGCCGCCGGCCTGGTCGGCCACGTGGCCGTCACCGCCCGGGAGCACCCGGCAAATGCGGTCTCGTGTGGCCGCCGCAGTGACATCACCCATGGCGATCGAGCACCGATATTGATCCGCGGTCATGTTGCTGGGAGGAGCCCGCTAAAGGTGCAGTAGTAGGGCCCAATGTCGATGTAGCCCCGCGCCGGCCGCTGCAACGCGGCGCCGACCGTGCCCGGACGGCCCAGGTCGTTGGGCGGCAGGATCGGGTTGGGCATGCCGTGCGCGACGTTCTTCTTGTCGAGCTGGAGGTAGGAGCGGACCTGGAGCTCGATGCGTACGACCCAGAAGCCGCCGTCGGCCGTCCCGAACCAGATCTGACCCTTGTCGGGCAGGTAGCGGATGTGGCCCCAGGCGTGGTCGAGGTTGACGTTCGCGGTGGGATCGACGTCACCCGGGTTGAAGTAGGCGACCTCGGTCGGCTGCTTCGGGTCTCGGACGTCAAAGACGCGGATGCCGGCGTTCCACATCGACGCCATGACGAAGGTGGTGTCGGCGGGGTTGTCGACGTCGTGGTAGTGAACCGACTCGTTCTCCTTGGCTTGCAGCTGCTCGGGGCAGTTCTTCGCATCGTTTATCTCGAGCCCGAACTGGACGACGGTCTTCGGGTGGGCGGGGTCGGTGATGTCGGTCAGCCATGGCTGGGCAGGTCCGGCGAAGGGGCCAGCCTCCTGGGGCACGCAGCTGTAGGCGGTTCCGAAGACGCTCTCCTCTGAGTGCAAGACGTAGGGCCTGCCGCCGATGGTCGCGGTGCGCACCGAGTGCCCGCGTCCGCTCTGCTGGCTGATAACGCGTGGCTTGCCCTTCGGGGTGCCATCGGGGTTCCGCTGCAGCCACTGGCTGATGTCGACAATCGAGAAGATCTCGTACTGGGGCGTCTGCCCACCGACGTAGAGCGTGTTGTCGTCCGCCGATGGCCATGCCTCGTGGCTGGCGTTGACCGGATGCGTCTGGCTGCGGACCTCCGGTGGCAGGTTGGCGAATACATCGCCCGTGGGGCCGAAGGCGACCGGCGGCCCGTCCATGGCGTCCTGGATGTTGCCCAGGTACCTGACCGGCGTCGGGGGCGCGTCCCACACGCCGGCGATGTCCACGGCCTGGAGCGGGATGGTGGCGAACACGTACTTCCCGTCCCGGGAGATTGTCAGGTTGTGGATGTTCGCGGGCCAGTAGTACGTGGTCAGGAGCTTGGGGTGCTCGCAGTCCGACACGTCGTAGATGTCCATGGGTTTGGGGCCGCTGACGGCATCGTTCCCGTACTGCCCGATGACGAGGATCGACCGGCCCTGTGGGGTCGTGACGGCGTTGAGGGTCTCAGACGTGGCCAGAGCGCCCGGGCTCCGAAGGGTGGAGAGGAACGTCGGCGTTCCGCCGTCGGTCACGCTGACAACGGCGACGCCGGCGTTCGGCGGAGGACTGGGCTTGCTCTCGGGTGCTATCGCGGCGCCCGCCGAGCCGGCGACGTAGGCGCACCGGCCGGCCCAAGCCATGTTGGCGTTGCCAGCAGCCCGGCTGTGGCCGCTGACGTCCTTCAGGAGCTGGGTGTGGCCGAGGAGCTCGAGCCCGCAGTTGTAGCCCTTCTTGGCCCGCCCCGAAGCCTGGTCGGCTTTGGGCACATCGCCCTGAATGGCGCCCTCGGGAAGGTCCCTGGTCCCGCACAGGTGGTGCTGGGCGGTGACGACCGTCGACAGCGGGCTGGTATCCCATGCTCGGGCTCCGGTGCGGACGAACACGATCGATCCCAGAGCGACGATCGCCGCTCCGGCCGCCACCCGACGAGGGGAAATCATTCGTCCGCTTCCTCCTCCTCAGCCGCCCCCGGGCAGCTCGAGGCCAGCGGAACGGCGACCCCCATGCACACCTACACGAACCTCGTCCGGTTGCGCACCGGCCCGCTCCCCTTGTTCGCGGCAACCCTTTTGCCCGAAATGAGAGTCTACTTCCGATTACCGAGAATTCAATTTCCGCTGAGCCGGTGCCCGTCCATCTCTGTCGACCCGCACCGCGGGCACTCACCAAGGAGGGGCAATCCCGATGGCAGAGGCCACCGGTCTCGTACGACTTTCTTCCCCCCGTGCCGGCGCTGAAGGTCACGAGTGACGACGTCGACCGGGGGTTCCCCAGTCGTGTCTGGCGAACATCATGGGGATGACGGGCGCCAACCTCTTGCCCCACCTGCGCTGGGAGGGGGCGCCGCGAGGAGGCGAGGGTGGGGCAGGGGCCCGCAATTATCTCCCAGCTACCATCGCCTCCCGATGTACAGCATCGCCCGGCGGATCTCCGATCTGGCGGCCCAGCCCCCCGACGGGTGGGCGTTCACGTACGTCGCCGTAGACGGCAGCGAGGCGGCATTCAGCTGGCCGGATCTTCATCGCCGGTCGAGCCAGTTGGCGGACGCGCTGGCCGAACGCGGGCTCGGGCTCGGCGACCGTCTCGGCATCGGGCTCCGGAACTCGCCGCAGTTCCTGCTCGCCGCCTTCGCGGCGTGGAAGCTCGGCGCCGTCCCCGTGCCGATGCGATGGGACTTGCCGGAGTGGGAGCTGACGCGGCTGCGCGAGGCGATCGACGGCAAGATCCACCTGGGCGAGGAGGACCTGGGATGGATCGACGCCACCGCCGAGCGCGCTGCCCCGGAGCTGCCCGACGTCACCTCGCCGCAGTCGAACGGCATCTGTAGCAGCGGGTCGACGGGGCTGCCCAAGGTCATCGTCAGCAACCGCCCCGGTGTGTACGACCCGGCTCTGACGACGCCGTTCGCCGAGCAGTGGGGCCGGCCCATCCCACGGCCGCAGACGGTCCTGGTCCTCGGACCCATGTACCACCTCAACGGCTTCTACGGGCTGTTCAACCTGATCGCCGGCGACCGGCTTGTCGTCCTGAACGCCTTTGACGCCTCGCGCGCCGTCGACACCATCGAGAAGCACCGGGTGTCGACGTTCTATTGCACGCCCACGATGCTCAAGCGCATGGCCGATCTCCCCGGCATCGACGACCGCGATCTCTCGAGCATCGAGTGGATGTGCCAGGGCGCGGCCCCGATGCCCCTCTACCTCGTGCACCGCTGGGCGAAGCTCGTCGGCTCCGACCGGCTGATCATGGCCTATGGCATGAGCGAGGGGCTTGGCATCACCGCCATCCGGGCGGACGAGTGGATGGAGCACGAGGGCAGCGTCGGGCGGCCGGCACGCGACACGGAGGTGCGAGTGCTCGACGCCGAGGGCAACGAGGCGGCGCCCGGCCATATTGGCGAGATCTACATGCGGTCATCCCTCTACGGCGGGTCGACGTACCTCGGAGCCGGCCAGCCGAGGATGACGACTGATGGTCTGTGCACGGTCGGCGACGTCGGCTATCTGGACGAAGACGGCTTTTTGTACCTGGTGGACCGGCGGGTCGACCTGATCATCAGCGGCGGGGCGAACGTCTATCCCGCCGAGGTCGAGATCGCCCTCATGGAGCACCCCAAGGTCGCGGATGTCGTTGTCATCGGCTTGAAGGACGAGGAATGGGGCCGGCGGGTGCACGCCATCATCGAGGCCGCCGACCCGTCAGACCCTCCCACCCTGGACGAGCTCCGCGCCTACGCCAAGGCCAGGCTGAGCCCGTACAAGGTCCCGAAGTCGATCGAGATCGTCGACGCCATTCCCCGGAGCGCGGCGACCAAGGTCAACCGCGGCGCCCTGCTGGCCGCCCGTGGTGGATGAGTCGTAGGGCTCCTGTGGAGAGGTTCGAGGTTCGTGTCGACGATGCCGTGCTGGAGGACCTGCGCCGCCGGCTGGCGGCCACGCGCCTCCGGGACCAGATCGAGGGGACGGGCTGGGACTACGGGACGCCCGTCTGCTCCCCGGGACCGCCCACCGTAGTGATTTCGACGCTGACGTCAGATTCGGAAAATCGCGGCGGTCCGTTCCGCCAGAGTGCGGCGGACCCCTCCTCAACTGGGGAGACAGGCGGTGCTGCCTCCGTCGATGGGGATGATCGCCCCGGTGATGTAGGCGGCCCGGTCCGACGCGAGGAACGAGGCCAGCTCGGCCACTTCCTCGGGCTGGCCGGCCCGCTTGAGCGCCGATCCGCCAATCAGCGCCGGGAAGCGCTCGGCGGCGCCCTTTCCACCTGACATCGGAGTCTCGATGAAGCCGGGGCAGATGGCGTTGGCCCGGATGCCCTGTTCGCCGTACTCGATGGCAGCCGCCTTGGTCAACGCGATCACGCCTGCCTTGGCCATCGAGTAGGCGCTGGTCGGCATCCGGGAGCCGTTCAAGCCGCCGATCGACGACCAGTTGATGACGACGCCGCCGCCCGTGGGGAGCATGGTCCTGATGCCGTGCTTGGTGCCGAGCATGACCCCCCGAAGGTCGACGCTCATGACGCGCTCGTAGTCATCGAGGTCGAGCTCGGCGAGCGCCCCCGCGCTCCCGATGCCGGCGACGTTCAGCACGGCGTCGACCCGCCGGAACGCCTCGAGCGCGGCCGCGAACATGGCCTCGACGTCGGCTTCGTTCGAGACGTCGACGTGGAAGGGCACCACGGCCTCGCCCAGGTCGGCGGCCGTGTCCTTCTCGGCGCCGCTGATGTCGGCGGCGAGCACCTTGGCCCCTTCCCGCACGAACACCTCGGCTGCCGCCTTTGCCATCCCCGACCCGGCGCCGGTGATGACTGCGACCTTGCCGTCCAGCTCTCCCATGACTCTCCTCCAGTGCCTAACCCCACCCGCGTGGCGCTGGGAGGGGAAGTCGGACTCGACGCCAAATGTCATCGGATGTCGACGGGCGTGAACTCGATGTGCAGCTCCGTCAGGCCGCGGATGATCCAGGTCTTCTCGTAGCGGAGCCGCCGGTCACCCGGCGGCCCGTGGTGCTCTTGGGAGAGCTGGATGTCGCGCATGCGGTCGAGGAGGCGCTCCACGCTGACCCGGCCCTCGGCCCGGGCCAGCGGCCCACCCGGACAGGAATGAGCGCCCCGACCGAAGGCGAGGTGGTTCGGCGCGTTCTGGCGGTCGATCTTGAAGTCGTAGGGGCACTCGAAGCGGCGGGGATCGCGATTGGCGGCGCCGTTTAGCAGCATTACCGGCGTCCCTGCTTCGATCTCGACGCCGGCGACGGTGGTGGTGCGGAGGGCGAGGCGGAAATCGGCCTTCACCGGGCTCTCGAGGCGCAGAGCCTCCTCGATGAAGTTGGAGATGCAGTCCTTGCGCCCTCGCAGCTCGTCCTGGAGCTCGGGGTGCTCGGCCAGCTGCTTCAGGGCGGCGGCCAGGAGGCGGGCGGTGGTCTCCTGGCCTGCGGCGAACAGGAACGTCGCCGTTCTCACCACCGACGCGACCGGCGGCGTCGAGCCGTCCGGGTACTTCGCCAGTGCGAGCTGGGTGAGCACGTCCCGACGCGGCGCCCGTCGCCGATCCTCGATGTATTGGGAGAACCACTCGTCGAGCCCCGCCAGCGGGTTCTCCTCCGGATTGCCCTCGGCGCCGGCGCCAACGAGACCGGGCTTGGTGCTGAGGCCGAAGAACTCCCGGAACCGCTGGTGGTCTGACTCGGGCACACCGAGCAGGTCGGCGACGACCAGCATGGCGAAGGGCTGGGCGTAGGCGCTGATGAACTCGCAGCGGCCGTCGGCGACGAACTCGTCGAGCTGCTGGTCGGCCAGGCGCCACATGAACGCCTCGTTGTCCTTGAGCCGCTTCGGCGTGATCAGCCGCATCAGCAGCCCCCGCTCCCGCGTGTGGTCCGGCGGGTCCATGGTGACCATGTGCTCGTGCATCGGCAGCTGGTCGCGGTACTGCGCGACGAGGTCACTGACATCGTCACCCTCCAGTGGAACCGGGAAGGCGGCAAAGGGGCCGACCACGGAGTTGCAGGACGAGAAGGCGTCGGTCTGCCGGTAGATCTCGTGGGCCTCCTCGTACCCCGTCACGGCGACGACGCCGAGGTGGGGCAGTGGCAGCACGGGGCACTGCGAGCGGAGCTCCTCGAAGTAGGGGTACGGGTCCTCGAGCAGGGACTCGTCGTTGAAGAAGTCGGTCGTCGTCCAGTCGCCCAAGAGCGTCTCCTTGCTGCGCGAGTGCTCAGCGGCGCTGAGCACTTGCTTAGCACCGGTCGCCGTTTGTGGCAAGGTGGTCGTCATGGCCACACGGCGGATCGGCGCGGAGGACTCCAAGACGCGCGCGCAGCTCCTCGACGCCGCCGAGAGGCTGCTCCTCGAGGAGGGGTACGCGGCGGTCACGTCCCGGCGGGTCGCGGCAGCGGCCGGCCTCAAGGCGCAGCTCGTCCACTACTACTTCCGTACGATGGACGACCTCTTCCTGGCGGTCCTGCGGCGCCGCGCCGACCGCCAGATCGAGGGCTTCGAACGGGCCATCGCCGCCGACCCGTCGCTCCGCAACCTCTGGCGGATGAACACCGACCAGGGGGGCGCCGCCTTCACCATCGAGTTCGTCGCCCTGGCCAACCACCGTAAGGCGATCAAGGAGGAGATCGCCCGCTACGCGGAGCGCTTCCGGGCTGCGCAGCTCGAGGCGATCGGCGCCGCTCTTGGCGCTGGTGGCATCTCCAACAGGCAGCTCCCGCCGATCGTCGCCCTGCTCCTGATGACGGGGCTATCCCAGATGTTGGCCCTGGAAGGTGCCCTCGGCATCACCACCGGCCACCGCGACACCCTCAAGTTCGTCGAGAGCACCATCGCCCAGCTCGAAACCGGCTAGCGCTAGCCGCGGGACCCGCCCCGGCCGTCGTCAAGGGCCTGTGCGCAGGCGGCGACAGCGGCGCCGACGCCTTACGCGACCTCTGCGTGCGGCATCTCAGAACCCGATGTCGACGACGGGCATGTCCAGGGGGTTGACGTTGATTGCCCGAAGCGCGGGCAGCAGCTGCTCGTAGGGGAGGCCGGCGAGGAAGCCGTCCACCGTGCGTTCGAAGTTCGAGATGCCGCCCTCGATCTGCTCGGACAGGCGCATGTACTCGAATCCCTTGTTGTGAAGGCCCTTCTGCTGGCGCGGCAGGTTGGAGAAGTCCTGGGTGGGGATCGGCGGCCATCGGGGATCGTCGGCCTCCCACGGCTCGGGCGGCGCGGGCGTCTCCGGCTCGCTCCCCGACGGGAACCGGGTGAGGGACCAGATCTCCATCAGCGTCTCCTCTGGCCCCAGCGGACGGAAGCGGTAGGAGGAGGCGCTGCTGTACATCGGCAGCACGAAGTAGTGGGGGAAGCAGTAGCCCATGGGCTCGTTCAAACCCTGGGCCTCGAGCTCGTTGAGGTCGGGGATGTCAGCGCCGGCGTCCCGATGCCACTTCGTCACGGCGTCGTTCAGCGTGCGCTCCCACGTCGACCGGGCCAGCGCCGGGTCGGAGGGCAACTCGATGTCTTTCAGCCCCTCGGCGATGCGCACGTCGTTGGCGTGGACCATGCCACCCATGCCCTCGCTCATCGTGCGCAGATAATGGAGCTCGGAGTCGACGAAGACCCGCGGGTCGAAGGGCCCGTTCCGCGCCGGATACCGGCCTGGGATACGGAGCTGCGGGTGGGTCTCCAGCACGTGGTACTGCTCGACGAACGCCTCTTGGGCGAGCTTCCAATTCACGGGCAGTCGCGCCGCGTACCACCACTCGGCCCGCATCGACTCGACCTTCCACGCTTCCATGGTGGTGGCGAAGGGCTCGATGCATTCAAGGAGAGGCGGCGCACCGGAATCGAGGTTGATCCACGCGCACCCGCCCCACACCTCGCACCGGACGGGGACGAGGTTGATGTCGTCGGGCTGGACGTTGCGGTCCGAGAACGTCTTTGGCCTCGACACGCACGTGTTCGTGCCGTCCTGGCCGTAGCACCATCCGTGGAAGGGACACGTGAACCCGCTCGAGCAGGTCCCCCGGCCCTCGACGACCTTGACGCCCCGGTGGCGGCAGGCGTTCTGGAAGGCGCGCACGCGGTCGTCGGTGCGCAGCACGATGACCGACTGGTCGAGGATCTCGTACTCGACGAAGTCGCCGGGGCCGGGGATCTCCTCCAGCCGGCACGCCATCTGCCAGACCCGGGGCCAGAGCTGCTCGGCCTCCAACTGGTAGAAGTCGGCGTCGAAATAGCGCTCCTTGGGGATGCGGTCGGCCAGCTCCACGGCGAAGGGCACCGCGCCGGCCGCCCGCTTCTGCGCCGCGATCGCCACGGCCCCACATTAGACCGATCGGTACAATCCGGGAGATGCCGACCAGCGAGGACGTCGAGGTGCTGGCGGTGGGCGCCGGAATCACCGGCATCTACCAGCTCTACCGCGCCCTCCAGGAGGGGTTCTCGGCGTCACTGCTCGAGGCGGGTGACGGCGTGGGCGGCACCTGGTACTGGAACCGCTACCCGGGGGCCCGCTTCGACTCGGAGAGCTACACCTACGGATACCTCTTCTCCCGGGAGCTGTTCGAGGAGTGGGAGTGGCAGGAGCACTTCGCCGAGCAGCCCGAGACGGAGCGCTATCTCAACCACGTGGTCGACCGCTTCGACCTGCGGCGCCACATCCGGTTCGGCGCCAGGGTGACGTCGGCTGTCTACGACAAGACTTCGGGGACCTGGACCGTGGCGACGGCCGACGGCCGTGAGCTGCGGGCCCGGTTCCTCGTCGCCGCCACGGGCGTCCTCTCGGTGCCGTTCGTGCCCGACGTCCGGGGCCGGGAGGACTTTCGGGGCGAGCAGCACCACACCGGCTTGTGGCCGGCGGACCAGGTCGACTTCGCGGGCAAGCGCGTCGCGGTCGTCGGCACCGGTTCGAGTGGCGTCCAGCTGATCCCGTCGATCGCCGACGAGGTCGCCGAGCTGACCGTGTACCAACGCACCCCCAACTGGTGCACGCCGCTCAACAACGCGCCGATCACCCCCGAGGAGCAGGCCAGGCTCAGGGCCGACTTCGAGGAGATCTGCGAGATCCTCCACACGTCGCCCAGCGGGTTCCTGCACCGCCCCCACGATCGGGCGACGTTCGAGGACTCAGCGGAGGAGCGCCGGGCCTTCTTCGAGAAGATGTGGAACAGCCCCGGCTTCACCAAGCTCACCAGTCATTACACGGACCTGCTGCTCGACTCCAGGGCCAACGCCGAGTGGTGCGGGTTCCTAGCCGACAAGATCCGCGGCATCGTCGAGGACCCCGAGACGGCGGAGAAGCTTGTCCCGAAGAAGCAGCGCTTCGGTGAGAAGCGGCCCCCGTTCGTGACCGGCTACTTCGAGGTCTTCAACAAGCCGAACGTCACCCTCGTCGACCTCGAGGAGACACCGATCCTGGGCATGACCGAGAGCGGTATCGCGACTGCCGAGGGCCTGCGGGAGCTCGACATCGTGGTGTGGGCGACCGGCTTCGACTTCGGCACCGGAGCCCTCCTGCGCATGGGGGTGACCGGCCGGGACGGACTCGCCCTCGGCGAGCACTGGGCCGACGGGCCGAAGACGTTCCTCGGCGTCCAGACCACCGGCTTCCCGAACCTCTTCTTCCCCGGCGGACCCCACGCCGCGGCCGGGAACAACCCCCGCTACAACGGTGACCAGGTCGACTTCGTCATGTACACGCTGGCCTACATGCGCGAGCACGGCTACGACACGATCGAGGTGCGCACTGAAGCGGAAGAGAAGTGGACGGCCATGGTCGACCGGGGCGCCACGCAGGCTCCCTCCTTCGGGGAGAGCAGCTACTACTTCGGCAGCAACGTCCCCGGGAAGGCCCGCAAGTACCTCCTGAACTCGGCCGGCCGGCCCAGGTTCCTCAAGGAGATCGCCAGGGTCCGGGAGACCGACTACGCGGCGTTCAGACTGTCGCGATCGGGGTCAGCGGAGACGCCACCGCTCCCGGAAGCCGCAGCGGAGGCGCGGTAAGGAGGAACCGGCTGCGCCCGTGCTCGCGCAGCCAGGCGGCGAGCTCGTGCAGGTACCACAGCTCGCCAAGGGGGACGCCGAGCTTGAAGAGGCACAGGTTGTGTATCGGCAGGAACGAGTGCCGGCTGTGGTCGCGATCGGCGTCCTTGCCGAGCATGCCCTCCACTGCGTAGTTGTCGGCCACCAGTGCCGAGATCTGTGACTCGGCGATCCACCGGAGCAAGGACTCGTCGCGGGCGTCGAGCCAGGCGCACGTGGTGAAGAGCTTCCTTGGGTCGGGGTTGCGGTTCCACTCGAGGAGCCGGGTGGCGAACCCGGTGTGGAGCAGCAGCATGTCGCCGGGCTCGACGACCACGTTGTCCTCCGCCATGATCTCCTGCAGCGTCGCCATGTCGACTCCGCGCCACTCGCGGCCGAAATGGTGGGCCAGGTCCACGAGCACGCCCCGCCCCTGCATGCCGCGGAACGCCATGTGTTCCATGCCCAGGTGGTGGAGGAAGGAGCGGTGGGGGCTGCCGTCGCCCCGGGCGTCGTCCTTCGGCCCCGCGATGTCGACGCCGGCGCGGTAGCCGTTGTAGTAGACGGCCTCCTCCGTGCCGTCGCCGTCGGCGTCGAACTCGGCACCGACGTGGGCGAGCCCGTCCCACTGCGTCGAGTACTGCAGCGAGAGGGTGACCACGTCGTCGGCCCACACGTCGACGTAGCGAGGGTCACCCCAGTCCTGCATCTCGCTCATGTGGACGTTGAAGAAGGTGGCGGGGTTGCCCCGCATGTCTTCGGTCGGCGCCAGGACGGGCGGATGGCGGCGCTGGTTCAGGGTGATCCCGCCCGGGTAGTCGAGGGGGAGGCTCAGGCAGAAGGAGACGCCGGCCTCGACCTCGCGCACACCCTGGAGGACCCTCTCGGGGGTCAGCAGGTTGATGCGCCCGAGCTCGTCGTCGTCACCCCAGTCGCCCCACGTCGACCCGGGCGGGCGCTGTGTCCACCGCTTCGTCACGGCGCTGGATTGTACCGACCGGTTGGTTTACTCTCGGGCGCGATGAGCGGGAAAGACCCTGCCGATTCCAGATGCTTCGTCGTCTCCGGCGACGGGCACCTCCTCGAGCCGACCGACCTCTTTGTCACCCGCCTTCCCAAGCACCTCCGGGACCGGGCCGTGTGGGAGGAGGACTTCGAGATCGAGCCGTTTGTCGACGGCGGCGCCCGCATCTTCCGGCGACTGCACACGCCCGGGTACGAGGGCTGGACGATCTCGCGATATCGCCAGACCGGCGGGCGCATGCCGGAGGGCGACCCCGAGCGCATCCTCGAGGACATGGATCTCGACGGGGTCGACGTCCAGGTGATGCACCCGAACCTGTCGCTGTTCGGGCTCTACTCCGATGACCACTCGCTGTCGATGGGCCACGCCCGCGTGTACAACGACTACGTCATCGAGCGCTTCACGCCGTACTTCTCGCGGATCGCTCCCACGGCACCGGTGCCGCTCACTGATATCCCCGAGGCGGTCGTCGAGATCGAGCGGGTCGCGGCCGCGGGGTTCCGTGCGATCCTGCTGCCGGCGATCCCGCCCAGGTCGTATTACACGCGCGACCTCGACCCGGTGTGGGCGGCGGCCCAGGCCAACGGCGTGCACGTGTTCATGCACACCCAGACCGGCGGCGTGAAGGTCAACGACCCCGAGTCCGCGACCCTCAAGGTCGTGATGGAGTCTGCGGCACAGGTCAATCAACCGATGACCGACAAGTCGGCCTCGAAGCGGATGGTCACCCAGTCCATCTACAGCACGATCGTCCCTCAGCAGATCATCTGCGAGTTGATCGGGGGCGGTGTCCCCGAGCGGTTCCCCGAGCTGCACTTCGCCCTGATCGAGTTCAACGCTCATTGGCTGGCCTCGTTGATGGGGGCCATGGACAAGTGCTGGGTGACCGGCATCGGCCAGGACCCCGACTGGTGGCTCGGGTACTGGGACGACACCCGTCCCGCCAACGACCAGCCCACGATGGCGCAGCTGTTCCGCCTGAACGAGAAGTGGCCGTATCCGCTGCAGCCGAGCGAGTACGTCCAGCGGCAGTTCCACGTCCAGTTCCAGGACGATCCGGTAGCGGTGGCGTGCCGGCACCTCACCGGAGTGTCGAGCATCGTGTGGGGGAACGACTACCCGCACGCGGAAGGGACCTTCCGCGGCAGCCGCGAGTTGATCACCAAGCTGTTCGCCGGGGTCTCCGACGACGAGCGGGCGGCCATCCTCGGTGGCACCCTGGGCCGGCTCCTGGGCTTCGAGGCCCCGGTCGCGGCGTAGCTTGCACCGCTTCGACGGCCGCGTCGCCGTCGTCACGGGAGGCGGGCGGGGCATTGGTCGGGCCTATGCACGCCTGCTCGCTTCCCGGGGCGCGAGTGTCGTCGTCAACGACCTGGGCGGGTCGATGGAGGGTGAGGGCGCGGACGCGTCAGTGGCCTCCTCCGTCGCCTCCGAGATCGGGAACGCGATCGCGGACACCAGCGACGTCGCCAGTGCGGCCGGCGCCCAAGCCCTCGTGGACTCCGTCATATCCGAGTTCGGCCGCGTCGACATCGTCATCAACAACGCGGGCATGATGCGGTGGGCGGGCGTGTTGGAGGTCGACTTCGAGAACCTCGAGCGGCACCTCGCCGTCCATGTCGGGGGCTCGTTCAACGTGACCCGTGCTGCGTGGCCCCACATGGTCGAGCGGAGCTACGGCCGCATCGTGATGACGACCTCGGCGGGCGTGTTCGGGCTGCCCAACAACACCTCGTATGCGACGGCCAAGGGCGCCGTCATCGGCCTGGCCCGCAGCCTGGCGCTGGCGGGCGCTGCCCACGGCATCACCGTCAACCTCATCGCCCCGGGAGCGTTCACCCGGATGGCAGGTCCGGGCTCCGCGCCTCCTGAGATGTCGCCGGACCTCGTCGCGCCGATGGCCGCCTTCCTCGCTCACGAGGACTGCCCGGTGACGGGCGAGGTCTATGCCGCCGGGTTCCGTCGCTTCGCCCGCATCTTCATCGCCCAAGCGGAGGGTTACGTACACGAGAGCTCGGAACCCACGATCGAGGACGTGGCCGAGCACTGGCCGGCGATCAACGACGAGGCCGGGTACTACGCTCCGGCCGATCTCACCGAGTGGTCGGCCAGGTTCATGGCCCACCTCGACCAGGGGGACTGACATGCGCTTGGGACTGGACGTCGCCCAGCAACGCCTGCCGTGGGACGAGATCGTGCGCCGCGTGCAGTTGGCCGAGGAGCTCGGCTTCGATGGGGTCTGGGGTTTCGACCACTTCCAGCCCATGTACGGGGACGGGCCGGGGGAGGTATTCGAGGGGATGACGACCCTCGCCGCTCTGTCGGGCGTCACGTCGCGCATCCGCCTCGGGCTGCTCGTCGCCGGCATGACCTACCGGCACCCAGCGGTGTACGCCGCCCAGGCCCTCACCATCGACCACGCGTCGCATGGACGCCTCGAGATGTCCTTCGGCGCCGCCTGGTTCGACAAGGAGCACGACGAGCTGGGGATCCCGTTCCCGCCGGCGACCGAACGCTTCGACCTCCTCGAGGACGCCCTCGAGATCACGGCTCGACTCTTCAGCGGTGACGTCGTCGACTACGCCGGCGAGCGGGTGTCGCTGAAGCACGCGCAGTTGCAGCCGCTGCCCGTGCAGCGGCCGCGGCCGCCGATCTGGGTCGGCGGCGCCGGCCCCCGACGCACGCTCCCGCTGGTCGCCAAATACGCCGATGTGTGGCACTCGTTCGGGACGCCCAACAGCCTGCGCGAGGCGTACCAACGAATCGACCAGTTGGCCGCCGCCGCCGGTCGTGACCCGAAGTCGATCCTGCGGGCCGGCTCCATCTCGCTCGACGACCTCGACACCTCTCGCAAGCACGCCGGGAAGTGGCGTGACGCGGGCTACGGCTACCTCGTCTGCGCCTGGCCCGGTGCCGGCGCGTCCCAGGTCGAAGCCTTCGCCCGCGACGTGATGCCCGAGTTCACCTCGTAGCTACCCTTCGGTCGGTCCGAGCGACAGCGAGGCGACGGAGGCGGGTGGAAGCCCGATCAGGTCTGGATGCCCCGCAGGAAGATGTCGGCGAAGGGCTTGGCCACGTCACGAGCGGACACTCGGCCGCCCGCTTGCAGCCAGAGATACGTGTAGTTGTGCATGCCGAGCCAGGCACGGGCGGTCAGCCACGGGTCGATGTCTCGGAACTCGCCCGAGTCGACCCCGGCTCGGAGGATCGCCTCGACCTGTCGTTCGTACTCCCGCCGCCGGCCGCGGAACTGGTCGATTCGGCCGCCGGTAAGCGCATGGAACTCGTGCAGGAAGACCCAGACGTGATCGGGGTAGCGATGGATCACGTCGAGGAGCTCGTCGCCGAGCATGGCCAGCTGCACCGACGGCGAACCGCCGGCCTGGGCTACGCGCCCGGCGCCGGTGATGACCTCGTCCATCACCCGGTCGTGGATGGCGGCGAGGAGCTCCTCCTTGGAGCCGATGTAGTGGTAGAGCGCGCCCTTGCCGAGGCCGTTGGCCGCGCATAGCTCGGTGATGCCGGTGGCGTGAGAGCCCTGGCGGGCGAAGAGGCGGGCGGACGTGTCGACGATCGCCTGGCGGCGCGCCTCCCATTTGGGGCTGCGTCTGGACTCGGTGCTCGTTTCGGCACCCGGCATCGTTCTGCACGTTACCGTTTGTGGGTTGACTGGTCGGTACAACATGAACTGGTTCGCCGTCCTCGCCCACCACGCCGGGCGGACGCCCGACAAGGCCATCACGGTCTTCGAGGGTTCGACCACGACGTACGCCGAGATGGCGACGCGGGTGGCCATGCTGGCGGGCGGCCTGTCCGAGCACGGCGTCGGCCAGGGCGACGTGGTCGGGCTGCTCTCCTACAACTGTCCCGAGTTCCTGGAGACGGTCTTCGCCGCCAACTACCTCGGTGCCATCGTCATGCCGATCAACTGGCGGCTGGCGGCGCCGGAGGTGCGGTACATCCTCGAGCATTCCGAGGCTCGTGCGCTCCTGTGCGACCCGTCGCTCGTCGACGTCGCCAACGAGGCGACGGACGGCATCGAAGCCTCGCTCCTGCGGGTGTGCGTGTCGCCACCCGTCCCCGACGGGTGGACACCGCTGGCGGAGCTGCGCGTCGCGCCGTCGGGCGCGCCGCCGCCTGTCACGGCGGCGGCCGACGACGTCCACCGCCTCATGTACACGTCGGGCACGACGGGACGCCCGAAGGGCGTGATGATCACCCATGCCAACCTGGCGTGGAAGAACCTCGCCCACATCGTCGAGTTCGGCTTCACGAGCGCGGACCTCGGGCTGGCCTGCGGCCCGCTCTACCACGTCGGCGCCCTTGACCTGACGACCACCTCGCTGATCGCCGCCGGCGCCACGACGATCGTCCACCGCGTGTTCGACGCGGCTGCGGTCGTCGACGAGATTGAGCGGTCGCGGGTGACAACCGTGTGGCTGGCGCCCGCCATGGTCAACGCCATCATGGCGTGGCCCGGCGTCTCACAGCGCGACCTGTCCTCCGTGCGCGTGATCATCAACGGCGGCGAGAAGATGCCGATCCCACTCATCCAGCGGCTCCAGCGCACCTTCCCCGCCGCGTGGTTCGCCGACGCCTACGGCCTCACCGAGACCGTCTCCGGCGACACGTTCCTCGACCGGGACAGCGTCGTGACCAAGCTCGGCAGCGTCGGCCGCCCGTGCCTGTATCTCGAGCTCGACATCTGGGACCGGGAGGGCCAGTCGGTGGCGGTGGGGGAGCGGGGCGAGATCGTGATGCGGGGCCCCAAGGTCTTCAAGGGTTACTGGCGGGATCCTGACGCCACCGCCAAGGCCTTCGGCGGCGGGTGGTTCCACACCGGCGACATCGGCGTCCGCGACGACGACGGCTACCTCTACATCGTCGACCGGCTCAAGGACATGATCGTGTCGGGGGGGGAGAACATCGCCGGTTCCGAGGTCGAGCGCGTGCTCTATGAGCACGACGCGGTGCTGGAAGCGGCTGTGGTCGGCCGCCCCGACGACCGATGGGGCGAGGTGCCCGTGGCGTTCGTCGCCCTGCGCCCGGAGGCGACGACAACGGCGGACGAGCTCCTCGAGCACTGCCGCGCCCAGCTGGCGAGGTTCAAGGTTCCGAAGGACATCACCTTCATCGACGCCCTGCCCCGCAACCCCAGCGGCAAGGTCCTGAAGCGGGAGCTCAGGCTCGGGAACGCGCGACCTCCGGATGCTTCATCTGGAGGGCGCTGACGAACAGGGTTGCCAGGGTGTTGGCGGCGTCGTCGAGCTTGCAGTTGAGCTGACCCTGGGCGAGCGCCATCTCCGCGAAGCGCTCGACCACCGACCCCAGGGCCGGAGCGGGTGGCAACACCGTTCTCACATCTGAGTATCGTGTTCCCGTCAGGCACTGAGCCTGCCCGACTGAAATTGACGCCGGCGTCAAGTATGGTTCGGACCGGTTGACGGGGGAAGATGCGCATGCGAGCTGTGGTCGTGGGGGCGTCGAGCGGGCTCGGGCGCTGCATCGGCGTCGGACTCGGACAACGGGGTGCAGACGTGGCGCTGCTGGCCCGGCGGCGGGAGCGCCTCGAGGCGGCCGCCGCCGAGGCGGGGCCGGGCGCACTGGCGATCGAGTGCGACGTCACCGAGCTGTCGTCGGTCTCCTCGGCCATCGGCAAGGCGGCAGCCGACCTCGGGGGCATCGACGCGCTGGTGTACACGCCGGCGATCGGTCCGCTGGTCCGGCTGGCCGACACCGATGCCGAGACGTGGCGGAAGGTCTTCGACACCAACGTCACCGGCGCGGCGATCGTCACGGCGGCGGCCATCCCGCATCTCACCGAGTCGCACGGCATCGCCCTGTACCTGTCGTCGGTCAGCGCCTCGCTCACCCCGCCGTGGCCGGGCCTGGGCGCCTACGCGGTGAGCAAGGCGGCCCTGGACAAGATGATCGAGGCCTGGGGGGTCGAGCATCCCGACGTGGGCTTCACCCGTTGCATCGTCGGCGACTGCACCGGCGGCCAGGGTGACGCGGCAACCGAGTTCCCCTTCGCGTCGGGCTGGGACTTCGACCTCATGGGCGAGCTCCATCCCATCTGGGAGGCTCGAGGTCTGCTGGCTGGCTGCTTCGTCGACGTAGAGGATCTCGTGAACGCCGTCGACGGGGTGCTGCGGAGTGGCAAGAGCCTCGGCACTCCGTCGATCACGCTCGCACCACGCCCGTCGGCAGCTCAGCGGTGAGGAGGATCTCGTGACGGCAGTCATGGAAGGCGTCCGCATCCTGGAGGTGGCGGAACACACGTTCGTGCCCGCGGCATCCGCCCTCCTCGCCGACCTGGGTGCCGAGGTCATAAAGATCGAGCACGTCGAGCGGGGCGACGCGATGCGCGGCCTGGCGTCGAGCGGCACCGTGTCACTCGGCGGCGACGTGCACGTCATCCTCGAGCACTCCAACCGCGGCAAGAAGAGCCTCGGCCTCGACCTCGCCGCCGAGGAGGGGCTCGGCGTCCTCTACCGCCTGGCGTCGACGTGCGACGTCTTTCTCACCAACAAGCTGCCGTCGGTGCGCGCCAAGCTGAAGATCGACGTCGGCGACATCCGGGCCCACAACCCGCGCATCATCTACGTACGTGGCACCGGTCAGGGGGACCGAGGGCCGGACGCCGACCGTGGCTCGTACGACCTGCTGTCGTACTGGCTGCGGACGGGCATCGCCATGGCCGTCAAGCAGTACGACAACATCCCTCCACCGCCGGCCCCTGCTTTTGGCGACTCGATCGGCGGCATGAACATCGCCGGGGCAATCATGGGCGCCCTCTTCTACCGGGAGCGCACGGGTGAGGCGACGACCGTGGACGTCTCCCTCCTGCATACGGGTCTGTGGTCGATGGGCGCGGCCATGGCCCTCTCGCTCCAGCTCCAGCGGGGGTGGACGCCACCACCACCCGGCCGGTCGCTGGCCAACCCCCTGGTCACCAACTACCGCACCAAGGACGACCGCTGGATCGGTATGTGCTGTCTCCAGGCCGCCAAGTACTGGCCCGACGCCTGCCGGGTGATCGACAGGCCGGACCTCGCCGGCGACGAGCGCTTCGTCGACACTGAGTCGATCACCGCCAACGCCGGCGTGGCGTCCCAGATTCTCACCGAGGCGTTCGCCGAGCGGACCCTCGACGAATGGCGGGAGCGCCTGGCCGACTTCTCCGGCCAATGGGCCGTCGTGCAGGACACCCTGGAAGCGGCCAGCGACCCGCAGTCCGTGGCCAACGGCTACGTCATGGGCTGCGCCACCGCGGCCGGCATCCCCTTCCAGCTCGTGACGGCACCCATGCAGTACGACGGCGAGCCGGCCGCGCCCAAGCGGGCCCCCGAGTTCAACGAGCACGGTGACGCCATCCTCGAGAGCCTCGGCCTCGAGTGGGACACGATCGTCGACCTCAAAGTTCGCGGCGTCGTCGCCTGAGAAGACGGAAGGAGAGGATTCGTGACTGACATCCCCACGGTCCGCCCCGAGCACCGGATGCTCATCGACGGTCAGCTCGTCGAGGCCGACTCAGGGGCCACCTTCGAGAACGTCAACCCGGCTACCGAGGAGGTTCTCGGGAGCGTCGCCGACGCCTCAACGGTCGAGATGCGGCGGGCCATCGCCGCCGCCCGGCGGGCATTCGACGAGACCGGCTGGTCGACCGACCGTGCCCTCCGCAAGCGCTGCCTCGAGCAGCTGCAAGAGGCGCTCGAGGCCGAGCGAGAGGAGCTGCGGGAGCAGCTCATCCTCGAGGTGGGGTGCCCGCGCATGACGACGCAGGGACCCCAGCTCGACGGACCGATGGAGAACGCCATCCGCTACCCGGCCAAGCTCATCGAGGAGTTCCCATGGGAGATCGAGATGCCCGACGGGCCGGGCCAGCAGGGCGAGCCCAACCGCCGGCGCATCTGGAGGGAGCCGGTCGGCGTGGTCGGCGCCATTGTCCCGTGGAACTTTCCCTTCGAGGTCTCGATCAACAAGCTGGCCCAGGCGCTGGCCACCGGCAACACCGTGATTCTCAAGCCCGCGCCCGACACCCCATGGAATGCCACCTTCCTCGGTCGCCTCATTGCCGAGCGCACGGATGTCCCGGCCGGCGTCGTCAACATCGTCACCTCGTCGGATCACATGGTCGGCGAGGAGCTCACGCTGTCAGCGGAGGTGGACCTCATCTCGTTCACGGGGTCGACGGCGGTGGGGAAGCGGATCATGGAGAAGGGCGCGGCGACGCTGAAGCGCACCTTCCTCGAGCTGGGCGGCAAGTCGGCGAACATCATGCTGGACGACGCCGACTTCGACACCGCCCTGCTGTCGGGGCTAGCCGTGTGCTTCCACGCCGGCCAGGGCTGCGCCATCCCGACCCGGATGCTGCTGCCCCGCGCCCGATACGAGGAGGGCGTGGCGAAGCTCGAGGAGTACATGGCGATGACGCCCTATGGCGACCCGCAGCGGCCCGACGTGATGATGGGCCCGGTGATCTCGGCCAAGCAGCGCGACCGAGTGCTCGGGTACATCGAGAAGGGCAAGGCGGAAGGCGCCACCCTCGCCCTCGGCGGCGGCATCCCCGCCGGTCTGCCCAAGGGTTGGTACGTCGAGCCGACGATGTTCGTCGACGTCGACAACTCGATGACGATCGCCCGGGAGGAGATCTTCGGTCCCGTGCTCGTCGTGATCCCCTTCGAGGACGACGACGACGCCGTTCGCATCGCCAACGAGAGCGTGTACGGCCTAGCCGGCATGGTCGCCTCGGGCTCGCTCGAGCGCGGGCTCGCCGTGGCCCGTCGCATCCGGGCCGGCATGGTCGCCGTCAACGGCGGCGCCTCCCACGGCGCCGACATGCCGTTCGGCGGTTACAAGTCGAGCGGCGTCGGCCGCCAGAACGGTGTGGCCGGCTTCGAGCAGTACCTCGAGACCAAGTCGGTCGCCTGGCCAGCCTGAAATGACCCTCACCAGCGGCAGCGACGTCTACTACGACCCCTACGACTTCGAGATCGACGCCGACCCGCACCCGGTGTGGAGGCGCCTGCGCGACGAAGCGCCCCTCTACTACAACGAGAAGTACGACTTCTTCGCCCTGAGCCGGTGGGACGACGTCGAGCCCGCCCTGGTGGACTGGGAGACCTACCGCTCGGGCAAGGGCTCGGTCCTGGAGCTGATCAGGGCCAACCTCGAGATGCCGCCCGGGATCATCCTGTTCGAGGACCCGCCGGTCCACGACGTGCACCGCGGTCTCCTGTCACGGGTCTTCACCCCGAAGAAGATGAACGCCATCGAGCCCAAGGTGCGCGAGTTCTGCGCCCGCACGCTCGACCCGCTGATCGGGTCTGGCGGCTTCGACTTCATCGCCGACCTGGGCGCCCAGATGCCGATGCGCACGATCGGCTACCTCCTCGGCATCCCCGAGGGCGACCAGGAGGCGATCCGGGACCGCCTCGACGAAGGCCTCCGTCTCGACCAAGGCCAGGCTCCCGACCTGGACCGGGTCGCCGCCGTGCCGGAGGACGAGATGTTCGGCGAGTACATCGACTGGCGGGCCGTGCACCCGTCCGACGATCTCATGACCGAGATGCTCAACGCCGAATTCGAGGACGAGACCGGCACCAGGCGACGCCTCACGCGCCAGGAGATCCTGACCTACCTCGGCCTGATCGCCGGCGCCGGCAACGAGACGACGACGCGGCTCATCGGCTGGACCGGCAAGGTGCTGGCCGAGCATCCCGACCAGCGGCGCGAGCTGGTCGAGGATCGGTCGCTCGTCCCCAATGCCGTCGAGGAGCTGCTCCGGTACGAGGCGCCCTCACCCGTGCAGGCCCGCTACGTGGCGCGGAACGTCGAGCACCATGGCGAGACGGTCGCCGAAGGCAGCGTGATGGTCCTCTTGAACGGGAGCGCCAACCGCGACGAGCGCCGCTTCCCTGGTGCCGACCGCTTCGACATCCATCGCCGGATCGGCCACCACTTGAGCTTCGGGTACGGCATCCACTTCTGCCTAGGCGCGGCCCTGGCCCGCCTGGAGGGCCGGGTGGCGCTCGACGAGGTCGTCCAGCGCTTCCCCGAATGGGAAGTCGACCGGGACAACGCCAAGATGGCCCGCACCTCGACGGTGCGGGGCTGGGAGTCGTTACCGGTGCGAACGGCATGAGAGGAGCGAAATGAGTTTGTTCGATGCGTTCAGGTACGACGGCAAGCGGGCCCTGGTCGTCGGTGGGGCCACCGGCATGGGCGCGGCGGCGGCCGAGCTGGTGAAGGACGCCGGCGCGGAGGTCGTCGTGATGGACCGGGCCGAGGTGACCCTTGACGGAGTCAAGGCCGTCAACCTCGACCTCTCCGACAAGGCGTCCATCGATGCCGCGGTCGACGAGTGCGGCGGGCCGGTGCACGCCATGTTCTCCTGCGCCGGCGTCGCCGACGGCACGGCCGGCATCGAGCGCATCAACTTCATCGGCCACCGCCACCTCATCGAGCGCATGCTGGCCGGCGACATGCTGCCGAGCGGGTCGGCCATCGGGATGATCTCCTCGGCGGCGGGAATGGGCTGGGAGAACAGCCTGGACGAGCTCCACGAGTACCTCGACACCACCGATTTCGACGAGGCCAGCAGGTGGGCGCAGGAGCACGGCCACGCCGACTACCTGTGGAGCAAGAAGACGATCAACATGTACGTGGCCCGCGAGGCGTACCGCCTGCTGAAGAAGGGCATCCGCATCAACGCCATCATGCCGGGGCCGACGGACACGCCCCTGGCCCGGTCCAACGAGGAGATGTGGCTGGGGTTCGGCGCCGACTACCGCGCCGACGTCGGCATTGACGCGTCGAAACCCGTCGAGCAGGCCTATCCGCTGGTGTTCCTCTGCAGTGACGCGGCCGCCGGCATCACGGGGATCACGATGATCACCGATGCCGGCTACTTTGCGGCGGGAGTGACCGGGTCGTTCCCGCCGGCCAAGGACGCCATCGGCTTCCTGCGCAGCATCTGACGACCTCCGCTGCCTTGCGTCCTCTGCCGGAGCTGACTCCCGCCAACTCGTGGTTCTGGACGTCCGGGGGGGACGGCCGGCTGCGCATCCAGGGCTGCGGCGACTGCGGCGCCCTCGTGCATCCGCCCGTCCCGATCTGTCAGAAGTGCCGTAGCCGGGAGCGGGTGGCGACGGTGGTGTCGGGGAGAGGCACGGTGGTCGCCTTCACGGTGAACCAGCATCAGTGGTCGCCGGCGTTCGAGCCCCCGTACGCCATCGCTAACGTGGCCCTCGACGAGGACCCGACCGTGCACTTGACGACGAACGTCGTCGGTTGTGACCCGTTCGACGTCCACGTGGGCCAGAAGGTCGCGGTGTGCTTTGAACAGCACGACGACGTCTGGCTGCCGCTCTTCGAGCCCCGCGGCGGCGACGACGACGAGACCGACAAGGTGGTGGAGCCGGCCCGGCCGAAGCCGCGAGCGACGCTGGGCGACGACCGCTTCGAGCACCGCTCGGTGCTCTCAGGCATCGGGCGGTCGGCGATCGGTCGCCGCCTGCTGGTCGACCCGCTGTCGCTGACGATCGACGCCTGCACGGCGGCGGTGGCTGACGCCGGCCTGACCTTCGACGACATCGACGGATTGTCGACCTACCCGAGCATGGCCGCCATGGGCATGGGCGAGGGTGGCGTGGCCGCCGTCGAGGAGGCGCTTCGCCTGCACCCCACGTGGATCAATGGTGGCGGCGACCTGCCGGGCCAGGCGGGCGCCGTCATCGCGGCCATGCTCGCCGTCGCCGGGCGGCTGTGCCGCCACGTCCTGTGCTTCCGGACGGTGTGGGAGTCGACGTTCGCGACCCTCGGACTGGGCCGCAGCGGCGGAGGCGGTCGGGTGAGCGGCTTCCAGCAATGGCGGGCTTCGTTCGGGGCGCTGTCGGCCGCCAACTGGATCGCCATGAACGCCAACCAGTACCTGCACCGCTATCGCGCGCCGCGCGAACTACTGGGTCACATCGCCATCAACGGCCGCACGGGTGCGGGACGCAACCCGGCTGCCATCTACCGCGAGCCGATGACGATGGACGACTACATGGCGGCCCGCCCGATCACGACTCCCTTCGGGTTGTTCGACTGCGACGTGCCGTGCGATGCCGCGGTCGCCGTCGTGGTGTCGGACGCGTCCGTCGCCGCCGACCTGCCCAAGCCGGCCGTACGCATCGAGGCGGTGGGCACCCAGATCCTCGAACGGATCTCGTGGGATCAGGACACGATCACCCACGAGCCCCAGGTGCTTGGCCAGGCCGCCCATCTGTGGACACGGACCTCCCTGCGGCCGGCGGACGTCGACGTCGCCCTCGTGTACGACGGCTTCACGTTCAACGCCATCTCCTGGATCGAAGCGCTGGGGTTCTGCGGCATCGGCGAGGCCAAGGACTGGATCGACGGCGGACGCCGCATCGCCCTGGACGGCGAGCTGCCGGTGAACCCGCACGGCGGCCAGCTGTCAGAGGGTCGCACCCACGGGTTCGGGTTCCTGTACGAAGCCGTGGCGCAGCTGCGCCACGAGGCGGGCGAGCGTCAGGTGCGCGACGCCCGGACCGTGGTCGTAACGTCCGGCGGCGGCACACCCTCAGGCGTCCTGCTGCTCCAGCGGTAGTACCTCGTCGTCGTGCTCGTGGAGGCGGGGCGGCGGTCGGTACTCCGTCTCCCTGTCGCTGAACCGGATGGGGCTGGCCAGGACCCGTAAGGGCCCTTCGGCGGTGTCGATCTCCACCACCATCCCGCGCTCTCGCACCAACGCGCCATCGAGCGCGTCGGCCAGCTCCTCGACGGCGCCGACGGCCAGACCGAGCGGGCGGAGGCGATCTTCCCATTCGCCGGCAGGAGCGGCCTTGAGTCGAGCTCCCAGCAGGTCGAGCAGCTCCGTCCGGTTGTCGAAGCGGGTGTGCATGGTGGCGAAGCGGGGATCGTCGGCCCAGTCGGGGCGATCGATCCCGGTGCACAGCCGCTGCCACATCCCGTCGGTGGTGACGAAGAGGGCCAGGTAGCCGTCGTCCGTCTCGAACAGCTGGGCGGGCACGTAGAAGTTGTGCGCGCCGAGGTGCTGGCGGCGCGGGCGCTCCCCGCCGTTCAGATAGGCGGCTGCCTTGTAGTTGAGCTGGGAGAGCATGACGTCGAACAGCGACACCTCGACCTGGCCTCCCTTTCCCTCGAGGACCTTGGCGACGAGGGCGAGGGCGGCGGTGATCCCCGACGAGTTGTCGACTGCCGAGTAGCCGGGCAGCGTCGGCGGCCCCTCCGGATCGCCCGTGAGTGCGGCGACACCCACCCGGCCCTGGATGACGTAGTCGAAGGCGGGCCACTCGGCGGCCGGGCCCTCGAGGCCGTAGCCGGTGAGGGCGACGCACACGATCTTTGGGTTGTAGCGGCGCAGGCCCTCGTAGGTGAGGCCGAGTCTCTTGATCGTCGACGGCCGCAGGTTCACGAGTAGGGCGTGCGCGGTCTTGGCCAGCTCCCCGAGCTCGGCCTGTCCCCGGTCGGTCGTCAGGTCGACGTGCACGCTGCGCTTGTTGCGGTTGAGGCTGGCGAAATACACGTTGTGCCCGTCGATCGCCTGCGACCCGACTCGGCGGGAGAGGTCGCCGCCGAGGGGCTCGACCTTGATGACGTCGGCCCCCAGGTCCGCGAGCATCATGCCTCCGAAGGGCCCGGCGAGCATGTGCCCGACCTCGAGGACGCGGATGCCGGCGAGGGGTCCGCTCACGACCTCTGCACGGCACCGCGGCCGGACAGCGTGCGGATGCTGTCGACGAGAGCTTCGAGCGGCGTGCCGGTGGGGTACACGGCCGCGGCGCCGGCTGCCTCCAGGCGGGGGACATCCTTCTCGGGGATCGTCCCGCCGACGACGAGGACGACGTCGTCGGCGCCCGCGGCCCGCAGGGCGTCGGCCGTCTTCTTCGTGAGCCCCACGTGCGCGCCGCTGAGGATGCTGAGCCCGACGACGTGGACGTCTTCCTGCACGGCAACGGCGGCGATGGCCGCGGGCCGCTGCCGGATGCCCGTGTAGATCACCTCGAACCCGGCGTCCCGCAGGGCGCGGGCCACGAGCTTGGCGCCCCGGTCGTGGCCGTCCAGCCCGGGCTTGGCGACGAGGACGCGTGCCGGCATACGCCTCAGAACACCACCGGCTGCAGGAACTCGCCCCACTGGTCCTTGAGCACGTCGACCATCTCGCCGACCGTGCAGTACGCCCTGGCGCATTCGACCAGGTGGGGCATGAGGTTCTCGCCGTCCTTGGCCGCCGCCGTGGAAAGGGCGCCCAGCGTGGCCTTCACGTCGGCTGCCGAGCGGGTGCGCTTGACCTCGGCCAGGCGCTCGAGCTGACGGATGCGGCCCTTCTCGTCGAGCTCGTAACCCTCGGTCTTGGGCGGGCTCTCGTCGGTCTCGAACTTGTTCACGCCGACGATCGTCCGCTCGCCGGACCGAACGGCCCGGTCGACGCCGAAGGCCTGCTCGGAGATCAGCCGCTGAAGCACGCCGTCCTCGATGGCCTTGACCATCCCACCGTGCCGTTCGAGATCCTCCATGATCTCGACCACACGCTCTTCCATGGCGTCGGTCAGGGCCTCGACGTAGTACGAGCCGCCGAGCGGATCTACCACGCGCGCCACCCCCGTCTCGTAGGCCAGGATCTGCTGGGTCCGCAGGGCCAAGGTGGCCGACTCCTCGGTGGGAATGGCGAACGGCTCGTCCCACGCGGCCGTGAACATCGACTGCACCCCGCCGAGCACGGAGGCCATGGCTTCGTAGGCCACCCGCACGATGTTGTTGTGGGGCTGGGGCCCATGCAGCGACGCGCCGCCGGACACGCAGCCGACGCGGAACATGCACGAGCGGTCGTCTTGGGCGCCGAAGCGCTCGCGGACTATGCGGGCCCAACGCCGGCGGCCGGCGCGGTACTTGGCGATCTCCTCGAAGAAGTCTCCGTGCGTGTAGAAGAAGAACGACACCTGCGGAGCGAACTGGTCGATGGTCATCCGCCCCCGGCCGATCACCTCCTCGCAGTAGGTGACGCCGTCCATGAGGGTGAACGCCATCTCCTGGGCTGCGCTGGCACCTGCGTCCCGGAAATGGGCACCGGCCACCGAGATGGCGTTGAAGCGCGGCACGTCGTCGGCGCAGAACTCGATGGTGTCGGCGATCAGTCGCAGCGAAGGTCGCGGCGGCCAGATCCAAGTGCCGCGGCTCACATACTCCTTGAGGATGTCGTTCTGGATCGTCCCCCGCAGCTTGGCTCGCTCGACGCCCTGCTTCGCGCCGACGGCGACGTAGAAGGCGAGCATGATCGCCGCCGTGCCGTTGATCGTCATACTCGTCGAGATGGCGTCCAGGGGGATCCTGTCGAACAGCAGCTCGAAGTCAGCTAGGGAGTCGATGGCCACGCCAACGCGGCCCACTTCCTCCTCCACGTCGGGGTCGTCGGAGTCGTAGCCGCACTGCGTGGGGAGGTCGAAGGCGACCGAGAGGCCGGTCGCGCCCTGCTCGAGGAGGTAGCGGTAGCGCTCGTTGGACTCCTCGGCGGTGCCGAAGCCCGAGTACTGGCGGATCGTCCAGGGCCGGCCTCGGTAGCCGTCAGGGAAGTTGCCCCGCGTGAAAGGGAAGACGCCGGGGGGCGGGATCGACTCGGCCCCGGGCAGGTCGGCTGGTCCGTAGCTGGAGTTGAGGGGGATGCCGGACTCGCTGCGCACCGTCTCGTCCATGCGGAAATCAAGATATCACGAGTGAAGAGCGCTATTATCAGTGGTGGTGGCCGGGGTGAGCACGGAGATCGACGCCGCGGTCGCGGTCATCACCATCGACCGGCCCGAGGTCCGCAACGCCGTCGGCTTCGCCACCGTCGACGAGCTCGGCGCCGCGCTCGACCGCGTGCTCGAGTCCGACGCCGCCGTCGTCGTGGTGCGGGGCGGCGGCGACCGGGCGTTCGTGTCGGGCGGCGACCTCAAGGAGCTGAGCGCCATCCGCACCCACGACGAGGCGGCCGGCATGGCCAGTCGCGTCCGGCGGCTTCTCGACCGGGTCGCCAGCTTCCCGGTCCCGGTCATCGCCGCCTTGAACGGGCACGCACTGGGCGGCGGCGCCGAAGTGGCCATCGCCGCTGATGTCCGCATCGCCGCCGACGACATCAAGATCGGGTTCAACCAGGTGAGCCTCGGCATCATGCCGGCGTGGGGCGGTGCCGAGCGCCTGGCCCAGGTCGTCGGCCGGGGGAGGGCCCTGGTGGCCATCGCCACCGGGGAGGTCTACGACGCCGAGGCCGCCCACCGCCTCGGCCTCGTCGACTTCGTCGTCTCCCGGGCCTCGTTCGACAAGGAGTGGCGGGCGCTGGCCGAGCGCATCGCGGGTACGGCGCCGGGCACGAGCCGAGCCGTGAAGTCGGTCGTCGCCGCCGCCGTACCGTCGGTGCACGCCGAGCTCGAGGCCGGTGCCACCAACGCCTTCGCCCGACTGTGGACCGGCGACGCCCACTGGGCCGCGGTGGAGGCGCTGGAGCAGCGCCGCAGACCGGGCTGACGCTACGGTCGGTCCGTGGTGAGCGACCCCGACGTCAACGAACCTGCATGGCGTGAGCGTGCCGTCTCCCGCAGCCTGACAGCCGCCCGGTCGCGTGCCGAGGAGCGGGTCCAGCGGTTCCTGGATGCCGCCTTCGCCCTCATCGACGAGAAGGGCACCACCGACTTCACCATCCAAGAGGTGATCGACCGCTCGAACCAGTCGCTGCGCGCCTTCTACCAGCACTTCAACGGCAAGGACGAGCTGCTCCTGGCCCTGTTCGAGGAGACCGTCCGCGAGGCGGCCAACGACATCCGAGAGACCGTCGACTCCGAGACCACACCCCTCGAGCGGCTGCACACGTTCGTGATACGGCTCCATGAGTGGTGCGACCCAGAAAAGCGACCGCGCAAGCGCGGCTCCCACAACCGTCTCCCGATCATGGACTTCATGATGCGCCTGGTTGCCGACCATCCCGAACGGGTCAAGGCGGCAATGGCACCGATCTCGAGCACGCTGCTTCAACTGCTCGACGAGTCAGCCGCCGCCGGCGTCATCATGGTGGCCGACACGCGGCACGCCGCGGCCCTGGTCCAGCAGACCGTCCTGTCGAGCTGGATGGCGGACCGTCTCGTCCACAACCCCCGGGCCCGCGCCACGGCCGAGGAGACCTGGGCCTTCTGCCTCCACGGCTTGAGCGGCTGACGTCTTCGCTTCGTCACTGTGGCGGTGGATCGGGGCCACAGCCCTATCCACCGCCGGAGCGGGGGTTACACCCTGTCGAGGTCGAGCATGCGGATGGCGTTGCCACGGAGGACCTTGTAGCGCTGGTCGTCGGTGAGGCCGGCGGTCATGCGCTCGACCTCGCGCTGCACGAACGGCCAGGTGGTATCCGTGTGCGGGTAGTCCGTCTCGAAGCAGATGTTGTCCTCGCCCACCCGCTCGATCGACTCCACGCCGTGCACATCGTTGGTGAAGCAGCCGAAGACGCGCCCCGTGTAGTAGGTCGACGGCGGTTCTGGGATCCTCTCGTCGGCCTCCGTCCAGCTGGAGTGGAACTTCCAGGTGTTGTCCGCCCGCTCGAGGGCGTAGGGAAGCCAGCCGATCTGGCCCTCCGAGTACGCCAGCTTGAGCTCGGGGAACCGCACGAGGACGCCCGAGAAGAGGAAGTCGGCCAGCGACGCCATCGAGTTGTTGCACGACAGGAGGATCTCGACCGACGGGGGAGCGTCCTTCGACGTGGCCGGCATCTTCGACGACGAGCCGATGTGCATGCACACCGCCGTTCGAGTCTCCTCGCACGCCGCGAAGAACAGATCCCAGTAGCCGCTGTGGATGCTGGGCAGGCCGAGGTGCACGGGAATCTCGCTGAAGCACACTGCCCGCGCCCCGCGTGCCGCGTTACGCCTGACCTCGGCCGCGGCCCGTTCGACGTCCCAGAGAGGGATGAGGCAGAGGGGGATGAGGGCGCCGGCCGAGTTGCCGCACCACTCCTCGATCATCCAGTCATTGTAGGCCTTGATGCACTCCAGCCCGAGATCGAGGTCTTTGCCCTCGAGGAACGTCTGGCCGCAGAAGCGGGGGAACGTGGGGAAGGAGATGGAGCCGTCGACGCCGGCCAGCTCCAGGTCGGCGACCCGCGCCTTCGGCTCGTAGCATCCGGGCCGCATCTCGTCGTAGCTGAGGGCGGCGAGGAACATCTTGCTGGCGTCGAAGCGGCTGACGTCGCCGTCGGGCGTGGCGTCGAGGGGGATGGCGACGTGCCGCTTGTGCACGTAGACCAACCGGTCCTCGTACATCCAGTAGTCGCCCCAGCGGCCGTCCTCGGCCATCTCCTGCTTGTACGACGCGCCGGAGTCGAGGGCGAAGTCGCCCCAGCGGGCCCGCTCCACGCGTGGGCCTCGCTCTCGCATCTTGGCCGGCAGCCGGTCCAGCCACACGTGGGCAGGCTCGACCACGTGGTCGTCGACGCTGATGACCTTGGGAAGCTCCGTCACTGTGTCGCTCCTTCGGCGCCCTCGGCGAGCGGGTCGTGCTGGCTCCCGGAGTCGAAACCCCCGTGCTTGCGCATGAAGGTGGTCGACCGCCGGTGGATGCGCCAGCCTTCGGGGGTCCGGACGTACTCGTCGTTGTACCAACCGAGGCGCATGGCATGGGTCTGCTGGTCGATGAAGATGAAGTGCTGCTGGCCGGTGGCGCGGTGGCCGCCGTCGAACTCGACCACCGGCATGTTGCCGATGAACTGGCCTCGTGGGGCGGCGGCGAGGAGGGCCGGGAAGCGCTCGAGCGTGTACAGGGTCCCGAAGGCGGTGTAGGTGACGTCGGGCGTGAAGACCTCGAGCCAGCCGTCATCGACCAACTGGCTGCACAAGAGCATGTACCTGGCGCACAGCTGGTGCAGCTCGACCAGGTCGGCGATCCGCTGCTCGTCGGTCATCTACTCCTCCTCGTAGAGGACGCGCACGGTCGGAGTGGTCGGTACGGACTGGCACGTCAGCACCCAGCCCTCCTCGACCTCATCGCCGGTCAGGGCGTTGTTGACGAACATCTCCACCTGGCCCTCGACGAGCCGGGCCATACAGGTGGCGCAGCTGCCCGACTCGCAGGAGAACGGGGGGGCCATGCCCATCTGGCGGGCCGTCTGCAGGATCGTCGTGCCCGGGTGATGGTCGACGGTGCCGGTGCGGCCGGCCAGCTCGATGGTGACCAGAACCTTGTCGGTCGACGGCTCCGATCGCGTGGGCGCTGAAGTGGCCCCGGCGGGCGTGAAGCGCTCGATGTGGATCCGCGCCTCGTCGACGCCCCCGTCGAGCAGAGTCCCCTCGGCGATGTCCATGAACGGGGCCGGTCCGCAGATGAAGTACTCGGCGCCGTCGGCGGTGCCGACGAAGGGATGCACGGTGTCCCCGTCGATGAAGCCCTGCTCGACGTCGAGGTGGTGCTCCACGTGCAAGCGGCCGGGGTGCTGCTCGGCCAGGCGGTCAAGCTCGGCGCTGAAGATCACCGAGCCCCGGTCGCGGTTGGCATAGAGGAGGTGCACCCGGCAGGAGGTGGTCGCCAGCGCCGTCTTCACGATCGAGAACACGGGCGTGATCCCGCTCCCGCCGGCAAAGGTCACGATGTCGGCGTCCTCGGCGTCCAGGCAGAAGACTCCGGCCGGGCACGTGGTGTCGATGACGTCGCCCGGTCGCAGCTCGTCGATCATCCAGTTCGACACCGCGCCGCCGGGCACGCGTTTCACGGTCACCTGAAACTCGTCGTCGACGTCTGGCGAGGACGACATCGAGTAGCACCTCAGGTGGGGCTGGCCGTCGATCCACACCCGGTGGGTGACGAACTGGCCGGCCCGGTAGGCGAAGGCGGGCTGCAGCTCGGTCGGCACCTCGAGGACGAACGACCGGGCGTCGGCCGTCTCGTCGACGACACGGGTGATCTCCAGGGGGTGGAAGGCGTGGTCGCGGCCCGCGGCCTGCACCTCGGCCGCGGGGCGGGCGGTCGCCATGGCTGGATGATAATGAAGTTCTCCGAAACCGGCAACGTCGCTAACATCCAGCGGGTGAACCAAGGACCTCGCATCCCACCGCTGCCGCCCGAGCGCTGGCCGAAGGAGATGGGTGAGGCGCTGGCGACCCTCCGGCCCCCAGAGCCACGCCATCCGTTCCCCCGCAGTGACGACGACCGGCCCAAGGGGCTGAACGTCCTCGGCACCCTGGCCCACCACCCGGCACTCACGCGGGCGTTCAACACCTTCAACGGCCACGTGCAGTTCGCCACCACGTTGTCGGCGCGCCAGCGGGAGCTGGTGATCCTTCGGGTCGCCGAGCTCCGACGTTCCGACTACGAGTGGGCCCAGCACGTCGTCCTGGCCGGCGACGCCGGGCTGTCAGGAGAAGAGATCGCCCGGGTCGCCGAAGGCCCCGACGCCGAAGGGTGGTCGCCCCTGGAGCGGGCGATGGTGGCGGCCGTCGACGAGCTCGTCGGCACCGCGACGATCACCGACGCCACGTGGGCGGCGCTCGCCGGCGAGCTCGACCCGCAGCAGTTGATGGACCTGGTGTTCACCGTCGGGGCCTACGAGGTGCTGGCGATGGCCTTGCGGTCCTTCGGCGTCGAGCTCGACAGCGACCTGACGCGAAAATGAGCTTCTCGCCTAAGGAGATTGGTGCTATCGTTCCGTGAGCGCCTTACTGGAGGGTCGCCGATGCCGCACTTCACCAAGCCCCGAGAAGGCAGCTGGACCGAGCACTACGGGCTCGGCACGGGGCCCATCTCCTACGAAGACTCGATCTCGCCCGAGCACTACGAGCTCGAGCGGGACGCCATCTTCCGGCGCACCTGGCTCAACGTCGGCCGCGTCGAGCAGCTCCCCAAGAAGGGCAGCTTCTTCACCAGGGAGCTCGACGCGGCGCGCACTTCGGTCGTCGTCGTCCGCGGCACCGATGACGAGGTGCGGGCCTTCTACAACATCTGCCGGCACCGGGGGAACAAGCTGGTGTGGAACGACTTTCCTGGTGAGGAGACGAGCGGCGTCTGCCGGCAATTCGCCTGCAAGTACCACGGGTGGCGCTACGACCTGGAGGGCGCCTGCACCTTCGTCCAGCAGGAGGACGAGTTCTTCGACCTTGACAAGGCGGACTACGGCCTGGTGTCGCTCCGGACCGACGTGTGGGAGGGGTTCATCTTCGTGAACCTCGACGCCGACGCGCCCCAGCTGCACGAGTACATGGGTGAGCTTGGCGCCGGCCTCGCCGGCTACCCGTTCCACAAGATGACGCAGGTGCACCGGTATCGCTCCGAGGTCCGGAGCAACTGGAAGCTCTACATCGACGCCTTCACCGAGTTCTACCACGCACCCGTTCTGCACGCGAAGCAAGCGGTCGCCGAGGAGTCACGCAAGCTCCAGAACGTCGGTTATGAGGCCCTGGCCTACAAGGTCGACGGCCCCCACGGCATGGTGTCGTCGTGGGGCGGCATGTCACCGCCGAAGGACCTGAACATGGTGAAGCCCATAGAGCGGATCCTCCACAGCGGCCTCTTCGGACCGTGGGACGCCCCCGACATCGGCCTCGACGAGCTCCCGCCGGGGCTGAACCCGGCGCGGCACCCGGCCTGGGGCCTCGACTCGTTCCTGTTCTTCCCGAACTTCATGGTGCTGATCTGGAGGACGAACTGGGTGCTCACCTACCACTACTGGCCGACGTCGTACAACACCCACGTCTTCGAGGGCACCTGCTACTTCGTGCCGCCCAAGAACGCGCGGGCGCGGCTGGCCCAGGAGATGGCCGTCGTCACCTTCAAGGAGTACGGCCTTCAGGACAGCAACACATTGGAGGCGACGCAGACGATGCTCGAGTCCCGCGTCGTCACCGAGTTCCCCCTCAACGACCAGGAGATCCTGCTCCGCCTCCTGCACAAGACGGCCCACGAGTACGTCGACAAACACCTGAGGAAGACGCGCGGGACACCGGTCCGGGTCTCCGCCGCGTCCTGAGGGAGACGCACATGGCCACCCTCCCTGCCGACTTCGCCGACCTCGAGCCGTTCTCCGCGTGGGCGATCCCCACCGAGCGGGCGCGCTACGCCAAGCGTCTCGCCAGCACGATGGACGAGCTCCAGGCGTTCTACGACGCCGCCTTCCCGAGGATGGAGGCGGCGACCTCCTACCTCGAGCAGCACGGCGTGAACGACCTGCGCGAGGACGGCAGACGCCTGCTCTGGCTCTACTGCTCGCTCGTGACCGTCTCCTTCCCCGTCGAGGTGTGGCGTCAGCCCCGAGTGCCGGACAGCGGCTCGTGCGCCCTCGATGCGGTCGTGGAGCCCGCCATCTGAAAATGTGACTTGCGGCAGAGCGAAAACGAGTTCTCTTTGCCGGTGCAGTATGATTTCCGGCGTGACCACGCACGAGCCCGCCCCCGAGTCCCCCGCCGCCAGCTGGCGGGAGCATGCCGTGGCCCGCTCGCTCGACTCGGCGCGGGTGCGGGCCGAGAACCGCGTGCAGCGGTTCATCGACGCCGCCTTCGAGCTGCTGAGCGACAGCGAACCCGGGGAGGACTTCACGGTCCAGGACGTGGTCGAGAAGTCGGGCCAGTCACTGCGGAGCTTCTACCAGTACTTCGGCGGCAAGCAGGAGCTGCTGCTGGCGCTGTTCGAGGAGTGCGTCCGCTCGACGGCCGATGAGCTGCGGGCTCGAGTCACCGACGAAAGCAAGCCGATCGATCGGCTGCACCGCTTCGTGATCGAGTACTACGCGCTGTGCCGGCCGACTCCGAAGGGCAAGGGCAAGAAGAAGGCGCCCGTCGCCCTCGCCGAGTTCGCCCAGCAGCTCATGACCGCCCACCCGCAGGAGGCGACCCGCGCCTTCGCGCCGCTCGTGTCGCTGTTCGACGAGGTGCTGGCGGACGCGGTAGCGGCCGGGGCCGCCCGTGGTGACCTCAGCCGGCGGGGCATCGCGGGCGTCGTGCTGCAGGCGATCATGTTCAACGCCTTCTCGACGACGATCGGCGGCTCGGCCCCGCCCGCAGACGACGGCGATCCGGCCGAGGAGCTCTGGGAGCTGCTGCTGCACGGCATCGGAAGCGGCAAGTAGGCCTCCTCGACTGACCTCCGATGAGTGATGAGCGAACGGCGATTGTCACAGGCGGCGGATCGGGCATCGGACTGGCGATCAGCGAGCGGCTGGCGGCCGAGGGTGCCACGGTGGCCGTGTTCGACCGCGACGGCGAGTCGGCCGCGGCGGCGGCGACCAAGATCGCGGCGTCGGGCGGGACGGCCATCGGCATCATCGTCGACGTGACGGACCGGGGCCAGATCGATGCCGGTGTCGAGCAAGTGCGTACCCGTCTCCGTCGCCCGACGATCCTCGTGAACAACGCCGGGCTCCAGGGCTTCGACCCGTTCCTGTCCATCGACGCCGAGAAGTGGGACCGGGTGCTCACGGTCAATCTCACCGGCACGTTCAACTGCTGCCAGGCCGTGGTGCCCGACATGATCGAGGCGGGCTGGGGGCGGATCGTCAACATCTCGTCGTCGAGCGCGCAGGGCGGCCAGCCACTGATGACCCATTATGTGGCGGCCAAGGCGGGGGTCATCGGCTTCACGAAGGCGCTGGCCCTCGAGCTGGGGCCCAAGGGCATCACCGTGAATACCATCCCTCCCGGGTTCATCGACACGCCCATGTTGCGAGCGGCGGAGCGGGAGGGCTTCTTGGGCAACGGCGTCGAGCACAACGCGGCACGGACGCCCGTGCGCCGGGTCGGACGGCCCGAGGACATCGCCGCCGCCTGCGCCTTCCTGGTTCGGGAAGAGGCCAGCTACATCACCGGACAAGTCATCGGAGTCAACGGTGGCCGCAACACCTGAAGCCGCCCTGCTCGAGGGCACCACGGTCGTCGAGATCGGCAGCGAGCCGGTCCAGGCCGCCGGCCGCCTCCTCGCTGAGCTGGGCGCGTCCGTCACCGTGGTCGAGCCGCGATATCTCGACCACCTGCGCGAGCTGGGGTGGGGACAGGGCAAGGCGACGGCCGACGCCGCCGACATGCCCGCCCTGCTCTCCTCGGCTGACGTCGTGCTCTACACGCCGTACGAGGACGGCGTGGCGGCCGCCGACCGGGCCGGCGCGCCCAACGCCGTCTGGGTCGACGTCACTCCCTTCGGCCTCACGGGACCGCGGGCCACGTGGCGGGCGTCGGATCTGGGGATCATGGCCTCGTCCGGCAACATGTATGCGACGGGCGACCCCGACCGGGCACCGGTACGTCCCGCCTGGCCGGCATCGGTCGCCCATGGCGGCCCCGAGATCGCCTTCGCCGCCTTGACCGGACTGGCCTCGGGCCGGCCGCAGCACGTCGACGTCTCCCTTCAGGAGGTCGTGATGATCGCGTCGATGGGGGCGGCGGGCGGCTACCTGCGCCGACGAGCCCGGGGGGCGCGTGCCGGCGCGTCGATCGGGCGCACCCGCGAGGTCTGGCCGTGCGCCGACGGCCACGTGTCGTTCGGCCTGCGCGGGGGCAAGGCACGCGTTGCCAACCTCGAGACGATCACCCGTCTGGTGGTGGAAGCGGGCATCGACGGCGCCGAGGCGCTGGCCGAGCGTGACTGGTCGGCGTACAACCACAACGCCACCGCCGACGACGAGCTCCGGGCGATCGAGGCACCGATCGCCCGGTACTTCGCGGCGCGCACGATGTCCGAGCTCTACGGGATCGCCTGCGAGACGAACCTGATGCTGGCGCCCGCCAACTCGCCGCGGGAGCTCTACGCCTCCGCCCAGCTGGCGACGCGGGCGTTCTTCGCTGAGGACGGCCGGCCCGCCCGCTTCGCAGTTGTTGCCCCCGGTCCCGAACCCGAATGGCCTCGCCGCGAGTCGCCCCCTGTCCCGGGGTCGGGCGGCGCCTGGGCGGGCACCAGGATCCTCGAGTTCGGGTCAGGCGCGGCCGGCCCCATCGCCACCCGCTTTTTCGCCGAGCACGGGGCCACCGTGGTCCGGGTCGAGTCGAGGACCCGTCCCGACTTCCTGCGGACCTACGCCCTCTCGCCGGACAACCCGCACGGGCTCGAAGGCTCCGACATGTTCGACGCCCTCAACGTCAACAAGCTCGGCGTGACGCTGAACATGAAGCACCCCCGCGGGCTGGAGCTGGCGAAGCGTCTCGCCTTCGAGTGGGCCGACGCCGTCAGCGAGAACTTCGCCCCGAAGGCCATGCGCGGCTTCGGCATGGACTACGAGAGCCTGGTGGCCGAGCGCCCCGACCTGGTCATGATCAGCGCCTGCCTCCAGGGTCAGACCGGCCCCCACCGGAACTACCCCGGCTTCGGTGCGCAGGGCTCGGCGCTGTCGGGATTCAACTTCCTCACCGGATGGCCCGATCGGGAACCGGTCGGTCCCTTCGCGACGATCACGGATTCGTTGGCACCGCGCTTCGTCGCTGCCGGCCTTGCCGCCGGGCTGTTGTTCAGGAGGCGGACAGGCCGTGGCGTCTACCTCGACCTCTCCCAGGTCGAGGCGGCCGTGTGGGCGCTCACTCCCTGGATGCTCGCCTACCGCGTGGACGGCATCGCGGTCATGCGCAACGGCAACGACGACACCCCGGGACGGGCACGCCTGCACGGCGCTTTCCCCTGCGCCGGAGACGATCGCTGGGTGGCGGTGGCGGCGTGGGACAATGACGACCTCGATCGGCTGGTCAAGATCGCCGGGAACGACCTCCCCGGGTGGTGCTCGACCCGCTCACCCCTCGAGGTGGCGGAGATGCTGCAGGCAGCCGGCGTGGAGGCCGTCCCTGTCCAGGACTTCGCCGACGTCCATGACGATGCGCAGCTCGCCCATCGCGGCCATTACGTCCGCCTGACTCATCCGCACCTCGGCGCGGGCGACTACGAGCGCGACGGCTTCCGCCTGTCGGACGGCGATGGGGGATACCACCACAGCGCCCCGACCCTCGGACGGGACAACGCCTACGTCTTCGGCCAGATCCTCGGTCTGTCGACAGCCGAGCAAGCGGAGCTCCAGGACGAGGGCGCGCTCAGCTAGTTGCGGCGCGGATGCCGTCGTGAGCACCGCGGGCGGGGCGCACACCTCCGCCCTCACTGAGCCAGCTCGTCGACCAGGCCCCATGACAAGGCCGTCTCGGCGTCGATGGGCTGGCCGGACAGCGCCAGAAGGGCGGTGCGGTGGCGGCCGATGCGACGGGTCACGCTCACCGTCCCCCCGGCTCCCGGGATGAGGCCGAGGTCGATCTCGGGCAGCCCGATGCTCGAGTCGCGAAGAGCGATGACCCGGTTGACGAAGGCGGGCAGCTCGATGCCGGCACCCAAACACGCGCCGTGCAGGACCGCCTCGACGCGGTTCGCCATCGACGCGAGGATGCGGCCCACGCTGCGCCTTAGCCGCACGAGGTGGGCAGTGGCCGGGTCGGGTCGGGAGCCCATCTCTTCCAAGTCACCGCCGCCGCAGAAGGAGGGGCCTGCCCCTCGCAACACGACCCGCACCGACGGGTCCGCCTCGGCCACGGCGAGCGCCTCGAGGAGCCCGTCGCGCATGGCGGCGGAGAAGGCGTTGTGGACGGTAGGTCGGTTCAAGGTGACGATTAGCTCGTCGGCATCGCGCTCCAGGAGCACCACCGGCTCGTCTCCGGGGCCTCGCTCGCGGGGCGGGCGCCGGTCCCGCCACCGGGCGAACTCGGGCCCGGCCTGGAGCGTGGAATACACCGCGGACTCGGCGACCAGCCCATCACCGATCGACCGCCGCTCGCTGCCGCGTAGTAGGAGCGCGAGTGCGACCGACGCGATTGGACGCGCCTCGACGGCGGACGCCAGCTCGGCGAGCTCGTCGCCTTCCGCCGCCACGTCCACGAAAGGGGACGGCGAGGGTCCGGCAAGCACGACCGGCGCCGTCGCCGGCATGTTGATCGTCGCCGCGTCTGCGACGATCGACCGCGTGTCGAAGAACACGAGCGGCCCACGCTCGGCCAGCTCCTCATGGGCGAACGGCGAGCGCAGCAGGCGGCCGAGCTCGGGCTCCTCGACTCTCTCCACGAGGTGGACACAGTAGGCGTGCGCTCAGACGACGCGGTGGCGGCCTGGGCCCGAAGCGGCTGCATGGCGCTGACGGGACGGCCCGACGAGCCACCGCTCGGACCGCCGTCGCCCCTCGTCGCCGCCGTGGAGACCGTGTCGGCATCGATCGAACGACGGGCGGGCGTCGCCGTCGACGGTTTGACGCTTCTCGCCGAACGGGCTGCCGTGGCCGGCCTGGCACGAGGCGGGGACAGCAGCTGTGGTGGCGCCACACGGCTGCTCCCGGCCGCAGACGGCTGGGTGGCGGTCACGCTCGCCCGTCCGTCCGACGTCGGGGACCTGCCGGCATGGCTGGCGACGGGAGTCGACGAGGATGAGCCGTGGACCGCCGTCGCCCGCGCGGTCCGGGCTCGTCGGACCCACGAGCTGGTCGAGCGGGCGACGCTCTTTGGTCTTCCCGTTGCCGCCCTGGCATCCGGCGCCGAGATGCGGCCCGTGCCGCGCTCCTCGCCGCTCCCGACCCGCGTCCGCATGGACGGCCTGCTCGTCGTCGACTTCTCCTCGCTGTGGGCGGGACCGCTCTGCACGCGGCTTCTGCGAGATGCGGGGGCGAGGGTCGTGAAGGTCGAGTCCCGATCGCGGCCCGACGGTGCGCGTGGGGGACCGCCCGCCTTCTTCGATCTCCTCAATGCAGGCAAGGAGGGCGTCGCTCTGGACTTCGAACGGGACACGTCATACCTCCACGACCTGGTGCGTCGTGCCGACGTGGTCGTCGAGGCCTCGCGGCCCCGCGCCCTCGCCCAGTTCGGGATTGCCGCCGAGCGCTTTCTCGCCACCGAGGACGGCCCCCGCGTCTGGGTCTCGATCACCGGCTACGGCCGTGCCGATCCCCGTGTGGCGTTCGGCGACGACGGGGCCGTCGGCGGTGGCCTGGTGGTCGAGGACGGCGCCGGCCCGTGCTTCTGTGCCGACGCCGTCGCCGACCCTCTGACGGGGTTGGTCGCGGCCGATGCCTGCTTGGCGGCACTGGATGCCGGCGGGCGGGTGCTCCTCGACCTCCCTCTAGCGGGCGTGGCCGCCGCATTTGCGGGTCCGACGCTCGCCGTACCGGCAGGAGTCGAGGCTGCCCGTCCGACCTCCTCGCTTCCGACGCGGCCGGGGCCGGCGCTCGGCGAGCACAACCGCAAGGTCCTGGCGGCCCGGTAGTGATGCTGCTCTTCAAGAACGTCGAGGTCGAAGGCCAAGTCATCGACGTCCGCGTCGCACAGACGACGGTCGCCGAGGTCGGTCCCGAGCTGTCTGTGGTGCCTGGGGAGGACGTGATCGATGGCGGGGGCGGCGCCCTGCTTCCCGGCCTCCACGACCACCACGCCCACTTGCTGGCCATGGCGGCCGCGGACCGATCGGTGCAGCTGGCCGGCGCGACCGATGTGGCGACCTCGCTGCGAGCCGCCGATCGCCGCCTCCCGCCCGGCGCGTGGTTGCGGGCCGTGGGCTGGGGCGGTTCGGGCGGCGATCTCGACCGCGAAACCCTCAACGCGGTCGTTCCTCACCGACCCGTGCGAGTGCAGCATCGCTCGGGTGCGTTGTGGGTGTTGAACAGCGCCGCCTTGCAGCGGATCGGACTCGACGATCCGACGGGAAGGCTGTTCGGATCCGACGCCCTGCTGCGCTCCCGCATCGACGTCGCCGAGCCCCTCGACCTGCCCGCCGTCGGCCGCCGGCTGGCGTCCTACGGCGTCACGGGGATCACCGACGCCACGGCATTCTCGGACATGAGCGGTCCCGAGCTGCTCGCCGGCGGCGGGCTGTCCCAACGCCTCGTCCTCATGGGCGCCCCCGACCTCGCCGTCGACAGCGGACCTGGCGGTGTGGTGTGGGGGCCGGCGAAGGTCATGCTGGCCGATCACACCCTCCCGCCACTGAACGACGTCATCGAGCAGTTCCAGATTGCGCGATCCCGCCATCGCTCCGTCGCCGTCCATTCCGTCACCGCTGCCAGCCTCGTGCTCGCTCTCACCGCGTGGGACGAAGTCGGCACCCGATCTGGGGACCGGATCGAGCACGGTGCCGTCATCCCCGCCGACCTCATCGCCCGCATCGCGGACATCGGGCTCACCGTCGTCACCCAACCGAACTTCGTCGTCGAGCGAGAGGACCAGTACCGGGCCGAGATCGACGCCGACGAGCTCGACTCGCTGTACCGGTGCCGAACGCTGCTCGATGCAGGGATCCCTGTCGCTTTTGGCACCGACGCCCCGTTCGGCGACGCCGATCCTTGGCGAGCGGTGGACGGGGCTGTCGAACGGGCGCTGGGGCCGGCGGAGCGCCTGGACCCGATCAGAGCCCTCGCCTGCTTTCTCTCGTCGCCGATCCAGCCGGGAGGTGGTCCCCGGCGGGTGCGGCCAGGAGAGCGAGCCGACCTGTGCCTGCTCCACGAGCCACTGGCGGGTGCCCTGCGGGAGCCGTCGGCCGAGCTGGTAGCGGTTACGGTGTGGAACGGCACCGCGGTGCACAATGATTGAGGTCTTCCTTCAAGGAGCAGCAGCGCATGCAACTTCGTGCCGGCCAGCGTCTGAAGAGCACGGCGTGCGACACCGAGGTGGTCGTCGTACGGGCTCCTGCGGGCGAGATCGACGTGCGGTGCGGTGGCGAGCGCATGGTCGCCCACGACGATGACGCCCCCAGGGGCTCTGTGCAGGCGGGATTCGACCAGGGGACGGTTCTCGGGAAGCGCTACGCCAGCGAGGAGGACGGGATCGAGCTGCTCTGCACCAAGGCGGGCAAGGGTTCGCTCGCCCTCGGCACGACGACTCTCGCTCGCAAGGACGCCAAGCCCCTGCCGTCCTCGGACTGAGCTACTGCTTCTCGAGCTGCTCCTTCACGATCCGACGCAGCACTTTGCCCGTCGGTGTCTGCGGGAGCTCGTCAGCCACGACGATCAGCTCGGGGGTCTTGATCGATCCCAGTTGCTGGCGCGCCCAGTCGCGTAGGTCGGCGGGGTCCACGGCACCCGAGCCGGGCCGCAGGGTGACCATGGCCGCCACCCGCTCGCCCCATTCCGCATCGGGCAGGCCGACGACCGCGGCGCCCACAACCGTGGGGTGGCGGAGCAGGGCGTCCTCGATCTCCGAAGGGCTGAGGTTCTCCCCGCCGCGGATGATCACGTCGTCGGCGCGGCCCAGCACGAAGACGTAGCCGTCGTCGTCGAGGTAGCCCTGGTCGCCGGTGTGGAGCCATCCCTCGTCGTCGACCTGACTCTCCATCCCGACGTAGCCGCCGCCGACCTGGTCGCCCCGGATCCACACTTCGCCGTCGACGATGGCGAACTCGACTCCGGGGACGGCACGACCACACGACTCGAGCCTGCGCCTGACCACGGGGTCGTCGGAGGTGACCGCGTCGCGGTGGTCCTGCGGCCCGAGGACGGCGACCGTCGACGACGTCTCGGTCAGGCCGTACGCGTTCACGAAGTCGACGTCAGGCAGCAGCTCGAGGGCGCGTTCGAGCACCGGTCCCGGCATACGAGCCCCGCCGTAGGCGAGCGAGCGCAGGGAAGGCGGCCGCCGCCGGTCGGCCTCGAGGGCGGCGACGATGCGGGCCAGCATCGTGGGCACGACGAAGGCGTGGGTGACCGACTCTTCGTTGGCAAGGCGGAGCCAGTCGTGGGCGTCGAAGCGGGCCATCGGCACCAAGCGGCGGCCGACGTAGGTCGATGAGAGCACGGCTGCGACCCCGGCGACGTGGAACGGCGGCACGGCCAGCAGGGCGGCCTCCTCTTCGGACGCTCCCGCGAACTCGAGCGTGTTGAACAGGTAGGCGGTGAGGTTGTCGTGCTGCAGCACGGCGGTCTTGGGGGCCGCCGACGTCCCGGACGTGAAGAGCAGCACCGCCGGACGGTCGGGCTCCTCGACATAGGGCGAGTTGTCGCCGACGTCGCCTTCCTTCATCCAGCTCTGGTCGAAACGGGCTGCGGGCTCCAATCTGGCGAGGAGCTCGACCCGAGTGGCCTCCGGAAGGCGAAAGTTCAGCGGTGCGTAGGCCACGCCCGCCCAAGCGGCGCCGAACAGCGCCACCGGCAGGTGGTCGCCGTTGGGCAGCAGCGACGCCAGCGTCGTGGCCTCCGGTGCGTCCGCGGCCAGTCGCTTCGCCACGGCGCGTGCCTCAGCGCGCACCTGCTCGTAGGTCAGGCTGCCGATGGCCCGACGGTCGCCCATGCCGTCCGCCGCCATCTCGATCACCATGGCGATGTTCATGTGTCGCATCGCAAGCTATATCCGTGTCCGCCAACCACACCCGGACCGACCTCCCACGGGGAGGGGATAGAAATTGCGTTCTGGATTATGAGAACCTTATTCTCACACCAGAGGAGGCAGCATGGCCTGGGACTTCGAGACCGAGCCCGAGTACCAGAAGAAGCTGGACTGGGCCGACGAGTTCGTCCGGGAGGAGGTCGAGCCCCTCGACCTCTTGTGGGGACATGAGCAGTACGCGCCCCTGGACGAGACCCGTCGCAAGGTCGTCGAACCCCTGAAGGAGGAGGTCCGCCGCCAGGAGCTGTGGGCGACGCACCTGGGCCCCGAGCTGGGGGGCCAGGGCTACGGCCAGCTGAAGCTGGCCCTCCTCAACGAGATCCTGGGCCGCTCGCAGTGGGCACCCATCGTCTTCGGCTGCCAGGCGCCCGACACCGGCAACGCCGAGATCATCGCCCACTACGGCACCGCCGCCCAGAGGGAGCGCTACCTGACCCCTCTGCTTCAGGGCGAGATCTTCTCCTGCTACTCGATGACCGAGCCCCACGCCGGCGCCGACCCCACCCTGTTCAAGACGCGAGCCGTCAGAGATGGGGGGGAGTGGGTCATCAACGGCTGGAAGTTCTTCTCCTCCAACGCCAAGACGGCCTCCTTCCTGATCGTCATGGCCGTGACCAACCCCGAAGTGAGCCCCTACAAGGGGATGTCGATGTTCCTCGTGCCCGCCGAGACCCCGGGCGTCGACATCGTGCGGAACGTGGGCCTTGGCGGCGAGCGCCTGAACGAGGGCTCCCACGCCCTCATCCATTACGAGGACGTCCGGGTCCCCGAAGATGCCCTCCTGGGTGGCGAAGGCCAGGCCTTCGTCATCGCGCAGACCCGCCTGGGCGGGGGCCGCATCCACCACGCCATGCGCACCATCGGCCTGGCCCAGAAGGCCCTGGACATGATGTGCGAGCGGGCCCTCAGCCGGGAGACGGCCGGGAGCCTCCTCGCCGACAAGCAGTTCGTGCAGGGCTACATCGCCGACTCCTACGCCCAGTTGGCGCAGTTCCGCCTCTTCGTGCTCTACACCGCCTGGGAGATCGACAAGTACCAGGACTACAACCGGGTCCGAAAGGACATCGCCACCGCCAAGGTCGTCATGCCCACGGTGCTGCACGACATCGCCTGGCGGGCCATGCAGGTCCACGGGGCCCTGGGCGCGAGCAACGAGATGCCGTTCATGTCGATGATCCACGGGGCGGGCGTCATGGGCATCGCCGACGGGCCGACCGAGGTCCACAAGGTCACCGTGGCGCGCCAGCTCCTTCGCGACTACCGGGCCACGGAGGGCATGTGGCCCACGGAGTGGATCCCGGCCAGGCTCGAGGCAGCCAAGGCCAAGTTGGCGGAGTACCTCGAGCACGAGGTCGGCAACCTGTGATCGACCTCGACCGGCTGGCGTCGTGGCTCGACGACAACGTCCCGCTCGGCAAGGGAGAGCCCATCGAGCCCCGCTTCGTCGCGGGTGGGTCGCAGAACGAGATCTACGAGATCCGGCGGGGTGGGCTCCACTGCGCGATCCGCATCCCGCCCGCCACGGCGCCGCCGGACAGGGATGCCGGGATCCTCCGGGAGTGGCGAATCATCGAGGCCCTCGAGGGGACCGACGTGCCCCACACGCCGGCGGTGGCGATGTGCGAGGACGCCTCCGTGGCGGGCCGCCCCTTCTATCTCATGGGCTTCGTCGATGGCTGGTCTCCGATGGACAACCGGGGCTGGGTGCCGCCGTTCGACACCGACCTCGCCGCCCGGGCCGGCCTCGGCTACCAGCTGGCCGAGGGCATCGCCCTCTTGTCGAAGGTGGATTGGAAGGCGAAGTTCCTGGGCGACCTCGGACGACCAGAGGGCTTCCACGAGCGGCAGGTCGACCGCTGGACGGCCTTCTTCGAGGAGGTCAAGGGGCGGGACCTGGAGGGGTTGGCCGTCGCCTCGGCGTGGCTGCGAGCCCACCGGCCGATCGACTACATCCCCGGCATCATGCACGGCGACTACCAGTTCGCCAACGTCATGTACAGGAAGGGAGTGCCGGCCCGGCTGGCGGCCATCGTCGACTGGGAGATGGGCACCGTGGGCGACCCCAAGCTCGACCTGGGGTGGATGGTCCAGGCCTGGCCCGACGACCCGGGCGCGCCTGAGGAGTCGTCTTTCAGCTACGTGGACATGCGAGGGATGCCGACGCGCGACCAGGTGGTCGCTCACTACGCGGAGGTCTCCGGCCGTCAGGTGGACGACATCGACTACTACGTCCTCCTGGCCAAGTGGAAGCTGGCCATCGTTCTCGAGCGAGGCTTCCAGCGGGCCGGCGACGACGAGAAGCTCCAAGCCTTCGGGCCGGTCGTCATCGACCTCATGAGGTCAGCGGCGGACCTGGCCGACACGACGGACTACGGCCGCTAGCCTTCGTTGCGAGACGTGCGCGCCGCTGTCTGGCGGTCGTATGGCCCGCCCGAGACCGTGCTCGTAGAGGAGCTGCCGCGCCGGCCCTTGATGCCGGTCAGGCACGGGTCCGGGTCGCAGCCGCGGCCGTCAACTTTCCCGACGTCCTGGTCGTCGCCGACCCGTACCAGGTGAGGACCGAGCACCCATGTTGGGGAGAGCCCGCCCCGAGGCCAGGTGCCCGGCACTCCGTTGAGTCGGAGGTGGAGGTGGAGCGCCGACCCGACCGCGTCCCCCAACCGCTCGGGTCCTACATCGAGTTCGCGCGCAACCTGCCCACTGTGTTCGACGACCACACCTGGTTGGCGGAGACCGCTGATGGGACGGCGGTCGCGACCGGGGCGTGCTGGTCCAACGCGGCGGGCGACGCCCGCGTCATGGAGTCCGACGTGTGCGTGCGTCAGGGTTCGACCGTGCCGAGACTGGTGCCCCCCATACGGGTAGAGAACACCACCAGGGCCACCGTCATGGGGCGCCGCGACCTATAGGGAACGGCACCCTCGTCGGTCCTCAAGCCGCCGGGGCCTCGCGGCTACGTGTAGGGCAGCTCGAGGCGGTCGGCGTGGCCGTTTCAATTCAAGGTAAAGGTCCAGCACCATCACCCACAGGATCTTGTTGCCACGGACCTGCGGAGCGCCGGCGCGCAGGGGGTAGCCGGAGCAGGAGGCGGCGGCTTCACCGGGGCGGTAGCGACCCTGGACCCGCGTCCGCAATGATGCTGCCATGTTGACCGCAAAGGAGGGCGATGCGGTTCGACTACGTCGTCGTGGGTGCAGGCTCCGCCGGGGCGGCGATGGCGGCACGTCTCTCGGAACGGCCTGAGCGATCCGTCCTGCTGCTCGAGGCGGGACCCGACCACCGCTCGGATGACACACCCGACGCCATCGCGGGACCGAACCTGTTCGAGGCCCTCGGGCCTCCTGGCCGATGTGGCCGGCCCTGTCAGCCACCAGGACACCCGTTCAGGCTCCTGCGCTCTACGCCAGAGGCCGGGGTGTCGGAGGCTCGTCCGCAGTGAACGCGATGGGCGCGATCCGAGGCGTACCCGAGGACTACGACCGCTGGCAGGCGCGAGGTGCGTCTGGATGGTCATGGGCCGCCGTGGGCCCCGCCTTCGAGCTGGTCGACGGGATGATCCCCACGTCACAGGTCCCCGAAGACGAGTGGGGAAGTGTCTCTCTCGCCTTCCGGGACGCCGCCATCGCCCTCGGGCACCCCTTCTGCCCCGACTACCACGCGGCCGCCGCCCTCGGAGTCTCAGGCCTCCGTCTCACGCGTGCCAACGGGCGCCGCGTCTCGACCAACGACGCCTACCTGGAGCCCGCCCGAGACCGGCCCAACCTGACCGTCCGGGGCAGCGCGCTCGTCTCGCGGGTAGAGGTTGAGCAACGCCGCGCCGTCGGTGTCCTCACCGCGGGCGAGGAGATCGAGGCAGGTGAGGTGATCGTCGCGGGCGGCGCCATCCATTCTCCCGCGCTCCTGCTCCGCTCCGGCCTTGACCGTCCCGGGGTGGGTGCGAACCTCGCCGATCACCCCTTTGTCGGAGCGTTGCTGGCCCTGAAGGAACCCGCGGATGCCAACCGGCCCGTGTTCACCACGGTGCTTCGCTACTCCTCGGGGCTCGGAGGCGACGCCGACATGCAGATGCTCGCCTTCAACCATCTCGGGGCGGCCCGCGAACGCCTCTTGCTCGGACAGGTCGCGGTAGCGCTCATGGAGCCGCACTCGACAGGCACCGTCCGATTAGCGTCCGACGACCCTGAGGTCGATCCCCTCGTCGAGTTCAACATGCTCTCGGACGGCCGAGACATGGAACGGATGGTGCAGGGCATACGACACCTGAATCGCCTCGTCCACCACCCGGCGATCAGCGCCATCGCCGACTCCGTCGTTCTCGACGAGCAGGGCACCTCCTTCGAAGACGTGGCGGACGATGGTGCTCTCCGCGAGTGGCTGGCAAGGCGTGTGAACGATTACGTCCACGCCTGCGGCACCTGCTGCATGGGTCCTGCTGACGATCCCATGGCCGTGGTTGATCCCACCTGTCGCAACATCGGCATCGAACAGCTACGGATCGTTGATGCCTCGGTCATGCCTTCCATTCCTCGCGCCAATACTCACCTCACGACCGTGATGATTGCGGAGAAGGTCGCCGCTCAGATGCTGGCATGACCGCGTTCGACTCGGCCCCCGACACCGCCGGGTGAGATGCCGTCTCGGATGATCCGGCGCCGCGAACATCCCGTCCGTCCAGGACATGGCTGAAGAGGATCTCCTTTCAGGTCCCACTGGCCAAGTGGGATCTCGAGCCCTCGATCGCTTGGCGCACTACGTCTTCGACGTGGCCCGGGTCGACACCGAGTGCTTGACCGATGTGTACCGACCAGATCTCCGAGCGCAGATTGGTCTCGAAGTCGAGTTGGGCGCGGATGTCGGCTCTCGCCGCCTGGCGGTTCTGGCTGACCATCACAAAGGTCGAGAGAAAGATCGCCTCCAGGCTGACGATCATCGTCAGTAGCCCGAAGGGGAACTTGTCGAACTTGAACGACGCGCCGAGTATCCCGACGTTCACGAGCACCCAGATCCCGAACCAGACCGAGTGGATGTAGACAAAGTTCAGAGACCCCGCGAACGAGGTGACCCGATCCGCGGCCCGGTCCTGGGCTCGCATGATCGCTTCGAGCAGCCTCCGTTCGCTACGGGTCTGGTAGTGCTCCAGCTTGTACAGGTTGCCGTCCTCGACGCCGTCCGCCTGATCGATGACTCGGCAGGCAGGGCAGCTGAGCGGTGGAGGGGTCATGGACATGCCCCAAAGCTGTCACGCCGGCCCCGGGCATCGGGGAAGTCTCCAATTTGGTCACCTACCGACTGGTAGGTAGGCTGTGCCGCATGCCCACCCAAGGGACCGCCGTCGCCACGCCCACCCAAGGTCCGGATCAAGCATCTCGGCCTGTTGACGAGTCCACCGAGGCTCCAGGGTCCGGCTCGCTCAAGCCCGTCCTCGACGTCATCCCCGCCGCCGCATACCGCAACCCGACGTGGAAGGGCCTGGCCTACTTCGGCCGTGACCTCGTCGTGTACGCCGTGCTCGTCTGGGCCCTCATCGTCGTGAGCCAGCCCCTTGCCGTGGTCGGCCTCGAGGTGGTGATGGCCCTGGCGGTGTCGGCGCTGTTCATCGTGGGCCACGACGCCGCCCACGGCGCGCTGTTCCGCAGCAAGCGGCTGAACTCCTTCGTTGGGCACGTCGCCATGCTGCCCGGCTGGCACGTCTACGAGGGTTGGATTCTCGGCCATAACCGCATCCACCACGCATACACCGTCCGCCAGGGTTACGACTTCGTGTGGCACCCCTACACGGTTGAGGAGTACCGGGCGATGTCGCGGTGGCAGAGGTCTCGGCATCGCTTCGAATGGTCCTGGATGGGTGCCGGCGCCTATTACATGCGCGAGGTCTGGTGGCACAAGATGGTCGTCGGGACGCCGCCCGCCCGCTGGATGAAGGCCATTCGCCGCGACCGATGGATCGTCGCCACCTTCGTCCTGGGAGCGACAGTCGCCCTCACCTGGATGGGCTGGTCGCGCACGGGCTCCGTGGCCGGGACACTGTGGCTGGTGACCCGGGTTCTCGTCGTTCCCTTCCTCAGCTTCAGCTACGTCATCGGGTCGCTCGTACACATTCACCACGTTCATCCCGGCATCAGGTGGTGGAAGCGGCGGGAGTGGACGAGATTCAAGGGGCAGATGGATGGGACGACGATCCTTCGCGTTCCTCCCGGCCTCAACTTCTTCCTCCACTGGATCATGGTCCACGTCCCCCACCACGTGGACATGCGCATTCCGATGTACAACCTCGAGCGGGCTGCCGACGCCATCAAGGCTGCCTATCCCGACACTGTCCATGACAAGCCGCTGCGGTTCGGGAACTTCGTCGACAACACTCGCCGCTGCAAGCTTTACGACTTCGACCGCGGCGAGTGGCTGACCTACGACATGGCGCTCAGCCCTTCGCGTCGACCGCTGTCACAGGACCGCACGACACCCGAAGGCGCCGTCTAGAGACCGAGCCGATCGCGGCGGTGGGTTCGGACCGCCCACCGCCGGCGCTCGCAGTGAGTGCATGCGAACTGACGGAGTGCTCTCGGCACATGGCACAGCGCGATCCGGCTGACCCAGCTACTCGCCCGGGCGGCGCAACGGTTTCACCTTCCGGCTGGCTGCGGAGTCGGCGATGAGGGTGGCAAGCCGTGATCGGCGCGTCTCCTCCTTCTTGGCCCCCATGACCCAATGGGTGGCGGTTCGCTGGTAGCCGGGCGCCTGACGCCGGAACCACGACCACGCCTTGCGGTCGCGGCGAAACTCGCTCTCGTACTCGGGACCAAGACGGGCTGGGGCAGTCTCGAACGAGTACACCCCCGTCCTCTCGGGAGCGCGGCGCCCGAAGGCGGCGACACCGGCCGGCCGCATCAGTCCCAGCTCTGTCAGTCGCTCGACCTTGGCTACGTTGATGTTGCTCCAGGTGCTGGTCGGCTTTCTCGGGGTGAATCGGATCGTGTATGCGTCCGGACCGAGACTGCGTCGTACACCGTCGATCCAGCCGAAGCACAAGGCCTGGTCGACCGACTCGGACCAAGTCAGCGTCGGCTTGCCTGTGCCCTTCTTGTGGAAGCCGACGAGCAGCTCGGTCTCGCTCTCGTGGTGTTGGTCGAGCCAGGACCGGAGCTCATCACCTGAGGCGAAGAAGATCGGCTCCAACGAGAGAGGTCTGCGTCAGCTTCCAGCCCTGCGGGCGAAGTCGGCGATGCTCGCGGCGGTGTCGCGGCTGATGTCGGGGCACATCATGGGGAGGATCTCGGTGCCGTGGATGGTGCCCATGACCTGGCGGCACCGGGCGGCGACGCCGGCGCGCAGCAACAACCGGTAGAAGTTGATGCCCTCGTCGCGGAGCGGGTCGCACTCATTGACGCTGATTGCCGTCGGCACCAGGCCACGCACGTCGTCCTCGGTGGCGAAGCCGGGCCAGGCCAGCGGGTTGCTGGTCTCGAGCTCCTCGATACCGTAGGCCATGGCGCCCCGGTTGTTGTGCAGGTCGAGGAGGATGCCGTTGTCCTCGCTCGACGAGGGGTTCTCGGGCAGGGGCCACCGTCCGGCGATGTAGGGGCACAGGGCGTAGAGACCTTTGATGAGGCCGAGTTCGCCGTCCAGCTTGAGGCGGAGCCCGGTTGCCAGCGTGAGGTTGCCCCCGCCGCTCTCCCCGGCGATGACGATCCTGCCGGAGTCGACGCTCAGCCGCGTGTGGTTGGCCGCCACCCACCTGACGCCGGACACGCAGTCGTTCAAGCCGGCCGGGAAGGGGGCAACCTCGTCGACCGACGACGGCACGAGGGCGTTGCGGAAGTCGACCATCGCCACCGCCACGCCTTGGGCGGCGAGGATTCGTCCCCACGCCCGGTAGTTCCCGTCGTAGCAGGACATGGTCTGCATCCCGCCCCCGTGGATGTAGTAGACGCAGGGGACGACGTCCTGACCCCCGGGGCGGATGAACCGGATGTTGATCGTGTTGCCGTCCGGCTCGGAGACCACGGAGTGCTCGGACAGTTCCAGCCCCTTGGACGGTGCGATCTCCTCGCTGTCGCACATCTCCAGGATTGCCGTCACGATCTTGCGCTGAGCGATCGCCTCCTCGGTGTTGGCCTCTTCGAGCACCTGCTCGCGACTCTTGGCGTCACCCTCGGCGGTGGGCAGCTCGAAGGCCCCGAGCACTGCCTTGATGCGCGGATCGATCCGCGGATCTCCGGTGATCCTCGCGTTCCCCATTCGGACCCCCCTGACTCGACTGGCGCCGACGGTAGCTCGGTCGGCCAGGCGGTGCCGGGCCCCCGCATTGACCGGACACCTGCGCTCCGCGCTGGACGGTCTGCTCCCCATGGTCGATGATCTGGCCGACCGGTCCAGGTCGGTTCGGGACCGTCTGCGCCAAGGCGGCGTACGAGCCGAGGTCGACGACCGGGACGCCACCCTGGCCGCCCGGATCCGGGACTCGCAGCGGGACAAGGTCCCCTACCTAGCCGTGATCCGGGCGGCGGGAGGCGGCGGACGGAACCGTCGCTGTCCGACTGCGGGACGGGCGTCAACTCGGCCCCATGCCGGTCGACGACTTCGTGGCCCTGGTGGCGACCGCCGCGGCCAGCCGGAGCCCTCGCCTCCTCCAAAACGACCCGGCCGCATAGCGCCTTCCGGGGTCACCGGGACACCCGGGTACGGAAGCATGGGCGCGCCTGCCACGCGCAGGCTGTCGCCGACTACTCCGTGGCCGACCGGCCGCCCGAGGGCGGCGTCTCGGAGCCGAGCTGACCGAGGCTGGCAGCCCAGATGAACTCCAAGGTGTCGACGGAGGCGTCGATGGGGACGGCCGGGGACGGGGGGTCGAAGACGTAGGTGAGATAGCAGTAGCGGTCGACCATGGCCGTCAGGGCCCGGGCCAGCGTGGTGGGGTCGACGTCACGGCCGAGCGAGCCGGCGCGCTGGGCCCGTCGGAACTCCCGCTCCACCCCCTCGGTCAGGAAGCGCCCCAGGTCACGCCGGACACTGGCCGGCACCTCGTCCACGTGGGTCGCCTCCTCCCACACGCCCTGGAAGGCGGCGGTGGCCTCATAGCTGGCGACGTACTGGTGCAGCAGGCGGCGGATGCCCTCCCGCCCCTGGGAGAGCCGCCAGTGGGGGCGGTCGAGGGTGGCCCTGATGGCCCCGGCGACCAGCGAGGACATCACGTCGGCCCGGCCGTGGAAGTACTGGTAGAAGGTGCCGAGGCTGGTGCCGGCCCGGGCCGAGATGTCACCCACCTTGGTGCCTCGGTACCCGGTCTGGCTGAACTGCACATAGGCGGCCTGCAGCAGCCGGTTGCGGGTCTCGCGGGCCTTGCGGCCGAGCGGCAGCTTGCGGTCCCCGTCGCGCCTGAGGCCGTCGGCCTCGGCGTGGGCCGCGGCGGCCACCACCGGACGCACCTCGACCCGGCCCCGACGCCGCCGCCCGTCGCCCTCTCTCGCCGGTGACGTGGCCATCAGATCCCGAACAGGGCGGCCGCGTTGGTTCCCAGCACCGCCGCCTGCCGGGCCGTGCTGAGGGCGCGCACCGACTCTCGGATGAGCGAAGGCGCGTCGAGCGTCGAGTCGATATGGGGGAAGTCCGATCCCCAGAGGATCCGATCCTCGCCGACGAGGTCGAGCATGGCCCCGATCGAGCGCTCGCCCGGCTCGGCGACGTACCACACGTTCTCCCGCAGGTACTCGCTCGGCCGCCGGCGCAAGGGGCCCTGCATGAACGAGAGGAGCTCGTGCTTCTCGTCCAGCCTGTCCATGAGGTGGGCGGCCCATCCGCATCCGGCTTCCACGCACAGGACCTTGAGCGACGGCACCCGGTCGAACACGCCGTCGAGCACCATGGAGGCGAGGGCCGGGACGATCTGTCCCGGCGCCCCCAGGGCGAAGGCGAACACCATCCCGGAGCCGGCGAGCAGCCAGGGCTCGAAGGGCACGCCTGCTCCGCCGAAGCGGACCACGACATGCAGGCACGCAGGCACTCCCGCCTCCGCGCAGCGGTCCCAGAGCGGGTCGAAATGCGGATTCCCGGGACGGATCCCGTTCACCGGCTCGGGCGCCACGAACACTCCCTTGAACCCGAGCGCCAGGCAGCGGTCGAGCTCGCGTGCCGCCTCGTCCACGTCGGCCAGGTTGAGGTGGGCGATGGGAAGGATTCTGCCCTCGGCCTCGGCCGAGAACTCAGCCAGCCAGGTGTTGTAGGCGCGGCAGTAGGCCGATGCCAGCGCGGTGTCGTCGCACGGGAAGGGAAGGATCCCGACGGTGGGGAACACGACCCCGGCGGCCACGCCCCAATCGTCGTAGAGGGCGAGGCGGGCGGCGGGGTCGTAGCTCGCCGGCGGACAGCCGTCCGTGTACCGCATGGTGCCGCTGAACAGCCTGCTCCGTTCGACGTGGACGCCACCCAGGCCGGCCAGGGTGCCGGCCAGCACGACCTGGCCGCCCATCACCAGCTGCTCGACGCCGTTGACCTCGGTGATGCGGATGGCCCGGTCCCGGTACTCGGGTTCCAGGTAGGTCTCCCAGAGATCGGCCGGTTCCAGCACGTGTGAGTCTGCGTCGACCGCCAATGCGTGGGGCACGGGGGACATCAGCAGCTCGGAACGCTCGGAACGCTGGGAACGCGGGGGAGCGCGGCCGCGGGCCGGTGTCGGTGGTCGAGGGCGATGATCCCGTCCAGCTCGGCCAGCACGCCCCGGCGGGCCTGGAAGACACCGGGCTGGGTGCACCCCAGCAGGCTGAAGGCCGTGACGCTGGTGTAGGCCGCGGCCGAGAAGCGGGCGGCACACCTGACGTCCCGGTCCGAGCGATGGCGCGAACAGGACTGCGCGTCGGCCAGGAGGGCCCCGCTGAGATCGGCAAAGGTCGCTCCGGCGCGCGGGCCGTTGACGAACCGGGCGTCCTGGAGCACGACGCGCCGGACGCGGACGACGCCATCGCTGGCCCCGTGGCGCTCGGCGAAGGAGATGGCGCCGACGGCGACCGTGGCCGCAGCGACGAGAGCGAGCGCCATCGCCAGGCGGGAACGGAGGAGAGCCGTCACGACGGGCTCACGGTGCCGAGCCTGCCGGTGGAGAGCTGGTAGGAGATGACATCGGCGGCCACGCTGTCGGGGTCGACCCTGGTGCCCTTGAGCTGCAGCACTTCGAACAGCTTGGGTCCGAACCACAGGTAGAGGGTGCGGTCGGCCGAGCTGCTGGCCGCCACCTTGATGCCGCCCACGTCGACGGTCTGGTAGGAGATGCCCGTCATCACCCCGTCGAGGATCGCCTGGTGGTCGCGGGGGCTGGTCACCGAGACGTCGCGCTTCACGGTGCTGATCTGCAGCGTCCCCACCAGGGTCTCGCCCCGGCGGATGGCCCATAGACGGCCGTCCGACACGAGCGAGGCCGGACCGGCCTGGGCGAAGGCCTGGCGCCCGGGCAGGTACTCGCCCAGGGTGAGGTTGCCCTCCAGGGTCGGGGGCACCAGCTCGGTGGGGACGGCGTCAGGTGCCACGAGCCGCCCGCCGGGCGAGGCGGAGCCGCAGGCTGCGAGGACAAGGGCCGCCCCCACCAGGGCGCCGACAGCCGCGCTCCTGACCGCGGTCACCCGACCGGCTCCCGCGAGTCGAGGGTCTGGTCATAGTTGGACACGATCGTCGTCGTGCCCGAATCGGTGGGGAACGTGGTTGTCGTGGCGATGTGCTGGTGCAGGAACAACGCCCCGTACTGAGTGGCGATGTCGTAGACGTTGGGGTCGTTCGGATCGGTGCGCGACGTGAGTCCCGTACGGAGGTTGGCGATCTGCTCGTTGGAGACCACCTCGTAGGTGTCGTAGACCTTGCCGCAGAGGTCCACGTTCACCCGTTTGGCGATGCTGCCCCGGACGACCATGGACGTGCCGTCGCGCGGATCGATCCCGGCCGAACTCCAGGAGGTGCCGGTGCCGTTCTTGAAGGCCATCATCGTCACCGGGGGTTGGGGCCGGAAGTCGACGGTGGTGGAGCCGGCGACGATCACCAGGTGCACCAGGTCGAGCTCGCCTGCGGGGGCGTGGGCCACGTTGAGGGACTGCTCCACGGTGGACACCACCGGGGCAGGTGAGAAGGTCGTCTGGTACGTCGTGGTCGTAGAACCGTTGATCCCGGGCACCACGACGTCCCACGTGTTCACCTCCGTCGGCCCGTTCACCTGGTCCTCCACGTGCGAGCGCACCACGTTCCTGATCTGGAACAGTGTGTGCTTGGGCATGGTGAAGACCGCGCTCACGCCCGTCCCGAGGCTGAACCTGCCGGTGTTGTGCTGCAGATAGGTGCCGGGCTGTGGGGCCACGGTGGAGAACACGGTCACGGGGTCGGGAGGATGCTGGTCGGGGCCCGCCGTAGGACAGTCGAGGACGTGAGGCAGGGGGGGCAGGCTCACCTTGGCCGACGGCAGCTGGAAGGTGACGAAGGGGGACGTAGCCAGCACGGGCTGGGGGGTCACCGTCTGCTGCGGATTGGAGGGTTTGGCCAGGGCCTCGTCCTTGTAGGAGAGGTCGAGCGCCACCCTCCGGAACCCGATGGTGAAGCTCGGGCCGTGCCCGAGCCCGCACGATGCGGTGACGGTGCACAGGGCGGCCGCCGCCAGCAAGGCACCGTGCTTACGTGCCCATGGACGCATGCTCAGCTCCTCCCAGCCAGCAGCGGCCGGAGACGGCGGGCCCGGAAGGTGCGGACCGCGGGCATCTCCGTGCTGTAGGGCTGTTCCAGGGACAGCTTGGTGATCAGGGCCAGGAGCCGGGTCTGCACGGGCTGGGCCTTGGCCAGGCGCTGCCGTAGCGACCCGGCCAGCTCCCGGGCGGCGGCCACATCGGCGTCGGTGCAGCGTCCCCGCAGCTCCCCGTAGAGGGCCTTGGTCACGAGCCAGGCCAGCTCCTCGTGCTCGTCGTCCTCCACCACGTGGTCGAGGAACTCGATCGGTGTGGCGTAGGGGTCACCGACGCCCAGGTCGGTGGCCAGGTCGCGAAGCTCGCCGTACTCGATGGCGATCTGGGCTTCGGGCCCGAGGCCGGACGCCCACCGCCGCCGCTTGGTCCGCCGCCAGGCCTTCTGCCACCAGGGAAGCGAGAGGTAGAGCAGGAGTCCGGCCGTGGCGTAGGGCACGAGCCCGAGGAGCACGCCTCGGACCCGCTGGTAGAGCAGGAGCAGGGACTTCACCTTCACGGGGATGTAGACCTGCACGGCCACGTCGGACCCGGCCTGGATCGTCGGGTTGAACTTCACGTTCTTGTCGTTGTCGAGCGACGCCTTGGCCTTGGGCGGCGTGGTGATGATCGGGATCCACCCGTGGCCCTCGAAGTAGACCTCCAGCCACTGGGCCGCGTTCTTGGGTCGGACGGTGAGCACCGACCCCTCCCTCTGCTCGCCGTCGAAGCCGAAGCCGATGCGCGACGGCACGCCCGCCCACCGGGCCAGCATGGCCTCGGCCGCCACCAGCTCGTAGGGCGAGCCCTCGTGGTTGCCGGCCAGGATCTGCTGCACCTTGGACGGGGGCACGTCGACGGGGTTGCCCGCGCCCACCGCGACCTCGACTGCTGTCAGCTTCTTGAGCAGGAAGTCGAGCCGGTCCCACGGGTCGCTCGGGGCCGAGGCCAGCAGGTCACCGACGGCCGGCGGGGGGGCTGGGATCGATCGGGTGGCCTTGTCCAGGGAGGCGGGCGGACCGGGCGCGACCCGAAGCTGCTCCGGCGTGGGATAGGAGGGCCGGGACATCTTGTAGCTCAACCCGGTTGGCACCCGGCCGCTGGCTACCCGGAAGGCACCGGCCCGGTCGTCGAACGTCAGCTTCTCGTTGCTCACCGTCACCTTGGTGGGACCCGTCACCCCGGGGAGCGTGGCCGTGGTGCCGAGGTCGCGCACCGTGAAGGCCACCGAGATGTCGCTGGGCCGGCTGGGGTCGATCACCCCGTCCGGTCCGACCTTGCGGAGCTTGCGGGGATCGAAGGGCGGGAGCCGCCAGGCCCGCCCGTCGTAGACGTCGAGTGAGCCGATCTTCCACGGCCCGGTGATGGGGCCGTCGACCTCGAACAGGACCCGGTCGCCGGCTGCCGAGAGGGGGACCGCCTTGGGCTTCTGCGGCTTCTGGGCCGGGTTGTAGACAGGCTTCGGGAACAGGAGGGATGTGCTGTTCAGAAGGAGCACGCCCCCGATCAGGGGCACGAGCAGGGCGCCCGCCTTCAACACCCTGCGCAGCTCGAAGTCGCGCGACAACCGGGCCACCCCGCCCGTGTCGCCTCCGAACAGCACCGTGAGCCCGGCCACCACGGGCAGGACGGCCAGCAGGCCGGCCAGGGCCTGGCCGTTTTTGGGCTGGGAGATGGCGGTGAGGGCGACCAGGGGCAGGGGGACCGCCAGGGCGAGACGGGGCCGGTCGAGCACCATGCCCGCGGCGCCGGCGGCGAAGCCGACCAGAGCCAGAAGGACGATGAGGATGGGCCGCCAGCCGGCGTCGAACGGGATCGGCGGTCGCAGGAGATGGCCGCTGCGGACGGCCTGGCTCACGAGGTGGGGCAGGTTCGAGGGACCACCGGGGGCGCCCCCGGTGACGCTGAGGAGGCCCAGCACCAGGAGCACGAGGGGGAGGAGGGCCTGGTAAAGGGCCCGCCTGCGGGCCGACCGGGCCGTCAGCCAGGCCCAGCCCACCCCGGCCAGGGCCGCGGCCGCGCCCAGGGCGCGCGCCCCTGAGGATCCGAAGATCCCTCCCACCGTGAGGGCCGCGGCGAGCGAGCTGCACGCCGCCACCAGCATGGGACGCACGGCTACGTCGAGGAGGTCGGGCTCCACGTCCACCTCTCCGTCCGGACCCAGGCCGGAGGGAGCGGCCTCGGGCTCAGGTGTCAGGGAGGTGAGGAGGACGTCGTCGCCGGCGACATCCCGGTCCAGAGTGGGCGTCGACATCAGGCCCGACCCGTCTCCGCTCGGACGCCCGTGGAGATGCGGACGGCGACCCCGGCGGCGAAGGCGGCGGCCGTCATCTTCCTCCCATGCCCGCTCCGACCAGGCGGCGGAAGGCCACGGCCAGGGGGACGTTGGGCCGCACCTCGATCACCTGGGCCCCGAGCGACGAGGCCCGGGCCAGGGTCTCGGCTGCCTCTTCTCCCCACAGGAGGGCGGCCACCAGCACGGAGATACCTCGCTGCAAGATGAGATCGAGACGAGCGGCGGCCTCCGCGTCGAGGCGGGGGGTGACGAGTACCAGGTGGGCATTGCGCAGGCCGTCGCCGACCAAGCGCATGATGGCGTCGTTCAGTGGGGCCTTGACCCGCTCGATCCGGGCCAGGGCGTCGAGCAGGGTGAGCTGCGACGTGCCTCCTCGCAGCACGGGGACGAGCCGGCCCTCGCTGCCCTCCAGGGTGACGGAGAAACCGTCGCGCAGGTGGCGCACGCCCAGCGACGCCGCCACCTTCACGCCCGCCTCGAAGGACCCGCTCACCTCGCCCCGGCTGTGGTATTGCAGGTCCTGGTCCAGGAGGATCGTGACCTTGTCGGTTATCCCCTGCTCGGCCTCCCGCACCAGCAGCTGACCGGTGCGGGCGTAGGCGCGCCAGACCACCCGGCGCACGTCGTCGCCCGGCGTGTAGCTGCGCATCCCGTAGAACTCGAAACCGTTGGGCCACGGGCGGGAGAACGGTGGACGGATGGGAGGGTCCTCGAACAGCCTGGTGAGGGGCCGGTCCTCGACGGCCTCGATGCCGGGGTGCACCAGCACCTCGACCGGGTCCACCAGCACGACCTCCCGGCGGGTGAAGCCGAAGGGGTCGCCCCACCTGGCCACCAGCGGGCCCAGCTCGTACACGCCGCGACGCCTGCACGTGAGCCGGTAGTCGTGCTCGACCTCGGCGCCGGGGTCCATAACGGCCACGGGCAGGGCGGCGGACTCGCCCAGGGCGGCGGGCAGCTTCTCCTCGAGCACGAAGGTGCTCACCCGGCGGCGGGCGGCCAGCCGGGCCTGCATGGTGACGGTCTCCCCTGCGGCCAGCCGGGGCCGGGTTTCCGAGCGAGAGCCCTCGATGGGCAGCGGCCGCCGCCCCACGGCGTACGAGGCAGCCAGCAGCAGCACCAGGGTGTAGGCGACGATGTACAGGGGCCGGCCGCCGACGACACGGGCCAGCAGCCAGGCGCCCGCGGCCAGGACGACCACGACCGCGCCCGACGAGGTCAGGCCCGTGAGGCGCGTGAAGCGCTCTGCCAGCGGGCCGAGCCTGGTCGTGCGCGGGGGGTTGGTGACGCCTGCGCTCATCGGGAGGAAGCACCCTCCGTGGCCCGGGTTCGCCGCCGGCGGCTGGGCGCGGGCCCGGCCTTGTCGCCGGCCCTGCCGTTGCCGGCCGGCGCCTCCACGCCGAGCGGCGGCTTGATTCGCCCGACGACCCGCTCGAGCACGTTGTCGATGGTCTCGCCCCGCAGAACGGCGTCGGGCGTCAGCATCATGCGGTGGCCGAGGACCGGTCGCAGCAGGGATTTCACGTCCTCGGGGTAGACCAGCTCCCGGCCGTCGGCCGCCGCGGCCACCTTCGACGCCTTGAGCAGGGCGATGGAGGCCCGGGGCCCGGCCCCCAGGAGCAGGGCCGGCTCCTGCCTGCTGGCCTGGGTGATCTCCAGGATGAACGTCTGCACGGGCGGGGTGACCTCGACGCGGGCGGCCAGGGCCATCATGTCCAGCACCTCCTTGCCGTCCACGACCGGCTCCAGCGTCTCCACCTCCAGCCTGGTGGCGTTGCCGAGGATGACCTTGCGTTCGGCTTCGAGGTCGGGGTAGCCCATGGTGAGCTTGAAGAGGAAGCGGTCGAGCTGGGCCTCGGGCAGGGGGAAGGTGCCGGCCAGCTCCACCGGGTTCTGGGTGGCCAGAACCAGGAAGGGTGCCGGCAGGGGGTGGGTGACCCCGTCCACGGTGACGTTGCGCTCGGCCATGGCCTCGAGCAGGGCGGACTGGGTCTTCGGCGTCGCCCGGTTGATCTCGTCGACGAGCAGCACGTTGGCGAAGACGGGGCCGGGCCGGAAGACGAAGTTCATCGACTTGGTGTCGATGACCGAGCTGCCGGTGATGTCGCCCGGCAGCATGTCCGGCGTGCACTGCACCCGGGACATGTCGGCTCGCATCGACTGGCCCAGGGCCCGGGCCAGCATCGACTTCCCCACGCCGGGCACGTCCTCGAACAGGATGTGGCCCCCCGCGCAGATGGCGGTCATCGACAGCCGAACCACGTCGTCCTTCCCGTGGATCACCGTGTTGACGTTTTCCACGATGCGGTTGAAGGCCTTCTCGAATCGCTTTACGTCCATGGATCCCTCTCTCAGCCCGGCGAGTGGCCGGATCGTTGGATGACTCCCTCCGAGGTGCCCAGGTAGGAGGCCACGACCTGTGGGTGCTCGATGACCTGTTCGGGCGAACCCCGGGTGACGACGGCGCCGAGCTCGAGGGCGACGAGCTCGTCGGACACCGCGGTGATGAGCGGCATGTCGTGCTCGATGATCAGCATCGAGCAGCCCGTCTCGTAGCGGATGCGGGCCAGCAGAGGCGCCATCTCTTCCGCTTCCTTCTGGGCGATCCCGGACGAGGGTTCGTCGAGGAGCACGACGCGGGGTTCGGCCGCCATGACGCAGGCCATGTCCAGGATGCGGCGCTGGCCCGTGCTCAGCTCCCGCACGAACTTGTCGCGCGTGGGGCCCAGGGCGAAGAGCTCGACCAGGCGCTCGACCCGCCTGTTGGCCTTGGCCTCCGAGCTGCGGACGTTGGGGAGGTGGAGCGCCGCGGCCACCGAGCTGCGGTTGTCCAGGTGGCGCTCGAGGGCGACGAGCAGGTTCTCCCGCACCGTGAGGTTGGGGAAGAGGCGGGCGTCCTGGAAGGAGCGCAGGAGGCCGGCGCCGACGCGGCCGTCCGGGCCCAGGTCGGTGATGTCCTCGCCGAACAACAGCGTGGTGCCCCGGCTGGGGCGCACGAATCCGGAGACGGCGTCGAAAAGGGTGGTCTTGCCCGCCCCGTTGGGTCCGATGAAACCCAGGGCCCGGCCCTCCTCCAGGGTGAAGCTGACGTCGTCCACGGCCCTGATCCCCCCGAAGGACACGGTGACGTGGCGCACGTCCAGGGCCAGCTCGGCGGCAACGCCCGGGTCGGTCCACTCGGGTGCCCGCACCGCGAGGCGTCCCCCCGCACCGGCTGTGCCCTGCAGGTACACCGATCGCAGGATGTCGGGCCGGCGCATGAGCTCTTCCGTCGGCCCGCTGAACTTGATCTCGCCCTTCTCCATGAAGACGGCCCGCTGGGCCAGGCCCAGGGCCACGTTCACCGACTGCTCCACCAGGACGACTGTGGTGCCCTGGTCGTGGATTGACCGCACGATCCCGAGGAGCTGCTCGACGACGGAGGGCGCCAACCCCAGGGAGAGCTCGTCGATCATGAGCAGCCGCGGTCGCGACAGGAAGGCCTGGGCCAGGGTGAGCATCTGCTGCTCGCCGCCCGACAGGTTGCCGGCGGCCTCCCCCGAGCGCTGGCGGAGGATGGGGAAGTAGCCGAAGACCTGTTCGGTGGCCCGGCGGACGTGCTCCTCGTCGTCGCGGTACATCCACGCGGCGACGCGCAGGTTCTCGGCCACGGTGAGGAGCGGAAAGACGCCCTTGCCGCCGGGAACGGCAACGATCCCCCCTTCTGCGTGCTCGTGGGGGGGCAGGTAGGTGATGTCCTCGCCGTCGTAGAAGATGGCCCCGTTCGACGGCGTGGTGAGGCCGGCGACGGCCCGCAGCAGGGTCGACTTGCCGGCCCCGTTGGTGCCCAGGAGGGCGACGATCTCGCCCTCGGCGACCTCGAAGTCGACGTTGAAGAGGATCTGCACCGGCCCGTAGTGCACGTCGAGGTCGCGGCAGATCAGCAGCTTGGCCTGGCCCTGCTTCTTGGCGTCACGGGAGATGTGGGCGGCCATGGCTGCAGCAGCCGCCGCCCGGATGTCGGCGTCCACGGTGGCACCGGCGGAGAGCAGGATGGCGGCGCCGATGAGGAACACGGGCACGAGCACGAGCACCCCACCACGCAGGCCGAAGTGGTCGCCGATGGCGCCGGAGATCACGAAGATCAGGTAGCCGGGGATGATGGCCACGGTGGCCAGGGCCAGGCCCATGCCCCGGGTCCGGGCCGGCACGACCAGGGACAGCAGGGCCTGGCCCGTGGGCAGGAGGATGGTGGAGGCGAAGGCGAACACGCACGAGAAGGCGATGGCCAGGGCCAGGAAGGGCGACCCGGCCACCGCGGCCATGGCCAACCCGGCCACCACCGCCATGGCCCCCGCGTAGGTGATCACCCTGGCCGGACGGTCGCGCAGGAGCCGGGTGGCGAGGGCACCTCCGGCGATGAGCCCCATCACCGCGAACCCCTGCTGGAGGGCGGTGAACACGCCCCGCAGCCCGGGACCCACGTGGAAGACCTCGTCGTAGTACAGGTTGAGGAGGGTGACGATGGCCAGCAGTGGGCCGATGAGGAACGGGAGCGAGTAGATGACGCGCCGCAGGGTCCGCACGTTCCAGGCCACCCTCAGCGACTCCTCGAAGGAGGGCGGGCGTTCGGCGGCCAGGGCCACCTCCTCACCGGCGCCCGCAGCCCTGCGCTCTTGCTCGCCTCTCACCGGCTCGCGGATGAGAGCGAAGGCGGCGTAGGCCAGGACGAAGGTGGGGATGGCGATGGCGATGAAGGCCGCCTGCCATACGAACAGGGCGGCGACGGCGCCGGCCAACAGCGGGCCCAGGCCCCTGCCCATCTCCACCGCCAGCTGGCGGGCGGCGTAGACGCTGGCCCGGGACCCGGGAGGGAAGTAGTCGGCCAGCAGCGAGTTGTGGGCCGGGTCCATGGTGCGCCCCATGCCGCCCGCGGCCCGGGCGATGGTGAACAGCAGGATGGTGGGGAGCAGCCCGCTGAGCAGTCCGAAGACGCCGATGGCGAGGACGCCGACCGTGGTCAGCCAGGTGCGTCTGAGCCGGTCGGACAGGTAACCCACGGGGAGGGCCAGGAGGAGGGTGAGCACTCCTGTGAGGCTGACGATCACGGTCAAAGTCGTGAGATCGAGCCCGAAGTAGTCACGGATCTCGGGGGTGAGAACGCCGATGGCGTCGCGGTCCATCTCCTGGACGAGGGCGATGCCGCAAAGCACGAGCAGGGGCAACAAGGGCCCGCCCAGGGAGAATCCCCGAAGGCCCCGGCCGGTGATGACCCCGGCCGACGGGGCGCTCGCCGGGGCCGGCGCGCCCGGCGTCCTGCTCGCCTCCGGCGCGTCGAGGCTGGTCGGGGCGGCATCCGCCTCGAGGGTGGGGGTACGCCGAGCCATCAGCCGTAGGTCCACTTCGGTCCGGACTGGCTGGCGCCGGTCGTGCGGATGCGGGAGGGCTGCCTGTACCTGGCCGGCACCTGCCTCGGCTCGCTGGCCACCTGGGGGCGGGGGGCGAGGGGCGCCCGGTTGGTGAGCCCGGCGGCCGCGGCCACGTCGGAGAACAGGCTGGGGACCCAGATGCGGCGGCGGATGGCGACCCGGCGCAGCACCGCGTCCCGCCCCTGGTAGGCCAGCGCCCCCAGCCCGCCCGGCAGCACGTAGAGCACGACGAGCACGCCGATGGAGCTGGCCAGGAGCTGGCCGACCACGCCGTGGACGAAGAAATCGACCACCGCGAAGTACACGGCGCCGAGCAGGGCGCCCTGGATGGAACCCAGCCCGCCGATGATGGCGGTGAGGAAGATCTGGACGCTCTGGTCGGGGGTGAAGGCTCCTGCGCTCACTGCCCGGGCGTGGAAGGCGAGCAGGGCCCCGGCGGACGCGGCCATGAAGCCGGAGATGGCGAAGGCGGCCAGGCGGGTGCGCACCAGGTTCACGCCGAAGGCCTGGGCCGAGCGCTCGTTGTCGCGCATGGCTATGAGAACCCGCCCGGTGCGCGACCGGCGCAGCCCCGCCGCGGCCCACCACGTGAGAGCCAGGGCGGCCAGGCACAGGTAGTAGAAGGCTCGGTTGTCGTCGGTCTTGAGGAACAGCAGCAGGGGCCGGCCCACGTGCTCGGGGAGGTAGCGCCCCAGGTAGTTGTGGGCCAGTAGGACGGCCATCACCACCGAGAAGGCCAGGGTCGTCGCCGCCAGGTAGAGGCCTCGAAGCCTGAGAGCGGTGAGGCCGAGGACGATGGCCACGGCCGCTCCGGCCAGTGATGCGGCGGGCACCGCCAGCAGGAAGGGCAGGTGGGCCTGGCCGGCCAGGACGGCAGCGGTGAAGGCGCCCACCGCGGCCAGGGCGTAGTGGCCCAGGCTGATCTGGCCGCCCCAGCCCGTGAGCACGACCAGGGAGATAACGATCATCCCGTCGATGAAGACGAGGCTCCCCAGGCTGGTCTGGCTGGGTGACATCACGAACGGGTAGCCCATGACGACCACGGCGACCACCCCCAGCAGGCGCCGCTGGTTTACGCGCACGACGGGCAGCCGGGCCAGCTCGGCGGGAACGGGCCGCACCTCCTGGGTGGCGGCCCAGGTCGCGGTGCTGGCCTCCTCGCTGCGTCCCAGGGAGCGGCGCTGGATGACGAGCCCCACGATGATCACCAGGAGCACGGCCACGTCGACGACCGCGCTCTGATGGAAGCCGAAGTTCATCACCTGGATGACGACGGCGATCCCGAGCGAGGCGGTGACGGTCATGGGGATGCTGTCCATGCCGCCCACCACCGCCGCGGCCAGGCCGATCACCAGCGTGCTGACGCCGATCGAAGCCGCGCCGGCGGAGGGGTTGTAGCCGTTGATGGGCACCTGGAGGGCGGCGCCCAGCGCGGCCAGGGCGCCGGCGATGGCCCACACTGCAGTCGACAGCGTCTTGACGTTGATGCCGAGCTCGCTGGCTCTGTCGCCGTTCTGGGACGCCCCCCGGATGGCGATCCCGACGCTGGTGAAGCGGAAGAAGGCGCCCAGCAGCCCCAGGGTGACGACGGTGAGCAGGACCAGCACGCCGTAGTCCCCCGTGAAGCGCACCGGGAAGGTGCGCCATGCCAGGTGGGTGAACGGGGTCCGGGGCAGGCCTGGGCGATTCTCATGGTCGCCCAGCATCCCGGGCAGCCCCCGGGTGAAGGCGATCAACAGCTGGGCCAGGCCGATGGTGACCACGGCCACGATCAGCCGGGCCGAAGTGAAGAAGCGGCGGATGAAGACCAGCTCGACCAGCGCGGCCAGGAGGGCGCCGCCCACCACCGTCGCCGGGAGCGAGATCCAATAGCTGAGGCCGTGGAAGCCGAGGAGCTCCCAGAAGAAGGTGTAGCTGACGACGCTCAGGGCCCCGTGGGCAAAGTTGATCACCCGGCTGGCCCGGTACACGACGACGAGACCCACAGAGAAGAGGGAGTACAGGCACCCGTAGACCAGGGCCTGGCCCAGCAGGGACGCCACGCCCCGCGACCCGTGCAGGCGCCAGGCGAGCACCATGGCCCCCCCGATGAGGAGAGCCGCGAGGCCGCCGGCCATGGCCGCGGCCCTGAGCAGTGGTCGGAGCCGGTCGCTCATGCGCCGGCCGCCCCGTGCACCAGCTGGCCCAGGTTCTGCACGATCACGGTCTGCCTGGGGTCGGGCAGGGGCACCGGCACGGGGACCGCGAGGGGGTGGAGGTCGAGGGTGATCCTGAGGTCGGCCCGGTCGATGCGGCCCAGGGACTGCCGGAGGGTCACCTCGACCCGGCGCAGGACGCCGGCCTGGTCCAGCCAGGCCTCAGCCGGGAAGACCCGGGCACCGATGGCGTTGGCCCGGAAGATCTTGTCGAGGTCCCTGCGCCGGGCGTCCGACAGCCCCCGCTCGGCCTTGTCGCGGCTGACGTTCATCTTGTAGTGGACGGCGGTGGTGCCGTCGACGACCTCGGCGGGCAACTGCCGGACGCTCCCGGTGAGCGCCCCGACCACCAGGTGCTCGATGACGACGGGGCTGATGGCGAAGCTGCCCGCCGTCTTGTTGCTGTCCCGCCTGGGCAGCGCGCCGTAGTCGAGGGCCAGCCACCTGCGTTGGATCTGCACGGGCCGGCGCAGGCGCTGTCCTGTGGTCGGCGGCGCGGCCGCCGCGGTCGTGGTCGTCGTGGTCGTGGGTACGGGCGCGAGCCGGGCGAGCTGGGAGAGCTGGCCGGCCGGGCCGGGCTGGTCCAGCTGGCCCGAGGTAGCCGGTGGGCCGGCCGTGGCCACGAGCGAAAGCACATTCGACGCCGCCCCCGCGATCGCCGCCGGCACCTTGACGTCCTTGCGCTCGAAGACACGGCTGCCGTCGAACATCAGCGCTGCGTTGGCGGGATCCTCGCCCGGTACTCCCACCGCGGCCCGCCCGACCCTGAACTCCAGGATGGTCGCCAGGTCGACGGCGGCGACGGCCACGATCTTGGGCGGGCCCGGAGCCACCGGCAGCCGGCTCCTCAGCACTTCGACCCGCACCGACAAGCTTCCCCTGGCCTCGCCCGCCGCCTCCGCTCGCCGAACCGAGCCGGTGACCCGGTCGGCCATGGATTGGCGGGCGCCGAGGCTGCACCCTCCGGTGAGTGTGAGCGCGAGCCCCGCGAGGAGGGCCGGTGCGGTCATGCGCCCTCGGGTCATGGCGACAGGGCCATGACATCGGGCCCGTTCTGGAACACGGGCGGGTCCTCGGTGGGCCACTGCCCGTACGTGTAGCGCTTGCCCCTGCGGGGGAAGCGGTAGCTGCCGGCCTGGCCGTCAGAGGCCGTGGCCTTGGGGTCCCACCAGATCTCCGAGGCCCAGTCCGGGTAGGTGTGGTCGTTGAGGTCGTAGCCCCCGGCCATGTGCCAGGGCGGGTCAGGCGGAAGGTGCTTCTGGGAGACCATCGCCTGCTTGATGGTCTGGATGTCGAGGTGGGGTCCGGCCGCCTGCATGGCGGCGAACATCTGCACCATGTTCCCCCACATGTAGGTGCACATGCCTGAGTCGGGATCGTTGTTGGGGTCGATCTCGTGGTACGCCTTGTAGCACTCGGTCTCCTCGTCGGGTTTCGGGATCTCGTAGAAGGAGAAGCCGAAGGCGTGTGACCATTCCTGCTGGTCGTAGTCGCGACCGATGTGACCGGTGTCGACGCCCCCGAACCCGGGGACGAACCACTCCGGGAAGTAGTTGTTGGACTTGGCGTTCTGGGTGAAGAACACGGCGCTGAGGAGGTCGCCCAGGTAGAAGACGGTCGTCACGTTGTTGACCTGCATCTGGGTGATGGCCGAAGCCAGACCCTGGGTGCTGGCCCCGCTGCCGGTCAGGTCGTAGGTGACGATGGGGTCGACGCTCACACCGCACTGGGCCATGAGGCTTTTGACCTGGGGCCCGGGGTTGGCGTACTGGGGCAGGTTGTAGACGATGGCGCCGAACTTGCGCTGCTTGGCACCGGAGAGGTTCGGGTCGTTGGTGAATGACGGCGGCTTGCCGGCCAGCTTCTTGCACGCGTACTCGGTGCCCAGGCGCACGGCCTGGCTGCCGGCCGGCGTGAAGCTCCACAGGTAGGGATCCTTGGATCCGAAGTAGCTCTCCGGCGTCTGGGCCAGGGTGAAGGTGAAGATGTGGCGCAGGGTGAGCTCGTCGATGGAGGCGGGGCTCGTCTCCTGCAGGGCGGCGAAGCAGTGGTCGACGTCGGCCGCCTTGTCGCCCCGGGCCCGCTCCTGGTCGTCGCCGCTCTTGGTCGAGTCGGGGAGGGCGTAGAAGAAGCGGAGGTGGCGGCCGTAGAACTGGTAGCGAGAGTTGAAGTAGTCGCGGAAGACCTTGTACGTACGCATGTTGGCGCTGTCGTTGGGCGCGGGCGGGCCCACCATCTCGCCGTCGTTGCCCACGGTCCCCGTCAGCTGCATGACGAAGCACACGTTGACGTCGGTCGTATTCACGCCCGCGGCGGTGGCGCCGCCGTTGTCGCCGCTGAAGGCCGGCGCGCAGGGCGGGGCGTAGACCGACTCGATCTGCCTGGGCGGGTTGCCGAACCCGTAGGGGCAGGCGCCGGGCACGATCTTGGCCGGGGGTTGGGTGGTGGGTGGCGCCGTGCCCGCGGTCTGGGTGACGCCTCCGGGCGTGCCGCTGGAGGCCTGCTGGAAGGACGAGAACACCGACGACTGGTTGTTCTTGTCCGGCGGAGCGTCAGGCGAGAAGCCGCTGCTGGTCGTGGGCTGGTCCCGGGGGGGCCGAAGGACGCTGGGAAGGATGAGGACGCCGAGGAGGAGGGCCGCGACCAGGTAGGCGAGCGGTACGAGCCGGTCGGAGCGGGTCGTCCGCCGGCCGACCACGCGCGTCCCCGCGCTCACCTGGCTTCTGCCTCGAAGCCGTAGCCCGGAATGGGATCCCCAGTCTTCCCTCGGAGCGCCCCAGCGCCGCTCCGGCATTACCTGACGAAGTATTCAGGTCTCGCTCGGCGACGGTCAAGACGGCCCTGGCCTCGGCGCGGGGGCCATGGGTCCATTGAACGGGCTCGCCGCCGATCACTATAGTAGACATCATGTCTACTATCGATCAGGGAGACAGGGGATCGGCCCGCGCCTCCCTCGGCTTCAGTCTCCGCGCTGCCCGGACCGCGCTCGGTCTGTCGCTGCAGGAGGTGTCCGGGCGCGCCGGTTGCTCTTCGGCCTACGTGCACAAGCTCGAGATGGACCGGGTGAGGACGCCGTCGCCCCGAGTGCTCGGCGGGTTGGCCGAGGCCCTGGGGCTGGGCTACGGGGACCTGATGCGCGCCGCGGGTTACGACGCCGCCGGCGGCGGTCCTCCCCCCAGGCCACCCGGAGCGATCAAGCGCTACAGCAACGCCCACATAGTCCAGCTTCTCGAGGCACTTCAGGGCGACGTCGCCGACCTGAAGTCACTGTTGGGCTCGCAGAAGTAGAGCCCCGTGGACCACGGGGAAGTGGAGCCCCTCGTCATGGAGTGAGCCGGGGTTCGGGGTGGGCGCCGTGCCTACCATGGGGCGTGCCTTCCGCCCGGCAATGCTGAGCCTTCCCGCAGGCGCGGAGGGCGTCCTACCCAGCCAGCACCTGGCGGCCGCCATCGACAGCGGTGCCATCGACGCCGGCAACTTCAAGATCCCGGCGGAGAACATCCAGCCCGCCAGCCTGGACCTGCGGCTGGGCGAGGTGGCCTACCGCATCCGCTGCAGCTTCCTGCCCGACAGGCACACGGTGGAGCAGAAGGTCAAGGACTTCACCATCGACGAGCTCAACCTCCACGCCGAGGGAGCGGTCCTCGAGACCAACCGGCCCTACCTCATCCCCCTCAAGGAGCGTCTGGCCCTGCCCCCCGGCATCAGGGGCAAGGCCAACCCCAAGAGCTCGACCGGGCGGCTCGACGTGTTCACCAGGGTGATAACCGACGAGAGCTACCGGTTCGACGAGATCTCTCCCGGCTACCACGGGCCCCTCTACCTCGAAGTCGTGCCGCTCTCGTTTGCCATCCGGGTGCGAGAGGGCCTCGCCCTCAGCCAGCTCCGTCTCTCCGTCGGACGCTCGGAGCTGACGGACGACGAGCTGCGCGCCTTCCACGCCCACGAGCCCCTCCTGTTCGAGCGCGGCCGCCCGGTGCCAGCCGCCGAGCTGGCCCTGGCCACGGGCATGTTCCTGAGCCTCGACCTGCGGGGTGACGAGTCCGGGCGGGTGGGATACCGGGCCCGGGACAACGCCCCCCTTCTCGACCTGACCAGGCCGGCGCCGCTGGAGCCCGATGCCTACTGGGAGCCGGTGAGGCACGAGGACGGGGACCGCATCGTGCTCGTGCCCCAGAAGTTCTACCTGCTCATGTCGGACGAGGCGGTGAGGATCCCGCCGGGCCTGGCCGCGGAGATGACGGCGTACGACCCCACCAGCGGAGAGCTACGCACGCACTACGCCGGCTTCTTCGATCCCGGCTTCGGCTTCGACACCGAGAACCGGTTCCGAGGCTCCCGGGCTGCGCTGGAGGTGCGCGCCCACGACGTGCCCTTCATGATCGAGAACGGCCAGCGCGTCTGCAAGCTCACCTTCGAGCGCATGATGGAGCAGCCCTCCGTGCTCTACGGCCAGGGGATCGGCACCTACCAACGCCAGGAGGACACGCTGGGCAAGCACTTCCTGTCCCCGGCTCGCGCCCCCGACAACACCGCCGAGCCGGCCCCGGCACCACCCGAGGGCGACCAGCTCAGCCTGCCCATGACGCCGGGATGACCGCCCGGCCCAGGGCCGGGCCCGGCGGAGGGCCGGGCGCTGACCGGAGCCGCCCTCCCTCCAGGGGCCTCGCATCCGGACCCGGCCTAGATTTCCGCCAATGGCGACCGATGCCGCCCTGACCGACAGGGAGCTGGTGGAGGCCTTCGGCCGCGACGGGTTCGTGGTCGTGCCCGGGCTGTTGAGCGGGGACGACCTGGACAGGCTGGGTGCCGCGGTCGATGGGGGCGTGGCCCGCCGCAAGGGCCACGACAACCGGGGCCTGGCCGACAAGTCCCGGTACGAACAGAGCTTCATCCAGTGCCAGAACCTCTGGGAGGACTGCCCCGCCGTCCGGCCCCTGACCTTCCATCCCCGGGTCACGGAGACGGCCGCCCGCCTTCTCGGCGCCGAGCGCATCCGCCTGTGGCACGACCAGGCCCTCTACAAGGAGCCCGGCGGCCGGCTGACCGACCCCCACCAGGACCACCCGTACTGGCCCATCGCCGAGACCGACGCCATCACGGCCTGGATCCCTCTCCAGGGCTCGACGCTCGCTGGGGGTGCCATGGGCTACCTGCCCGGCTCGCACCGCCTGGGCTTCCACAAGTTCGTCAACATCTTCTTGGGGGAGCCCGACGATGTCCTGGCGCGCGAGGAGCTGGCCGGCATCGATCCTGTCTTCGTCGAGGTACCCAGGGGCGGCGTGGCCTACCACCACGCCCTCACCTTCCACCTGGCCCGCCCCAACACCACCGACGGGGTCCGCCGGGTGCACACCGCCATCTACTTCAGGGACGGATGCACGCGGAGATCGCCGCGGCCGCATCCGTCCGTGGACCGGGCCGGCATCGAGGTGGGCCAGCCCATCATCAGCGACGTGACCCCCGTCGCCTGGCCCCGACCCGGCGGGGACCTGCCCGACCCGCCCGCGCCCCCCGAGGACTCGATGGGCGGGCTGATGCCGGAGCGGGGAGGGACGTGAGCCTGGGGGGCCGCGACCTCGACAAGCTCGTCGCCGAGCTCACCCTGGAGGAGAAGTGCCTCCTCACCGGGGGGAGTGGTCTCTGGACGACCGCGGCCGTCGAACGGCTGGGCATCCCGTCCGTCCGGGCTTCGGACGGACCCAACGGGGCCCGGGGGCCGTTCCTGCCGTCCGAGGGGTGCTCCACCTCGGCCTGCGCTCCCTGCGGATCGGCCCTGGGCGCCACGTGGGACCCCGACCTGGTTGAGGAGGTAGGGGCCATGTTGGGCCAGGAGGCGCGCAGCAAGGCATGCCGCGTCCTGCTCGCCCCCACGGTCAACATCCACCGGTCTCCTCTGGCCGGGCGCAACTTCGAGTGCTACTCGGAGGACCCGCTGCTGGCGGGACGGGCCGCGGCCGCCTTCGTCCGCGGGGTGCAGGCCCAGGGCGTGGCCACGACGGTCAAGCACTTCGCGGGCAACGAGGCCGAGTTCGAGCGCAGCACCATCAACTCGGTGATCGACGAGCGGGCCCTGCGCGAGATCTACCTCCTCCCCTTCGAGCTGGCCGTCCGCGAGGGCGGCGCCCTCGGGGTCATGACCGCCTACAACCGGCTCAACGGCTCCTACTGCGCCGAGCACGAGCAGCTCATAGGCGTGATCCTGCGGGGGGAGTGGGGGTTCGACGGCTTCGTCGTCAGCGACTGGTTCGCGGTGGGCTCGACGGCAGGCTCGGCCCGGGCCGGGCTCGACCTGGAGATGCCCGGCCCTCCCCGCTTCTACGGCGGCCACCTGGCCGAGGCCGTCGGCGCGGGCGAGGTGGACGAGGAGCAGGTGGACGTCATCGTGCGCCGGCTCCTGACCGTGTTCGACCGGGTCGGTGCCTTCGACGACGACCCGCAGGAGCAGCCCGCGAGCGTGGACCGCCCCGACCATCGGGCCCTGGCCCGGCGGGCGGCGGCCGAGGCCATGGTCCTGTTGACCAACGACGGGGTCCTGCCCCTCGAGCCCGCATCCCTATCCCGCCTGGCCCTGATCGGCCCCGGGGCCGACCGGCCCCAGATCATGGGGGGAGGGTCGGCCAACTTCCGTCCCCACTACCGGACGAGCCCACTGCAGGCGTTGCGGGATCGGCTCGGCCCTGGCGTCGAGATCCGTCACGAGCGGGGTTGCGACATCGACCGCGCCGCTCCGACCGTCTACGCCTCGCAGCTCACCGCGCCCGACGGGACGCCGGGCCTGGGCGTCGAGGTCTTCCGGGGCACGGGCTGGGAGGGGCCGGCGGTGCAACGCCTGCACATGCCCGACAGCCGCATCCTGTTCTTCGCCGACCCGCCCGGCATCCGCGGGGAGCCCTTCTCCCTGCGGGGCGCGGCCACCTTCGTCCCCGAGGAGACAGGCACCCACACCTTCACCCTGGCCCAGGCCGGGCGGGCCCGGCTCAGGCTGGACGGCGCCGTCCTGCTCGAC
>Ga0209577_10000059_pt1 | contig 96858 bp, 79 predicted proteins | sample GraSoiAngelo_109_FD_185874 | JGI IMG/M metagenome (GOLD analysis project Ga0209577, IMG submission 185874) | Grasslands soil microbial communities from the Angelo Coastal Reserve, California, USA - 14_0903_12_20cm (SPAdes) (version 2) | ecosystem: Environmental > Terrestrial > Soil > Grasslands... | reverse complement strand
GAGCTGTACTAGAAGTCGTCACGCTAACCGCAAGGAGGCAGACGCCCAAGGTATGACTCATGATTGGGGTGAAGTCGTAACAAGGTAGCCGTAGGAGAACCTGCGGCTGGATCACCTCCTTTCTAAAAGATAAATGCCGGTGGAATCCGCTAAGGTGTGCGGGTGATGCCGGCCACCCTGGCTCACTCTGAGGCTGTCGAAAGACAGCGGAAGGGTTTAGTTAGGGAATGCATGCAAGGTCTCACGGCCTTGTTTGCGCGCTACGAATTATTCATCTCGGGCAGGTTCTGGCAGATCGCTGTCGGTTGGCATAAGAGCGAAAATTATGAGGACAGAGGCCGGGCTTCCACCCGGCCTCTTTTTTGGTGGTACGTCGTGCATGTTCGGCAGCTAGCCTTGCTAGCCTAACTTCCGCGCTCGTCGGAGCGAACTGTTTTGTTTGCAAGGAGTTGTCATTTCATTCCGTCACTATGTTGCGGCGTCATGCCAAGTCTTGACCGGCTTCATGACCTCCGCCGGTATCTGCAGCGTCGCATAGATTTCTCGGTGGATCGGTTCCGGAGTGGTGCCCTTGCGAATCTTCAGCACCTTTCCCTCTTTGGTCGGCAACACCACCGTGACGACCTGGTGCGTGCTCAGTTGTTCGCGCAGGGTCCACCAAGAGGTGTGCACGCCGCGATCCAGGAAGCGCTTCTCGATGGCTACGAGCAGATGGTAGGCCAGGACACAGAGGAAGATATGTGTCTGTGTGCGCTTTTCCGGATGGTGGAAGATGGGCCGCTCCAGTAGCGGACTCTTCATCGCGCGGAAGGCCGCCTCCACTCGCGTGAGCAAGATGTAGGTGCGCCAGATTTCCTCGGCGGTCAGGTCCTGCCGGTCGGTCTTCAGCACATAGCCGCCGTCCAGTTTTTCCGCAATGGTTTTTTTCTCGCGGTCCTCTTGCCAGGTCAACGTTTTGCGCTCGGCTTGGTAGTCCATCCGGTAGTAGCGAGCCACCCGCGGGTAGCGTTCCTTGAGCCGACCGATCGCTTGGTGAATGCGTTTCTCCTCCTGCAACTGGCCTTTCTCAATGCGCGCCTGCAGTTTCCCCAAGTCTTTCTTCAACCGCTGCTCGTGGCTCTCCCGAATGGCCCGGTCCTTCTCTTCGCGCTTCTTTCTTGTTGCACCGTGTGAGGGTCACCGTTTGAGTTCGTTCGTCAAAGAAATGCGGTTTACAGAGGCCGCTAGTCGTGCTTGCTCCGCGGCGGGAGTTTCTTGGCCGTCAAGGTCATTCGCTGATACAATGCCCTTTAGAATATGGCTGATTGGAAACAAATCACCGCGCGCATCCGCCGCGCGCGGTCTGGCAAGGATCCTTTAGGACAGCTCACCAATCTCTACCAAAAAACGAGCGACGCCATGGTAGCCTTCGAGCTGGCGAAGCTGTTCGAGAATTCGGGGCAAAACTCGGATGCCGCGAAGTGGTATTCCACCGCTGCGGCAAAGTTCCGCCGCGCCGAGTGGAAGACCAAAGCGCAGGAGGCGGCGGTGCGGCTTGGCGGGAACGTTGGAGAAACCCATGAGGAAGGGCCTGCGCCATCCAACGGAGAAATTCCTTTGCTTCCACCCGCTCCCTCTGCGGAAGAAAAAGAGCTGCCGTTTGAGAAAAATCCGGAAGCGCTGGAATCGGCGGTAGCGGTCAGCAGCGAGCTTCAAGAAGCTACCAAACCGGATGCAAACCCTGCACCGGAGCCCGGGAAGCAGCGCCGGCGGCGTGGACGTCGCGGGGGAAGAAACCGTCCGAGAGCGCAAGCTTCAGGCGCGGCTGCGGTCCAAACTCCAACTCGCACCACAAAGACAGAAGAACCGCCCGAAACGGCTGCCACAGAACCTGCGCAGGCAAGAATGGTCGACGACCGCGCGGCGCCAACCCTGCCCACAGAAGCGGCGGGAGAACCCGGCGGGCATAGCCTTAAAGGCCGCTACGGAGATCCGGGGCTGGCTTCCCGAATCTCTTTGCTCGAAATGCAATTTCGTCGATTGCTTGCTTGCCCTCCCGCGAAGCTGAGCGAAGCCGACCGCGCGCCCGCAGGACCGGGCGTTTTTGTGCTCACCGATGCCGACCTGACAACTTACTACTACGTCGAGCATTGCCAAACGCTGCGGATTGCCGTGGCCAATTTGATTCGCAGCGGTAGCCGCCGCAGCCTAGATTCCATCAAGCCTCGGCTCGCGGAACACTTGGGAATCCCTGAAGCCCGAGTCGCAAAATATCTGGCAGATCATTGTGTGGTGCGGTGGTTGCAACTCGATGAAGGAGCGCCCCATTTCGCCCACTTTGCCATCGCCGTCTTGTGTCCTGCCCTCAACGAGTAGGAACAGGAACTTCCTCGCACCAGAATGGAACTGTCCCCGAACAGAAAATTTGTCTTGATTTGCACCAGGTATAAACCCTATTTCCGGGTCGAGGAAATGACCGTTGGCTGACCCTGGTTACCATTCAACCCTCAATTTCGACCGTTCGGCGCAACCTGCTAGCCTCCCTCCCTTGCTAAAGTGCAAACTATAGGTGTCCAAAGACTTATTGGACGTTCCTGGTGACCGTGGTACGTTTTCGGGCACGCATCACTGAGCCCGGGGGCAGTCGTTTGGGCTTGATGTCCAGCGATTGAGTGGGCTCGCATCCTCAAGGACTAATTCTGGGCAACTTTCGAAAGAGAGGGATAGAGGTTTATGCCGAATCGAGTAGGCAGGCAGTTACTGAGGACTCTTGATTGGGCCGTCTGCAAGGCAGCAGGCGCCACCTTCAACACCGTTCAATTCTTCAATAAGTACAACCCGAATCCGTCTTTTATTCCGAAGTGGTCGGACAAGCCGCTGCTGAAGTCTTGGGAAAAAACGAAACCAACCCTCGGCTGGCCTCGGCAGACCGACTCGCTTTGTCCGGATTGCGTCAAGGAAGCGCGGGAAGCCATTATCCACGGCAAAAAGGATTGGCGCGACTTGATGCACGAAAAGGTCGGGGAGATCAAAGCGCAAATTATCGAGCGCGAAGGCCAAATTTGGATGATCAAGGACTGTCCGATCCACGGCCATTACGAAGATATGATGGCGCTGGACTCCAAGTTCCTGCAATGGATTGAGGCTCAGTTCCCGGGCCGCGACATTCCCGCGCACAACGACGAGGACCTCCACAAGCATGGCTCCTCAACCGTGCGCTACGGCCGCGGTTCCGTTTTGACCGTGGACCTCACCAACCGCTGCAACATGATGTGCGATCCCTGCTTCATGGATGCGAACCAGGTTGGCTATGTCCACGAATTGGGCTGGGATGAGATTAAAGAGATTCTGGACAACGCGCTCAGGATCAAACCGCGCCGCCAGATGTCCGTGCAGTTCTCCGGCGGCGAGCCCACCATGAGCCCGTACTTCCTCGACGCCGTGGCCTATGCGCGCAAGATCGGCTACAACAGTGTCCAGGCGGCCACCAATGGTATCGAGTTCGCCAAGAGCAAGGAGTTTTGCAAAAAGGCTTTCGAAGCGGGCATGCGCTATGCCTACCTGCAGTTCGACGGCATCGGCAACGACGCCAACAGTCATCGTCAGGTCGGGAACCTATTTGACGTAAAGCTCCGGGCCATCGAGAACATGCACGAGGCAGGCATCGAGATCGTGCTGGTCGTGACCATCGTCAACAACGTCAACAACGACCAGGTCGGCACTATTGTTAAGTTCGCGATGGAGAATCCCAAGAAAATCGCCTTCGTCAGCTTCCAGCCGGTTTCCTTCACCGGGCGCGATGAAGACATTACCCCCGAGCGCCGCCACCGCCAGCGCTACACGCTTTCGCACCTCGCGCAGGATGTGAGCATGCAAGTAGGCAAGATCGAGCCAACCCGTGACTGGTTCCCCATTTCTTTCATCAGCACGTTTGCAGGCTTTTCGGATCTGGTGCACGGGCCCGAATCGCAATGGGGCGCGCTCTCTTGCGGTTGCCACCCCAACTGCGGCGTGGGCACGGCGCTGATGGTTAACAAAGAGACCAAAGAGTGGGCGCCGGTGCCGCGCTTCATTGACGGGCCACAGCTGGTGAAGGACGTTACCGCCATCACCGACGCGGCGCGTGGCAGAGGCTTCTCGAACTTCATGATGGCCCTGGCGCTGCTCAAGAACTATCGCCCGTTCCAGGGACCCAAGGGGTTGACGCTCTACCACCTCTTCCGGAAATTCGACAAGACCTGGGCGCTGACCAAGAAGTCCACGACCAAGTACGGCCGCACCTCGCCGGACCGCACTTATGAAGACGCCATGAAGCGCCGCCAGACCGATCCATGGAACTTCCTGTTCATCGCAGGCATGTGGTTCCAGGATTTGTTCAACTACGACTTCCGCCGCACCGAGATATGCATCATCCCGTATGCCACGCAGCAGGGCGAAATCTCCTTCTGCGCGTATAACACCGGCATCGGCTGGCGCAAGATCATCGAGAACATGCACAAGAACGCAACCGTCGCGGAGTGGTACCGGACGCACGGCAAGCACGAAATCTATGCCAAGGGCAAGAATGTCAATCTTGAGTCATACGCGCACTCCCTGAAGATTGACGCCGAGGACGCGGCTCGCGTGCGCCATCTCGAGCACGACATCCCGCTGACCGCGGCCGAAGAGGATCGCATCCGCCGCAAGAAGGCCTACGAAGAGCTGGCCGCGGTCCGCGCCATTTACGAAGAGCTGGTGCTGAAGAAGGCCCAGCCCGCTGTGGTGCAGATCGGCACGGTCGAGGACATCGCCAAGGCGGTACCGGCGAATTTTGCCAACGTCGGCAAGCCTATCTCTATCGCCCCGGCCGAGACGGCCTCTGGTGTAGGGGCGGGCTTTAGCCCGTCCCACTCTGGCAATGGCAATGGTCATTCGAATGGCAACGGAAACGGGGCCGCCAGCAAGCCTCAGACCGAAAAAGCCGCCGAAGCCGTCGCCGGCGACTGACGCAGGTAAATTCCTTTATTCTGGGCCGCCCTGCAGAGCCGCCCCTTTTTGTTTACGTAGTGACCGAAGTTTAGGTTGGCTCTCTGTGCGCGGGCCGGAGTACCCCTGCGCTTTTTTGGAGTGCGGCAGCTTGACGCCGGTTTGCTTTTCTTCTCATTTGTGGCGATCGTCTTCGATGTAGTCCTCGTGGGTATGACGGCCTACGGTCGTGCCTTCACTTGATATAATTCTTCAAAAATACGGCCCTGGCCCCGCTAGCGCCGTTACTTTTTGGCGAGGACAGATTCACGTGTCGGAATTGTCGGGAAAAGTGGCTTTGGTAACGGGGGCTAGCCGGGGAATCGGCAGAGCCATTGCCGTGGCTCTTGCATCGGCCGGTGCAGATGTGGCCGTCAACTATCGGAAAGAAGCCGGCAGAGCCGAAGAAGTCTCAGCTAAAATTCGAAGTCTGGGCCGCAAGACTTTGCCTGTCCAAGCCGATGTCTCGCGAGCTTCCGAAGTCGAGCGGATGGCACACACGGTAGAGAAAGACCTGGGAATAATAAGCGTGCTCGTCAACAACGCGGGAATCGCCCAGCCACGGCTGCCCGAAAAAATCACCGAGTCGGATTGGAACGAAATGATTCGCGTCAATCTCACTTCTGTATTTGTCGTCACGCAGAGAGTCCTTCCGGCCATGCGCGCGCAGCGCTGGGGACGCATTATCAATCTCTCCTCCGTGGCGGCCCAGGTTGGGGGCATAGTGGGACCACATTATGCGGCCTCCAAGGCGGGGATCCTGGGATTGACGCACTCCTACGCTTCGCTGCTTGCCAAAGAGGGCATCACCGTGAACACGATCGCTCCCGCGTTGATCGAAACGGACATGATTCGCGAGAATCCAAGCGCATCGCCAGAGCGGATACCCGTGGGCTTCTTTGGCCCGGCTTACGAGGTGGGCCGCATTGCTGTCATGCTGGCCGAGAGCAGCTACATCACCGGGCAAACCATTCACGTTAACGGCGGCTGGTACATGAGCTGACGGTGACCCTGTTATAATGGATTTCTAAAACCCTTGAGGTAATTGTCGAATGCCGATTTACGAATACATTTGCGAAGATTGCCAGACGCGCTTCGAAAAGATTGTGCTGAACAAGCAGCAGGAGATCTCCTGTCCGAAGTGCGCGAGTAAGCACAACGCGATCCAGCTTTCTGTTTTTAGCGCCGGCCCTTCGGACGGCTCAACCACAAAATCCTCTGGGGGGTTCTCGAACGGCGGCGGTTGCTGCGGAGGCAGTTGCGCCTGCCACTAGCCTCTCTCAACACGACTTGTGGGATAGATTTTAGGCTGCCCCCTTCCGAGCGAAGACGATCAGCAGGTAGCGCGGGCGATAGCCCTGCGGTTTTTCCTTTCGGTGCGCCGAGGACTGCGAAAGCCTGTTGCCAAAAGAGTCCGCGAGGCTCCGCCTCGCGCTACAGCACGCTCACCAATCCTCGCTTCCATACGTCTTTTAGCTATCCTGGGGGAACTGCCAATGTTGATCAGCCATTCTTCTCTGTTGCTGTTTGCCGGCGGCGCCGCTGTTCTGCTGGTGATTCCCGGACCGGCGGTGACCTACGTCGTCAGCCGCAGCATCGGGCACGGACGCGCCGCCGGCCTCGTTTCCGTCCTGGGCATTGTGCTAGGGACGCTAGGTCACGTCGTTGCTGCCGCCCTGGGCATTTCGGCCGTGTTAGCTTCTTCTGCGCTGGCCTTTCAGTTTGTGAAGTATTTGGGCGCGGCTTATCTGATTTATTTGGGAATTAAAACTTTGCGCACCAAGGATCACCAACTGCTTGCCACAGTGGCAGGTGAAGCCCGTTTGGCGCGAATTTTTGGCCAAGGCTTTCTGGTCAATTTGCTCAATCCGAAGACCGCGCTCTTTTTCCTGGCCTTTTTGCCACAATTCGTCGACCCGGCGCGCGGACACGTCACGCTCCAAATCCTGCAACTGGGCACTCTGTTTGCGCTGATGGGCTGATGCAGCGATTCCACCTACGCCTTGATTGCCGGAACCGTAGCCGAGCGCATTCGCGGGAGCTTGCGGCTGCGCCGTATCCAGCGTAACGTTTCTGGCAGCGGCTTGATCGCACTGGGCTTGGCGTCCGCCTTTTCCGGCGCAAGAACGCAATAGGTGGCTTTCCTGTGGGTTCGGCCTGTCCCAATTATTTCCGGCGTTCTCTGTTTGGGTCTCGCTATTTATTTGTTTTTCTTTGGCCGGTCGACCTCCGGCAGGCGCTCAACGCCGCGCGGCCAGGAACATCGCACGAAAGACATAGGCCGCGCCGTCGAGCGCGAAGTGCGTTGCCGTGGATTTCACGTGGTCAAAGAACAGGCGCCCACGGCATCGGCCGCACCATTCACGAACCGCCGTCCGTGCCGAATTACGCGGATTGCTCCGCGCAGCACCAATTGACCGAGGGCCTGGTCATTACCATCGAGCCGATCATCGCCGCAGGCACAGGCAACGTCTCGCTCGACAAAGACGGCTGGATCAATTGACCGTATCGCGTCGAACCTGCTTCGACTCCGGCCGAGTCACTGCGGCCGGGAATAATGCTGGATATTTGCGGGCGCAGAGATCGCCGGGTTGCCGCGCGGGTCCGGGACCGGTGGTTGCGAGACCCACTTCATGGGAATGACGCCGGTCCAGCCGGGCGCAGAATAGTCTTTTTCGTCATTCACTGCAAAGCCCGCGCGAACTTTGGCAGAGGCCTCGACCAGCGGAACGGCCAGCACCAGCGTGCCTTTTAACTCTTGTTCGGTCGGCGGAAGCACCGTAGCCCAGCGGCCGCGGATCACGTATTCAACGAAGTCGCGCATGGCAGCAAGCTTCGCGGTTTCGCCTTCCACGACTTCCGCTTTGCCCATCACCACCACAGAGCGGTAATTGACGGAGTGGCCCGTCGCGCTCGGCGCGCAAACGATGCCATCAAGGAGCGTGACGTTCAGGCAGAAGGGCGCACCACTCGCGAGCGTCTTCATCAGCCGGCTCGCAGTCGAACCGTGGAGAAACAATTTGTCGCCCACACGCACGTAATTGGTAGGCACGACAACAGGCAGGCCGTTGTCGATGAACGCGACTTGGCAGACAAAAGCTTCATCGAGGATAGAGTAGATCAATTCGCGATCGTAGCTGCCGCGGTCCGGCTTGCGGCGAACCTTGGTTCTTTCGGTTGGCACAAAGTTCTTCATCGTTGGATTGCTCATGCACGCAGACTAACTGGCGCGCCCGCGGTGCGGCAAGTGCCAATCTGGATTCCCGTAGGAGTCGACTTGCGGAGAATTGACCGCGCGCCCCAATGGTGTAGGCTGTGGTGCCCAGCCCCACTGGGGAAGCAAGGACGCAAGCTTATATGGCCAAGGACTCGCCAATTTTTACTCGAGAAACGTTTCAATTTTTTGAGCAACTCGGCCGCAACAACACGAAGGCATGGATGGACAAGAACCGCGAGTGGTATCAATCCGCCGTCGTGCAGCCGTTCCGCAAGCTACTTGAGGAGCTTTCCCCGGCGATGCTAAAACTCGACTCGGGCTTCGACGTTTCCGGCCGTACCGGGCCAAATTTTTCGCGCATCAACCGTGACATTCGCTTCGCAAAAGACAAAACACCTTACAAAACGCAGATGTACTTGAAATTTTCCGTGCCCCCTCCCGGCAACGGAGAGACCGGCCAACTCTATGTCGGCCTCTCCGCAGACACGGTCACCGCGGGCTTTCGCATTTATTCCGGCGGAAAACGCAAAGGATCGGTGCTCGCGACAGTCGGTCAAGCACGGGTACAAACCGAACCAAGCTGGGTGACCAAGCAGAAAAAGCGTCTAAGCCCGCGCTATCGGAGCTACTGGTACACGATGCAAAAAGGCGCGTGGACCAAGCATTCTGGCTGGCCCGTCGCGACAGAAAACTGGGACAAGATTCTCGCATGGATTGTGCGGCGCAAAATGAGTCCGGCGTTTGCAATGCGCGCTTCCTTTCCCGGCGATCTGACAGAAGTTTTCGGCGAACTCTACCCGCTCCTGCGCTACACTTCGCTGCCAGATTAGCCGACGGAGACAACCCATGAATCCGATGCCCCGGCGCGCCAGGACCCGCAGGAAATTTCTGCAAATGCTTGGAGTCAGTCCGTTGATTGCCAGTTCGAGCGTCCTTGCAGGCGGCCTGGCAGACCTCCTCCGCGCCGAGCCGCTGCAGGAAGAACATTTTCTCGGCTGGCTAGGCACTCTGCAACAGCAAGATGACGCAATAATCTCAGCGCCTGACCAAGCCCTTGACGTCATGGATTTTGAGCCCGCGGCACGTAAAAACATTCCCCCAGCGCATTGGGGCTATCTTGCGACCGGAGTTGATGACGACGCGACGGTACGCGCGAATCGCGACGGCTATTCGCACATTCAAATTCGTTCGCGCCGTCTGGTGGACGTCACGAACATCGACATGTCGCGGATCATCTTCGGCACCAAGTGGGACACGCCCATCGTGCTCTCGCCCGTAGGAGCGCAGAAAGCGTTTCATCCGGACGGTGAACTGGGTGTAGCGCGGGCGGCAGGGAAGAAGGGCAACCTGATGATGCTGTCCACTGTTGCGAGCGCGTCCATCGAAGACGCCCTCGCCGCGCGCGGCGGGCAGGTCTGGCAGCAGCTTTATCCAACGAATGTTTGGGAAGTCACGCGGGCCATTATCAAGCGTGCCGAAACCGCGGGTTCGCCCGCGATCGTCCTGACGGTGGATCTGCACGACGGCAGCAACCGCGAAACCCTTTTCCGCGCGCAGCGCGTCGACAGACGGCAATGTTCCTTGTGCCACGGGGGATACTCACCCTTCGCTCGCGGGAAGACCGGGGCAACCTCAGCTTCAGAAGGCTTCGCGAAATACGTCGCGCGGAAACCAATGTTCGACGGCCTGGACGTTTCAAAGGTCACGCAGCTGCATCCCCTGGCGATGAGCTGGGATCTTGTCAAGCGCTTGCGCGACACGATTACAGTGAAATTTCTGATCAAAGGCATTGTCACGCGCGAAGACGCCGAGCTTGCGGTCGAGCATGGCGTAGACGGGCTGGTTGTTTCGAATCACGGCGGGCGCGCGGAAAACACTCTGCGCCCTACCATTGAGAGCTTGCAGGAAGTGGTCGAAGCCGTCGCAGGAAAACTGCCAGTGATTGTCGACGGCGGCGTGCGCCGCGGCACGGACATTTTCAAAGCGCTCGCACTGGGAGCGGCGGCGGTCGGTTTCGGAAGGCCCCATTCTTGGGGGCTTGGGGCTTTTGGCCAGGCCGGCGTCGAAGCCGTTTTGGAGATTTATCGCCGCGAATTGCGCGCCATCATGCGCCAGGCAGGAACCACTTCGCTCGATAAAATCACGCGCGAATACGTCATCCCGCGCTCATCCTGACGCACCGCGTGAAGGGAGTTAGGGCGCCCAGAGGCGCAGCCCGATCAGATGCCACGCGGAGAGAAATAGCATCACGGTGCAACAAGCCATCGAGACGAGCAAGGAATGGATGCGCGCCCAGTTGTGAATCTCCTCACGGGGCACGCTGACCGCAAACGTCAGTCCAGCGAGCGATAACAGAGTGAACGCAGGAGTCCACACAAAAACGAGAATCGACCAAAAATTGAATGTTCCGATATCGTCTGTGGCTTTGGTAAATGCGAACACCGCCATCATCAGGCTCAGCACGGCAAAGAGCGGCACAGCGCACACGCGGACGTGCTTCATTCGCCGGACTCTCTTGATGAATTTCGCGAGGAGCAGCCAGAATCCCCAAAAGATCGCGTAGGGCAGGGCGCTCGCCATCACAATCGCGGAGGCAGCCAAAAGCAGCAGTCGCGTGAATACCCAAATCGGAAAAACTCTTTCTCCGTAAGGCTCGTTTGGTTCGCCGTTCTGATCGAAGCGGACATAAATCATTCGGCCGCTTGAGTCGGGGAAGAAAACTACGGAAGCCTCCGGGTCCTTTTCTCCCCGAAAAAGGTTTTTGCCGACAGGGAGTAATACCTCGCGGTTTTTTCCAAAAAGCGACGAGGATTCGAGCTTGCCATCCGCCACGCGAATCCACGTGCCGCCTGTCAACTCTTGCATAAACGCAAGCAATTGGTTGCGCGGCGCGCGCGGCGCGTAATAGCCGGAAAAGTTCTTGAGATCTTTCCCGCTGAGCGAAATAACCGGCTGTTGCGGCTTGGGGAAGTCCTTGGACAAAAAGTCGATCGCCAGATGGTTCAAATCTCCGAGGGCTTTTCCCGAGACCGTGCTGTTCAGCAAAACCACGTAACCCCAGTTTTGCTCCGGCATATACCGGTAGCTGGAGATGAAGCCATCAATCCCACCGTCATGTCCGTGCGTGATGACGCCGCCGTCGCTTTCCGTGTAGTTCGCGAGTCCATAGCCGAGAGGGAGGCCGTGCTTTGCAGAAGAATCAGTCTCGGGATATTCCATCCGCGCAATCGAATCTGGTTTCACAAGTTGAAGGTTTCCAGCTTTACCCCGACGCAGGAAGAATTGCACCAGCTTGGCTAATTCGCCCGGTGAAGCTTTCATATCGCCCGCAGGACGCAAATAGATATTTTTGTAGGGAACTGCGCGCGGCGGATGGCCTTGGTAACCTTGCGCGAGCGCAGCGTGATTCGCGTCCGTGAGCCGAAAATCGCCGACGGTAATCTCTAGCGGCGCAAGAATGTTTTGCCTTATATACGCGTCGAAAGGTTGGCCGGTGATTTTTTCGATCAGGTAGCCCGCGACGCCATAGCCGGGATTCGAATACGAAAACCGCGTGCCGGGAGGCCAGCGCACGTTCTGCGGTTCCTGGAAGCGCTTGAAAACGTCCAGCAGCGGATAATCCACGCGGTCATGGCGGTTGTAAACTTCGCTCGGCTCCATGTCGTCGAAACCTGCCGAGTGCTCCAGAAGGTTCACGATGCGCACGGGATTCCTACTCGCCCAGCGGTTTTTCATCGGGATTTCGGGGGCCACATCCTGCAAGCGCGCGTATAGGTTGATTCTTCCTTCCTCCTCCAATTTCAGGAGCGCCAGCGCTACAAAAGTCTTGCTAATCGACCCGACGCGAAACTCCGTATCGCAGGTAATATCGCGGTTCGCAGCGAGATCTGCCTTGCCGATTCCGCCGCACCACAGCAATTGACCGTTCGAAACAAGCGCAACCCCTGCTCCGGTCACGTGGTGTTTCTCCACCACCTCTTTCATGGCCCTTTGCAATTCTTCCAGCGTTTTCGGATGCGGCAGCTCTTCCTTTCTCTGTTCTGCCTGCGGAAAGGTGGAGACCGAAAACCCGGAAACAAGAAAACACAAAACAAACGCTGGCAACAAAATGCGCCGCATGCAGTTCTCCTTGGCCATGTTTTTCTTCGGTGCGCAGTATTTTATCCGTGAATTTGCTTAGCTCCAAAGGATTTGCCGCGCCCCTTGCCAAGTCTTTCCGGCAATCGCAATTGACGCTGCTCGGAGTCTCGAATAGGATGCCGCACGCCGCTTTTTGCGTTTAAAAAGGCGACGGGGAGCTGCTGGCAAAATGAAACGTGTCCTTGCCATTCTTGCCTGGATCGTCACCGCGCTGCTGGGCGCCAGCGCATTGGGAGCCATCGCCATCCACCGCGGCGAACCACTCAACGCCATGTGGTTTGTCATTGCCGCGCTTTGCTGTTTCCTCGTGGCCTTCCGACTGTATTCCGCCTTCGTGGCAGCTAAGGTTCTGGCGCTAGACGACACTCGTGCTACTCCCGCGGAACGTCACGACGACGGCCGTGACTTTGTGCCTACCAACAAATGGGTCCTCTTCGGCCACCATTTCGCGGCGATCGCAGGGCCTGGCCCGCTGGTCGGCCCCACGCTGGCTGCGCAATTTGGGTATCTCCCCGGCACGCTTTGGCTGATTGCGGGCGCAGCTTTCGGAGGTTGCGTCCAGGACTTTGTGATTCTCTTTTGTTCCATTCGCCGCGACGGGAAATCGCTCGGCCAAATGGCGCGCGAAGAGGTAAGCAAGCGCGGCGGGATCATCGCGCAACTTGCCGTGCTCGCCATCATTATCATCCTTCTGGGCGTTATTGCCCTGGTTGTGGTGAACGCGCTGAAAGCTTCGCCTTGGGCCACCTTTACCATCTCGATGACGCTTCCTATTGCTTTGCTGCTCGGCGTCTACTTGCGATTCCTGCGGCCGGGCAGGGTTGTGGAAGCTTCGGTTATCGGTTTCGCCTTGGTGCTATTTGTCGTTGTTGCCGGGCGGTGGGTGGCGGAAGCTCCGTCCTGGGCACACGTGTTCACATTAAGCGGCGTATCGCTCGCGATGGCCATCATTGTTTACGGTTTTATCGCTTCGGTCTTGCCGGTTTGGCTGCTGCTCGCGCCACGCGATTATTTGATCGCGTTCATCAAAGCCGGAGCCATTTTCTCGCTTGCCGCGGGCATCTTATTCGTCCGCCCGCCAGTCTTGATGCCCCCGCTGACTCGTTTCATTGATGGAACGGGGCCCGTGTTTGCCGGGAAAATCTTCCCGTTTTGCTTCATCACCATTGCTTGTGGCGCGATTAGCGGATTTCATTCGCTGATTTCCTCGGGGACCACCCCGAAGATGATTCTCCGCGAGAGTCAGGCGCGGTTTATCGGCTATGGCGCCATGCTGCTGGAATCGTTCGTCGGCGTGATGGCCATGGTCGCGGCTTGCGCTATGACGCCGGGAGTTTATTTCGCCATCAACAGTCCCGCAGGAATCGTCGGCCGTACCGCGGAAGCAGCAGCGACCACCATCAGCAGTTGGGGCTACCACCTCGACGCGCAGGGAATCACAGAGCTGGCGCGCTCAGTTGGCGAACAAACTCTGCTGAACCGCACAGGCGGTGCCCCGTCGCTTGCCGTGGGCATGGCCCAAATTTTTTCGAGCACCATTGGCGGCGGACGCCTGCTCGGCATCTGGTATCACTTTGCCATCATGTTTGAAGCGCTTTTTGTGCTCACGGTGCTGGATGCCGGCACGCGCGTAGGACGGTTCATGATCCATGAAATGAGCGGGCGCATCTGGAGACCGCTCGCACGCAGCAATTGGCTGCCCGCGGTTTTCTTTTGCAGCGCGGTCATTGTCGGGGCCTGGGGCTATTTTCTCTACCAGGGTGTGATCGATCCCTTAGGGGGCATCAATTCTCTCTGGCCGCTGTTCGGGATTTCCAATCAATTGCTTGCTGCGGTCGCGCTAGTGGTGGCCACCACGATTCTGATGAAAATGGGACGACTGCGGTGGATCTGGGTGACCATGATTCCCATGGCGGCTCTCATCGTCATCACCATGACCGCCAGTTACCAGAAGATTTTCAGCCCAAACCCGCGCATAGGTTTTCTCTCTGGCGCGAACGAGTTAGCGGCGCAAATCGCCAGGGGCCAGGTAGCAGCGGCAAGAATCGTGGAGACCCATCGGCTGATGTTCAATTTGCGCCTCGACGCCGTCGTTACGTCCATTCTCGCTTTGATGATCTTGCTGCTCATCATCGAAGCGCTTTTCCAGTGGTACGGAATTCTCAGCCGCCGCGAAGCCATGCTGCACGAATCGCCCTACATTGCGACGCGTTGGGCCAAGAATTTCTCTGGTGCTGGCCGGGATTTGGTAGTTGGTGATGCCATAGGAGACGACTGATGCGCAAAGCTGCAAAACGCACGAAACGCTTCCTTCGCCGCTTCTGGCGCGGCGTGCGCGAATGGAGTGGCGATGCCGCGTATGAAACCTACCTGCGAGCAAAAGCCTGTCATCGCGATTCCTGTCGCACCCTGGGTCCGGCGGAGTTTTATGTGGACCAGCTCAATCGCCGCTATTCGCGCCCCCATCGCTGCTGCTGAAATTCTCAGCAGTAGATTTCTTGGCTAGCTAGCTAGAGCAGGATTGCCAGGGCTCAGATTTCTTCCTCGTCCTCGCTTTGATGCCTCAGGACCGTCGTTTTGTGCGTGATGCGGATGCTGTTGTTGCGGATCCCGGAGAGAATGGCTCGTCGTGTTTCCTCAGGCAGCATTTCTGGAGCAAACACGCCTGCGAGTTCGCGAGGGAAGAACTTGATGAATAGCGCTGCAATGTGCGCCGTGGCATAGGCCACCGGCGTCGTAAATCGTCCTTGCTGACGAATCTGGTAAAGGGTCGGAAACATGCAATCGCTGCGCAACAGTAAACATTCGTCGGCAGTTTTGCCGTGATTCACTCCTTTAACTAACACGGCGGCGGCGAACCGCGCATTCTGCAGAATCCCTTGCCGAATCAGCTTGGCAATTCGCTTTGGGGAAAATGTTTGGGGGAAACGCTGCCGCGCCATTCCCCGCGACTTCGACAATTTTCCTTGCCTGTGCCAACGGCGCAGGCGGTCAATCTCGTTTCCGCCGATTTTTACCTCCAGATCCCGGATTGGGATGAAGTAAGGCAGCGTGGCTGCCTCGTCTTGCGCCGCGAGCACCACGCGAACTGCTCCAATAGGGTCAGGGAAACGGAATTTCTCGATCTCCGAGAACCGTTTGGCCAGTTCAAATCTTCCGTTGCGATAGACGCGGGGGTGAGAAACCGCTTCGTCAAAGGAAACTTCCGGTGACCATTGCGAAATGGGATCTTCACTTTCGCTGCTTTCATAGAGCCGGATATGTACGGAGCGCACTTCATCCAGCATGTCGGCGGCGCGTTTCACCAGCAGGTTCGTCAGTCCGGGCGCCGCGCCGGCATTGATCACCGCCGCGCGGTTCTTTTCTTCGAATCTCTTGGTGTAGCGAAGCTGTTCGGCTTTGAAGGGGTTTCTCGTGAGGTGGGAACTGAGGTCCAGGTAATGGGAACGCAACCGCAGGGCCGCTCGAAGCACGATTTCATTGAATACCGAAGCGGAGGCGTTGACGATGAGCTGGCAGCCCTTCGCGGCTTTCACGATGCCACGGAGGTTTCGTGCATTCACCTCCGTGACCGCGATGGTGCTTCTTCTGCCCAGGAAGCGCCGTGCCCGCTCTGGATCGCGATCTCCACACCAGACCGTATGTCCTTGGCGTTCCAGTAATTGTGCGAGAAGCGAGCCGGTCGCCCCGGCCCCTAAGACGAAGATCCGCATGGCGTGGGCAAAACTCTATCACAGAGTTGAAGCTCAGCGCCGCGCGGTCGAAATTCGACCGCACGGAGATGAGCGTGATTTGCATCAGCGGAATGGGGTTCGGAAAACGCTGAGAATCGGACCGCAAATGTTAACAGACCGATGAGAGCAAAGGCTTTCTTACTTTCTCCCTAACAGGCAGACGCCGGACCAGGGGCGGTTTCCCGCGGGCCCTTTTTTCTGCGGCAGCCGCGCGAGCAAGCGCAGCAGCAGAGGAGGCCGCTTGAATTGCGCGGCGGTCTGTAGCACGGGCTTCACTTCCATCGCGTTCCAGCCATGCGGGGTGAAAAATTCTGGTCCTTGCGCAGGAGCGAATTTGAACGGTGCCCCAACCTGGCTCAGATGCTTGCCCATGGTCTTCTGCATCATTTTCAGCAGGCCCGGCGACGCAATGTCCAGAATCCAGCGCTGAAAACTTGCGCCATTAGCAAGGTCGCGGGCCAATGCTGCCACCTCCTCCCCGCTCAAGTAAATGAGCAGTCCCTCGGTCAGGATGAGGATTCTCTTCGCGCGACTGTTGAGTTCTGCAAAGAGAGCCCGGCGCGCGTGGGCATCCGCCAAATTCAACCGAATGCGTTGAAGCGCGCAAATCGGGTTTTCATTGGCCAGAATCCCTTCTTTGTAGGAGAGGATTTCCGGTAGATCGATTTCAATCCATTGCAGTGACGCGGGGAGGTTCATGCGGTAGGGGCGCGCATCCAATCCGGCGGCGAGATTCAACACCAGATCCGTGCCTTGCTGCAGCTCGTGGGTGATGAAATGGTCGAAGAGGTAAGTGCGCGTGACCCAGGCCCAAGCATGCTTGTTACCGTCGGGAAGCGTGTTCGCGATGTCGACGCCGTGTTGGCCGCAAAGACGCTGCGCGAAGGGGTCGCGGAAGATGGCATCGGGCCGCTTGGTCTCTTCGGCGCGAAAATAGGCCGCCCAGCGCGCGGTATCTGAAACATTGCGCACTATTCCTGGACTTGCTGCCGGCGGCATTTCCGCCATTGCGAAATCCTCCCGGTTTTGTCAATCAAATCCAGTCTTGAACTCAGGCGTTCCGATCCCAGTTAAACATAACGGTTGTGCTGCCTGAAAATTCTATTCGAGCGGCCAGAGCCACGCCGCGCCGCGCACACCGCTCGAGTCCCCGTGCTTCGCGGGAACTAGGGGAGTGTCTGCTTCTTTTCCAAAGACGTAATCTTTCAGGCGCGCGGGAACATATTTGTAGATGCGGGGAATTTGCGAAGCGCCGCCACCCATCACGATCACGTCCGGGTCGAGCAAATTGATGACGCCAGCGAGCCCGCGAGCGAGGCGGTCCTCGAAACGATCCAACACCGCAAGCGCGGCGGGCTCGCCCGCTTCGCCGCGAGCGAGAATCTCCGGCCCACGGAGGGAAAGTTTCGTGGCGCGCTCGTAATCCTTCTCCAAGCCAGTGCCAGAGATCCAGGTTTCGATACAGCCGTTTTTACCACAGTAGCAGGGAGGCCCGGGAAATTCGTCAGCGCGCATCCAGGGCAGCGTGTTGTGGCCCCACTCTCCGGCGACGCCGTTCGAACCGCTGTGCACACGGCCATCGACGGCGATTCCGCCGCCGCAGCCCGTTCCGAGAATCACTGCAAACACAACATGTGTGCCCACTCCCGCACCGTCCGTAGCCTCGGAAACTGCCAAGCAGTTCGCATCGTTGGCGCAACGAACTTCGCGGGCGAGAGCGCGGCTCAAATCTTTGTGGAAAGGCTTGCCGTTCAGCCAAGTCGAGTTGGCGTTTTTCACCAGGCCGCTTCGCGTGGAGACAGTTCCTGGAATTCCGACGCCCACGGTGACGGTGCGGCCGAGTGTTTTCTCCATTCCTTTGACGCCGTCGGCGATAGCGCGCACGGTCCCATCATAATCGAATCGCGGCGTGGCGATGCGATGCCTGTGCAATTCGGCGCCGTCGCGCTCGAGGGCGACAAATTCGATTTTTGTGCCGCCGAGATCGACGCCAACGCGAAGGGAATGGTTTTTCGCCGGAGCCATTACGCGCCCCCCCTTCAAACGCGCAGCATTCTACTCCGTGAAGGGACTTGCTTTCGTTTCATTTTTGAATCGGCCGGTTTACTGGTCGGTAGGCGGCCATGGATGACAAAGATACCGAACTTTACGCCGTTCGAAGGCGCGATTCTTGGCTGGGAAGTGGACGACATTCAGGCGACAGCTAAGTGGCTCCGCGAGCGCGGCGTGAACCTGGAAAACTATCCGTTCGCACAAGACCGGGATCTCGGAATCTGGACTTCGCCGAGCGGCGACAAAGCAGCGTGGTTCAAGGATCCGGATGGCAACGTCCTTTCTGTGACGCACCTCATTAGCCGGGCGTGCCGCGGTTGTGGGCGAGCAGCGCGCCTCCTGTGGTAGCATTTTTGGACCTTGATGCAGCAAACCAAGAAGAACGGCGTCCTTTTCGCAGTCCTCGTTTTATTTGCCATCAACATTCTGAATTTTTACGACCGGCACGTCCCCGGAGCGCTGGTCGAGCCCATGCGCAAGGAATTCCACCTGAGCGACATGCAGATTGGCCTGCTTGGAAGCGCGTTCATCTGGCTGTACGCGATTATGGGCGTGCCGCTGGGACGCATCGCGGATTCCGGAAGCCGCAAGAAGCTGCTGGCCTGGGGATTGGTCGTGTGGGCGTCGCTCACGGCGTGCGCGGCGATTGCAACGAACTACACGGTACTTCTGATTTCGCGCGTGGGCGTGGGGCTCGGAGAAGCAACGTGCGCTCCGTCGGCGACGAGCTGGCTGGGAGATCTTTTTCCAGCGGAGAAGAGGTCCCGCGTGCTGGCGCTTTTCATGCTGGGCGTGCCCTTTGGCGGCGCGCTGGCGTACTTCTGCAGCGGTCCGCTGGCACAAGCGCACGGGTGGCGAGCAGCGATGGTCTTGGCGGCAGCGCCGGCGCTCGTGCTGGTTCCCGGATTGCTGATGCTCACGGAACCGCGGCGCGGCGCGAGTGAAACGAATCAAAGTGCGGTGGCGCGCACATCGGTGTGGAACTTGCTTCGCCTTCCGACGATGTGGTGGATCATCGCTTCCGGAGTTTTTCTCAACTTCAATATGTACGCGATCGCGACTTTCCTTCCTGCGTTTTTGAGCCGGGTTCATGGCCTTTCGCTGGCCTCGTCGGGCATCGCGACGGGAGTGGTTTTTTTGCTTGGAGGGCTGGCTGGAGGTTTGGCCGCGGGGTACGTGGGCGATTTTATCGTTCGGCGGCGCAAAGACGGACGCATGCTGTGCGCTGCAATCGCGGCGCTAATTGCAGCGCCGCTGTCGTATTTGGGAATTCTGCAGCCTGCCGGATCGCTGCTCAAGGGAATTGCTCTTTTCTTGCTGACGTACGCGGTTCTGACGAGCTACTACGGCCTGGTGTACTCCGCGATTCAAGACATTGTGGCGCCGAATCAGCGCGGCATCACCATGGCGATTTATTTTATGGCGATGTACTTGTGTGGCGCGTCGTTCGGCCCGCTCTTGACCGGCCGCCTAAGCGACCTGCTGGCGCATCGCGCGGCGGTGCTGGCAGGTTCGACGGTGGTGACCGAATCGTTTCGCGCAATTGGTCTGCAGCGGGCCATGCTGATTATTCCCATTTTTTCTGTGGTTTTGGCGGGAGTGCTGTATATGGGTTCGCGAACGATAACTTCGGATATCGCGCGGCGGCAAATGCCGGCTTTCGAGCCTGCGCTTAGCTCGGATTAGCGCAAGAAGACCGTAGGTTCGCAAGATCGATTCGACCGGCTCATGGGGTCGCTTCTTGCTGACAGGGAAGAAAGGATGGTGAACGAAGGCGCTGGATTCTGGGATGCCAGTGCCTTAGTTCCTCTTTGCATTCACGAGACGCGGACTGCTCAAGCTCGTTCCTGCCAACGGAAGTCTAGGCAGGCGGTGTGGTGGGGAAGTCTTGTTGAAGTTTATAGCGCTATCAACCGCCTCCGTCGTGTCAAGGAGATTTCCGGTCTCGACCAGGCTAATGCCCTGCGACGCCTGTGGCAGATGAGCAGCGCTTGGCGCGAGATTCTTCCTGACGAGCGGGTTCGCGATTTGGCGGTGCAGTCATTGGATAAATATTCCCTGAGGGCGGATAGCTTACAACTTGCGGCTTCCCCGGTGTGGTGCGCGGAGCGTCCGTCAAACAGGACGGTCCTTTGCGCCGATCAACGGCTGGCAAAGGCGGCAAGCGCCGCAGGGTTTTCCGTCATCGAATTCTAGCCATCAAACCTTGGTTGCGCCCCGCCTGTGCCCCGGGGCAAAGCCCTTTTGCCGGGCCATGAAAACCTAGCGTACGAAAATAGCCCGGCGTAGGCAGGCGGAGATGAGTATACAGTTTTGGTGTGTTTTTTGATCGGCGCTTACGGCGCGAGGGACAGGCGGTTGGCGTTGACCAGGGTGGTGAGGTCGGCCGCGATTTTCGTTGCGACTTTCTTGAGTTCGTCACCCGAGGGATCGCGGGACAGTTCAAAGCGCTCGGCAGGAGCGTAGGAACTCACGGTGATGACTGGGCCGTGACGAGGGTCAGGGGCCGGAGGATTGGCCAGCGCGTAGAGCGGCTGCTCAGGGCTTTTGAGGTTGTTCACACCAACATAGAGAATGATGTTTGAACCGGTCGGTTCGCCTCCCACAAGAAGGCGACGCGCGCGATTTTGCTCATCGGCCTCAGCGAAAACGCCGAGGATTCGCACCCCCTGCTGAGGAGGTGGCGCGCCTGCAGCCAAACGGCGAACATCGTATCCGGCCTCCTTGAGCGCGCGGATTATGTGCTCGGAAACAGCGTTCACCAGGGCGTGGGCCTGCTTGTCCGGCGTTTCTTCCATGGAATCGTCCGAAGAATCGGAAGTCTGAGGTGCGGACGACTCAGGAGTTGAAGCCGAGGCCGAGGACCAGGCGCCCATTCGGGGCACACCGGAGGGAGAGCGTGCGGCGCCTCCTGTCTTCGTTTTTGCGGGTGGGGAAGTGCGGGATGGCGCAGGCTTAGGAGCGGGCTTGCGCCGAACGACGTCCAGATCGAAGTCGCTGACATACACCGTCATGTTTCCCGCGGGCGCGGCAGTTGTAGATTGAGCCTGAGGAGTGTCCGGTTCGGGCGGTGCTTGCTGAGGAGCCGGACGGGCGGCTAGGGAGAAAGCAACAAAAGGCAAAAAAACCAAAAAGCGAAAAGCCATCATGCAAATCCTCAAAGCCACAGCTTACCAGCAATTTGATGAGCCAGGGCGGAGAACCGGCACATCTTCATGCAGATGAAGAGACGACGCCACGGTTGCCTCGGCACTGCCGAGCGGCGAGAAAAATCCTCCGAACAAAAGACCCCCATGCGGTGCTACGTAGGGTTAAGAATCTGCCGTGTGGCGGGGTAGACGCGGCGGAAAGCGTCGTAGCTACCTCTGAGAGTAGCCACCGCGGCAGGGTGCGGATCGATGCGCGCGGCGACGCGAACTGCAGCTGCGCAGGCCGCGTCTACGGAGTGCCAGATGCCTGCTCCAACCGCGGCAAGAAGTGCCGCGCCATAGGCGGCACCTTCTTCCGCCTCGACGATTTCCACAGAATGGCCGTAAACATCGGCCTGAATCTGTCGCCAAAGCGGCGCGCGCGCGCCGCCACCACCGAGACGGATGCTTTGGACGGGAACGTTCATTTCGTTGAAGAGCGTAAAGGTGTCGCGCAAGCTGAAGGCAACGCCTTCCAGAATGGCGCGTACAATGTGGCCGCGCGTGTGCGAAGCGGTGATGCCCACGAGCGCGCCGCGCGCGCTGCCGTCGAGATGGGGGGTGCGCTCGCCCATGAGATAGGGAGTCCAGAGAAGGCCGTCGGAACCGGGGGGAATTTTGGCAGCTTCGGCGGTGAGGCGATCGTACGATTCCGGCGTGCCCGAGGGATTGATCGTGAACGTGTCGCGGAACCAGCGTAGAGAAAGACCGGCGGCTTGCGTGACGCCCATAACGTGCCAGCGGCCGGGAATCGCGTGACAGAAGGTGTGCACGCGTCCACGAGAATCGAGCGCAGGGCGATCGGTGGTGGCAAAGACGACCCCCGAAGTGCCAATGGTGGCGCTGACCGTGCCGGGAGAAACGATGCCCATGCCCACCGCGCCAGCGGCTTGATCGCCGGCACCTGCAACAACAGGAGTGCCAACGGCGAGGCCGCAAGTCGCAGCGCCCTCAGCGGAAACTTTGGCGCAAACCTCGGGTGATTCATAAACCGCAGGGAGCAGATTTTCCTCGAGTGCCGCGGCGTCGAGCATTTCGGCGGACCAGCGACGACGAGTCACGTCGAGGAGCAAAGTACCGGAGGCGTCGGCCATGTCCGTGGCTCGCTCGCCGGTCAGGCGGAAGCGGACATAGTCTTTGGGAAGCAGAAGGTGGCGAACGCGGCTCCAGTTTTCAGGTTCGTTTTCGCGAACCCAGAGCACTTTTGTCAGCGTGAAGTTGGGGAGCGCGGGATTGCAAGTGAGCTGAATCAGCCGCTGCAAGCCGAGGGCCTTCGTGAGATCACGGCATTGCTTTTCCGTGCGGACGTCGCACCAAATCAGCGCGGGGCGAACGACGTTGCCCTTTTCATCGAGAAGGACCGCGCCGTGCATTTGGCCGGAGAAGCCCACGCAAGCGATGTCTTTGGCGGAGAGATGCAAGCTAGAAAGAGCTTTGCGCACGGCGAGGGAAGCGGCGCGCCACCAATCCTCGGGTTGCTGTTCGGCCCAACCAATTTGTGGCGAGGCAAACGGCTGATGATCTTCCGTGGCGGAAGAGACCACGCGGCCGCTTTGATCGATGATGATCGCGCGCGTGCCGCCAGTGCCGACGTCAATCCCTAGTCCGTGAATAAAGCCCCTCGAAAATTTCAGGAAGCGAGTGCGGGAATCATCATATCCATTCGATTATCGATGGCAAGAGAATAGCTCGTCGCCAGCAGTTCGCTTAGGGGGCAGGGTAAGAAGCGGTCAGTCTCAATGAGGAATTAAGCCTGTTCGCTGGTCATAATGAAAAGCGGCTTCATCTCAAAGCTGGCGTAATGCGGGCGAAGGCGCTCGGTGTTGTAGTGCTCCTTGACGTTGACCACTTTTTTCGAGGCCGTGACCGTGTCAATGGGCATGTTGTCGTAGCGGCCGCTTTTCAGAACGACCAGGCGGCCCTGGATCTTGTTCAGGATGAGATCCAGAGCGAGGTTGCCGAAAGCCATGGGAACAATGGAGTCAATGGCGTCGGGCTCGCCACAGCGCACCAAGTAGCCCAGTTTTTGGTTGATCACCTCGATCTTCTTGCCCTGGTTATATTTCGGAGAAAGCTCCGTGAGTTCTTCGGAGACCAGATCGCCGATGCCCCCCAGCTTTTTATGGCCAAACGCGTCCGCGGCTTCTTTTTGGAAGACCATTTCGCCGCCCTGGAACATGGCGCCTTCAGAAACCAAAACGGTGGCGTAATGACTGGGATTGTGTGTGCGATCCGCGCTCAGCAATTCACAGAGCTGCTCGATATCAAATTTGTGTTCCGGGATGACGCAGCGGTTCGCGGCCCCGGCCATGGTAGGCAGCATGGCCGTGAAGCCCGCATAGCGGCCGAAAACTTCGAGCACCATGAAGCGTTCGTGCGAGCCTGCCGACGTGCGCAGATCGTTGGCGAGCTGAATCGTGCGCGTGATGCAGGTGCTGAAGCCGATGCAGTAATCCGTGCCAGGAACGTCGTTGTCCATGGTCTTGGGAATACCCACGACTTTGAAGCCTTCCTGGTAAAGACGCACGGCATAACTGAGCGTGTCGTCGCCACCAATGGGAATCAGGTATTCGATGCCTAACCACTCCAGGTTTTTCAGTACTTCGTGGGTGAGATCGTTCTTGTCGGCGGTATAGGTGCTTCGTATGTGTTCCGGGACGCCGGATTTGCTGACGCGGCTCGGGTTGGTGCGCGAGGAATGCAGAAAAGTGCCCCCGGTGCGTCCCGCGCGGTTGACGATTTCCTCGTTCAGGAACTGGAAATTGTCGGAATTGTCGTAATTCTTGTCGCGAACCATTTCCACGAGGCCTCCCCAGCCGCGGCGAATTCCAATAACATCGTAACCTTCGCGGAGCGCGCGGAAGGTGACGGCGCGGATCGCGGGATTGAGGCCGGGAACGTCGCCGCCCCCAGTGAGGATGCCGATGACCCCTTTCTTGCTCTTGACGTTTGCCATGAGTGGATAGCTCGCTTCTTCGTGAGATGGGAAACAAAGAATTATCTCCTTTGCCGCGAGATTTAGGAAGGGCCGGGGAATCATTCGTTTTTTCGCACGAATGCATGAAAAAAAAGAACAGAGAACCGAAGCCCGCCCTTTTCGCGCTTCACATTATTTCCATCGCTCAGAAGGGAGTGCTCGTCGGTTTCCATAGCACGATGATGAAAGGGGCGGACCGAAGTCCGCCCCTTTGCTATTCAGACAAAGTGAGTGCCGCCTGGGGAGTGTTAAGCGTTGCTGGAGGAGGCGGGCGTGGCGGCCATCGGCTTCGCGGATTCCTGGATCGTCAGCATGTCCGTGCGCACTTTGTCCCATTCGAGCAGAGTGAGTCCATGCGCCGCAAAGAACTTTCGGATCTTTGCAGAGTCCCAATTCATGACTTTCTCCATCACCGGAACGAGCACGCTCATGGCGTTGTCGCTGAGCACCGTGCGCTTGGCCACGCGTGTAATGAACTTGGCCTCGCTGACCGCGATGGTCAATCCGTCGTACTGGTTGATATGCATCATCACCGGCAAATCCGAGCTGCCGTCGCCCATGTAAATAATCTGGTCGTGGCTGATGCCGAGGCTCGCGCGCAGTTCCTCAAGCACGGTGATTTTGCCCCAGCCTGCGGAAGCGCGAATGATGGAGGCGACTTCTCCCGCTTCGTTGTAGCGGAAGCGCGTGCCGAGAATATGATCCGGCGGAACGATGCCTTCGAGCGCCGATTGAATAATCTCCTGCGGTGCCGCGGAGATTACGTGGAAATGGAATTTGTAGCCTTCGCCGAGCGTGTCGAGCGCGCGAGCAAACAAGGCCACATTGTGCTTCAGGCGAATGCGCTTGCCAGTCTCGATCAGATGCTCGCCCCGGACACGCCGAAAATCCGGGTCATGCAGAATGAGATAGCTTAGCTCCGCGCCCTGTTGGACGAGGTTCATTTCCGCCAAGCCTTTGACCTTGTCGTGAAACCCGTGAAAACCGATGAGCTCGCTCAGAACGACTCCAGAGTCGTTGAAGCTGAGTGTCTGGTCGAAGTCGCTCGCCAGCAAGTATTGTTTCACCATGCACTAGTACCCCTTTCTACCTTTCTTCTTGGTAGGGCTGGCTCTGGGAAGCTTGCACCCCTCTACTGACACCTTAACCGCGTTTCCCCAGAATCCCTCACGAATTATCTTAATGGGTGCGATGCGATAAAAAGGTCAACGATTCATTATACCGTGGTTTAGATGCTGGGTCATGATAAGGGGTTAGAAAGAAAGGAGATGCATGTACAAAAAGGAACAGCAGTGTACAAATTCCCTAGTGTAGCGTCTCCAACGCTTCTTTACATTTGGCGATTTTGGCCATAATTCGTTCTACAGATGCGCTCCAGACGAAAACCTTGGGATTCTGATTGTGGGTTTGGATGTAGTGGTTGATAGCGGCGATCAAATCCGGGACGTTCTGGAAGGAGCCTCGACGGATGCGCTTGTCGGTAATCTCGCGGAACCAGCGCTCCACCATGTTCAGCCAAGAGCTGGAAGTGGGAATGAAATGCAAGTGGAAGCGGGGATGGCGTTTCAGCCAAGATTGCACGCGAGGATGTTTGTGCGTCCCGTAGTTGTCGACGATCAGATGCAAGTCCAGCTCGAGTGGTGTCTTGACGCTGATCAGCTGCAGGAAACGGATAAATTCTTGATGGCGATGCCGCGGCATGCAATCGCCAATGACCGTCCCATCCAGCATGTTCAGCGCAGCGAACAAGTTCGTCGTGCCATTGCGTTTGTAGTCGTGCGTTTGCCGGGCCGGAACTCCCGGCCTGAGAGGCAAGAGCGGTTGAGTGCGGTCGAGGGCCTGAATTTGACTTTTCTCGTCGACGCAGAGCACCAAGGCTTTGTCGGGCGGATTCAGATACAGTCCCACCACGTCGTGGAGTTTCTCGACGAAACGCTTGTCGCGGCTGAGCTTGAAGGTCTCGAGTAAGTGCGGTTTCAGATGGTGCTGCTTCCAGATTCGGTGAATGGTGTCTTTGCTCAGCCCCTGAGCCTGGGCCATACTTCGCGCGCTCCAGTGGGTGGCGTCGGGCGGCGTCGTGTGCAGGGTGGCGTGGATCGCGGCTTGGACCTTGCGGTGAGAAATCCGGGGAATACGCCCCGGACGAGGCGCATCCTTTTCGAGCCCCGGCAGCCGAAGCGCCAGAAAGCGTTGACGCCAGAGTTGCACAGTAGGTCGCGAGATGTGCAAGGTACGTGCAATATCTTTGCTCAACAGCCCCTGGGCAGCTTTGCAAATAATCTGGGCGCGCTGAACCAATCGAAGCGGGACGCGTCGTCCCGCGGCCCATTTGTCCAGCACCGCTCGTTCCTCGGGGGACAAGCGGATGGCTTCTGCGACTCTCACTGGTAGACAGCATAAGAACGCGGCCGTTATAAGTCAAGCTATTTATGCGACACCCCACTAGCGAAAACGAGATGGCCGCAGCAAAGAAAAGGAGAAAGCGCTAGGGCCGTTCGAACGGAAAGGAAGGCCGCGATCCCGGAGAGGTAAAACGAGGCCTGCCCACCCGCATCAACGGCTCCGCGTTTTTTTCCGCTTCGCGATTTGCCCGAGCGCCCGGGTAAATTCCTCGACCGTCTCTGGCAGCGCTTCACTGTAAACAAACTGCCCTTCGCGGCGGCAGGAAATCAGCCGCGCTTCGCTCAGAATTTTCAGATGATGGGAGACCGTCGCCGGCGTGACTCCGCGCATCGAAACAATCTCCCCGCAGTTCATCTGCCCGGAGCGCGAGATAGCCTCGAAGATGCGTAGCCGCGTTTCGTCGGCCAGCGCCTTGGAGATCTTCTCGATTTGCGCGCGGTTCATGAGCGCCACATTCAGGGGATTGGCCGAAGTCTAGCGAATTACGGCCTCTGCCGCCAGAGAATTATGCCCCGGGCTTCCCATGGGCCAAGAATGCTGTAACCGCAGACTTCGACAGTCATCTAAATATCGAAATCCCGAAGGCCGCGCGGATGCGTTCGCCGGATAGAGGGCTTTCGAGCAAACCCCATACAACAAGGGAGACCAAACATGAGCAGCAGCAAAAGACTCGAAGGGAAAGTCGCGGTAGTGACCGGCGGCAACAGCGGCATCGGGCTGGCTACGGCAAAACGCCTGCAAGAAGAGGGCGCGCGCGTCGCTATTTCGGGGCGCAACAAGAAAACCCTCGACGAAGCCGTGAAGACCATTAGCAACGGCGTCGTGGCGGTTCAGGCCGACGTGTCCGAGACCTCCGGAGTGGACAAGCTGTATTCCGAAGTTTCCAAGAAGCTTGGGAAAATTGATGTTTTGTTCGTGAACGCGGGAATCGCAAAATTCGCTCCACTTGCGGAGACGCCCGAAACCCTTTTCGACGAGCAGTTCGACACTAACATCAAAGGCGCATATTTCACCGTGCAGAAAGCAATTCCGTTCCTGAACGACGGCGCATCGATCATTCTGAATACCAGCGTTGCCGACCAAAAGGGCACTGCGGGGGCAAGCGCGTATGCCGCAACGAAAGCGGCTTTGCGTTCGCTGGCCAGAACCGCTGCGGCGGAACTCGTCGGGCGAGGGATCCGCGTGAACGCCGTGGCGCCAGGGCCGATCGCGACGCCCATCTTCGGGCGAACCGGTCTCCCCAAGGAATCGTTGGATGAATTTGCCAAGGGCATTGTTGGAAAGGTGCCGATGAAACGCTTTGGACAGCCGGAGGAAGTCGCGGGCGTGGTCGCCTTCCTGGCCTCGCAGGACGCGTCGTATATCACCGGCGAAGAAATCAACGTCGATGGTGGGTTAGGCCAAATCTAAACAAAGGCACTTCCCGGAGTGCAGCAGCCTGGCTGCCGCTTTTACCTAAGTCGGGCCCGGCACAATTTGCCTTACGAATGAGGGCCGCGCAAGTGGCCCTTCTCTTCGTCGGTGTAAGGGTGCGCTTCAGCATGTCCCCTTTCTTGTTTCGTCAGAGCCAACTCCGGCGCGCGAAGTTCATTTTGCTCCTCCCGACGGATCAGGCGAAGTGGCGGAGTCTACGTCCAGAAACCAAGAGTGAGCCGTGTCCCCGGGCGCATAACAATTTCCGTCGCGAGAATAGGTCCGCGCGCAACGAGCGGTAAATTCTTTGCGCCGGGGAGACTGAGCGAATTGCCAGACCGCGGCGTAAGGAAATCTGCTTCTTGCGGGAGGCGGCGGTTCGTGGGGAAAAGTGCATCCGGGAGAAGGGGGACAGGCGTCATTATAGGCCCAGACGGAGATGCCGCGTGTTGCAGCATGATTCCGAATATCGTCCGCCGTGGTAATGCTGACGCCGGGCTCTTCCCTGACCGGCATGCCTGAACAATAGACCCCGGCTCTATATCCCGCATGACTGAGCGCCTCGGTCCACGCCGCGAGATAGGCATGGTACATATCCGGCAGTCTCCCGCCTTCTTCAATATCTAAGAAAATGATTGTCCCTGCGGAGAAGCCCTCTGCTTTCGCTGAGCCTGCGGCATCTTGTCCCTCGTGGGCGCCCCTTGCTTTAGCGGAAGCCTCCGTCTTGAGTTCACTGCTGTCGGGGCCGCGACAGAGCAGCAAAAAACCGAAACCGAGTGAGCGAAGAAGTCCGCGCTTTCTGCTCCAGGTGTTGGTTTTTTCGCCCGGCGGTGGAGTAAGCCAGTAGCTCGAGAAGGCAAACGTTTTGCGGAGGATGGGCAAGGCCTCGTCGCCGGGATAAATGTTGCGGTCGAAACCCAGGTAATTTTTCTCGGTTCCGACAGGAACTGGGGAAACCCCGCTTTCCGGCCCAAAAGCGAAGAGCATGGCGAGAGCAACGAGGCTTAGGGAAAAAAGTCCCGCTAACGCCAACTTTCGAACTAGCCTGATCATCGGATTGTCGCCAAATTCTTCATTGCCAGCCGCAGACCGGCTACCACACTCCAAATCAGGGACGATTCTAAAGGATGAGCGTCAGCAGCGAACAGAATAATGAGGCCTTTGTGCTCGATGGCAAGCGGCTACTGCGTTGGTTCTAAGGTAGATTCTTGAAAATTCGGAGTGAAACGCCGGGCACGCCACCGCAAGCACGCTCAGTGCATCTAAAGAATACGGAGTGGCGGAGGGACAATGGACAATGTCGCCACAGGCTAAGAGACCTGCGCTGGTAGCGGCGTGCGGGCTCCTGGTCACCGTCCTCGCTTCGCGATCTTTCTATTTCCAAGAACTGTTTTTTGCCTTTCTTCTGTTTGCCATAGTGTTCCTGGTTCTGTGGCTGCTGGCGGGCTTAGTCGTTGTGGTGTGGATGCTCTACGCAAGGGCGGTCGTGTACCTTGCCACGCGGACCGTGAGGCAGGCGCAGCGCACCCTGCCGGTGTTTCAAGCAGTGGTTCTGTGGCTGGCGCCCATGGTCACCAAGTCCGCCGGACTTGCTTCGGCTGGCCGGTGGGTCTTGCTTCATCCCCTCGGTGGTTGGCTCCGCGAAGGGGCGCGGTCTTTCCGGCTGGAGGGGTCCCACTTCCGCGAAGACGCCCAGCGCGCCGTTAAGCATTTGCGGCTCCTACTAAAGCAGAGTTGAAACTAGCGAAGCGCCCCTTAACGTCGTCGTCCATCCATCCCCAACCCAACGCTGTTCGCTCACCTGTATAGCGCCGCCTAAGCTGCAAGTCGGTGTTCGCGCCCCTCTAGGCAAAGCCTCTTTGGGCAGCGGCGAAACTGGACTAGGATACCGTCGTGCAAGGAACCCAACCGGTCCACAAAGGCAGGTTGTTGCGCTGGCAATGGAAGGCCATCACCCCGCTGATCGGAGTGTTGCTGCTGGGCTTGATCGCGTTTCAGGCCATCGTGGTCGCGCTCGATATTCCTAGTGGGCACTGGATCGTCATCATTGCGGCTGCCGGTGCCGTAGCGATTTGTTTCGTAACTTTGTCGGTCTTATTTGTGTTGATCGAGCGGCCGTTGAATGAATTAAAGAAAATTATCCGGCGAGTGCGTGAAGGCGATCTGAATGCGAGAGTCGAATTCTCGAAACGCAACGATGACGTCGGGCAACTGGGCCGCCAGTTCAATGAAATGATTCAGCAACTCGCGGAGAATCGCGCCGAAATCGAGCGGTTGCATCAATTCGAAATGGCCCGCGCGGAGCACTTAGCCACGATCGGAGAGCTCGCGGCCGGGCTGGCCCACGAAATTCGCAATCCCCTCGCCGGAATTGCCGGAGTCGTCGAAGTAATGGGGCGGGAGCTGCCCAAGGAAAGCTCCAGTCGTGCGGTTCTGCCCGAAGTCCAAAGCGAGATTCAACACATTCAAGCGATTTTAAACGATCTGCTGGCGTATGCGCGGCCGCGCCCGCCGGAGTTTCATCCCGCGGATCTCAATGCCACCGTCGAACAAGCCGTGTTTCTGGCGCGCCAGCAAGTGCGCACCAAGCCCATCGAGATTAACCTGACGGCGGAGAAGAAGTTGCCGAGAATCTTGCACGATCCGGTTCAAATTCAGCAAGTCGTATTGAATTTGCTCCTCAACGGCATACAGGCGATCCAGAAACAGGGAAAGATTGATCTCGCTTTGCAGCAGGAAGGCGAATTCGCAGTGATACGAATCCGGGATACCGGGAAGGGGATTGCGCGAGAGTCTCTGTCAAAAATTTTCAAGCCCTTTTTCACGACACGGAAAGAAGGAACCGGATTGGGGCTTCCGTTGGCGAAAGGCATCGTGGAGTCACACAAGGGAAAAATCGAAGTGACCAGCGAGCCGGGGCAAGGCGCGCAGTTTGAGGTGTGGCTGCCAATGGCGCGGGCGGCGGAAGAGGTCAAAAGTCGGCAGTGGAGGGACGAAGGAAAAAGCTAAGGACCAACTGCAAGATACAAACGGCGCGGGAGCAGAACAGTTTCCGCGCAGGCTGTTGGCGGGAGTGATAAAGTAGGAATCATGGCGCAAAATAAAGTCTTGATCGTGGACGACGAAAAGCTGGTGCGCTGGGCGCTCGCGAAGAAATGCGCAGAATACGGCTACCAGAGCGTGGAAGCCGTCGACGGAGAGGAAGCGCTGCGTATGATGCAGAACGAGTCGCCCGACGCGATTTTGCTGGATGTCCACCTCCCCGGCCAGAGCGGCATCGAGGTTCTGGAAAAACTGAAGCACAACGGCGACACACGCAGCGTGATCATGATGACCGCCGATCCACAACTGGAAGACGTGAAGGCGGCGCTGCGTCTGGGCGCGTACGACTTCGTCAGCAAGCCCATCAATTACGAAGAGCTTGGCGTAACGCTGCAAAACGCCCTGGAAGCGGGCGCGCTGCGCGCGGAAGTGGAATCCCTGCGCGGAGAAGTGCGCCGGCGCACCGGCTATCACGACGTGATTGGCGTGTCGCGAAAAATGACCGAGCTGATGAAGTTCGTCCAAAAAGTCGCGGCCAGCGAAGCTAGCACAATTTTGATCCAGGGCGAAAGCGGAACCGGCAAGGACCTGGTGGCCAAGGCGATTCATTATCAAAGCGCGCGCAAAGACAAGCCGTTTGTGGCCATCAATTGCTCCGCGATTCCGGAAACGCTGATGGAGGCGGAGCTGTTTGGCCATGAGCGCGGCGCGTTCACCGACGCTAAGGCGATGAAGAAAGGCCTGTTCGAAGTGGCTGACGGTGGAACGCTGTTTCTGGATGAAATTGGCGAACTCTCCCCGCTGCTTCAAGCAAAGCTTTTGCGCGTTTTGGACGACCAGGTCCTCCGGCGCGTCGGCGGCGTGCGCGATATTCAAGTGGATGTTCGCGTGATCGCCGCATCCAACCGCGATCTCGAGCGCGCCGTGCGTGAAGGCCATTTTCGTCAGGATTTGTATTACCGGCTGGCCATTATTTCGATTTTTCTTCCGCCTTTGCGCGAGCGAAAAGAAGACCTGCCTGCGCTCGTCGATTTCTTCGTGGAGCATTACAACCGGAAGTTTCGCAAGAATGTGCAAGGGCTGAACGAGGAGACGCGGCGGCTGCTGTTGAATTACAGCTGGCCGGGAAATGTGCGCGAGCTGAAGAATGCGCTGGAGCGCGCGATGCTTCTCGAGGATGGCACGCTGCTGAAGCCGGACGATTTGCCGTTTGCCGTGGCCAGCGGGCGCAGCGGAACGGCTGGGAGCGCGCCGACGGCGATGGAAGCGAGTTCGTCGGGAACTGGAACGATAGATTCCGTGGAGGGCGGATCGAAGCGGCGCTTGCCGCCTCTTTCCATCCCGGACGGTGGAACCTCGCTGGAAGACATCGAGCATGCCTTGGTCGAACTCGCGCTGCAGCAATCGCACGGGAACCAAATCAAAGCGGCGAAGTTGTTGGACATCAGCCGCGACGCCCTGCGCTACAAGATGAAAAAGTTTGGCTTGGCCCACGGAGAACAAGAACAGCAGCCTTCCACCACTCGCTCGTGAAAGAAGCTAACGAAATGCAGTCGTTCGTCCTGCCTTGAGGTGTGAGCGCGATCAGACTGCCCATTGCACTTTGTCCGGGAGTCACGACCGTCCTTTTGGCGCAGCAAAAGACCAGGTTGTCCCCTGCGGCAGCCACGCCGCATCGGCCGAGCGAGTTTGAGAACCAATTCTTGGCGATTCCTATCGTGCCCGGATGAACGGTTGCGACTTCCACGGGCCACACGTTGATTCTGGCGCCGGAGTCCTTGCATTATAATAGGCTGCGTCGGCCCGACAGCCCCGCCCTTTGCGTTCCACCATGTTCGTGGCCCTGATTACGATTCCTTTTTCTCGCCCTGGAAGAACCAATGAACGCCATATTTATCGGCAAGATGCCCGTAGCTTCCAAACGGCATATCTCGCAAATCGTCAAGCAGCTCTTTGTCCGCTCCCGCTGCGAGTCTGTCGAAGACGGCTCTCAGCTCTTTGTACTCGCCCCCGTTAATATACATCGCGACGGTGTTACCCTGTTTCGGCCTTCGCGTGGGATGGAGCCAGTCTGTGGCCGAAAACTCAATGACACCACTTTTCAGGCGGGCGTGAGCCACTTTGTGATGCTGCTCGGGCGGCATTTGGTGCCTCATAGGCGTATCAGCGACTTTCGTGGTGGTCAATTCGCCACCTAAACAAGATCGGTAAAACTCCATGGCTTCGGCACAATTCCCGTCAAATAGCAGGAAGGGTGTGAGATTCATTATCCTGTTCCTTTCTTGTTTAGCTGCTTGAGGTTGCGCTTGCGTCATCATCTCAGAACTACGGGCCTTTATGATCGGCAAATCGTTTTTTCTTTTGTACGGCGCAGCACGCTGCGCCGCGCGGCTTTGTGTCGTGCGAACGGAGTGGCTCGCGGCCAACTGGTGAGAAGACGCCCGTTCCGAGTGAAAAGCCCCATTTGAAAAAACACGCTGTCGCCTCCAGGATGAAGGACGCGTGTAAGTTGTTTCTCATATGGAGGATAGAGGTTATTGGATCGGGTAAGAATTTGGAACAGCAGATGCAAGTTGTCACATTGCTCAGAAGGTGGGCAATGGAGCGATTGTCAACCTTCTGACCTGTGGGCGTCCTCACTGTGACGGCGGGCAGGCGGTGAATAGCTCGAAAGGATACGGCACAGAAAAAGACACCCACGGAATAGCCGGTCAAAACCCCCAGTTGCCGGCTAGCCGATCGAGTCAGGCAGCGGCAGAGCACGGATCGCTAAGGAGCGTCGAGGTTCGGATGCGACGGGGCGATGGCCCGTACAACGGGCCTCCACCAGTGCCCGCCGCTGCCTCTTGTTTTGGCCGAATCCTGACGGTCACCCTGTCTTTTGGCGCGATTTTGTTGGTTTTCTCGCGCAAGTCATTGTGCCAATGCGCGCAACGTGGCTCCTGCTCAAAGCAAACCTTCCGCATGTTCTTTGTTTGCTATGCGATGCGCAGGTTTGACTGTGGAACGCTGCGTGCACCCTCATCACATGGACAGAGGAAGAGAGCGATGGGAGGGCGTAAAGCCTAGGGGCATCGAAGCGAGGAGGTATTTATGGCACAGGTGCTGGAGCGGAAGACAATCCACGAGATTTCCAGGAAAGTTGCGCTCACGAAGATTCTGGCAACCACAGATTTTTCGCCCGAATCGGATCGCGCGTTGGACTATGCGCTGGCATTGGCGCGGCGCTATGACGCGCGGATCTATCTGACGCATGTGCTGGCGCCGGATCCGTTCCTGTATGCCGAGCCGGCGCTGGCCGAAGCGACTTACGAGAAGGTTCGCCAGGCAGCGGAGCAGGGGATCGCGGACATTCTCGTTTCGGGAAAGCTCCGGGGCGTTCCTCACGAAGTCCTCTTAGAAGAAGGAAATGTTTGGGCGGTGATCGCGAAGCTGATCGAGAAGCATGAAATCGATTTGGTGGTGACGGCGACGCATGGCCGGGGCAAGGTGCAGAAGGTGCTGATCGGCTCGGTGGCGGAGGAAATTTTCCGTCAGGCGGATTGCGCCGTGCTGACCGTGGGACCGCGCGTCAAAGATGGGCCGCCACGCGAAGTGGAGCTGAAAAACATTCTCTTTGCCACGGACTTTGGGCATGGCGCGGAGAAAGCGGCGGCGTATGCTTTCTCGCTGGCGCAGGAGCACGGAGCAAGGCTCACCGTGCTGCACGTGATTCAGGAAGCCACGGCGTTTACGGAGGAGAGCGTGCGCAGGCAGAGAGAATTTAACGTGCAAAACCTAGAGCGGTTGGTGCCGGAAGGCGCGGAAAATTGGTGCAAGCCGGTGTTCCGCGCGACGTTTGGCGAAGCGGTGGAAGAGATTATCACCATGGCCCGCGAAACGAACGCCGACCTGATTGTGATGGGGGCGAAGCCGAGAAGGAGCCTGGCGGGGCATGTTCCGGCTACCATCGCTTACAGTGTGGTCACCAAGGCGCGGTGCCCCGTTCTGACCGCTCGCGGCTGAATTTGGCAGACGGCAGGCGAAGAGCTCAAGCGGGGCAGAATAGCAGCGAGCCGCAGCAAGAAAATGGAGGACCGGAGCTCGGCCGGAGCAGAATCCGGATCCACTCCAGGTCGAAGGACGGAACTGATAGCGCAATGGCGCGAAGCGGTTCCGTCCTTTTGTTTTTTTTCAGCGATTCCTTTGGAAATCCGCCCCTTCCTGGTGTAGGCTGCGGTTTTTCCGGAAAGTCCAGGTTCCGGCGAAAAAAAAAGAAAAAGGCCGCCAAAATTGCAGATTAAGATCCTTGAAAATAAACATGCATTGAGCCAGGCAGCCGCCGCACATGCCGCAGACTGTCTCCGCGCTGTGCTCCGCGACCAAGGTCTAGCGCGCATCGTCGCCGCTACAGGCACTTCCCAAATGGAATTCCTGGAAGCTCTGACCACTGCGCCGAACATGGATTGGAGCAGGGTCGAGCTTTTTCACCTCGATGAATACGTTGGGCTGCCCATCACGCATCCGGCCAGTTTTCGCAAGTACTTGCTCGAACGGCTCATTCGAAAGACCGGCATCACGCAATATCACTTTCTGGATGGCGAGGGGAATCCACACGCGGTAGCAAAGAAAGTCGGGAAGGAGCTGCGTTCCAAGCCGGTAGACATCGCTTTTGCAGGGATCGGTGAGAATGGGCACCTGGCGTTCAACGACCCTCCGGCAGATTTTCAAACCGAGGAGCCATATCTGGTGGTCGATCTGGATGCGGCTTGCCGGCAGCAGCAAGTGAACGAAGGATGGTTCGCGAAGTTGGCAGACGTTCCCGCACGCGCGATCTCCATGTCCATCCGTCAACTTTTGCGCGTGAAGCAAATCCTTGTGGTCGTGCCGGAGGCGCGGAAAGCGCGAGCCGTGAAATCGTGCTTTGAGGGCGAAATTAGCCCGATGGCGCCGGCGTCGATCCTGCGTACGCATCCGAATGCCACCGTCTATCTCGACAGAGATTCGGCCGCATTATTGAGTTCGGCCTTCCTGGAGAAGACGCTGTAGTGTGCTGTCCCTCCGATTCGCGGCATGGCTGGGGACGCGCTGAAGCGCGCCCCTACAGCAGGGTCATTTCGCGGAACAAGACGAAGGATGACTTACTGCCTTCTGGGAGTTTCAGAAAAGCAGATCCTTTACGCCCGTTCTCCAAAACCGGTGACTGGGTTCGGGAGCCAAGCAAGTCGATTTCAGCCAACTGCCAGGCGATATGTCTACGACGTTACCATCCGCACCATCCGGAGACCGGCCGATTCCCCATCTGAGGTGGTGGATTGGGGGATTGCTGTTCGCTTCGACGGTGATCAATTACATCGACAGGCAAACCTTGGCGCTGCTCGCGCCGTTCCTCAAGCAGAGCTATCACTGGACGAACAGCGACTATGCGAATTTGCTGATCAGCTTTCGGATTGCTTATTCAATCGGCCAGGCTGTCTGCGGAAGGCTGGTGGATCGCGTGGGCACGCGGCGCGGCCTGAGCCTCTCTGTCTTTTGGTATTCCGTCGTGTCCGTGGCCACGTCGCTAGCAAGAGGGTTTTACAGCTTTGCGGCGTTTCGCTTTCTCCTGGGGGCCGGCGAGTCCGCGAATTGGCCCGGGGCGGCCAAGGCAGTTTCCGAATGGTTTCCAAAGCGCGAACGGGGTCTGGCCGCGGCTCTATTTGATAGCGGGTCGTCCATAGGCGGCGCTATTGCACCGTTCCTGATTTTGCCCATCTATTTTCGTTGGGGATGGAGACCCGCGTTTGTGATTCCGGGATTGCTGGGTTTTGTTTGGCTGTTCGTTTGGCGCCGAATGTACTACGTGCCCGCCGAACATCCCCGCATTCGTCCTGCCGAGCGGGAGATGATTCTGGCCGAGACGTCTGGACTCATGGTCTCGGCCGAGCGCGACTCGCAATGGAGCACCCTACTGAAATTGCCGCAGACTTGGGGAGCGATTGTGGCGAAAGCCTTGACGGATCCCGTGTGGTTTTTTATCACTGATTGGTTTCCACTCTACTTGGTAGCCAAGGGAATTTCGCTGAAGACCGGCTTAATCGCCGTGTGGATTCCCTTCCTTGGGGCGGACCTGGGCAATTTCTTTGGAGGAGCGGCCTCAGGATACTTGATCAAACGCGGCTGGCCGCTCGGCGCAGCGCGGAAAGCGCTGGTGGTCTTCGGAGGAATCGGGGTGATGCTGCTGATCCCCACGATTTTTACGGCGAATCTGGCGGCGATTGCGGCGTTGTTCGGAGTGGCGACTTTTTGTTATGCGGCCTTTTCCACGATTGCGAACGTGCTGCCGTCCGACCTCTTCACCGGCGGTGCGGTCGCTTCGGTGTTCGGACTGAGCGGAGCAGGGGCGGGGATTGGAACCATCATCGCGTTTGAGCTGATTGGCTATTTTTCTGACGCCAGCCGAGCCCTGCCAGGGCATTCGTTCGATGTGGTCGTGCTGGTCGCCGGGGTGGTTCCGTTTGTCGGAATGATTCTCGTGCTTTTGCTGGTGCGCAACACGCGCGCGACCGAGCAAGGACTGGTACGCCCAATATGACGGGCGTGCCTGCCGCTCCCGTACAGCGATCCCGAGCCTGCATCCGGACATTCTGCATGCCCCGGGCGCACTGGATCGTTCGCCGATCGAAAAACGCCGAGCAGCGAATTACCACGCATTCGCAGCTCCGTTAGTGTTTGTAGATGAACTGAGGTGGAGCGCCCTCTGGCTCTGGCAGCATTCCATACACGCCGACCGTGTCCGACGGAAAGCAGGAAAATCCGGTTTCTTTTTATACCTTGAACACCTGGTATTGCCCCCTCCGGAATGGGGTGTTCACCTGCTATTTTTACGCTCCTATCCCCGCTCCTAATTATCGGGGAAGAACTGGATTGAGGGGCCAGGCTGCCTGGGTCTGGCGACGTCCTCTAGGACCGAAGGGGCCCATGCCGTCCGTCCGCAAGTCGTTGATGGGCAAAGGTTAATTGTGTTCTGGAGAACGAACAGGATTCCTTTAAAACCAAGTCTCGACGCAATCCCCCGCTTCCTGGTGGGACGCCGGACATTTGATGGGGAGGAGACCTCGTGATGAAACGCAGAATGGGGTGGGCAGGTGCACTCATCGCCCTTATGTGGGCCGCGCCGGCAAAGGCGGACACCGGAGTTATCGTGCGCACCTCGAATCTGCAGGCGCTTCAGGCGCTCTGCGCTCTACCCACCACCTGCACCGTGGTCGAGGGGCTCGACGGCACGCTGAGCCAAGTCTTCCTTGTGAGCACGCCCCTTCCCGTTCAGAGTTTGCTCGGGCTCCTCTCACCGTTGCCGGGATTCGTGGAAGCTGAGGTGGATCAGGTGATCAGCTTGGTTGGTCCGCTGCTGGTTCCCTCGCCAATTCCCGCCACGCTGCTGCAGGACAGGACGCTTGTGCCCTACCCGGCAAATTCAACAACGATGGTGTGGAACAGCTATGCGAATCAGGAGGCGGCGACGATCGTAGAGGTCCAGAACGCGCAAAGCACCTTCAACGTGACCGGGACAGGAATTGTTGCGGACATTGACACGGGAGTGGATCTCACGCATCCGGCACTACAAGGTGTTCTTTTGCCGGGCTACGACTACACGCGAGGCCAGCCGAATGGTTCAGAATTAAGCGACGTCGCGCCTTGCCCTTTTAGTTCCTGCCCACCTCCCCCATGCAGCTCTGCCACTTGCCCCGCACCGGCACAAGTGAATCAGTCCACTGCGGCGGTTTTGGATCAGTCGACGGCAGCTGTTCTTGACGGCAATCCGCAATATGCGGCATTCGGCCACGGGACGATGGTGATGGGCATCATCCACCTGGTGGCCCCCACAGCCAAACTGTTGCCCCTGAAGGCGTTCAAGTCGGATGGGACGGGCGCTCTCTCCGACATATTGCGCGCGATTTATGACGCGGTGCAGAAGTACAACGCCAACGTAATCAACATGAGCTTTGATTTCAAGACCGCCTCGACAGAATTGCAGAATGCGCTCAATTACGCGAGCGGGTTGGGCATCATTTGTGCGTCATCGGCGGGAAACGACGGGATGCAAGAGACGGTTTATCCCGCCGCGCTGCAAAGCGTCGTGGTGGGCGTCGCATCGGTGGGCTCAACAACTGCCACCGAAAGCACGCGATCCTCGTTCTCGAATTTTGGGAACGCGATCGTGTGGGTGGCGGCCCCGGGGGAAGCCATTGTGAGCACCTATCCCTACAACTCGTACGCGGCGGGATGGGGAACTTCGTTCAGCGCGCCATTTGTTTCGGGCGGAGGAGCCCTGCTGCGCGGACTAAAGACGACCATGAATCAGCCAGAGGCGGCCGCTGCGATAGCACATGCCGCACCGCTCTCCGACCCGGGCATGGGCAATGGGCGGTTCGATCTGGTTCCTGCACTCCAGTCTGTGTCCGGCGCGAGCGGTTCACCGGGCTACAGCGTTTCTGCGCTGCCGGCCACCCAGGCCATAGCAGCGGGAGGAACGGCAAATTACACGGTGTCTGCTGCACCAGCGAACGGATTCAATCAAACGATAACCTGGAGCTGTACCGGCGCCCCAGCGGCAGCCACTTGCACGGTCACCCCGCCGACGGTGACGTTAGACGGGTCGAGCACGGCGACTGCAACAGTTACATTAACGACGACGCCGCGGTCGGTGGCGCGGCCTCGAAACGATCTACCTGTAGCGCTGGCGGTGGGAATCGCGTGGCTGGCGATGGCCTTGGTATTTGGGACCCTCAACAACGCTTCGCGTCGCAAACGCAATCTTGCTGTAGCAACCGCGGTGCTTGTTGTCGCACTCTACGGCCACGCTTGCGGCGGCTACGGCTCTGTGATGGGACCGGTGTCGCCAATGCTGTCTTCTGTGACGCTTAGCCCAAGCAGTGTAAACGGTGGCTCTTCCACGACCGGGACGGTAACTCTCAGCGGAGCGGCGCCGAGCGGCGGGGCTACAGTGAACCTCTCGAGCAACAGCGCGTCGGTGACCGTCCCGTCGAGCGTGGCTGTCACTGGCGGAGCCACAAGTGCGACGTTCCCAGTGAATACCAGCGCGGTGAGCGCTTCGACTGCAGTCACGATCTCTGCTTCCTATGGCGGCGCCAGCATGACGGCTTCGCTCACGGTAAAACCCCTAGGAACTCCCGCCGGAATTTACACACTGACGATTACAGGAACGTCCGGCAACCTCAGCGATTCCACGACGGTCGCAGTAACAGTGAATTAGCAAGAGTCTCGGAGCCCGTTCGTTTCGAACGACGCAGGTAAACTCACCGTTTGCACCAGTAAGGCAGTGTTACAATATTTGACGATTCTGTTTCCCCGGGACTACCCATTTGCATCTGGCGAGTTCCCAGCTCGAAATTCCGTATCCGTTTGCCCGCGACCGGATCTTTGCTCGGAATTCTTCTTCTTGGTTCATGACCTCCCGAGCCGACTTACAGCCGCCGCAAAAAATGGTTTCTTCGATGAGCGCAAGAGATGGCAGAATCTTTAGAACTCATTCTGTTGGGGAACGGAAATTCAGCGGAAGGTCCAGTCTATGTCCCAAACTCCCGGTGCTTTTTCATTGGAAACATGGTGGGAAAAGCTTATTGAACGAACGCCTGTCAAATACATTTCGCTAGTCTTGGGCGCCATCGGGATATGGCTCGTTTGGGAATTTCCCCCCGGGTATTTCCGGTACTCCATCGGGGAGGCCGCCGTTATCGCGGCTCTCCTCATGCTTCTCGTAGATCCGTTCTTGAAAGCTAGGCTGCTAAAGGAGGCGGCCAGAGACATTTTTGAATATCTCCTAGGATTCGACCAGCAACCACAGTTAAAGGAGCGCCTCAAGAGACTGGTTTTTGATACGAAGCTGTTCCGCAAGAATTTCAACGGGCGGTATAAGCTCGTTCCCCAAGCCGATTTCATGCAGATTGAGATGGAGTTTGACTTCGAGCTGGTTAATCCCACCGAAGAAGCAATTGAGTTCCAGTACAAAATTGATTTCGAGCAGGCCGAGAACCCCCGTCTTGATTCTGTAACCCTTGTGTCTTCAGAAAAGAATTATGCATGGCGGCCCACGTTACAAACTAAGGAAGATGAACCTTGGGTTCTTCAAGGGTTCGCGGATCCTGTGGAGATTCAGCCTGCATCCAAGGGGATAAGCTACAGGTTCGACGGCAAATGCGCAGTAAGTTACCCACTGTCTTTTTACTACGCTCAGCATTTCGGCTATCCGACGATAGGCGTGACCATCACAATTGAGTACCCGGAAACGCTGGAAGTTGATGCCGCTCCTACTCCGTCGCACGAAGGGAATGTTTGGCGATACGAAAGGCTATTCATGCCCGGAGATCACATCAGTATTCGTTGGAAGCAGACGAAGTAAGTTTGCTCCTCGGACTGCGACGAGCGCAAGATTTTCTGTACAAAATTCCTTAATCAGACCTTCGGGAAATTCGCCGGTCAATCATATCGCCGTTTTCTCAACGCGCGGCCGCGCGCTCCAGAGCGCTACGCGATCCGTTTTCGCAAAAGAGCCGAGGGTCTGAAGCATGTCGAGAAAATTCCCCCACGGCATTCGAAAACAAATCAGGCCACCTTTCCTTAGTCGACGTACCCTGGGCGGCCTGGCTGGCGTGAGAGGAAGCCTATCCAATCGACCCGTCGACACAGAAGGAAAATTCGACTGGCCCTGGCGAGCGCGCCGGGAAATTCGATGGCGAGCGAGATCAGAGCACCGAACAACCCGCCTAGTAGGGCCGATGCGACGTTCGGTAGCGTGAACCAGAGTGTGACTCTACCGATCGTTAGTGCGTGGAGGGACCCAGCCGTCAAGGCATGGCTGGTGGCCACTCCGGACCTAAGAAAACTTGGAGCTACGATGCCGGCAAAGAACAAACTGAGCGTAACGCAGCCAGCGAGTTCCAAGACGGAAAGAGCCTTTTGTATCTTTCTATTGTCAGCGCCCATTGCCGGCTGACCGACTGAGTGGCTTTGAATTTGCTCCGCGCTATAAGACATACCTGCCCCTTTCCGGAATGCTGCTCTTGACGTTGGATTTTCCAAGCACCGAGATCCTGGGGAATTGCCCATTGATGTATGGCGCGTGGAGTTTGTCGGTTGCCGGAACTCTTGCTCAACCAACGCAGCTTGTTCTTGAGTTCGCTGGCTCATCACCTAGTTCCCGGTGCTCAAAGTGAAGGGCATAAAGACGCAGGCGCGATATTGCGATAAACACTGCAAGATCGCCTAGGCTGAATACCCTACAGCCTCGAAAATCATGATCCGGTATTGAAAACAAAGTGGTTACTGACAGGACTTTCCTGAACTTTCGGGCCGCAGGCCCTGACCGACAGCAGGTTGAGATTTGGCAGCGATACCGGGATTGTCCGGCAGAATCTTCGAAAAAAGGGGGCAAAAACGACGGAAACCGTGCTGTTCCATCCACTTGGCGCGCAGAGACTTTCAATCGCTGATAGCTCCCTTTAGCGCTTGGCAAGCCGTGCCTTGCGATCAAATGCTATGCCTGTCTATGACCCTAGACATCTCGGCGAACTGACAAAATGCATTAGCAAGCTGCATCTGCCTGGGAGTCCGGCAGTCGGACTCGAACAGCAACGGGCTGCCTACCAAAATCACGGTCGACATAGCCCTGGAAGTTGCGACATTCAAGCGATTCAAGCTATACAGAAACTCCATGCCTCTTGGCGCGTCCTCTGGCGATGAAGTCGTCAGGGAATAGACCACCACTGGAGCTTCCTGCCCCTGGAATTTGTCAACTGTCCCAACCCGCATGTTAGGCAGCCTCGCCGACAAATCTGCCACTTGAGCGTTGTACGGTGCCACGATCAAGATATCTCCTGGTTTAAGGGGCCGCTTATGGCCCTTTTCGTAAAACCATTTCACCTCCGGCTTGAGCAACCCCTCCACAATCCGCGCAACGGCCTCCACTTCCTCGGAGGAGGAATTGCGATTCCCCTGGTGCTTCACCCTGACAAACCACAATCCCGCTCCGTCCAGCCATGGATGTCCTTCCACAACCCTGCTACTCGTGATTGGGTGTGGACTCAGCTTATCCTCGTAAAAAACAGCGGAGGTAAATTTGCAAACCTCCGGATGCAACCTCCAGCTTTTGGGCAGCAAAAATCCCAGCTCCGGCGGTATGGTCTTCCGGCCGTCCAACAGATGCTCTAACGCCGATTTCTCCGCCCCGTCGGGATGACTGCCCTTCAACGGACGTTCCAATTGCTGAGGGTCGCCAAGTAAGACCAGTTTTTTTGCAGCCTGGGAAAGAGCTAGAACGTCAGCCAAGGACATCTGGCCTGCCTCGTCTACAAAGAGGACATCGACTGCTTCGGAAGCTTCCGCCGCCGACCATAACCATGCCGTGCCGCCGACGACATTGGCTTTGCCTGACCGTAATGCATCCAGTGCTTCATCATTATCCTTCCTGGCTACTGCAACACCGGCGCTCTGTTCGCCGTCGTTGTCCCGATGTAAACACCGCACTCCCTGAACACTCTTCTCTTGTGCCGCTTCAACCACGGACTCCAGCAGGTTGCGAATTACTTTGTGGCTTAGTGCCGTGACGCCGACTTTGTCCCCCCTTTTCAGCAGTTCGCATATCATCCTGGCACCGGTATACGTCTTTCCTGATCCGGGAGGGCCCTGTATGGCAAAAACCGAGTCCTCGAGGGCCAGCGCGATCCGGCTCGCCGTGTTTTCAGGCGTCTCCGAAGCGCGCTGCTCCAGTTTCTCTCCATCCGGCAAACGTGGTGGCTTTCGCAACAACAAATCGCGGGCCGCGCGGTATCGGCCGGCCGCATCGATTCCGTTTGCCTCAATCCACTTGCCAATCCGATAGAGTGAATCCGCAAGTGGGCCCGTATTGAGTGGACGATCCCACATGAACACCGACGGCGGATGAAACTCAGCCGTCTTTTTTGTTTTCTTGATATCCACAGTTCCGCTGACCGGGTCTAGGTCTACTACTTCGCCCACCTTTTGATTGACGTCTCCGAAGTAGACATCCTTGCCAACCCGCACGTTGGTTTTTTGTGGATCAAAGACGTAGCGATCCGTTGGCACCTGCTTTCCAGGATCGATTCTTTTCACAAAGCGCAGATTGGTGAGCGCCACTCGCTCATCGAGTAGGTCTTCAACATCCATATTCGCGAGCCGATATCCTTCCTGCCAGACACATTTATCCTCGCGGCGATGCCAGCTTAACAACTGTGCGAGTAACCATTGGCCCGATTGCTCGTTTGACCGCAACTTCGGGTCGGCTGGGATGCCGGCACAAAGGCGCTCCGTCAAAGCAGCTGTTCTGTCCAACTTTTCTTGTAACTTTGCCGATGGATCACCGGTTTTTTCTGGTGGCCTCGGTACAATGATTCCTGACTGCAACAGCTTCTCGCGTTCTGCTTCGAGCCAGTCCCGCAGCACCGCTGCCGAAAAGCAATCCTCGCTGTTGTATCCCTCCATCGTGGAGCGGATCTCGTCCGGCAGTTGCTCATTTCCCCAGCCCAACTCCAGCCTGTGCTCCACGTACCGCATCGCCGCCCGCGACTGATCAAGTGGAGTATTCCGAACAAAACTGCAAAAGGCCTCCAATTTTTTCAGAGAATATTCTTCCACGCTTGCTCGAAAGCCCTGCTTGAAGGCTTGGTGCAGATCTACCAGAGCGTCAGCCCGCAGCAACTTGTCGACTTGATCCTCGCGCGTCGCATGCATTCCCATGAGCCGCTTCAACGCTCCCGATTCATAGCCACCGAAATGATAGACATGCATCCGCGGATTCGCTTCCCATCGCTTCATGATTTCGTCGATCAACCATTCAAAACCCTGTTTCTCTTCCTCACGGTTTAAGGCCCAACGTTTTTCGTAACTCAGTTTGCCCCTAGCGTTCTTGAAAGCAAACCCAAACAGGTATTGCAGGCCGAATTCGCCTACGAACGGGTCACCTTCCAAATCCAAAAACACATCTTCTAGCGAAGGCTCCGGCAATCTACAAAGACCCATTCCCTCCACCACTGGCAAGAGCGGCTCGTGTACCAATTTCTTCTCCGTGCGCCCCTGAACCTGCACGCGTGCCTGCTCACGAACGTGCTCGATTGCCTCACGCGATCCGTGCTCAGGCCGCTGCTTCAGAGGTATGGGCAACACAGCGAGCTTCGCTACGGTAGGTGTATGCCATGCTTCCAACTGCTTTGTCTGTAGCCGCCGCATTCCAGCCACAAGCGAGAGATGGTCGTCTCCACGTCGCTGTACGTCACACTCGCGAAACCAACGGCATATGTCGCAATGGGGCACGGGCTCTGGATATGTGCCGCTGTCTGCGCTATTCCGCACGGCCCCCATTAGTCGGCGTTTCACGTAGCGGAAATACGCGGCGTACTCGGCCACACGGTACCCCTCACCCTCAAAATCATCTCCAGGGGGGATTACCCACATCCATTCCGGTCCTGAGCCCTGGACTTTTTCAAGCAGCTCCGAATATAGCGACAGCTGCAAAATTGTGGCCGCCTTTGTCTCCCGTGCCAGCTTCGTGTCTGCTACCTCGTACGACCAGTCCCATTTCCCACTGCGTTTTGCCATCCGCCGTAGCACATCGGGCCGGCCAAACCATTCACCGTCGGCCAAAGCTCCCTGCGCAATCACCTCCACAGCCTGCGCCATGCACTTTTGTGTTTCTTCGAGAAGCTCCTTCTCGTCCTTTATTGTGGAGAGGTTCACCACAGTCAGCTTTTCATTTTGTGCTAAATGCCCGAGGTAGGCTTTTTCGTGCCGCTCACCGCGTTCGCGTATCACTACTAGGTCGGGTGCGGCCCAATCCGGCGCTGATCTCTCGCCACGCGCCACCTGCAAATCCAGGGTGGTTACATGGCGGCACGCTAGATGATTACTTAGGTCGGTCGCTGCTAAGCGAATTCCAGAGAGCTGAACTTTCATGATTGCAACGAATCTTGAGCACTCACCTTTTAGCCCGAAGTTCCGGGACCTGCCACAGAGTATTCTGCTGATTCCTGGAGGGATAGCAAAAAATTCAACTTCCGGTTACTGGGAACGTCCGCAGTAACTCGTAGGCCCGGGCTTGCACCGGCGTCGGATCCGGCACTTGCCAGAATGTCACAGGAGTCTTGTCCGCGGTCTTCTGCTCCGCCTTCTCTTTGAACACGTAAGTCACTCGCGCCCGAGAGGCCAACGCGCCGAGCAAGTCCTCAAAACTGTACACGGGAAGATCATAGGCCGTTTCCTGGGAGAGCTTCTTGCGCTCCGCGGAAGCCGACGGTTGTGCCCCCCTGTTCAATACTCGCTTTCCGGGCAAAGTCTCGATGGTTTGGGACAAGCTCAGAGGTAGGCTGTCAACTGTACTGAAATGGATCGGTTAGGGAGGGTTGGCAGCGATACCGGGATTCGAACCCGGATTTTAGCCTTGAGAGGGCTACGTCCTAACCCTTAGACGATATCGCCAGGGACCAAAAGAAGATACGGGGATCTGCCGGGCACAACCGAGCGCGCGAACTCATTTTCGCATGGTCGAGCGAGACGAGCAAGCAAAGGTTCGAATGGGATGTTGAAATTGCGCGTTCGAAGTAGCCAAGAGCGTTAGCTTTGCACACCTAGCGGAGCCGCCGGGGTAGCGTTGTGTATAATGAACGGCTGGGGGGAATCCTAACTTTCATGGCCAGGGGCTACGGAAAATCGCATGCTTCGCTGAAGGTGTGGTTTTGGCGCGCTGAGCGCTTCTTCCACACACGCAGGCGAGAAGTGCGCGCGATCGCCAAGGCGCTGATTTCGACCAAGCATCCTTTCCTGGTTCATATTATCCCGATCCGCCGATGCAACCTGGCGTGCGCGTACTGCAACGAATTCGACGATTTCTCGCCGCCGGTGCCGCTAGAAGAAATGAAGAAGCGGCTGGACATTCTGGCGGACATGGGGACGTCCATCATTACGATCAGCGGTGGTGAGCCGCTGCTGCATCCAGAGCTGGATGAAATTATCCGGCATATCCGGCGTCGCGGCATGATCGCGGGGATGATCACGAACGGATTCCTGCTGACACAAGAACGCATTGAGGAACTGAACGATGCCGGGCTGGAGCATTTGCAGATTAGTATCGACAACACAAAGCCCGACGAAGTTTCGAAGAAAAGCCTGAAGACGCTGGACCAGAAGCTCGAGCTGCTGGCGAATTACGCGTATTTTCAGGTGAACATTAATTCGGTGTTGGGGAGCGGAGTGAAAGATCCCGAGGATGCGCTGCGCATTGCGCACCGGGCCGTGGACTTGGGACTCACCAGCACGGTGGGAATCATTCACGACCACAACGGGCAATTGAAACCGCTGGGCCCGCGTGAAATCGAAATTTTCGAAGAGATCATGACGCTTAGCAAGCGGTCGTTCTCGCGATTCAACCATTTTCAGCACAACGTGGCGCGCGGGAAAGAGCACCCGTGGCGATGCCGGTCGGGCTCGCGGTATTTGTACGTTTGCGAGGACGGATTGGTGCATTGGTGCTCGCAGCAACGGGGATATCCGGGGATACCGCTCGCCCAGTACACGCCCGAAATGCGGCATCGCGAGTTTTACACGGAAAAGTACTGCGCGCCGCTGTGCACGGTTTCCTGCGTGCAGCAGGTCGGCATGCTGGACAACTGGCGAGCGCCGCAGACACTGAAGCCCATGCCCGTGGCGCAGCCGGAACTGGTGCAAATTGAATCGGCAGGCAGCGACTCCTGATTTCGAAGAGCCTTCGGCTATTTTCGCTCCCTATTTTCACTCCACGCACATTCCATTATTGGCGGGATTGACGGTTCAGCGAGCGCTGCTGAAAATGTAAGCATGAGTGCACCAGCAATTGAAACAGAGAATCTCAGCAAAGAATATCCGCACGGATTTTTGAACCTGAAGAAGAGAACGTCGCTCGAGCGTTTGAGTATGCAAGTAGAAGAGGGCGAAATCTTCGGGTTCATCGGACCAAACGGCGCAGGGAAATCAACCACCATTAAATTGTTAATGAGGCTGATTTTTCCCACTGCGGGAAGCGCGCGCATTCTCGGAAAACCCATCAGCGACATCGAAATGCACCGCGACGTGGGCTACCTGCCGGAACAACCGTATTTTTACGACTATCTGACTGCGGCGGAACTACTGGATTATTTCGCGCGAATCCACGATCTGTCAGCGGCCCAGCGGAAAGAGCGCGTGCAAACGACGCTCAAAAAAGTTGGGCTGGAAACGGCCGGAAAAATCCAACTCCGCAAATACTCGAAAGGGATGCTGCAACGTGTGGGGATGGCGCAAGCGATCCTGCACGACCCCCAATTGGTGATCCTGGATGAGCCGATGTCGGGTCTGGATCCCGTGGGGCGGCGCGAAGCGCGCGACATCATTCTGGATTTGAGGCGCGAGGGCAAGACGGTGATGTTTTCCACGCACATTCTCAGCGACGCTGAGATGTTGTGCGACCGCGTGGGTGTCATTGTCGGAGGAAAACTCCGTGGAGTCGGCACACCGGGGCAGTTGGTGGACGTAACCACACAAGGAATGGAGATTTTGTTTGAGCTGGCGGGGCCGTGTACGGCGCCGTTGTTGGCGAAAGCGACGCGTACGGGCGACCGCTACCGGCTGCAGGTTCCTGAGACAGGGCTGTATGACGCGATTGAACAATTACGCGCGGCGGGGGCAAAAATTCTCGCGGTGGCGCGAGTGCGAGCGACGCTCGAAGAGTTTTTCATGAACCTTGTGGAAGCGGACCGCGCGCAAGCGGCTGCGGTCGAAGTGAGCGGGAAGTGAAGCGCGCGGGCGTGGTGGCGTTGAATACGTTTCGTGAGGCCGTGCGCGACCGGGTGCTCTATAACCTATTGTTGTTCGCTCTGGTGATGATGGCGGCGTCCATCATCGCCGGGCAGATTTCGATCGGCATCGAAGAAACGGTCATCATCACGCTGGGCCTGAGCGCGATCTCGCTGATCGGGCTGCTGATTGCCATTTTTATCGGCGTGGGCCTGGTTTCCAAGGAAATGGACAAGCGAACGCTGTATGCGCTGCTGGCCAAGCCAGTGCGGCGGTGGGAGTTCCTGCTGGGGAAGTTTGGCGGGCTGGCGCTGACGCTGGCGCTCAACGTGGCGGCGATGGGAGTTGGTCTTTTTCTGGCGCTGGTCTATGTCAAACCGGTGTTCGAACGCGGCGACCTTACGGTTTTGATCGCGGTGTACTTCATCTGGCTGAAGCTGGCGCTGGTGGTAGCGCTGGCGCTGCTGTTCTCGTGCTTCACGACGCCGCTCCTGGCGATTTTGTTTACCACGGGCATCTACATTGTCGGTCTGTACGTGCAAGAGCTGCGGAATATGCCCATGCAGGTGATGAGCCCCGGGATGACGCTGTTCACCAAATGGCTGTCCTACCTGCTGCCGAATTTCGAGAATTTCAACATCATGGCCATGGCCGCGCACAGCCGGCAGGTGCCCGGGGCGCTCATCGCGCAGAATACTCTGTACGCGGCGATTTACTGCACGATGGTGCTTACCGGGGCGATTCTGGTCTTCTCCAGGCGGAATCTGAAATGAAGGCTGCGAAAACCATCGTAAGTGTGCTGGTGATCTTACAGGCCGGCTTCCTGGGAGTTTGGAAACTGCAGCACACCCTCGACAAGGAGCGCGCCGAATTGCGCGAGGAACGGGATTATGTGCTGCTGAGCTCGGCGAAGTTGGTGAAGGCCGTAAGCCTGGAATATGCGCCGCTGATGGCGGATTTTTATTGGACACGGGTGGTTCAGTTTTACGGAAACAAGCACGTGCGGGGCGATGCGAACCTCGAGGAATTGTGGCCCTTGCTGGACATCACCACGACGCTTGATCCGAATTTGATCGTCGCCTACCGGTTTGGCGCGATTTTTCTCAGCCAGCGCGCACCAGGCGGAGCAGGGAGGCCGGACCTGGCGGTACAACTGCTTCAACGGGGCATAAAGGCGAACCCCGATTACTGGCGGCTTTACGAGGATCTCGGGTTTGTCTACTACATGGATATGAAGGATTACCGCAAGGCGGCGCAGGCCTTCGAGGAGGGTAGCAAGAACCCCAAGGCACTCATCTGGATGAAAGTGATGGCGGCGAAAATTGCGGCGGAGGGGCAATCCTTTAGGACCTCTTATTTCCTGTGGAACGACGTCTATACGACGACAACCGATCCACAGATCAAAGAAAATGCAAAATGGCATCTGCAACTGCTCCAGGCTGAGGAGGATTGCAGACAACTCGACCGGCTAGCGGATGAATACGAGAAGCGCTTCGGACATCGCGCGAAACGCGTCAGCGAACTGGAGGAGGCTGGAATGCTTCGAGGGCCAGTCCGCGATCCCCTGGGCTACGTTTACGTTTTCGACGAAAACGGAAAAGCGGCGCTAAACCCGAAAAGCCCGCTGGTGGAAAAACAAAAATACCAAGAGCACTTTAGATAGTTTTGAGGGGCCAAAAGCCCCGACTCTACTCCGTTGTGCACAGCAGGGTCATCTGCGGATCGATGAGGATTTTGTGTGGAAGGCTGGAAGTGTGAAAGTGGAAGGGAGTTTCCGGGCCAGCCGCGACAACGTTCCCGAGATGCGCGTGATTGCCGCCGCTCCCGGCCGCATATAAGGGAACACTGGCGAGAAACCAGCGTGGGACGCCGCTTTGGAAAAGCTTACCGCGAACCGCATATCCATTCTCTTCCCGGTGAGCGGTAAACTCGGCGCGGTAATGCGGAATTCCCGTGCCGCGGACCCATTCGTCGAAAAACCAATCCATGGAGCGCCCGCCTTCCAGATCCATCGCAGGAGTCATGACGGACTCCACTTCGTGCTGAAAGTCGTTCGTGGAGAGCGCGCGGTAAGCGTACTTGGTCACCATTTTTTGCAGCAGCGCAATGAAACGCTCGTCCGGCTGCTTGCCGCCGTGCTCGCGGAGCATTTCGCGGAGCATGTGGATGACCCAGGAACCTTTGCTATAGACAAGGCGTTCATAGCCCGTAGGTGATTTTGAGGAATTGAGGCGCAAGCCCAGAGTAAGCGCGCCAATGTCGCCCACGGGACCATCGGCATCGGGGGATATTTCGGTGAGTTGACGGCGGTAGCGCGAGAGCCAGACGCGAAGCGTGTGCTCGGGATTCCCGCGGGTGTCGGCAAACAGTAGGGCGAGATAGTTGGAGATCGCTTCGTCAATCCACTGATCGCGGTAACTGGACCAACCCACCACGTTGCCCCACCACTGATGGGCAACTTCATGATAAGGAACGAGCTCGGTAAAGTGCTCTTGACCGGTGGGTGTGAGCCCGGCGCGCCGTTGCACTTGCGGCGAAAGAAAGGACAAAGTCGAAATATAGAGAAGGCCCGGCCAGCCCTGGCCGAAAGTGCCGGGAATTTGCGAGACGCTGAGATTGTGAAAAGGAAATGGACCGGAGAAAGCTTCGTAAAAATGGATCGAAGAGTCGATCTCTTTCCCCAGTTGCTTGAGCGCATCGGCGGGACTGGGCGGGGACGAGGGAAGCGTTAGCGCCAGTCTTGAGGAAGGAGCGCCAAACGTGTTGGAAGGAAGAGCGATCTCCCCGGTGGGCGGAGGCGTCAGACGGGCCTTCAAGTTGTCTTCGAGTTCGCGATTGGCATAAACATCCACGGAGTGGGCGCGGGAAGTCACCGAAAATGTAGCGTACTCGCCCAAATTGAATCCCGCCACCGCTACGGGCTTCTCCGATTTCCAGTGTCCGACACGAAAGTCGCCGTTTTCTTGTTCGTCAAGTTTGGACCCTGTGGCGACAAGACGAAGCCTACGAGGCCAGCGAATGGCCAAGTCATAGGTCGCGAAGTCTGAGGGATCGCCCAGATGCGGGTACCAACTTTCCCTGGCGCTGACGAACAAGACGCCGTTTCCCGCATCTTGGATCACATTTCCGTGATAGTGAAACTGGAGAGTGAATTCCTGATTTTGCGGCATGGCAGCGTTGAGCACCACGCACAAATAGTCGTTTCCGCGGGTGCTGCGTTGCTGCAAGGTCATGCCCTCGTTTTGAAAGAACGCCAAAGGTTCGCCGTGCTCCCCCGTTACGCGGTCGACGGTCAAGGCGCGGGAGAGTTCAAAAGACAGAATGCGCGCTCTGCCCGTTTCCGCCTGAATGCGAACGGCAGCGATGGCGTCGAGGGAATTGTTGTTGAGAATCGAAGGCTCTAGGGAATAGTGCAGCGCACGGAAAGCAGCCGTGTGCGCGGGGAAGTTGGGGATTTTGTGGGACGTCCAGGTATCGAAAAAAGTCCCGGAGGCGTTCTTAACCGTTTGTCCGAGGAGAAATTGTTCCTCGCGGCGGACGTCCAGGACGATGTCGAAAAGGCCGGTGGTTGCGCCATCCAGGCTGGCGTAGAAGGCGGGGCTGGCATCGGACGATAGGAAGGAGATAAGAATACGAAGGGTGTAATTCGGATTGACGCGGGCAACGGTGGACTCCCATTGAAATGTAAAGGAGGCATCGCTGTTCGGCGCGAGGTTGGCCTTGCGAAACTGCGAGAGCAGTTCGTCAGCGGTTTCCTCTGTGAAGCGAAAATAAGCGCTACTGAAGACTTGATCGAGGATCGGAGCGACAAGGAATCGTCCCATCTGCTGCTTCTCGACCGGATCGCGCGGTGCGGCAACGACATGGCCACGGCCGGAAAAAACCGCGCCGGTAATTCGTCCTTCGAAGGGGGCAAAGAATCCCAGGATACCCTCTTCCAAGGAAATGACGGCGTCGCCGCGGCGAAGCTCAATGCGATTTTCGGGGGCCAGGTGATAGACCTGCGAGGAGTCCACCGTCAGTGTGTTAATGGCATCGTACCGTTCGTGCGGTGATTGTTCGCTCGCCCCGACAGCAACGGGCGCAAGCAAGCACCACAGCGCGAAGACTCTGGCCCCAACCCGCATACAACGAGTGTAGTCAGATTCGGCATCGGGGAACAAGACGGACGGAAAAAAACAGACGTGAGGAATTAAAATAAGCGCATGGCACTTACGGCAGTTTCTCCTAGAACGCGGTTTCTTTTGTTTGGCACCGCCCTCCTTTTTCTGGGTTCGCAGGCCGCGCCGGATACGATCGTCCTGAAAAACGGCCGGCGCATTGCGGCGCTGAGTGCCATGGAAGAGGGAGACAAAGTCAAATACATGACCTCGGCGGGCGAATTAAGCCTTCCGAAATCCATTGTGGACCATATCGAAAAGGGAGGATTTGCCGGCACCGCGAGCCCGCCGGGAGATGCGACAGCGAATTTGACCATCGCGCCGCCGGAAATTCATCCTGCGGGAGGCGGAATCGAGGACATGCAACGTGCTGCCGTGCACAACGGGTCCATCGATCGCGAATACATTGGAAAGCTTGAAAGCGAAGCGCGACTGGGCAATGCGCGAGCAAATTTCAATGCCGCCCTGGGCCATCACGCGGCGGCGATCTTCGAAATTTCGCGAGGCGATTTGGAGCGCGCGCTGTCGGACGAGCGAACCGCGGTGACCTACGCTCCGGATGAGCCCGCGCTGCTGATGAACGTGGCGTACATCTACCTGAGGCGGAACGAATACAAGCAAGCCTTGGATTACCTGGAGCGGGCTAAGCGCTTTGTGCCGGACAATCCGGACGTGGCGAAGCTTGCGGGCTGGGCGCATTATGGCCTAAACCAGCTCGATCAAGCGGTCGGTGAATGGAAGCGTGCCCTGGCTCTGCGCCCGGATAAGGAATTGCAGGCCGCTCTGGAAGAAGCGCTGCGGGACAAAAAGGAAGAAGAGAGCTACAAGGAAAACGAAAGCGCGCACTTTAGGTTGAAATACAACGGAGCGGCCGAACCGGCGCTGGCGCGGGACGTACTGCGCACCCTGGAGATGCACTTTTCCGCGATTGAGTCCGAGCTGAACTATACGCCACCGGAACCGATCGGCGTCGTTTTGTATACGGAGGAAGCTTTCACGGATATTACACGCGCGCCGTCGTGGGCGGGAGCGCTCTACGACGGGCGGATTCGCGTTCCGGTACAAGGACTGACGTCGGCGGATGCGGAATTGTCGCGTTCGCTGAAACACGAGCTGACGCATAGCTTTGTGGCGCAGAAAACGAAAAGCGCTTGCATGGGAGTAGCGGTCAGTTGCGGCAACCATGCGCCGACGTGGCTTCAGGAAGGGCTGGCGCAATGGATGGAAGGGTATCGCAGCGGCAATGACGCCGCGGCGCTGGTGCAGATTTTCGAAGAGAAGCACGCCATCCCGCTGGGGCAGCTGGAAGGTTCGTGGACGCGCTTGGATCGAGACACGGCGCACTACGCGTATGCCTGGGCGCTGGCGAACATGGAATACATCATTCAAGCGGATGGAATCGACGATGTCGACCGGGTCCTGGATCGCATCGGTTCAGGCCGGCCCACCGAACAGGCACTGCGCGAAGTGCTGCACAGCGATTACAACGATTTGATGGAATCGACCGTGGAGTATCTGCGGAAGAACTACGGGCACTGATAAAACCAGCGAGTCGGTGGTTTTCAATTCAAAATCTACTTTGCTTTTGAGCTTGCCTGGGTTTCAGGAAGTAACCAGGAGGGCCGCCAGCAGTGCGGCGCGGGCGGGCATAGTTTCGACGAAAACATACTCGTGGTCGGAATGGGCGCCGTCGCCGACGGCGCCCAGGCCGTCGAGCGTAGGAATGCCGAGTGCGCCCGTGAAATTTCCGTCGGAGCCGCCGCCCGCGGTGCATTCGTCCAAGGGAAGATGCATTTGCTTGGCTAGCGACTTTGCCCGGGCAAAAAGGGCGGCGCACCTCTTGCGTTCAAGCGGAGGGCGGTCGAAGCCGCCGGTGATTTTCAGTTTTGCTCCTTTGTGAATGGGGCGAAGCGCATGCAGGCGGCGCTCGATCTGGCGCATGTCGGAAGTCCACAAGGCGCGCAAGTCGAAGACGGCGCGGGCGCGTTCCGCAATGACGTTGGTGCGTGTTCCCCCCTCGATGAAGTCGGCGTTGATGCTGACACCGCGACGCACATCGTTCCACTTTTCAATGCGTGTGAGTTGAGCGGCCAATTCGTGCACGGCGTTGACGCCTTGTTCGGGGGCAAGGCCGGCGTGAGAAGCGCGGCCTTGAACGAGCAGTTCGGCTTCGCCAACAGCTTTACGCGCGGTCTTCAACAGCCCGCTCGGACCGAAGGAAGGCTCGAGGACAAAGACGGCATCGCTGCGGCGCGCTTCGGTCTCGATGAGCTTGCGCGAGGATTCGCTGCCGATTTCTTCGTCAGAGGTCCACAGGAAGACGATCTGTTTTTGCAGCCGAAGCTTGGCCTGCCGTAGAGCTTCGAGCGCAAAAAGCGCCTGAACGATGCCGGCCTTCATATCGAAGATTCCCGGGCCGTAAGCTTTCCCGCCGGAGACGCGAAAGGGCATCTTCTGCAGAGTTCCCGTGGCATACACGGTGTCGTAGTGGCCGAGGACGAAGAGCTGGCCGGAAGGCTGAGGCTTATTGGGAGCATAAACCACGCGCAGGTGATCGCCGCGATGTTTCTGCGGGATGCGTTCGGCTGGCACGCCCTGTTTCTGCCACTGGTTTGCGATGAGCGTGCAGCAGCGGTCGGCAGCGGCCTTTTCGAGGCTGGGCGATTCTGTGGTCACGAACCGCCGCAGAACTCCGAGCATTTCCGGAAGTCGCGGTTTCAGGGATTGCCGAAGTTCCAAGGGCAAAGAGGAATCCGCCATGGCGCGGACATGCTAGCAGCGCCCTGAAATCTGGGCAACCTGCATGCCCTGACCGGGACAGCGATTCGTAACGGTGAAACCCTTTGTGGTTGCCTTGTCGGGAAGCGCGTATCGCCGAGGCGGTGGTTCGCTTATAATTAGAGTTTTCCCGGGATTGTGCCAAGCGCCGCCGGGCGGGTGTGCGGCCAATGGAGACCGCGAATGATCATGGATGTCGTGGAAATACAGAAGATTCTGCCACATCGCTACCCGTTTTTGTTCGTGGACGCCATCGTCGAGATGGAGCGCCTGAAGAGCATCGTGAGCGTGAAAAACGTAACCATCAACGAAGCGTACTTTCAAGGACATTTTCCGGGCGCGCCGGTGATGCCGGGTGTGCTGATCATCGAATCGATGGCGCAAACCGGGGGATTGCTGCTGCTACAGGAAGTTCCGGACCGCAAAAACAAACTGCTTTATTTTGCGGCCGTGGATGGCGCGAGGTTCCGCCGGCCGGTCGTTCCGGGAGACCAATTGCGGGTGGAGATGAAAGTGCTCAATTGGCGTGGCGATTTTTGCAAGCTGGAGGGGCGAGCAACGGTCGACGGGCAACTGGCTGCCGAAGCGACGCTGATGTGCAAAATGGTGGACCGCGTGCCGGCCGCCCAGGCGGAAAAATCCGCAAAATGACAAAGCCCGAAATTCATACCCAGGCCACCGTCGCCCCAGGCGCGAAGCTGGGAAAAGGCGTTCGGGTTGGCGCCTTCGCCGTGGTGGGAGCGGGGGTGGAACTGGGCGAAGAATGCGAGCTGCACGCGCACGCGGTTGTGCAAGGGCCGTCGCGATTCGGCAGGAACAATGTCTTTCACCCTTTTTGCGTGATTGGCGGCGATCCGCAGGATTACACGTTTCGCGGCGAACAAGTTGAGTTGGTAGCTGGCGACGGAAATATTTTCCGCGAATACGTGACGGTGAGCCGGGGCACGCAGAAGGGTGGGGGCAGGACTTGTTTGGGGAACGATAATTTCTTTCTCGCGTATTCGCACGTCGGCCATGATTGCCAAATTGCAAGTCATACGCTGTTTGTGAACGGAGCGACGCTGGCGGGGCACGTCACGGTGGAAGATTTCGTCACTATTGGTGCGTTTTGCCCGGTGCATCAGTTTTGCCGGATCGGGCGTTATGCTTACATTGGCGCTTCCACGGTGATTACGCAGGACGTGCCGCCGTTTTCGAAAGTAGTGACCGAGCGGCAAACGAAGAGTTTTGGCATCAATACCATTGGCCTGGAGCGAAAAGGCTTTTCGCCGGAACGTTTACAGGCGCTGAAGCGCGCTTACCGGCTGCTGTTGCGCTCGAAGTTGAATACGTCGCAGGCGCTGGCAGAGATGAAAAAGACACTGAGTGACTCGGCGGATGTGCGCGAACTGATCCAGTTTATTGAAGGCGCCGAGCGCGGCATCGTAAAGTGAGCAGGCTGTTCCTTTCATGACTGACACGAACCTCAATCGGAAGACCTGGGGACTCATCGCGGGAAACGGGCGTTTCCCTTTTCTGGTGCTCGAGGGTGCGAGAAGCCAGGGAATCGATATGGCCGTCATCGCCCTGAGAGAAGAGGCGTCGCCAGAGCTAGAAAAAGCCGCAAAACGCCTGCACTGGGTGAGCCTGGGGGAGTTGAGCAAGACCATCGACTTGATGCACCAGGAAGGCGTGACACAGGCAGTGATGGCAGGGCAGGTGAAGCACAACAAAATCTTCAGTTCGATCCGGCCGAAATTGGCCAAGCTCTTGTTTTCTCTGCCACGGAAGAATACCGATGCGCTAATAGCAGCGGTGGCCCGCGTACTCGAAGACGAAGGCATACGGCTGGTGGATTCGACACTCTTTCTGAAGCCTTTGCTGCCCAAGGAAGGTGTGCTCACACGCCGGGCTCCGAACGAGCACGAAGCGGAAGACATTGCCTACGGGCGCGCGCTCGCGCAGCAAATCGCCGGGATGGATATTGGGCAAACCGTGGTAATTGCCGACCGCGCCTGCATCGCCGTCGAAGCGATGGAAGGTACCGACGAGGTCATCTCGCGTGCAGCACGAATCGCTGCGGGCAAGGCGCTGGTGGTGGTAAAAGTGAGCAAGCCGACACAAGACATGCGTTTTGATGTACCTGTCGTCGGTCTGCCCACCGTCGAACAGATGAAAAGCTCCGGGGCCACCGCTCTGGCGGTAGACGCAGGACGAACGCTCCTTTTCGACAAGACAAAACTGATTGAATTAGCGGATGCTTCCGGCATCGCGATTCAGGCGTTCCCTCCTGTGGCGGTAGCCGAACCACAAGGCGCTGCAAGGGGAATCAATCAAGAATGAGCGCGGCTGAACCGAAGAAGATCCGTGTCGCCGTCGTGGGAACCGGCGAATTCGGACGGAACCACGCGCGCGTGTATCGCGAAATCAGCAGCGTGGAACTTGTGGGCGTTTATGACCAGAATCCGCAGCGAGCGGCGGCTGTTGCGAAAGAATTTCAAGCACCTGCTCTCTGCAGCCTGGAGGAATTGCACAGCTGCGCAGAAGCGGTGAGTGTCGCGGTGCCCACGGCGGCCCACGCAGATGTGGGATGCCAGCTGCTCGAAATGGGTCTGGATGTGCTCGTAGAAAAGCCGATGGCCGTTGATTTAGCGGAGGCCGATGCTCTGCTTGCCGCCGCAAGGAAGAACAGACGCATTTTACAAGTGGGGCACGTCGAGCGCTTCAATCCCGCGGTGCGGGCGGTAGAACCGACTTTGAATCGGCCGCTGTTTTTTGAAGTTCACCGGTTGGGTGTGTTCACTCCGCGCAGCCTGGACGTGGACGTAATCTATGATTTGATGATCCATGATTTGGACATTTTATTGGCGTTGGTAAACGAGCCCGTGACGGAAGTGAAGGCGGTGGGAATCCCCGTTTTGACAGACAAAGTGGACATTGCACACGCGCGGTTGGAATTTGCAGGCGGTGCCGTGGCGAACGTCACGGCGAGTCGCGTTTCGACCGAGCGCGTGCGCAAGATGCGCTTTTTTCAGCAGCACGAATACATTTCCTTGGACTATGCACGGCGCGACGCCTTAAGAATCAGCGTGAAACGGGCTGGCCCGCAGCCTGAATTTGGGTTTGAAAAGCTAAATGCTCCTGCCGTGGAGCCTTTGCGCGCAGAACTCGAAGCTTTTGTAGAGGCTTCGCGCACCCGCAAAGAGCCGCCAACCGATGGCGCTGCTGGCCGCGCGGCTCTGGCGCTGGCCGGGCAAGTGATGGCAAGCATCCAGGAGCACGCGGCGCGCGTCCAACCACAAGCATTAGCCGCGCGAGAAAATACGACAAGATGATCTCCCGCTTCCTAGTTCCGATAGGGGCTCGTCCGCCCGCTCCGGAGGATACGGCGACGCAGCGCCGCCGCCCGACGACGCTAGACGAACGCACGCTTGTGCCGCCGATGCTTCCCATCGTGCCGCTGAACGGACAATCCACCATCCCGTCGAATTTGCCGCTGGAATCCATCGCTGCGCGCGTGGTCGTACCACGCGACGTGAGCCGTGAAGCCTACGGCGTTCGGGAAGATTTCTCGGTGCCACTGCAGCCGACCGACCTCGATCAGCGCATCACCGTCCCCGCCGGGGCAGCTCCGCCCGCGGTTATTGAACCGATGACTGTTCCGCCGCCGGTGGACCTGGTAGGGCCGGACATTTTCATGACTGGCGAAGTGCAACTGGCGATTCCCCAGCAAAAAGAAGAGAGCGCCAAGTGGCAGTTAGCGACGCGAGCCTCGTCGGTTGTCTTTCACATTCTGCTGATCTCTCTGATTTTGCTTCAATCGAAATTGTTTCCATACCGTCCGCCGACACAAGAAGAAATCGATCTGGCACGCAATCAATTGAGGGTGCTGCTCCCCCCCGGGGCGTTTGAACCTTCGAAGCCCGCGCTGCACCCAACGCCTCCTCCCCCGAAGGTGCATCTGGATCCGCGCTTGTTGCGAGAATATGCGCCTCCCGAGCCGCAACCGGCACCGGCGCCGCAGCCGGAAAAGCCGTTGAAGGAGTTGCCCAGCGCGCCGCAGCCGAAAGTCACTACGCCTGCGCCGGAAGCGCAACCTAGCGCGCCTGCGCCAAAGGTAGAGGCGCCCAAGGCGCCTTTGAAGCTGGAAGCGCCCGATGCTCCGCAGCCGCAACACGGTTTGATTCTGCCTAAAAGTTCGCTGAATCGCTCGCTCCAGGACACCATCCGAGAGACTGCCAAGAACAACCCCAACTCCGGCGGACGCTCCGGCCTTTACACCGGGCCCATGCCAAAAGCCGGAGGCGGACTGCATGGCGGCTCCGATGGGTCGCAAGGTTCCGGCGGCACATTCGGAAATGGCTATGAAATCCTGACGCCCACCGAAGGTGTGGACTTCAGTGACTACATGAACCGTGTAGTTGCTGCCGTCCGGCGCAATTGGTATGCGGTCATGCCGGAATCGGCGATGTTGGGTGACCGTGGCCGCGTGGCACTGCAATTCCGCATTATGAAAAATGGTGCGGTGCCCGACGGTGAGCCTGTGCGGATCATGGGTTCGGGCAAGGAGCCTTTGGACCGTGCGGCGGTGTCCGCGATTCGTTCATCGAATCCCTTTGAACCTCTGCCATCGGCTTTCAGCGGGCCCTACATCGAGCTGCGGTTTATTTTCCTGTACAATTTGCCTGTCGAAGCCGCCTACCAATGAAGCACCAGCGCCAGCAGATTATTGGCAGTCTTCTACTAGTGCTTTTCGTGCTGATTTTTATCTTCGTTCGCGCGCGGCACCTGCTGTCTCGATGAATCCGAAAAATTCGCAGCCATTTCTCGTTGCCATTGTTGGACCGACGGCATCGGGCAAGTCTGCGCTGGGAGTGTGGCTGGCGCAGCGGCTTGGCGGTGAGGTGGTGGCGTGCGATTCTACGCAGTTGTATCGGGGATTTGATATTGGCACGGCGAAGCCGCAGGCCGCGGAACGGCGCGGTGTATCGCATCACTTGATGGACATTCTCGATCCCCACGAAGCCGCCACCGCCGGCGGCTACTGCGAAATGGCATTAGCGGTACTGGAAGATTTGCGACGCAGAAAACGCTTGCCAATCCTCACGGTCGGGACGGGATTGTATTTGCGCGCGCTGCTTGAGGGCCTCGCGGAAGTGCCGCAGCGCTCTGAAGAATTGCGCGAACGATTGCGCGTCAGGGTCAAAAAGAACCCGCCAGGCCATCTCCATCGCATTCTGAAAAAGCTTGATCCTCAAGCCGCCCAAAAGATTGCCCCAGCGGATGAACAAAAGCTGATTCGCGCCATCGAAGTTTGCTTGGTGGCGCGCAGGCCCATCTCCCAAGTGCATCGTGCGGGGCGCAAACCGCTCGAAGGTTGGCGAGCGGTGAAAATTGGCTTAATGCCCCAGCGCGAAAAACTCTATGAGCGAATCCATGCGCGAACACGTTCTATGCTTGAACAGTGCTGGATGAAGGAGGTTCAGAGCCTGCTCGAGAGCAGTTTGGAGGAAAACGCAAAGCCCTTTGATTTTATCGGTTATCGCGAATTGCGCGCTGTATTGCGAAACGAATTGTCGTTGCCACAGGCGCGCGAGGCCATTGAGCAAGCCACGCGGCGCTACGCGAAGCGCCAGATCACGTGGTTTCGCAAGGAAGCCGCTGTAGAGTGGTTTCCCGGCTTTGGCGATGACCCCGAGTTACAAGCCAGCGTCTCTCGGTATCTGCAATCCCAAGGAGTGGAAGCGGGTCGCGGTGCCCGCGAGAGAGGTGTATAATTGGATTTCAAATGAATTCCTCCAAGAAAGCGCGGGGCTGTATTGTGATTCCCTGCCAGCTTCGGTGACAAAAGCACAACATCAAGTCTCGACTTCGGAACGCGCCTTGCTGGTTGGCGTGGGTTGGAAGCGTTCACCCCGCTTCCCCGGCATGCCCACGGGCGAGCAGGGCCGCGAATCCCTCTCTGAACTGGTTGAACTAGCGCGCAGCGCCGGTGCAGAAGTTGCCGGAACGGTTTTCCAATTGCGCGAAGCTGCCGATCCCGCCACGTTCGTGGGGCGCGGCAAGTTGGACGAGATTCGCGCGGAAGCGACCGCGCACAAGGCGCCACTCATTATTTTTGACAGCAACCTCTCTCCCGTCCAGCAGCGAAACATCGAAGAAGCCACTGAGCGCCGCGTGATTGACCGGACGCAGCTGATTCTCGACATCTTTGCTCGCCATGCGCGAAGCCGCGAAGGCCAATTACAAGTGGAGCTGGCGCAGTTGAATTATTTGCTGCCGCGCTTGACAGGGAAGGGCACAACGATGTCTCGTTTGGGCGGCAAGAGTGGCGGTGGTGGCGCTGGCGGAGCTGGAGGAGCGGCAGGGCGCATCGGCGTTCGCGGGCCGGGTGAGAAAAAGTTAGAAACCGACCGGCGCCGGATTCGCGAGCGAGTGCGCAAGATTGCAGCTAGCATTGACGAGGTGCGCAAGCAGCGAGCGCTGCGCCGTGAGGCACGCAATGCTGTTCCCCTGGGATCGATTGCGCTGGTGGGTTACACCAACGCCGGCAAATCCACACTGTTCAATGCGCTGAGCCGCGCTGAAGTGCTGGTGTCCTCGAAGATGTTCGCGACACTCGATCCAACGATCCGAGCGATTCGCCTGCTCTCGAATCGGCGCGTGCTGCTCTCAGACACCGTGGGTTTCATTCGCGATCTGCCCAAGGGATTGCTCACAGCGTTCCGAGCCACGCTCGAAGAAGTGCAGGAGGCAGCGCTGATTCTGCACGTCAGCGACGTCTCGAATCCTCGTTATGAGGAGCTTGATGAGGATGTCGAGAAAATTCTACGCGAACTTGGGGTTGCCGATCGTCCGCGGCTGCGCGTGCTGAATAAAGTGGATCGCCTTAGTCCTGAAGAGCGAGAGGCATTGCAAGCCAGCATAGCAAGGGCCAGCGACAACGCACCGGTGCTGGTGTCCGCGTTAACCGGGGAAGGCATCGCAGAATTGTTGCGCCGCATGGATGTGGAATTGCCCATCGACCCGCTTCTCACGCTTTCCATCCGGCTGCCGTTAGCCGAAGGCCGCACCCTGGCAATGATTCATGCTTTGGGGCGCGTTCTCCACTCGGAAATTGATGATTCGCACATGCGGCTGGATGCGGAAGTCCCCTCGTCGGTCGCAAAACGTTTGCGGCTGAGCAAATACCGGGTGGACGGAACTTTTCAGCCGTCTCTCTCGTAGTCGTATGTGAACGGTGGGAACTTCACGAAAGTGTGCGCGTGATTTTCGAAGTCCCTGGAGCGAGGTTGCCAATGGCTGCTTTTTTCCTGTGGTGCATCTTGTTCGTCATATGTTGGCCCATCGCGTTGATAGCTCTAGTGATTTATCCCTTCGTGTGGCTTCTGACCTTGCCTTTCCGGATTTTTGGCATTGCGGTAACGGGGGTCTTGGGGCTGATCAGCGCTGTCTTCCTGCTGCCGGTACGGTTGCTTCGCGGCCCACGCGCCATCTGATGCCTTGCTCGCTTGCGTATGGTGAACATTAGAGTAAATAACAGAGAATCCCGTTAGTTCTTCATTTTGGGCTACTTGGACGAAAGCTCCAGCGGATGCCATGAATCGGATATAACCTGTGGAAAACGCTGTGGAAACTTCAGCTTCTGCTTGGCAGCGGGCCGCATTCTTTTTGTGACGCCAGCCGGTCGATCTCCTTGTGTGTTTTCGTAACTAGCTGCAAACAAGAGAGTTAATTCTGTTCACCGCAGGTTAGCAGTGCTAACCCGGTCTTCCCGGACCGGGTCGGCGCGCGTTCAAATTTGCACAGTCTTGCAGCATTTCTCTCACTCCCGTTGAACGCGTTCCTGATCGTGAGGCAAGTACCTCCATTCACCAACGGGTATCGCAAGCGGCTTCGACACTGGGAATTCGGCTGGCTTGTTTGTGTTTTTCATACCTCCTCGCGTATCTTCTCACAGGTTGACGCCTTTTTTGCCGAAGTCTATAGTGAGATTCGGGTGGCTGGGGCACGGGACGGCGCCTTGCCGTCAATTTGGGCATGAATCTTCCGAACTCATTAACGCTGCTTCGAATATTCTTCGTTCCGTTGCTTATCGTGATTCTCCTCACGCGCAGCCCGACCGTGGAAATGTTTGGCCTAACCATACACTTCGAGGTTTGGGGCGTGTTGATCCTGTTGCTGGCAGCGGCAACCGACTGGGCAGATGGATATTTGGCACGCCGCCGGCTGCAAGTAACCACTCTGGGCATTTTGCTCGACCCCATCGCCGACAAACTGCTGATTTCCGCGGCGTTCATCGCCCTGGTGGATATGCACGGGGTCGACGGCAAAGCTTTGGTCCCCGCGTGGATGGTGGTCATCATCATTGGACGCGAGTTCACTGTGCTTGGCCTCAGAAACATCGCTTCTGCTGAAGGTTTCACCATCGCGGCTTCGACTTTAGGTAAGACAAAAATGGCCCTGCAAGTCTGTGCCGTGGCAATTGTGATCGTGGGGGCACGGCATCCTTCGGTGAAACCACTTGGACTCATCCTTCTCTGGCTCGTGGTGATTAGCGCGCTGGTATCCGCGGCTCAGTATTTCATGCGCTTTTGGAGCCATGTAGATGACAGCATCAAGCAGCGCCGCAAGTTGCGTTTGCTCGAGGCGCGCAAGAAGTCTCAGGATGCTGTGCCTCTCTGAAGGGGACCGTCGAGCGGCGCTGGAACTTGCCCGCAAAGCCATTTGCGAAGCTGTGAGTCGTCGCAAACTCCTCGAGAGTATTCCCCGTGAGGGGATCTTCTCCGCGCGGTGTGGCGTGTTTGTCGCTCTTCACTTGCGGGGGCGTCTGCAAGGGTGCATTGGGGTGACCGAGCCGAGCGAGCCTTTGGGAGCGGCTCTTGTCCGCTGCGCCGTCAGCGCTGCACTGGAGGATCCTCGCTTCACGCCCTTGAAGGAGTCTCAGCTTGAGGACTTGGGCGTCGAGATTTCCTTGCTTTCTCCTTTGGCGCCGATTCTTCCGGAGGCCATCGAAATTGGCCGCCACGGACTTTTGGTTGTTCGTCACGCTCAACGCGGACTCCTTTTGCCGAAGGTAGCCATTGAGCATCGACTGACGCGCGAGCAGTTTCTCGAGGAAACCTGTGCCAAGGCTGGGCTGCCGCGAGAAGCCTGGAAAGACCCGGAAACGCGTATTTTGGGGTTTACCTGCGAGGTTTTTTCCGAGGATGCACCTGCAGAGACGCGCTGAGTTTCCGGCTCTCAAGCAAGTGCAGCATTTCTTCAAAAGAAACGGACCGCACGGAACACCTGCAGCGGGCAGCTAAGTTCGACGAGGTTTCGACGTTCTATTCGATTTCGACGTAGTCACCGGCATAAATCTGAGAAGAACTGACGGTGATCATCATCGTGGATGAGTTATGGCTCACATTGAACACAATGCCCTCGCCCAGGATTTCACGCGGCAGGTCGTTCCAGTTGTAGCGCTGCGGCGCGCTCCCAAATCCGTACATCGTGAACTGGTAATCCTTCGTCTGGGGCACCGTCTCCGCCGTTGAGCCTTGATAGCGGAAGATACGGAAATAATCGCCAACCTTAACGCCTTGGTTCGTCCCTAGGTTAACGTACACCGCGCTGTTCTTCCCGAACGCGTCGTGATGGTCCTTACCGGCCACGACCATGGCTATGTTCTTGCCGCTAACCGGGGCAAAATGATCAAACGCGGTGGCTTCCTTGAAAGGAGGCATGGCGCGCTCTTGATAGGGAAAAACATAGTCCCCGCGCTGCATGTAGTCGCAGGAGAAGAGGACCTGGGCGATGGATACCTTGGGCTGGACATTGACGACGCGAACTTGCCCCGCGTCTAAATACTGCGTGCCCATGGCTTTCATCAGTTTTACCTGCCACTTGAACCAGGAAACATCACCGGCATAATCGTCCGGCCGCACCACGAAAAAGCGGTCGCCCACGCGGACGCCCTTGTCTTGTCCGCGGTTGATATACACATAGTCTCCGTTCGTGAAAGTGAGCTTGTAATTGGACTCCTCGCCGGAAACCAGCCGGTAATCTCCAGGGAGTTTCTGGTCGGTGAAGAAACCCGAGCAATTCACCATATTGTAGTCCGGCGCGCTCGCCTCTTTGGGAGCGGTCCGAATCTCTTGTGCCGGACCGGCCGCGGCACTTAACATTGCTAGTAAAGACAAAGCAGCTATTTTCGTGCGCATTCCGCAACTCCTTCGAAGACACGCCTAACCGGCCGTGTGAGGACTTTTCTAAGCGAAGTTATCAAGGCCTGTCATCGGCGTCAACCAGCAGCCTCGTGTTGCTTTACACTTTTGATACGGCATACTAGTGGCCTGCCTTTTCAGTAGTTTAGAGCCTGGGCGGGAACATGTCTCTCTTTGGCAAGGGTATCCAGCGGATTTGTGCGGTGGTGGCCGCCTCGACGGCATTGGAGATGATTCGATACGTCCGTCTGGCTCTACGAAGTGCCCGGACAGTCGAAATGCGCCTTGACTGGCTGCGAAGCGATGCCGAGCGTGCGCGATTCTTATGTTGGCTCCGGAAGCACCGGCCCGCAAATGTCACGTTCCTGGCCACTTGCCGCCGCAAGGAAGGAGGCGGCAAGTTCACCGGGGACGTCGCTTGTCAGCTTTATTGGCTCACTCAGGCCCGCGACGCGGGATGCCAGTGGTGCGATATCGAGATGGAAACTTTCCGTGAGCTGCCCCAAGGGTTTCTGCGCGCCTATCCCGTGCCTCCGCGGATTCTGCTCTCGATCCACGATTTTGAGCGCATGCCCAATCTGCCGCGCAAGATCGTCGTCGCGCGGCACGGTCAGGTGGACGCCGTAAAAATCGCGGCGCAAGCCAAGACCGTTGCCGACAGCGTGCGCCTCTTGCAAGTGACTCGCCGCTCCAAAGGTTTCGTGGCCGTGCCTATGGGGGATGCAGGGCTGCCTGCACGTCTACTTGCTCTGCGAGAAGGAAGCGCGCTGGCCTATGCACCCGTAGCAGAGGCTACGGCCCCGGGTCAGGTTTCATTCGAAGAAATGGTTCAACTGTATCGCGCGCATCTGCTCACCCGCGCGACTCACGTGTATGGTGTGATCGGGGACCCTATCGGCCATTCCCTATCGCCTTTGCTGCACAACACAGGATTTGCTGTGCGCCACATAAACGCCGTCTACCTTCCGTTTTTGGCGCATCAGCTCAGCGATTTTCTAAAAGCCATCCCGGACTTTGGGATCAAAGGATTCAGCGTCACGATCCCCCACAAGCAGACCATTCTCAGGCATTTGAAAGAGTGCGAACCGCTGGCGGCGGAGATTGGCGCGGTAAACACCGTGGTCGTCGAGCGTGACGGCTCACTGTACGGCTGCAACACGGATTACCTCGGCGTGCTTCGCGCACTTCAAAAAAAGCTTCGCATCCGGGGCAGCCGCGTGTTGATCTTCGGCGCCGGCGGCTCGGCGCGCGCCGCTGCATTTGCCTTGGCGCGAGCTGGAGCCCAGGTCAGCATCTGCGCCCGGCGCGAGACTGCCGCGAAGGAATTGGCCCGTGCCGTCGGCGGGGAGGCGATTCCTCGCCGCGTGCTCCGCACGCAATCCTTCGACGCCATTCTGAACGCCACCCCCGTCGGTATGCATCCGCGCGAAGGCATTTCCCCTTTGTCGACGCCTGAGTTACAATGTCGCATCGTCATGGACCTCATTTACCGCCCCGAGAGGACGAAGCTCTTGGAGATTGCGGGGCAAAAGGGGATTGCCACGGTGTCCGGGGTGAACATGTTTCTGGCACAAGGTTACGCGCAGTGGGAAATATGGACCGGGAAGCGCGCTCCGGAAGCCGCCATGCGCCGTGCTGTCCTTTCCGCCCTTCGATGGCGTTCTTAATCTCTCGTCCTTTGACGCCCTAAAGACGTCATAAAAAGCCGGCAATCCGCTCATTTAACAAAAGCTATTGCAAGTTTGGACTTTTGAGGTTCGATGGCAAATGGGTTTATCCATGATTCAGCCCGACTTCCACGAATTTCAGCGCCTCGCGAAACAGGGGAACCTCATCCCCGTCTACGACGTATTTTCTGCGGACTTGCTGACTCCGGTGAGCGCCTATCTGCGCATGGCGCAAGGCGCGCGCTACTCGTTTCTTTTGGAAAGCGTCGAGGGCGGCGAAAAAATTGCGCGCTATACGTTTGCCGGTGCGCATCCCGAAGAAGTTTTCCGCTACGGCAATGGCGCTTGCGTCTTCGAAAACCGCGAACGGCTGGTTTGGGAAGAGCGCGACCCCATTTCTTTCTTGCGCGAACGCGTCGAACGTTTTCGTCCCGTCCGGCTGCCAGGCTTGCCTCCGCTCGTTGCCGGAGCCATTGGCTACTTTAGTTACGACATGGTTCGCCTGATCGAGCGGCTTCCGAAACGCCTGCGCGACGACATCGGCCTCTACGACGCCGTGCTCATGTTTTATCACGGGCTGATTGCCTTCGATCACGTTCAGCATCGCTTGTGGGTCGTCCGCAACGTGTTTGCCGAGGACCATGGCAGCCTGCGGACGAAGTATGACGCGGCCGTGCGCGAGATCAAGAAAGCGCGCCAGCTTCTCGAAGAACCCGTCGCCGCGGAGCGTCCCAAAAAGCCATCAGACACACCGAAACGAAGCTCCTTGCAAGTCAGTTCCAATTTCCGCCGGGCAGAATATCTGGACGTCGTTCGCAAGGCCAAACAGTACATCCGCGCGGGCGACATTTTTCAGGTTGTGCTCAGCCAGCGCTTCTCGGTAAACGCGCAAGCCGAGCCCTTCGAGGTCTACCGTCAGTTGCGCGCGCTAAATCCCTCTCCGTACCTTTTTTATCTCCAGCTGAACGACGTGACCGTTGTCGGCAGCTCTCCCGAAATGCTCGTCAAGGTCCAGGGCCGCGACGTCTTCTACCGCCCCATTGCCGGCACGCGTCCCCGCGGCAAGGACGAAGGCGAAGACCAGCGCCTTGAACGCGAAATGCTCGCAAGCGAAAAGGAGCGCGCCGAACATATCATGCTCGTCGATCTCGGTCGCAACGATCTCGGCCGCGTTTGCGAATACGGCACGGTAAAAGTGGAGAGGCTCCTCACCGTTGAGCGCTACTCTCACGTCATGCACATTGTTTCGAGCTTGCGTGGCCGCTTGCGCGAGGACGTGGATTGCTTTGACGCTTTGATGGCTTGCTTCCCGGCGGGAACCGTTTCCGGCGCTCCTAAAGTGCGTGCCATGGAAATCATCGAGGAGCTCGAGCGTACTCGCCGCGGCATCTATGCCGGTGGCATCCTCTACCTCGACTTCGCGGGCAATCTCGACTCCTGCATCGCCCTTCGCACCATGGTGGTCAAAAACGGCGTGGCTTACGTGCAGGCTGGCGGCGGCATAGTTGCAGATTCCACGCCAGAGGGCGAATATCAAGAGAGCGTCAACAAGTCCAAAGCTTTGCTGACCGCGCTGGAAGCAGCGACGAGCGCGAATGGGGCAGGGAAGTTACGATGATTCTTCTGCTGGACAACTACGACTCCTTCACCTACAACCTCGCGCAGTATCTCGGCGAACTTGGTTGCAACATCGAAGTCCATCGTAACGACAAAATCACCGTCGAAGAAATCGCCCGCCGCAAGCCCGAGCGCATCGTCATTTCTCCCGGGCCTTGCACACCGCAGCAAGCTGGTATCTCCGTCGAGCTGATCGAGCGTCTCGCAGGGAAGTTCCCAATTCTAGGCGTCTGCCTGGGCCATCAGGCCATTGCCGCAGCCTTTGGTGGAAGAATCATTCGTGCACCAAAGCTGTTTCACGGGAAGACGAGCCAGATTCATCACGACGGCAAAAACATTTTCCGCAAGCTGCCTGACCCGCTCACCGCCACGCGCTACCATTCGTTGATTGTCGAACGGAAGTCTTTTCCGCGCGAACTCTCTATTACCGCCGAAACCGACGACGGCATCATCATGGGCCTTCGTCACCGCCGCCACAAAATCGAAGGTGTCCAATTCCATCCTGAATCCGTCCTCACCAACTCCGGCAAGCAACTGCTCTCGAATTTCCTTTCTTTGTAGGGGCGCAGTTCTGCGCCCCTGGTTGGCGCGATCCCCCGTCAGGTTCGAGCCCCCTGAGCTTTCGTCCGCCTGACGCTAGAGCGCTTCTCTGCGTCCTCCGCGCCTCTGCGTTATTCTTTTGTCTGCTTCACCAATTCAAATCCGCCAGAATCGCCCCGTAAATCTCTATCCCGCGCCAGAAGTGTCCCAGCCTCAAATTTTCATCCGAGCTGTGCTGGTGATTGTCGTAATTCACAATCGGGACGCCAATCCACGGTAGCCCCAATTCCTCGAAAATGTACATCGGCACGCTCCCGCCAAGCGCGGGCGCAATCACGGCCGAACCATCCGTCGCGTCTTGAACCACTTTTATCAGCGCTTGTGAAACCGGCAAATCCATCGGCGTGCGCGAAGCGCGGTATCCGCCTTCATAAATCACCTTCGCGATGCGAGCATGTGCTCGGCGCTCGTCGAGCGTCGGTTCACGGTCGATCACATAGTAGCCCTGGCTGCGAATAAATCCTGCAATCTGGTCGAACTTCTTCTGCGGATCCTCTCCTCGCACCAATCGCGCATCAAGCGACGCCTCCGCTTTATCGGGCACCACGTTTTGCGCCTGCGAGCCCACATAGGCGCTGCGCAGCCCGCACACATTCAGCGAGGGTTCCATGATCAACTCAGCTAGCTTCTTCCCCGCGCCTTCTGGTTTTGCGATTCCCAATTCTCGTTCCAGGTCGGCGTCATTGTCGGGCATAGCCGCCAGCGCCTTTTTCTCTACCTCACCGAGTGGCGTGACGTCGTCGTAGTAGCCGGCGATCAGCACGCGTCCATCTTCATCTTTCATCGACGCCAGCAGCCGCGACAATTCCATCGCCGGATTCGGCGCCCAATTCCCGTAATGTCCGCTGTGTAGCGCGCGCAGGGGTCCATACACGGTAATGTCGATCCCGATGTCCCCCCGGTTGCCAAAGAAAACGAGCGGCCGCCCGCTCTGATGCACCGGCCCGTCAGCGGTGATCAGCAGGTCCGCGCCCAGCAAATTCTTGTGCAGCTCGAGGGTCCTTTGCAGATTTGGTGAACCCGCTTCTTCCTCGCCCTCTAGAATCACTTTCAAGTTCAGCGCCAGCGGAATCTCTTTCGCCCGCAGTGCATCCAACGCCGCCAGCAGCGCCACGATCGGCGACTTGTCATCAGAAGCCGAGCGCGCGTAAATCCGCCAGTCGTCGTTATACCCTCCGCGTAGGCCGGCGCCATTCACTGGAAAGGGAATGCGCTTACCACCCGCTTCAATCGCCGCGTTGCGCAGCAGCGGTTCGAACGGAGCACCATCGGTCCACGCCGCCGGGTCGACGGGCTGCCCGTCGTAATGCGCGTACAAGATGACCGTGTGCTTTGCTTCGGGCGAGAGCAGTTTCCCGAACACTACCGGTCCGCGTCCGGTAATCGGCAGCAAATGCGTTTCGATTCCGCGTGCCTCCAACATTTCCATGAGATGTGCGGCGTTTTTCTGGATGTTTGGTGTATCGCTCGCGATATTCGGAATGGCCAGAAATTCGCACAACTCCCTCATAATGCGGTCTTCATTCTCCATCCGGTATGCGCGCACCGCTTGCACTACCTGCGCCGGAGCCGGGGCCTTCTGTCCTGCCGCAAGGCACGGCAACAACAGGACCGCCAATGTGGCTATGGCTTTCTTCAAAGTGTTTCTCCCACTTCGCACTGTGCGGCTAAGTTGGATTTGTAAAATTTTTGAGGCTTGCCAGTTTTTTGTCGGCTGCTCCGGAATCAATCGTCGAGCGCGCGACATTCGCTGCCTCATGGAAATCTTCGGCATTACCCGTGGCGACCAGGGCTGCGGCGGTGTTGACCACTACAATGTCCCGCGGCGCCCCATTCTCCCCTTGCAAAATTCTCCGGATCACGGCGGCATTTTCCGCCGCAGTTCCGCCGCGAACCGCTTCGATCGGCGCGCGCTTTACGCCAAATTCCTCTGGTGTCACGCTGAATTTTCGCGCTTTGCCATCGCGCACTTCCACGACGATGGTCTCCCCGGCAAGTGAAATCTCGTCCAATCCACCCGCGCCATGCACCACAAAGGCACGCTCGGTGCCTAGCTCCGCAAGCGTTGCCGCGACTAAATCCATTACCTCCCGCGAAAAAACTCCGAGAACTTGCGCCTGCGCTCCCGCGGGATTCGTTAACGGCCCCAGTAGATTGAAAACCGTGCGCATGCCAATCTGCTTCCGTGCCGGAGCTGCATGCCGCGTTGCCGTGTGCGCCGCTTGGGCGAATAAAAATCCGATGCCGATCTCCCGGATGGCCTGCCCGTACTGCTCGAACGGCAGATCGATGCGCACGCCAAGCGCTTCGAGTACGTCCGCCGAGCCGCTCTGCGAACTGGCTGCGCGGTTCCCGTGTTTGGCAACGCGCGCTCCCGCAGCGGCCGCGACAATTGCTGCGGCCGTCGAAATGTTGAACGTTCCGGAAGAGTCGCCGCCGGTCCCGCAGGTATCCACCATGTTCGTGGGCCGCGCTTCGCCCTCCACGAACACGCGCGTCGCATGTCGCCGCATCACTTGCGCAAAGCCTGCGAGTTCCTGCACTTGCACGGGCCGCTGGTTCAGCGCCGTCAACAGCCGCACGATCTCGGGCGTTCCGATGCGCCCTGAAAGCAGCTCTTCCATCAAGGCTTCGGCGTCGGCGCGCGTGAGCGCGCAGCCCCCCTCGACGCGTTCGATCAGCGTCAGGCTCATCGCCCTTCGCCCCTGCAGCCGCCGTCAAGCGCCCCGTGCAATTCGCATTTGTGGTCCATTTCCATAGTATTTCGCACGGACGGGCCATTTGCGAAATCGCGCACCGGTTCACAACTGTGTTTCGCGCGTCCTTGCTCCCTTTTTCGGTTCCGAGTACACTTTTATGTTTCGACTGGCCTCAAAATTCTAACACTGGCTGACGGTTTCAAGCCTGAACGGAAACGCAGAACTTCTCATGAAAATCCACGAGTACCAGGCCAAAGCAATACTCGCGCGTTATGGCGTCACCACTCCCCGCGGCGAAGTCGCAATCACCAAAGAAGAGGCACTCCAGGCGGCCCAGCGACTGAAATCCAATGTTTGCGTGGTCAAAGCGCAAATCCACGCCGGTGGTCGCGGTAAAGGCGGCGGAGTCAAGCTAGCGCGCTCCGCGGAGGAAGCAGCCGATATCGCTGGCCACATTCTCGGCATGAAGCTGGTTACTCCGCAAACCGGGCCCGTCGGCCGCATTGTCAAGCGCTTGCTCATCGAGGAAGGGCTGGACATCAAGCGTGAGCTCTATCTGGGCCTGCTTGTGGACCGCGCCTCCGGGCGCGTTGTTTTCATGGCCAGCGCCGCGGGCGGCATGGAAATCGAAGAAGTCGCCAAAAAAGATCCCTCTGCGATTCTCCGCGAGACCATTCACCTCGCCGTTGGCTTGCAGCCTTATCAGGCTCGCAATATCGCTTTCGGCCTCGGCCTGCCACTGGAAGTCGTCAACTACGCCACGCCTTTTCTCCAAGCGCTGTACCGTGCTTTCAGCGATACCGACGCCTCGCTCCTTGAAATCAATCCCTGCGTTCTTACCGGCGACGGCAAGCTCGTGGCCCTCGACGCTAAGATGACTTTCGACGACAACGCTTTATTCCGCCACAAGGAGCTCCGCGAGCTGCGCGACCTCGACGAAGAAGATCCTCTCGAAGTCGAAGCCTCCAAGTATGGCCTGAATTACATCAAGCTGGACGGCAGCGTGGCTTGCATGGTGAACGGCGCGGGCCTCGCCATGGCCACCATGGATATCATCAAATATGCTGGCGGTTCGCCTGCCAATTTCCTCGACGTGGGTGGCGGCGCCTCTTCCGATCAAGTCAAAAACGCCTTCCGCATTCTCATGAGCGATCCCGCAGTGAAGGCCGTGTTCATCAATATTTTTGGCGGTATTCTTCGCTGCGACGTACTCGCGACCGGTGTTGTTGCCGCGGCCAAAGATTTGCAAGTGAAAGTTCCTGTCGTTGTGCGCATGGAAGGCACCAACGTGGAACTCGGCCAGCAGATTCTCCGCGAAAGCGGCTTGAATTTCACCATCGCCAATGACATGAGGGACGGCGCCGAAAAGGTCGTCGAACTTGCGAGGAGTGCCCGATGAGCGTCCTGGTCAACGAAAAGACGCGTTTGCTCGTCCAAGGTTTCACCGGCCGCGAAGGTACTTTCCACGCGCAGCAAATGATCGAGTACGGGACCAACGTCGTCGGCGGTGTCACGCCCGGCAAAGGCGGCACGAAACACCTCGAACGTCCGGTCTTCAATACTGTTGCCGAAGCGGTTAAAATGACCGGGGTAAACGCCTCGGTTATTTTTGTTCCGCCAGCTTACGCTGCCGACGCCATTCTGGAGGCCGCCGATGCGGGCCTTCCGCTTGTGGTTTGCATCACCGAAGGCATTCCGGTCATCGACATGGTGCGTGTAGCCTCCGTCGTGGATTTCAAGAAGACGCGCCTCATCGGCCCCAATTGCCCGGGCATCATTTCTCCCGGCAAGTGCAAGATCGGCATCATGCCGGGTCGCATTCACAAGCACGGAAATGTCGGCGTGGTCAGCCGCAGCGGCACGCTGACTTACGAGGCGGTCGATCAGCTGACGCGTCTCGGCATCGGCCAGTCCACTTGTATCGGCATCGGCGGCGACCCCATCATCGGCACTCCGTTTCTCGACGCCATCAAATTTTTCAATGACGACCCGGACACGCACGCCATCATCTTGATCGGCGAAATCGGCGGCAACGCCGAAGAACAAGCTGCGGCGTGGATCAAGGCCAACGCGAAGATTCCCGTGGTCGGTTTCATTGCCGGACAAACTGCGCCGCCGGGCCGTCGCATGGGCCATGCGGGCGCAATCATCAGCGGCGGCCAGGGCACGGCCAAGGACAAATATGCAGCTATGGCAGCAGCCGGCATCCGCACGGTGGAAACTCCCGCGGACCTCGGGTCGACCGTCGGCACCGTCTTGAAATAGCTTTTGGTAGCACAGGCTTCAGCCTGTGCACCTGGTACAACCTAGCAGCGCGAACCTTGTGGTGGAGTTTTTGGTTTTCTAGAGGCCGGGCTTCAGCCCGGCGAGTCTGTGAGGTTTGGGGAGGATTCTTTCGTGTCCATGCAGCGCACTTTCGCAATCATCAAACCAGATGCGGTCGGTCGCAATCTACAGGGAGAAATTCTCTCACGTATTCATAAAGCCGGTTTCAAGCTGATCGCCATCAAATCCATGCGGCTCACCAAGGAGGAAGCTGGTGGTTTCTACGCGGTCCATCGCGAACGCCCCTTTTTTGGCGAACTGACCGACTTCATGAGTTCCGGCAGAATCTTCGCCCTGGTCCTCGAAGCCGATGGTGCGATTTCCAAGTGGCGCGACACCATGGGCGCGACCGATCCGAAGAAAGCCGCTCCCGGCACCATCCGCCGCGACCTCGGCACCAGCATCCAAATGAATTGCACTCACGGTTCCGATGCCCCGGAAACCGCGGCTTTCGAAATCAGCTACTTCTTTTCCTCTATGGAACTTATCTGACGACTGCTTTTCTACGTCACTGGCGCTGGCGGCGTCTTGAGTGGGCCTAATTGTCAATGGCGCGGGGCTTGCTTGTGGCTTCGGGTAAAATTACTCCATGGACCCTTTCCGCGATCTCGGCCGCTCTCTTCTTTTCTTTGGAGCGCTGTTCATTCTTGTCGGCGCTTTTCTATACTTTGGCAACAAACTCCCTTTCCGTTTGGGAAAATTGCCTGGCGATATCGTTCATCGCGGCGAACACACCACCTTTTACTTTCCCATCGTCACGTGCCTTCTCCTCAGCATGGGGATTTCCCTCCTCTTCTGGCTCATCTCCCTCTTCCGTCGCTAGCCGGCTCTTTTGGAATGCGCCGGGTTGCTGCGGTCTTTCTTGCGTTCGGGGAGCCTCGCGGGATGCAGTTGGTCTATAGTCTCGAACGCAGAAAACAGGCCGCTAGCCAATTTGTTATCCAACGGAGAACCAAAATGAATCGAGCTATTCAAGCGTTACTCGCAATTCTCGCTCTTTGTTTGCCTGCCTTTGCTCCATCTCCAGAAGAATCGCCGGCTGCCCGGCAGCAAGCGGCTCCCCAAGCGCCTTCAGCAGCCTTAGCCAGCGCCCCCGCTGCACGCCCCGACGACGTGAAGTCGATCAACAGCATTCTCACAGCGCTCTACGGTGTGATTTCCGGTCCTGCGGGCGAGCGCGATTGGGATCGCTTCCGTTCCCTCTTCTTGCCGCAAGCCCGCCTCACTTCCGCCACGAAGAACGCTGACGGTTCCTCCCGCATTCGCCCGATGGGCGTCGAAGACTATGCCAAGGCCGCAAGCAACTACTTCCTTCAACACGCCTTTTACGAGAGTCCGGTCGTGAATCGCATCGAAACGTTCGGAAATATCACTCAGATCTTTAGCAGCTACGAGTCCCGCCACGCTCCGGGTGAAGCTCCGTTCGCACGCGGCATCAACAGCATTCAAATGCTCAATGATAGCAGCCGCTGGTGGATTGTCAGCATCTTGTGGGACGAGGAACGCGCCGACAATCCTCTTCCCAAGGAATTTGCAGGCAAGTCCTCGGGCACCCAGAAATAGCCTTTGGAGCTACTGCGATCGAGTCTTTGCGCGGAATTGCGCTTATTCCCGCACAGGAATAGACTAGGGATCGTGACTCCGACCCCCGCCGCCTAAAGGAGAAGAAACCCACGGCTTCAGGGGCGATGTCCTAAGGAACCCAAGGGACTCAGGGTTCAGGCGGAAACGCCTGCGCCTCCCGCGATTGGAAAGGAGCGATTTTGCCGGAATGTGTCGGTTTCCGGCTTGCCCTCGATTCCAACCTGCGGATTCGGGGTTTTCTTTTGGCCCAGTTGACAATGACTCTCCACGACAGTTTTGGCCGCCAGATCACCGACCTGCGCATTTCCATCACGGATCGTTGCAACTTTCGTTGTGTCTACTGCCGTTCGGCCGACCCGGAAAACTATCATGGCCACGACGCGATCCTCTCTTGGCCTGAACTTGATCGCTTGGCCAAAATCTTTCTCGGTCTCGGCATCCGAAAGATTCGTGTCACGGGGGGTGAACCGCTGGTTCGCGATGGCGTGGAGGACTTCATTTCCCGCCTTGACGCTCTCGGCTTTTCCGATCTCTCCATGACGACCAATGGCCACCTCCTTCCCGAGCGCTGCAGTCGCCTCTTGGCCGCAGGTTTACGCCGCATCAACATCAGTCTCGACTCGCTCGATCCCGCCAAATTCGAGCAGATTACGCGCACCAAGTCTTTCTCCAAGGTTATGGACGGCATCGACGCGGTGCAAAATTCGCGGCTCGCCCCTGCCAAAGTGAACGCCGTTCTGGTCCGCGCGCTGAATGACGATGAAATCGAAGCGTTTGCGCAGTTTGCCCGCGACCGTGGCGTTATCATGCGCTTCATCGAATTCATGCCTTTGGACGCCGATCGTCATTGGTCCCGGGAACTGGTCGTTCCTGCCGTGGAAGTGTACAAGCGCATTCACTCCCGCTGGCCCTTAGTCCAGATTCCCCACGAACGCAGTGAGACCGCCCGCAAATATCGCTTTGCCGATGGAGCGCCCGGCGAAATCGGCCTCATCGCCTCCGTCACGCAACCATTCTGCGGCTTTTGCTCGCGGATTCGAGTCACCTCCGACGGTAAGCTTCGCACCTGCCTGTTCAGCAAGGAGGACCATGATCTTCGCTTCTTCCTCCGCGAAGGGGCTTCGGACGAAGATCTGGTGACCTATATCCAGTCCGTAGTTTACGAAAAGGAAGAAGGTCACCGGATCAATGAGCCCGGTTTTGTGCCCCCTTCTCGTACCATGGTTTTCATTGGGGGCTAGTTTGGACAATGCCGGCAGTGGAACCCCGGCGTAGGGCGCGATTTCGATTCCTAGCTGCTCGTCCCCGGCACGCGCCACCACGCCAGGCTGGCGCTCGAGCGCATGTCGGCATTGCGGTAGTGCCTGGCAGCACGGAACTGCGCCTAACTGCGCCTGTTTCCACTTGCAAAGCATCTAACTCTGGACGAGACTCTGCTGGTAGGGTCTAAATTGAGGAGCGGAGCCGAAACGGACCAATGGCCGACGAAGACCCAGAACAGGACGAAACGCCGGAACCGTCCCAGCGGCTCTTCACGCTGACCGAAGCGGAACGTGTGCGCAAAGATCTCGAACCCTTCCTCATCGAGGCCATCAATTGCCGGCGGAAACTGTCCAGCCTCGAAAATGACCTTGCCGCCGTTTCCGCTCGCATCATGATGATGGGCGGCGTATTGGTTCCTTATGAGAAATTGTCCAAGTTGCGCGCCGAGCACACGCATCTTGGCGAAACGCTCAAGTCCACGCTCAACCGCATTCTCGAAACCGGCTGCATCGTCAAGGACTTAGACGTGGGGCTCCTGGATTTTCCCGCGATCATCGACAATCAGGACGTCTACCTCTGCTGGAAGCTCGGCGAGGACCGCATCCGTTTTTATCATCGCCAGGATGAAGGTTTTGCGGGCCGCAAGCCGCTCGACCCCCGCGACCTCGGCCCTGGGGATAAAGTTCAGTAGAAGAATGCCTTGAGAGTCAGGCGGTTTTGCCGAGGCCGGGCTTTAGCCCGGCATCATTTTTTTTCCGTGAGGGACATTGACTGATCACCCCACCAACCGACTAAAAGATTCCGCCAGCCCCTATCTGCGCTCCGCTGCGCATCAGCCAATTGACTGGCATGAGTGGGGGGACGCCGCGTTCGAGCGGGCCAAGGCCGAGGATAAGCCTATTCTTCTCGACATCGGCGCCGTGTGGTGCCACTGGTGCCACGTCATTGACCGCGAAAGTTACGAAAACGTGGAAATCGCCAAAATCATCAACGAACACTTCGTTCCGGTGAAAGTCGACCGCGACGAGCGTCCGGACGTGGATTCGCGCTATCAATCAGCCATTAGCGCGATCTCCGGGCAAGGTGGCTGGCCGCTCACCGGCTTTTTGCTCCCTGACGGAAAACCGTTTTTCGGCGGAACGTATTTCCCGCCGGAAGATCAGATGGGGCGCCCCGGATTCCGCCGTGTGCTTCTTGCGGTTGCCGAGTCCTATCGCAAGCGTCGCGCTGAACTTGAAAACGCGGCGAATTCACTCTCAGAAGCTGTCGCGCAAGCCGAAGAGTTTTCCGGTGCCCGAGCGGAGTTCGATCTCGGCATCGTGGACGCGCAAATTCAATCCATTACGCAACTCTTCGATGGCAAAAATGGCGGGTTCGGCCGCGCGCCGAAATTTCCCCATGCCGCGGCGATTGATCTTCTCCTTGAGCGCTACCAGCAAGCCAAAGAAAAGCATTTGCTCACCATGGTCGAAACCACTTTGGAAAAAATGGCACGCGGCGGCGTTTACGACCACCTTGCCGGAGGTTTTCACCGCTATTCTGTCGATGAGCGCTGGCTTGTTCCGCACTTCGAAAAAATGTCCTACGACAACTCGGAACTGCTTCGAAATTATGTGCATGCCTGGCGGGTCACGCAGAATTTGTTTTTTCGGGAAACGGCGGAGAGCATCATCGGCTGGGTCAATGAAGTGCTATCCGATCAGGAAAACGGCGGCTTCTATGCCAGCCAAGACGCGGATTATTCGCTCGACGATGACGGGGACTATTTCACTTGGACGCTCGATGAAGTCCGTGCCGTGCTTACGCCGGAGGAATCGCGCGTCATTGAACATTATTACGACGTCGAGCCGCATGGCGAGATGCACCACAACCCAGCGAAAAATGTTCTTTGGATCGCCCGGGATGCCGACGATATCGCCAGAACGCTTGGTCTCGAGGAGGGCGTTGTTCGCCTTACAATCGCGCGAGCCGAGGGAAAGCTCCTGGCTGCTCGAAAGAAACGCCCCACACCGTACGTCGACAAAACGATGTACGTTTCTTGGAACGCGATGTTTGTTTCTGCGTACCTGGAAGCAGGTCGGGTCTTGGGAGGGGCGCTCGCAAACAATTGCCGCGCGTTTGCGCTGAAAACATTAGACCGCATCTTGAAGGAGGCCTGCAGCGAATCGCGTGGCTTTCCGCACCGCATCGGTGGGCCTGCACTTGAAGGTTCTCTCGACGATCAAGTGTTTAGCGTGCTCGCGTTGCTGGATGCCTACGAAGCGACGCTCGACTCGCGGTACTTCGCCGCAGCGCACAAAACCATGGAACTTGCCATCGCTCGCTATGGCGATGATGAGAACGGCGGCTTCTTCGACCGTCCTTCCGACGCAGCACGCATGGGCGGCTTAGAGGTGCGGCGCAAGCCATTTCAAGACTCGCCGACGCCTGGGGCGAATTCCGTTGCGGCCATCGCCCTAATTCGACTGCACGCTTACACCGGTGAACAGCGCTACCGTGAATTCGCGCAAAAAACGCTCGAAGCTTTTGCGGGCATCGCGCCGCAGTACGGCTTATTCGCCGCAACGTATGGCCTCGCCGCCACGCTGTTTGCGCGCCATCCCATCCAAGTTGTTATTACTGGCCGCGCAGGAGACGCCGCGGCCCAAGGTCTGGAGACCGCCGCGCACGGCGTCTTCCGCTTCGGCAAATCCGTCCTGCGCGTCACTCCAGGCGCGCAACTCGCTGCTCTGGCTGGCGCGCTTAAGGAAACGCTCGCGCACGTTCCTGCCGACAAACTTCTTGCAGTCGTGTGCTCCGGCCAAACCTGCTTGCCCCCGACCAGCGATCCTGCCCAACTCAAGGCCTACCTCGAAAACGGCGCGGTCGGCGCAGCCGCCCCGTAGTTCAAGGGGGTTCAAGGGGGTTCAAGGGGGTTTCAAGGGGGTTTCAATTGACTTGCAACTTTTTAATGGCCTTTCTCAAACTGCCTCTGTCTTTGTCTGAGATCTCTTGAGCAAACTAGCGGGGCACGATGGCTCGGCACCGCGCCCGGTTCAGCAAATGTGATTTCGCTTTTCTTTTGCTTCCGTTATTTCCTTTAGCCTTCCTGTATTTCCCTATTTCTTCGGTCTCGATTCCGGCGGCACCATGCCATTAACCCGGTAGTAGAGCACCAACTGCCCGTAGTGCTCTCCCGAATGCTCGATCAATTCGTAGGCCAAATCCCCCAACCGCACCTGGCGATTCCCGTACGGGTCGACGATCGTTTCCGACATTCCCGCATCGCCCTTCGCTTTGATAGCCGCTGCGCCGTCCGCAAACGACTTCTTCACGTAGGCTGCTACTTCCGCTTTGGTTTTGAGCTTGTTCTTCGAAGGATCTTCTTCCGTGGGCATCGGCTTGCCCATTGCCGGATTGGTGAAAAAATAGTTGGAGTCGCACGCGTGAAGCAATTGCTCGCGGAAGCTGCGCTGCTCCGGCCTCGGCTTGTACTCGTACTTATCCTCCGGGAAATCCTCAGCCATAGCGATTAATTTGCGTCCCACCTCGTTCCACTGCTCAAGAACTGCTTGCGACGGACTCAGCGCCGCTTTCGGCGCCTCCTTCTTTGCCGCTTCCTGCCCCAAACCGGGTAGCGCTACCACCATCCCCATGGCCAACACCACACCGGCTAACCTGTGCCTATATGTCATGATATGCCTCCTCAGTTGGCCCCGACCGCTCCTCAAGGGCCCTTTCCCTCAGACGGACCGCCCCGCGAACCGTTTTCCCTTTCGGCCAGCGAGCTACCCTGTCCTTTAGCGCGGTTTATCTTACGCAGTAATCCCCATTGGCGTCATTCGAAATCCTCGCAACCCACATGGTAAAATTTTACTTTGTAGTCTAGGAGAGTCATCACGGTGGATTGGCACTATTTATTTCTTCGCGTGGGGATCGGCAGCGGCATATGCGCGCTTCTGTTTCTCTCCCAGCGGTTCTGGTACCGCTCCCTGTGGCGCGTCACCGCGCATTGGGGCCGTCTGTGGCTGCGCCGCGCACCACGGCTTGCCTATGTTCTTCTTCTCGCTGTGATGGTTGTCACGCTGATTCGCGTGGCGATTATGGGGCATTCCAGCTATACCCACCGGACTTCCTGGGCCACGGTGCTTACTGGGCTGTGGTTTTTCAGCGCACTCTTTGGCTATCTTTCCGTTAAGACGGTTCATGGATTGGAGCGCATTTGGCGCTGGTCCCATGCCGCTGCCGTCAAGCGGCTCGCGGCCACCTCAGCAAACGCTCGGCAATCCGGCACTCCTTCCGAACCATCAGAAACCGTTCCCGATCCGGGCCGCAGGTACTTTTTCCGCGCGGCCACGGCGGCTGCCGGCGCTGCTCCATTCCTCACAGCGATGTACGGTTTTGCTGCGGAGCGCCTGAATTATCAGGTTCGCCGCGTCGAAATCCCTATACCTAACTTGCCCTCGGCCCTGGACGGCATGCAAATTGTCCAGCTCAGCGATATTCACCTGAGCAGTTACATGTCGCGCGCCCAAGTCCGCCGCGCCGTGGATATGGCCAACGATCTGGGAGCGGATCTCGCGGTGGTTACGGGCGATTTGATCACCGGGCCGGGCGATTCGATTGCCGACTGCATTGAAGAGCTTGGTCGTTTGCATGCACCGCTTGGTGTCTGGGGCTGCAATGGAAATCATGAAATCTATGCGCATGCGGAAGATGAGGCGTTCTATCTTTATGCGCAAGCGGGGATGAACCTGCTGCGCCAGTCAAACGCGCAAATTGCCTTCAAGGGCGCGCAGTTCAATCTCATTGGCGTGGATTACCAGCGCGAATACAACGGCCGTGGCCAAAAGCAGCAGATGCTCGCGGATGTCGAGCCGATTGTGCGGCGCGATATGCCCAACATCCTTCTCTCCCACAATCCCAATTCATTCAATCGCGCGGCTGAACTGGGCATCGAGCTTTCTCTTGCGGGCCACACGCACGGCGGCCAGATTCAGGTGGAAATCCTGGATCACCGCCTCAGCCCCGCGCGCTTCATAAGTGATTACATTGCCGGCCTTTATCGGCGCCCCATGTTCGCCCCCGCGCCGAACGAGCGCGCTGGCTCGGTCGTGTCGACGTCGCGAAAGTTCACACCGGAGTCCTCACCGATGGCGAGCATTTATGTGAACCGGGGTCTCGGCACGGTTGGCGCTCCGGTGCGCCTGGGGGTTCCCCCGGAAATCAGCCTGATTATCCTGCGCCGGGCCGCCTAGCCAACTGGAGCTCTCTTTCGGCGCTCAAAAGATTGAGCTTTGTCCGAGCAAAATATCCAGGCTTTCGTATCCTGACGTCTTTTGCTCCCATTTTTTGAAAGTCTTTTGTAGCCCACCGAGGGCACTTCCACGTAAGTTCCCTGTTCTCATCTCACAAAAAGTTGATTTTCCGAAGCCCTTGCCTGGAAGCAAGGTTGCTATGCTTTGCTCGAGTCCAGCCAGACGAAGTGTCCCTGCGAACACTTGGGACGTGTTTTGCTGCGAAATCTTGTTCTGGAGGGAAATTCGATCATGTGGTCTTGCAAGTTCTGGAAGTTTCTTGCTGTTTTTGTTCTTTCGCTTTTTCTGCTCCCTGCGCGAACCCGCGCCCAACATTACAAGCAAACCAATCTGGTCTCCGACGTCCCGGGCATGGCTCCCGTCACCGACCCCAATTTGATTAACCCCTGGGGCCTCAGCCGCAGCAAAACCAGCCCGTGGTGGATTTCGGATAACAACTCCGGCTTCACTTCGCTTTACACCGGTGCGGGCGTAAGTGTCCCCATCAACGGCACGGGTACCGCCATCATTCCGCCCCCGAAGAACGCCCCTCCAGGAACCACCGCAACCCCGACCGGCACGGTTTTCAATGGCAGCTCTGACTTTGCACTTCCTAATGGCAAGCCAGCGCGATTCATCTTTGTCACCGAAGACGGCACCATCTCCGGATGGAATGGCGGGACGAGCGCCGTGCTCATGGTAGACCACTCCGACAACGGCTCGCCCAACGGTGCCGTCTATAAGGGCGCTACCACGGCCGACGTCAACGGCACACGTTTTCTCTACGTCACCAATTTCCGCAAAGCTCGTGTCGAGGTCTATGACACAAATTTCCATCAAGTGAGTTTCGGCCCGCAGACCTTTAACGACGACAACGTCCTTCCTGGTTTTGCGCCCTTTAACATTCAAAACATTGGCGGGACTCTCTTTGTCACTTACGCAAAGCAGGATGCTGCAAAGCACGATGACGTTGCGGGCGACGGGTTCGGATACGTGCTTTTCTTCACCCCCTCGGGCAAACTCATTGGCCAGCTCGAGCACGGCCCCTGGATGAATTCGCCCTGGGGTGTCGTATGGACTCCCCGCGACTTCGGCGAATACAGCAACTCTATCCTCGTCGGCAATTTCGGCAGCGGCAAAATCGCCGCCTTCAACGGTTTCACGGGCAAGTTCATCAACTTCCTGAAGAATCCCGATGACTCGTTCATGGTCATTGACGGCCTTTGGATGATCGCGTTTGGAGGCGACTCGGATCCCGCCAAAGGCGGATCCGGCCCTGCGACGACCTTGTTTTTCACCGCCGGCATTCAAGGCGAATCACACGGCCTTTTTGGCACCATTACTCCCGTCGACGGCTTGGACGGCGACGAGGAGTAAGCGCGGCGCGAATTCTCCTGAGCGAGGTTTCACACAAAAGAAGCATAGAAAAGAAGGTGGGTTGCCACGAGACGGCAGATGCGGACGCGCTCTGCCGTCTCTTTTGTGTGCCGATTTTTCAGGATGTGAGTCACATCTTTCGGGCACTTTCTGTGTTACGCGGTGCGAGTGCTACAATCATCTCGCTTTAACCTCACTTATGCCGATCCAGGAAAGAAACTATTGGCTCGACACGTTAACTTCGCCCCGGTACACGTGGCGCACGAATTGCCTGAAACCGTAGACGTTGCCAGGCGGTTTTTGTGCCTCCGTTCGCAACCAGCGGTAACGTCAAGTTCGGGATGCAATCCACCGGAGGAGCCGCGCCGCTTCAATGGTCGATCACATCAGGTTCATTGCCTCCACGATTAAGCTTTGGGATGCTCGGAGACCTCGGTACCATATCTGCTTCTCCCACGACTGCAGGCTCCTATACCTTCACTGTTGGTCTTTCGGATGGCAACACCGGAAGTCTCCATCAAACAGCTTCGCAACAACTTACCTTGACGATGAAGGATCCGGGACAAATGACTCGCAATGACACCATCGCCACAGTGTCGAACATCACACTCCTGGCTTCGATCAGTCCCTATAGTGACCAGAGCACCGCAGGGCCAGACGTGGACGTGTATTCAGCGAGCGCTGCGCCAGGATCAATCTTTCAGTTCTACGTGGATCAAACCGATGAATTTGTGCAACCCCTTCCTAACCGCAATTCCATGCAGCCCGTGCTCGAGATTGTAGATTCCACCGGGGCTCGATACCAGGCTTGCGGTGGTGGTTCATCCTTCAATCTACCTTGTGTAAACAACCTTCCCGGAGCCTCGTATATTACAGGGAATATCCTGAACTTCCAGGTTCCCGGAACCGGCACAGTTTCCGTAACTTTTTTCATGCGCGTTTCCGACGCGCGCGGAGACGCCCGCCCGGACTTCATCTACACATTCAACGTGTTCGGCGTAAATTAAATACTCAGCCCAAAAGCCAACCGATTGGCTCTCTCCGGGCAGTGTTCCTATCCGGGACTGGGTAAGTGCCTCTACGCTCTCAACGTAACTGACGCTCTCGGACACTTGACCCGACTGCCACTCTAACTCTAACCGTGAACTGAGATTTTCAGCAGATAGCGCCGCCGTTCACTTGTTGGGTTGCATGAATTGCCAGCCGAAGCGGCCCTTGATGCAGAGATTGCCTTGCGTGACAGAGTGGTCGAGCGGGGAACTGACTTTTACAATCTGTCCGTTCTGCGAGTGCACCGTTAACTCGCAGCCCACGCCGCAATACGGACAAATCGTTTCGGTGCGCGCTTGCCGCGACTCGTCCCACGTTCCCGCCTTGCGCATGTCGTATTCGATTTTGCCCACGAGCGCGCCGGTCGGGCACGCGCCGATGCAGTTTCCGCAATACACGCACGCCGAATCCGTCAGCGGAATTTCAAACTCGGTAGCGATGTGCGCGTGAAATCCGCGTCCCGCCACGCCAATTGCAAACGTGTTCTGCGCATCTACGCCGCACGCCTCCACGCATTTGTAGCAGAGAATGCACTTCGCGTAGTCGCGCACGTAAAGTTCGTTGTCGATTTTTGGCGGTTGCGCCACGGTGGCCGCTCGCGGCCCGAATTTTTCTGCGCGCGCACCGTAGCGTTTCAGGTACGCCTGAAGTTGCGGCGCCGTCGAAACATCTACCGACGACGCGAGAAATTCCAGCACCACGCGCCGGCTCAGACGCACGCGTTCGGAGTCTGTGTGAATCACCATGCCCGCTTCCACTTTGCGCGAGCACGCCGGCACCAGCGCGCGCGAGCCTTCCAGCTCCACAACGCACCCGCGGCAAACGTTTACCGGAGTCAGCGTTTCGAGAAAACAGAGCGTGGGAGTCTCAATTCCCAGTTTTCTTGAGGCATCGAGAATCGTCGGGAGCTTTCACTTGTTTCCCATCGATGGAGACCTCGATTTCGCGCCGCGATGCGCCTGGGGGAATCTCCGGCGCAGGTGCGCGCGGAATCGGAATCAAAGGTGAAGGCGCCTGCAGTTGTTCGCTCATGAAAAAAGACTCCACCGATCCATCGCCGAAAGGATCGCTCCGGAAGCGGTTTGCCCCAGTCCGCAAATCGAAGCGTCGCGCATGGCCTGCGCCATTTCTTTCAACAGCGCGCTTTCCTGCTCGTTCGAACCGAGCGGCTTGCGCTGTACCAGGCGCTGCAGCAATTCTTCCTGTCGGGTCGTACCAACCCTGCACGGCACGCATTGTCCGCACGTTTCGCTACGGAAAAATGCGGCGATGCGCAGAAGGATCTGCTTCAAATCCACGGAATCGTCGAAGAGCATCACCACTCCGGACCCCAACGTGGCGCCAATTGCGCGTGTGCCCTCGAACGTCAGCGGCGTATCCAGTTCCTTTGGCGAAACAAAGCTGCCTGCGGCCCCACCCAGCAAAACCGCTTGCAAACGCCCCGTTCCTCCGACGCCGCCCGCTATTTCAATAACGTTTCGAATCGTCGGCCCGAACGAGACTTCATAAATGCCAGGCCGGGCCACGTGCCCCGAAACGCAGAACAGCCGGTATCCCGCGGAATTGGCCGTTCCGATGCGCGCATACGCGGCGCCGCCGTTCAAAATAATCTCCGGAACGTTGACGAGCGTCTCGACGTTGTTGACCACCGTCGGTTGATGGAACAATCCGCTCTGCGCGGGAAACGGCGGCTTGTTGCGCGGCTCGCCGCGATAGCCCTCAATTGAATTGAACAGCGCGGTTTCTTCCCCGCAAATGTACGCGCCGGCGCCACGGCGAATTTCAATGTCAAACGAAAATTCTCGGCCCGAAATATTCTTGCCCAAAAGGTTTTGCGCGCATGCCGTACGAATCGCTTTCTCCAGCTGCTTTGCCGCGAACGGATATTCGCCACGAATGTAGATGTAGCCCTTTTTCGCGCCTACGGCGAACGCAGCAATCGTCATGCCTTCGAGAATTGCGAACGGATCGCCTTCCATCAAAATGCGGTCCTTGAACGTCCCCGGCTCGGATTCGTCGGCATTGCAAACCACATAGTGCGGGCGATTTGAATCGCGCTGCACATGCACGGCTTCCCACTTTTTCCCCGCAGGAAACGCCGCGCCGCCTCGCCCTAGCAGTTTCGAATCGATCACCTCACGAATGACCCGCTCCGGCCCCCATTCGAATGCCTTGTTCAGTGCATGGTAACCGCCCGAACGGCGGTAATGCTCGAGGCTCGCCGGATCCGCTTGTCCCACTCGCCGCAACAGCCGCAATTGCGGCTGCCCGGCTTGTGGAGCGGAAACTTTTGGGTCCAACACATCAATTTGCTCCGTAAGCTTTCCGCCCACCGCCTCTGCGACCGCTGATGAAATGCTCTCCTCTTGCGCCGGCGCGATCACTCGCTCGCGCGGCGTTTCTCCCGCGGCAGTGATCAACGCGGCCGGCGCGCGCTCGCAAAGTCCCAGGCACGAGGTCCTCTGCCAAATTGCTTTTCCGTCAAGGCACGGCGAGCCCGAGTGCCCCAGCTTGCGCTCGAGTTCCGCGCACAGCGACCCTGCTCCGTGCGTCATGCACGCAATGTCGTCGCACACGTGTGCGACGACACGCGGCTGAGGCTTCCGCGAAAACATCTCGTAAAACGACAGAACGCCATGCGCTTCCGCGGGCGGCAAGCCCAGTTGCAACGAAGCGTAATTCAGCGCGCCGGGACTAATCCAGCCCATGCGTTCCTGAATCGCGTGCAGCACCGGGAGCAGCAAGTGGCGTTTCGAACGCGGCGGCAACCCGTTGGATGCGGCGTGACCATCTGTGGCAACCGCTGGTGACGCGCCGTCCCCTTCGGATTCCTGCTTTTTCAGCGCTGCATCGATCGCCGCTTGTTCTTCCAGGCTTGCCTTCTCCGCAGTCAGATGCAGGTCCACTCAGCTCTCCACGCACTTCTCGATGCGAATCGCCGTCGCCTTGAATTCCGACGTGCCCGATTTCGGGTCCACGGCGTCGATCGTGAGATCGTTCGTTGCAATCTCATCGTGAAAGTGAACCGCCAGGAAAGCGAGACCCGGCCGCAATCCGGGATCAAAACGCACTGGCGCAAGCACCGACCCGCGGCGCGAACTGACGCGCACTTGTTCGCCTTCACAAACTTTGTAGCGTTTGCCGTCTTCCGGCGACAAATCCAGCGCCGCCGCGCGCCGCAACGGAGAAGGGAAGCGCCGGCTCTGTTCTCCGGTGTTGTACGAATCCAACTGTCGCCCCGTGGTTAGACGAATCGGGTATTCCTCGTTCAACTCATCCACCGGCGGCTCGAATTCCACGACGCTGAAGGGCGCGCGCGGCCCAATCAACGGCTCACGCCACAGCCGGCTGTGCAAATACATTTCCCCTGGATGCGATTCATCGTAGCAAGGCCACTGAATCCCGCCGAGCTCCTCAAGCCGCTTGTAGCTCATGCCGGCATGCATGGGGCTCAGCGAGCGCACCTCGTTCCAAATGGTTTCCGCCTCCGGTTTGCCCCAGTCGTGGCCAAACCGCTTCGCCAGTTCGTAAATAATTTCCATGTCGTCGCGCACGCCTCCCGGCAGCGGCACGGCCGCGCGCACCCGTTGCACGCGGCGCTCGCTGCTCGTCACCGTGCCTTCGGTTTCGCACCATCCCGCCGAGCCCGGCAAGATGACGTGCGCTAGCTCGGCGGTCTTCGTGTAAAAGATGTCCTGCACAACCAAGAATTCCAGCCCGCTCATGAGTTTTACCGCGCGGTGACGGTCAGCTTCCGAATCGATGGGATTTTCGCCGAGCACATAGAGAGTCGTCAGTTCGCCGTGCTCCATCGCCTCAAACATCCCGCTCAAGTGCAGACCGCGTTTCGGATCGAGCTTCGTGCCATACGCGCGTTCGAATTTCGCGCGCAACTCCGCGTTCTCCACGTGCTGAAAACCCGGCAAGCGATCAGGAATCGCGCCCATGTCGCCGCCGCCCTGCACGTTATTTTGCCCGCGCAGTGGGTTCACGCCGCTGCCGTAACGCCCCACGTGCCCGGTCAGCAGCGCAAGGTTCACCAGCGCCAGCACGTTGTCCACGGCGTTGTGATGCTCCGTAATGCCCAGCGTCCAGCAAATTTGCGCGCGCTTGGCCTTGGCGTAAGCGTGCGCCGTCTGCCGAATCATTTCCGCAGGCACGCCGGTCTCGCGCTCCGCGCGCTCCAGCGTGTATTTCTCGACGCACCCGCGGTACGCCTCAAATCCGCTTGTCGCGTGTTGAATGAACCTCTCGTTGGCCAGGCCCGCGTGAATAGTTTCCCGCGCCATCGCGTTGGCCAGCGAAATATCGCTGCCCACGTCCAGCCCCAGCCAAACGTCCGCCCATTGCGCCGAACTTGTCCGGCGCGGATCGATCACGTAAAGCTTCGCGCCGTTGCGAATTCCTTTCAGTACATGATGGAAAAAAATCGGATGCGTCTCGCGCGCGTTCGAGCCCCACAGCAAGATCACGTCGGTCTCTTCGATTTCGCGGTACGAACTCGTTCCTCCGCCCGCTCCGAAAACCGCCGCCAGACCGGCGACGCTGGGCGCGTGTCAAGTCCGGTTGCAGCTGTCGATGTTGTTCGTCCCGATCACCGAGCGCACGAATTTCTGCGCCACATAATTCAGCTCGTTCGTCGTCTTCGAGCAGCTGAACATGCCAAACGCACGCGGCGCGTGCTTTTCCACTTGCGCTCGGAATCCCGCGGCCACGCGGTCCAACGCCTCTTCCCAACTCGCGGGCCGATGCTTCCCGTTCTCGCGAATCAACGGCGTCTTCAGTCGTTCCTTCGTCCCATTGTTCATATTTCCCTCGGGGACCTTGCTCTTTCGAGTGAGTCCACGTGTCAAATCAACACTCACACGACAAACTATTATGCTCTTTGGGTACAGAAACTTCTATGTTGGCCGATGAAATCGCGGCGCATTTTGTCGCCAGGCTGGACTTTAGCCGGTCTAATGCCAATTAATGTCACGCGTCAGGGAATGCGGGCGAATGCATTTCCGAAAGAGCCCGCTAATTCAGTGGATCTGCCCCGGCAGCTGCGGCAGCGAAGGTGGCCGCTGGTTCAGCGGGAGTTGTGGCGGGCATGTGCGCGGAACCAGCAGGCAAAGACTTTGCGGCGTATGTAAAGTAGAGAGCCATGCCGGTGAAGAATGTGCCCGCAACAAGATTTCCCAGCGTTACAGGAAGAAGATTCCAGAAAAGTGCCTGGCCCACGGGAACCGGCGCTCCCAGTAACATGCCTGAGGGGATGACGTACATGTTGACCACGGAATGCTCGAAACCCAGTGCGAAAAAAGTCAGGATCGGCAGCCACATTGCCGCGATTTTTCCCACCGTCGAACGCGAAACCAGGGCCAGCAGCGTCCCAATCGTGACCATCCAATTGCACAGAATCCCCTTTACCAGCGCCAAGGTCCAGCCGCTTCCACCGAGCGCCGCATAGCCCAAGGTTTTCTTTTGTGCCGCTTGTTTTAGCAGATCCGCGGCCGCGCCGCCATTGCCCGTGCGCCAATTGGTAATCGCGACATAAAACAGGACGGCGTAAAGCAAGCTTCCGATCAAGTTGCCAAGGTATACCCATCCCCAATTGCGAACTAGCTTGAAGAAACTCACATCTTTCGCCAAAACGCCAATCGGCAGCACCGCAAAATTCCCCGTGACCAGCTCCAGCCCAAGCAGCGCCAACATTACAAAGCCAACCGGAAAAAGAATCGCGCCCACGATCGGCGGAAGCCCTTGCGACGTCACCAGGAAAGCAAGCGAAGTGGCATATCCCAAAAAGGCTCCCGCGAGCGCTCCGCGAATCAGCATGTCCGCTATAGTTAGCTCGGATTTCTTCTCCGCCAACCGCACCGCTTCCTGTAGCAGCTCTTGCGGGCCCACGTAATCCGTCATCGCGCTCCCTCTCTTTCAATCTGTTGAAAGAAACCCCACCCGTGTCATCCCCACCCTCAGGGTGCGCTCTTCCTCAGCCTGCGGCGGAGGGATCTGCTTTTTCTCTGAACTGCGACCTTTTAGGTCAATTCGCCCGCTCCGAAGACGCAATCGGTCTCGGCGAATGCCACGACGCCAATCCTGCGGTATCGGCCGCTGTAAACAACGGATCGCTCAACCCAGCATGCTCTTTCGCTTCTTTCTCGAAGCGATAAGACTCGATGACCTTCGCCACCACCTCCGGCAGATGGTCGTTGCACGGCACGGTTTCCAAAATTTCTTCCCCAGCGACCGCATGCGGTCCCGTCTGGCCCCCCGCGTAAATCGCCACGGCGTCTACCAGCTTTCCTTCGAGCCTGGCCTTGAATCCGCGAAAGCCGATATCCGCCGCTTGATGGTTTCCACAACCCGCGGGGCACCCGGACCAGTGGATCGTCAAAGGGTTCCCGCTGGCGCCAAGCTTTTGGTGAAGAGCTTCGGAAAGTTCGACCGCGCGGCTCTTGGTTTCGATGAGCGCGAGATTGCAATACTCCGTTCCGACGCACGCCACCATGTTCCGCAGAAACGGCGACGGGCGCGGCGAAAACTCTTTGAGAAACGGTTCTGCAAGCAGGCCGCCAACCGAATCCGCGGGAACATTGGGAATGATCGCGTTCTGCGCGGTGGTGAGCCGAATCTCGCCGTTACCGTAAATTTCGGCCAGCCGAGCGAGTTCGTCCAAATGATCTGGATTTACTCTCCCCGTGGGAATACACAGCCCGACTGCGCGAAGTCCCTCCTGCTTTTGCCTCGTCACGCCCAGATGGTCGGCGTGCGCGGGGCTCCGCATATCTCTTCCTTGAAACGCCAACTCGTGACCGAGCCGCTCAATAAGCTCGGCGCGCAAACGCGAAAGGCCCCACTCCTCGATCAAAAAAGCAAACCGGCATTTCGAGCGCGCCTCGCGCGGTCCATGATCGCGATAAATCTTGATCAGCTCCACCACTACGGGCATGGCTTGAAAAACCTCCACAAAAACATTCAGCGGCGAGGCCACGGTGAAGCCGCCCGAACCCATTTTCCCGCCAACCAGCACGTTGAATCCGATGCGCCCCGCCTTCTTCGCGGGAACCAGGGCAATGTCCTGCGATTCTGCGTGCGTGCAATTGTCCAGGCAGCCCGTAACCGTAATGTTGAACTTCCGCGGCAGGTTGGTGAACTCGGGATTGCCCTGCTCGCCGACGATAATGCGCTCCAAATCCTGCACGACGGGCGAGGCGTCCAGCAATTCGTGCGGGTTCAAACCGGCAAGCGGGCAGCCGTTGATGTTTCGCACGTTGTCCACGCCCGTTTGCAATGAGCGCAAGTCCACTCCGCGCAGCTTTTCCCAAATTTCCGGCACGCTTTCGAGCGTGAATCCGCGCAGCTCAATTTGCTGCCGCGTGGTGATGTCCGCCACACCGTTGCCCAGCCGGCGCGAGAGCTCCGCAATGGCGCGAAGTTGCTGCGCCCGTGCGAAACCGTTCGGCATTCGAATGCGCATCATGAATTTGCCCGGCGTCGGCCGCCGGTAAAAAACTCCCAGCCACTTCAACAATTCCTTTTCTGCCGGAGTCAGCGCATCCCGGCCGCGCTCGATGATTTGCGGTAGTTGTTCCAAAATGCGCAGCCCGTCTCCGCCTATCGATGCCTTATAGCTCTCCACGCTGTTTGCGGGCACAATGGAGGCGCCCGATTCGAATGGCGCTCTCGCAATCTCCGAAATCCGCGAATCTCCCATAATGACCACCTCGGACTAGCTCCAAACTCTTTTTGTTCGTGCGGTCATGCTGGCATTCTTGGTTGCGAAGAGCAAACGCAAAGTTCCGCTCGCTCCCATTGAAATTTCCGAAAACTCCCGCGAACAGGCCCAATTTTGTGATGGAGTCGATAAATTTTTGCGATGCTGCTCCGCCCACCGCATCGAGAAGCTTTCGCGTATGCACTTTCTCGAAGCCTGTGCACGTAGCGCCGGGCATCAGCCCGGCATCATTTCGTGCGCGGTACAAAAAGTGAAACGCCAACATCGCGGCAATCACCGGAAACACCAGCAGGCTCGCCTCCGGTCCCAGCTTCCCTCCCGTGAGCCGGTCGCCTCCGTGAACTGTGGCGTTTAGCAAGTGATCCGGCGCAAGCCTGCCGCCATTGGTTCCGGAGTAGACAAAAATCGCGTCAAAATCAAACGCCGCATGGGTCTCGATGAACGCGAGGATCTCACTCCCGAAGAACGCGAACTGGCCGAACTGCTGACCATCCTCATTGACGAATAGGAAGAACGCCGCTATCCATCCGCAAGGCGGGCCCGCAACGGCAGCAGCGTCAACCATTCTTCGATGTTGCTGACTTCTTGCAACCTGGTGATAGCGCCAGTCGGTTCCGCCCGGCCGGCGCGTCGCGACGTTCCAGAACTCTGCGATGGTTGCGGGCAGAACAACACCGCATGGTTTTTGCGGATCAATTTGGAAACGGCGTGGGTTGCCTGAGAACTGCGAGGGTGATTCGGTTGGACACTCCAAAGCAGGATGTTCGTGTCCACAAGGACGCCGCATCAGTCGTTGCGCCCTTCATACAAGGGCATCCCCAATGAACCGCCGAATCTTCATCCTCCACCATCAGGAAGGCCACGAAAGCTACAATTCACAAGAAGGAGATGCCCATGGGAGAGGATCAGCCAAGTTTTCTTCCTGCTGGTTCTGGCGGCGGTTCCGGACTCGCTCTCGGCGCAGGATCGGGCGCATCAGCTGGCGCAACAGGCCAGTAAGCAGAAAGCGGCAACGTGCCCCAAGCCTAACAATTTAACGTTGCAGCAGTGCCACGACAAGTTCCCCGACGGCTGCTCCGCTTCGCCCCACCCTAGCTACGATGCCTATCTCGACTTTTTGAAGGATCAGGATCCCGATCCGGGTTTGGCGCCAACGAAAAAACTTGCTGACGCCGACTTTAAACGCCTCAAGTCGCAACTGACCCAGCTTTCGCAATCGTCCAAGGCAAGGCGCAAGGCGAAAGCGAATGCCAAAGCCAGGTCCAAGACCAAAAAAGGCGGGCTCACGGCGACGAATCACGCGAGCTTTGCCCCGCAGTTCGCGGTGTTAGGCGAGGGCAACCTCTACACCGTGATTGCGTACCTTTATTTCGCGGAAGATACGGGGAATCCGCCGCCGGGGAAGTCCCCGAATGTGGAAACCTGCAACTGCAAGCTGACGGCTTCCGATACGTTCGATTATCACATCGGCATCGGGTTTGATTCGGGGCTTGCGAGTCAGGCGGCCGCGACACATCCGAAGTCGGGCGACGCGCTGTATAGCTAGTTGCAGAAGAACAGCGTCGTCAGTGAAATGACGCCGTACACGCGAACCACGCGTCATCCCAACTGGACGATTGACCGCGTGCAAGCGCTCCAGGGAAAGCAGGTAAAGGTCGTTGGGCAATTGATGACCGACAATGACCATTACAATGCAAATGACGATTGTGGTTTTACAGGCGCTAGGGCGAGTTGCTGGCGCTCCACGATTTGGGAAATTCATCCGGTTGTGAAACTCTTTGTGTGTAATGTGAGCTCTGGCTGCGACGCTTCCTCGCCCGACAGTGCGTGGACAGACCTTGATCAGCCGTGACGCAGGGTTCGGAGCGGAAGGGAGAAGGCAGCGGGAATGCTGCTGTTCAAAGAACGGGCAATTGGTGCGGAAGGAGGGATTTGAACCCCCACGGCCTTTCGGCCACAAGATCCTAAGTCTTGCGCGTCTGCCAGTTCCGCCACTCCCGCAAGTGGGCTAACTCACTGATTGTATAGGCTTTTGCTCCTTTTGTCTCCTTTCGTTCGAAGGGCCTCCCGGCTCGACTGTGAATGAACTATGAATCACGGCCTTGGCACCGGCTTCAATCTTACGGGCCGCGTCCTGGAGATCGGCTTCGCCCACGATGTTATAGCGATTGAAAACCGAGTCCGTCTTGTGGCCGGAGATTTCGCGTGCCGTCTTTTGCGCGACTCCCCGGCGAATCATGTTCCGCACCGCCGAACGCCGAAAATCATGCAACAGCAGGCCGGGCAGTTTTGCCTCTTCGGTCAGTGCGGCCCAGGTTCCCCGAAGATCGTGAATAGGTTCGCCGTTGTCGCGGGTTAGCAGAAAATTTTCTGGCTGCTTGCTCTTGCGAAGCTCCGTCACGAGCAGGCGGCATTCTTCCGTCAGATACACGGTACGCGGCTCTCCGTTCTCAGTTTCCCCGCTGTAAAGCGACACGGTGTTGTTGATTGCCCTTTCGCTCACGATGAACCTATGAAACTTTGGGACGCGGGATACTTTTTGAGGCTCAGCATCGAAGCCGAGTGAGAAGGCCCGGCGTAGCAAAGCCAGTTCGCGGTTGATAGTGCTCTTGGCTGCGCCCTCGGCTTGTCGCTTCTCAACATACCCGGCGATTTGCGCCGTACCCACACGCGCGGCTTTCATGCCGGAACGCTTCTCGGTTTTGGTGTCAGCCTTGAGTGTCTCTCCTCCGAAGTAGTTCTTCAGGTGAGCGTTCCAGCAACGCACAGGCCACAAAACAACAGGACCATCGCCGAGGCCCTTTACCTTTGCGGCTGATTGTCTGCTAAGAGCGCATCGAATTCTGCTTCTTCGATTCCAAATAGCTGGACTGCCTCTTGGCCCCTCTTGTCGATCATCGATTTAAAATGACCGGGCTGCAAATCGTCCCACGTTAGCAGCCGTTCGTCCAAGTCTCTATCAGAATAGGGCGACACATCTCTCCCTGGATTTTTGAACCAGTCATCAGGTGGCTTGTCCAGTTTGTTCAGGTTGTCGACTCCCCGGAGAAAGTGGAAATTCGCGTAGTGGTTTACGACCTCGTACGGATAACCTTGCTTTTCTAATTGCGATTTGGGAAAGACGTGATCTCGTTGTAAATCCTCCGGGTTTCGGTCCAGAGTGATTCCGCCGTGTGCTATGTTCAGCGCAAGATCGAGATGGCGTCTTAGCAAGTCATCGAGAGACTTGATTCCGTATTCGCGCTTCACAAGTGCAATGAGTTCGTGAAGTGGAAATTGCTTCGAGGCGGCGACCTTGTTACGAGCAAAGGCACCCATCCGCGCCTCTGCGCCACTGAAGACGCCACTCATTATTGCCAGGTAGATTCCTTGAATAATTCCTCTTCTGTCTTCCCCAGAGGGTTGGACATGCTTAGATAAAAACATGACGAACGGTAGTAGAGCATTGTGACCGCCCCGAAAGAATCTCTCCGAATGGATTCGGCAGTCATCTGCAAGTATGCAACCCAACATTTGCCAGCCACTTTCAACGGCGGGGATATAGACGGGTAGCTTCGTTGCTAAGTCTTCGAGTTGCTTTCGGTCGGCCACCAGCTTGTCGAAGCGA
>Ga0209577_10000058_pt1 | contig 97018 bp, 97 predicted proteins | sample GraSoiAngelo_109_FD_185874 | JGI IMG/M metagenome (GOLD analysis project Ga0209577, IMG submission 185874) | Grasslands soil microbial communities from the Angelo Coastal Reserve, California, USA - 14_0903_12_20cm (SPAdes) (version 2) | ecosystem: Environmental > Terrestrial > Soil > Grasslands... | reverse complement strand
TGCCTACTCGTAGCGCAGGGCCACGATGGGGTCGACGCGCGTGGCGCGGCGAGCGGGGATGGAACAAGCTGCCAGGGCGACGACGAGTATGAGAAGAGCGACGCTCAAGAAGGTGAGCCAGTCGCCCGGAGTGACGCCGTACAGCATGCTCCTCAGGAGACGCGTGAGCGCGAGGCCGGCGGGCACGCCGATGGCGACGCCCGCGAGAGTCGCCCGAATGCCCTGGCGAAGAACCATTCGCATGATGTCGCGACGCTGCGCGCCCAGAGCCACGCGGATGCCGATTTCCCGAGTGCGCTGCAGCACCATATGTGAGATCAACCCGTACAAACCCACGACAGCGAGAACCAAGGCAAGCGCAGCAAGGCTGCCAATCAGATAAGAAGGATACCGGCGGAGGAAAACCGCGGGAGATTGATTGGCTATTTGTTCCAGGGATTGCGGTTGGATCAACGGGAGCTGAGGATTCATTTCCTGCAAGGCAGCGCGGACGGTTCCGATGAACGCGCCGGGCTCGCCTGTCGTGCGCACCATGTAGCTCAGGAACGTTGAAGGCCCCTGATCGTTGGGTGTGTAGATGATAGGTGGGGGCGGCGCGGCAAGATCGATAGACGCAGTATCCCCAGCCACGCCGACGATTTGAAGAAAGGGATTCTGCGTGCTGTAAGTGAAACGGATGCGTTTGCCGATGGGGTTTTCTCCAGGGAAATAGGCCTTGGCGAACGCACGGCTGACGACAACGACGTCAGGCGCGCCCTGGACATCCCGTGCGTTGAAGAAACGGCCGTCAGAAAGAGGAATTTTCAAGGAAGAAAAATAGCCCGTGCTGATGGTGATGATTTGACATTCGTCTTCCTGCCCAGTGGCGGTGGGGCGGCCTTCGATAACGAATCGGATCGTGCCGCTGCCGCCACTGGCGGGAATTCCCGAGGTTTGGCCCACGTCCAGGACGCCCGGCAAAGAACGGAGCCGCCGCGTGAATTCGTGATCGAAGCGCACTGCGGCCGCGCTGTAGTAGGGAGGGGTCTTGTCGCTGGGATAGGAAGAGTCCGGCAAGTTCACGGAAAAGGTCAAAACGTTGTGGAGGTTGAAGCCCGGGTCTTGTCCCAGAAGGGCGTGGAGACTCTTGAGGAGGAGGCCGGCGCCGACGAGCAGAACGAGAGAAATTGAGATTTCGGCAATGACCAAGGTGTTGCGCAGGTGAGCCTGACCTGCGCTCTTGCCACCCCGCGCTTCATCTTTCAAGACATGGTTCAGAGACGTGCGCGAAGCGTCCAAGCCGGGAGCCAACCCGAAGAGAATTCCGGTGAGCACGGTCACGCCGCCAAGAAAGAGAAGGACGGGAAGGTTCATTGCGGCGTCACGCAAATACGGCATGGACTGTAACTGAGATTCGGGGATGGCAGCGACGAGCAAATTGACAACCCACTGAGCGCCGAGAAGCCCAACGGCAGCGCCGATAAAGGAGAGCAACAAGCTTTCGGTCAGCAACTGGAAGAGCAGGCTGGCCCGGCTCGCGCCGAGGGCAGAACGTACGGCGAATTCCTTGCGGCGGCCGATGGAACGGGTCATGACGAGGTTGGCGACGTTGGCGCACGTGATCAGAAGGACGAATCCCACAGCTCCCAGAAGAATAAGCAGGATGGGCCGAACCTTGCCCACGATTTGTTCCGTGAGACTTTCCATGACAAAGAACGTGGAGCTGTTTTCCTTTGGATATTCGCGGGAAAGCTGTGCATTAATGCTCTGCATTTCCCCGCGGGCCTGATCGGGAGAGACGCCCGGGGCGAGGCGGCCGAAGACACTGAGCCAGCGGAGACTGCGGCGCGTGATAGGATCTCCACTCTGGTGAATGGGAACCCATAGCGGCGAGGATCTGGCGGGTGCAAACTCAAAGTCGCGCGGAAGAACGCCGACAATCGTGACGGGCTTGCCGTCCAGGTGGACGATGCGCCCAACGACGTTCGGATCGGCGCCAAACTCGGCGCGCCAGAAGGCATCCGTAAGGATCGTTACGCGCGGACCATCGGACTGCATTTCGCCTTCGATAAAATCACGTCCGAGCGCGGGCTTAACGCCGAGCGTGGAGAAAAAGCTAGGAGTAACTTGCGCGGCGAATATGTTTTTGGGCTCCCCGTTGGCGGTAAGTGTGAAAGCGTCCCCGCTGTAGGCCGCGAAGGATTGGATGCCCTTTGCCGTGCGCTTCCAATCCAGATAGTCCGGGTAAGAAGCTTGCGCACCCGTCGTGCTGTTGTCCGATTGACTGCGCGCCTCCCCGAGATGGAAGAGCTTGCCGGGGTCGCGATAAGGCAGCGGATGCAGGAGGGCCGAGTAAACGACGGAAAAAATGGCGGTATTGGCGCCGATGCCGAGAGCAAGCGTCAGCACAACTACCAGTGTGAAGCCAGGGCTGCTCCAGAGCGTACGCATGCCATAGCGCAGGTTTTGCCTGAGTGCGCCCATCGTCAGACCTCCGAATAGAACAGAAGCAGCAGGCAAGCCGCTGACCATCCGCCCACAAGTTACACTGCTGAACAAGAAAGACTTAAGCGGGGACCTCAAGCAAGATCAAAGATGCCGGTGCCCGGAATTGGGACAAGGAGTGCGGATTCGGACAGCAGCAAGACCCGCGAATCGTCTCGCGGCTACTTTGCGTCGTGGAAGATGATGCCCAGCGTGTAGCGAGTACCGCGATGCACGTGACTGACGCCGTGGCGCAGATTGACGCGGTAGTAGCCACGCGAACCCTTCACGGGCCGGTAGCGCGTGGCGAAGATGATCGCTTGGCCTTGATCGGCAAGGACAACCTGCGGCTTGGACTGTGCACGGGGTTGCTGCTCGACGAGGATGAACTCTCCTCCTTCCCAATCGCGGCCTTGCTGCCCGAGCAGGAACACCATTTGCAAGGGAAAGCTAACCTCGCCGTAGAGATCCTGATGAAGACAGTTGTAGCCTCCGGTCTCGTAGTGGAGCATAAGTGGTGTTGGTTTCGGCTGCCCGGCTTTGTGGCAAATTTTCAGGAATGCTGCATGGTCGCGGGGATATCGAGGAACGTTTTCGCCGAAGGCTTCCGCCCAGTGATTGGCCACTTCGGCGAGGTGGGGATAAGCGCTGCTTCTGAGCTCTGCGATCAATTCCGGGAGCGGATTGGCAAAGTACTTGTAGTCGCCGATGCCGAAGCGATAGCGCTCCATGACGATGTGGCTGCGAAAACGGCTGGCATCGTTGAAAAGCGCGGTGACGGAGTCGCATTCCGCAGGCGAGAGAATGGGAGCTGTAATCGCATAGCCGCTCTGCGAAAGAGACTGCTCGGCGTTTTTCCAGTCCAGCGCGTCGATCCTCTGGGTAATGGAGGGTGTAGCGGCAGTATTTCTTGCTGCTTGAGCCATGCGGCCTCCCAAGGTTCACGATGCCCGCTCGAAAATAGAAAGCTTAGAGCAGAGCGTCCCACAGAATCTATCCGATCTTCGCCCTCAAATTAGGCTTCCCATGGCAGGCCAAAATCCAGAGGCGTGGGCCGAGGGGTGCCTCATGCAACTGGCGCTTAAATCATCCCCCGGTTCGGTGCTATAGTGTGGCGCAGGCCGGATGGACCAACCCGGCGTTTTGCTGCCGAATCGAATAAGGTAGCAGTACCTTTCCAAGGAAAAGACTCGCACGTTGAGGAGAGCCGGATGAAAACAAACGAGAGACTTTCAAATAGTTCGCGGAGGGCGTTTCTGCAGTTGTCGGCTGCGGCTACCGCAGCGATGGCTTTCCGCATCGCTACCGAGGCATCCCTCGCGGCGGAAGATCGCAATGTTTTTCATCCGGGAGCGGTAGTGATCGACGCGAATGAAAATCCTCTGGGCCCTTGCGACGCCGCCAGAAAGGCCATCGTGGATATGGCGCCGCAGGGCGGCCGATATTCCTATTGGCTGAAGGAAGAGTTCGTGAAGACCTTCACCGAGATGGAGGGCCTGAAACCGGAATACCTGCGCGTCTTTCCCGGCTCGAGTGAACCGCTGCATTTCTCGGTACTCTCGTTTACCTCACCAACCAAGAGCTACGTCACCGCCGATCCCGGTTACGAAGCTGGTATGAAAGCGGCGAAAATCTCCGGAGCGCGTATCGTCAAAACTACGCTGACGAAAACGTATTCGCATGATATCAAAGCCATGCTCGCCGCGGCCCCCGACGCCGGCCTGTTCTACGTGTGTACCCCGAACAATCCGACTGGAACGATGACTTCGCACTCCGACATCGAGCAACTACTGGCCGCGAAACCAAAAGGTTCGGTGGTGCTCGTGGACGAAGCCTACATTCATTTTTCGGACGGTGTTTCCGCCCTCGACCTGGTGAAGGCCGATCAGGACGTAATCGTGTTGCGAACCTTCTCGAAGATTTACGGCATGGCCGGTATTCGCTGTGGACTAGCCATCGCGCGTCCCGATCTGCTGGCGAAACTGGAAAACTTCGGCGGCTGGAGCGCCATGCCGATTACCGCGGTGGCCGCCGCGACCGCAAGCCTGAAACACGAGCATCTCGTTGCGGAGCGCAAACAGCTGAATGCCGCAATCCGGCAAAAAACATTTGATTGGCTCTCCCGCCAGGGCTATTCCTACGTCCCCTCCGAGTCCAACTGTTTCATGCTGGATACCAAGCGCCCCGCGAAAGAAATCATTGACGCGATGGCCACGCGCAACGTGTACATCGGCCGAATCTGGCCCGTCTGGCCGACTTACACGCGCATCACCGTCGGCACTCAGCCGGAGATGGAAGCCTTCCAGGAAGCTTTCCAGGCGGTCATGAAGGGCTCGACCACCACGGGCTACGCGCCTTCGCTCAAAAGGCGCCGCTGGTATGCCGACGGCCAGTCCTGGCCCACCGTGTAACGGACACCACTGAAATCCAGAATGGACTTGATCGCCGAAGACTCAAATAGTTGCCTGCGTAGCCAAACCCGAGACGTAAACCGTGGAGGAAGGTCAGAGAAAAAAGCCCTGCCCCTATCCACAGCATGGACTCCTGCTGATAGTAATCCTTTCCGAGGTTTTCAACGGTTTAATCCTAGCCGCAGTCGTCTCTCTATCAGGAAAATATACAAGAGGATGGAACGCGCAAGGTCTCGGCAGCCTCAGAATTCCTAAAGCGGGTTGCGAGCAAAACTGTTGAACTAGCTATTCGTCTTAACTCTCAGACTATACCTGTACCATGCTTGCGAACATTGAAACGAAGCCTGGTGGTCGAATCATCTTTAAGTATTGGGAGAAGTTGCAGTCAGATTAGGTGAGTGACCATTCGAGGGCGAGAATGGCGCGGTGCCGTGAAACTGCTCGGCTTCCGTGGAGCCGGCCAGGGCCGTTGTGGAAGAGTTGCCGCCGGAAACCACCTGAGCGATTTCATCGAAATACCCGGTTCCAACGAAGCGCTGGTGCGTGACGGCGCGATAGCCGAGTTCCTGTGCGGCGAACTCTTCCTGCTGGAGTTTCGAGTAAGCGGTCATGCCCGCCTGCGAATAGCCCCGTGCAAGATGGAACATGGACATATTCAGCGCGTGGAATCCCGCCAGCGTAACGAACTGGAATTTGTAGCCCATCTTGCCGAGTTCCTGCTGAAAGTTGGCGATGGTGACGTCGTCGAGCTTCTTTTTCCAGTTGAACGACGGCGAGCAATTGTAGGCCAGCAACTTGCCAGGGAATTTCGCATGAATCGCGTCGGCGAACTTCTTCGCCTCGGCGAGATCGGGCGTGGCGGTTTCGCACCAGAGCATGTCGGCGTAGGGAGCGTAAGCGAGGCCGCGGGCAATGGCCGCCTCGATCCCGCCGCGGAACTGGTAGAAGCCTTCCGGGGTGCGTTCTCCGTAGATGAATGCCCGGTCGCAGGGGTCCGCGTCAGAGAGCAAAAGACCGGCCGAATTGGCGTCGGTGCGGGCGATGAGAATCGTGGGCACGCCGCAAACGTCCGCAGCAAGACGCGCAGCAACGAGTTTTTCGATGAACTCGCGCGTGGGCACGACAACTTTGCCGCCCAGGTGGCCGCATTTCTTTGCGGAAGAAAGCTGGTCTTCGAAATGAACGCCCGCGGCGCCCGCTTCAATCATGGCTTTCATCAGTTCGTAGGCGTTCAAAGAGCCGCCAAAGCCCGCCTCGGCGTCGGCGATGATAGGCGCAAACCAATAGGTGCCGGACTTCTTGCCTTCTGCCGACTCGATTTGGTCCGCGCGCAGTAGCGCGCGATTGATGCGCTTCACCAGATTCGGCGCGGAATCGCAGGGATAGAGGCTCTGGTCAGGGTACACGTCACCCGCGGTATTGCCGTCAGCGGCAACCTGCCAGCCGCTCCCGTAGATCGCTTTCAGACCGGCTTGCACCGTTTCAATGGCCTGATTGCCGGTGATAGCGCCGAGCGCGGCAACGTAGGGATCGGTGTGCATAAGATTCCAGAGACGCTCCGCACCGAGGCGCGCCAGCGTGTACTCGATCTGGATGGAGCCGCGCAGCCTCAGCACATCCGAATGGGAATACGGACGCGTGATGCCGGACCAGCGTGGATCCGTGGTCCAATAAGAGAGTGGGTGACGTTTGTTGGCGTTCCCGTTGGCCCCGTTGGATGACATGCTTGCTCCTTAGTATCGACTGACTCACGACTCGTGATTGGCAATCCAAGAAAGATTCTTGCTTTCGCAAACTGCTCGTTCGTCGGAGCACAGCCTGAAGGCTGTACTCTGAAACCGTTCCTCACGCCGGATTGAACTCCGCCCCGCGGATCATCTCTTCGCTGATGCCGCGCGCTTCCCGAAGCGTCGCGGCCATCTGCGGATCGCTATTCTTTGCCGTTTCCCGCAACAGACGGTCGAGCTCTTCGTCAAAGAGATCGTGAATGAGTTCCGAGGTGTGAAGAACAGGCGTGCCTCCCTCATCGAGAACTTCGACTTTGTCCGAGTGTTTCATCCGCTGCGCGATCATCAACCGGTAGATGCGATCCGTGGCGAGATCTTCCATGTAGCCATCGAGGAGACTCGCCCCTTTGCCACTGAGCACGCCATTGCGATAGCGAATGACGGTACGAACCGCGGCGCGCGTTCCGGCCAGCGTGCGTTTGCCAACTCCGGTCGGAAGCGGGCGAAGATCGGGATGCGCGCCGGTGTTCGCGGGGCGCGCTTGAAGCTGATTCGGAGCCGGGAACTGGCTCACTGCGATTTCGTTTTGATCGGGATGTCCCGTCCAGGCGCCGTCCATCAGCGAATTGGCCTCGTTCTTCTTGTCTTCCGCAAGAATCTTCAACGCCCGCGCGTTCAATTCTGCATCTTCGCGACTGGGGTAGAGCGCGGTCATGCCGCCGATCGCGAGTATCCCGTGTTTGTGGCAAATCTCCGGCAACAGATTGCGCAAATTCTGGAAGAACGCGACATTGTGCGGAATGGTGTTGCGATCGGGAAGTACCCACTCGGGGTTTTCGAGATTGAAGTGGATCAGGCTGGCCATATAGTCCCAGCGGCCGAGATTGAGCCCCACGATGTGGTCGCGAAGATTCCAGGCAAACTCTTCCATCTGAAAAGCGAGCGGATGCGACTCGACCAGTGCCATGCACTTGATGGCATTCGTGGGCAGGCCCCTGAGGCGGGCAATCATCTGGAAAAGATCGCGCCACCAGAGAGCCTCGTCTGCGGATTCGGACTTGGGAATGTAAATACAAAGAGGATGCTTCAGCGCGCTGAAGTCTGCCTGATAAGCCACCATCGCGACGTCGAAGAGCGATGCCGGAAGCAATTCCCCGGGCAGGATGCCAGCCTGGTGTAAATGCAAGCCGCGGGGCCGCGTGAAAATGACTGTTGCACTAGGATTGATTCCGACGGTTTTGTTGCGCTTGCGGTCAAAGTAGGTGAGCCGGCTGGCGAGCGCTTCCAAAATATTCCTGAGGCCTTGTGAATTGTGCTCCCAGACGTTGGCGGTGGAGTCTTCCAGATCGAGCATCACGCCGGGAGCGCCGGAATTCAGCATTTTCACGACAAGATCGGCGTCATCGGCGGGCCCGGTCATCTGATTCCGCTGATCCGCGCACCAGGCGGGAAGCTCAATGCGCCAGGAATTCGTGGTGGCCACCGAGGGCGGCAGGTAATCGGGAAGCTTGCCGGCGTGGGCTTCGGCCAGGGCGTAATCACGGCGGGCGATCAACGCGCGCTGCCGCAACGTGAGCGCGGCGTGCAGCGGGGCGAGAAATTCGAGAAAGCCCTCAGGGAGATCGCGAGCAGAATCGAAATCCGGCGGAGCGGAATTAACCGCCACGATGCGATTCGAAAAGGGCAAGGGAGCGAGTGCCGGATTCGGTTTGGTGGTAGCGGTAGCCATAGTCAAGGTCAGTCCTTTCCGGTACGAATTCGAACGGAAGCCGGCCGACCAACTAGAAAGGCAATTCGAAGGCCAACCGGCAGAAACGCGCAATCTCTAAGGCCAATTTGCTCAAGGAGATAGGAGGGTCTCTGGGGGAGACGAACCAGACCGTGGGGGAAAGCGGACATCCAGGCGAGTAATTTGCGCACCATCGGCGACTTCTTTCCTTCCCGAATCCTTCTGTTCAGCATATTGAACATATGTTCAGCTCACTTTTCCCTTCTACCGGAGCAGCGCCGCAGCCGCAAGACGATGTTCAATATCCTGAACAATTATTCTATACTTGGGCGATTAGTTTTTTTTATCGGGGGGGGCCATGACAGCCACGGAGACTAGTCCCGCGACCGCGGTAGAGCGGGCACTGAGTATTCTGGAAGCCGCCGCGCAACGCCGCAAGGGACTGACCAACGCGGAGATCAGCCGCAAGCTCGGGATACCCAAGAGCTCCGCGAGCTACATTTTAAGAACTCTTGAAAAACGCAGCTACTTGCGCCGTGAAGCGCAAACGGGACGGTATCGGCTGGGCTTGAAAATATTGAGTCTTGGCGGCGACGCGCAAGCGAATCTGGACATCGCGGACGTGGCACTGCCGTTTATGACCTCGCTGGTGGAGCGAATTCATTTGACCGTGCACCTGGCGGTCTTGGACCAGGGCGAAGCAGTTTACATCGAGAAGGTGGAAGCGCCGGGATTCTTCAAAGTGAACACGTGGGTGGGGAGGCGGATGTTTTTGCATTCCACGAGCGTCGGCAAATGCTTGCTGGCCTGGCTGCCGAGGCACGACGTGGAGACAATTGCAAAGCAGCAGGGTCTGAAGAAGAGAACGCCCGAGACCATTACCAGCATGCCAAAGCTGCTTGCGGACCTGGAGCACGTGAAGCAGTCGGGATACGCAGTGGATGACGAGGAAAACAGTTTGGGTGCGCGGTGCCTTGGCGCCCCCATCTTCGACGCCATGGGGAATGTAACGGCGGCGCTCGGCGCCAGTGGCACGCTGACGCAAACTGATGAGGCCAATATGCCGCGGATCATCGAAGCACTGAAGGAAACAGCGCGGCGGATATCGCGGCAATTACAGAAAAGCGGAGCAGTAGGCGCCGTGTAGCGAGCGGCCCCGTGCACATAAGGGTTACTTGGCGTCGCCTGCGACGACGAGATTGTTCTTCACAGAGAAAACGTTGGGAACTTGATTGGCTCGCAAGGCGGCGAGATTCTTGTCAGCCTCGTTGTCGACCACACCCTCCAGCGTGACGTTGCCATTCTTCACGATGATGTGGATGGAAGGCACGGCCTGAATGGAGTAACGCGAGAGGCCGGGATCCCCATAAATGGCGCGGTACAGGGCACGGCGGAGCTGGTCATCCATCGGCGAGGGTGGAAGAACCTCAATGTTGTTCACAACCGAAGCGACTCCTTCGATGCTCTTCACGGCGGCCTCAGCGTCGGATTTCAAAACTGGCCGAGTCACCTGGCCGTACAGAGCCACCTTATCGCCGTCCACCTGATAGGCGAGATTGTCGAACACGGAATACCACGGCAACATGACCAGTTGGTGCCGGACTTCCTTATAAAGCTTTTCTCGATACTTTGCTTCGCTGCGCTGTTTTTTCTCATCCTGTGGCCAGGCGGCCGTGGAATAGGGCAACGCCACGATCGGCACGGCGAGCAGCGCTGCTGCAAGCAGGGCCCGGAGTTCCTTTCTCATGACTTCCTCCTGAACAGACGTCCTATAGTTCTTCGGCCAGTTAGATTCAAGACGCAGGGCAAGCGGCTGCCCGCTTCCGTGCAGGCGGGAGGTGTTAGCATAGTTCATATATGAATAGCAACAAGTATGGAATTCTCTCGCAGCGAGAGAAGCCATGAGAGCAGTGCGGCCAGGTGAATGCTGACGACCACGGAGAGAGGGGCGTAATGCTGGTCATCGCACATCGCGGGGCATCGGGGAACGCGCCGGAAAATACGCTGGCGGCGTTCAAGAAAGCTGTTGCGTTGGGGGCGAATTTCATCGAGACGGATTTGCAGCTTTCCCGCGATGCGCGTTTCGTGGCCATTCACGATGCAACGGTGAATCGAACCACGAACGGGCAGGGGACGGTGCATGACATGACGCTCACGGAGCTGCGGCGGCTGGATGCCGGGTCGTGGTTCGGAAGCGAATTCGCCGGAGAGCGCATCCCTACGCTGGAAGAAATTCTGGAGTTCTCCAAAAAAAATGATGTGGTGTTTTATCTGGAGATCAAGCCGGCCGGTTCGTGGGGCGGTGAACACGCGTTGATTGGCGCGCTGCGCGAATCGGGGGAGATACCGCGGGCGGTGGTGATTTCTTTTGATGCGGCGATCGTGCTGAGTTTGCGGAAAATCGAGCCAATGTTGATGACCGGACTTCTGTACGACGGGCAGATCGCGAATCCGCTGGAGAAAGCCGTCGCCATCGGCGCGCGGCAATTGGTCGTACGAGGAGATCTGGTAACGCCGGCGCTGCTAGCAGAAGCCCAGAAGAAAGATCTGCAAGTGGTGTGCTGGACGGTGAATCATCCCGCGCACATGCGGATGCTCGCCGCTGCCGGAGTGGACGGAATCATGAGCGATTATCCAGACCGGCTGGTGGCGGCGGTGAGAAAAGAAGCCGAGAGCGTCTCCTGATGGCGGGAGACCCAGGTAACGAAGTTCCATCTTAGAGATGAACAGCGATCGAGCGTCCATCACGAACCAGCCAGGAGAGAATGAAGCGCGGCGAGTTGTGCTACCGGGAGTTGTTCAGCGCGCGAGTCAAGACGCAGATTTAGGGTAGCGAGCGCTTCGCGAACACGATCGGGCTGGGCGCGCGCGCGCAGGTTATTCACCAGAGTTTTACGCTTCTGCGAAAAGCACAATTTCACAAAGTCCAGGAAACGAGATGTGTCGCTGAGGGAGAGCTTTGCGCGTTCGCCGGGCAGGCGGAGCGTGACGAGGGCGGAGGTGACTTCCGGTCGCGGATCGAATGCGGCGCGAGGAATTTCGAAGACGAATTCGGGGCGCGTGTAGAACTGCGTGACAACGGAGAGATAGCCGTAATCGCGCGTGCCGGGTTTGGCGGCGAGGCGGAGGGCAACTTCGGTTTGTATGACGGTGTGAATTTCGTCGATGAGATCGGCGAAGGTAAAGAGGTGACGAAGGATCGGCGAGGTGATGTAGTAGGGAAGATTGCCGTAGAGACGGATGCGGCGGGCGCCGGCGATAGCGCCAATGTCTAGGTCCAACACATCACCGGGAACGACAGTGAGATTGGGGAATTTTTGCGCGAGGCGGTGGAGGCCCGCGATGAACGCCGGGTCGATTTCGACGGCGTGGACGGGAGCGCCAGTGGCGAGGAGATGCTGAGTCATCTCACCATGTCCTGAACCAATTTCGATCCAGCAATGTTGATCGTCTCTCGGAAGTGGTACCGTGGAATGCGGCGAAACGCGGATGGCGCGGGCGATCTCTTCGCGCCAATGGAGATCGGAGAGGAAGTGTTGGCCGAGGCGTTGGCGTGCCATGGGGGAAACAGTGTAGCAGGGGAGGTAAGGCAGGGGATTGTGGGCAGGGGGACAGCAGGATGCGTGCACCGCGAGTGGTGACGCGTGATTGGTGGACGCAAGTGGTGAGTTCAGAGAGGGAAGCACGCCCTCTCCACCTACCCCCCGGGTGTTTTTGTAAGGGCGCGCGTGCTCGTAAATGCCGACTCTAAAAAGGAACAGGCGCGTTTCCTTCAAAGAAAGATAAATAGCTGTATCTTTATAAGTAGTTAGAAGGCGGGCTCTCGATTTGGGTCCACGACAGGAGACTGGGGCTGCGGGATATGTGTGGTACGGCGCTACGGGATACGGGGAAGAAAGCAAAGATGCCGGCAAGGATGCCGGCGCTACGAATGACGGGACAGATGGGAATCAGGAGAAGGAGAGGCTTCGCTTGAGTCTTTGAGAAGGCTTTTCAACGCAAGAGTGCCAAGCAAAAGTGCTGCCCAAAGATTCTTCGTTCAGACTGTTGGGTAAAAAGGGGCTTGATGGTTTCCGAGGCGGTGAGGCACTCTGGCAATCCTTGGAAGCCGCCCGGGAGGCTGACAGTCCCGACCCGGTCGGGGTCTTCAATCGACAGTTAAGAGTCGAAAGTAGGGAGCGGAAAGTCGAAGGAAAGAACTCGGGACAGAGGAAAGGCGCTCCTGCCGAAGTGCACCCAGATCATCCAAAGGGACAAGTCTGACCCGTGCGGCCTCAAACTGCTTCGTAATCACCCGGAGCCAGTGACCATATTTGGTAATTGCGGCCCAGCAGTCCTGTGGGGTCGGCACCATAACGATAGTCACGAACATGAACAACCCATGCGCCGGGGTGCGTGCAACTTGGTGCAACCGAGTCCACGTCAAAGACCATCCACTCGCCTCCCTTAGGAACACGTGCAGCGCCGCACTCAGTGAGTTGCACCATTTCTGGCTTGGCATGGAATTGTGCGTTCATCGTTGAAGCGATTCTAAGAGTGAAATGCACAGGCAGTCAATTCAGCGTGCCTTACTCGACATCGCTGCAGGAGAGCGGGACAGGCCGCCCCGCGTAAACGCGCTGCGCTATATCCACGAGTGCGCCATAGCGGAGTTCGGTGGCGTAATTGAGCCGGAGGCTCTCCCGGATGCCGCCAACATTGTCTTTATGGCGGGAATGAAGTTTGGGACGACAGGACAAGAATCGCTGATCTGGGCCATGAATAGTTTTTGGCATCGTCAGCGAAAGATATCGCAAGAGCAGAATCGCGGCGTTCTCCACAGGCAATGTCTTTGGGCGCGCGGGAGAGCGATTTCGGGTCCAGCAAGTCACGGCGAAACGTCTCTATCTCCCCACGATTGCAATTGGGACTCCAATTTGGGGGATGAGGACCGGGAGACGCCGATCACACACCGTGAAACTTCCGCGATCTCCGATGCTCTTTTCGCCATGCGGACAAGAGTCGGCCCCATTTTCCGGCCCACACCCAAGATCACAATGTCGCCCTCGAGGGCACCGACGGTGTGAATGACGCCTCCGTCGGCTCGCTGGAGAAGTTCATCCAGCTCCTCGATGTCGCGGGCGGAGGTTTTCTCGCGCGATGTTGCCATTCGTTGCTCTCGTTTCATGCGAATCAGGGACCAATCGATATCTGTGGAAACTGACGGGTGCGATTGTACCCGAGCCACGGAGGCATCGTCTTCCGCCTCGATCTCCTTCGGTTTCGGACTTTATATCTGCGGTCCAGATTCTTCCGGAGGCAATTCCAATGGGTTTACAATCTCCACCGAGGAATTTGGCAGCCATGCGCTTGCGCTCCATGACCAAGGCGGACATTCCAGCGGGAATGCGGCTGAAGGAGATCGCCGGCTGGAATCAGACCGCGGCAGACTGGAAACGGTTTCTCGAAGCCAGCCCGAAAGGTTGCTTTGTCGCAGAAGAAGATGGGCGGGTGTGCGGCACGGCAACGACTGTCTCGTTTGAAAATCGGTTTGCCTGGGTCGGGATGGTATTGGTTGACCCGGAATATCGCGGCAGAGGTATCGGAACCAGGCTCCTTGAAGGAGCGATCGAATATCTTGATGAGCGGAGAATTCCCGCAATTAAGCTCGACGCGACACCGCAGGGAAAGCCGCTCTACGAGAAACTGGAATTCGTGTCGGAATACGAGATCGAACGATGGACGCTACGGAGATCCCCCTCCGCGGCAGCGAAAGCGTCCGGTTCCCGCGCGGGCGGGCGGTTATCTTCGGAACTCCTGGAATCGATCTGCAAAGCGGATCAAGAGGTTTTTGGCGCAGACCGCAGTTTCTTGCTTAAGTCTCTCCATGAGGATGCGCCTGAGTTCACAACCGGGATTGGGAACGACGGTCTGATCAAGGGTTATGCATTCGGGCGGCGTGGCTCTTTCGCGGATCATCTCGGTCCCTGGATGGCGAGAGACGCAAGCACAGCTTGCCAACTTCTCGAAACATTCCTGGCTCACACTTGGCGTGAAATTCAGGTCGTTGACTATTTGAAATCAAACGCCATCGCTGGCAGCTTGCTGAGGTCTTTCGGATTCAGTTACTCCCGCTCGCTCACTCGGATGTATCGGGGATCGAATGACCATCGGGGACGATCGGAACTTCTTTGTGCCATTCTAGGCCCGGAGTTCGGCTGAGAATGTTTGGCCGCCGGACACACGGTTCGCATCTTTTTTTGGAACGTAAAATCCGGCTGTCGGAGAGACAAGGGGCATTCATGGCGAGCCATCAATCAACGCGCATCTTTTACGGGTGGTGGATTGTTGTTGCGGCGTTCCTGAACCTCTTCTTTGCCGTCGGTATCATTTTTTATGGGTTCCCGGTTTTTTACCCCGCGTTTGTGGAGTCTCTTGGTTTCACGCGCGCGCAAGTCACGCAGGGCTTCCTCCTCGGATTTCTTATGGCGGGACTGCCGTTTGGTTTGCTGGCGGGAGCGGCGATCGACCGGATAGGCGCGCGACGGGTCATTCTTTCGGGAACCGGCCTCGTGGGGATCTCCCTTCTGCTCATGGGTTCTATGACCAGGCTCTGGCATTACGAACTATTCTGCATCACGGAAGTTCTGGGATACGTGCTCGCGGGGCCCATCGCCAATCAAGTCCTCGTCGCCCACTGGTTCCGAGTCCGGCGCGGCCGGGCGATGGGTTACGCATATCTCGGGCTAGGACTAGGCGGCGTCGTTTCCCCGCTGCTAGTTCATTTTTTGATGCGAAGCTTTGGTTGGCGCCATGCGCTCGAGGTCGTGGGCCTGCTCATCCTGGTCGTGCTCTTTCCGGTGGGGATCTGGATTACGCGCTCCACTCCGGGCGAAATGGATCTTCTGCCGGATGGGGCGGATAGCAGTGGTCTGCGCGAAGAAAAGAACAACGCCCCAGTTACGCCCGCAAGCGGAGTCGGAGCTGCGATTCGCACAGCAAATTTCTGGCTCATCCTGACGGGGTCCACGCTGGTGATGGGCGCAATCGGCGCGGTGATTCAACATTTCATTCTCTTCCTCGAGGATCAGGGCTACTCGGCGATCACCGCCACGCGATTCTCGACAGCTCTGTTGACGTCAAGCCTCGGCGGCCGGGTTGTGGTGGGCTATCTGGCGGACCGTTTTCGAAAGAAGAACACCATGGCGCTGTTCTACGCATTGCTCAGCGCCTCGCTGCTGTTACTCAGTATGGCGCATCAACCCATGGCCGTCTGGATTTTCGCCTTGATATTCGGCTTCTCCATGGGCGCGGATTATATGCTGATTCCCCTGGTCACGGCGGAGTGCTTCGGGACCGCGTCTCTCGGCAAGCTCCTGGCACTGATCATCATGGGATACTCTCTCGGTCAGTGGGGAGCGCCGTGGATTGCGGGAAGAATCTTCGATTCGCACCACAGCTATGAATTGGCATGGAAAATCATGGCGGCGGCAGGCTTGTTCGGCGCCACAGCCATTTACGCGGTCTCGGACCGGCAAGACACGAAGCAGGTCTAGATCCGAGAGTGTAGCATTGACTCGTTTACTATCCGTTACTAGACTTCGAGCGAATCGAGCCTGCAAGGGGATCATCCCGATGCTGAGACCAGCGCTTGTTTTATCGCCTTGATTGCGACGGCGATCTGCGCTTTGCTGGGACAGAACCCGCCGAGCGCCAAAAAAAGCGAGCAGGTCTGTCTCGAGTATCTGGGGGCAGCGGGCTGGAGGATCAACGACGGGACCACCGTCATTCTGATTGATCCTTATCTTTCGCGAATCTCTGGGCAGTCAGATCCTCGTATTTGGCGGGATGAACTACATCGAGCGCGAGATGGAAGGGTTACAGCCGGACGTGGCTCTTTGCCGGTGCCGGATGCTCTCGCCGGAAAATCCATGACTATACCGGCCGCCTCATGCGGGCCTTGCATTGTCCTCCGTTAGTGCTGCCGACTCCTTGGGACAATTTCCTGGCTCTCTATGAAGCGACTCACCTGCCATGGAGGCGGTGCAATCCCTCGTGCAGGAAGTCAAAGCGGCTTCGCCAAAGACCAAGGTGATTGTGCCCAAGTACTTTGAGACGATTCCGTTCCAAGCGATCACAGAAAGTGAGTGTGCGGCCATTTCTAGAGATCCTGCGCCAAGACCTTCTAGTTTCTTGACGAGCCCATGTCCGTCCAGTAGCGTAAAATAGATGCGAAGTCGGTGATGAGCGATTCATGAGAATTCTGTTTGTGGCATCGGAGGGGCTGCCGTTTTCGAAGACCGGCGGCCTGGCGGACGTGGTGGAAGCGCTGCCGAAGGCGCTCGTGGTGCAAGGCCACGAGGTGGCGGTGGCGTTGCCGCGGTACCGCGGGACCAAGGCCACTGCGGTGGTAATGCCTAGCCTGACGATTCCGATGGGTGGGACGCGGCTGCGGTTTCCGGCGATTGCCGACGGCACGCAGCTGAATGGCGTGCGCTACTACTTTGTGGATGATCCGGACTATTTCGATCGTGATGGATTGTATGGGGGCCGTAGCGGAGATTATCCGGACAACCCGGAGCGGTATGCCGAGTTCTGTCGCGCGACGATTGAGGTGGCGAAGAATATCTGGCCGGCGGACGTGTTGCATTGCCATGACTGGCAGACGGCGCTGGTGCCCGTGCTGCTGCGCACGTCTTACGGCGATGATCCACTGGTGAAAGATATTCCGGTCGTTTTCTCGATCCACAACATGGGGTATCACGGGCAGTTCACCAAGGATGTGCTGGACCGCGTGGGAATTCCGCAAAGCATTTTTCATCCCGGCGGCCTTGAGTATTTCGGGAAGGTGAACCTGCTGAAGGGCGGATTGGTTTATTCGGATTATTTGACGACGGTCAGCAGGAAATATGCGGAAGAGATTCAGACACCGGAGTATGGACACGGACTGGATGGAGTGGCGAGGAGCCGTGCGGACCGGCTGGTGGGAATTTTAAACGGCGTGGATTACACCGCGTGGAACCCGGAGAAGGATAAGTTGATCGCCGTGAATTACTCGGCGAAGGATTTGAGCGGGAAGCAGGTGTGCAAGCGGGATCTGCTGGAAGTGTTTGGACTGTCGCATGAACACCTGAGCCGGCCGCTGATCGGAATCGTGTCACGCTTCGCGGATCAAAAGGGCTTTGATTTGATTGCGGAGAAGGCGCACGAGTTGATGCGCGAAGATTTGGTGCTGGTGGTGCTGGGGACGGGTGAGCGCAAGTATGAAGATTTGTTCCGGGCTCTGGCGGCGGCGTATCCGGGCCGCGTGGGCGCGAAGATTGCTTACGACAACGCGCTAGCGCACAAAGTCGAGGCGGGGGCCGATATGTTCCTCATGCCTTCGCGGTACGAGCCCTCGGGGTTGAATCAGATGTACAGCTTGAAGTATGGTACGGTGCCGATTGTGAGAGCCACCGGCGGGTTGGACGACAGCATAGAGCCGTTTGACGTGGAGCACGGGGCGGGGACGGGGTTCAAATTCAAGGAGTATACCGGCGAGGCGCTCTTGTTTGCGATTCGGCAGGCGCTGCACCATTACATGGATGAACGGATTTGGAAGCGCATCCAGTTGAACGGGATGGCGAAGGATTTTTCGTGGAAGACGCCTGCGGCCGAGTATGCGAAGCTGTATGAGGCTGCGCGAGTCCTTCGGGGCTCAGGACAAGCCGCTCGCGGATTATCGCTTCCTGCGCAAAGTTCGGGAAAGGCCGCTTCGGGCTCGGGACAAACGGGCCGAGGGGCGGGGCAGAGCCCTCAGGCTGCGGGGCAAGCGGCACGAAACCAAAAGCCTGCTGGAACATCTAAACAGGGCGACTGAAGGAGAGAGAGGCGGCGGCCAGATGGGCAAGTCGCTGAGGACAAAGAACATGGCTGACAATACGATTCAAACAGCAGATGATGGAAATTTCGAAGCCGAGGTGTTGACGGCCAGCAATTCGCAGCCGGTGATGGTGGACTTCTGGGCGGAATGGTGCCGTCCGTGCCACATGCTCGCGCCGACGGTCGCGGAAATCGCTCACGACTATGCGGGCAGGCTCAAAGTGATGAAGTTGAATGTCGATGAAGCCATGAATTCAGCGGGCCGTTATCGCGTTCAGGGAATCCCTACATTGCTGCTGTTCAAGAACGGACAGGTCGTCGAGCAGATAGTGGGAGCAGTGCCGAAGGAGCAAATCACCAAGGCGCTGGAACGGCACATCGCGTAAATTCGGGAGCAATTGTGGGCCGCCCTGATTCAATCGAGCCCCGCGATTCCTGGTTGAGCTCCATCGTTTCGCCTACCAATGCGGGCAACAGTCCTGACATAATCTTCGCGCCAGCTTCGGTTTGAATTTTTGGGGCGGAGGAAGAGTGCATCAACTGCGACGCTCGCAGGCGGAACAGCAGGATCCCCTTTCACCGGCAGGTGCGTTACGTAAGCCTTACTCTCGAATCTTCTTTTGGTGTGTGGTCCTGGTTTTGGGAGTGTCGAACGTATGGGCGCATCGCAATGACGTGTCCCCCGATAGCATTTCGTATATCGAAATCGCCCGCGCCACTACCCGCTCTGGTTTGCACCAGGTTGTCAACGCCTACTGGAGTCCACTCTATCCTTTACTCCTGAGTCTTGTGTTTCGGTACTTGCATCCGTCGGCGCAGTGGGAATTTACGGCTGCGCACTTCCTGAATTTTGCGGTGCATGTTCTAAGCCTTGCCTCCTTTGAGCTGTTTTTGAAAGAATTGATTCTGCAGAGGCAAACTGTCAGCCAATCACCCGAGAAATCTTTGCCGGTCTCCCCGCGAACCGTGTGGATCTGGGGATACGTCTTTTTCCTCTGGGCTAGTTACTATTGGCTGGGCCCCGTGTGGGTAACGCCGGACCTCTGCGTTGCCGCGCTGCTGTATCTTTCAACAGCGCTATTATTTCGTATCCGGCGCGGGCGGGACAGTTGGCTGGTGTTTGCGGGGCTTGGCGCATTGCTTGGTCTGGGGTACCTGGCGAAAGCGGCGATGTTTCCCTTGTTCTTCGTTTTTCTGTTCAGCGCTTTCTGGCTCAGCCGCACCGCAGGGGCCTGTTTTTGCGCCGCGGCTCTCCGCGTGCTACTGGCGGTGGGGGTGTTTGCCGGCTTCGCGGTGCCGCTGGTTCTATCGCTCTCGGCAATGAAGGGACGGTTGACGTTTGGTGACGCTGGACGCATCAGCTACGCCGAATTTGTCAATCGCGCGACGAGATCCGTGCATTGGCAGGGCGGCCCTCCCGGAACTGGCACTCCCCTTCATGCCACGCGGAAAATCTTTTCTGCCCCGGCTGCCTACGAGTTTTCCTCCCCGGTGCAGGGTTCCTATCCACCCTGGTACGACCCCTCTTACTGGTATGACGGCGCTCGGCCGCATTTTTCAGTGAGGGACCAGTCCTGGGCTCTTTTCCGCGCGTCAAACATGTACTTGAAGATATTTTCCAAGAGCGGCGCACTTTGGGTGGTGTTGGCGGCGGTGTGGATTGCCAGGAGAAAAGCACTCGCATGGGGAAAGTTTGCTCCGGGAGCTTGGCTGGTGGTTTTGCCTTCGCTTGCTGCGCTCGCTATGTACTCACTCGTGCTCGTCGAGTTTCGCTACGTCGCGCCGTTCGCGCTGATGTTGATGCTCTGGATGCTGGCGAAAATGAGATTTGTGACCGGGGCGGAGCCGCAAATGCTCAAACGCTTCCATCTCGTGGTCATCCTCGCTCCGGCGCTGACCGTGGCGGGGGCCGTCGCGCGCGATTTATATGATGTGATATGCAACAAGCCCTATGAGCCGTGGGTCGTTGCGCAACAGCTTCACGCGGTGGATATTCCTCCAGGAACGGACGTCGGGTATATCGGCACCGGACTGGACGCATATTGGGCGCACCTTGCGGGCGTGCGGATCATCGTGGAGATCCCGGACATCGAACAATCGCGTTTCGTGGCTGCGGATGCTGCGCGAAGGCAACAGGTTCTCGCGCTGTTCTCTTCCGTTGGGGCCAGAGCCGTCGTGACCAAGAATGCAAATGCCGCCAATCCTGCGGACGGCTGGCGTCAGATTCCGGGAACGCATCATTTTATCTGGCAGCAGCCGTGGCTTATCGCGGCGCCGGAGAAAAAGTGAAGAAATTGCCGGGAGTGAAACCAAAAAGGCCATGACAGCAAGACAGCAGATCGCCAGAGTGCGTTGTCACTGGGCGAAGAATGAGCTGAATATTCCCTATCACGATGAGGAATGGGGCGTGCCCGTACACCACGAACACAAATGGTTTGAGTTCCTAGTACTGGAAGGTGCGCAGGCTGGGTTGAGCTGGGACACGATCTTGAGGAAACGCGCGCGGTACCGCGAAGTATTTGATGGATTTGACCCCGCCAAAGTTGCCCGCTACGACAAGAAGAAAGTCCGCGAACTGCTCTCGGACGCCGGAATCATCCGCAATCGCCTTAAAATTGACGCTACCATCGGCAACGCCCAAGCCTTCCTGGAAATCCAGAAGGAGTTCGGCACGTTTGACGCCTACATCTGGCGCTTCGTGGGCGGCCAGCCCCGACAAAACGGGTGGAAAACCCACAAACGCGTACCAGCAAAAACGCCCGAATCCGACGCGCTCAGCAAGGAGCTCCAGAAGCGCGGTTTCCGGTTTGTCGGATCAACCATTTGTTACGCACTCATGCAAGCAACTGGCATGGTCAACGACCACCTATTCTCCTGCTTTCGCTTTGCTCAGCTTAAAAAGTAGAATTACCGATGATTCGTTAAGGTTCTGGGATTAACTCGAGAGCCCGATTTAAGGATCGCGCGAAGTGGCTCCCGCTCCTTCTTCCCGGCTGCGTGTTCCGGTGGGACTTGCGCTGCATTGCCGTGGGTCTTCGCACACGAGCCGGGCATCACGGCGCACCTGGTCTTGTATTTCGACCTCGCGACCCTGACAGGAACTCTTCGGTTCTCCCCAATGCCCGCAATGCTGTTTGACTGCGGTCTTGCGTCTCTGATTGGCCTGATCGTTTGGCTGACGGTAGGAGAACGAGCGCACCCGTCCAAGGTCTGAATGGGTCTGAACGGCGCTTGCTTGCGTTGAGGGCGAGGCGAGTTTACGATAAGAACCTGCCGTTTCTTGGTCTTTTCCAAAGCAGTAAAGGCGAAGTGAACGTTGAGCCGCTGAAGTGTGGTCGAGGAGAAGGATTGCATGAAATCGGTGGTCGTGGTCGGAGCGCAATGGGGCGATGAAGGCAAGGGCAAGGTGGTTGACTACCTTGCAGGATCTTTTGATTACATCGCGCGTGTTGCGGGCGGCCACAACGCGGGGCACACGGTCATCATCGGGAAAGACCGCTACGTGCTTCAGCTTATCCCCTGCGGAATACTTCGCCCTAAACAACATGCCGTGATCGGAACAGGCACGGTTGTGGATCCGGCGGCGCTGGTGACAGAAATTGCGACCCTTTCCAAAGCCGGGATCGACGTGAAGGGACGCCTGCACGTCAGCAACCGCGCTCATTTGATTTTCCCTTATCACCGGGAGCTGGACAAAGCCGCGGAAGGCGCGCGCGGGGCGAACAAGATTGGCACGACTTCCCGCGGGATCGGCCCGGCCTACGAAGACAAAATGGCGCGACGCGGGCTGCGGATGTGCGACCTGTTGGAGCCGGAGTTGTTTCGAAAGAAAGCGGCACACGTGGTGGCGGAGAAGAATCGCCTCGCGAAAGGCGCGTACGGCGCGGACATTGATTTTTCGCATGAAGTGGAAGAAACCCTGAAGCTGGGCGAAAAGATTCGCGGTTACATTTGCGACACGGCGGAACTGTTGAACCGCGCTTTGGACCAGGGGAAGTCCGTGCTGTTTGAAGGCGCGCAAGGGACAATGCTGGACATCGACCATGGGACTTATCCGTACGTAACCTCTTCCAGCGCGACTTCCGGCGGTGCGGCGACGGGCGTGGGCGTGCCGCCGACGAAAATCAAGCACGTACTTGGAATTTCGAAAGCGTACACCACCAGAGTGGGTGGCGGGCCGTTTCCGACGGAGATGCCTGATCTCGATGCCAAAGAAGTGCGCGAGCGCGGAAAAGAATTTGGCGCGGTAACGGGGCGGCCGCGGCGTTGCGGCTGGCTGGATTTGCAGGTACTGCGCTACGCGAAGATGATCAATGGAATCGATTCGATGGTGATCACCAAACTGGACGTCTTTGATACGCAGCGGGAAATTCAAGTGTGCGTGGGGTACAAGTACAAAGGAACGCCGCTGCAGGAAATGCCGGCGCTCGCTGAACAGTACGAGCACGTCACACCGGAATACAAGGCCCTACCAGGATGGAATGAAACAACTTACGGCGTGAAAGACGCCGCGAAGCTCCCCAAAGCTGCGGTCGACTATCTGCGCTTTATTTCCGATTTTCTACAGGTCGAGATTGGAATGATTTCGACTGGACCCGAACGCGACGCGACGATTGTGCCGGCGGGAACGCTGCTGGCGCGATGGCTGTGATGCCCGTCTAAAGCGCGGCGCTACAAGACCTCACTCATGCTCAGCTACGAGCAAGCTCGGAACAAAGTCATTGAAGAAATTGGAAAGAAGAGAGGACCACGCGCAACTGCTGTTGTGAGCGTGTGGGACGCGCTGGGATTGGTGCTGGCGCAGGAAGTTCGGACGGATCGGGAATATCCGCCATTTGACCGCTCGACGCGGGATGGCTACGCGGTTCGTTCGAAAGAAGCTGCGCCAGGCGCGAAGCTGAAGTGCGTGGGAGAAATCAAAGCCGGCGACACGGTGAGGGAAGCACTGGCCGCAGGAAACTGTCTGCAAATCATGACCGGCGCCGCGGTCCCGGCAGGCGCGGATGCGGTCGTGATGATTGAACACACGGGCCGTGAAGGCGACCTGGTCCGATTCGAACGAGCGGCGCAGCCCAGGCAGAACATCGTGCCAAGGGGAAGCGAGGCAGCAGCCGCGCAGACCATTTTGACGCCCGGTATGCGACTCGGATACGCGGAGCTGGCGCTGGCGGCCCAAGTCGGCGCGGTGCGCTTGCGATGCGCGAAGCGCCCGCGCGTAGGTATTCTTTCAACCGGTGACGAAGTGGTTATAATCGACGAAGTTCCGGGAGAGTTTCAGATTCGAAACAGTAATAGCGTCTCGCTTGCGGCGCAGGTTCGTATTGCGGGCGGCGAGCCGGTAATCCTGGGGAACGCGGCGGACCGAATTGAGGATTTGGGAGCGAAAATCGAGCGCGGTTTGAAAGAGGATGCGCTCGTGTTATCGGGGGGCGTTTCGATGGGAAAGTACGACCTCGTTGAAAGTGTTCTTAAAGCCATGGGCGCGGAATTCTTCTTCGATGCGGTGGCGATCCGGCCAGGGAAGCCGGCGGTGTTTGGAATGTGCCAGGGCAAGCCGGTGTTCGGCTTGCCGGGGAATCCCGTTTCGACGATGGTGACGTTTGAATTGCTTGTGACGCCGGCGATTGATTTATTGAGCGGTGCGGAGGCGCGTGTGTTGCCGTTGGTCGAAGCACGGCTGGCGGAAGCATTGAAGGAAAAGTCCGGGCTGGCACATTTTTTGCCCGCGCGTGTGGAGTGGCGCGAGCGAACGCCGGAAGTAAAGGCGCTGAGGTGGCAAGGCTCGGGTGATATCGCGGCGCTATCGAAGGCCAATTGCTTCCTGGTGGTGCCGGAAAACAAGGAGAGCATCGAGATCGGCGAGAGCGTTTCCGTGTTACTAAGGAAGGACGTAGTCTAGGCGCCCGGATATGGCAAAGCTTTCCCACTACGGAAAGAAAGGCGAAGTGCGGATGGTAGACGTGTCAGAGAAAGCGGTGACGACGCGAACGGCGGCGGCGCGAGGTTTTGTGAAGATGAAGCCGCGCGTCGTGAGCGCGGTCCGGCGGCTGAAAAACCCGAAAGGGAATCCGCTGGAGGTGGCGCGGATCGCAGGAATCGCGGCGGCGAAAAAGACCGCGGAGTGGATACCTCTTTGTCATCCACTGCCTTTGACGCACATTGATGTGACCGCACGGCTGTGCCAGAATGGCGTGGAAGTACAATCCACAGTGACCACGGCCGCCCAGACGGGCGTGGAAATGGAAGCCCTGGTCGCCGTTACCGCTGCGGCCCTCACAGTCTACGACATGTGCAAAGCCCTCGATAAAGGGATGGAAATCACGGACATCGTTCTCACCGAGAAGACCGGCGGGAAGAGCGGGGACTTCCGTCGGGGGAAGGCTGCCGAGAGGCGGGCAGGATGAGCACCGCGGGGCACAAAACGGTAAAGCTGCTCTTGGCGGATGATAACCCCCTGGTGCGCGAGTTGATCGTGAAGGGGCTTGAGCCGTTCTGCGAGGTGGAGATTTCCACGGACGGGGCGGACGCGCTCCTGAAGGTCGTCGACGCACCGCCGGACGTGATTCTCTGCGATTACAAGATGCCCGGCCTGGACGGCAGACAACTCTTTGAAAAACTGCGCGCGCGCGAGTCGACGCGGCACATTCCGTTCCTGTTCATGGCTAGCCGCCCGGACATCGAGGAGCGTCTGAGACCGCTGGTAGATGGCGTCGAGGATTTCATCACCAAACCATTTTTGATTAAAGATCTGGTACGCATCACGAAAAAAGTTGTCGATCGCTTGCACCTCGAAAAACTACAGAAGAAAGCGTCACGACCGGGTGTCATTCAAGGACGGCTGGAAGAGATGAGCATGATCGACCTAATGCAATCGCTGGAGATGGGCCAAAAGTCGTGCCGGTTGGTCGTGCAGCAAGGTGGCGCCCAGGGCGAACTGTATTTTGCCAGCGGGCAGTGCCGCGACGCGAAGATCGGTTCGCTGGAAGGGGATGACGCCGTTTACAAAGTTGTGTTGTGGACGGAGGGAGAATTTGAAATCGATTTCAACGCCGCGAACGCCTCGACGCGGACGACCACGACACGCAACACGACGGGCCTGTTGATGGAAGCGATGCGGCTAATGGACGAGGCCAATCGCGATACGGTCGAGACGCCGTGAGTCTCTCCAAGAAACCTTCCTGATGCGCATAGCGGTCCTTACTATCAGCGACTCCGTGACAAAGGGCGAGCGCGAGGACTTGTCCGGCCCCGCCGTTGTGGCCTTTTGCCGGGGGCTGGGCTGGGAAGTCACCTCTTCGTTGCGCGTTTCGGACGATCCCGCAAATATCCGCGAACAGTTGCGCGCCGTGGCGGATTCCGGACGCGTGGACGTCCTCTTGACGACCGGCGGCACGGGCATCGGGCCGCGAGATAACACGCCGGAGGCAACCCAGGCGGTGGCCGACCGAATCGTGTCCGGACTTTCCGAAGAGATGCGCCGCAAAGGCTTGGAGCGCACGCCGACGGCCGTGCTCTCGCGCGGTACGGCTGCCGTACGAACCAAGACGCTCATCCTCAACCTGCCGGGAAGCCCCAAAGGGGCGGTGGAATCGCTGGAAGCGGTGGCGCACCTGCTGCCGCACGCGGTGAAAGTCCTCCACGGGGCACGGCACGACTAGCTCCCATTGATGCTGGCGGAAAAGTGGAATCTCCCCGCTTCGAGGGCGCGAACTCCGCTTGAAAGCGGTTTCAAGGGGCGACTAAGCGTACAGGTGGCAGAGAATCTCGCGGCAGAAGTTCATCGCCAGCGCTTGACACGGCTGAATACCTTGACATTCACCGAGCACGAAGGCAAAAGCCACGGTCAAGCTTTACGGGATTCCCGTGAACGCGACCGAGGAACCCAAGAGCTTCGAAGCCGGTTTTCAAATCCATGCAAAAGGGCTTTACGGGAACAAGCTCGCCGACCACCTGGCCAAATTCTGAGGTGTTCGTTCGGACTTAGTAGTTAGCCATTGAACGGATTCTCTGTTCGGCCCAGCGTTGTCTCACGGCAGCCAGAAATTGCTCCTTATCCTTTTGTATGAGTCGGACGAGCTCTTGATTAGCGGTGTCTTCGTGCCCCGCTGCCCAGAGGACCATTTCCGTGAGGACCGGTGCGAGATCGATTCCCTTCGCCGTGAGCGAGTAGATCAGTTTTCGCCCATCCGATGGGTTTCGCTCGATCCTGATGATTCCATGAGCTTCCAACTTCCGCAGACGATCCGCCAATATGTTCGTCGCGATTCTTTCGTAGGACTCCAGGAATTCCTTGTAGCTCCGGAATCCCCGCAGCATCATGTCGCGGATAATCAGCAAAGACCAGCGGTCGCCCAATATCTCTACGGAAGCATTCAGCGGACACCCCGACCGGCGCTTGGGACTCGGCCTCTTCTTTGGCATAATTCGACAGTAACATATTTTCACTTGCATTTCACAAGTTAGATAGGCACACTGCTTTTCGTTGCGTGGGCGATCCTTAGTCGAGCTTACAAGGAGTAAGGTATGAGCGGAGTACGAGTACTGGTTGGCACACGCAAGGGCGCGTTCGTCCTGACGTCGGACGGAAAGCGCGAACGCTGGGCTGTAAGCGGTCCCCATTTTGCGGGATGGGAGATTTACCACGTCAAGGGCTCGCCCGTCGATCCGAATCGGCTGTATGCGTCGCAGTGCAGCGGCTGGTTCGGGCAGATCATTCAGCGGTCCGATGACGGCGGCAAAACTTGGACACAGCCGGGGACACCGCCGGGCGAACGGACCACGCCACAGGGAATGCCGAAAGGCGAGAGCAACAAGTTCGTGTACGACACTTCCCCGGGAACTGGCAAACCCCTCACCACACATCAGTGGTACGACGGCACCCAACATCCGTGGGAGTTCAAGCGCGTCTGGCATATTGAACCGTCGCTCACCGACCCGGACACCGTCTATGCCGGAGTAGAGGACGCCGGCTTATTCCGCTCAACCGATGGCGGGCAGAATTGGCAAGAACTTGCCGGGCTGCGTGGCCACGGCTCAGGGCCCCGCTGGCAGCCAGGCGCCGGTGGGATGTGCCTCCATACCGTAATTCTGGATCCGAGCAACCCCGACCGGATTTACATCGCCATTTCGGCCGCGGGCGCATTCCGTACCGATGACGCCGGCAAGACCTGGCGCCCGATCAACAAGGGGCTGCATTCCCAATACATTCCTGAACCCACTGCCGAGGTCGGCCACTGCGTTCATCACGTGGCGATGCACCGGTCGCGCCCGACCGTGCTCTTTATGCAAAAGCACTGGGACGTCATGCGCAGCGGCAACGCCGGCGACTCTTGGCAAGAGGTCAGTGGAAACTTGCCGACTGACTTCGGATTCGTGATCGACGTTCACGCGCACGAGCCGGAGACCATCTACGTCGTGCCGATCAAGAGCGACGGGGAGCACTTTCCTCCCGACGGCAAGCTGCGCGTGTACCGTAGCCGTACAGCGGGAAATGAATGGGAAGCGCTTACCAAAGGCCTGCCGCAAAACAACTGCTATGTGAACGTGTTGCGCGACGCGATGGCCGTTGACACGCTCGATAAATGTGGCGTGTATTTCGGCACCACGGGCGGGCAGGTGTATGCATCGGCAGATGCCGGAGACACATGGACTCCCATCGTACAACACCTTCCGGGTGTGCTTTCCGTGGAGGTCCAGACGCTGCCATGATCCGCGTCGTGCTTCCGGGGCATCTGCGCGCGCTGGCGCGCGTCAGTGCCGAGGTGCAGATCGACGTCAAGGGTCCGGTCACGCAGCGGTCTGTGCTAGACGCCCTGGAGGCCCAGTATCCGATGCTTCGCGGTACCATCCGCGATCATGTTACCCACGAACGCCGTCCGTTCTTGCGCTTCTTCGCCTGTGAGGAGGACTATTCCCTTGAGCCGCCAGATACACCCCTGCCCGACGCGGTCGCATCGGGTGCCGAGCCCCTTCTCATCATCGGGGCCATTGCCGGCGGCTAGCAGAGTTCGCACATCCTTGGCCTTTCGATATAGAAACATTCGGAGGAAATTCTATGTCTTCAGGTACGCAAACGGCGCCGGTCTCGAAGACGCAACTTTGGACCGGACGGATACTTAGTGGGCTAGGTGTGTTGTTCCTGGTTTTCGATGCGCTCATCAAATTGATCAAGATACGTCCCGTTGTGGAGGCTTTCGCCAAACTCGGATATCCGATTGACCTTGCTGTTCCGATCGGAATCGTCCTCCTCGTCTGTGTGGTCCTCTATGTGATTCCTCGCAGCTCCGTTCTCGGGGCCATCTTTCTGACAGGCTATCTCGGCGGTGCCGTCGCTACCCATGTGCGCGTCGGTGATCCATTGTTTTCGCACGCCCTGTTCCCCACCTACGTCGCTGCAGTGCTTTGGGGAGGGCTGTTCTTACGCGAAAACCGGCTGCGTGCGCTCCTCCCGTTCCGCAGTCCGAAGGTGACCTAGGAAGTGAAATACGCAGGAGAATCGGCATGAAAAAAGCGGCCGAGCAGCGCGTCCATTTTGCGACCGTTCAAAGAGTCTGCCGCAGGGCAACAGGAGTTTGCTCGGTTTTTCTGGTGTGCGAAGCGGCCGGGGACATTTTGTAGTGGAGGCGGATGATGCTGAGGCCGAGGAAGGAGATGGTGTGCTCGGTGCGCAGGACGCCTTCGTCGTCCACATAGACGTGGAAAAGTTCGTGGAGCGTCTTGATGTAACGGACGCGCCGATGGTCCGCGCCGGATCGAACAATGCGATAGAAGCCGGAGCGGCCCCAGGCGGAGCCGGAAGAGTCCAGACCAAATGAGCCGTCGGGATGAGCGACAGGGCAGAGATAAACGTTGGCGCTGCCATCGCACGGAAAGGTGACCTTGACGCAGGGGTTAGACTCGCCAGGGACTTGCACGGTGGAATACAGGCCGGCGTAGATCACGTGGCCTGAAGATTTCAGGCGGCGAAGCCAGCCGGTGTAGACGATGCGGTCCGAGGCGGCATCGAGGAGCTGGACGACTTCGCTGCTCATGCCTTTGGCGACTTCGAGAGAAGAAATAGGGAAGTTGAGCTGGTCCATCCGGCGGCTAATGAATTCCACGAGAAGCCAAAGAAAAAAGCGCCCGGCGAGAGAGACTTCGGTCCAGACCTCGAGGTGATACGTGGCGGCGTGTTCATAGAAATGACGAATGGCTGGATGAACGGCGTCCGGGTTGAAGCCCGGGCCGCGGAGAGCGTCGAAATCGGGGATCAGGCCGGCGCCGGGAGGAATTTGGATTTGAAGATTCTCGTCGCGAGCAATGCGCTCGTAGATTCGCGTGCCGATGCGGCCGCGCTCGCCGAGCGGGCAGCGTAGCCAGGGGGCATCGGCCTCGCGAATGCGTTTGCCGGTGATGCGGACCCATATCTGAATGCCACTTTCGAGGAAGAAGGCGATCAAATCGTAAAATGCGGAGCGCTTGTCAACTGGCGGCGGGGCCGCCGCGTTGGCCGCATGGGGGAGGGAAGGAGCGGGATCCATGGCTCTATCTTCTCATTGGCGGGCCTCCGCGGCTGCCTGGCAGAGCGGTTGTGCCTGCTGGAGTAACCGTTCGAGGAGGCGGCATTTGAGATTCTTGGGTTGACCGATTGCTGAATCAAGTCAAGAATGTTTGCATCATGGGGCAAAAGCTATCGGACAAAAAACTAGCTGTTCTGGGCACAGGAAAACTCGGCGGGATTTTGCTGCGAGCCTACCTGAAGCAGGAGCTCATCTCGCCGAAACGTGTTATCGCAACGGTGAAGCACGGCGAAAAGGCCTCGGCGCTAGCGAAGGAGCTGGGCGTGTCTGCGACGACCGAAAACCGCAAGGCGGTGGACGGCGCGGACATCGTGCTTCTGAGCGTGAAGCCGCAAGTGGTGGGCGAAGTGTTGAAGGACATTGCGCCGGAGCTGAACGAGAACACGCTGGTCATTTCCGTTGCCGCGTCGGTGCCGACGAGCTATATCGAGCAGCGTCTGAGAGGGAAAGTGCCCGTAGTGCGCGCGATGCCCAATACGCCTTCGGCCGTGGGATGCGGAATGACGGGCATTTGCCGCGGCGCGCATGCAGGGGCGGAGCACCTGGAGACGGCGCGCGCGATGTTTAACGCCGTCGGACGCACGGTGGTGGTCGACGAGAAAAATATGGACGCAGTGACCGGGCTTTCGGCGAGCGGCCCGGCGTTTGCCTACATCATTCTCGAGTCGCTCGCAGAAGGTGGTGTCAAGGTGGGTCTCCCGCGCGACATAGCGACCCTGCTCGCAGCGCAGACTATGAAGGGCGCGGCGAGTGTGGTTCTGGAGACGGGTGATCACCCCGCGCTGCTGAAGGACGCGGTGACGACTCCCGCAGGCTGTACCATCGACGGGATTATGGAGTTGGAAGAAGGCAAGCTCCGCGTGACGCTCATCAAGGCGGTCGTAAAGGCCACTAGCCGGGCCGGGGAGCTGCTGTTCGAGAAGTAGGCCGGCCCCGGGATTGACAACGGTGGTAGGATGCTGCCTGTGAGGGAGTGATGCAGAGCGCGTACATTCCAGTGTTGATTTACGCGGCGTTGGTGATCGCATTTCCCGCGGTAACACTGGTCCTGGCAAAATTTATTCGGCCGGCATCCACGTCGTTCGGCGCGAAGCTCAAGCCCTATGAGTGCGGGATCCCTCCGGAGAGCGATGCGCGCGGACGGTATTCGGTGCGGTTTTTTATTGTGGCCATGCTGTTTGTGATTTTCGACGTAGAGACGATGTTTCTCATTCCCTGGGCGATTCTGTACAAAGGGTGGGTCGCGGCGCACCAGGGGCTATTTGCTCTGGTATCGATGGTCATGTTCCTCGGAATTCTGCTCGTCGGCTATTTGTGGCTGTACAAAAAAGGTGCTCTTGAGTGGGCGTGAGTCCTAATTCTCATCTTCTCCCAAACCCACCATCCTGTTTCGAAGTTGTTCCGATTGACTCGGTTTGCAGCGTGTGTTAGAAACGCGGCGTTTGAATTCTTGGCTGCTCCTCTTGTTGTAGATTACAGTAGCTGTTCAGCGGAGCCTGTCGCACCCTGGGTCCATGGCTGACGAGCCCAAGGAACCTAAACCGTCTCAAGTCCCCACGGGCGATAAGCCCGTAAGCAGCACACCCCCGGTGTCGACTCCCTCTGCCAAGCCTGCGGACGCGAGCGCGCCCGCTGTTCCTCCGAAGCCGGCGGCTGCGGCCCCTCCCAAACCGCCCGTGGTGCTGCAGACTCCGCTCGACAACGAATTCGTAACGCGATTTCGTGCCAAGTTCGGTGCGGCGCTTCTGGAAGCGATCGAGGACCGTAAGCAGGCCATTCTGACCGTGGATCGTGCCGGTTTGGTGGAGATTGCGCGGCACCTGCGAGACGCAGAAAAATTCGACATGCTCTCTGACTTAACGGCGGTAGATTGGCCAAAGCGTGAGAAGCGGTTTGACGTGGTTCTCAATCTGTACTCCTTCGCGAAGAACGAGCGGCTGAGGCTGAAAGTGTGGGCCTCGAACACCGAAGAAGTGCCGAGCGTCGTTGGCGTTTGGCCCACGGCGAACTGGCAGGAACGCGAAGTGTTCGACATGTTCGGAATTATTTTTTCCGGGCACCCGGATTTGAAACGCATTCTGTTGCCGGAGGAGTGGCAAGGCTATCCGCTGCGGAAAGACTATGACATCCTGCAGCAGGACACGGCCTGGGTGCGGGAAAATCTTGGAATTGAGAGCGGTCAGTGAGGCGGTTTTAGCCGTAGAGGGAAGACAACCCTGAGTATCGACACCACAAACGATCGCAAGACCTTATTGGGCGCGGATGAACTGGTTATCAACATGGGGCCGCAGCATCCGTCCACACACGGCGTTTTGCGCGTAAAACTGAAGCTCGATGGCGAGCGTGTCGTCGGCTCGGAGTGCATCATCGGATATTTGCACCGGGGCGTCGAGAAAATCGCGGAGAACCGCACCTATCAACAGTTTGCTCCCTATGTCGACCGTATGGACTATGTCGCGGCCGTGAGCAGCGGGCTGGGATATTGCGAGGCAGTGGAAAAATTGCTGGTCGCGGAAGCTCCGCCGCGCGCGCGCGTGATTCGAACCATCTTGACGGAGCTGCAGAGAATCGCCAGCCACCTCCTGTGGCTCGGCACACATGCTTTGGATATTGGCGCACTCACTCCGCTCTTCTATTGCTTCCGCGAGCGCGAAGAAATTTTGAAGATTTTTGAGAAATACTGCGGGGCGCGCCTGACCACGCATGCGTTCCGCATCGGCGGGCTGCAATACGAGGCTTATGACACTTTCGAGAAGGACGTTGAACGGTTCTGCAAGGATTTTGAATCGCGCATCGTGGAATACGAGACTCTGCTCACTGAAAACCGTATCTGGATCGGGCGTACGAAGGGCGTGGGGATTCTGACCGCGGCAGATGCCATCGCCTTTGGCGTGACCGGGCCGGTGCTCCGTGCCAGCGGTGTGAAATGGGACATCCGCAAGGCCATGCCTTACGCGGCGTACGATCAATACAAATTCGAGATCCCTGTGGGCACAACCGGAGACACTTACGACCGCTATCTGGTCCGGATGGAGGAAATGCGGCAATCGCGGCTGATCTGCCTGCAAGCCATCGAAAATATTCCCAGCGGGCCGATCATGGGGAAAGTGGGGAAGGTGCTGAAGCCGCCGCCCGGTGAGGTCTATCATGCGATTGAAGCGCCGAAGGGCGAAATCGGCTATTACATCGTGAGCGACGGCACGGTGCAGCCGTATCGTGTGCACATCCGGCCGCCTTCCTTCATAAATCTGCAGGCCTTCGACCGCATGGTGCGGGGGCACCTCGTGGCCGATGTGGTGGCCATCATCGGAACGATTGATATCGTGTTGGGAGAAGTCGACCGGTAAGGTCGCAGGAAGAACGCTGGGTAAGGTCGCTGGAGAAATGGACCGACGATGAATGCCGCATTCCAGGCACCGATTGAGTTTTTGAAGCTGTTCTGGGCGCCGCTGCTCTGTGGCGTGGCGGTCGTCGCGATTTTGCCGCTGATCGCCGGTTATATCGTGCTCGTTGAACGCAAAATCATGGCGGACATGCAAGCGCGGCTGGGTCCTATGCGCGTGGGGCCGCATGGCTTGCTTCAGCCGATCGCGGACGCGGTGAAACTGCTCATCAAAGAAGACATCATCCCGGAGAACGCGGACAAACTCGTCTTCTGGCTCGCGCCGGTGCTTTCCGTCGGCGCGGCGCTGCTTTCGCTGGCTGGCCTGGCGATTGGACCGGCGTTTCAAATTGCGCAGGACATCAACATTGGCATTCTCTTCGTTGTGGGTATCAGCGCGCTGGGAATATTCGGCATCGTGCTGGGCGGCTGGGCCTCGAACAGCCACTATTCATTGATGGGAGCGCTGCGCAGTTCGGCGCAGTTGGTGAGTTACGAAACCGCCGCGGGGATGGCGCTGGTGAGCGCGCTTTTGTTTACGGGCACGCTGAATACCAAGTCGATCGTGGAAGCGCAGAGCAAAGAGGGCATTTGGTTCGCGCTGCTTGCGCCGGTAGCCTTTTTTACCTATCTCGTCGCTTCCGTTGCAGAGACCAACCGGGCGCCGTTTGATTTACCGGAAGCGGAGTCTGAGCTTGTCGCCGGGTACATGACAGAGTTCAGCGGATTTCGCTGGTCGCTCTATTTCCTCGCGGAATACACGAACATGATCGTGGTGGCTTCCGTGGCGACCACTTTGTTTCTCGGAGGCTGGCTTAGGCCCTTCGCCAGAGTCTCTTGGCTGAATTTTTTGGATTTTGCGCCGCCGCTCTTGATGATTGTGATTGCCGCTTATTGCGTGTTGCGCGTCCCAAAGCAGCCGACGCGCGTGCAGCAGGTGTTCTTGTTGGCGGTGGCGGGTCTCTGTTTTGTGGTTGCGTTGGTACTCGCGGCGCCGGTCGTTTTGCCGGTAATCAAACCTTCATTCCGGGAAGCGGTAGCGCCATTTTACGCAGGCATCCACGGCGGCTTCTGGTTTATTTTCAAGGTAAGCGCCTACATCTATTTGTTCATGTGGCTGCGATTCACGCTGCCGCGGTACCGGTTTGACCAGTTGATGCGCCTGGGGTGGCATTTCCTGATCCCGCTGTCCATCATCAACGTGTTGTTGGTTGGCGTGGCCTTGATCGCGGGAGCGTACTTTCACTTGCAAGGTTGGGGACTGCTTCTGGTTACGACTCCCGCGGCCATCGTGGCCCTCGTGGCAGCGCTTCTTATTCTGGCCGTCGAGAAAGAACACGACGCCAAGCAGGAGAAAACCGCCGCTTCGGATTTTTATGCTGGATAAAGTCTTATTTTATTTCTTTGCCGGCATCGCCGTGGCGAGCGCGGTGCTCATGGTCACGCGGCGGAACGTCGTTCACAGCGCCATTTTTCTGATCACTGCGCTGCTTGCGACCGCCGGTATTTTCTTGCAGTTGCGCGCGGAGTTTTTGTTTATCGTCCAGATCATTCTTTATGTCGGCGGGATCATGGTGCTCTTCGTTTTCGTGATCATGCTGGTCAATTTGGATGTGGCGCTGCAGCAGATCCAGTTTGCGCGGCAGAAGTGGGTGGCCTTGCTCGTCGCGCTGGCCTTGGCGGGCCAGGTGGGCCTCATGTTCTGGTCTTCCAAAAAAATGCCGGGGCAGGGATTGCCGGTACTGACAGCAGCGGTCGCGGAGCATTTGCCACCGAATTCTGAAGCGCTGGCAAAGAGTTTGTTCGACTCGTATCTGTTGCCGTTTGAGATTGCTTCTGTCTTGCTGCTGGTGGCCATGATTGGCGCCGTCGTGATGGCCAAGAAAAGGACGTAACGCCGCGATGCTTCCGATTGGACATTACCTGTTCCTGAGTCTCGCGCTCTTCATCATCGGCGTGATCGGCGTGGTCACCAGGCGCAACGTCATTGTCGTGCTCATGTCCATCGAGCTGATTCTGAATGCCGTGAACATTAACCTAGTGGCATTTTCCCGATTGTACGGTGATGCGGCGGGACAGGTCTTTGCGCTTTTCATCATTGCCGATGCGGCTGCGGAGGCCGCCGTGGGACTCGGAATCATCATCGCCTTTTTCCGGAACCGCGAAACGGTGTTGGCGGACGAAATGGATTTGTTGAAGTGGTAGCGCGATGATAGGAAAGAAGAAGTGAAAACGGCATGACGCCCACGGGCTATTTTCTGGATCATCTTTGGCTCATCCCGCTGCTTCCGTTGGCGACCGCGGCGCTGATGCTTTTCTTTGGTAGGCGGCTCCCGAAAGTCGGCGTCAACGTGCTCTGTGTCGGCAGCGTGGGCTTGTCTTTCATCTACGCGGTAGGCGCGGTGTTTCAATTGCTGGCCGCGGAGCCGGAGCATCGTGTCGCTCAACAAATCCTGTTCGAATGGCTGACCCCCGGGCCGATGCAGATCACCGGTGGACACGCAATTCGGTTTGTGGCGGACTGGGGATTCCTTCTCGATCCACTTTCCTGCGTCATGGTTCTGGTGGTCACCGGTGTCGGCTTCTTGATTCACCTCTACTCCGTCGGATACATGGCGCACGAGGGCGGGTACTACCGTTTCTTCGGCTACATGAATCTCTTCATGTTTGCCATGCTGACCCTGGTCCTGGCGAACAACATGCTACTCATGTTCGTGGGATGGGAAGGCGTCGGCCTATGCAGCTACTTGCTGATCGGTTTCTATTTCCTGAAAAAATCGGCTTCCGACGCGGGGAAAAAAGCGTTTATCGTGAATCGCATCGGTGATGCAGGATTTATCCTCGGGATTCTCCTGACTGCGGTGACGCTAGGCACGATCCGATTTACTGCTCAAGGATTGCCGGATTCCGCAGGCTATTTAGGAATTCTTCAATCTCTGAAGTTGGCGGTTGAGAACGGAATGCTGGGGTACCGTGCGCCGGTGCTGACCGGCATTGCTCTGTTGCTGTTTATCGGAGCGATGGGCAAATCGGCACAGATTCCCTTGTACGTGTGGCTGCCGGACGCCATGGAAGGTCCGACGCCGGTGAGTGCCTTGATCCACGCCGCCACGATGGTCACCGCCGGGGTGTACATGGTCGCACGCATGAACGCGGTCTACCTGCTCGCGCCATTCGCCATGGATGTCGTGGCGGTGGTGGGTGCCGTAACCGCGATTTTTGCGGCCTCCATGGCCCTGGTGCAGAACGACATCAAGAAAGTGCTCGCCTATTCCACCATCAGCCAGCTTGGCTACATGTTCCTGGCCCTCGGCGTTGGTGCTTTTGCCGCAGGAGTTTTCCATCTGATGACCCACGCTTTCTTCAAAGCGCTTTTGTTCCTCGGCGCCGGTAGCGTGATTCACGCCATGTCCGGCGAGCAGGATTTACAAAAGATGGGCGGATTGTGGAACAAGATTCCCGCCACGGCGAGGACATTCGCCGTCGCAACTCTGACGATTGCGGGAATTCCTCCGCTTGCCGGCTTCTTCAGCAAAGACGAAATCCTGGGGCATGCGTTTGAAAGGAATCCGTTGTTGTGGCTTGTTGGTTTCGTCACGGCAGGAATGACGGCGTTTTACATGTTCAGGCTGCTTTTCCTCGCCTTCTTCGGTTATTCGCGTGCCGACGAGCACGTTGAAAAACACATCCACGAATCGCCGCCGACGATGACCGTACCTCTCGTGATTCTCGCAGGACTCTCGGTCATGGGCGGGTGGATTGGCTGGCCTGGGTCGCTCGGAGGAAACGCCCGCTTCGAAAAGTTTCTCGAACCTGTGTTGCTGGGCGTTGGGACGGAGACGGCCGCGGAAAAGGCTGCCTCCCATGGCCTTGCCATGGAATACGTTTTGATGCTGGCATCCCTCTCGATTGCCGGCGCGGGAATTTGGCTGGCATACCAGTTCTACCGGACCAAGAGAATTGCGCCGGAATTGGTCGCCGAAAAGTGGCCGAAACTCTATCAATTGCTCCTCCACAAGTATTACGTAGACGAAATCTATGACGCGGCGATCGTGGAGCGCACGAAAGACCTGGGAACGCTGCTCGGCAGCTTCGACGCAAACGTGATTGACGGCGTGGGCGTAGACGGCGCGGGCTGGCTGGCGCGCTTCGGCTCAACTCTATCCATGTGGTGGGACAAGTGGATCATCGATGGGCTGCTGAATTTCAGCGCCAAGATGATACAGCTTTTCAGTTATCCGGTGCGCCTTCTGCAAACCGGACTTTTTTCCAGTTACGCAATGCTGATTTTGATCGGGCTAGTCGTTCTTCTAGCTTATTACGGGCACCATGTGCAGGTAGTGCTGCGCAGCGTGCGCTGAGAGGCAAAGAGCATGCACTTTTTTGGACACTATATCTTAAGCGTGGTTCTGTTCACGCCGCTCGTGGGCGCCTTGCTTTTGCTGCTCATTCCTCGCGAGATGGAGCACGCGCACAAAATCGCGGGAAACGTCTTCGGCGCGCTTGGTTTCCTGGTTTCGCTTCCGCTGCTCCGCTGGTTCAAACCGGAATGGGGTGGCTTCGCTTTTGAGGAAACCGCCGATTGGATTCCCTCCATCGGCGCGAAATATCATCTCGGCATCGACGGCATTAGCCTGCTGCTGGTCATGCTCACCACGTTTCTTGGGATGATCGCTATTCTCTCTTCCTGGAGCGCGATTCATCAGCGCACCAAGGAATATTACATTCTGCTCCTCCTGCTGCAGACTGGCATGATCGGCGTTTTCGTTTCCCTGGATTTCTTCCTCTTTTACGTGTTTTGGGAAGTGATGCTCGTCCCCATGTACTTCCTGATCGGCGTTTGGGGTAGCGACCGGCGCCTCTACGCGGCCATCAAGTTTTTCCTGTACACCCTGGCCGGATCGGTGGTCATGCTGCTGGCGATCCTGGCACTCTACTTCTATGCGCCCGCGTCGGCCAGCGGGACGCGCACCTTCGATGTTCCGACGTTGCTCGCCGCCGCGCAGCACTTCTCCGACCCGCTAAAGGTGTGGCTCTTCTGGGGTTTTTTCTTCGCGTTTGCTATCAAGGTGCCGATGTTCCCGTTCCACACCTGGCTCCCCGATGCGCATACCGAAGCGCCCACAGCCGGTTCCGTAATCCTCGCCGGTGTTCTCTTGAAGATGGGCACATACGGTTTCATCCGCTTCTCGCTCCCGCTGTTGCCCGCGGATACCGCCATGCGCGCGCGAATCATTCATATCGTCATCGTACTCTCCTTGATCGGCATCATTTACGGCGCGCTCGTTTGCCTCATGCAGAAGGACATGAAGCGCCTAATTGCTTACAGCTCGGTCAGTCATCTCGGCTTCTGCACGCTGGGAATTTTCGCGCTCACGCCCAACGGCCTGGCGGGCAGCGTACTCCAGCAGATCAACCACGGCATCTCCACCGGGGCGCTGTTCTTGATCGTCGGCGTGCTCTACGAACGCCGCCACACGCGCATGATTTCCGAGTTCGGCGGCTTGGCGACACCCATGCCAAATTTCGCGGCAATCTATCTGATCATCAGCCTCAGTTCTCTGGGCATGCCGCTGCTGAACGGCTTCATTGGAGAGTTCACAATCTTGCAGGGCGCATTTCAGGTGAGCAAGGCCTGGGCCGCCTGGGGCTCGCTGGGCGTCGTACTGGGCGCGGCGTACCTGCTGTGGCTCTACCAGCGAGTGATGTTCGGCCCGGTCACGCAGTTTGCCAATGAGGATTTGCCGGACTTGAATCTGCGCGAGTACGCCACACTCGTGCCGCTTGTGATTCTGGCGTTCTGGATCGGCATTTACCCAAAACCGTTCTTCGCCCTCATCGAAAAGCCTGTGCAGAAAATTGTGGAACAGGTGAATCCGAATTTCTATCAAGTGGAACGCGCAAAATTGCCTCCGGCGGAGTTCCACGCCGCCGCGGCGGAGACGAAATAGCCCGCACGAATGAACATCCCATTTATCAACGCGATTCTCAGATATCTCCAGGGTGACGGCGCCGCCATCCTTCCGGAGATGGAGCTCGTCCTCTTCGGACTGGGTATCCTGCTGATCGATTTCTGGATCGAGCAGAAAGATAAATACTGGAATGCCGGGCTCGCGCTGGCGGGAACCATTTTCAGCGCCTTCACGATCTTGAGGCTCCGTGGAGCAATCGCGGCACGGGGTGATCTTTTGGGATTCCATGACTCTGTGGTAGTCGATCCGTTCTTTATCTTTTTCGCCGCGCTCTTTCTGGCCGCTACCGCGCTCGTGATTTTGCTGTCCGTGAAATACCTGGAGATTGAAAAGGAACAAGAGGGCGAATACTACGCGCTTGTGCTGTTTGCCTCTGTCGGAATGATGCTCATGGCCTCCGGCATAGACCTGATCGTCATGTTCCTCGGCCTTGAAACCATGGCGCTCAGCTTTTACGTGCTGACCGGTTTCTTGCGCCGCGAAAAGCGTTCCAATGAAGCCGCGCTAAAGTATGTGCTGCTCGGCGCCTTCAGCTCGGGAATCCTGGCCTATGGTTTTTCCTGGATTTACGGTTTGAGCGGATCGACGGATATCCGAAATATTAGAGCTGCATTTGATCCGCGTTTTGGGCTTGCAAGGGCCATTGAGTTGAGCCGTCAATCCGGCGCAGTCGGCGGCCAGATGCGCGAACTTCTCGCGACGCGCTATCCGGCTGCTTTGCATCTCGAGCCGTCCTTGCTGAATCAGGTGACCGTTCTTGCCGCTGCCGCATTCGTTTTGGTCGCAGTCGGATTGTTTTTCAAAGTTGCGGCTGTGCCTTTTCATCAGTGGGCGCCGGACGTCTACGAGGGAGCCCCAACGCCCATCACGGCCTACGTTAGCGTGGCGTCCAAGACGGCAAGCTTCGCGCTGCTGCTGCGACTATTCGTCACCGTGTTCGCGGCATCGCAGGAGACTTGGATGCCTCTCGTCGCGGGCATCGCCGTCGCCTCGCTCACATGGGGAAACCTGGCCGCCCTGACGCAGACCAACCTGAAACGCCTGCTGGCCTATTCCTCGATTTCGCACGTGGGTTACATCCTGCTTGGTCTCGTTGCCGGAAACGGTACCGCTTTGACCGGGATCTCCTACTACTTGTTTGCGTACGTGTTCATGACCGCCGGAGCGTTTGCGGTCATTATCGTTCTTCGCCAGAAAAGGCTCATCGGCGAGGAGCTCGATGATCTGAACGGCTTGTACCAGCGCAGCCCGGCCGCTGCATTGCTGCTTCTGATCTTCATGCTTTCGCTTGCAGGCATCCCGCCCACGGCCGGCTTCATGGGCAAGTATTTCATTTTCCTTTCGCTGATCGAAACGCACCATCCGGTGCTGGCGGTCTTTGCCGTGCTTTATATCGTGCCCGCGCTCTACTATTACTTCCGCATCGTGGTGCACGCCTGGCTCAAGCAGCCGGGCGAAGCGCCGCGTCCATCGATGACCAGCGCGCAGGCGGTGGCCCTCGGCGTTGCTGTGTTTGTCACGCTTGCCGCCGGGTTGTATCCTGAGCCGTTCACGCGGCTCGCGCAATATGCCTTCGGACAATAAGCCCGAAAATTCCGATTCACCTACGCCGATGGTGGAGAAAGCGAAACACGTCTCCAACCAGGCTGCCATCGCCATGGAACTGCCCTTCGTGCTCGTTGCGGCGGTCGTCGCGGGAGGGCTTCTCGGTTATTTTCTCGACCACTGGCTTCATACCAAGCCGGTTTTCCTGCTCTTGCTTGGCGGCATTGGTTTCTATGCCGGCGTGCGCGACGTTCTCCGGCGGCTTGCGGGAAGCGGCGATGGCGTCAAGCCTAACTGATTCTCCGCCATCCGCCGTGACCGAGCGGCGCATTTCCTGGCTGACCCTTCTGATTGGCTTGGTCGCAGGTCTATTGGTCGCGCTGCTTCGCGACCGTTTGTGGGGCGCGGGCTTGGGGATTGGCGCTGCCCTGGCCTGGCTGAATTTTCGCTGGCTGAGGCGGGGCTTGGACGTTTTGCTGTTGGCTTCCACTGCACAAGCCGGCAGAGAGAAACCCAGTGTCCCGATTGCCAGCTACTTCGGCATGCTCTTCCGCTACGGGTTGATAGCCCTCGCGGTGTATGTTATTTTTGAGTATCTAAGAGTTCCTCTTGTGAGCATGGTCGTGGGTTTGTGTGCTTTAGGAGCCGCAACAGTTGCGGCGAGTGTGTACGAAATCTTCGACCCTGCGGACTGACAAATGGCTGAACACGCTACTGGACTGACGGAGTTTGTGAACCACTACCTCGGGCGATTTGCCTTGGTGTTGCTCTCGTGGCTCCATGTAACGCCAGAGAATCCCGGGACACCGATCCCGGAACATGTCGTGATGGGTGTCGTGGTCCTCATCCTTGGCACGATCCTAGCTCTCCTTCTCCGTTCGCGACTTTCCGTGGAGAAGCCGGGAGCGACGCAGCAGGTGGCCGAACTGCTTCTTACCAATCCCCTCGGCTTCGGAATCAAGGACCTTCTCGAAGAGAATGTCCATCACGGTGCGCTCAAGCTGATTCCGTTCGTGGGTTCCATCTCTGTTTTCGTTCTTTTGTCCAACTTGCTCAGCGTCATCCCGGTCTTTGCCGCGCCGACCGCCAACAAGTCGGTTCCCCTGGCATGCGCCATCCTGACGTTTTTGTACTTCAACTGGCAGGGAGTGCGTCATCACGGTGTTGGCCACTATCTGCTTACGTTTGCTGGTTCGCCAAGGAAGTTGGGTGACTGGCTGTTGGCCATTCTGCTTTTCCCTGTCGAGATCGTCAGCACCTCGGCGCGCATTCTTTCCTTGACGGTCCGTCTCTGGGCGAACATTGTTGCGAGCGATCTGCTGTACATGATTTTCTTGAGCTTGTTTTCGATCGCCACGGTTGCGGCTTGGTCCAAATCTCCGGTCTTCGGCGTTGTTGTCGCCGTGCTGCCGGCCACGATTCCCGTCGCCTTTATCGGCCTGCATATCTTCGTGGCCATCATTCAGTCGTACATCTTCACGGTTCTGCCCTCGGTCTATCTGGGCATGGCTACCGCCGACGAGCATTAATCGACATTTGCCGGTGATCGTTTCCGGCAATTTGCTGCTTCAGTGTGAGCCCGGCTGCACGGTGTCCGGGAACCACCTCCTGGCGGCGATTGATAAGGAGGAAGTGATGAAGAAGTGGACGATGGTGTTGGTGCCGCTCGCGGCGGTGATGTTGATTGCTCCGTCCGCATTCGCCGAGGAGTCCGCAGGCGCGGCAGCCGGAGGCAAGGGCTTGCTGGCGATTGCGGCGGGCTTCGGTATGGCGCTGGCGGCCTTTGGCGGCGCGCTGGGGCAGGGCCGGATCGCTTCGGCGGCTTGCGAAGGCATGGCGCGCAATCCCGGAGCAGCAGCGGCAATCCGCGCGGCGATGATTCTCGGTCTGGTGTTCGTCGAGACGCTCGCGCTCTTCACGCTGGTGATCATCTTCGTGAAGTTCTAAGGCCCGCGAAAGGATTTCCGACGGCCCGGAGGTGCAAGCCTCCGGCGGTGCTCTTTTCAGATGGTTGGCATCCGATGTAGGGGCGGACTTTATCCTGAGCGGAGTCGAAGGATCGGTTCGCCCTTCTTTTTGGGATTCTGATGTCAATGCCCGAGAAGCGTTGGCTGGAGAATGAAGTTCAGCACCTGGTTGGGAAAAAGTCCGAAGTACAATGTGCCCACCACCGTGAAGGCCAAAAGAAAACTCACAGTGAGCGGAAATCCTACCGGAGCGGCCGAGTTCGCTTCTGCGCTGGACTCCCGCATGTACATCACCACGATGACGCGCAGGTAGTAGTAGGCCCCGATCACGCTGTTAATCGCCATCAATACCGCGAGCCAAAGCAGGTGCGAATTCACCGCCGCCTTGAAGATGTAGAACTTCCCGAAAAAGCCCGCCGTAACCGGCAGACCGAGGAGCGAAAGCAGGTAGACGCTCAGCGCCGCCGCCACGAAAGGCTGCCGCTGGGAGAGCCCCGCGTAGTTGTCCAGAGAGAGATGCTTTTCCCCCGTGCCGCCTAGCTGCGAAACGATCGTGAACGCCCCCAGCTTCACCAGCGCGTAGCCGAGCAGATAAAAAAGCACCGCCGCATAGGCCGGCCCGGCTTCCGCCGATCCGCCGCGCGCCATGGAAGTAACGGCCGCAAACGCCACCAGAACATAGCCCGCGTGCGCGATGGAGCTGTACGCCAGAAGCCGCTTGACGTTCGTCTGCACCAGTGCGCCCAGATTCCCGGCGAACATCGTAAGCACCGCGAGCGCCCAGAAAGCCCAGAACCAGAAGTGCGTGGCGGCGGGAACCGTCGCAAAGATGCGCAGCAACAATGCAAACGCTGCGGCCTTCGGTCCCGCGGAAAATAGGGCAGTGACCGGTGTTGGCGCGCCCTCGTAAACGTCCGGCGTCCACACCTGGAACGGCGCCGCGGCTACCTTGAAGCCCAGTCCAATCAGGATCATGGCCAGCCCAAGCTCGAAAAGCGTGCTATGGAAAAGCTCCTCGGAACCCATCCTGGTTAGCATCGTCGTGCCGCTCGAGCCGTACACCAGCGCAATCCCGTAGAGGAAGAATGCCGTCGCAAACGAGCCCAGCAGAAAATATTTCATCGCCGATTCAGTGGACTTCAGCGCATCGCGGCGGTATCCGGCCAGGATGTAGCTGGAGATCGAACTCATCTCCAGGCCGATGAACGCCGTGAGCAGCTCTTGCGCCGAAGCAAGCACCCCCATGCCCGCGGTGGCAAACAGCAGCAGCGCGTAAAACTCCGCGAAGGGAAGGTGTTCTCGCTCCAGATAAGGCCCCGCCGCCAGCACGACCAGAAACGCCACTGTGCCCACGAGCAGCCGGAAGAAGAAACTGAACGAATCGGACTGCACCAGTCCGCCGAAGCCCGGCCCTGCGTGCATCGCAGCCGTGACCGAAGCCGCTGTTCCCACCAGTGCCCCGATCAGCGCAAGGAACGTGAAAAAGTGGCGGCTGCGCACAAACGGCTGCATCAGCATGACTAGCACGCCGAATCCGCACCACACCAATTCCGGAAGCACGCGATAAATATCTATGGTGCGGGGAAGCATTTAGCGGATTACCAGCTTTTCACTCGAGATGGCCTTCGCCGCGCTTGAGGAATCTTGCTGCGGCGTGGCCCCACCTGACGGGGCAAAGTTCGGCGCGGCAGCTTCATACGGCCGCTGTAGTTCGACTTGGTCAATCGCGTCTTGTGTGGCAGTGGCGGTCCGTTTTGTGATAAACGTCGAGCCAACGCCCATCCACAGCGTGACGACGGCCATGGTCAGGAGAATCCACTTTTCGCGTGCCGAAGCATCGGGGAGCGTGCGGTTTTTCTCCCGCGTGATTTCGCCGAAAAACACCCGCTGATACGACCACAGCAGGTAGCAGGCGGAGAGGATCACGCCGAGCGCGGCCCACGAAGCCCATTGCCAATGCCGCTGGTACGTGCCGAGCAGGACGAGATATTCACCCACAAACCCATTGAGCATCGGCAGGCCCAGCGATGATAGGGCGACAAACAGGAAGAACGCCGCCAGCTTCGGCATCGGCGTGGCCAGGCCGCCGTATTCGCTGATTTCAAAAGTATGGCGCCGGTCGTAGAGCATGCCCACAAGCAGGAAGAGCGCACCTGTGGAGATGCCGTGCGCCAGCATCTGGTAAACCGCGCCCTGCATGGAAATGCTGTGGAACGCGAAAATACCCAGCACCACGAAGCCGAGATGGCTAACCGACGAATACGCGACCAGCTTCTTTAGGTTCGGCTGCACCATGGCTACCAGCGCGCCGTAAATGATGCCCATGATTGCCAGTGCGGCCACCCAGCCCGCGGCGCGGTGCGAAGCCGCTGGAAAGAGCGGCAAGCAGAAGCGGATCATTCCGTACGTGCCCATCTTCAACAGCACGCCAGCGAGCATGACCGAGCCTGCCGTCGGCGCTTCCACGTGCGCATCCGGCAGCCAGGTGTGCAGCGGGAAAAGTGGCACCTTGATCGCAAACGCGAGAAAGAATGCCAGGAAGAGGAGCATCTCGGTCGTTGGCGGAAGCTCAAGGCCGCCTTGTGAAGCCGGAGTATGGAGCAGCACTTGAATCGCGGGCAGGTCAAATGTGCCCGTGGCGTTGTAAAGCCAGATGATCCCGACCAGCATCAGGATTGAGCCCGCCATGGTGTAGAGCACAAACTTCACGGCAGCGTACACGCGGCGCTCGTGGCCCCAGATGCCAATCAGCAACGCCATGGGAATCAGCATTACCTCCCAGAAAAGAAAAAAAAGGAAAAGGTCTAGCGAGAGGAACACGCCGACAAGGCCCACTTCCAACATCAGCAGCATCACGAAAAACTCTTTGACGCGGCGCTCGATGCTTTTCCATGACGCCAGAATGGAAATAGGTGTCAGGAACGTCGTCAGGATAACGAGAAACAAACTGATTCCATCAACACCGAGGTGGTAATTGATCGGCGGCTGATTGATCCACTTGAGGTATTCCTCGAGGTGATATCTGCTCGCGCCCATCGGCACGCGGGGAACCATGAAAAGCGAGAAAAGGAATTCCGCCAGGGAAACGAGGAGCGCAAGGTAACGGAGGTACTTGTGGTCCTCGCCGCGCAATATCAAGAGCGCCAGCGCTCCTACGGCAGGGAAGAAGATCAGCACCGAAAGCCAGTGTCCACCCGGCTGCATCAGCGCACCATTCCGAGAACCGGTTTGCCGCCGAATGGCCAGAAGAAGACGACCGCAATCACCAGCAGTGCCCCGACGACCACCCACACCGCATAGCTGCGCGTGTTCCCCGATTGCGTATGCCGAACGCCGTCGCCGATAGCGGTCGCGCCTTCAGCGATGGCGTTCACCGCTCCGTCGATTGTGGCCACCTCCGCCGCTTTCCACAGCAAATTGGTCGAAATCCACAGCAGCGGCTTGACCACCAGCGCAGCGTACGCCTCGTCCACGTAATACTTATTGAGCAAAGTTGTGTAAGCCGGCTTTAAAGACTTGGCAAGTCCGTCCGCCTTTTCAGGTCTCTTGAGATACAGCCAGTAGGCAACAACGGCGCCGGCAAGCGCGATCATGACCGCGACGCCGGCCAGCCATAGCTCAAGCGAGTACGCTTCCGCCGGCGCGGCCGCCACTTCCACGCCGCCGAAAACCGGCTGCAAGAATTTTGCGAAATAATCCGTTCCCCCCGACCGGAAAGCAGGTGCGGCCCACCAGCCGCCCACGATCGAGAGCACCGCCAGTATCACCAGCGGCGCCAGCATACGGTTCGGCGATTCATGCACGTGGACATGATGTTCCTCGTAGCGCTGCATGCCGTGAAACGTCAGGAATATCAGTCGGAACATGTAGAACGCCGTCAGCAGCGCCGTGGCCAGGCCGAACGCGTAAAGGGTGTATCCAAGGTTGTGTCCCCCGTATTCGCTCTGGAAGGCGCTCAGCAGGATGGAGTCCTTGCTGAAGAATCCCGCGAACGGCGGAAATCCCGCAATTGTCAGAGTGGCCGTCAGCATCGTCAGGTAGGTCCACGGGATCTTCTTACCGAGGCCGCCCATGCGGTTCATGTTCTGTTCGCCGCCCATGGCGTGAATCACGCTGCCCGCCGCGAGGAAGAGAAGGGCCTTGAAGAACGCATGCGTCATCAAGTGAAAAATGCCAGCGGAGAACGCGCCAACGCCGCACGCGAGAAACATATAGCCCAACTGGCTGACAGTGGAGTACGCCAGAACTTTCTTGATATCCGTCTGGACCAGACCAATGGTCGCCGCAAAGAACGCCGTCGCGCAGCCGACGATGGCCACGACCAGCATCGCCGCCGGCGCATGCGCAAAGAGAATGTGCGATCGCGCTACAACGTAAACGCCTGCAGTCACCATCGTGGCCGCGTGAATTAACGCGCTGACCGGCGTCGGCCCTTCCATCGCGTCCGGCAGCCACACATATAGCGGCAATTGCGCCGATTTTCCGCACGCGCCCATGAACAACAACAGGCAGGCGATCGTGAACGTCCCAAGATGCCCCATCGCATCTGCTGGCCACGGATCGGCCTTGGCGAAAAGCTGAACGAAATCCAGCGTCCCGAACGTGCGGAACAGCAAGAACATCCCCAGCATGAATCCGAAGTCGCCGATGCGATTGACGATGAACGCTTTCTTCCCCGCATCCGAAGCCGATTTTTTCAGGAAGTAGAACCCGATAAGCAGGTAGCTTGCCAGCCCCACGCCTTCCCAACCGACGAAAAGCAACACGTAATTCGCGGCCAGCACCAGAATCAGCATGAAAAACATGAACAGGTTGAGATAGGAAAAGAACCGGTAGTACCCGCCCTCATGCGCCATGTACCCGGTCGCGTAAATGTGAATGAGCCAGCCCACGCCGGTCACAACCAGCACCATCACCACCGTGAGTTGGTCCATCTCCAGATCGAAGCCCGCGCGGAAATTACCAGCCGCGATCCAGGTGAAGAACTCCTTGCGGAAGAGAACTTGGCCTGAGTCGAAAAACTCGCGCACTGCTTCGAGCGCGCAGAGAAACGATAATCCCGTTGCGCCGATCGCTACTCCGTTGACGATTTTATTCGGCCATTTCGCGCCAAAAAGTCCATTCACTGCCGAGCCTAGCAGCGGCAACAGAGGGATGATCCACAGGTATTCGAGCATCGGGTGTGTCGGCATCAGAGTTTGAGCAGGTCCACACGTTCGACGTTGAGCGTTTGCCGGTTGCGCGCAATCAAGATGATAATTCCCAGGCCCACAGCCGCTTCCGCCGCCGCCACCACAATCACGAACAACACAAAAACCTGCCCATCCAATTTGCCCAGCGCCTGGCTGAACGCCACGAACGCCAGATTCACCGCATTCAGCATCAACTCGATGGACATGAAAATCGCGATGATGTTGCGCTTGAAAATAAACGCAAACACGCCCAGCCCGAACAGGATCGCGCTCAGTATCACGTAATGGTTCGTCGGCACCATCTCAACTCTTCTCCCGCTGGGCCAGCACCGTGGCTCCCAGGACCGCCACGAGAATCAGGAACGACGTCAGCTCGAACGGATAAACAAAGTCCTTGAAGATCATATTCGAAATCCCAAGCGTCGAAGCCATCTCTCCGGTTTGCGGCGTAGCCTGTACGCTTTCCGTCGACCGCGCAATCGTCGCCGCAACGAACCCCGCCAGCGCCACAACCAGCAACAAACCCGGCGCCCCTGCCATTTTTGAAATGTTGGTGTGCTCTTCCACGCCCGCGTTTAAGAGCATGATCACGAACACGAACAGCACCATAATCGCGCCGCCATAGACAATGATCTGCACGGCCGCTACGAATTCCGCACCCAGCAGTAAGTAAAGGCCCGCCAGCGCAATCATGACCACGATCAGCGACAGTGCGCTATGAATCGGATGCTGTTGCACGATCAAGCTGACCGCACCAAGCACCGCAAGCGCCGCCAGCACGAAGAAAACAGCAAGTGGCGCCGTCATCTCGCACCCCACCACTGCATCTTCGCCAGGATCACAAAGCTGGTGACAATCACGTTCACGATCGACAACGGCAGGAGCAACTTCCACCCGAAGGCCATCAGTTGGTCGTAGCGGAATCGCGGCAGCGTCCCTCGCATCCACACGTACACAAACAGAAAAACAAAAATCTTCCACAACAGCCAGAACGGCCCTTGAATAAATTCATTCACATTCGGGAACAGAACAAAAACAGCGCCCAGCGCCGTAATCGCCGTTCCCATGCCTGGCAATATGATCCGCCCGAAAATCGTCTCGTATCGGAGTCCATCCCAAATCATCCACAATCCGAACGGAATCAAAACGGCCGACGGCAAGTAGTGCGTGAACCTCCACGAAGCAGGGAAGGGAGACAGCCATCCGCCAAAAAACAGTATCGAGCACAGGCACGAAACCGTGATCATGCTGGTGTACTCCGCGATAAAGAACATCGCGAACTTGAAGCTGGAGTATTCCGTATGGAACCCCGCGACCAGCTCCGACTCCGCTTCCGGCAGATCGAACGGCGCGCGATTTGTTTCCGCGATCGCCGCAACGAAAAAACAAAAGAAGCCCAGAATCTGCGGCCAGACGTTCCAGCCAAAAATTCCCCACTCCGGATGGTGCGCCTGCGCCTCGATGATTTTTTTCAAATTGAAGCTACCTGCCATCAGCAGCACGCCGACCACCGACATCGTCAGCGCCAGCTCATAACTGATCATCTGCGCCGAGCTGCGCAGCCCCCCGAGCAGCGGATACTTGCTGTTGGATGACCATCCTGCGAGCGCCACGCCATAAACTCCGAGCGCCGTCACCGCAAAGAGCGCCAGTATCCCGATATTCAGGTCGGGCGGCGCGATCCCCAGGTAGATGTCGTGCCCAAACAAGCGGATCGGGTCTGGCCCAAACGGGATGAGCGCGATCGAAGTCAGCGCCAACGCTAGCGCCAGCAGCGGCGCAAGATAGTAGACCAATTTGTCCACACCAGCGGGAGTCGGGTCCTCTTTGAAAAGAAATTTCACGCCATCCGCCAGCGGCTGCAGCAATCCATGCGGGCCCACGCGGTGCGGCCCCCACCGCGACTGCATGTGCGCCACGGCTTTCCGTTCGAACCACGTCAGATACGCATCCACCGTCAGCACGATGAACAGCAGCAGCGCAATCTTGACGAGCGTGATAATCAGTTCCGCGTTCGTGGACAATAAAGAAGTCACGGTTCGGTCTTGGCCTCCGGCAGGGATTCCATCATCGTGCAGAAGCGCCCGAGCGTCCCGCTCGTGAACAAAGTGTCCTTCGCGGATCGAATCAATCCCACCGGCACGTCGTACGGCACGTGGCCGTTTCCAGTAAACTCCACGCGCGTCGGCTCCGCCCCTCCGGTCAGCAGCCCCGCTGGCGGCATGTTATAGCCACTCACCGCCTTGCGAATTTCTTCAAACACCGCCCCTGGCGTCTTGTGATGAAACGCCTTCCCGCGTCCCAGCTTTTCCAGTTGATGCGACAGGATCCTCAGCAGATCAAAGTCGCTCCGCGGCCCCATCACTTCCGCGCCCTTGTGCAGCATTTGAATTTCGCCCGAAGTGTTTGTAACCGTGCCGTCCTTTTCGTACGCGGAAACTGCGGGAAAGACAATGTCCGCCAGCTTTGTCGTTTCTGTCAGGAACATCTCATGCACGATCAGCAGCTCGAGTTGACCCCGCCCGAATCCCAGCGTGCCGAAGTGTGCCAATGGATTCGCGCCCACCACGTACAGCGCCTTCAGTTTCCCGGCTTGCGCTGCTTCCACCATCTGTGGCGTTGTCAGCCCTGGCTTGGTCGGGATCGGCCCGCAGCCCCACAACTTCTCAAAAGACTCATGCGCGTGCGGATTGCCTACGGTGGCGTATCCTGGCAAGCGATCAGGCAGCACGCCCATATCCGCAGCCCCGCGCGAATTGGCGTAATCGCCCAGCGCCATATAACGCGTCTTGCCCGGAAGTTTGGAACCAAATGCAACGAGCTGCGCAATCGCCGCGCCGGAAACCTCCGCGCCAAAAACAACGGCAACATCGCTCTCCGCCTCGAGCCCGGCCTTCAATAGCACGAGTTGTTCGACGAGCTCCGGCGCGAGTTGTCCTTCCGCATGCGCCAGCCAGCGCAGCGCGGCCGCCTCCTGGCCCGCCGCCACTTTCACAAACTGCGTGGCCTTGCGCCTCAGTTTGATCTCGTTCGCATTGATGACGAACAGCTTCGTGCCGTGATGGCGGATGCCGCTGCGAATCTGCCACCCCACGAGCGGGTTCTGATTCGTCGGATCGTTCCCCACCAGCAAGACCGCCTTTGACTGATACAACTGCTCCATCCTGAGCAGGGAATCGCCGGCGCGCTGGCCTAGCGCCGTGATCAATCCCGTGTAATCCGCCGTGCGGTGGTGATCGATGTTGTTCGTCCCAAACGTCGCGCGCGCCATCCGCTGCAACAAATAATTCTCTTCATTCGAAGTGCGATTCGAACCGATGAAGCCTATCGAATTACTTCCGCTGGCGTCGTAAGCCGCCTTCAGCTTCGTCGCCGCGGCCTGCGCCGCTTCCTCCCATGACACCGGATAGAGCTTGCCTCCCTTCTGAACCATCGGTTGACGGATGCGCTCGGCGTGTTTCGTGAAGTCAAACCCAAATCGCCCCTTCACACACAGAAAATCTTTGTTGATCCCGCTCAGGTCCCGGTTGTTCGAACGCAGAATCTCGTGGTTCCGCACGCTCAGCGTGGTCTTGCAGCCATTTGAACAGTGCGTGCACACCGTCGAGACGTATGCCATCTCCCAGGGCCGCGTTTTATATCGGTACGTCCCGCTCGTCAGCGCCCCCACCGGGCAGATATCGATGCACATCCCGCACTCTTCGCATTCCAGGTGATCGCCGCGATTCGGTATGATCACGCTGTTGGCCCCGCGCATCCCCACGCCCAGCGCCTTCACGTCCATGCCTTCATCGCACACGCGCACGCAGCGGAAGCACAGGATACAGCGCGGCGCATCGTAATAAACCAGTTCCGACCACTTTTCTTCCGGGCGGTGAATTTTTTCTTCGACGAAGCGGCTGGAATCCGCGCCGTAGCGGAACACCATGTCCTGCAATTCGCACTCGCCGCCCTTGTCGCACACCGGGCAATCCAGCGGGTGATTCGTCAGCAGGAATTCCAGCATGTATTTGCGCGCCTGCCGCACCTGCTCCGTATCCGTTCGAACGATCATGCCTTCCGTCGCCACCAGGGTACAGGCGGTCTGCAGCTTCGGCGCTTTCTCCACTTCCACCAGGCACATACGGCACGCCGCCTGTAGCGACAGCCCGGGGTAGTAGCAGAACGACGGCACTTCCGTCCCGATGCGCCGCGTCGCTTCAATCACCAGTGTCCCCTGCGGCACTTGCACTTCGCGTTCGTTAATTTTCAGCTTGATCAGTTTCTGTTCGGCCATGGATTCCTAGCGCGATCCAACCAGCGCTTCCGCGGATTTGGACGCGCAGCGTCCCCTCAAATGTCCTTCGAACTCATCGCGCCACTTCTTCATGATGCTGATCGTCGGCATCGCCGCCGCGTCTCCGAGCGGGCAAAAAGTGCGGCCCAGCATGTTTTTCGCCAGGTCCGCGATCAAATCAATATCTTCCACTCGCCCCATGCCGGCATGAAAGCGCTCCAGCGTCTTGCGCAGCCAGGCCGTTCCTTCGCGGCAGGGAATGCACCAGCCGCACGATTCGTGCGCGTAAAAATGCATGATCCGGCGGGCCATGTCGACCATGCAGGTGTCTTCATCCATGATCACCATGCCGCCGGAACCCAGCATCGAACCCGCCTTTGCCACCGAGTCGTAATCCATCGGAATGTCGATCTCGTCGGCCTTGAGCAGCGGGCAAGAGCTTCCGCCGGGGATCACGGCCTTCAGCTTCTTTCCCCCCGGGATTCCTCCCGCCACTTCGTAGATGAACTTTTTCATGTTCATCCCCAGCGGCACTTCGTAAATCCCCGGCTTATTGACGTGTCCCGCGATGCACAACATGCGCGTGCCGCCATTCTTCGGTGTGCCGCGATTCGCGTAAGCATCGCCGCCTTCGCGAATAATCGAAGGCACCGCACTCAGCGTTTCCACGTTATTGATAATGGTCGGGCATCCATACAATCCCACCACGGCGGGGAAGGGTGGCTTGATCCGGGGATACCCGCGCTTGCCTTCCAGCGATTCCATCAGCGCGGATTCTTCTCCGCATTCATAAGCGCCCGCGCCGGTGTGCGCCAGCAAATCGAAATCAAATCCCGACCCGAGAATATTCTTTCCCAAGTACCCGCGGGCATACGCTTCGGCAATCGCGGCATCCACGATATCCAGCACGTACCGGTATTCACCGCGAATATAAATAAAGCCCTGGTGTGAATGAATGGCGCGTCCCGCAATCACCATCCCCTCGATGAGCTGGTGTGGGTCCATCTCCATCAGCGGCCGGTCCTTGCAGGTGCCCGGCTCGGACTCATCCGCATTGCAAATCACGTACTTCGGTTTCGGCGAATCCTTCGGCACGAATGACCATTTCATCCCCGTTGGGAAACCCGCGCCGCCGCGTCCGCGCAGATTCGACTTCTTCACTTCCTCGATGACCCCCTCGGGAGTCATCTCTTTGAGCGCTTTTTCCAGCGCCTGGTAGCCGCCCTGCATCAGGTAAACGTCAATCTTATGCGAGTCCTTCATGCCCCACCGCCGGCTGATCAGCGGCGTTTCGTCCGGATGACGCTCGTGGAGCGCGCCGGAAATGACCGCTTCCGGCGTGGGCCGCCTGCCCGCATCCAGATCTTCAATGATGCGGTCGAACTTGATCGGCGTAAGGTTTTCATAGAAATCGTAGTTCACCTGCATCGCTGGTGCGCCCGTGCAGGCGCCGATGCATTCCACTTCTTCCAGAGAGAAAACGCCGTCGTTGGTCGTTTCCTTGTGCCCTATCTCCAAGCGCTTCTTCGCGCGATACAAAAGCTCGTTCCCGCCCTTCAGCATGCAGGCCACGTTCGTACAAATCTGCAGGTGGTGCTTGCCCATGGGTTTCCGGTGCAGCATCGAGTAATATGCCAGCGTCTCCTCGATCTGCACGTTGTTCAGGTCCAGCCGCCGCCCGATCTCCGCGATCATCTCGTCGCTGACGCAGCCGTACTCGTCCTGCGCATACATTAGCATCGGAATCAGCGCGCTCCGCTTTACCGGATAGCTGCTCTGCAGCCTTTCAAACTTTGCCGCTAGCATTCCCGTTAGTTCCATAGTCTCTTGAAGCCCTGTCCTCGAATCCCCGAACGCACTCTCTTCTTTATGCCCTCTGTGTTCTCTGCGTTAAATCTTTTCCGTCAACTCTTGCTCTCGCCACTTCCTCACTCACCGATCCACTTCCCCCAGCACGATATCAATTGTACCGATGCAGGCGATCACATCCGATATCAACTGCCCCTCGATCAGCTTCGGCAGCGCCTGCAGATTGATGTAGGACGGGGACCGGAAGTGCACGCGCAGCGGCTTCGGTGAACCGTCGCTGGCGATGAAGCAGCCCAGCTCCCCGCGTGGCGATTCGGTGGTGACAAAGGCCTCCCCCGGCGCCGGTGAAAACCCCTCCGTGAAAATCTTGAAGTGGTAGATCAGCGCTTCCATCTCCGTCTTCATTTTTTCGCGCTGTGGCGGGATGATGCCCGGAGCTTCGGCTATGATCGGCCCTTCGTTTGAAATCTTGTCCAGCGCCTGGCGGATGATCTTCAGGCTTTCGCGCATTTCCGCTACGCGAATCAGGTACCGCGCGTAGCAATCCGATTCTGTCCGCATCGGCACGTCAAAATCGAATTCCTCGTAGCTGGAGTAAGGAAAGACCTTGCGATTGTCGTACGCCACGCCCGCCGCGCGCAGCGTCGGCCCGCTCATGCTCAAAGCAATCGCATCTTCCGGCGAGATATACCCGACGCCCTTGGTGCGCCCGATCCAGATGCGGTTTTCCGTGAGCAGCGTTTCATAATCGTCCACGCGGCTGGGCATCATCTTCAGGAAACGCTCAATCGCTTGCCGCCAGCCCGCTGGCGGAGCGAGTGCCAGGCCCCCGATTCGAATGTAACTGGTCATCATCCGCTGGCCCGCGAACAATTCGAAAATCTTTAGTATCTCTTCGCGCTCCCGGAAGCAGTAAAGAAAAACGGACATGGCCCCCAGGTCGATCGCATGCGTGCCGAGCCACACCAGATGAGAAGAAATGCGCTGCAGCTCGACCATCATCACCCGGATGTACTGCGCGCGCTTGGGTACTTCCAGCCCCACCAGCTTTTCCACCGCTAGGCAGTACACCAGGTTGTTCCCCAGTGGGTTCAGATAGTCCATCCGGTCCGTGAGCGTGATGGCTTGAGAATAAGTTTTGTCCTCGCAGGACTTCTCGATTCCCGTGTGCAGATACCCCAGGTCCGGGATAGCTTTCACCACTGTTTCGCCGTCAAGCTCTAGCAAAATGCGCAGCACGCCGTGCGTCGACGGGTGCTGCGGCCCCATGTTGAGGACCATCGTTTTCGCCGTGCCCACTGCAGTGTCGACGGTTGTCATAGCGTGCTGCTTTTCCGGAATAGATCTCCCGTGTTCGGTATGTCTCGAAAGCCCTCCACGGGATAGTCCCTGCGCAAGGGATGACCTTCCCAATCATCGGGAAGCAGAATGCGCCGCAAGTCGGGATGCCCGATAAAGCGAATCCCAAAGAGATCATAGATTTCCCGCTCCTGCCAATTGGCGCCCGGCCAGACCGGCACCAGCGAATCGACAACCGGATCATTGCCCCCGAGCCACACCCGCAAGCGCACTTTTTCACCTCGCGGGATGGAAACCAGGTGATAGTTCAATTCGAATCGCGGCTCAGCCGGGTAGCGGTCCACGCAGGTGGCGTCGGAGAGGAAGTTGTACTGCAACTTAGCGTCCCCGCGACAGCGCTCTGCCGTTGCTCGGAGGAGTTCGCGCGGCACCACGATCGTGGTTTCCTTCGGGTTCCACGAGCGCAGGCATTCGGCTACAACATTAGCGTTTTGGCTGGAAGACTCCGTCACGATTTCGAATCCCACGTGCGCCGGCTATTTGTGCCAGTCCAGCGCGCCTTTTTTCCAGAGATACACGTAACCGACCAACAGGATGGCAATGTAGATCATCATCTCCACAAAGCCGTACCACCGCAAACTGCGAAAGATGTAGGCCCAGGGGTACAGGAAGATGGCTTCGACGTCGAATAGAATGAAAACCATCGCTACGAGGTAAAACTTCACCGAGAAGGGCTCGCGCGCGTCGCCGATGGGTTCCATGCCGCACTCGTACGGCTGCTGCTTGGCTCGGCTCGGACGCCGCCACCCTACCAGAACGGAAACAGCCGTCAGCGCACCGGCAAGCGCCGCGGCGATCAGCAGGTGTAAGAGAAGCGGAGCGTAACTATGTAAGCCAGAACCACTCATGGGCGACTTGCTATAATAACGATTCAATAGCCAGTCGGTCAAATGCGGCGGAAAGACTCCTGCGAAGCGGTCTCAATCCCACGCGCAGGTCAGAGCCAAAAGGCGAATGCTCTTCGGTCACAATTCGAACGTGAAAGCAGGGGACACGACCTATCACGTCCAAACGGAAGATCGCGGCACCACCAACGCGCTCATCGATACTACCGTCTATTTCCACGGACGTGTTTTGCACCGACGCACGAATAACTATTTTGACCTGCTGCCTCTGAATCCGGACACCGAACAAGCCCTGAAGCTGCGTCTCGGTGAACAGCACCGCACCGTCGTCGAGGAGATTCGAACGGGCGCGCTGCATCTCTCTATTCCGCACGACGAAATGGGGTCTTCAGCGGCGGGAGCGCCGGATGTTAAGTCAACACCGGGAGTTCTCGCGCTGGAATTGATCAACGCCAAGACCTGGCTCACCGGCAAACGCGCCTTGCTGCGGGTCGTCGTTCGGAACCAGTCCAACCAGGCTGTCGAAGGTGCTAAAATTAGGGCCCGCGTGGATGGCGCTGCGGAAATTTTGGAGTATTCTGGGGAAACCGGACCCCTCGGATACGCCCAGTTTGAATTCGATATGCCGCGCCTGGCGGGCGCCGAGCCGGCGCTGGTCATCGAAGCGTGGCACGGAAATGCCAGGGGGCATTTGCGTTTTCAGTTGCGCACCAAGCCCCGCGTGCCGTCAGCGAGCTAAGGGATGCGGACAACGGTTTCCATTGTGGTAAACGGAGAAGATCGCGCTGCGAAACCAGGGGACACGGTGACGGACTTGCTTCGCGAGTTGGGTCTCGACGCGCGACGCGTGGCCATCGAACGAAACTTGGAGATTTTGCCGCGGCCGAAGTGGATCGAAACCGCAGTCGAAGCCGGAGACCGCTACGAAATCGTGCAATTCGTCGGCGGCGGCTAGAAGTATTTCCTCAGAATTCAAATTCCTTCGAGCAGGTGCCCCATTTTGCGTTTTTTCGTCTTGAGGTAGGCGCGAGAACTCCTTGAAACGCGCGGCTGGCACGGCACGCGCTCGACCACCCGAATACCGGAGCTTTCGAGCTGGCGGACTTTTTCCGGGTTGTTGGAGAGCAAACGAATTTTCGTTGCGCCCAGTGTTTTTAGGATTTGAGCGGAAAAATCGTAATTGCGCGCATCCGCTGCGAAGCCCAGGGTTTCATTTGCTTCCACCGTGTCCATGCCGCCGTCCTGCAGTTCGTAAGCCCGCAATTTGTTCATCAGTCCGATGCCGCGGCCTTCCTGCGGTAAATAAAGCAGAATTCCCGAGGATGCCTGGCCGATTTTTTCCAGCGACAATTCGAGCTGCGCGCGACAGTCGCAGCGAAGCGAAGTAAGAACGTCGCCGGTCAGACACTGCGAGTGGACGCGCACCAGGGGTGTGGTCCTTCCGTGCAATTTGCCGCGAACCAGCGCGACCGCTTCTTCCTGCGGCCCGCGCCCCTCGAAGCCGTAAATGGTGAAGCGTCCGTAGCGCGTTGGAAGTGTGGCGTGCGCGACCATGCGCACCTCGGAAACTTTTCGGTTCGATTTCTTGCCTTGCTGCGCTCGTGGGCTCATGGGGAAAACAAAAAGTATAGCAGGGCGCACCGCCCTCGCGAATTCGTCCGGCGGGCACTCACTGTTAGCCTCATGGCATTTTCAATCTTGCGACATCGTCTTCCGCTTCGTAGAGGGCGGTTGTGACCGCTACCGGAAGACGCAGACTCCCCAAAGTTACATGCTTGCTGAGGAGAGTGGTCTCTGGCGCGGCACTGAAAGGAATGACCGTGCCGCTTCCATCCTGAACGCGGCCGAAAAGCACCCGGAATGGAAAACGCTTGGTATCGCTGGTTCGGACGAACAATCCGGTGAACTCGACGTAGGCGGAGTCCGTGGCAATGTCCGCGGCCGTGAACTGGATAGCCGTCCCGGCCCCGCCCGATTGAGTGAACCGGGCCACGGCGACCTCCACTTCTGTCTTCATCTCCGTGATCATGCCATCGCCCAAGCCCGTGAAGCGAGCCTTGACGGCAGCAACAGGAAAGGAATCGAACTTGTACTTCATGCCGCTCTGACCAATCAGTTGCAGCTTGCTCTTTTCAATCGGGAGCATGGTTGCATCGAAGGTGAAGCCTTGTCCGGAGGTAGTCGTCATGGCTTGGCGCCCGTTCGCACTGGAAGAGATTGAGCAATCCACCCACGCGCTGCTGTTGAAGACCAAGGGGGGATAGTGCCGTTCGTTTCTCCAGGAATCATTGTTCTCGGGTGCTGCAGCGTTTGAAATTGTGGAACGGCTGCAAGAAATCAGCGACATCAGTAAGGCCGCGGACGCCAGATAGATGGCCCAGTTCTGCCGGTCTCGAACGCTTGCAATATTCATCTGCTTCCTCCATCGAAGATATTCTGTCGCGCCGGGGAAGTTCCCCGGTGTGAATCATGGCAGGACTTTCTTCCTCAGGAAAAGGAAATAACTTTCCGCCCCTAATGAGTGGGAGAGCGAATCAGCGCTTTCCGGGAATGAAGTTCGGCGACGTTCGGAGCCCTCAGCGAACCGGAAAAGCAACAGGGTATCCTGTGCGCTTTACATCGAGCGGCGGATTGGCTAGCGTTAGCCTGAGACGCACGGACAAAATGGAGACTGCCACACCCATTCGTGACCTGCTCTTCACCCTGTTACTAAAGGTAGGGGTGGCCTCGTCCATTGCCGCGTTGCTGGCGCGGTGGAACGCCTTTCGGCGCGTGCTCTTCACCGAAGAACGCGATCCCGACCAAAAACTAAAACTGATGCTGTTCATGACGCCGGCGCTGATCGTGGGAGTGACGCTGCGGCTCGTGGGAGGGTCTCCATACGCGTTTGCGGATTTGTCGCTGGAAGGCGCTTTCCTGATGGGATTGCTCGGTGGGCGTGTGGTGGGGCCGATCGGCGGCGCGATCATCACGATTCCGGCGCTGCTCTCGCGCGAGTGGCTGGCGATGCCGGCGGCATCCACGGCGGGGCTGCTGGGCGGATTGATCAGGCAGGCCATTCCCAACAAAGAAGATCTGTGGAACTTCGGTCCGTTCACGTTTCTGAATATTCCGAAGGCCACCGTGAAGCTGCTGCGCAAAGCGGAATTGTCGTGGGAGATGGCGCCGCTGACAACGTGCATCGGCCTGGAGCTGGGGCGCGTGGCACTGGTCGCGGCGACCAAACCGAAGTGGCTCTTCGCGATTGACGCGCACTGGGACTGGTGGCTGGGATTGACGGTGATCGCGACGCTGATGTCCGTGGCGGCGCCGCTGAAAATTTGGAACAACACGCGCATCGAGATGAACCTGGAGCGGCACCAGCAGCTTCTGTTGAAGGCGCGAATGGATGCGCTTTCCAGCCAGATCAATCCGCATTTTCTGTTCAACACGCTGAATACCGTGTCGGCACTGATCCGGTTTGATCCCGATTCGGCCCGCGGCGTGGTGCTGAAGCTGAGCAACATTCTGCGGCGGCTGCTGCGCAAGCATGAAACGTTTGTGCCGCTGCGCGAGGAGTTGCAATTCATCGACGATTACCTGGACATCGAGGTGGCGCGATTCGGAAAAGACAATCTGGACATCGTAAAGCAGATTGACGATGCGGCGCTGGAAGCGTTTGTGCCGAGCATGCTGCTCCAGCCGATGGTGGAGAATTGCCTGAAACACGGGCTGGCGCCTAAGTTGGGGGGCGGAAAAATCGAACTGAGAACGACCAGCAGCGACGGGCGGCTGCGAATTGAGATTGAAGACAATGGCGTGGGCATCTCGGAAGAAAAGTTGCCGCACGTGTACGTCGAGGGAATCGGGTTGAGCAACGTGCGTGAGCGCCTGCGCGTGTTGTATGGAACGGATTTTGACTTGGACATCCAGAGCCGGCCGGGGGAGGGTACGGTGATCCGGATCGAGATTCCGGAATTGGTATCGACGATACAAGAAGTGAGATGAGACCAGGTATGGAGGCAACGCAGTGAGGAAGTAGGGAGCGGGCGAGAGCTGCTGGAACGATTGCGCCGTGGCTATTCGAAGGAGAGCGACCCGAGGTTCTTCGGGCATCCTGGTCGGAGGCCCTCGGAATGACAATTTTGACGTTTTCCGCAGCTTGCTAGAAGCTAGAAGAGGCACAGAATTAATCGTTGGATAAGGAAGGAGGAACTATCCTCGCCAGCCTGCTTGGCGGCGCGGGATCGCGCTTCCTTTTGCGCCTGGAAGCAGAGGCAAAGGTAAAAGAACACAGGCCGGAGCGGTCCTTGGAGCGATGGGTGGACAGAGTTGAGGCGCAACTAAAGGGAAGATTCATCCCTATCCATGAGCGGCCCCAGAATTCTGAGCCCCCCTCGGGCCCCTCAGGCTCGGGCGCTTTGATATTCACCTGTGCAGATGCGAGACTATGGGGAACCACATCCCTGGGGCGCGCAAGAATGGCACCTGGGGTACACAAAGAGAGAGGAACAGTGACCAGCAAGAATTTACAAGACACAAAACCGGCGGCCAGTGTACGCGGCCGCCCAGCGGCAGCTTCGCCGGAGCTTGCGCGAGAGATGTGCACTTGCGGGCACCGAGCAGGCAGCCACGCGGTGCTCAAGTATTCGTGCCAGGCGCCGGGCGACCACAAAGGCTTCTGCCCGTGCATGCGCTTTATTTCGGCGAAGGAATGGCGGGGAAACAAAGCGCAGTCCTTGTAACAAATCCTAGGCGCAAAGAGGTGCGGGGTCACCGCCCAGGGACAATCGGGTGACGCGACGCGCGCACTAGCAGAAAGAGTTTCCTGCGTTAGCTCCACCCACCACTCCAGCGGATCGAAGTGCCTTTGTTTTATGCCTTTGCGGACCTGGCGAACGGCCGCGCCGTTTTGGATTCCCAATTCTTGCGCAACTCTTCGCGTTGCTTGAGCACGAAGGCCTTGGCCTCATCGAAGTTGGCGTAAACCCGGGTGCCCTTAATGGTGTTACAGGGAATGCAGCAGGCTACAAGATTGCCCGGATCCTTCTTTCCTTTGCGAGCCCGCGGAAGAACGAAATCTACGCGCATGACGAGAGCGTTCTCGAAACTGGCCCTCCCGTCCAGCCCGCAATACTGACAGCGATGATCATCGCGTTGCAGAATCTTCAGTCCTTCTTGCAGGGTCACCGGGGAAGCCACCACGGATAACGTCATCAGGCTTAATGGCATGGGATACCTCCAAAGCGGAAATCCATGAGAGTAGCTGGGAGCTTGCGACTTCCACTTTCCTTGCGCAAAAACATAGGGCAGCGCGGGTTTGGTGTCAAGGTTGGACTGGGTGAACTGGTGCTACCGGGTGGAATCGAATTGTTGTCGGATCTGCTGTGGGGCGGCGAGGCGCCATGCCGCTTCGAGGGCACGGCGCAAGGTGGGCTTCCGGGCGGCCTTTAGCCGGACGCTGGTCGCGCCGCGGCGTCCCCAAGCACCCGTCGAAGGGTTGAAGACGGCGGGTTGGGCCGTGACGAACATCTCCTGTTCTACCGGCGTGAGCTTAACCATTGCCCATCCATCGTCAGGGTAGCCGAGGGTGGCGAAAATCTTTCCGGCGACACGAAAATCGGGATGGTCCATGTGGGCGCGCTCTTCGGTTTCCGGGAAACTGAGGGCGAGGCGGCGAAAATCGCTGGGGGTCATGAAAGCGTCTCGAACGTTGGGAAGATGGCGACCACAGCGCGATGGGCTAGCAATTGAATCTTTCCGCTCAGAGATCAAGAGCCATTTTCAATGCGCGGTTCAGTTCGAGGAATTTGGCTGAGGAGAGAGAGCCGACGTAATTCGTGAGATCCGTTTTTCGCAAACTCACAAGATTGTCACACATGATCCAGCTCGAATACTTCATGACCTCTTCAAGATCGACCGCGACTTGCGTGGATAACCCTTCGCTATTGGTGAACACCGGGGCGCAGACGACCGTTGAGAACTTCGAATCGATCGACACCTGACGGCTTTACCGCGACAAAGATCCGGCCCTGTTTAGCATCGCCTCCCGGCTTGTAGACACGATATAACTTGCCTGGGGTCACGCTTGTTCCCAGCTTGCCGTCATTCCCCCGGCGTCTAGTAATCCAAGACTTCCGCGGCCTCAGATTGAGCCGATCCGCGGCGTTATTGATGCGTTTGAGGTCTCGCGCCCGCAAAGCCGCCCTGGCACGTTCGCGCAGGTCCTTGGAAAGTGTGATGGAAGTCTTCTCTTTCATACTACCAACCTACTACCACGGGATAGAGTCTTGCAAGGCGCGAGGTCAGCCGGGGAAGGAACCGAGGGGCGGGCCAAAGACACCAAGTTTGCGGGAAGGAAGAGAATCTGATTAGGATTTTTTGTTACCGCGCGGGCGAGGCAGATGGCCGAGATTGCGGTGTGTGCCAGGTGATCAACTGGCGCCGCAGGAGAGCGATCGCATAGCGAATAGGGATAGCGGCGCCGGGAGTCGAAGTGGACGGAGAGGAGGATTTGGCGATGGAAACAGCACTGGAGCGCAGCCAGCGGCCTTCGACAAGACCGACTACGGCGCGTGAGTCGAGGGCGAGGACCGGGGACCCACTCTGGCCGCGAGTTACGGGATGGCTGAGGAGGAAAACCTCCGACGCAAGGGCGGATTTTTCGAGCTGGGTGGATTCGTAGGAGAGGACTTCGCCGCAAGAGCGGTCTTCTTGAGGAGCTTCGAAAGTATGAGCATTCTGGAGCTTTGCAGGATGAAGCGAAAGGGCGATGACGGATTGGCCGCGGAAGGCCGGGTCGGGCGCAAGCGACAGAAAGGTCACTTTGTGGTTTCCGGAGAAGGGATTTGGGGCGGCGAGAAGAACGGCGACGTCGTGTTCTGAGTCCACGGCTATGACAGCAGCTTGAAGAAGTCGAGGCGGGCTATTTGGGCGACTGACGAGGATATAGGGCTGCCCGCCGCCGCGGAAGGTTTCCAGGACATGGGCGGCTGTCAGAAGGTAACCCTGGTCATTAATGAAGAAGGCGTTGCCGAAGAAGGTGTAGTGGTAGCCGCGCGAGGAGGGGGATTGGTCAAGTTGATAAACAATGGGACAGACAGCGGCGGAGAGAGAGGTGTCGCCCTCAAGGTCCTTGGAAGCGGCGCAAAGCGCCAGGCAGCCAAAGTGACAGACAAGAAGAGCTACAACCCAGGAAGCGCTACTCCCGTTGTTCTGGAGCATTCGTCGCAAGAGCCTTTCCAAGGCCTTTCTGGGACTAGGAATAGGAAGGTAGCAGCCTGGGGGAGAAGCGAGGAAGGCCAGAAAAAGGACAGGTAAATGGGAGTTGACAGGGATGGAAACAACAGTATATTCTGTAACAACAGAAATAACAGATATACCGAAAGCAACAAGAAGGACACCAGGCAGGGAAGGGCAAAAATGAGTGAACCGACAAAAAATAGCTTAACCCCGGTGGCGCAGAAGTTCATTTTGCACTGGGGAGAAATGGGCACTCGCTGGGGCATCAACCGGACGGTGGCGCAGGTCCACGCGCTGCTGTTCTTGTCGCCCCAGCCGCTGCCGGCGGACGAGATTTCCGAGACGCTGGCGGTGGCGCGTTCGAACGTGAGCACCAGCCTGCGCGAACTGCAGGGGTGGCGGATCGTGCGCGTGGTACACGTGCTGGGGGACCGGAGGGACCACTTCGAATCGATCAAGGACGTGTGGGAAATCTTCCGGATCGTGTCGGAAGAGCGGAAGCGGCGGGAGATCGATCCGACGCTGAATGTGCTGGCGGAATGTGTGCGCGAGGTCAAGTCCAACCCGCAGGGCGATGCGTACACGCGGGAACGGCTGGAGAGCATGCTGGAGTTCTTGACAGCAATGACCGGATTGTTTGAGGAGATTATCCGGATGCCAACAGGGGCGTTGAAGGGCGTGGTGAAGCTGCGCGGGAAGGTGATTACGCTGCTAGGTTCGAGCAAGACCAAAGCCGCAGGATAGGAAGTAAGGAAGCAGGGAAGAAGAGACTGAATCATGATTTCGCTAGTGAGTGAGTACACGGACGGGAAGGGGCGGCACGCCCGGGGATGGTTGTTCTTTGACGCGGAGTGCCGGTTCTGTACGCGAATCGCGAGATGGCTGGCGCCGATTCTGGAGCGGCGCGGGATGGCGTTGGCGCCGTTGCAAGATCCACGTGTGGGGGCATTATTGGGATTGTCGCGCGAGCAATTGATGCGAGAGATGCAGTTTCTTCTGAGCGACGGGACCCGATACGGCGGGGCAGACGCGGCGGTGGCGCTGGCGCGTGAGATTTGGTGGGGCCGACCGCTGCTGTGGATATCCAGAGTTCCCGGGATGACGGAAATTCTGCGCAAGGGCTACCGGTGGATTGCGGGGCGGAGGAGTTGCGTCGCGGTTTCTTGCCCGTCTGAGCGGTAAGGAGCAATGGTGGCGAACCGTTTTGTTGAGATGTGGCGGTGGCAGGGGACGATCGATCGCAAGAGGTATGCAGTTGCGGGTTGCTGCGCGTTTATCCTGAAATACTTCCTCGACAAATTTGTTGCGTTCGCAGTGTTTGGCCGGCCGTGGTTTTTGTGGAGTTACTGGCAGCCGCTGGGGCCGGATGCGCGTTTGAATGCTATTTCATCGGACACCCGGGCATTTGCGGGGACCTTGCTGGTTTTGGCGCTACCGTTCATCTGGCTGGGTGTGACGCTGACGATTCAGCGGCTGCGCGCTGTCGGGAGACCGCTCTGGCTGGTGGCGCTCTTTTTTCTTCCGGTGATCAACCTTTTGTTCTTCCTGTTGCTTTGCACTATGGGATCGCATCCGGTAGCGGCCCAGCGAGAAGCTGCGCCGTGGCCGGAGACCCGCATGCTGGATCGATGGATTCCGCGGAGCGCGCTGGGGGCGGCGGCCGCGTCCATCGGGATGACGATCGCGTTTGGCTCCATGTTTACCGTATTGGGGACGGAGGTGCTTCAATCCTACGGATGGGGGTTGTTCGTGGCATTGCCGTTTTGCCTGGGGCTGTTTTCGGTGCTGGTGTACGGCTACCACGGGCCACGATCGTTCGCCAGTTGCATGAGTGTTGCGCTGGGGCCCATAGCATTGCTTGGCGCCGTGCTGATTCTGGTGATGATCGAGGGACTGATCTGTATTTTGATGGCTGCACCGTTTGCGCTGAGTCTAGCAGCACTCGGCGGAATGCTGGGGTACGCGATTCAGCGGGGGTATTGGCTGCATAAAGGCACTTCTGCGATGATGTCGATGGTGTTGTTGTTTACGCCAGCGTTCCAGGGTGTGGAACGGTTGGCGAAGCCGCCCGCGGAGACATTCGAGGTTCGGACGGTGATTGAAGTGAAGGCGCCGCCGGAGAAAGTGTGGAATCAAGTGGTGGCGTTTGCGGAGATACCGCCGCCGAAGGAATTGTTGTTTCGCGCGGGGATTGCGTATCCGATCCGGGCGGAGATTTCCGGGCACGGAGTTGGCGCGGTGCGGCATTGCATTTTTTCCACGGGGCCATTTGCGGAACCCATCGAAGTGTGGGATGAGCCGCGGTTGTTGAAATTTGCGGTGACGGCGAATCCGGCTTCGTTGAACGAACTTAGCCCGTACGGGAATATTCAGCCGCCGCACTTGCACGGCTACTTTGTTTCCAAGCAAGGGCAGTTCTTGCTGGCGGCTTTACCCGGAGGGCGGACGCGACTCGAAGGAGCGACGTGGTATCAGCACACCATGTGGCCAGCGGCGTACTGGCACTTGTGGTCGGACTACATTATTCACAAGATTCACTCGCGGGTGCTGGAGCACATACGCTCCGAAGCGGAGCGAAATTGAGAACAAGTGAATGAAGGTTTCTCGTGCCGATCGATCGGGACCCCTCGTCCCGAACGGTCGGGACTCGTAAACAACGCTCGTCGCTCCGCGGAGAGGTTGGGCAGAGGGGACATAGGAGGTAGACTTGAATGCTCCCTCCCGGGGCTGAATCCCTTTCCGCCTCAAATAGGCGACCGCTAGTCCGCGATAGCGCCGTGTCCGTGCCGGCTCGCAGGAAATGAACGGGTACTCAGCGGGGTGCTTTCTGCGACACTTTATTTGTGAGCCGGGCGTACTGCAAGGGAGGCCGCCTGATCATTGCAGGGTTATAATCGTTTAATGCGACCGACCGGAGGGCGTCATGGCGCTTGCAGCCGGGGCACGGTGCGGACCTTATGAAATCATTGCGCTGCTGGGAACCGGGGGGATGGGCGAGGTTTATCGTGCCAGGGACCTCCGACTTGGCCGCGACATTGCCATCAAGCTCCTGCCCGACAATCTAGCTATCAGTAGGGAACGTCTCGACCGGTTCGAACAGGAAGCGCGTTCAGCTTCGGCTCTCAATCACCCCAACATCGTCACCATCTACGAACTCGGGCACGTTGATTCCATCCACTACATCGCCATGGAGCTCATCGAAGGACGAACTCTTCGCGAGTTGCTGGCCTGCAGCTCCATGCCGGCAATAAAGGCCATTCAGATCGCGGCGCAGATCGCCGATGGTCTAGCAAAGGCCCACGAGTTCGGCATTGTGCACAGGGATCTAAAGCCTGAGAACCTGATGGTCTCGTCGGAAGGATTCGTAAAAATCCTTGACTTCGGGCTGGCAAAACTTGCGGGTACGGGCAGCGAGTTTTTTGGCATGGGCACTATCGACCTCCAAACTTGTGCCGGCGCTGTACTTGGCACCGTCGAATACATGTCACCTGAGCAGGCCAGCGGAGGATCGATCGATTTCCACTCAGACCAGTTCTCGTTCGGTCTGGTACTTTATGAGATGGTGACCGGAAAACGGGCGTATCAAAGGAACACGAAACCGGAGACGCTGGTTGCAATTCTCCGGGAAGCCCCAGAGCCCATTGGTTCTTTGTCTCCGGATGTCCCAATTCCACTGTGCTGGGTCATCGAACGCTGCCTTGCCCGCGAGCCCGAGAAACGCTACATGTCAACACGTGACCTTGCGCGCGACCTCGCCTCTATGCGCGACCATTTACCGGGTCTGCAACTGAAGCCACTCAAGACCCGCCCAAGCAATTTACCTCCACCGCGTACCGGGTTGGTTGGGCGGGACCTCGAAGTGGCCGCAGCCAAGGAACTCTTGCGCCGGCCGAATATGAAATTAGTTACAATTACTGGTCCTGCCGGAATCGGCAAAACGCGCCTCGCCTTGCAATTGGCGGGAGAAATGACTCAGGACTTTCCCGGCGGTGTTTATTTTGTCCCGCTTGCAGCTGTCAGTGATCCAGGCTTGATTGCTTCTGTGATCGTCCAGACGCTCGGGATCCCGGAAAATCGGGGCCAGGCGCCTCTTGAGACGCTGAAAGAATCCTTCGAGAATTCACAGCGCACACCAATGCTGATCGTCTTCGACAACTTCGAGCACCTGGTTTCGGCGGCAGCCATGCTGGCCGAACTGCTTGCTATTGGTGGTATTGGGCTAAAATTCCTCGTGACCAGTCGCGCGCCGTTGCACGTGTACGGCGAGCAGGAATTTCCCGTCCCTCCGCTCGCTCTACCAGATTCCCGGTCCTTACCCTCTCTTCAGGCGCTGTTGCAATATTCAGCCATAGCGCTGTTCGTCCAGCGGGCCTCGGCGATCAAGCCGGATTTTGAACTCTCCGAACAAAACGCAGCAGCGGTAGCCGAAATTTGCGCACGGCTGGACGGTCTGCCGCTTGCCATCGAGCTCGCAGCTGCCCGCATCAAGCTATTGTCGCCCTCCGCTATACGGACGCGGCTGGCGAGTCGCCTGCAGCTCTTGACCGGCGGTGCGCGGGACTTGCCGACAAGGCAACAGACTCTTCGTGGCGCAATGGACTGGAGTTACGACCTTCTGAACGCTGCCGAGCAAAAGCTTTTCAGACGGCTTTCGGTTTTCGTTGGCGGGGGTACTCTGGAAGCAGTGGAAGCTGTGTGCAACACGAAAAACGACCTTGAATTTGACTTGCTCGATGGGATGGCTTCGATCGTGGATAAGAGCTTGGTCCAGCAGGTTGACCAACCTGCAGGGGATTTGCGATTCTTGATGCTCGAAACGATTCGCGAATATGCGTTGGACAAATTGACGGCAAGTGGGGAAGGGGAGCTGACGAAGCGCGCCCACGCAGCATACTACCTGGTATTGGCGGAAGAGGGCGCTTCAGATGAGGCAAGCGCGGAAAGTTCAGAATGGCTGAATGGCCTCGAAACGGAACACAATAATCTCCTTTCGGCGCTCGATTGGTTGACAGACACCGGCAATGCCGATTGGGCATTGCGCCTGGGCACAGCTCTTTTTCGTTTTTGGGAGACCCGCGAATATCTCACGGAAGGACGGGATCGGCTGCGCAAAATCCTCAACTTGGAAGGAGCGGTGGAACCAACGGAAGCGCGAGGGCGAGCGCTTTTTGCTGTGGGCGTTTTAGCAGGCGAGCAGGGAGACTATACTTCCGCGGACACGCTCATTGATGAGAGTTTAGAGATCGCTCGTAAATTGGGGGACGAACGCGGCGTCGCCGTTTGCCTGAACGCCCTGGCGGTCCATGCCCGCGACCGCGGGGACATTACCGTGTCTCGCCGCCTCTTTGAAGAGTGTCTAGCGCTTTGGAGGAGATTTGGCGACCCACTGACTGTCGCTCGCTCCCTCAGCAATTTGGCGAGTATTGTCAGGTTGCAAGGTGACTATGCACGCGCGCGCTCCTTCTATGCGGAATGCCTGTCGATTTTCCGGAAATCAAACAACCGAACAGGCATCGCTTGGTCTCTCAACAATCAAGGAGACGCTGCGCGTGACCAAGGCGACGTCGAATCCGCGCGGTCACTCTACCAGGAGGGTCTTGACACCTTTCGCGAACTCGGTGATCGATGGGGAATAGCCGGCTCACTCGCTGACTTGGGAAACTTGGCTCGGGATCAGGAGAACTATGATGTGGCGGAGTCGCTCTACAGGGAAAGCATGAGAATGTTCCAGGCACTGGGCCACAAAAGAGGTATTGCACGTGTGCTGGAATGCTTCGCCTGCTCCGCCGCTGCACGCCGGTTACCCGCCCGTTCCCTCCGACTGGCTGGCGCGGCGGCTGCGCTCCGCCAAACCGTTGGCGCGCCACTTACACCCTTAGAGCAGACCAGACTGGAAAGAGGTCTGGAGCCTGCACGGCAAATGCTGACCAACTCGACAGGCACGGCGGTATGGTTCGAGGGCTGGACGGTGCCGGTCGAGAAAGCGATTGAGGAGGTGCTGATGCCACATTCTGCGGTTCGCTCGGCTACGGCCTCGCGGAGCCCGGACGACCCAGCCACATGATTGGTGCCCGGCGGCTCAGGCCGCTTGCGCCCGGGGCAATCCACACTTATTCCGCAGTTGTCGGGTCGATCAGTCTGCGGACTGCGGAGATGCGATTCGCGGGGAAGCCCCCCCTTCGTGCATGTTCCCTGACCGCCGCCTCGTCGGGAGCGAGATACACACAATAGAGCTTGTCTCCTGTGACGTAGCTATGCAGCCACTGAATGGCAGGACCCATTCCTTTCAGAACAGTCACAGACTTTTGAGAGATTTCGCGCACTTCGGTATCGGATAGATTTCCGATTCCCGGTATTTCGCGTTCGATCACGAACTTGGGCATGGCTGCCGCCTGATGGAGACATATGCTAGCAATGAATGAGACTTGCTTCAAGACGGCTTGTGGCTGCACCGTGTGGCTTCTCTTACCGCAAGGCACCTTGTTCATGGTTGACCGACGCCGGGCGTCCGTCGCGAGCAGCTACGTGAACGATGATTACGAGGGCCGAGGTACGCAATGGACATCAGATCCGTCCAAAAACCGCTAAAAGACGAATACCGCAAGGACCCGAATAAGTCGCGGATCACGCTTACCGCAAGGGGCGGGCAAACCGAAACACCGGTAGCTTGCTCCGTTGATATTGGACGCACCATATATCAGGCGCAAGCACACACAGGAGTCGGCGGCACCGGAACCGCCGCCTGCTCCGGCGACCTCCTGCTCGGAGCCTTGGCAGCTTGCGCACAGATAACCTGCCAGATGGTTGCTGCGGCCATGGGTATAAAGACCGAACACATCGACGTCACTATTGAAGGCGACTTGGATCTTCGGGGCACGCTGGGTATCTCAAAAGATGTGTCCGTCGGCTTTGACCACATTCGTGTTCGTTTCGAGATTCTTGCGCCGCATGCGACAGCGGAGGAACTACGCGGCTTGCGCGAAAAGACAGAGCAATATTGTGTAGTGATGCAAACGTTGCTCCGTCCGCCGGCACTCCACGCGGAGTGGATCGGGGCGGGATAAAGCAATAATACGAAGGTAACCTCGGGAACAAGTTGCCGCAGCTGGCGGTCTCGGATTGGCGACCAAGAATGGAGCTTACCCTGGACCAGCATCCGTCAAAACGGGCAACTCGTGCCTGTGGGTGACCTGCACATCGTGCACCAGGACAGGGTCTCCAATGAGCTGCGATTCTTTTTATCGCACTTTCCGCACCGCTTGATCTCCCAAGATCTTAGCCGGAAGCGGAACTACTTCCTCCTGAAAGAAAAATCTGGCTGAAAGAAAAATAACACTTCACACATAAACTTCTCTTAGAAATACGATGCAAAAGATGGCCAGTAATAATCGACCACTCGGAAACTGCTTGAGCGATATTCTCAATCTGATACAGAATTAGAGCGCCAACGCCGAGATCAGGATTCGTCGAGGACGCGCTTGTAATAGGTTTCGTAGGCGGGGATGACGTCGTTGGCGCAGAATTTTTTCTTGGCGTTGATGCGGGCGATTTTGCCCATTTCGCGTCCGCAGTCGGCGCGGGATAAGATTTCGATGGCGTAGCGGGCCGCTTCCTTTACATCGCCGGGTTGCACTAAATATCCATCCACACCGTGCTCAACGACTTCGGGGACGCCGCCGACGTTTGTGGCGATGACCGGGACTTCGCAGGCCATGGCTTCGAGGGCGGCGAGGCCGAAGGATTCGAGCTGAGAGGGAAGCAGAAAAAGATCGGCAGCGGCGAGCTTTTCGTAGACAGCGTCTTGTTTGCCGAGGAAGAAAACGTCTTTCTGGAGGCAGTGCTTGCGGACCAGGTATTCAGCGGCGCCGCGGTCCGGGCCATCGCCGATGAGAACGAGCTTGGCGGGCATTTTGGCGCGGACAATGGCGAAAATTTCGACGGCGTCGGTGAGGCGCTTGACGGGGCGGAAATTCGAGAGGTGCATGAGAATGGGTTCGCCGTTGGGCGCCCACTGGGCGGCTAAACCTTTGTCGGCGGTGCGATTGTACAGATCGCAGTTCACGAAATTGGGAATGACTGCGATGGGGCGCTTGATCTCGAATTCTTTGATAGTTTGGTTGAGCAAATAGCGGGAGATGGCGGTGACCCCGTCGCTCTGCTCGATGGAAAAGCGCGTGATGGGCAGGTAGCTGCGGTTGCTGCCGACGAGGGTGATGTCCGTGCCGTGAAGAGTGGTGACGAAAGGGAGCCGTCGCGGCGCGGCCATCGAGCGCGCGAGCATGGCGCTGACGGAATGGGGAATGGCGTAGTGGACGTGGAGCAGGTCGAGCGACTCGGATTCGAACACTTCGAGCATTTTTGTGGCGAGCGCCAGCGTGTACGGCGGATGATCGAAGAGCGGGTAGGAAACCACTTCCACTTCGTGGAAATGAATGCGCGGATCGTTGGGGTTCATGCGGATCGGCGGGGCATAACTGATGAAATGAATTTCATGGCCGCGCGCGGCAAGCTCCATGCCCAGCTCGGTGGCCACGACGCCGGAGCCGCCGTAGGTGGGATAACAGGTTATACCGATGCGCATGGGATGTGCTTTCGGGTCTCCTTCACGTCAGGGGAGCCGCTAAGATACAACAGATTCAATTTCGGCGGCTTGTATCTACAAGATAGAGAAGCACGGGTCTCCTTCGGCTGCGCTCAGGACAAGTTCAGACACGCCACCACAGCGGCCAAGATCCCGACCGGGTCGGGATGAATTCCTCCCCGCCGCTACGCCGGCTTGCGGGACAGGGAGCCGAATGCTAGAGTCGCGCGCACCGCGTGGGACATGAAGTGACGATGTGACACCTCCATTAGACGCGGGGATAGGGAATTCCGTGACACGACTTTCTGGCAAGGTGGCACTGGTTACAGGCGGAGGCACGGGGATCGGTCGAGCGATCGCGCTGGAGTTTGCGCGGGAAGGCGCGAGTGTGTCCGTGGCCGGACGACGGTTGGAAAAACTTCGCGAGGTGATCAGCGAAGTTCAAAAGGCGGGCGGCGCCGGATTGGCAATGGAGTGCGATGTGACCCGCGTGCGGGACGTCGAACGCGCGGTCAAAGGGACGGTAGAGCGATTCGGGCGTCTGAATGTGCTGGTGAACAATGCGGGAACGCTGCATGTATCGACCGTGGAGGAGATCAGCGAGGAAGAGTGGGACCACGTGATGACGGTCAATGTGAAGGGTCCATTTCTGATGTCGCGGGCGGTGCTGCCGGAGTTTCGGAAGTGCGGCGGGGGAGCCGTCGTGAACATTGGCTCAGTGCTTGGACTCGTGGCGATGAAAGATCGTGCGGCGTACTGCGCATCGAAAGGCGGAGTAACGATGCTGACGAAGGCCATGGCCATCGATCACGGGCACGAGAACATACGCGTAAATTGCATCTGCCCTTCGATCGTGGAGACGGAATTGGTGAAGGGACTCTTCGACGCCAGCGAGCAAGGAGAGGCGCGGCGCAAGAGGCGCTTGGCCTTGATCCCCTTGGGGCGCTTCGGGCGGCCCGTGGATGTGGCGGAACTGGCAGTATTTCTGGCTTCGGAGGAGTCGTCTTGGCTCACAGGTGCGGCGATTCCGCTGGATGGAGGGCTGACTGCGTACTGAGTCTTAAGTTCTTAGCGCGAAGAGAAGAGGAGTTGATTGAGCGGGGATAGCGACGAAGCCCTGAAGGGCTCGCTGGAAAGCGGCGATGCACGATGACCAAGAAAATGTCCAAAGAGGAGAAACGGGTTACGGAACTCGTGCGCAAGCGGATGAAGGAAAGTCGCTCGACGGAGCTTCTGGGATTCGACGTGGAAAGCGTGCATGCGGGACGGGCCATTTTCCGGCTGGACGTGAGGCCAAATCACAAGCAGATTCACGGCGTGGTTCACGGAGGCATTTTGGCGGCGCTAGCGGATACTACGGCGGCGATCGCGGCTTATACGGTGATACCCAGGGGGACGGAGATTGCTACGGTGGAGCTAAGCATCAACTATCTCGAGCCGGTGCCGGGCGGACGCATCAAAGCAGATGCGCGCGTGTTGCGCGCGGGGAGAAATTTTGTTGTGACCGAGTGCGAAATCATTAACCAGGACGGATCGCTGGCCGCAAAGGCGCTGCTCACCTTCGGAGCAACTGCAGGACATTCTCTTTACAAGTAGCGGGCTTACTCGTCGCCACCCTGAGCCGATTCTTCTCCATCTTTGTAGACGTACTTGATCACGCGTTTGAAGATGAGCAGATTGGGGCTGCCCTGGCGGGTGAGCTTGATGCAATCGCGGTCGTACCATTCGACGGTACCGCGAAGCAGTTCACCATCCTCGAGAACGACGGCCATCGGCGTATGCGACTGCATCTGCTTGACCCAATAGAAGTTCTCGGCGTGGGTCGTTTCCGGCGGCGCGGGCTTCTTGCTCGGGATAGGACCGTTGTGCGGCGGGCGGGGTGCGCTCGGCTCCTTGACGTCCGGGAAACCCGGGCGAAACATACGGCGGTTCACCATGACTGCTCCTTCTAACCTGCGGGTGTTGAATATCTGCTTCCTATGATGCGCGCGGAAGCCGGCGGGTTACAGTTTAGCGATTTAATTTTGTAATGGGAAATAATCGTCAGCGCTGATCGGGGGCGGGCGCAGAAACGCGCAAAAGTGCGGGCCCAAGAGATGTGGCCAGGGCGTCAAGGCCGAGTTGACGGTTTAAATTGCGGCGCGCGCCCGCGTAGAGATCGTCAAAACCGGCGATAGCGCGGAGAACCCAGGCACAATCCACGATTTTGCCGAGCAACTCCAATTCTTTCGTGAGCGCAGCATTGCGCAACACCGGCTCTTTCACTTTGGACGTAAGTTCAAGGAGATCGGTGAGCAAGCCGTAGAAGACGCCGATTTGTTCCTCGAAAGAGGAATCGCGGTCCTTGGTGAGAGCCGATGTATCTGAGAATAGCTGGGCGAAACCTTGACCTTGCGCGGCACGTTGGAGGATGCTCAGCGCGTTCCTCCGGCGCTGGGCGGCTGCATCCACATCCATTTCCATGGCGAGGCCCGGACTGCCCTCGGCGAGTTGCGCAGCGAGTTTGATTTCCGCCGGTTTGCGATCGGTGTTTTCTTTCAGAATCTTTTCCACGGCCGACTGCGGCAGCGGCGCAAAATGAAATTGCAGGCAGCGCGAGACGATAGTCGGCAGAAGCGCATAGGGCGAGGGCGCGGTGAGGATGAGCGTCGCCGAACCGGGAGGCTCCTCGAGGATTTTCAGAAAGACGTTGGCGACATCCCAGCGCATGGTCTCCGCACCATCGAGGATGAAAACGCGGCGGCGGCCAACGGGTTGAAAGTAGGCAGCGCGCTGAACGGCGCGCAACTGTCCTACACGCAACATCGGGCGCGCTACCGGGCTCTTCAGACGGACAGGATCGGGCACGAGCGCCCACACGTCAGAGTGGGACTGCAGGATCAGAGGCATACGCTCGACAGTGGCTGCGTCGGCACTCTCACCACGCTCGACGAGTCCCTGCTCAAGCAGCGTTTGCGGATCGGCGAGTTGGACAATGCGCTGGCAAGTGGCGCATTCGCCGCAGAAGTCATCCGTAAGGCGCTCGCAATTCGCGGCCTGTGCAAACATGCGCGCCAGAGTGAATTTGCCAACGCCGCGCGAGCCGGTGAAGAGCAACGCGTGGGGAACACGTTTGCTGCGGAGAGCGCCGCGGAGCGCCGTGACAATCCGTTGGTTGCCGAGAAATTCAGAAAATCCCATACGCTAGCGCTCCTCACCCGCGGAAGCCGAAGAAAGCACTCCTTCGACAGCGGCAAGGACGTCGACGGCAATTTCTTCTGGTTCGCGCATGGCGCTGAGGGTGGCATCAAAACATTGAATGGTGGCCCACGGCGCGCGGCGGGAGAGCGAGTCGTACATCTCGGCTGCGTCTTCCAGGTGCCGCAGGCTGGCTTCGAGCAAATCTTTTGGCGCGGAGGTGTAGCTGCGCGCAGATTTGCGTTCGACCAGGCGCTGCGCTTCTCGAGGCGGCATTCGAAGGTAGAGGATGAGGCTTTCGCAGGGTAGGCCGTAGATGCCGTACTCAAGATGCTCGATCCATTCCAGGAATTTGGAGCGCATCGCCGGGGGAACGCGAGCGGTTTGGTGAGCGAGGTTGGAACCGATGTACCGGTCCACCAGAACAATTTGGCCGTTGTTCAGGGCCGCTTGGAGTTTAGGCTTGGTTTCGAAGCGGTCGCCGGCATAGAGCAGTGCCGCGAAATGGGGGTCGACGCTCTCCAGCGGGCCTAGATCGCCATTCAGGAATTGGCCGACCATTTTACCGAACCAGGAATCATATTGAGGGAAGCCGGTGGAATACACGGAGTGGCCGCGAGCCTTGAGGGCCAGCGTCAGGAGATCGACTTGCGTACGCTTGCCACTACCATCGATGCCTTCGATGGCGATGAGTTTTCCGGAAGCGGTCATTTTCGGTGTGACCGCGGTTCCATCAGCGGCCGAAAGCCAGTCTAACCGCAGAGACTCTGCGCTGCAATGCTGCGCGTGCTAGGATTCGGATTCGAACATGGCGCAAACTTCGGTGAGAGAAAATCTGCTGCGAATTCAAGGGCAGATTGCCAGTGCGGCGGCGCGCGCGGGGCGAAGAGCGGAGCAGATCACCCTTATCGGAGTGTCGAAGACGCATCCGGCAAGCGCCATCCGCGAAGCGTATGAAGCAGGGGTGAGGCACTTTGGCGAAAACCGCGTCCAGGAATGGGAAGAGAAGCGCGCCGGTACAGAAGGATTGGCAGCGACCTGGCACTTGATCGGGCATTTACAGAGCAACAAGGCGGCGCGGGCGGCGAAGCTTTTCGACAGCATAGATTCCGTCGATGACCTTGCGATCGCACAGCGGCTGGACCGCGCCCGGGCCGAGGCAAGTATCACGGACAAACTTCGTGTTCTAATCGAAGTGCGCATGGCGGGGGAAGAAACGAAGAGCGGCATGGGGTTTGAGGAGCTTTCCACGGCGGCGGAGAAAGTGAGGGAACTTCCCTGGTTGCAGCTTGTGGGACTGATGTGCATTCCTCCCTTTCTAGAAGAGTCTGAGCAGATCCGGCCCTATTTCAGACGCCTGAGAGATCTGCGCGACGAACTGGCAGGAAAACTGGGTTTGGCCCTGCCCGTTCTGTCGATGGGAATGTCCCACGATTTTGAAGTAGCAATCGAAGAGGGTGCGACTGAAGTACGTATCGGAACGGCGCTCTTTGGGAGTCGAGCCGTCAAATAAGGAATCGTTAGGAGTCTGATGCTGGAGGTCCGAGAGCGGGAAGGAACGGTGATGTTTTCGGTGAGGGTGCAGCCGCGAGCGAACAAAGATGAAATTTCAGGTGAAATAGCAGGCGCTCTGAAAGTGCGGCTGCGAGCGCCGGCTGTGGAGGACCGGGCAAATGGGGCGCTGGTGGAATTCCTGGCGCAACTTTTGAAAACGCCTAGGTCGGCTGTTAGAATTCTGGGCGGCGAAAGAAGCCGCACGAAACGCATTGAAATCCGTGGTGTGACCCAGCAGCAGATCCTCGCGCTGTTGGTGCGGGATGCTTGAAGCTTCACGGTTGAATTTTGCCCGAGGATGGAGCCGAATCCCCGAATGAGCGCAGACATTCAAGGCATCCAGAGCGATTTACGGGCCGCCAAGATCGATGGCTGGCTCTTTTATGATTTTCGCGGACGCGATCCCATCGCGCAGCACATCCTGAGTCTTCCGGCAGGAATGAGGACGCGAAGGTGGTTCTATTTCGTTCCGGCAAAGGGAACGCCAAAGAAGCTAGTGCACAAGATTGAGACGCAGTCGCTGGCGGCGTTGCCCGGGGAGACGCGGTATTACTCGGCGCAGGATGAACTGCGAAAAAACCTGAAAAAAATGTTCGGCCGCGCGAGGAACGTGGCTATGCAATATTCGCCGAAAAACGCGATTCCCTATGTGGCCATGGTGGACGCGGGGACGATTGAACTCGTGCGCAGCTGCGGCCCGAAGGTGGTCAGTTCGGCGGACCTGGTGCAGAAGTACGAGGCGTGCTGGAGCGACGAGCAGCTCGAATCGCATCTTTCGGCCGGGGTGGCCATCGACCGGATCGTGCGCGAGGCTTTTCAGCTCGCCGCGAAGAGCGTACGCGAGAAAAAAACGCTGACGGAATTCGATCTGAAGAACTGGATACTGAAGGAATTCGATGCTGCGGGAATCTGGACCGAGGAAGGGCCTGATATCGCCGTCAACGCCCACGCCAGCGACCCTCACTATGGCCCCACGGCGGAGTCCGCTTCGCCAATTCGCGAGGGAGATCTGCTTTTGACGGATGTTTGGGGGAAGAAGAAGACGCCCGGGAGCGTTTATTACGACATCACTTGGATGGGATACTTGGGCGCGAAAGTGCCAGAGAAATATGCGAAGGTGTTCGCCGTCGTGCGCGAGGCGCGTGAAACGGCGACCGACTTGATTCGCAAACACATTGCCACGGGGAGGCCGCTGCAAGGATGGCAAGTGGACAAGGCCGCGCGCCGCGTGATTGAAAAAGCGGGTTACGGAAAATATTTCTTTCACCGCACCGGGCACAGCATTGGAGAAAGAGTGCACGGTAATGGCGTGAATATGGACGGGCTTGAAACACATGACGTGAGGCACCTGATCCCGAATACCTGTAATTCGGTTGAGCCGGGAATTTATTTGCCGGAATTCGGCGTACGCAGTGAAGTGAATGTGTATATCGGCGACCGTGAGGCTCGCGTGACGGGGGCGATCCAGGAAGAAATTCTGGCGTTGCTAGCATAACCAGGAATAGAAGGAAGATCGATGGCAGACGAGGCAGCGGCACCAGCGGCTCCGGCGCAGGATTCCAGACGCAAGACGATGGCTTTGGTCATCGGCGTGGCAGGATGGCTTGTGCCGGGATTGGGTCATGTTCTCATGAAGATGTGGGGCCGCGCGGCGGCGTGTTTTCTGACGGTAGCCATTCTGGTGGTTCTTGGCACCGGGATGCGCGGCAACGTTTTTAGTTCAAGCGGGAACGATGCTTTCGATTCGCTGGGCTATTTGGCGGATCTGGGCACGGGAGCCTTTTATCTGGTGGCCAGGTCGCTCGAAACGAACGGCGCGGACGTCTCGCACGCGGGCGGCGATTATGGGACACGGTTCCTCGCCACGGCGGGTGTGCTGAATCTGCTAGCGGCACTGCATGCCTATGAAGCAGCGCGAGGACGAAAAGCATGAACGCAGGAATGGGATTCAAGCTTAGTCATCTGCAATCCATGTTGCTTTTCGCGCTGCTGATTTCCATCGCCTTTGGCTTCCTGAGTCGGCGGCGGGCGATCGATCGTGTGAAATACATCGTGTGGTCGATGTTTCTGTTTCTGTTGATCGGCGTGGGAATCGGATGGGCGATGTATCCGTTCTCCCGCTGAAACAGCGCTATTTTCGTGGCGAATTGACAGTAATTTTCCGCGGATGTTATTGTCACTAGAGCGGACCGAGGTAGCTCGGTGCTAGAGCAGCCCATTCGTAATACGACTATACCTACTATAATCAACAAGATAGCTAAAAGTGGTGTTGCTGGCTCCGTTCTCCTATTTTGGTGACTTTTGGTTGATAGCCGTGAGAAGCACTGAGTTTCGGCTTCGGCTACCGCAACTTGACTGATAAACGTCAATGCTTCATAAACGCGTTATCCGTGGACGCGCCAAGCTGGCATGATCGCACCAGAAGACCTTGTTCTTCACTACCGGGGCTTATCTCACTCCAGGCACTCAATCTTCGACGAACGACTTTAGCTTGGACAGCGCCTGATCCCACTGCTCGGAGAGGAGATCGAGATATTTCTTCATTTGTTCAACCGGCTCCGGATTAAATTCGAATAGATTCTCGCGACCCATACGGACGCTGTGCACAATTCCTACACTCTCCAGCACTCGAAGATGCTTGGTGATCGCCTGCCGGGTCAGCTTCGAACCCTCCGTTAGCTGAGAGATCGAGTGAGGCTGCCCGCCGCAGAGCTTCGCAACCAGCGATAGCCGTGTCTCGTCGCCGAGCGCGGCAAATACAGGTGCACGAAGGTGCCGTTTGGCGGCCATGCTGCTACGACGTTTGTGCGACATGCTTCTCGATGTTCTTCATTTGCTCGGTCCAGCCGCCGTCATTCATGCGGAATGCTTCGATGCGGCGGTCGCTGGGGACTTTCTCGAAGCCGGACTCGGTGAGCAGAAGCAATGTGCCGCTCGTGGTCTTCTCCAGCCTAAATTCGACGAGCGTGGGCGTCTCCTTTGAATAATCCATTTTGGGATCCACGGCATAAGGATGCCAGGTGAAGGAAAAGAGTCGTTCGGGCTCTATTTTCTGCACGACGGCCTCCCATTTGAGGTGCTCGTAACCAGGATAGGTAACCCGGCCACGCGAGACCTGACCCGGTACGAACGGCCCATCCAGTTTCACACGAAACCACTCGCCAAACTCCCGGTAATCTGTCAGCGCACGCCAGACCCGCGAAACGGGCGCCTTGAGTTCAATACGCTTCTCAATACGATTATCCATCTTAAGCAACCTCCGAGTTGCATATTAGCTTGGCGCGCCCCCAAAAGCAACCTTTTAGTTGCTCTTTCTGCGGCAGGATCCCCTGGTCCTATCCCTCACCGCGACAAGTCGAGCGGTGAAGCGGGCCCGAATTGAACGCGATGAGGGATTGCGAACTGAATTCGAGACGAAAGGCCGGAAGGCGGGGTTCGTTTTTTCCTACTCTCTGTACCGGGTGTATATTGAAACGATGGCAACCTCCAAAAAAGTTCGCCTGACAGACCGGCAGTTCGCGCGAATCGGGCGCGTACTTGCTGAACCGCGGCGCGTCCAGATCCTCAAAGACATCGGGGCTTTGGACCATCCGATGGCTTGCACGAGGTTGCACCAGATCCACGCCATAAGTTATCCGACTCTGTCGCATCACATTAAAGAGCTGGAAACGGCCGGCTTGATCCAGATCGTTCGCGACGGCAAGTTCGCGAACCTTATCCTCCAGCGCCATATCCTACACGCCTACCTAAACAGACTTTCGAAAATCTAACCCTACCTAACCTCGGCATGCAGCTCGAATAGTTAGATACCACGCTCCTCGTTGGTGTCGTCAACGGCCCTAGCAAACACAAGCTTTAGGCACTCTTGTCTGTAACTTTCGCCCAACGCGCTTTCGCGCCGCGGTCCCAGCTCGACTGGATTCAGGGCGATTCCATGCTCAAAGGAGAATCAGGCCGTGGCGGATGCCGATTGCCACGGCCTCCGTGCGAGTGGAGGCACCAAGTTTGCCAAGGATGGAGGCGACGTGGAATTTGGCGGTGTTGTCGGAGATGACGAGACGCGCGGCGATTTCCTTGTTTCCAAGTCCGGTGGCGAGCATCTGGAGTACTTCCCGTTCGCGCTTGGTGAGCGGCTCGACAAGCGGGACAATCTCTGTGGCTGATGACGTGGGCGTTGGTAGAAACGCGCTGACTTCGGCTGGATGCATGACGATCAGGCCAGCGGCAACCGCTTGGAGGGCTGCCTGCAATTGCGGCGCTGAAATCTCACGCGGCAAGACGGCTCGCACGCCGTTTCTGAATGCTTCCGCAATTCGAGCCTGATCCGGCTGGTCGGCGAGCAGCACGACGGCCGCCTGGTCAGTGACATCCGCGAGCGCGAGCCCCGCGCGTCCCCCTTCGCCAGCGTCATGCGTCCCGTCGACTAGAAGGATATCCGGCTCGGATTCGAGCAGTTCTTCATCTAGTGAACCGAGATCCTGCGTACCGCCGACGGCTTCGAACCCTGCATCCGCGAGCACACTGCGTAGGCCGGCTCGCACGACCGAGGACGGCGCGATGATAAAGACCCGAATCACGCCGCGATCGTGCTCCTTCCTGCCGTTGCGCCGAGTTGCACGGTGACGCGACGAATTTGCCTATAGTCGCCGCGCAGGAATTCCAGCCGCAAAACGCGTAGGCGGCTGCCCTCCACGGCCTGCGCGAGATCTTCAAGCGAGGCGAAGGCGCGGTCGTCGGCGCCGAGCAAAATATCACCGGGCAGAAGCGCCGCTTGCGCCGCCGGGCTGCCTGGCTCCACGTCAAGAAGCACCAAGCCGAAGCAAGTACCGTCACGCCGCGGCACGCGCACGGGATGGACGCTGACGCCGAGCCAGCCATCGCTCGCGCCCGCACCCAAAAGCTGGCGCACCGCATTGCTCGGAACAGCAAGCGCCAGACGGTCGGCAACCATAGTGTTGATTCCGATTACGCGCCCTTGTCGATCGGCGAGTGGACCGCCGGAATTGCCGGGCGCGAGACGCACGCTTGCCTGCACCCAACTTTGCGTGCCGAGCCTCCGCAGAGGGCCTAGCGCGTGGATCACGCCGGTGGTCAATGCGCCAACAAAGCCCATTGGATTACCGATCGCGATGGCCAGCTCGCCTGGGCGCACCTGCGAAGAATCGGCCGGAAGTGCCGCGGGGAGATCCTTCCCGTTGATGTGCAGGAGCGCTAGGTCGCGCCGAGGATCGCGGCTCATGGTCTCTGCAGGCAGTTCACGGCCGTCCCAAAGTCGCACGCTCAAGGCAGAGTTGCGTGCTACGTGCGCGTTGGTCACGATAATGCCGTCGCTTGTCCAGATCACCCCGGAGCCGTTGCCGCGGTTGTCGGCCCGGATCAGAACTGTCGAACGGCGAAGCTGTTCAACGACTTCGCCAAATCCGGCGATGGCCATTTTATTCGTCTTTGTGCTCGCGTTCGCTCACGACGATGTTCACGGTTTGCGCTGCACCACCGCGCACGATTTTCGCGGAGAGTGTTTTGCCGATGTCTTCGCCGGACAAGTGCGACTGCACGTTCTCGAGCTGGGTGATGGGCTTCCCCTCGAGCGAAATCAGGATGTCGCCAATCACCATTCCTGCTTTGTGCGCGGGGCTCTCCGGCTCTACTTCAAGGACGATGGCCGCTGTTTTTTCCACGCGCTGAAGGGACTGGCGCAACGCCTCCGGCAAACGCACGGGCTGCAACCCGACACCGAGATAGCCGCGGGGGACACGGCCCTTCTGAAGAATGACATCGACAACGCGGTTCACCGTCGCTGTGGGAATAGCGATGGCGCCGAATCGTGCGAAACGCGGCGTGGCGAGGCCAAAAACCTTGCCGTGCGCTTCAACGGCAGCGCCACCGACGGCGGTAGGCTGTAACGCTAGGTCGAGCCGAATGTAAGGCGCGAGAGCCACCCCGGTCCACGTTTTACGTTCGGACGCAACGAGACTGACGACGCCGAATGTGGCGACCGGTCCGCTGGCACGCGTCCGGCCGACGACGAGCGCGAGAGCGCCCGGCTTTACCTCAGCCGCGTCAGCGGTTTCGACCGGGGAAGCAGTTGCTTCACTGCACTTCAACACCGCGAGATCCGTCGCGGGGTCGCGTCCTTTGAGCGAGGCGGGAACGACGTGGCCATCCGGAAGGGTCACTTGAATTTCTTCGTCGCGCCGTAGCGCATGTTCGGCGGTAACAATCACTCCCGGCCGCCAGATGACACCAGTGGAAGAACCCCTGGCTTCCGCGTGCACGGCAACCGCGGCCATCGCTGTACGGTCCGTGACCTGGGCGAGGGCGTTGGAAAGATCGATCAGTGTGGCAGACATTGCTGCACCTCCATGAACAAGATGCGCCAACCCCAGGTGTATCTACATCCGCCGTTTGGGTAGGTCGAGACCCCGAAAATGGGCAGGTGCCATGCCATGACTGAGCCCGGGAGGAGGGGAGATAGGGCACTGCGTCAAATACCAAATATTCTTGCCTTGTCACGACATTGCGCGGAAGCTGTCCGAGCGTGCTCTAATACTCAAGGTTCCTATTGCGCCTTAGAGGGAAAATGTCCTCTCCGCCAATACCCAGCGCTCGATGCTCGAACCCAAGCTTTTCCAGCCCTGACCGCGGCCCCAATCAGCCGCTTTGCTCCGGCAGCAAGCCCCGAGACGTCTAGAAGGGCGAAATCCTGTTCGAGCCCGGTGACACAAATGTGCCGTTTTTCGTTTTGCGCCGCCCGGAGATCATGGTCATTACACCGGTGAATTCGCCGGGGCGGCATCCGTAGTGGAATTTTCTCCAAAGATGGCCATCCGCAACTCCCGGCCCGGCAACTCGCGCTTCCAGTAGTCATAGTGTGCGACCGGGTAGCAGTAGACGGCTTTATCGCTCCGGCGTGGACGCTGAGGTCCGCCTGGCGGTCGCCGTCGAGATTAAGCTTGCGCAAAGCGACGCTGCCGCGACCGGTTGTTTGTAGATCGCTGTAGTAACGCTCCTTCCGTGCCGCGTCACTTCTCGCGGGAGTCCGATGTTCAATGAAACTAGCTTCATCTCGCGCTGGTCCCTTCCATCCGCTTTTCTGATTGCTCGAATTAGCTCGGTACTCCCCCCAGCGCCTTGTAAAGAGCGATTACCGCCACATAGACATCTTTTTCGCTTTCAGCGACGGCATCCTCGGCTTGCAACTGCGTGCGTTCGGCATCCAGCAATGAGAGAAAATCAACTACTCCTTCGCGATAGCGCAAGCGGGCGATATCGGCAGCACGCTTGCTCTCGCGGGCCTGATCGTTCAATTTGATGAGTCGTGCTTGCTGTGCATGATAGTTCGCGAGTGCATTTTCCGTTTCTTCAAGCGCTCGGAGCACGGTTTCTTCATAGAAAGCCAGCGTCTCCTCGGTAGCCGCGTTAGAACCACGCACGCGGGCACGTGCCCGCCCTAAATCGAACGCAGACCACGACAACCCGGGTGAGACAGACCATGCCCGCGAGCCTCCGGTGAAAAACAGACTGCCTCGCCCGGCCAGGAATCCGAGAAATCCCGAAACGCTAACCTGAGGAAACAGACTAGCGACCGCAATCCCTTGACGCTCGGTGGCTGCGGCCAACCTCTGTTCGGCGGAACGCACATCGGGCCGACGCTGCAGAAGTTCGCCCGGGTTGCCGATGGGGAGAGCCTTCGCGATAGCCGGATAATTTCGCGGTGCAAGATCCGCATTTAGTTCGCCAGGACGACTTCCAGTGAGTACCGCCAACCGGTATTCGGCACGAGTCGCATCCAAATCCAGCGATGGAATGGTAGACTCAATGGCTGCCACGCGAGCAGCGGCACTCGCGACATCCTGTTCTTCACCCACACCTGCGTCACGGCGAAGTTGCGTGAGCCGCAGCGTCTCGCGCTGGTTCGTAAGACTGCGTTCGGCCACTCCGAGGCGCCATTGCGCGCCCCGAAGCTCGAAGTAATTGCGAGCAAGCTCAGCGACCACACTGACTTGCACAGCGTGAAGGTCCGTCTCGAAAGCCTGGTTCTCGGCCCGAACTGCCGCGACTCCGTGGCTGACCCGTCCGAATAGGTCCGCTTCCCAGAAAGCGTCGAACCCGGCGCTAAAGGTATTGATTGTGCGACGCTGGTCCCCGAAGCCAGGAATCTCTTGCTTGCTGTACTGGTAGGACGCGGTGACCGGCACCGTAGGCAGTCGGTCCAGCTTCCTTTCATCGAAGACAGCGCGAGACTCGGCGAGCCTGGCACGTGCAATTCGAATGCTGTTGTTCGATCCCAGGGCTCGATTCACGAGCGAGTCGAGAACCGGATCCTCGAACTGCTTCCACCAGCGTGCATCAAACGGCTCTTCCGTCTCCAGGTTCGCGTCTGCTGCGTGATATTTCACCGCCGCAGGCTGCGGCGGTCTGTAATGGGGACCGACCGCGCATCCGCTTGCCAGTAGCAGCGCGACGGGCAGAAAGAAGCCTTTTTGAAAGTGCGTCGACACCGGCTTACGCCTCCGCCGAGGCACTGGAGGAGAATCCTGCGCTAGCACGCAACTTCTTCGTCTCCCGCCCTTCCACGAATCGTTGAACTACCACGTAGAAGACCGGAGTCAGCACCAACCCAAACGCGGTGACGCCGAGCATCCCGAAAAATACCGCAACTCCAATAGCACGGCGCATTTCTGACCCGGCTCCGGTAGACAGCACCAGAGGAACTACGCCCATCGTGAAGGCGAGAGAAGTCATTAAAATCGGCCGCAAACGCAACCGGCACGCTTCCAGCACCGCATCGACTCTGTTCATCCCCTCCTGAAGCTGTTTCTCCCTGGCAAACTCCACGATAAGGATGGCATTCTTGCAGGCCAGCCCGACGAGAACAATCAAACTGATCTGGGTGAAGACGTTATTGTCGCCATTTAGCAGCCAGACCCCGGCGATGGCGGAAAACAGAGTCATCGGAACAATCAGGATGATTACCAGGGGTAGCGACCAGCTTTCGTACTGAGCGGCAAGCACCAGGTACACGAGGAAAACAGAGAGTGGGAAAATGTAAACCATCGTGTTGCCGGCGAGAATCTTCTGGTAGGTGAGTTCGGTCCATTCGTATTTCATTCCGTTTGGCAATTGATCGTCCAAAACCTTGGCAATTGCGGCTTCCGATTGGCCCGTGCTGTATCCCGGCGCAGCCGCCCCATTGATTTCCGCGGCGGGGAATCCATTGTAATGCATGACCCGGTCCGGTCCATAAATCGGCTTAACGGTGACCACCGATCCCAGCGGAATCATTTCTCCGGCTAGGTTTCTTGTCTTCAGGTGACTGATATCTTCCGGCTCCAGTCGGTAAGCCGACTCCGCCTGCACATTCACCTGGTAGGTTCTCCCAAAACGGTTGAAGTCGTTTACATAAAGCGAACCGAGGTAGACCTGCATAGTGTCAAACACATCGCCGAGGGGAATTCCGTAGGTCTTCGCTTTTTCGCGGTCTACATGCGAGTCGACCTGCGGCACATTGATATCGAAGCTGGAGAACACTCCCACCAGCCCCCGCGTCTGGTTGCCTTTTTGTAGCGTCGAAGTCGTTTCCTTGTAGAGTGATTCCAAGCCCATGCCCGCCCGATCTTCAATGTAGAGTTTGAAGCCCGCCACCGTGCCCAACCCTTGAACAGGCGGCGGAGGGAAAATTGCGATAAATGCTTCTTGGATGGACCCGTATTGTTTGTTCAGATCAGCCGCGATGGCATTTGCGGAAAGCTCAAGAGAATTTCGCTCCTCTGAAGGTTTCAAAACAGCGAACACGATTCCGGAATTCGGGCTGTTGGTGAAGCCGTTGATCGACAGGCCAGGAAATGCGACGGCGTTCTGCACCCCCGGATGTTTCAACGCGATATCGGACATCCTGCGAATCACATCTTCCGTGCGATCGAGCGTCGCTCCATTCGGCAACTGCGCGAACGACACGAGATATCCCTTATCCTGCGTCGGAACAAATCCTGCGGGCACGCGCGAGAAGCCGAGAATGGTGAGCCCGACCAGACCGGCGTAGACCACAACCGCAATCACACTGGAACGCAGTGTGTGCGTTACAAGCTTTCCATAACCTCCCGATGCCCGGCCAAAGAACCGGTTAAACAGCTTGAAAAACCGGCCGAGTACGAAATCAATCGCCCGCGTAAGAAGATCCTTCTTCGCTCCATGAGCCTTCAAGAGCAACGCAGCCAGCGCCGGACTCAGCGTGAGCGAGTTAAACGCTGAAATCACCGTCGAAATGGCGATGGTCAGCGCGAACTGCTTATAGAACTGTCCCGACAGTCCCACGATGAACGCCGTGGGAACAAAGACCGCGCACAACACCAAAGCGATTGCCACGATCGGTCCGCTGACTTCTTCCATCGCGCGGCGCGTAGCTTCATGCGGTTCGTGTCCTAGTGCAATATTTCGCTCCACGTTTTCGACAACGACGATCGCATCGTCCACCACGATGCCAATCGCCAGCACCAGCCCAAACAGCGACAATGTATTAAGCGAAAAGCCCAGCGCCAGCATGATCGAAAACGTTCCAACGAGCGACACCGGAAGCGCCAAAAGAGGAATGATGGAGGCGCGCCATGTTTGCAGGAAGACCAACACCACAATCACGACCAAGATCAATGCCTCCACAAACGTGTGACCCACAGCGTGGATCGATTCGCGCACGAAAACGGTTGGGTCGTAGACGATTTTGTAGTCCACGCCTTCGGGAAATGATTTCTTGAGGCGTTCCATGGTGTCGCGGACCTGCTGCGAAGTTTCGAGCGCGTTCGTACCAGGCCGCTGTGAAATTGGAAGAGCCGCAGCGGGCTTGTTGTCCAACAAACTTCGGAGTGCGTACGTGCTGGAACCAAGCTCGACACGGCCCAGATCGCGGAGGCGCGTTACCTGGCCATCCTTGGCCGCGCGCACGATGATGTTGCCGAATTCTTCCTCCGTCGTGAGGCGCCCCTGCGTGTTTACAAGCAATTGAAACGCTGTGCTTCTCGTATTTGTCGGCGGAGCGCCAAGCACACCCGCCGCAACCTGCACATTTTGCTCGCGAATCGCCTGGACAACGTCCGTGGCCGTCAAGTTGTGTGAGGCCAATTTGTTTGGGTTGAGCCATACGCGCATGCTGAAATCGCCCGCACCGAAGACCTGTACGTTGCCCACGCCAGGGAGGCGGCCCAACTCGTCCTTCACCTGAAGAATGGCCAGATTCGCCAGGTACAACATGTCGTAACGGTTGTCAGGAGACTCCAGGTGCACAACCATCAGCAAATCGGGTGAGGTTTTTTCCGTCGTTACGCCGAGACGCTGGACTTCCGGCGGCAATCGCGGCAGCGCTTGCGATACGCGGTTCTGCACTTGCACTTGCGCTTTGTCGAGGTCCGTGCCCAGTCCGAACGTGATCGTCAGAGTCATCACGCCGTCGGCGGTGGCTTGCGAAAACATGTACAGCATGCCTTCGACGCCATTGATTTGTTGTTCGAGGGGTGAAGCCACGGTGTCCGCAATGACCGTGGGATTTGCGCCGGGGTAGCTTGTGCGTACGACAACAGTGGGTGGCACGACTTCCGGATACTCGCTTAGAGGAAGGCGGAAATAGGCGAGCGCTCCGATGACAAAAATGATGATGGAGATTACCGCGGCAAAGATGGGGCGTTTGGTGAAGAAATTAGAGATGTTCATGGCGGTTCACTAGTATTGCCGTGCTCTTGGCTCGCGCGATTTCTCTTCATGACCCACAAGGGCGGATGTCTCACTCAATGAGTTAGCTTGGCCCGCCATCAAAACCTTCTTGGGTGTGACAGCGGCTCCGGGACGCACGCGCTGCAAGCCGCTTACGACGATGACGTCGCCCTCCTGCAAGCCATCACGCACGACGCGCAATCCCTCCGTCATCGGGCCAAGTTTCACGAGGCGATACGCGAGCGTGTTGTTCTTGCCGAGCACAAAAACGTATTTTTGATTCAAGTCCGTAACGACCGCCTCGTCTTTTGCCAGGCAGCCACTGTGCGTGCCGCCTCCTTGCAACCGAATCCTCGCAAAAAGCCCTGGCGTTAGAGCCAAATTCTTGTTCGCAAAAGTAGCTCGCAAGCGAATCGTTCCTGTCGAGGAGCTGACCTGATTGTCCACAAAGCTAACTTGGCCGAGGTGGGGGAATCCATCTTCGTCTGCCAGACCTAACAGCGCTGCGCTGCGCAGATCGTGCGAACTTGTCCCGTGGCTTTCGGTCACCCGCGCATACTTGAGGTAGGTCTGCTCGTCGACATCGAAGTAGACGTAGATCGGGTCGAGGGAAACCAGAGTTGTCAAGGGCTTGACCTGCGCGGCGCCGCTCTCGACCAAATTGCCTTCGGTGATCTCCGCTCGCCCCACTCGACCGGTAATCGGAGCCGTGACGCGCGTGAACTCCAGATTCAGTGCCGCGCCACGAAGCGCCGCCTCGGTGGACGTGATGCGAGCTTCGGCTTCGTTGCGAACTGCGGCGCGCCGGTCGTACTCTTCGGCGGACATCCCGTCATTGTTGTGAAGGCGTTCGGCGCGCTCAAAATCGCTCTGCGCTCGCGAACGCTGCGCTTTCGCTTGCGAAAGATCGCCTTTTAGACGGTCCACTTCCGCCTGGAAGGGGCGCGGATCGATCTGAAACAAGAGCTCGCCCTGTCGAACAATCGCGCCTTCCTTGAAGTGCACGCTTTGCAAGTAGCCGGAAACGCGCGGGCGCACTTCGACTGCGTTGACCGCTTCTAGGCGGCCGGTGAACTCGTCACTGTCGCTGATTTGTTTGCAGATAACTTCCGCTACCCCCACTTCCACTGGAGCGGTGGCCTTGGGTTGAGCCGAGCTGGAACACCCGACATTTAGGCCGGCAAGAGTTGCCAAGCCGATGGCCAGCATCAGCCGCGACGGCACGGTGCGGTGCTTCTTACTCTTCCATGGGTTTGTTGTTTCCAGCTGCATCTGTCTCTCCCAAGTTGTTTCCGGCGTTTCTCGTTCTGATTTCCACGATTTGTGCTCGGAGCGCGTCCCTCTTACAAATCCAGCCTCGAGATCTTCGTGGTCAAGATAGATGAACAAGAGGCGAGCATGGTTACATGGGAATACGTTACACCTGGCCGATACGTGGTATACAATATGGAACTAGGCCATTATGCCTAAGCGACCAGAACTTTGTCCCGTAGAAACCACCGCACGTATCGTCGGCGGACGCTGGAAAGCCGCCGTTCTCGAACAACTCTTCCAAGGCACCAGGAGGTTCTCCGAACTGAAGCGGGCTATTACCGGAATTACACAGCGAACCCTTGCCCAGCAACTCCGCGAACTACAAAGCACGGGAATCATCGAGCGTACGGTGTATCCCGACAGGCCGCCGCGAGTGGTATACGCCATTACTCCTCTCGGAAAGTCTCTGCGGCCGTTGCTGGACGCGATGTGCCAGTGGGGCAAGTCGCACTCGGCAGCCATGGCATTAAGAAGACTGCGTGCCTCTGACCGGCAGCAGTAAGCTACCGTCATGTGCCGCGGAGATCACATGGAAACGAATCGAAACGCCCGCGGTCAGGCTCATCAAATTTGGGTCATGCCGCCATCGAGGACGAGCTCGATGCCGGTGACGTAGCCACACTGGTTTGGCAACCTCGTCCAAGGTTCCCGTGCGACCGAGCGGTATCTTGCCGACCACCCTGTCCGCGTATTTTTTCCTTGTTCTTCAGTCATGCCCAGGGAATTGCGGTAGCCCGGGGAGGAAGCACGTCAAGGCTAACGGCGTTCACGCAGGTTTTGCGGTCCTTGAGATCAGTGGTAAAGGCGCGCACGAGGGAACGCACGGTGGGTATCGCCCGGCATACCACGGGTAAGCCGCGGGTGGACTCAGTTTTGCAATCAACTTCTTTTCTTGCATTCCACTACTCAAATATCGTGATTCGAATCTCATACACGATCTCTGCAGTCTGGCTTGGGATGCTGAACTTTTTCTTCTTGACAGCGTCCTTATCCGGGCTCACCTGTGCCCCGACAGTACCTCTTAGCCGAACCATCGCGCTTTTGCCTTTTGCCAGCGCCGCGTTCGCTAGTACATGCGCGCTCAACAATAGGAGCTGGCTTCCGGCGTCATCGTCGATGTGAAAGACGCTGCGGCGCCGGTGTTTTGCAAGAAACTCGGATTTCTCGAACTCCACGGAATCGAGCGACGGCTGTTCCTTTCGATGGGGACGGAGCTGTTTCGATAAGCCGATCGCAAGGCACTCCGGGAATGGGCCTCGAGTGGAGTTCGTTAGCAGTGTCACTCGAAGCTTGCTGTGCCCCCCTGAAAGCCGTGCCTGGCTTGCTTGAACAGCCACTTCATGACACGCGCGGTGCTGTGGCAGTACGCAACGTTGTATCCGAGCGTTGAAAAACAGTGCGGCGCGCGGCCGTCGCGGTTTCTCGTGATGCGTTGGACGAACGGCACTTCGTGCATGATCATCCCTTCCGGAAGCTTTACCAGCAAAGTATTCGTCAGGCCCGCCGACTAGACTTGGACAGAACAGCTGCCGTCCCTACTGCGGATTTAACAGGCGTCGCATTTAAGTAGAGATGGAACGGCTACAGTAACGGCAATTGCAATTCCTGTTTGCGTTCATGAAGGCTTAAAGTCTTGCCGTTCCACAGCACGTCGCCGAAGACACCGGCCGGCAAAGTAATGATTGCTTTCACCCGGGGACCCTCAACCGTGTATTCGGCTTCTATCATTCCTTTCGGACTCGGGACCACAGCCAAAAGATGTTTGAGTGTTCCCAGATGAGGAACAACTGTGACCGTCGCGAATCCAGCCGTTTTTGGACGAATGCCCGCCACGATGGTCAGGAAATCATAGTTCGGATGCGCGCTCCAGGCATGGGAATCTGAGCGAGTGGGTTCTGGCTGCTCAGCCCAAGTTGTCAAGCCCAGTGAAACCATCTCCCGCCATGGCCCGAGCAATTGCAGGTATTGGTTCCCCATTCCCACATGGTCAATCGCGCGTGCGAGATAGAAGCGAAAGTAATAAGTGGCTTTGGTGAGCGGCGGTACGGGTCTGCTTGGCACGTATCCAACATCACTCATCGAAAGAATTTTTGTAAGCACGTCCTTTTGCTGTTCGTTCGGAATCACATCGAGCCAAACGCCAAGAATGTTCGCGTGCTGGCTGTAGTGCTTTTGTGCCGGGGTATCGGCCAGCAAACCATATTGCCGATTCCAGCAGAGCTTGTACACTGCCTGCGAGGCATGCTCCTCAGCACTGCGATACACCTCCGCTCTGACCTTGTCGCCTAATAAGAATTCCAGTTCCGCCGCATAACGCAAGGCCTCGATAAATTGCAACGTGATAGCAGAAGATCCGCCATCATCATCCTGCGGCGGCACGCCAAAACCAAAGTCTGTGCCCCAATCTAGAAAGGGCCACCAGGGAATGTTCCTCAGAAGTCCGTCTGCCCGCTGGCGCTGTAGAAACCAATCGAGAACCGACCTTGTCCCGGAGAGCTGAGCGCGGACAAAGTCTGGATCAGAGCGATACATCCAGAAATCGTGCACCATGCCGACCCACAGCAACGAGAAAGTCGGGATGATTTGCCTCACGGATGATGGGTACCGACTGCGAGTGAGGCCCTCGGGAATGCGGGAATCATTGAACGCCTGAATCGCCTGGCGCGCCAGCCGGTCATCACCGCCCACGGTATAAGAAATCAATGCTTGGATTCGAGTGTCCCCAACGTACTGCATTCGCTCATGGTAAGGCGTGTCCATATACGTATCGTGTGCGTCCAGGCGGCTGGTCCGCCAGCCGATCTCCCAAATCGGATTCAAGGAATTGTCGTTTGACTCGAAGCGTCCGCGTTGTTCAAACGGATACGCGGTAAACCATGTCCGAAGTTTCTCAACCTCCAGGGGTTGATCGGCAGTCTCGATATCGAGTTGCAGATAACGCCACGTTTTCCAGCCCAGTGGCATGAATGTGCGGTTCCGCGCGCCGTCCGGAAGGAATTCGTCAAAAATACCCTGGATATGCTTGCCAACGATATCGTTTCGGTTGCGCTTCTCGCCTTTGTCGTCGATCAGGGCTTCAGCGTAAGTGAGGCGAACGGTCGATCCCTGGCCACCACTCACGGTCAGTTCGGGATAGGCAGTCGTCAGGTGCGAGTTATCGATCAAGACTGTCGCCTTGGAATGCCCAAGGACGGTAAAGGCCCTCTCTGGAAAACCGCCTGAGGTGTCCGCTCCTGTCGACCTGACAACGTGTCCCGCAGAAGTCAATGTCATCTGCATGGGAGGCAGGGGATCCGGCACAAGTTGCCAGTTATCGTTCTGCAGTACTGCGCCCAGCGGAGTGGCGTGCCCGATCGGTTGCGCCTTTTTCCAGTGGCCATTGGTGCCGGATTCAGCGCCATTCCACTCCCAGTTAAACACGTTTCCATCGATGCGCTCGGCTGGTTCGGCAACATAGTATTGCCTTCGCACCGTTTCCGGAGTGGGCAGTATTTGGACGCCCTTCTCTTCTTCCACCTCCCAGGTTGCGTTCGTGTCGGCTATCCGCTCTGCTTCGCCGGCTCCGTAGAGAAGAAATCCCGTACGATCGCTGATCTGTGCCAGCGGAGTAAGCAGGCCAAAATTCCAGATTGCGGCGGCCAAGACGTTTCGCCCCGGATGTAAGAACGGCGCTATGTCATAAGTTTCGTATCTCCAATGACCTAAATCGCTCCGCGATGGGCCGAAGCCCACGCGTTGCTGATTCACATAAAATAGGAATTGATTGTCCGCGCTGACGTGCACCACGAAGTGCTCCGGCTGTTGTGTAACCTCAACCGACTTCCGAAAGTGCAGTACAGTTTGGTCGCGTTGCGGGCTATCTGAGGAGGTGATCCATTGGGCGCTCCACATTTGCTTCGCAACTTCCGTGGGAAGTTGCGCCCCCGCATATCCTGGGTTGAAAGCCCCGAATATCGCAGTAACGAGCAGGTGCACTACGCCTCGAGTTCGCATCAGATTCCCCTCTTGCAACTTTTTGGCAGCTTCGTCGACAATTTCCCGTGCACGCTGCGCATTTGATGTGTCGCCATGTACCAACACACCTTCAGCGCCAGCGTCTCTGAGGAGGGCCAAGGTTTTCTCGGCTTCATTCCTGCGCTTCAGGTAGTGGACTGCCATTCTTTGCACGCCCTCTTGCGCCAGCTTTACAACGATCGCACGGCCGAGTCCACGAGAGCTTCCAGTGATGAGTGCAGTGCTGAACGATATTTTCATGCCGTTGACCCTCGGATTGTGCAAGCGGCGACCGGTCAATCCTGCCCAACAGCTGTGGATTTTGCAATCCCTGGGGGACTCTCGTTAACTTCTGAGGCCCGCGATCCAGGAACAATTGCGAAATGTTGCGGCGCTGAACACAACTACACTTGACCGGACACTTGGGTCTGGAGCCAGATTTGAATCGAACTAGCAGGCGATGGCCGGGTTCAGATATGCTTGAGCCAAATGCCGAATGAAGCGGAACGCTCCCAACCGTTCGAGTCGTGTTCCTCATGGTCGCGGTTCCTATTTCCGTACTCGCCTTCATTGTCTCGTACATCTCGCTGATCGGGTGATGATCGGAGTCGTGCCCGGGCTCACTGGGAGTTTGCGATGCAAAAGACCGTGAAGTATGTCTAGATTGGGATTGCGAGTCTGTCAGCGCTGCTGGCCGTGATCATCCTCGTGGCGCTGTTTCTGCCGGAGTCGCCCAAGGAGATCGAGCATTTGGGCGTGTTCGACGTCTACCACTTCCATTATTCGGGTATCGGTGAACCGGGGCATTCGCGCAGAGAGCTGTGGTACCACGGAAAGCAGCTGGCTGAGTATCCGGAGGAAGTGTCACTCAATCCTGGGCAGGATAGGATCATCTTTGTGAACGCTATAGATGCGCCGCCCGGCGCGCCGGTTCCCAAGGGCAATGGCATCTACTATTTCGACTCGCGGAACCAAAAGAAATACCTGCTGACCGTTGGGAAGTTCCCCGCATTTTTTAACGGCAAGATCACCTTGGGTGCAGGCTTCCCGGGGAACCTGAATGCCAACCCATGGTCGCCCGATGAAAGCTTCGCAGTGGTGAGTTATGGCGACAGCACGAATCTCCCGAAGGCCGTCGAAAAAAACGGACAGGTTGTTATCCCTTTCGAAAAGGAAAGCGTTCTGCTTGTGGACCTCGCCACCGGAGAAGTGCGCAACGCAGCCGACCTATTGGATGTGAGCGAGTCAGAGCACATCATTTTTCGCGGATGGTCTGACGACAACTCCGCCATGTTGTTCAGGGTAGGGAACGAAGATCGCATCCTGCCGGTGTCGGCCGTACTGACAAAATGATTCTTCCCATGCAGCACTTTTGTGCTTCTTTCAACTCTTGCACTCCCTCAACAAAAGAGTGCGGATGTGAAGGAAGGTGACAGAGGTCTGGTATGCCGGCGGCGGGCAATTTAAGAATAACAACTTTACTTCGCTGAAACTACGGAGTATGGTCCGTTATGCAAACTGGCAGAGCGACTAGGTACGGAGCTGTTGGTCCTCCTACCAGGTCCTTTTCCGCATTCTGACCGCGCGCTTACTTTGCCGTAATTTGCTGAGGCCCTACCCTGCGCCACCTTATTGAGAGGAACCAAGAAATGCGACTATTGAAAAGATTTTGTTTTTTGGTATTTTGCTTAATGATGCTTTTCGTGGCGTCGTCAATCGCGCGAGCCGATGACGTCACTGACTGGAATCAACACATGCTGCGCGCGGGGACGGTTGGCGGCACCTCACCGCTAGTGATGTCCCGCGTCGCCGCCATCGTCCAGGCCTCTGTGTTCGACGCGGTCAACGGCATCGACCGGAAGTACGCGCCGGTGCACGTCCCCCCCGCTGGCCCGGCTGGTGCCTCCCGTCGAGCTGCGGCCGTCGAAGCGGCGTATACCGCGTTGGTGGCACTGTATCCTGCCCAAAAGAGCACGTTCGACGCGCGGCTCGCCGTGTCCCTGACGGCCATCGCCAGCGATCCCCTTGAAACCAGTGCGGGGATCACCAGCGGAATTGCCTGGGGCAAGACCGCTGCGAACGGCATCTGGGACTGGCGCACCAAAGACGGATTCACGCCGGCTCCGGATCCGTTCCAGGGTGGTACAGGAGTTGGAGAATGGCGCCCCACCCCGCCGGGCTTCTTGTCGGGAGCCGGCCCTCAGTTCGCTTACATGACGCCCTGGGTGATTGGCTCACCGTCGCAGTTTCGTCCAAACGGTCCACCAGGCATGACGAGCACGCGCTATGTAGCAGACTTCAACGAAACTAAGATGATGGGCAGCATCTCGAGCCCCATTCGCACGGCGGATGAGGCGATCTATTCCTGGTTCTGGGCTGCGAGCACTGCAACCTACCTATGGAACCACGTCGCTGACTCGCTCATCGAGGGGGGCGACGGCGACGAGAACGACGATTCTGGCCGCTGGGAGCGCCGCGATTCATTGTTGGAGAGTGCCCGACTCCTAGCACTACTCGATATCGCCATGGCGGACGCCGCCATCGCGTGCTGGGAAGCGAAATACCATTACGTCTTCTGGCGCCCAGTTACGGCGATTCCACTGGCCGATACTGACGAAAACCCCGCCACGTCACCGGATCCCAACTGGGCACCCCTATTCGCGACGCCACCGCACCCGGAATACCCGTCGGGTCACTCCACGGTCAGCGGCGCGGCGGCGGTGGTGCTTGCTAGCTTTTTTGGCGAAAACAGGCATTTCACGATGGACAACGATCTCATGATTGGCGTGACCCGCTCCTTCTGGAGCTTTTCGCAGGCCCTAAACGAAGTCAAGAATGCCCGAATCTTTGCTGGCATTCACTTCCGATCTGCGTGCGACGACGGTCAGGCGACGGGAATCCAAGTGGCGAACTGGGTGCTCGGCCATGCGCTGGTTCCGGTTCACTAAGGAACTCATAGAAGGTTCGAACCGGTAGTTCGCACGACGGTGCCGCTGCTGCATGGCGGCATGTGCCTGTCGTGGTCCACAAACGAGGTTCGAGGAGGTGGTCGGCGACGCGCGATGCCCGAAGTGTCGGCAACTTCTCATCGAGCGTAACCGGTATCAGGGATCACGATCTCACGCCTCAAGGTTGTTGCCCATCGCAGTGCCAGCATTCCCAGACGGTGGGATCCCTCGTTTCGACGACAGATTACGGCCCGTCCCTTTGTTGCGCTCATGCGCTCCCAATCAGATTACTTGTGCTCGTTTCTAAGAAGGCCAGGTCATTTCCTAGCTAGTTTCTGGCGTGAAACTCAAATCCCCGCATGAAATCAGCCTGGCACGCGATGTTTCGAGCAGAGTTTCGTGCGTTTTTATATTTTCCCCTTGACATGTATGTATGATTAGTGTTATACGTACAG